>JAABUP010000004.1_pt1 | contig 677115 bp, 570 predicted proteins | sample 5559201 | NCBI WGS metagenome assembly JAABUP01 (sample SAMN10711887, study PRJNA513373) | rock metagenome | isolation source: Antarctica rocks | place: Antarctica
AAACCCCCCCTCCCACATCACCATCATACCCCCCCCCCCCTCCTCCCCACAATATTAAAACCAAGACCCTGCATATACCATCACAACCTAACATAACACTCCCCTAACCAAAATTAGTAATTCAAACTAGCATCGATCACGTCACATACCTTCAACCAAATACTCTTTTCCCTTCCAAGGATGTACGCACGTATGCATCTAGCATTCCGCACCACTAAGGATAACTAATATACCTCTATCATCGCCCTCAACCCATCACAAAAGTGAATAAGTTCCTATATACGACATCATATCTGTTATATAGCATAGCATGACATAACCCCTTCCCCCTCCCCCCCTCCACATCTCGCCTCCCGAACCATATCCCACCCTTCCACCCCAAACCATCTCACATCCCATCTCCCATCCTTCCAACCCAAAGCTTCCACCCCAACCCCACACAACAAACCCACATCCAACAACCCGACACTCCACCTCCCCAAAGCCCCCATACACTACATACGCAATTCCCATACCCTCACCTCACCTACCCATCAAAGAATGTCAAAAAGACCCACAGAACTTCCAGACCCCCATCAACAACGAGCACATTCCAACTAAACCTCCAGACCCTGACAGAAAAAAAAGATACTACAACACCATCGGATATAAATCTCCAAGAGACCCAGAGAAGGGCTGTCCAGGATCCCATTCCCGCAACCGTTAGAACAACGTCAAAGAAGGTAAAAAAGAACAATGATGGAATCGTCTCCAGCCACCACGAAGATATCGGATCGGTGTGGAATGTATATACTTGTACACCTCTATACCAAAGAATATATACATATTTGTAAAAGGCGCCAACAGCTACCTCGATGATACATCCACCCACCCTCTAAAAATTCCAGGAGGAAAAAATGGGGGTATCAAGAAACGACTGTGAAGAATGGAAAAGCGAACGTTCATATAGCTCAGCCACCAGTGCCCAGGCTTCCTTCGTAAAATCGGTCATAGATCAGAACTTATCCAAAGCCCTTCCCTGTGTTGTAGATACTCAGCCCAACGCAGATTTGACCACCTGCAGATAATTCTTGCCACCGGCCGCATTCACCTTCGCCTCAGGCCCATCCCACAGCATGACCCCTCCCAAATTGCTCACCCCGGCACTCTTCGCACTCGCGAGCACCGTGCCCATCATGTTATGATCCACATATCCAGCTCCTGCGCAAGCGGAACAGCCCGGTGCACCAATGTACAATTTTGGCCCAGCGCCTTTGGCTGAGAGGTCTGCGCTCCATGCTTTGAGGGAATCGACGAAGCCGCTTTGGCCGACGTCGCATTGGCCGTTGTTGTAGAATTGGACGAAGACGAAGTCCATGGTTTGCATTGCGTCGAGCGGGATCGATGCGTCTGGACGTGGGCATTGGGGTGCGGCGGAGATGTAATACTTTTTGGATCCGTCCGAATTCATGGCTTTTCGGAGGGAGGCGACGAATTCGGAGTAGAAGGCGGTGCTGTGGTCTTCATTATCTGTGTACGATTGTATGTTAGCAATGCTGTCAGTGTTGGATGTAAATGTTGGCGAGCACATACCGAGATCAAAGCCGTCGATCTTAACATTTCCAAAGGGCTTCATCTCAGACGATTCACCCGTTCCGCCACCAAAGAGATTCCAGAGCTGGGTGGCGAATGTACCTGCTTGTAACGTACTTGAGAGGGCCGTAGTGGCGTCCGCACCGCCTAGGCTCAGCAAAACCTTCTTTCCGAGACCCTGGCAGGTAGTAATGTCCTGAGCGACCTTTGGGCAACTCAACAAGCCAGTAGCGCCCTTGGCAATGTGCATGGTGGACGAACCGCTACAAGCTGTGCCCAAGTTCAAGGTGGGATATCCTCCGGGACCGAAAAAAGTGGTGAGGAAAGAGAGAATGATAATATCGACGTCCGAGTCTTGACACATCTGTGCTAGTGAGACTTGCCCAGTGGCTCCGGTTTGACCGTAATATACGGCGACATTGCTTGACGATCCCGCATTGAAGGAACTGCCTGATCCGCTGGGTGTACTTGGTGCTGGGGCTACTGCAGCTGATGCGGAAGTAGAAGCCACAGGTACGCTTGAGATGGGTGCGGATGACGCTGGTACAATTGCTGGTGTAGAGACGGCTGAGGTAGTATGGGAGTTGTGGGATGGCACAAGAAGCTCTTGGGCCACAACGCTGGAAGCTGACGCAGACGGAGAGGGGACGACAACGGCAGCGACCGGACTACTACTGATGAGAGCGGCCAGAGGGGAAGAGCTAGTCTTGGCTTCGGTAGATGAGGTGGGAGGTAGAGACGAAGAGACTTTTGGGAGCGGGAGAGACGAGGACAGGGCGGCAATGGCACTGTTTTCGGGCTGCATTGTGAGTGCAGCAACGACGCTGGATGCAGGAGCTGCGGTAACAGGTACAGCAGAGGATACTGCTGGAAGAGTAGTGGGACCCGTCCCCATCACGTCGGCCAGGAAAGCGGTCATCCATCCGTCGAACGCCTCGAACTCCTGCTTCAACTGTGCGAGTGCGGCAACTTGATCCATCAATTGAGCGGAGTCGATGTAGTTGCCCATCCATCCCTGGAAGGTGGTAATCTCCGATTGCAGCATGACAAGCTGCCCGCTTGGAATTTCCGTCATCCCAGCGGCAGCCCTGCGGCCAATGGATCCGGGGTTGGTGTCAGCGAAAGGGACCAGTCGAGCACCGTGTTTGTGTCCACGGATTCGGGCATGGCCAGCGACAGATGTTGAGGCTTGGGTAAGGAAAGTAAAGGCGGCTAGCGCCGAGATGGAAGTATACTGGAACAACATGTTGAACTAAAGGAATGTGATGTGTGAAGACCTGCACACGGGGTAGTAGAGACAGTGAAATATATATGCAAGAGCACGCCGTTAGAGATCGGATGACAGGTAGAGACCAGAGTGAAGGTCTTATAAAAGTACATTTCTCGGTAAGATCGCCTGCCAGCCCCTGACGGTGTTCGGGCCAGTCCAAGGATGACTTACATGACGAACAGGAAGATGAGAGAGGATGGAGAGTCTTAGAGCATGTGCTCCGTACCTGGCATCAACTCCTGGACTAGAATGGTACATTGTAGCTGATGTAGCCGTAAGAGACCTGATTGGTCTTATTGAGGGGAGCATTCGAGGCTTCGGCGGGCTAAATCTTAGTCTCCGCATCTCGGGTCCCAGGGGCGCATTCTTCTAGAAAACGCGCCCGTAGATCACCAATGGAGAGGCATTCGGACACTCTCATTGGCAGAAGGGAAAGAATGCTCCCTGGAATGTCCCTTGCGACCTCTACCGTGGCGGGAACGGTGACCTGCAGCTGGCCAGAATTGCCCCCTCCAGTGTGACTTGTAGATATTGCCGCCCTCTCCTGAGCCGCTGGGTCACACAACATTGACGCTCGCAAAGCCTATAGTTTGAAACACTTGGTGAGGGGAAGTCAAGCGTCGTGGAATCTCGAGCCAACAAACAAGCAAGGCTTGTAGAAACGGGAGAGGAACGAAGGACTGAAGAAGTCATGACAAAGTCTTCGTGCCCATCTATCTGGAAGCGAATATCGACAATCCATGAGTAATAACATATGACGAACCAGAGAAGGGCGTAGAGAATGAGAAGAAGAGAGGATGTAGACCGCCTAGAGATCTTCAAGACCGAGCGCATGTTAACCGTGGGCGGCCAAGTACCTACTCACTGTACAAGTATGGAGCTACTCCTGAAGCGCGCATCATCTAAAACGGTGGACCTCCTCCATCCAAATTGGAACTGATTGATGATGATCCTGTCGGTGGGTGTGATGCGAAAGACAGATTTGTCCAAGGCTTCCTCGTAGATTATGTTGTAGGTGCGAGTTGTGAGCAACTTGTTCTTGCGTTAGCAGAAGACACGAGGCAGCCACACTGGGGCCAGTCAGTGACTGATGGCACAGATGTTGAATGAGTCCCAACGTAGATTTCAGTAGTGTAGGTAGACGAGTGCATGAGAAGGAGGAGAGGAAAGAGACAGTACAAGGATGTCATATACGAATAATATAAGTATGTTAATCTGAAGAGGACCATTTCCTTCTTTGAGTGGCTTGGCGTGCTTGGCATGAGTTTACTTTCAGAGTAGGCCGGATCCGGACTAGGGCGATGCTTCATCGCCATGCCCAAAGAAATGTTACGGAACTCCTTCGCGAACGGCCGTGTGGGCGCGATTAGGATTATCCATCCAGGCTGAGTGTCTGCCACGCCAAACAAGGTTGGCCCATTCACCATGGACGCCTGTCCACTCATCACCACTGCCCACCCTCACCCTCCATCTCAACCCATTACCACCACCACCACCACCACCACATCCTCCTACTCCGTGACTACCTTTCCATCACCGCCATCAATCATTCCAACTATACAAGTTCAGAACAAAAAACATGGATGGCCCCAGGTAAAGGGGATCAACCGATCAGTACTGCGCCATCTCCACGGTCGCAAGATCAGCCATCCAGCGAAACATCAAAGCTGCCACCTTGCCTACCAACCAACCTCATTGCACTCCCTTGCTTTGCCAATGTGAATAGCAGAGACATTGGTAAAGTGTCTCTTGCTTACAATGTGAGATCCATCACTGACCAACATCAGACTATGCCTCCAGCTCCCAAGGCCGCCAGTACTCCACGCCGGGTGTCTAGTTCGCTGTCCAAAGTATCGACACCACCCACCACCACTAATGCCTCTGCTGCCACACGCGCAAACAAATCCTCGAAGTTGAGTAAGATCGTTCACATCAAGCTATCGAAAGATAGACTTCTACGCTTTCCTCATGAGCATCAAATACGAAAAGCAAGTCAACCAAAAGCATCGCCGTTGTCAACCTCGACGGTCGTCACTCCCGATGAATCAACCAAATCCTCGGCCACGCAGGTCGAAGCTGACTCCACACCTACATTGAGCGAAGGACAACAAGACTCGACATCACCGGCCAAGGATGTCAAGTCGGAAACGGTGGCCACTCCGAAAGCGGGTATCAAGAGGGAACTTGGAGCTGGCGTCGAAGCTGATGACCAAGATAAACCCAAGACCAATGCAAAGAAGAGGCCCAAACCGTAAGCCTTGAGCCATACCTCCGCCACCCCTTTGAACTTCATTGACACACAAAACAGAGATCCAAGCAAACCCGACGGTCGAACCGCAGCAGCCAAGGCTATGAAGGGAGCCGCGGGGGTCACGACAGGTGCGACTCACAAGCTTGGGCCCAAAGCCAACCAGGGTATCATCAATGCCGGCCTACGTGCTCTTGACCGAACGGGCAAACCATGCCGGAAGTGGGACAAGACTGGCTTTCGTGTCAAATCATTCACTGGCAGAATCTGGGAACTCCCCAGCTGGCGAACACCATGCAGCCGGGCTTTCGGCTCCGAGAGCGAACAAGGAACGTCAAACAGCCAAAGCAAGGAGAACAGCAGTAGTAATGTTGGCAGTGATAAAAGCCCGGCTGTCAATGTCTCGAACGTCGCCAGCTCTCCAGCTAATGGTGTATCAACGCCGGCTTGAACGACTACCGTCCAGATTCCGAGTCCTTAGCCAGCATATCTCATCTCTTGACGACATCACATCAACAATAATCGATCTATCTACGTTTCACCAGCATAGCGCGGAGTTCGTGGGGATGGATTTTCCTCAGGATATTATTCCCCACATCATTTCGCTGTTACGGAATACACTGCCAGGGGCAGAAAAAGCATGGCAGCTGTTTGATCTCTCCATGCAAAGGACTTCACACGGTTTTGATTATAAGAGTATTCCTGTAATAGGTAAATGTACTTCATACCTCAATAGTATCATGGTCGACTACGGCGTTCACAGGAAGGATCTTATTTATCCAAACATCATCATTCATCTACTCGGGGCTTTCTGTTGACATCCTCCAATATTAGTATGAGATCTTGTTCAGGCGAGACTTTTGACTTCAATGAACAGCTCGTGAACGGTATTCCTCGACGCAAACATATATCCACATGTTCGGCCTGAAGGCATGCTCATGGAGATTTCGAACTCCACATGTGACCTATACAACATGTTCATTCTTATGTTCGTAATTTCCGATCTTGATTTACTTGGTGTCCGGTACGTAAGGAAGTATGGTATTGGGGTTGACATACAATTTATGACACAGTACTCCGCACAGGCTGCTGGTCGAAGCAAGGGATTATTGACTTGAAGTAGTAGTAGTAGTAGTAGCAGTAGTAGTAGTAGTAGTAGTATTGCAGAGGTATGGCGCCACGATATCACCGTATCTCATGATAAGGGGGTTGGCATCGCACGTTTGGCCCCCGAGTCACTTGCTCCGCTGCGGGGGTCGAGCTCTATCTATCCGAGCACGTAGTCATGCACCTCAAACACCTGAAAGCGTCATTTGTTCACACATGCCCCCCCCTGGCATTGATTGTCTCCGCTATGACTTACTACATTGATGCCTTGGTCGAGCAACTTTCTGTATACCTTGATCAGCCGAGCATGCCACTTCAGCCATCATAGCGGACCGACGGTTCTACACAATCAGGTAGCGCCGTCGGCTACCGCGGTATTGCAGTATCGTCATCCTGGATCTGTCGTGAGATTCCTGCGAAAGCGGACGATATTAGGCTCCATGTGAAGCAAGAAGACAACGACCGAACTTGTCTTCCTCCCGGGATCCTCTGCGCTCTTCCTGGGGTACTCCGAGATGACCAACGCTCCTCCCCATGGCTCTCCAGGAGCTCCACACCTATCATACTCCAATCCCACCAGTGGTCTAATGCCCCGAAGATCCTCCTACGCATCAGTAGCCGCCGGAACTGCATCGCAGCTTCCTAGTCTTCCACAGATTCAATCCACATCTGCCCATCTCCCACGTATAGTGAATACGAGCTCGTACACGCATCACCAAGCCATGGATCACCAACCTTCGAGGATACCGCAACCGGTGTCGGATATTGATCATCCGGGGGACGGAGGGACCAGCATACCTGGAGGTTGGGGGAGAGGAGCAGATACGTCCAGATATTCAAACCCGCGATTTCCAAGCAATTATGTTTCTGCCAGCGTGCTGGGGGCGCCAATCTTCTTCAAACCCTCGTATCTGAAGGATTCGACATACATGGAGATACTGGAAGAGAATTACAAAGCGAAGCTTGTCGCTCAGCGGGAGGATGCTCCAGTCCGCTCATCAAATCCTGGATCTCTCTCTACCAGCTCGAGTAGTGTCAGCTTACACAAGATGGCTCCATCACATCGCGGCATGACATACGAAATAGTCGAGCATCAACCTCATCCAGATCTTCCGTATCCCCCGCCATTGCCTGCGAGATGGGCAGAGACAGACAAATTTGGAGGACTGGAAATAGGGGCAGATGGGTTAGACGTCAAATATGTCGGTCAGCACAAGATGGGCGAGCACGAGGCTGCTGCCACACGGACTGATAGCCCGATACCCCCACAATGTGGCATATACTACTTCGAAGTCAACATCATTTCAAAGGGAAAGGAGGGCATGATTGGGGTCGGTTTCTCGGGACCAACAGCTTCACTTGAGAAGCTCCCCGGCTGGGAGCCGGATAGCTGGGCGTACCATGGCGATGATGGGAAGTCGTTTTGCTGTCAGAGTTCAGGAAAGAATTACGGGCCTACGTTTTCTTCTGGGGATGTTATTGGCTGTGGGATTAATTTTATGACTGGGTGCGGATTCTTCACCAAAAACGGAGTCTTCCTAGGTCAGTTGCCTTGTGTCTCGTCAGTTGTGGCTGCTGACTAGTCAAGGTAATGCATTTCGAGATCTCAAAGTCAATGATCGAGATTTCCCAACGTTATATCCTTCCATCGGCATGAAGCGGCCACACGCGCAGTTGAGTGTCAATCTCGGTCAAAGACCCTTTGTGTATGATATAGATGGCATGGTGTCTGTATGTGACAATCTCGGCTTGGCCTATCCAGATTATCTGCTAAGACGAAGCAGCGCGAGAGACAGGGCATTCAAGACGAGATTAACGCTGTCGACACTTCGACGCTGCATCCTACCCTCAACAGGAACAATCTGTGCAAAGCTCTTGTGGCTCAATATCTCTCACATGATGGCTACGTGGAGACTGCCCGGGCATTCGCCGGTGAAGTAAAAGCCGAAGCAACAGCGTTGAGAGGGTATCCAGAACCAAAACTCGAGCAATATCTCTCTGTGGAAGAGGACCATGATGCCACAAATCGTCAACGTATGTCTACATCCTTTTTGCAGGCCTGACAACACACGCTAAGCTCATACACAGGCATACGGGCAGCTATCCTTGAAGGAGATATCGACAGCGCGCTCAAACTAACTAATGCATACTATCCGCAAGTACTCCAAGACCACTCACATGTATATTTTAAATTACGATGTAGAAAGTTCGTGGAATTGATGCGCGAAAGCACACTACTCCTGGAGGTTTCAACGGAGAAGCGGACGAAGTCCACGAATGGGCATTCGACCCCCATATCAGATGATGGCTTTGAGCCTGATATGGATCTTGACGAGCCAATGAAGGACGGTGACGACTGGGACCAAATGGACACGGAAGAAGCCGAGAATGGCAAAAACGACAATGCGGCAAAGTACGAGTCGATACTCTCGGGCCTGGTCCAATACGGTCAGGAGTTGAAGGCGGAATTCAAGGACGATCAAAGTCCACTCGTCACGGAGACATTCACCAACATGTTTTCCATGTTTTCCTACACCGATCCCAGGAAATCGCCACACGGCAAGATGCTAGATCCCAGGCAGCGGATAGCGGTGGCCGAAGGTCTCAATTCTGCTATACTAGGTAACCCGTCACCCTTTCCCGATTCCCGCCCCTTACATCCAGCTCACAAGTTCTTCTAGTATCGCTCGGTAAATCATCGTCTACGGCTCTCGAACGCCTCTACAAACAAACGAGCGTACTCATCGATCTGATCGGCGAAGACGGCGGGTGCGGAGCATTCATCAATTTGCGGAATATATTGAAGGCTAGCAGGTCGTGGCAATGATATCTTGTATCTTACAGCGAAGGAGTTTCATGGGTTGGGCATCATTTAGTTAATGGAGAATGATGGTTGAGCGACGGGAGTCAGTCAGTCAGTTCAGCTTTCCTCGGGCGTATAGAGGCTCCCTCTCCTCTTTACCCACCTAAGGTTCTCTATCATGTTATGTTGTCGACAGTGTAGATAGACTACCCATTGCAGACACGGCCAACAACATCCAGATATTGACACTTACTCCGGAGTAAGCAACATGGATGCCGACCTAGAATAGAATATCTTAGCCACAATTGCGGCCGAGCATGTGTACTACGTATTCTAGAAGAATTCACCCCCTTCTGGTCCAAACTTACTTCTGGTCCAGCCCCAAGGGGCTAGCGTTCCGGAGATCTCCATTTCCGTACTCCGGGGTCTTGTTCTAGGGTTCTCTTAGGCTAGATTACTGTCGCTTCTATAGATTAACAGTCGGGCTAGGTACGAGAAATATTTTGCTATAAGAACTGTTTAGTTTTAGACGTTCTATAATTCTTGTAGCGAAAATAAGTTGTTAAAACCCATCGTTGTGGAAGGGGAGGGCGTGGACCAGAAGTAAGTTTGGACCAGAAGGGGGTGAATTCTTCTATACCTTACGCCGCGATCGTTCGTGGTACCCGATTCGATGTCCGAATGTCTCTCGTTGCAAAGGGGGCTGATAAGTATACGTAAAGTAGGTAGGTACATAAGGTAGCACTTGAACCTCCAGACTCCTCAGTACGTCTTGGCACGTTCTTTATGTTGTAGTCCGAGCTAAAGAACCATCTAAGTCAGATTAGGAATATGGTTCCTTAGGATAACGCCTTTCCCCATCTGGCCGCCCGTAGAACAGACTACCTAGGTACCTTACAGTCCTCGGCAGCGACTTCGGACGACAAAGACCATCGAATTTTGAGGGTGATGATGATGATGATGATGATGATGATGGCAAGCTCAATGACCTAGATGATATTTTCTTCCTTTTGGCTCTCTGTACATACATACATTCATTGTCATGGAACTATAGAATACAATAATGGCTATACCTAAGTAATTAATCACACACACCAACCCCATAATAAACCAACACCACCCTCAACCATGCCACCCCCTCACCCCACGCCCCCAACCCACCGCGACATCCTCCGCTGGCGCACCCACCCCACCACCACGCCCCCTCCCTTCCTCAAATACCGCTCCTCAACCACCTTCATCCTCCTCACCATAACAACCGCAGTCTTCACCGACATATTCCTCTACGCCCTCATCGTTCCCGTCATCCCTTTCGCCCTCACCGCCCGCGCCCACACCCCCCCAGCCTCAATTCAGCACTGGACCTCCGTCCTCCTAGCCGTCTACGGTGCATGTCTGCTAGGGGCGTCGCCTGTGTGTGGCTGGGTGGCGGATCGGACGAGTAGCCGGCGGGGACCATTGCTGGTGGGACTGGGGGCGTTGGGGGGCGCGACGCTGCTGTTGTGTTTTGGGCGCGGGGTGGGGGTGTTGGTTGTTGGGAGGGTGTTGCAGGGTTTTAGCGCGGCGGTTGTGTGGACGGTGGGCTTGGCGCTGTTGGTGGATACGGTGGGGAGGGGGAGGGTGGGGGAGTGTATGGGGTATGTGGCGTTGGCGATGAGTCTTGCGGTGTTGGTGGCGCCGGTGCTGGGGGGTGTGGTGTTTGCTCGGGCAGGGTGGTTTGCGGTATTTGGGATGGCGGGGGGGTTGGTGGGAGTGGATGTTGTGATGAGGTGCTTGTTGGTGGAGAAGGGGGTGGCGAGGAGGTGGGAGGGGGTTGCGGGGACTGGAGGGGAGGGAGGGGAGAAGGAAGGCGAGGAGGCGGTAGCTGAGGAAATTGCTATTGTTCCGAGCAATGGGCGATCTGTCAAGGGCAGGAACTCCTTCGTCCTCTTACTTTCGTCCCGCCGTCTTCTCGCCGCCCTCTACTGCACCCTTGCGCAATCGATCCTCCTCACGGCCTGGGACGCCGTCCTCCCCCTCTACGTCAATCGCATCTGGGGCTGGTCCTCCATCGGCGCCGGCCTCATCTTCTTCCCCCTAATCCTCCCCTCATTCCTCTCGCCGCTCTTCGGATACTGGTCCGACAAGAAAGGCCCCCGGATCCCGACCGCCTTGGGCTTCCTCCTCGCCATCCCTTTCCTGGTCCTGTTGCGCTTCGTCAACCATGATAACCTCCGGCAGAAAGTACTGCTCTGCGCCCTGTTGGCGTGCCTGGGCTTCGCGCTGAGCATGGCGATGACGCCGCTATTGGCGGAGATCACGTATGTGGTGGGCGATAAGGAACAATCGCATCCGGGAGCCTTTGGAGGGAAAGGCGCGTATGCGACGGCGTACGGGCTTTTCAATATGGCGTTTGCCGGCGGGATGCTTGTTGGACCTATTTGGGGCGGTTTTGTGACGCAGAGCAAGGGCTGGGGGACGATGTGTTGGAGTCTTGCGATTCTGAGCATTTCGGGAGCGATCGTTGCGGAGCTTTGGGTCGGAGGGTGGGTGGGAAAGAGTGGGAAGGAGGCGAGGGAGAAAAAGGTGGAGGTAAGCAATTCGGGGAGGGGGGAGGTGTAGTGTCCTCGAATACTGAAGTCGGGAGTAAAGCCAACCCCTTCCGCGTTCAACTACCAGCACACTGGATCTGGTAGAGATATTTCGTCCTTCATTTACACCAAAGCGTAAAGAGAGAGACAAAATAAGGTAGAGGGCAGCGGAACTCCAATACTAGATGAGAATCGATATTGTGCTGTCGTGGTGTAAGAATAGGCCCTATGTTCGTAACTCGTTCTTCTAGTGACAAGCGACGTCATCCACGCGCCAGGATCTTTCTTCTTTCATGGCAAACACCTTGAAAGTCTGGGTCTTTGAAATCTTAACCGGGCGTTCTGTAGTCTTCGCCGTGGTCTTTGTGGTCGCACTAAGACCTAGAAGGTCCTCGGCACGCCGCATGAAGAGCAGGTCCCAGGTTCACCCAGAGATGTCACGGAACAATGAACTTTTTCCTGATACCTCTTTCTGTAGAGATGCTAAGAAGCGGGATTCGATACTTGGCTCAATGAGCCTTGCATTCCTTCGGGGTTAATTGACGACAATTGATACTGCCCAAGCTGCAGACGACCAAAGACGGTTCACTCAACGTCCCTAGTGATTCGAGAGTGCTGAAAAGAGGTGGGCATCGTCCCAATGAATGTCATAACGGAAAACATTTCAGCCCATATATAAGCCTAGAGGTAATCTCGCAATCATTCGCGAGCATCGAAAATAAGTTTTGCTTCATTCCTATAGTGCATGCCACCTGCCTGATCCTGGCAGCTCAGATCACTGCCTGACCTTTCTACCTCCCCTGCGTTGGTCCGGGAATTTGAAGGAGGTCTTCACACCCGTTGCTAAGGCCCAATCATTTGCATCTGCGCTGCATTTATAACATTCATCCAGGCGTAGGAATTCTAGCTTATCCTTTAGAGCGATGACCAATGCTTTCACCCCAACACCGGTGATGTTAGTGCGTTCGAGACATAGAGTCTTGATGCTAAGCACATGCTTCGCCAAAATGATGGCCAGGTCGTCGTTGAAATCGCACATGCCCAATTTGAGTTCCTTGACGCTTTCGAAGTAACCTGACGTGATGAGCTCTTCAAGCTCCATTTCAAATAGCCCTCCGGTAGCATCGAAATGTGTCAATTTGCCCTTGTTCGCTTCGAGCATCTTTCTGACGTTGAGCATCATATGATAGCTATTGCCCACCATAAGACGGGTCAGCTTTGTGAACTGGCTCGGGGCGAATTCAAGAACAGGAGATTCGATGTCTGAGATATTAAGACTGCTCAGTGATAACGGAAATTTTGGGGGTCGACTCGCAATCATGCCACTTATGTCAAGTACCTCAAGGTGGATCAAACCGGAAAAATCTGGAGTTCGTGCTGCCTGTCCTGGTCCGTCAATAGGCAAAGACCAGACTGAGCGAATTACCAGTTTACGAATGTTGGGGATCCTCTTGACTAGGTTCTCGAGATCAACAACTTGTATCGTCGTGCCAGGGCGATGCGTCTTTGTGAAAGCCAAAACCAAGGAGTTGAGTTTCGGTAAATCCACTTTCCATTGAGCCGGACGTCCCATCAATAAAGTGACGCCGGAAAACTCTACACATTCCAAAGCTTTGCATTGTTCAAGTAGCTGCTCGATAGTATCACCCGTAATCTGGCATTCACTTCCTATGGTAAGAGTCTTGAGGTTGGTAGCGCAAGACACGGCCTGAAGGATCGTGGTGCCGATCAGGCCACTAGGCACCACCAACTCGTACAGTCCTTTGCATCTTGTCGTTATGAAGCGTGGGAGATAATACCTGGCGTTCACAGACTTGGGTAAAGTTACCCGAGTGGGAAGGCCTTTCCCTTGCCTCAAATACTTTCGAACAGCCATTTCCTGCACAGGCATTCTAGCTGCGATGAAGTCTAGATCGGTCCACAGCGTTGGGATGGATCCTAGAAGTTCCATCCACGACTTTGAGACGTTTATGCTGTAACTATGAAAGCATATGTGAGTTACGAAAACGTGAGTATACTGGCTGCTCACCAAACATCAGGAAATGTAAGTGTACTGAGTATCTTCGCGGCAATCTCCCAGGGTAAGATCTGGAAAGGATCCCGGCGCTTTGTGGAAGAATTCTGCTTGACAACTTCTGCGTCGATTTGTGTTACGACTTTATCGTAGGATCTCCTGAGAAGCTGAGGGCCATCAACACAGTTCGCCGTGACTGCAACGCACCAGGGGTAGACACACTACAAGGTCAGGATCCATGGCCTGGACCTTGCCGATACCCATTTCGTAAAGAGATCTCGCCGTGTCCGGTTTGCCCATTAGTGTCAGGATCTTGCCTGTGCGAAGATACCCCTGTCAATATCAGTATTTGAGCACTCCGAGTATTTGGGCTGCTAAGCCCACGGTGACGTTGGTCTTGTCGTGCTTTATCATCTTCTGCCCGTCAGATAGGGCGGCTCGGAGGTTGCCCAGCTTCGCATAAGCTGCAGAACGACTTCCAAGGACAGTGTTGAGATCCGTAATGCCTCTATCGATAGCCTAAGTCATACATGAGCTATGAATGTAGTTTTGAGGGTGGGACTCACCCGGGTAAAGCATAGAACAGCGTCCTTATACCGTTTGTTGTGATAGTGTCGTTGGCCACGGCCATGTAGCTCTTCCATTGGTCCTAGCTGAAGAGTTGCAATCGAGACGTTTCGGCCCCTGGGTGCCGCTGCCGACTCCATAGGCGCTTGAATTTAGTGGACATGTGAATGATCTCTCCGTTGCAGTGGCTTTCGCTATCGCCGATGGATCGCTTATGTCCGAATCCAAACATTGCCCATGTCAACGCCCTGACGCTGATGCACGAATCATTCTTGGGCACCGTCCTCATGCGGTCAGAGCTGGCCTTGTAGTCCTACTCAGCTCAATTTATAAGGATACATCCTATTATGTCCAGCCTTGACGATCTATTTAAGGTAGAGATCCCTTTCTCTCTGGATTGTTTCCATACTATGGGAGGTGCCAAGGAGGACAGGAGACTTGCTAATTACCAGTAGAAATCCTACCTACCAGGAAATAAAAGGAAGAATGGCGCCAGTCAAGATCCAGGTACATTGTTGTCTCCCACGGCTACCTGTATCTACTAACCGTAGGAAGACAAGATTTATAAAGCCACCAAAATAAGCCTAAATGGAGATGTCAAGAGTAGTGGAAAAGCAATAGGAGAAGACAAAGGCGATAACGAAGACATGGAGGCAGGTCCAGAAATGCCACCAGAGGAAGAAGAAGTGGGCCCAGAGGACGATGAAGGCAGATTCTATGGAGGTGGCATCACCAAAAACACCACAGCCGTGCTCGACTTCATTGAGGAGCAAGACCAGGATGAATCGGTGGGTCCTCAGGATTGGTATAAGTAAGTTGGCCCAAAGCTAAGCGCAAGACAGAAACCGGAGAAAGTCGACATCACATGGCTGCGCAAGTTGGCTCTGAATTTCGAGAAGAGAGTCTCAAAGAATGCGGAACTGAGAGCCAAATATGAAGATACACCGGCGAAGTACGTCCGAGCATTTTGAACATCCTGGTGGGTCTAGTTTGACATGTATCATCAGGTTCATGGGCTCAGAAGCAGATCTAGATACAGATGTGAAGGCACTCTCCATTCTCTCAGAACACCCTGAACTTTACCAAGAATTCGCAAAGCTGGGCTGCGTTTCATCACTGGTATCGTTACTGTCTCATGAAAACACAGATATAGCCATCGACGCCATCGAGACCATAAACGAGCTGACTGACGAGGATGTCGAGGCTAAGCAAGATCAATGGGATTTTCTAGTCGATGCGCTTCTCGATGCAGATCTATTGAACCTATTGTTCGAGAATGTTTTACGGCTGAACGAAGACATCGAATCGGATAGAGCCGGGATATACCATGTGCTCAGCCTCCTGGAGAATCTCTCTTCGCGCCTATCAATTATCGCAACTATAGGGAAAGAAACCAAGTTTCTCGGCTGGCTACTTTCTCGAATACAACAATCAGAATCTAGTACAGCTCAGAACACACAATACTCCGCCGAAATCCTAGCCATCCTTCTCCAGTCGTCACCCGCAAATCGCAGTAAGCTAATCTTGCTAAACGGCATTGATATCTTCCTGCAGCTCCTCAGCCCTTACCGGAAACGGGATCCGGCAAAAGGGACCGAGGAAGAAGAATACGTAGAGAACGTGTTCGACTGCCTGACGTGTTGCGTCGATGACAGTGAAGGCAAAGCGGAATTCCTTGAAGCCGAAGGACTAGATCTATGCCTAATCATGTTGCGGGATGGAAAGATGAGCAAACCTCGAGCATTACGGCTGCTCGATCATGCGCTCGGTGGACCGAACGGTGTTGCCTGCTGTGAGCGACTTGTCGAAGCAGCGGGGCTGAAACCCACGTTCGGCCTCTTCATGAAAAGGCAGGATAGTGAGGCCACCGAGCACCTCCTTGGGATCTTCTCGTCTATGCTACGCTCGCTGCCCGCCAATGAGGTAGGTTTTCTCCATCATAAATTCTCCTTTCTTGTACAGATGTCAATCCGTGAGACATCTCTCATAAAGATCGAGCCACGAAACCGTATGCCAAAGAAAGGTAAACTCTGACATGAAGGACATAACTAGGCACCAAGAATCCGGCTTCTCGCCAAATTCGTAGAGAAGAATTACCAAGCGCCAACCCGGTTACTACAAATACGAAAGGATTACGTATCCAAAGTCCAAGCAATCAACAGGACGATAGCCGCCGAAGAAACCCCACTTTCATCCGAGGAGCGGGCAGAGAGACTCGACGAGTGGGAATCAAGAAGGCTAGATGGAGGCCTCTACGTGTTGCAAACCGTAGATGTCATACTGGCATGGCTCGTCGCCGAAGACGAGGGTGCGAGGGCCAAGATCCAGAGCCTGCTGGAAGACCAAAATGAGGGCTTGAGAAGTGTGAAAACTACTTTGCAAGGTCGGTGCTCTGATTTTGCCTAGCTTTTGAGATGAGTAGTGGACTGATTACCCGTAGCACAATTGGTCGGTATGAATGCAAGCGGAGAAGATGAAGATTCGCTGCTGAAAGATATGCTGTCTACACTCATACAACACGTGTAAAACTCCCGTGTATATATGCACCACGTGAGATACCCTTTATTCATTGATCGTTTGAACATTTACACTCATAAAAAATATTCGTTCCGGGCATGCATCATCCTCTCATGCAATTCGTCATAATTTCTCTTTCTCATCTGGAAATACGTCCCTCCTCCACAGCACTATCTGTATATTGGGTCGCTTCCTGCCTCCTCCTCCCTCGTACTCCGCAAGGTTCGCCCTCAACACCCGCTCAGCATCCCCCCTTCTGTTCGTCCCTTGAAGCTCTGGGCCCGCACCCTCCATACCGATATACAGGTGCCTACTCGTCTTCTTTAACGGATACGGACTTATACATTTCTCGCCCCATGGCGGATCACCATCGCATTCTACAAATTGCATTAGACGCTTTCTTTGCTCGGACAGTATGTCCGAAGCTGGTGTGCTGTCCGCGGATGGTATTGGAGGAGTGAGGAACGGTGCGATCAATTCTAGAAGAAAGTGTTGAGGTGGGAAGAGCTCGATATCTCCCAACAATCCGAGGTCGATCCACTCCTGCGGGTAGAGAAATTGAGCAGCCGTATGTTCCACTCCGCCGTCTGGAGTCGGTATATGCATTTGCGTCCTATCCGTTTCCGAAGAGACGGGTGAGTCGATGGGAAGAAAGTACAAGTACATTTGTGTGGAGAACCTCTTCGGTAGACCCGCTGGCGTCAACCATCGCGTGAAGGGCACAAGGCCTTCCACATCAGCGAATCCTCCCTTTCCCTTTACCCAGTCTTGGAATGTCACTTGTTCGGAATGCACAGCCTTTCGGCCCTCATCCCGCTCTCGCTCGCTCAGACGTATAAGCTCATTCGGGCTGTCTTTCTGTCGAGCGAGTAAGAGCCCGCTTTCTTCAAAGCACTCTCTGATAGCAGCTAGCCGGTATACTGGGCTCTCGTCATGTCTTCGCTTGTCTTCAAGAGGTGGGAGGAAGCCGTCTTGAGGGGAGAGATGACCGCCTGGGAAGACGTCTGCGCAGACCTAGATTTCAGCTGAGGCTCTGGTCGGATAACGTAAAGGTAACGTGCTTCGGCGGACTATTTGACGCAAAAAGCGATGGTGTGCATAAACCATCTCGCCTGATTTGGGGAGGAAAGACTAGGAAAGAAACGTACGGGCTGAGGCGAATGAGGAGGAGGTTTGCACACGGTGAAGGAGGAGGATGCGATTTGTGGGGGAGATGAGAAGGATGCTATGTAATTGCTGTTAGGACTGGGTGAGAAAGATGCTGTGCAATTGCTGTTAGGACTGGGTGAGAAAGACAGACAGGCCACGTATCCAGGAGGAATGAGAGAGAACGTGTGGCTACCTTGCGCTTGGGCTGGCTACTGGCAAGTCTTTGGGGCTTTCATTCGGCTTGGCTGGGGATGGACTTGGTGAAATGCCTCTCATTGTGTGTTTGAATGCCTGTTCTTTGCTTGAGCGAGGCATGAATCCCGTCGCGAAGTGTAAGGGTACAATACGTCGAGGTCTCATATAAACATGAGTTTGAGTATGAGCAGCGAGCCGAGCAAGATAGCTCAGATGATTGGCGTAAGTTTCAGCACGAATGGGACACAAGCTTTGGCTCATGGACTTTGGTGGACATCTGTTATCATTCCGCTCCATGAGGAGCACTGGAGCCGAGGCACGTCGGGCCGTTAGATTCTCCGTCTTGCATACCCTCATAGGGCAATCAGACATATCAAAATTGAGTCTCATCATGTCGAACCTTTGGTACCAAGCAGCCTTCATCCTAGCTATCTTGATGCTCCGATTCTTGCTCCAATGGTACAACAGATCTCAGGCCAAGGCTGCGGTAACCACGGGCCAAAAAACCAAGTGAAGCCTGTTGGCGTCCGCTGGAAAGTCTTCAACGTTCTATGCCGCCTAGTCAAGAGCCGTTGGGTCTTCTTGACCAGAGTCAGCTCCAGCAGCTCGCTATCTCCAACTCGGCGTGCGGAATTTGGACCTGCTACTGGGCTGAATGACCGCTAACAATCGCCATCGCAATTGGGAATTGAGCCTCTCGGTCATTATGCCTCCACTCTCCACCGCTAGAAGATGGCCTTGTGGTCGAGGATGATGCACTTGACTAGGCAGACATGCTTACAAGAGCAGTATGCATGTGCGTTCTATCCAGGAATTACCCATTGAAAGCTTCTGGCACGTGCTGTTTTGCGCCATACCTCAAGTGGACTATCTTTGCACGGATCGAATACCGAAATAGGTGCACTGTGAATATGAAAAGTCTGCAGGATCCTTTAAGCAAGAGATGGTAAATGTGTACCATTAGTGGTAACAGGACCGAAAGGACACACCAAAACTTCACTCATCAAGGTCTCTACTCGGCCTGTCCTTCCTTCGTCCTCAGCAGCATAGAGAGGATAATTAATGATGCCGACTCTCCTCCCAAAGCCGAGGCGGAAGCTGGCTTGGGGCCTTGGCGCGCTAGACCTGTCGCGAAAAATGCAATGCTTTCCCAGAGTAGATATACTGGGAGCGAAAGTCAAGAATCTAGGCTGTATTTGCTTGAGTCTTCAAAACATGAAAGGCGGAGGAAATATATATACCATAGATTCCGAAACTCGACTAGATCTTTTCCAGCGCTCGATATAATCATCGAAACAATGTGGACTATTAATTTCAATGGCCAAATTATACCTCTTCTGACTACCTACTCTATTATGTATCAACACTACATGAACAGCGCTAGTGCACATTACATCCTTAGCTAGGTTCTATCATGCGACTAACCATGCATTGTTCAGCGCAAATCATTGGAGGAAAGGTATGTTGCCTGGGTGATTGTTCCAACAACGTCGCTGCTGTGCACAAGGCCAGTTCGGCGAGATTGTCGAATAGACAGACTACTAGATATTGCGAACGGTCCTTCCCAGTCGCACAAATATGGAGGAAGTCTCTTGATAAGTAGATGATGTTTATCAGGTATTGCGTATACATAACATTCATCCCGTAGAATAGACACACTTTCGATCATTCACATAAGCCACCTGCAGCCGGTCATAGTATATAATTTAAAGATAAGATTATATCATTTTACCAGTCATGGCTACGAAAAGACCTGGTAAGCTCATTGAGCAAAATATGAGAAGAAGAAAAGTGTCCCAGCCAGCCAGTACTTTGAACCCAGTCGCACACACATGAGATCGAGAAGCCGAGACTGGCGATAAACACATTGATGCTCTGTGCCATACACCCTGCATTGGTAGGATCCTCCACCAGGGGCTGCCCAACAGGAGTACGCCTATACGCCACGCTTGGAAGGAGATGTCGCTGACTTGCAGACTATCATCGTCGTAAAAGGGGAATAATGGAGAGAAAAAAATCAGCTGCTCATCGACCGTAAGAGGATCTAGACTCGTCAGCATTGTTTTCTTTGTGCACTACGAGACAAAGTGACTGACCCTCTCCATCGCGATCGGATCCTGCATCTCCGCACTCAACAGTCCCGGACTATCCGTACCGCCGTCCGTATTGATCGGCCCAGCACTGGTAATGGCCCTGTCTACCATCATCGGTCTTTTGATCGGCTTCGCCACGACCGTTCCCCCAGTGCGGCTGCTAGAGTTCTTATTTGGCTCAGGCACTTCATCTTTGGCCGAAATCCTCGTCTCCTTTCCTGCATGCAGGAGTTTACCACCAAGGGTCGCACATTTCAGGATCGTCTGCATCATTTGTTGCTGCTTCAGCGGCTTGGTCAGGTATTCGTCCATCTGGGCCTGGATGCACTTCTCCCGGTCACCCATCATAGCGTGAGCGGTGAGAGCGATGATCGGGGTCCGCGTACAACCCTCGGAGCGCTCGTACTCTCGGATCGCCTTCGTCGCCTCGAAACCTCCCATGATTGGCATTTGCACATCCATCAAGATGACATCGTAACGCCTGATCTTGATAGCGTCCAGGGCTTCTTGGCCATTGTTGGCGACGGTAACGCCATGGTTGTATTTCTGGAGGATCTTCACCGCAAGTCGTTGATTGACCTCGTTGTCTTCCGCAAGGAGGATGTCGAAAGATTTGGAGGCGTCAGAAATGGATGTTGTCTGACGACCTTCGAGGGCGGGAATCATGCCGTTCCCAAGGTCAATGGGGAGACATGGTGTGGTCATGTACGAAGCGACACCAAGATCGAGGGCAGACTTCATGCTGACTGAGACGACTGGGGCGAGCAAAACAATAGGAACGTAGCGGAGAGCATCATGATTTCGGAGCCGTACAGCGGTATCCATACCATCGACAAGTATAACGTCGTATGGGAGGCCATGCTCTGGCTTTTCCGTTGAGCCAGGAGTCTTAGGTCGGGGAACCTCTGACTCATCATTGACCACCATAGGATTTAGTTCGAGTTCCTTGAGCATAGTTGTGATGTTCTCTGAGCAGTCCGTCCGGCCTTTGTCGATGAATAGTACCACGTGATTTCTATAGGCATTTAACTGTGACCGCACCGAACTCAGATCGTGTGAAGCAATCTTGGTAACGCAGGTGAAGGAGAACGTGCTGCCTTTCTGGTAGATCGAATCGACCCATAATCGACCGCCCATCAGTTCGACTAGCTTCCTAGATATGGACAAGCCGAGTCCGGTGCCGCCGAATCTACGTGTAGTCGAGCCGTCGGCTTGTTGGAAAGTATCGAAGATCAGGTCTCTCTTGTTAGATTGAATGCCTATGCCAGTATCTGACACAGAGAATTCGAAAGCATACTCGTCGTCTGCAATATCCATCTCCCGAGCCCCACGGATGGTAAGTTTGACCTCTCCGAGTTCGGTGAACTTTATGGCATTGCCTACAAGATTTAAGATGATCTGGCGGAGGCGATATGGATCGCCAAGCACAAAGTCGGGAACCGAACTATCCACCTGGTATGCAAGATTGAGGTGCTTATCATTGGCTTTCACTGCCAAAGTCTTCAGCGCACTGAACACACTGCCTCGCATGGAGAAGGCTATTGACTCCATCACCATACGATTGGCCTCAATCTTCGAAATGTCCAAGATATCATCAATGATCGTTAACAAGCTGTTTCCAAGATTGTGAACAATATTCATCATCTCGCGCTGATACTGTGTGAGATCAGTATCTAAGGTCAATTGTGACATTCCTATTATCCCGTTCATTGGTGTTCGAATCTCATGGCTCATATTGGCAAGGAACTCGGATTTGGTCCGGTTGGCAAATTCTGCTGTCTCTCTGGCCTGTGTATTTTTCTGTAAGCTATCACGTAGATTTGATATCATCTTGTTGATCTTGCGCTTCAAGTCATCCATCTCGCCAGACGCGTCGACAGAGATGAGCTTGGTAAAGTCTCCATCCGTCGCCGCATCTGTGATCTCGCCGAAAGCTCGAACCTGCGAAGTTAGATTGTCTGCCATGGTATTGACATCTTCCGTAATCTCTTTCCACCGTCCGCTTGCATTATCAACATTAGCTTGGCCACCCATCTTGCCGTCCACACCAACATCGCGGGCTACACGCTTCAGCTCCCGAGCAAAAGTATCGAGCTGAGTCACCATGTTGTTGATGGTCACTTTCAGCTTGAGCACCTCTCCTTGGGCATGGACCTCGATCTTTTGGCTCAGATCTCCTCGTGCGATTGCCTGCGTAACATCCGAGATGCCCCTTACCTGCTGGGTCAGATTGTTGGCCATGGTGTTAACATTCGTCGTAAGCTCAGCCCATTTCCCTTCTACTTCGTGTACATTCGCCTGACCGCCTAGGGTGCCTTCGGTACCGACCTCTCTGGCCACCTTGCTGACCTCAAATGCGAAGTTGTTGAGTTTGTCCACCATAGTGTTTATCGTTATTTTCAGATCTAAAATTTCGCCGTTAACCTCAGCCGTGACCTTGCGGCTAAAGTCTCCTTTCGCCACAGCTAGAGTAACAGAAGCGATCTCCCGGACTTGAGTCGTGAGATTGTTCGCGAGCAGATTTACAGTCTCGGTCAAGTCTTTCCAAGTACCCTCCACATTGTCTACTGTAGCCTGCTCCCCAAGTACACCATCTGTGCCAACAGCCTTGGCGATTCGAGTGACTTCCGAAGAAAACTGTCCTAGCTGATCGACCATGGAGTTGATGGTCATTTTGAGATCCAATACCTCTCCTTTGCAGCTGGCTGTTATCTTCTTGGTCAAGTCGCCTTTAGCTACAGCCTTGGTCACTGCAGCGATATCCCGGACTTGGCTGGTCAGCCTGTCGGCCATCACGTTGACGTTAACAGTTAAGGTCTTCCATTCACCCTTGACACCTTCGACTTTGGCTTGTCCACCTAAGACGCCTTCAGTGCCGACGTCCCCTGCTACTCGGGTAACTTCAGAGGCGAAGGCCCTCAATTGATCCACCATTGTATTGATGGTTTGCTGTAATTGTGCAATCTCCCCCTTTGCTTGTCTCTTGATCTTCTTCTCCAGATTACCCTCCGCCACAGCGGTCGTAACTTCTGCAATCTCCCGAACCTGGAGCGTAAGATTATAGGCCATCCCGTTGACTGTGCAACGATTAGCGCAAGTGATATGAAGATTTCATGCACGATGACTACATACCATTATCGGTCAAATTCTTCCATATACCGCTGACTCCGGTGATCTGAGCTTGTCCACCAAGTTTGCCTTCTGTGCCCACCTCACGCGCGACCCTCGAGACCTCGTTACCAAAGACTTGTAATTGATCCATCATGGTATTGATCGTCCGCTTGAAGGTTGCGATTTCTGGGTCCATTTCAATTGCATGGATCTGGACCTTCTGGCTGAGGTCTCCATTCGCCACATTGGTTATAATGGTGCCAATCTCCTTCAAGGCCTTCTGGAAAGCTTCATTTGCCTGTTGATGTTTCAGGAGCTCACGCTCGAGGGAATTGATCTGCATATCCCCAACTTTGACAAAGGTACGTTTTGCATGCTCTTTCTGCTCTAAGAGCTGTTCCTTCACACTGTCTATAGTCTCTTTCTGAGATTTGATTTCATTTGCTTGCCTTTCGACGTGGTCCCGGAGATGATTAACATCATCTTCAGAGAAAACAAGAGAACCACCAGCCAGGAGCTTTGATATATGGTTTTGCCTAGTAGATGTCGAGAGTTGCCGAACCGGTCGAGACGCGCCATTCCGAGCTGGACTCGATGAGCCATTTGCAAATGGCGACGTAGGAGCGCCGAACTCACTGGGAGTGTCTGGAAGGACCTGGTTATTGACAGTACTAGCCTTGTCTTCAAGGTATCTTATTCGAGCTGCCAAAGCCGAGAGCTCGTCTTCCAATGATTGCTTCGTGCTATCGTTCCTACCGGGCAGTAAGAGCTTGCCGTTTGCAGCCATTTCCTTCGAGTGCAAACTGAATCCGGTGGGATCGTAGGAGGGAGCGACCTTCAGAGCAAGACTCTGTACAATGGCCGTTGCAGCCGCCAAGGTCTCTCTTTCGGCCATGGCTTGAGGTCGTGGGCGGATCGGGTCCTCTGTGTTGGGTTGATTATGACTGAGGCCGTCGCCAGGAATCTTGGTACATAAGGTAAGGGGTAGTTGGAGGGTAAGTGAGAGAGTTAACTGGGGCTGCTAGAAACGCAAGGCTGAATTAAGGCAACTGCTCACTGACAGTGTGCCATTGAAACAGTGGTCTCACAAAGACGTTGAAGTCGATCTGGGAGAGGTAGGTTGATAGGGAGGCGCTTTGTACTGGTTCGATGAAAGGGATGTGGTTGGGGGACGGTAGGAGTGGGGCTTGGTATTGGAAAGCCAGAGAAAAGGAGGGTAGGAATTATGTAGGTTTTTATTCGGGCATCCACTGCACAACGATTGTCATCAAGTATCAACGCTGACAGCCTGAGAAGGGAGTACTCCCTCGTTGCAGTACTGCCCCGTGGGGTTCGACAAATTGCTGAGCGGCGGCGTGGCAGCCACAAAAGGATCCCACTAGTTAAGTCAAGAATAATAGCGGTTCGGGGAAGCTTTGCCTAGTCGAGACCTCTTTTGAACCGCTCCGTTGTGCGTTCCGTAACCCCCTTGTTCTTTTCAAGCATTGAAGAGTCTACAAATATACTACGTGCGACCTCACTGACGCCTACACAGAAATTGAACTAACTTACTTTACAGTACCTTAGAATATCAGGTCTTCCGTGATCAATATCTTGGTAATTTGCGATGTGAGACTAATCACTTTAGGGTCAGAGTCTTGGCGAAGCTGTCGTGACCCAGGGGTCAAAAAGAGGGCTTGAACGTCACGCAGAAATTGTGAGCGTGGAGTTCGTGTGGGAAGGTGCTAAATACGAAAAGGGGCTCATTAAGAATTGCTATGCTGTTGTGATCCGTCACTTGCGAGACTTCCGGGCATGCTTTACCAGATTCTCAATCACGCCCTCGAAAGCTTCTTTGTCGCCCAAAGCGCTGTCCCTTCGTTTCAGCCAATACTCCAGCACCTCGCTGGCCTTGGCGTTTGCTTCTTCGAGTTCTTGCACATGCGCCTGTAGTTCCCCATCCGTCATATTCGACAGTGCAGCTCCCGTAGTTGCGCACAGCATCTTCGTAGCTTGGAAGTCGAGTTCGGGTGGCGCTGGTGGACCTTTTCTTTTCCTGGGCTTGTTGGATGAAAGTCGATCCACAGAGGCGGTGGAGTTATTCTCTTGTTTTAAACGAACTCGAGCATTTAGTGAGCGACCTTCAGGAGGTGATTGAGAGCGACTGCGGAGGTGTATTGAGGGCAGGATGAGTTTCTTTTGCTTCGAGGCGGGTAGAATTTCGTCCAAGTCAACGGGGACTCCGAGTGATACTAAGAAGAGGCGGCGGATGCGTGACCGGACCCAGTTGGGCGGTTGTAGGGGCGGAGGCGCGACAAGTTGGGACCAAAGTGACAGACTCCGATCCGTAAGGAATATAGAGTTCTGACTCGACGGCATTGGTGGGGAGGGAGGGTGTTCTTCTGTGGTAGACGGGAATATGTCGTTAAGAAAGGGGCTGGTGGCAGCTATTATACCGTTCAGGGTATCTAGTTCACTGAAATCAAGCAAGGGCTTTTGGAAAATCAAGATTAGCTTCAGGTTGCTTCAATTGTCACGATCAAGTGCGCGGATACAGTGCCTTCAATCGTTGCATTGACATTACTCACAAAAGGCGATGTCGCATGTGGAAGGGATTGAATCGGTGGTATGGATGATGCTGGCTCCTGAGGTTCCTCGTCGAGAGCAGAGGATTGCTGAAATCCATCGTCGAAATCACCAAAATCCTCGTCATCACCAGCCTCGAAGTCGTCAAAGTCCATTCCGATAGAGTCATTGATATCGAGTTTGGCATTTTGCTCAGTTTCATGGGTTATTATATCGCTTTCATGCTCAGATTCTTCATCATTCATGGGTCCAAAGCCACCGTCAGCCGCGATTGGTGAAGTTGACTCTAGCATTGATTTCTGCCGCTTGGGTTGGGCAAGACCAAATCTGTTTAGAGAGGTTGGTAAACCTGATTCGGTCATTGGCTCGCTAGACAGAACCAAGCAGGACGTCTTTCTGCTTACCGAGATCATCGCCATTTTTCTCAAGTAGATCAGGCTTATTCTCTTCTTTTCTCATATTGGATGCGTTTGTCTTTGGGACCCGTGCGTGGATCGTCTCTAAGGCTACCTCCGTCGCGACAGTCTTGGAGATTGGAAACCCGGCCCCACTATTACTGCCTCGATCCACAATCTCAGAAGACCCTTCAATGTTCGGTTGCTGAATAATAACATCCGGTACGGCGTCTGCTTTCCTTTTCGAATGTGCAGCGGTCTCGGGAATGTCACCGTGGCTCGGCGACACTGTATCGACCTTCTCTACCACTGTCTTGGGTATGGGCGTTCCGTGCAAGTTTGAAGATGATGCTTGATGGTTTGCGGTTGAGCTGGGTTTGGTGTCACCGCCTTCTGGAATAATTTCGAGCTCATCTGGAACCGCATCTTGAGTCCTCAACTGGTATGCTGCAGTGCCTGGGATTTCGCCATGACTCTCGCGATCGTCGACCTGTATTCAAATCAATTACCGTCCTCTAGAAATCGACCGCCGCTTGACTTACCTTTTCCACCCGCGTCATAGGAATTGGAGAATTAGGGACCGAGTTGGTGCCCTGACCCTCTGAGGCATCGGCGAAGACATCGTCCTCATTCTCCGATGTTTCTATCCTGGGTATGAGCAATTTTGACAGACATCGCCGCATGATGCGCCAGAGAAAGCGTACATACCTAGCAACTCATGGGCGCCCGGGTCCTCTAGCTCAACGCTCTTGCGAGGAGGCGCTAGGGTAGGACTTTTGGGTGGATTAGAAGGATTGGGCATGATAGATAAATACCAGCGACACAATGAGATGCACTCTCAGCACAAAGGGTAGATTATGAAATGAGTTATAATTTATAGAGTTGAAATCGAGCCAATATAAGTTGCTCTGGCGCACTACAGCTATTCTAGTTCTAGCGCAGAATAGAATACGGAGAAAAATAAAGTACTTTACTCTTGCACAAGAAACCCCCCACGTAACCTGTGTATGGTCGAGTCGCATTGACTTGGCTCTCGTCCTCATATAGATTGATCAAACTGAGAACCACTGGCTCACTGCTGTGCCTAGAAAATCCCTAGATTGACGAAGGATAGAGACCGTAGGTGTTCGATCCTCAGCGCCAAGGACTTCACAATGTTGTGCATACACTAGAAAGGATCGCGCTTTGGGAATTGGGAGCCCAGCCCCTACCGCGCTTGCATTGTTAACTGCTTAGCTGTGGAGAATACAGGGAATATAGGACCTACATAGTTCGGTCAAGGTAAGTCTTTCCAGCCTCTACAAAGGGAGACCGCATATGGAGACCGCATTTCTAACCGTATGCAAGGCCACCGCCCCACATTCCAAGGATGGCCGACTCAAATAAGCCGTCGTGGTCCTTTGGTCAGTCTGGGACAAGTGGCAGCTCCGGTGCTCTCTTTGGCCGAGTGAATTCCAACAGCTCTAAGCCAGCGGGCAATTTGTTCGGCTCCACGACCAATCCCCCCACAACATCGGGAATAAGCCCATTTGGCAATACAAGCACGGCTGGTGGAAGTGCTCTCTTTGGAGGAGCCTCAGGAACAAATCCGGCGCCCATATTTGGCAGTAGCAGCGGTAGCAACCTTTTTGGAGGAGGGAACAAGCAGAGTGGTGGATTGTCCGGACAAGCCGTAACAGCTCCAGCGCCATCAAGTGGCTTCTCTGGATTCTCTACACCAAATAAGCCGGCGGAGCCACTGATGACATCTCAAAACCAAGCGCCGAGTCTGTTTAGTGGTTCCAATGGAAAGGGCAATACTAGTAACCTATTCAGTAATATAGGTACAAATAAGACCTTCGCGGAGCAAAACAGTACTACGACGCCAACAAGTAAGCCTGCAATCAGTCTATTTGGCAATTCCACGACTCCGGCAGGGCCACCACCGATTAATAACACCGGAGCAAACGCAGGCTCCAGTATTTTCGGCAAGCCTGCAGACTCGGGCAATCCTTTTCCCAAGCAAAGCGCGAACCCAACGTTGGGGGGTTTCACATTTGGTTCGAGCAAACCCCTGGAGTCGCCCGCATCAATGCCTACACAAGCTCCTAATCCGTTCGCATCGGCAGCAAGTACCGGATCTTCTGACTTGTTCGCAAAGAGACCGGCCCCCACTGAGGGCGGCCTCTTCCAGAACTTGAACAAATCCCAGGATACTGGGGCGAACAAGACAACCACCTTACAACAACCACAGGGTGAAGCGTCCAAAAATACGACTCCATTTGGCACAGATAGTCAAGCTTCCACAAATCCATCCACTGCACAAAGGACGCCGTCCCTGTTCAGCATGGCCAAACCTGCGCAGCCAGAGGCTTCGACAGCAAACTCTGTAGCATCACCCACTGCAGCAACAGGAGGCTTCAGCTTCCCAAAAAATCCAACCAGCTCAGATACAACATCTTCTTCAACTACTCCATCACTATTCGGGAATCTTGGGAAACCCCAAGAGAAAAACCCTACTACTACAGCTGAATCTACGGGTACATCAGTGCCCTCGGCGTCTGCACCTGCTTCGGGCGCAGGGCTCTTCGGCAATATGGGAAAGCCTGCAGCTCCCGCCAGCGCATCAGCAGGAGCAACAACCCAGCCTGCTGGTATATTTGGAGGTAAACCAGCGGTAGGCCTGGGTGCATCAACAGCTGGTCCGGCTCCAGCTCCACAATCACGTCTGAAAAATAAATCAATGGACGACATAATTAATCGCTGGGCTACTGATCTCTCCAAGTATCAGAAAGAATTCCAACAGCAAGCGGAGAAAGTATCCACATGGGATCGCATGCTTGTAGAAAACAGCGAGAAAATCCAAAAATTATATGGAAGTACCTTAGAGGCGGAACGAGCCACTACAGAGGTGGAAAGGCAATTGACTGCAGTTGAAGGTGACCAAGAAGAGCTCTCTCATTGGTTAGACTACTACGAGAAGCAAGTGGATTCCATGATCTCGAATACAATCGGTCAAGACGGTGCTATTTCTGGTCCAGATCAGGAGAGAGAGAGAACGTAGGAACAAGGTCAGCATAGATGATGTCTCACGCTGACATTGTCCGCAGTTATCAGCTCGCTTCCCGATTGTCCGAACGACTTGATGAGATGGGCAAGGACCTGACTGATATGATCGAGGAGATCAACGATGCCTCTTCGACCCTCAGCAAGCACAACAAAGCTGATGATCCTGTAAGTCTCGGCCACCACATCAAAGCGGTTTAATTACTGACCTCATTCCACCATACAGCTCTCACAAGTCGTCAGAGTACTCAACAGCCATCTCGCTCAATTACAGCAGATCGATCAAGATACAGCAGCTTTGCAGCTAAAGGTGCAGGCAGCTCAACGAGCCGGTCAGATGATAGGACCATCGAGTGGCATCAGCGGTCCAGGTAGCGATGCTGCTGACGGTTTCTATCGATCATATATGGGTAGGAGGTGACGGTAAAGCACAGCAAGCGAGAAGTTTTTAGCATACGAAAAGAATAGCATGGTGCCGTGAAGTGTTGATACTCTCAATACCTTGGTTGACATCAATAAGTTCAACGGTGCAATCGGTATACATGGGAACGTCGCCTAGGAAAGGACACGATTACAGTCCGGACGTGTGATCCTAAGGAGCCAATGTACGATAACGTGCAAGAATAAGCACAGGGAAGAGAGTGTACAATAAGCGGCAGCGCCTCCATAACGTATAAATAGCTTAGGCAAAGATAGAAATTGCTTCGGCAAGCCCCAGTGTTTTCTGAGCTACTTTTATCAGATGTACCCTGGGCGTTGCCTTCATGACGAACACCTTCCATACCCCAATCACTTCTTGCCCGAGTCCATCTGGTCCGATCTATCCACGGCCGCCATTAGTTGCCTCCATGATAGCAGGTAGGAAAAGCAACAAAGAAGACATACACATGTTTATCCAGCTCCTCGAGGTGCTTCTTATGCTCATCGATCTTCGCTTTCAATGCCTGCAGCTTCTCCATTTCCTTCTGGCGTACGTAGTAGTTTTCATCCGCTTGCTCACGCTTGCTGAAAGCATCACTGTTTTCCAAATGCGGTCATCAGCTTTGCTTTGTAGACCGTAGACCTTCGATCGATGAACTAAAGACTAGCGACTGGCATGTTGTATGGTCTGCCGGGTACAGGATGAGTGAGCGTACCCTTGTGCCGAACCTCCAGACCTGGGAGCTCCTGCGTCACCCTCCGCAGCTCTAGCTGCTGTGGTTGATAACGTCCGTGGGGCTTGCATGGTGGTACGAAGTGCGGACTTAGTTGATCTGATAATGGTTTGACGAATCATCGTTATAGAGGTGTAGGACTTTAGTTTGCCAAACCTGATTCGAGAAGTTGAGCTTGTGAGCGGGGAGACGTCAAAATTCCACTTTTTGGATTGCCGCGCCAAGCGCTGCTTCATCTCAATGGAGTATTCGAAATATGGTATTACTTTTAATGTGATTAGATTTTTTAGATTTAAGAATCATGGGACTGCATATGGATGATTTACATACACCAACTGTGGCCTCTGGCCCAACGAGTGGTCAGGTCCCAGCAATCGGAGTCGACACAGACAAGCTCTCGCTGGTGGATCTAATCAATGAGAAGACAAGGGTTGAGGAGGATCTCAGTGCTCTGGGCAGCGTGCTTGACAGTGTAATCTCCAGCCTTGCAATGTATCTATCTATATTTGTGCGAGCTGACTCGCGTTCAGCACGGCGTCAACATGAATACAGCCCTGACAACCTTCGATGGCTATCCCAGAGATGATCTAGATATCGCCCAAAGTGCGTGCTGTCTCTGCGCCCTATTAGGAACCTCCATGCCAACGAGTTTACAGTAAGGACAACAAGAGCACGGATTATACATCTACGGAACGATTACAAAGCTCTCATGTCAAAGATAGAGCTGGGACTTCACGAACACCATGCCAAATACCGAGCATCAGATCCTCTACTCACAACTCCTTCCACCCAGGCGCCAAGCAGTAGCGGTCAGATCTTAGATCAAGGCTTAGTCGACACTCCATTTGCAGAAGTCAATAGTGTGGAGAAAGGAAGTCCGGCGGACGATGCCGGCTTGGAGGCAGGGGATCGGATACGAAGGTTCGGACATGTGAATTGGATCAATCATGAAAAGCTTAGCAAGGTTGCCGAAGTGGTCCAAAGGAATCAAGGGGTGAGTGGGGCTACGTATAAATTTGAGAAAGCTCTGCTGATTTGGGTTGGTTTTGTAGAGGAATGTCGTTGTCAAAGTTGTCCGCAGTGGAGAGGAGCTGACTCTGCAGCTTACGCCGAAGAGTAATTGGGGTGGTAGAGGACTGTTAGGTTGCCATCTTCTTCCTGCCTAAGGGACTTGTGCAAGGGGATGGTTTCCGGCATAGGTATGGCGTCAGAGCGAAATTGGCATAGCTGAAATCGAGGAGCAATGGTATTAGTGAAAGCTATCATAATGAGACGACGAGTATCAATGTTGTAGACGAATCCTTGGGGTCTTTAAGCTGCTCTGGTTAGGCATCAAGACTTCAAAAGTGCCTGATGCCAAGCTTTGGTGCCTTATGATTGGTCATCTGCTCAAAACGGATTTTCTTGTTGTCGCTTCAACTTAGAATAGCTCTAGAAGACAAACTTCTTATGCAACCATACTGCCCTCACATCACACCCAGCTGCATCCACAACACTCACCACATCAAATTGACATAGTCAATCACCTCTGTAAGATAGTCATTCTCCACACTCTACCGGTCTCGAATATTGGGTTACGATAGCGGCACTGCTTATATCGATCAGCTATTTACGCGAATCTCACACCAACGCTTGCCGAAGATGGCTGAAGGAGCTGGCGCTCAAGTGCCACCTACATTCAAGCTCGTGCTTGTCGGTGATGGAGGAACTGGAAAGGTCCGTCATCAGCAATCTTCACTACGTTCCCCGCCGTGGGGCAGAAACAATCCTGGTCAACAGCCTATAGCGTCGTGCGCAACAGCTAATTCTTGTGCATAGACCACATTTGTGAAGCGTCATCTGACTGGGGAGTTTGAAAAGAAATATATTGCAACCCTCGGTGTTGAGGTTCATCCTCTTGCTTTCACGACAGTACAGTCCCACCAGAAGTCGCGCGGGTCGTACAAGAAGCTAATTCTACTGCAGAACTACGGTGGCATTCAGTTCGATGTCTGGGATACAGCAGGGCAAGAAAAATTTGGTGGTCTCCGAGATGGATACTACATCAACGGCCAGTGCGGTATCATTATGTTCGACGTCACATCTCGAATCACCTATAAGAACGTGCCAAATTGGCATCGTGCGTTCTCTGCATCACAATCAAGAGATAGTTGTGCTAATCTATCTTTCAGGTGACCTCGTCCGCGTTTGCGAACAAGTACCCATCGTTCTCTGCGGTAACAAAGTCGATGTGAAGGAGCGCAAGGTTAAGGCGAAGACCATCACTTTCCACCGCAAGAAGAATCTTCAATACTACGACATCTCCGCCAAATCGAACTACAATTTCGAGAAGCCCTTCTTGTGGCTGGCGAGGAAGCTTGTCGGAAACCCGGCCTTGGTATTTTGTTCCGTGTCTGGTGATCTTGGTTGCGCATAGGCTAATATTTGGGCTCTAGGAGTTTGTTGCCGGTATCGCCCTTGCTCCACCAACCGTGGAAGTTGATCGAAATCTCTTGGAACAATACAATAAGGAAATGGAGGATGCTGCGAACCAGCCACTGCCAGATGAGGATGACCCAGATCTGTAGATGGAAAAAAGCAAACCCCCAAACGAGGGGTGGTGTGTCACGGTCATGGGAGAATGGTAGGGCAATGCATCGGCGATATAGGCAGTTTCCAGTACTCTTCTCCAGCAGTCTAGACTGATTGTTGCATGCTTTATGCGGTATGATCATACAGAGCGCGCCAATCAAGACATGATACGAAGGCTAAAATAAAGAGCGGAATCAATTGAGATCCGCCTCGCGATTTCGGCGAGGCGAACAAACAGTCAAAAAACATCGTCCGAGCATACTTTTGTAGGTAGATTCTCCATAGTATAGATCCAACCACATTCTGCCGCCGCAGCCCCGTGGGATCTTCGCTCTCGAGAAAGGATACTGAATTCGAAGACGAAAGCTATCGAATTGGTATATGCATTAGATGTTTACCTGAGAATTTTCCCATTCTTCCATCCACGACACCGCTTCATTATCTAACCCTCGGTCACTTTCTTAACATATCATAATCGATAACGTATCAATTCCTGTCAACCAGTGTTTTTTTTTCTCTTGTCCATGCCAAAATCCCATATATTACAGCATAAAAGGCCAGCTTCTGAACAGCAACTCAGCAATTCGCCGATACTTCACAAGCTAATAAAGCACTTCCTACCTCATTTGTGACCCATTCTTCAATGAAGAGATCTACATCATTTTGATTCCTTCAAAAGTTCATGGAATCAACGATCGCAACATTAGCTTCCAATGTTACGTCTCTCTGCAAAAACCGCTCTATAGTACGTTTTCCTAAATCGTCAAGTGCATAAGCATAGAGTGAGCCTTCACGTCCAGATATACACAAGACACTACTCAGACTTCGCTAAACCCCAGTGATTTCCGGTATCGAAGATGGATCGCACTCTTATGAAGTCTTCTGTTTCTGTCGAAGCGGAGAATGCTATTACCGTTACTAGTCTTTTTCTTGAATTTGGCTGTACTCTGGGTGGAGACAAACATTGCCAACGTGCATTGGTTTTTCTATCGCACGCTCGCTGCTATTTCTATACTTCCGATCGATAATCGTGATCCATTTCATCTTGTGTCTGCGTGGGAGGGCCTACTCGCGAAGGAGCGGAAGCCAGGCGTTGTACCGGAAGGCTTGATGAAGCAGTGCAATCTTGGGAACATGAAGCCACCATCGATCTGAGCCCACGAGCACAGAATCTCGCCTTAACGTCCAGATCCTGAATCCTGAAATCCTCCATTCCGTCGACGTACAGGCAACGAGCCTCCTCCAAATCCCATCACGGCTAAGACCTATCTATGGAAGTCATGGTTTGCCATCCTTCAAGATATACACCCAAAAGTCCAACATCAACGGAACTTTCCGACTCTGACTTCGAAGACGTCTAGTCCGCTACAGCGATCGACAAGGCCACAGCAAGGCCACAGTAGGGGAAACAAGTGTAAGCGTGATGAGCATGAAGAGGTGTCACTTACGAATCCGATGGTGATGCCAAAACCTTGATGGCGTTGAGATGTGGGTACGTACCGGCCTGCATGTACCTGTGCTAATCGTAAAGAAGGAGCTCCGCAGCATGAACGCTATGCAGTTCTATCCGTTCGAATCGCAGCACGCTAGAATAGAGGTAAGGTTTGACCATGAGCGTTGGATATCCTAACAACTCTCAGAACCAGACTTTGGCCTCAATAGAATAAAAGGGGTCTCTGTTTATTGTTGAGTACAACATCCCATTTTTCAGATCATCGAATGGATGTATCAAATCCAAAGCGTAGAGTGTCGTGCAAAATTGTGATTCTAGATAGTGTGCTTCTTTCCTCTTCGCCCAGTACGTACCATCGACATGGTGCCTCCATTAGGGAGGCATGGTCAGATTGTTGTCCAGCGAAAGTCTTCCATGTCGTACATTCCCTTAAAGTCCTCAAGACCAGATATCTAGTCGGATGTATGACATTTGAGCGTGTGTCTGGAGACCCTCTACCTGGCGCGTCTGTTCTTCTCAATCTCACGCACTCACAAGCCTGTGCTACCATCACAAGCGCTGTCCACGCCTATAAACCATCACACCTATAAAGATTAGGGAGAATGCCATCGTCAGACCAGATCGACCCTTGAAATGACTTTTTCATATTAGCCTGGTATATCACCGCCCCACCAACAAAAGCCATTTAGTAGACAATGGCGGCGGAAATTCCGTGCGTATGTGTACCTCATATCATATTCGACTTGGTAAACACGGACTATTTGATCGGTGTTCTGTCCGTCGACCTTGTTACCCTAGTGTGACAAGCATAGGCATCCACCTGTTAGCAGTTGCGTCAAGACCCTACCCCGACGATAGAGCGAACAAATTCGGTTGCTTGAGATCGAGTCTCTTCAATCAGAGGATCTTTGAGCCATAACAAGCGATGACTTAAGCAGATACTGGAGCCTGGCTTACTCCTTCATCCATGCCTTATAGAACATTGAGGCGAATAGTTCCACCAACTTTCTGAGGCTTTAGTCACTCAGAGTGGCAGCAGAGTACCAAGAGACGAGCGATCAAGCACACGATGCACGAAATTTGGGGATGCCAAACAATGCGTGTCTGCAGGATGCGGAGCAGGAGGTGGAATAGTATATGGGACTCACCGTTAAAACCGTGGCGATTGCTGCGCTGCATCTGAAAATTCCGCTTGCTTTCACAAATCCTTCATGTTAATGTTGAAAATTGCCCTGTCCGGCCCAGCATTGATCTGACCTGTATACACCATAGAATCATTCCCCGTCGATTTCAATTGTGAAAGAACTCAGAAGAGCCGCTAAAGTCAAAGATCTTGATGATATTCCTGGACACCGAAGGGCTATTATGAAGCTGTAAACAATACCTGGGATGTTGATATAGAAGACGGACATCGGCAAGGTAAACATTCACGAAATGATATGTTGATTTCCTTACGTCTTGCCGTCCAATCGAGAAATCTCACTGTTCGCTTATCCCTGTCTTTAATAGTCATCACAGCCACCGGAGTTTTCATCGCGAATGCATTGTTAACCTTGTCATAGTCATCTTTTGGATGCGCTATCTGCGCAGGGGCACGAGGCCGCCGTAAGGTATCGGCTGGTCTCCAAAGGGCGTTCGTGCATGCCCGTCGATTTTCGTAGGCGCTTGTGCACCATCGTAGTCATGATGAGCAACGATTGCAGGTCCTGGAGCTTCCTCTGGCGAGCGCAGGAAGCTGTTCGCCTGAAATATCACAGGGGTGGGGTTATCACGGGATAGCATGAGGGGACGGTTGCGTGAGAAGTAATGATTGCCCCGTTACGAGTTGTGTGAAGCCTTGTCTAGAGCTCTGTGAGGTAGTCTTTCGGCACGGAAGCATGTAAATGGGTACCAAATTGTTGAAACGGACGATGGTATGTTGAGCTTCTCCCAGCCCATCTTGCCATCAGATGGGTCTTCGCGCTCCCATCTTGACAGCAACGGCGGTTGAAGGTTCAATGCTGTCAGGACTCGCAGATCTGGTACAGCATTTGATTATAGTAAGAACAAACCGTTCCATAGCCAAAATTACCGCTCCGAAATCGTTTTATCATTCTCGTCACTGGAGCGCATATGGTTCCTTAGCCGGCCCCTCCTTGGTGACCAAGAAGATAACTATGGGGGTCTTTGTAGGTACGAAGAACCCAATCTGCTCTTCACTTCCATGCATGGGTACATCGAGCTGCTTGAGTATAAAGTCATTCTTTGAGCAAGCCTTGGTGAAAGCAGCCAGCGTTTCCTCATTGCGGACTGTAGCCGAAATTAAGGCCTTGGTCAGCGGATATAGCTCGAACAAGTCACGCAAGGTTGAGATCAAAGCTGGGATGGATTTGACATCGTATGTGACGTCTGCACCAATAACCAAATCAAAGAGAAGCTTTTCCTCTAGTTCGTCAGTCGGTCCGTTGATGAGGGCGTAACCCCACGGCAACACAGCACTCTGAATAACGTGGGTTTCATTGAGGTCGTTCAGCACTAGGTTTGCCTTGATGTCCGCAACGACCTCCCGAGATCCATCCGTGGACAAGACGAATTGAGCACCAAGGTGTTTAGCGCACAGGATGGATAGAAAGCCTGTACCAGCCCCTAATTCGATAACGTCTTTTCCCTTCACGAGGTTACGACCGGCAGGAGATCCGAGATAAGCTCCAAGGAAAAGTGCTGCTTCCCAAGTGCGAAACCCCGTCGTTCCAGAAGAAGCCAGCAATGACGGGGCTTCAAGCAGCGTAATCTGGGGCGCTTCCGAAATCGAAGTCGGCGCTGTGTAAGTCACATAGCTTTTCTGCTGAGCTGTTGCACTTGCAGACGGTAACGGTTGGGCCATGTACTGGGTCAAGCATGTAGAAATGTCGTCGGAAATCTCCTGTTCAAGGTGAAATGAACAAATCAGTCAAGGAGATGTACGTTCTTTGGCAAAAGAAATAGAAACTCGAAGAAGCATGAATATTGCGGTTTCCGAATACATCGGCGCTCACTCAGTGGGACAACTCAGGATCGCATACATCCTCCTCAGGGTCAATGATCGCTTCCTCCAGTACGTTCATCAGTCTCTTCAGCATCCGGTATCTGTAGCGTTTCGGTGGAGAATAAACGATCTTGGATTCATCGAGCATGCAATCGTAGATTCTTCCTTGTATTTCGGGCAATCTGAGAAGGTCCTTCGATGGGAATGTGAGCTGGTCTATATCAACCAACTGTAGATACTGTCGCGTCAATAGCTCCACTGGATCTATCTTATACATTTGGTGAGTATTTACTTAGAACAGAAGAGAGATGGCTTTGAAGTTAGATACTGCCAAGTCTTGGGGACTTGATAGGGCTGAAGAGTCGGCTAAATATCCCGATCCAGCTAGAATATTTCTAGCTTAGCGAACTGAAGTCGAACATACGCCCGCACCAAACTGTTTCGCGACGTCGAACGTGCCCTTGAGAAACCTGTACCAGCTACGACCAGTAAGTCAGATGCCCTCAGTATCAAGCTTCTTTATATTGACTACAGAACACAGCCAGCAAACATGGCAGACAAGGAGCAGCCAGTCACCCTGCGCACTCGAAAATTCATCCGCAATGCCCTCCTAGGTCGAAAGCAAATGGTCGTGTACGTTCTCACGCATCACGTATCCTCGAAAAATTCAATCCCAAGAAACCGTATAAGAGCCTCTGCTAACACCTATCTACTTGCCCTAGTGACGTCCTCCACCCCAACCGCGCCAACGTCTCGAAAGACGAACTCCGCTCCAAGCTCGCCGAACTCTACAAAGCCAACAAGGACCAGGTCTCCTGCTTCGGTTTCCGCACCCAGTACGGTGGGGGTAAGAGCACGGGGTTCGCTCTCATCTACGACAGCCATGAGGTGTTGAAGAAGTTCGAGCCGCATTATCGGTTGGTGAGGTACGGAGCGGCATCGAAGATCGAGAAGGCGTCGAGACAACAGCGTACGTATCCACTTTACATGCAAAACCCTAGACATGTGGGAAATCTGTGTCGAGATGGTAAAAATCTTACTAATGCGTCATGTGTGAATAGGCAAGCAACGCAAGAACCGAGCCAAGACGGTACGGGGTACGGCGAAAGGGAAGGCGGCGACGAAGGACAAGAAGAAGTAGATGGATGGAATTCTGTGGTGACTTATGCATTTGGGCAAAGAAATCAAGGAGGGGGTTACTTGTGTGTATCTATGTCATGTTGTCACATTCGGTGGCGCATTAGGTACACATTCAGATCTTCCACCTCAGGACCGAACTTGCCATTATGAGCATATATCGATTCTATTAGCCTTCCCGTTATTAGAAGGGTTTCCATCTATTATAAGATTAGGTGGCGATCTGATGCCCAAGTACCGACCCAACGTCAATCTATGATCCACCCCATCTAGCCTGTAAAACTTGAAACGATTTGCATCAACAGGAATGCTTTTATCATGAGAGTGATGTAGTTGAACAGAGGGGATGCAGTATGCGATCTCATTAGAAGGCCGATAACTGAGGATGCTAGCTGAGCTAGCATAGCCACATCCGCGCCAACAATATGATGCTCTATAAAATTGACATTCAAGCCAGTCTCCGAACCAGCAGTATTAGCGTAAGCAGGTTTTGTAAGGCAGTCCCCTTCTTTCCAGATGGGGTCCTTCGAGTACCCTACGATTTCGGATTGAAGGAACCCCGGATCATTGGCCGCATATCATAAGCCGCTGAGTACTGGGGCTGCGGATGATGGATGGAAGGTGGGCCATTATTGCTCATCAATGCATTTGTAGAAACCATTGAGTTCGCCGAACTGCCATGCATGCCGAACCCTGCATGGGTGCCCTGGACACTGAACGCAGAGTTGAGATTCGAAAGCGTACCGCGCCCCGAATGATTCGAAGACAACCCGGAAGCCATGGTCTGAAAGCCGTCCCCAGTACTCATGCGTCTAGAATTGCCGCCAGGTGGTATGCTAGACACGCTCACGTCGGAGCCGATATGAGATGAGTACATGAGATTATTATAGCTAGTAGTTTGGACCCTTTGGCTGTCGCTTGGTGATGACGAGCTTGTGCTGCTTGCTGGTCCCGAGGCACTGATGGGATCCTGCGTAGCTGAACTGATAGAACTTCGGCTCGTTCCCACGGCTAAGTCCCATGGCTCATTGCTCTTGTCGAGATGCTGTTGGAAGGAACCTAGTCCAGTATCACATTCTTGAGCTGATCCAGAGCTAGTATGTAGCGAACGTTGGACGCTTAGAGGATTCGGTAATGTTCTGTTTGTGCCACTGTAAGGCAAACTTGAGGCCAATGGTGACAGTCCTGGAAAGACTGAGGGTGCTTCAGCCGGCCCAGTTGGATAAGAAACTCCAATGGTTGACATGAAAGGGAAAGCTGATGACTGGTAGCTTGTTGAAGTCTCTGCATCTAGCACATAGTTACTGGGAAGTGGCCTATTCGTTGTAGACAGAGGGGTCCAATGCTGAGAGAGCTCAGGTGCGGAGTAGTTAGTAGCAAGGGGCTGGGACATCTGGAGAGCAACGCTCTGTCGAGAGGGCTGCGAACCGTATTGAGAGGGGATGGTGTCGACAGAAGCCTGGTAGCCCACCGGTGCATATGGGCGAAATTGTGCTGTAGGTGCATATGACGCGCTCGCCATGTCATTGAGAGGTTGCGCTCGGGTAGTAGCTTGCACAGAGTAAGGAGCAGCTGTGGATGTTGGAAGCACGGTACCCAGAGCGTACTGGCTGGGGTCACTAGTGATTCGAGGCGCGCTAGAAGTATACGATGTCGATGAAGGCGCGGAGTAGGGCCATTCAGGCTCCGGCGCTGTTTGCGGCGGAAATTCACCCAATTGATGGGAACTTACCTGGAGAAGACTCCTGGTCAATCATAAGACTGTCTGTGGAAGCTAGTACTTACCCTTAAGTAGAAGCAGCTTGTTGGATTTGTGCCGGCAGTCTGGCAGGCTTCACAACCATTGCCGTCATGGAGGTCACCCGTACATTTGATCTTTCTTTTACGGCAACGCGCGCACTTTCATCCAAAGGTCAGCTTTGCTTAGCGCCATTTCAAATTTGGAAGAGACCCCGATGCACATACAGCTACGCTGTTCCGCTTTCTGGGCTTCTTTTCCCCCCGTCCCGATTTTGAATCACTGTCTGGTGGTGAATAATCCCTATCATCAGCGCTAGAGGAGGTACGAGCGGTAGGATGTAATGCAAGCGATCTGTGGTGAGCCATAACCCCGAATGGGTACGAATGGGTAGCGTAGTTGTCGATCCTCCTGTTGGTTTGGCAGTGAGATCTGAGCTGGATCAACGATATGGCGCGGATTGATACTGTCTGCGAGCAATGTGATGGTGCAAGGCAGTGAAGACGGGGCGTCAATAAATCTTTTGAGCTCCCGCAAGGTATATTGACACAGCCACAGGCACGAAATGAATGTTTCAATGATCTATGCGTAAGATGAAGCCGCGAATCGATGATTTCGCTTGAACACGACGGTTGAGATAGCGATGAGGTTCCACAATTGAACCATGAGGACTGAGCTCCTCTATAAGTAAATTAGCTAGAGACCGAATTTGGACGCCCGGGTTGAATGTCAATAGGAGTAGAGAGCTGCACAAAGACCTATTCGTCTCCCATGAACATGCACTTGTGAATCGACACGTCAAATTCATTGGATCACGTCCCTTCATGGTCAAGATATCAGGGATAGTAACAAAGAGAGCCGGCTATTAGAGCTCCACCCTTGCGTTACGTTTGGGGGTTACAGTATTCTCGGGTGTTTGCTTGATTTGACAGAATCCACTCTCTTTTGGAACCGGGCAAACACAGTACGGCACAGAATGCAAGGAATCGCTGCGAGAAAGGGCTGCGAGATTGTGTTCGGCTCTCGGTCCGGTATGAGTTACTACTGACGCAATGTAGGTTGTGTTTCATATACTCGTCATCTCGAAAGCAGCCTAGATAAGTGAGCGAGGCTGAAGCACGCAGACGACGAAAATGAGCCCCGGCTAGGGTGTCTGTATTCGGGTTGGGTCAAAATCTCCAAGCTGATAGAGGATTTGTATCAGACCAATAAAGGCAGATCGCTCTGGCTGTTCGACTGTGGCCGTCGACATACAGGTCACACCTCTTCTGCTAATGTTTGACTAAAGTCCGGCATCTTCTTTTGTGATACGTCGAAAGGTGTTTTGGTTGATGAGCTCAAATCTGACGAAACTGAGACGTTGTTTGGTCACGGTCAAGAGACAAACAAGCGAGCCTTATGAGCCCCACTTCCAGATCCTGGGATTTGCAGCCCAAAAACTGGCTTCCTTTTGAGACGATTCCTATGCTTACGTCCGATCAAATCCCAGATTCATTATTCAAACGATATTGAGGCAAAACAGGTATGTCCTGCCCGTATCTCCATCATCTTCCTGTATCTTTATGACCAAAAGCATTTTACCGAAACCAAAGTATTTGCGTAGAGAGTCAGTCTATGGATTAGCTGCAGATTCATGATTATGATGATGAAGTCCTGAAATGAGTCAACCCAGTTTGGGCCTGGTTAGATACCAGCAAATGGTCCGAGCCTGGAAACCATTCTTAGGCCAGTAACAGGTATGTTAATGGGCAGTGAAGTGCTTAGCAAGTCAACGATAATGTATGTGGGATGAGCCGCCACCGCCGGAAACGAGTACGAGGCTTACCATCTCAACCACGCCGCGAGAGGAGAATTGTGCCTTTAATTCCATGATCGAAGCTAACCAGATAGCGGAGGAGCTTGGGCAGAATCATGATATGGATCTCAAGAACAGTAATGCAGTCCTTTGCGCACGTGCCACGAGGAGGACGTTTAGAACTCGCTCTGAGGCTATAGGTTAACAGCGATCTCTCCAATCCTGCACTTAAAGGGGTAATGTGTACAGTACGGGGCGGATGCGGCTGCGACATGCGGGCTGGCATGCAGAATCTTCACCACAAACCGAGCATTATTCCCTAGAATCCACAATTGATGAAGTCTACCAGCAGTTAAGGGTGTGTACATTCCAAATCACCTGCAGCGCCTATTATTATCGACATTGTGTACGAGTCTCCATCTCTTCCAAATAATGGTTGCACTGAAGTCGCAGATGATCCCTGAATCTTGCGGGATGATTTCCGCCGAGACGTAACCGGGTCCAACGATATTGGAGCTTCTGACACACTTCATCGGCTAGCTACATCTCATTTCAGGTGGTAGAGCTTTCCCAGCTGCCATCCCAAGGCGCACCAGCACAGGGCCATGAATTGTGAAAGCATGGTGCAGTGTTATGTGCATCCTGGTAGTGTGCGTAAAAGATATGATAGTCGCTGAAGAATCGAGCTTGCAAGAAGTATTCCAAGGCCGACGATAGCAGTAGCCCATGGCAGTTCATGAGGATTCGCTACCTGTCTCTAAGTCTCAACCGTTAACACGATGTTGTCTTGTACTGGAACATTCATGGACCGGTGAATTGAGGCGGCGGTCCCACAGGCGTTGGAAGTGTGTTGATTGCCATCTAGAAAGTACCTTGACCAGCGTCGCATCCCAGAGACTATGCAAGTACCTCTCAGGGGCACAGTATCATCACAGAACCAATGCAACCTTCACAGAATTTTGATAAGGAAAGGAAAGAATTGATGGTTATTGTAAGGTATTAGAGACAAGCACTACAAGCTAGCTCACAAGATTAGCTCTATCCTAGATAGATTTAGTCCTAGCTTTGCCTTGGCGTTCGAGCTGTTGATCTCCGCGGGCCGTCCTTCCCTTTTTGTCAACTTCTACCTCTCACGCCAAGATGCCCGAGAGTGATGAGCAGGTAAAGGACGCTCATCGTCCCCACGAAAAGGATACTAAGGATGGGGGGGTGGTGGAAGGCGATGAATTACCGGAGGAGATCGACGAAGAGGCACAGGAAGTGACCCGGGAGAAATTGCGTCGCGAGAGAGAAGCAAGAGCCCAGGCCTTGACATTGGAGATTGTTGGTGATCTGCCCTACGCTGAGGTCAAACCCCCCGAGAACGTTCTATTTGTATGCAAGCTCAACCCTGTCACAGAAGGTCAGAACGCAGGTCCCGCGGTTCCTCTAAGTCTTGTGCTAATACGAATACATCACTAGACGAGGATCTGGACACCATTTTCAGCCGGTTTGGTGCAATAATTTCTTGCGAAGTCATTCGAGACAAGCGTACCCGTGACAGTCTTCAATATGCATTCATTGAATTCGAGAATCAGAAGGACTGCGAACAAGCATATTTCAAGATGCAGGGAGTCTTGATTGACGATCACCGCATACATGTTGATTTCTCGCAAAGCGTAGGTAGTGGGCGAAGTATCCAGGCAACATCAGTGACTAACGCTACCATAGGTCTCCAGGCTTTCCGACAAGTGGCGAGTATCTACGAATTCTAAGCGTGCCCAGAATGAAGGGGGCTTTGGAGGTATCGCAAGCCTAGAGAAGAAGCGACAATTTCGGGTTATGGACCCGAAAGGCTATCACGATAAAAAGCATTTGAACGGATATGGTTTGGTCTTCGAGAAAAGTGCAGTGCGTCAGGGTCGGGAGCAAGTGCCCGATGAAGAGCAGGACTTGCGCAGACGTTCGAGGAGCCGTAGTCCTAGAAGACATGATGGCTACACAGGGCGTACGGCTCCAAGGTCCGACCGAGATAGAGGAGGTCAAGGCCGCGATTATCGTCAGCATGACTACAACGGCCACGGGAGACGATGATGGGATTAGGGATTGTTGAGTAATTGCACACAAGGCATGAACTACACGGAACGCAAGAATCTGCAGATGCTTTGTATCATTAGGTTGTAGGGCTTTGGTGGAGTTATATTATACGCTGTATAAGCTACCGTGCTCGAATCAGGAAGACTGTATGTTTGCCGAGCAGCTGCTCCAGAAATATGTCTATGTTGCAGCGAGTATGGGGAAGACGACTTACTTTGTGGGCTGACGTCTTTATCAAGACTCTTGTGATTCCTGAGCACGCAACACGAGTGATTCTGTACGAATATCTGGACATCAATTGATCTCTTAACTAATTGTCTTCTGTACATGATATATATCGAACGTGGATACTCATGGAGATCATTTGATATATTCCAATTAATCCAATGAACCGTTGTGCATAAGGTATTTTGCCAAGGATCGCAAGGGTCCTTCACCCGCTAAAGGCTGCAGATATGCGGGCAGTGAACAAGCCTTTAGCCCCATCCGTCTGACCTACAAGCAAGCGTGCCTAATTAACCACAGTGCTCAGTAAACCTGAAAAGCGCGTGCCATGGCTTCAGCAATGAGAGACATGATGGAGAAACTCAACCCGTTCGCTGCCAAGGAAGAGGGTGTTCCACCAAAACAGCCTACCGAGCAAGAGGTCATTGAATTACGAGGACGCTACGAAAAAGCTGGCCAGGACCAGGTTTTCAGCTTTTACCATGAGCTCAACACCGCCGAGAAAGCTGGTTTATACGACCGTCTCTCGTCGATAGATCCCAATTACATTAATGAGATCACGGACAAAGCACTACATCCCCCAAGCTCGGGTAAGGAAGGGGAGACCCAATTAGAGCCTCTGCCCGAATCAGCTATTGCCTCGATCCTCGATTCGGATCCGCAAGACATCGAGTCATGGTACCAGTCAGGCCTGGATCTTGTGGCTAAGGGACAAGTTGCTGTGGTTCTGATGGCTGGAGGGCAAGGTACACGACTTGGCAGTTCTGCTCCAAAAGGATGCTTCAACATTGGCTTACCTAGCCAGAAGTCACTTTTCGAAATCCAGGCACAGCGGATCCGGAAGGTTCAGCAACTGGCAGAGAAGAAGAGTGGCAAGAAAGACATTGTGATCCCTTGGTACGTTATGACGAGCGGACCAACCAGAGGGTCTACAGAAAAGTACTTTGAAGAGCGTGGATATTTCGGCCTGGGCAAGGACGATGTAGTCATATTCGAACAAGGGGTCCTGCCATGCATATCTAATGACGGCAAGATCCTACTAGAGAGCAAGTCCAAAGTACGACCGGGGCAATGAGAGACGATCTCTATGTGCTGACATATTGTGTAGGTAGCAGTAGCCCCAGATGGCAATGGTGGGATCTACCGAGCACTCCTTACTTCTAATGTTCGTACCGATATGCGAAAACGAGGTATCAAGCATATTCATGCTTATTGCGTGGATAATTGTCTAGTCAAAGTCGCCGACCCAGTCTTCCTAGGCTTCTCGGCTTCAAAAGACGTAGATATCGCCACGAAAGTGGTTCGAAAGCGAAGTGCAAAAGAATCAGTTGGTCTGATACTGCTCAAAAATGGGAAGCCGGATGTGGTGGAGTACTCGGAGATAGATGAAAAAACAGCAGAGGCGAAAGATCCAAAGCAACCAGAAATTCTCAAGTATCGAGCGGCAAACATCGTCAACCACTACTATTCATTCAGGTTTCTGGAAACCATCGAGGAGTGGGCGCACCACCTCCCACATCACGTGGCTCGAAAGAAAATACCTTACGTCGACACAGAGAATGGCCAACTGATCAAGCCCGAGAAACCCAATGGTATCAAGCTTGAGCAATTTATTTTCGACGTTTTTCCTATGCTTGATCTGAAAAAGTTCGCGTCGCTGGAGGTGAAGCGAGAGGATGAGTTCTCGCCACTGAAGAACGCCAAGGGTACTGGGGAGGATGATCCGGACACGAGCAAAAGCGATATCTTGGATCAAGGCCGACGATGGATCCAAGGAGTGGGTGGCTCAGTCGTCAGCGAAAGCGGAGCTGAAGACGCCGGTGGTGTTGAGATCTCGCCCCTTATAAGCTACGTATGTCATCTTTTTCTGTCCTTATGATTCTCCCACTAAATAGTGACCAGGGTGGCGAAGGACTTGATTTCCTTAAGGGGCGAACTATCAAAGCACCTGCAGTCATCGAGAAGGAGAAATAGATTGGGACGATGGGACGATGGGATGTTAGAATTAGCAGGCATTACAGGCGCAGATCAATCATGAAATGAATGAGCTGTTGAACCATAGACGAATTTACATTCTGAATCCTGAAACTCGACGGAGGTAACGAGAGCCTTTCACCCAGACAGAATTGGCTACTGGCTTCTGCTCAAAGGCGAGGCAGTACTTGCTTCTATCTCGAAGAAATCCGCAATTCGGATGCCGCTTGTAGCTAGAGTATGACACTAAAGTTCAGCCGAGATCTGGTTGGCTGAGAGGCTTCTGTCAGGCTTGTGTCCTCCGTCCATTTGCACAGCTAAAGCACAGGTATCGCTCTCAGCAGGCGAGCGTAACAGCGGGTCGTGTTTTGGGAGGAAGCGCTGGAAGGTTGAGGGAAGGAGATCGCCAGGTATGTATAGCTCAGCACTGAAGCTGCGGGCTGCAGTAGCACCAGATAGGAAATATGACCTGGCTCTGACTTGCGCTGTCACTTAGGTTATTGCGTGTTAACAGAGGTATGAACGTACCCCAAAAAGCCTTTGACTCCCCAGGTCATCATCTGAACCTCCACCCCATCTCTGAGCCACATGTCGCCCCAGTCCACACAGCTCATCCTTTTCACGACCATACCGATCATCATGGAGAGCAAGGATACACCACAGGATGGAGCTCCTTGGCAGTTTGGTAACCGTTTCTATAGCATCAAAATGTCTAATACAGGTGTCCCAGGATTGCAGGGACCGTCATTGGATATGTCTTCGTTATCACGCCGGGCGTGCTACAAATGTGGAAATGTTGGGCACTACGCTGGTTAGCCTTCATGTGGACGTGCCAAGCAGGCAAACACGCTGATGTGATGTAGAGGTCTGCTCATCATCAGAACGACTCTGCTATAATTGTGAATACCGCATTCTCTTGCTGTTGCTATCGCATGCGCTAATTACATACACAGGCAAACAGCCTGGTAAGCTCCTAATTGCGGCTCTGTCATGAACGACACTATTTCCGATCTCGCATGCTCAACGATTACTGTAGGGCACGAATCAAGTGGATGCCCACACCCCCGTACCACTGATAGTAAGAGATCAAACCCCTAATGATCGATAGAGATGGTCACACTGACAGTCGAAAAGCCAAGCAATGCTATCATTGCCAGGGACTAGGACATGTTCAAGCCGACTGTCCAACATTGCGCATAAGCGGAGCAGGCACCGGGGGAGGCCGCTGCTACTCGTGTGGCCAGGCTGGGCACCTTGCTGTATGTATGCTTGCTCCCATTACCGCCGCAAAGATCTGACCAAAACTACAGCGATCGTGCCCTAATGCAGGCGGCTTTCAGCAAGGACCAGCTTTTGGTGCAGGGCGTGGAAATGTACCTCCTCGCGGTGGGTTTGCCGGAGGGTTCCGCGGAGGTTTTGCTGGAGGTGTAGGCGGACCTCGCCCAGCGACTTGCTACAAATGTGGAGGACCCAATCACTACGCTCGTGACTGCCAGGCACAAGCTATGAAATGCTATGCATGTGGCAAATTAGTAAGTGGCGTGTCGGAAGAATCTCATGCAGGTCGAGGCCTAACGGCAGCAGGGGCACATCTCGCGTGACTGCACTTCGCCCAATGGAGGCCCGCTCAACTCCGCCGGCAAGGTCTGCTACAAATGCGGTCAAGCTGGGCACATCTCTCGCGATTGCACCATGGCCGAAACTAACGGTCAGGCTGTTCCGGATGGGGCTGTTGAGCAAGTGCAGCCAGCGCCCACGGCGGCCGCCGCCTAATGCTTTCATCTATGAACGGCCCCGGCTTGATTTCCTATCCTGCAATATGAACAAACGCTCTTTTAGCAATCGCCAACGAACAGTCCCATCTACATCTACCAGCAACTTATGTTAACGACCCTCCAAAAGTATTGCATTAATCACATCCACGTCACTAGTATCCCGGACACAGTCCAGAGTGTAACAAAGGGCATCGCCCATGTATTCTAGATCTCGTGCTACAGTCGGTGCGTTGTGAAGGAAAAGGAAGGATGACCATGCAGGAGCCGAGAGAAAATGGACGGAGAGCATGCGAACGAGCGCGCCCTTGGAATGATATGGGGGAAGACAAGGAAGAGGACCGTGGGTCGAAGTAGCAGGTCGAGGTCGTTTTGTTGGTACTTGATCTGACTTTGTCTCTCTGGATATCCTCTAGGGGGCTTATAGTAGGACCCAAGGTCAGAATCTGATTCTGCACAGCGTTTCATCTACCTTTACAGAGCCCCATCCTTTTCCCATGGCCTTCAAAAGCATTCTCATGATTATTGTGCAAAGCAGTCGTGGGGTCTGGTAAGCGACTCCTAACGGGCACGTTTCGTACTCTATTTCGTGGTCAATCCCTTCCCACAGTCTTTCCCTTTTGCAAAATCTGTGCCCACTACCCACATAAGCTCCAAACTCCAACCATCCCCAGGCCGATAAGGACTACATTTCGAGCATCCCTGGGTAATCGAGTAAGAGGCCAGGTGCAGTAACACCCGCAAATGACCAAATCAGACGCTGGAGACGACTCGGCAGACGAAGTACCCACTACAGCCATACAGACATTCGTTTTAGCTGATGCCATCCATAGGAATTCATTCTCGATATTGATAGCATCCAAGCGCATGGTATCTGCTCACGCATCACAACCATTGGACGTGCACTCACTGAGACGTCACAGGCGTGGGAGCGGCTGACATTACGAAGCTCAAAGCCAACGGCTACTACACCGTTGCTGTACGTACCCCTTGTTCAGCTTCCTTCATACACTAGCTTCGGACGCGCATTGAAACTATAAGTCCGTTCACGCTGCAACGCGCAAGACCCTCCTCAAGGTCAAAGGCTTTAGCGAAGTCAAGGTCGAAAAGATCAAGGAGGCTATTGCAAAGTGCCAGGTGAGGCAGAACTCCGCAGCTCCACCCGCAGGCTGTCCTGCGTTACGTGTTCAACGGAGGGAGATGACTTACGAAGTTCCGTGAGACAGCCGACGGTCTCGGGCTTCATCACCGCCGTTGAGCTGGGGCATCAGCGCAAGCGAGTATGCAAGATCTCGACGGGTAGCAAGCAGCTGGATGCCATCCTCGGAGGGTATATCCAATAAAGGTTTGATCCAGCGCCAGGATCTGCTGACGATCTCAGGGGATTCCAGACCATGAGCATCAGCGAAGTAAGGTTTCTCCACTTTGTTGATCGGTTTATTGGCTCATCAGATACACCTCAGGTCTACGGCGAATTCAGTAGGTCGTCTCTAGAGCGTTTGAGAGAAGAGCCATATCGTGACCAATCGCAGGATGTGGAAAGACTCAACTATCCCACACGATGTCTGTTCTTGCTCAAGTGAGTCGAGCTGGTAAACCTTGACGAAGTCTCATATTGACTCCAAATACAGTGTCCCAAGGTACTCACTAGTAGCCTGACACCTCTACCTCTATAGGACTAACACCGTCAGGAGATGGGTGGTGCCGATGGTAAAGTCGCATACATCGGTACAGCATCTCATTCACATAGCCAAAGCCACTTCTCTGACCCATCGTCCTTTATCACAGACACAGAAGGAACCTTCAGACCAGAGCGGTAAAGCCTTCCACCCCATCTATAGCATCTCCAACTGCTCACTCCCCCAGAATTGCCCAGATAGCCGAACGCTTCGGGAGTAAAATCACCCCTCACGTCCCCAAAACCCTGTTCCTGACATATACACCCAGTGGACCCCGACGCCGCTCAAGAAAACATCGCCTACGGCCGCGCCCTGAACAGCGAGCACCAACTCGAACTCCTCAACACGCTCAGCGCAAACTTCGCAACAAATGACTACCGCCTGCTCATCATCGACAGCATCATGGCGTGTTTCCGCGTCGATTTCTGCGGCAGGGGCGAGCTGGCGGACCGGCAGCAGAAATTGAATCAGTTCCTGAGTAAGCTGACGCATATGGCGGAGGAGTTCAATGTTTGCGTTTTGATGGTAGGTGCTACTTTCGCTTTTCTCACGTCTTGGAAAGGCATGGGAAAGCGGACGGGTATGCTGACTGTGGTGCTAGACGAACCAAGTCCAATCGGATCCTGGCGCCAGCGCCCTCTTCGCTGGTGCCGATGGCCGTAAACCTGTTGGTGGACATATCCTCGCGCATGCGTCGACTACAAGGGTCTTGTTGCGGAAGGGAAGGGGTGATGAGAGGGTGGCCAAGATACAGGATTCGCCTGGTTAGTTCTCGATCGCCTGATAACGTTTCGTTCTGCACCGTAGAGACTAACGTCGTACCCGCAGACTGTCCCGAGCGCGAAGCAACGTACATTATCACGAATGGTGGGATCAGTGACCCGGAGAAGGTCTGAATGAGAATGATGATGGCTAAGAATGGGAGGAATCGAAAGGAGGAATTCTGATCTTGCTTATCTGATCCGATCTGCTGTCATACAACGCTCGTCTACCATATCGCTATCTACCTACGCATCTCGCAATATAGCCATCAGTCATTAATGTATCTAGCTACCTGCTTCTAAAGCCATCGCCATAGTCACAGCCACCAATTTATACCCATCTGCTCCATCAGCCATACTCCACAATCATTAATTCATCCATCCATCTACTCTCTCTCTCCTCCACCAAGCAACATATACATCTCAAATACCCACCCCACTCCCCACCACCCTCTCACCCAACAATAAACCTCGTCCCCATGACCACCCCCCCCTCCTCAAACCACCCTCCCCGAATAGCACCCACGCTCCTCACAACCCCACGCTCGGCAAAAGTGACGCAGCACCCCTCGCTCAGAGCCGGGGGCACAAAATCGGCATCAAGCGAATGGTTCACGACGGCGGCATTGGAGGAACTAAATCCCTGCTTGTCGTCCGAAGCACCAACGCCATCCCCCGTCATCACGCCAGCTCCTCCAAGTGGAGAAGTAGCCAGCTTCTGCGGCGAAACCTTCAACGTGACGATCTTGCTAGGCGTTGGCGGTGTCTCGTCCACAGCTACAGCGCTCAAGGGCTCGTCATTCACCATTGCCGTTCCCGCGTTCGCATCTGCATCTGCATCCCTCAAGCTGGCTCGGGCAGTCAGCATCTCAGCCTCTTCGACGGCTTGCTCCACGATCGATTCCATTTCCTCGGCATACGTCTGTTTGGCGGTGAGGATGTGGTAGTATGGTATTCTCTGCTTCTTCCTGGACCGGTTGGACATTTCCGAGGAGACGGATGTGTCGCGGGAGCGTTTGGGGGTTGATTTGCGGGTTGAGGCTGTGGAGGTGTGTCGCGTGGTGCTGGTGCTGGTGGAGAGGGGGTCCTTGTGGAGGGCCTGGAGAGCTGTGGGCTTGAGGGGATCGTCTCCGCTACCATCGACGGGTAATGCGGTCGCGAGAGCTTCTGCACGTGTTTTGGGGGGTGGAAGGGGCTGGGGCGTGGTTGTGACTGTGGCTGTGTGGGCCATATTTGGGTTTGAAGTTTGTGTGCGGATAGGAATATTGATGGATTGAGGTGGTAGCTCACTTGGTGCCGGTGCATCGCTCTGGTCACTGGGGGCTGGAGCAGTGGTGGAGACATTGTTCACTTTGCGCACGGATGTAGTCAAAGTCGACAAGCCGTTGAGGTTCGTTGCTGGTTTCTGAATGGGGGTTTTCTGTCTCTGGGTCTCTTCACTTGCGGTACCCCCATTGCATTCGGCGGAATAGCTCTTGAGTCGAAGCCGTGTGGGTTCGGTCAGATATTTTGAGCCGATGGCATCCTTCTGCCCTTTACCCCAGATGACGACCACATCAATAATCCCAAAAGTCGCACCCCTGTCCTTCTGCATATTTCCCATCTCTGGAGGCGCTGGTAAAGATGCAAGACAATCGAGGTAATCGCCCGTGACTGGCCTTTCACCATGCTTGTCTCGTCCAACTCTGTCGACTTCCTCCTTAAGTCTGTTGGATATAGTAGTCCATCGCCAGGTTGTGCCATCTCCAGCTCTCGGGTCTCCTAACGTCAATGGATCCACTGAGGCAGAGGCCTGTTGCTTTACTTCTGCATTCGCTGCGCATTCTGGAATGGAGGCATTCAATGAAGAAGAGGCCTGCTGATTTGCGTCAGCATCAGTTACGGATCCTGACATCGATCGATGTACTGGAGGAGATGCCCGTTTACTACCATCTAATTGATGACCAGGTGGAACAAAGATCCAAGGTTTTTCGATGAACCGACTCAGCCTCTGTCCAGTAAAGCGATGCATGCGTACTTTGATACCGCGAGAGCCGGTATAGTGCAACTGACCAACCCCCATGATCTGTGAATTAAAGAACTGACCGTTGAAATAAACGTCAATTTTAAGATCGTGTTTGACATCCATCTTCCTACGGTCCTTGTAGGTTGTCTGAGAGAATGATGTCTTCGATAGGAAGACTGTGAGACATAGCGCGTGAGGTTCCATTGCAGGCCTGGTCCATTTGTTGCCTCTTGCGGTCGTTGCCCTAGAAATAGTGGCTGCTGGGAGGAATTAGTAACTTGACAACGTCCTCATGAGCCTGCAATACTAGAGCCACTTGCCCTCCTCGACCTCGTCCACACCAGCATCATACAAAATTGTATTGTCAGACGTCTGTGTCCTTACACTCTTCGCTGGGCGGATGGTCGGATTCTCCATACAGTCTGGGTCGAAAAAGTTCTTCCCAGCGCACACCATAAAGAACGGCATGTCTTTAGATTTACCCAGAAACCTCAAGTGCCTTCCGTCGTCTCCCAAAAGTACTGTCTCCCCTAATGTACCATCTCTGGAAGCTTTGGCAAACTCAAGGTCAATCTTCTTGATGCTGGCCGTTGATGCGTTGCATTGTCTTGGCTCTGGGTTTTGTGTTGTCGCTTTGGCAAGATTGGCGACCGAAAGTTGCACTGATGTTGAATGACCATACAACGTTGGCATAGTTGTGGAATCGCGTTCCAGATTTCGTCAGCTTTTGTTGACATTGGTCGGTGGTGGAGTAGCGAGCCGACGTTGAAAAACAAACATGTAGGCTTCCAGTCCCGGCAAATGTACCACTCAACATTTGGGGCCGGTCGAAACACAGCCAAGCAGCACTGGCAGTAACCCTCTAATCGTGCGCTATGATTTGACCGTAGGACGAAAAGGCTTTCTGAAGGGGACTGAGTCCTGCAACGACGACTGTTTACGGTTTCAATGCACACAAAGGTGAAATGAATGATAGTGAAAAGCGTCCGGGGTCGAGGAGAAGATGTTTCGATTACCTTCAACAGAGGAAAACCATCTTCTACAGCCATTCAATCAAGACTTCATGTGCCAGACGCATCCAACGCCATCCCAAGCTCCACGATGGTCTTCTCATAGACCCTTGCAATCTCCATCTCCCACCTTCCATGATTCCCCTCAACTTGCAGCCCTTCCATAGCATCGGCATTATCATCATCAAGAGAATCAGCCGTAAAATCATCATCTGTTTGTGCTACACTCCCAGTATCAGCTATACTTTCCCCTTTCCCCGCCACTTCCACCACAGCAACTCTTGTCCTCTCCACCAGCCCTCTCATCCTAACCTTCTCAGTTGTACTAAGCTTCCCTCTGCTCCCTTCGAAACCTGGTAGCATCTCGCCTGACTCGGCATTCGTCCCTTGGAGAAGAGAGTAGAGCGCCAAATCAATTTTGTGAAGGAGCTGAAAGGTTGGCCGTGGTGAAAAGGGGAAGGCTGGGAGATCGGTACAAGCGGCGAGGGCTATAGTGAGGAGGTATGGCGTCTGCAAAGCTGCTGAATTGACATCCTCGCTGTTAGCGTAGGTGGTAGGTCTTGGAGTGATCCTGCATACGTGTGCCCGACACCCAAACAACATCAATCACCCCTTCCAAATCTTTCGCTAATTCCCCAAAATCCTCATAACCTCGGCCCTTGGCGTCACGTTGATCGTCATCTTCAAAGTCAGCGTTGAATCTTTTTTCATATCTTCGTGACACTGCCAATAGCTTTCTGTCAACATAATCGATGAAGCTGCTCTCCTTTGAACTTCCGGCCTTTAACGGATTCCCGCGGGGCTGAGGTAAGATTCTCAGCGCACCTTGGCTCGAACGGCGGGATGACAGCGGAGGAGAGGGCAGCGTAGGTTGCAAAAAGCCTCCAGGGCCTGGTGGCTCCTGAGCGGAGGACATTTGAAAAAAGGTGCGGCGGGGAAACGAAATAATGGGAACTAGGCATAAAGATTAATCGGGAAGGTCAGGCGAGTCTGGTCGCCTCCTGGCAGAAGGAATAGTGTACATATCAACAGTGGAGCATCCTTGAAAGCCAAAGTGGTTCCTATGATGACTACGTCACACTTATGGTGATCGGAATGTAAGTGGTGTGGGTTTGAGATAGCACGCTATGGGCCTTTGACTTCGTCGTTGCAGTCTCTCATACGTTGGATGCAACCTAATTGCCTATTTCTGGCCTTTCATATCACCATCCCCCACTGGAGGTACCACGTATGACGTTTCCTTGTATGCGAGTTCATGCACTTCAGTGGGCGGAACGAGAGCCAATGGAGTCATTCTTAGGTCCTTGACGCTCTGCACTCTGCAAATCGATCCATGTCAGTATCAAGGTCTGCTCAGCTCATGTTATGTAAGTGCCATACCTCGGTATGCTGAAGGTCGCCCTTTTCAAGGATCTTGATCATGCACTCATCCTCCTTGCTTGTACCAAATTCATTCTCCAGAGTAGACTTGCTCGCTTCGTCATAAGCATTCTGGGCGCCATGTCTGAGGCTCAGGTGTCAGCAATAGCCTTCACATCAAGATCGCTAAACTGAGAGACAACGAGGCCTTGGTGGATGGTCCCTACTTGTGGGTTATAAAGACCTTGAACCCGCTGACTACCTGTGCTAGTGGAATTGAGCGATCGGCCTTCCACTTCTTCACTGACTCGATGTCATCAATGTAGACTACAAAGTCGTCTTCCTTGCCTTGGTAGTGGACTTTGGACTGTGAAGCGTTTCCGCGAGTCATATTAATTGAAGTTGTAGATATTGTCTGTAGAATTGTATTTGAATAAGCTGGTGGTTATGAGAGGTGACTGTCGTTGGTCGTTGGTTGTTGGTTTGGTCGGTGATTGAAAGGATTGAAAGGATTGATGAGGATGAGTATTGTTTGTTTTGAGGTGTCACATTCGCAGAAGCTTACCTTACACCCTGGAGCTTGGAGCTTGCTAGGCGCACGTCATACCTTATCTAATCTATAATAGAGTATAGAATAGGGCTGAGTGGTCTCGTGCCAGACCCGAACAGCGGATGTATGGACAGTGGAACCGGATATTGAGACAGCCGATTTGCTACTTAATCACGGACGTTGCTTTCTTACTCCGCTCTCTGCTACATCACAAACGTTATGCTAATGAACGGACACCAAAAGAACTTTTAGGCGAGGCCTTTGTGGTGGAACCAGCTCCTGATACCATCCGTGGAAAAGGCCTTCAAAAGTTTCTTCCTCGTGTGAGACTTTCCTTTAACAGGCTCCCAATCCGTTGATGTCCGGGTTGCCACAACAGTCGAAGTCTCGGAAAGTTCTCGGTCCTTACCTCCGCTAGGATTACTATCCATAGAGTCAATTCTAAGATCGGTCACATATGTCATATGCTCATCATTTGGAGTTGATAGCGTTGGCTCGGAAACCGTGAGAGGCTCGTGATGTTCAAACGTAGTTTGGTATGGCTCAGGGAATGGGAGATCAACCTCATTACATGGGCTCGATGCGCCGTCCGTCTGGTTGGCTCGCAAGCCTGCGGCATTCCCAACGAATGGATTACTCTCTGCAATACTTCCATAGGTCACAATGCGCTGTTTCATAGAGACGACAACAGAAACGGTTGTGTTGGTGCTTGCCATGCTTAGTTTTCGCAGGACCGAATTCGCTGAGGCGCGAATAAGGTGTCCACCGCGATGGCTAATGGTGCCTGGGTAAGGTAGACGATCCTTGGTCCATACTTCGGACATCTTTTGTACTATGCGTTGTCTATCACCTCGTCTCGGGGCTAGCAGAGGCATCCGATTTGTTGACATGAATGATTTCGACCGACTGAGAGTCCCAGATCTTATTGGGCTATCACCGTTTTCTTTATTGGAAAACGTGTTTTTGATGATAACCTGGCTGGTGTTCTTCCGTGAGTTGACAGTAAATGCTCGTTGAATAGACTGCCGACGCATCAATGTACCAGGAAGGCCAAAGACGGGTCCAAGTGGTTCGATGTCAAGGCAGAGGACAGCATTGTCAGAGCATGGGAAGTTGTATGGTGAGGACCCAAGTACTCCATGCTCTGTCTGTTTCGCGGCGTGATCAAGCAAATCGGCCTTCCATTGCTGTTCTTCCCGTGCAGTACAAGCACATAGCATCAATTCATACAATTGTTGGTCAAAATCGAATATAAGCTTCCACGAAAAGGGAGCGGTGTGGCATTGTAGACCTTAACTCTATCAGTCATGATACCACTGTTCAACAGCCGTGATAAATCTACCTTTTCCATTGTCAGCCTTGTCCATTTGTACGTCGTGCAGACTGATGATGGCAACGATCTCAAAAGCTATTTTCCCAGATCTAGGAATTGCCAGAAGCAGGTGAGACCCGAACAATGCGCAAAACATATAATTGCCAAGCACTTCATCTTTTGATTGGTATGCCACATAAAGCGCCCCACAAAGCGAAGCATACCCGAGCTGTCGAAGAGGGAATGGAGCAGGAAACTAGTTTATGAACATTAGCAAAACACCTCTCGAAAAGTAAAGCAGCACTCACAGTGTCTGAGAAGATTAAGAGGTCTTGGAGACGCCAAGATCTCTGTATCAATATCTGTGTTTGCAGATCATTAGTCGCCTGATTGATTCCATTCGCCGTTTCGCGAAGTCTACTATAGATTTTCTCAACTTGCGCCTTGGCTTCTGGGTCATCAATTGTCAGAGTGTATTTGTATAGCTCAGCAAACAAAAGCGGATATCTGCAAACTCGTTGTATAGGCTACGGTCCCCAGAAGTCAGCTGCACTGTAAGGTACCCGCATTGGTTGACCATACCTTTATCAACAAGTCTGCGAGGGTCAGCCCTTTCTTACTGCCCATCGCCTCGCCACTCCGCGGGATGAGGGAGTTCACCAGTGATTCAATACCTCGCTCGTAGGCTGACCAAGTTGGCATGGTCTTTGAGAGTGATGCCATATTCTGCAACATCGATTCGTACTTAGCCCCGTACTCTTCGTAGACGAAAAACCGTGGAAGCTGTCCACATCTACTATTAGACCAATTTTGATATCAATGACAACAAAGCATTAGCCATACCAAGCGCTCGAAAATCCTGGCGATGTCCGCGGCTTCTTGAGGAGATGAGATTACATTCTGGTGCTTGGAGCGTCCCAACCATGGCACATCGAGAGAGCGCCGAATCGCATTTGTAGCTTTCTCGCCCATCACGCCTTCCAAGGCTTCGATGCTGTGCCAACGGCTGTGTTTGAATCGCCTGTAAGTCCCCAAGCTATCAGCTGGCCGATCGGCAGATCCCAAAATCAACGGTTTGATCTCGAACAGGATTTCTTCATGTAAACACAGCATTTCTCCGACGTTCCGCGAGACGTCGGGTTGAGTAGCTTGAGCGACCTTCGGCGCTGAGTTGAGGATGAAGACGTATACCTAGGTAAAGCATTAGAACCCGAGGAAAATCTCTAATGCCGTCAGACGATTCCTCACGTGTAAAAGAACCTTGAGATCGGCCACATAACTCTCTTCAGAGCTAACGAGTTCCTCCAGCAACTGCCGGCGTCGAACGGCTCTATCATATGCTGCGTGATGATTGGCCGATATTCTTCTTTGGCCTTCGGCCGAGGGCAGTTCATGTTGAGAATCAGAAAGCTTACTGCTTCTATCACTTCTTAGGATATACGATCGCCGAGTTACTCGGGAGCGAGGGCCGGCATGAGAGGGTGCTAAATTAGCGGTAGCTGATTTCACCGCAGCCACGAAGCCATAAGGCGACCATGATGATGACTTCTGGTGCTCAATTCGGCCTGCACGCTTTGGAGTGTTCGTCTTGGCAGGATTACCGTCGTCATCGAGATCGTCGAGGGTCCAGCGCTCTTTACGCGCAGTAAGGGACCTTCTCTGTATGTGTTGCTGTTGGCGCAGAGACCCTACCCATTTCCTGAAGGGTTTGCCGTTGCTGAAGGGGTGGTTGGTAGTCTCAAAGAATTTCCTTGCCGGTCCAGCCTCTTGGCTCCTACTACTGTGGTGCCTAGCTGTAGACGGAGACTCTTTGCCATTGATATCGAAGGACAATCCATGATCCTGATTGAGATCGAGATCCGCTGGCTGGTGGAGGCTGTTCAGATCAATGTCCTCTAAAGGGCCCGCGTCTGACAAGAAGCTTGGTGCGCCCTGTACGCGCGATGGCCAGCTGCATACGCGAGGGATATGTCCCGGTGTTCGCATCTGTGACCGAGTACGAATTGGGGTAGGCGTTGTTGGCAAAGAGGCATACGAAGACTCTCGGCTAGAAGGTACGTTCTCGTTCCCTACACGAAGTCGATTGGAGGCCACGGATCCTCGTGATCGCGTCGATCGAGTTCTTCCATTGCTGCAAGGCCGATGAACTGTACCACAGGAGCTGGCCGAAGCTCTCGATTGCAGGTCGCTTGGTGTTCTTTGCTGCATGAAAGGATGTAGTGGCAATAGCGAAGAGCTCGTGATGGTGTACTCGTGCATCTTGTATTCATGGAAGACAAACAAATGACAGGAAAATTCCCGCTAAGTTCACGGTAGTAGAGATACTCATGGAATGTATGGAATTGATGCTCCGTGTAGAGGCATAGCACAATAACCAAGACAGTGAGAGAGTAAGATGTCGAAAAGTGAGTGATATGGGAGATGATGATGTATAGAGGAGATGAGCAGAGCTGGGGCAATGGAAGCAAAGTTTTGAGAGAAGGCACGATCGACCTGAAGCAGAGAAATAGGTCTTCCCTCAAGGGAGGAGCCAGGAAGTCCTCATCCACGGCCGCATAAAAGTCCCATCCGCAATCGGAATCGGGGTTGTGGCTCTGCTTTCGACACATCTTCAGGTGCTCCGTATGAGGCTATTCACGTAATGAGCTTATGATATCGCTTGATCATCATAAAAATGCATCGGATGACTTTGGACATTTTCATGATAGTCTGAAGAGATGATCTGATAGAAGAGAGAGCTCGTTCCAGTCTCTAGTATAGAGCACCGAAATGAAGTTTCTAACATCATTGAACTCGGACGAAATAGTGCATGCACCCAGGCTATTGTGCTCTTAGAGAATTCGTTACAAAGATAATTGATGGAGGGACTAGCCAGGCGTTGTTGATAGCTCATTCGGGCTAGCCTCGTTACTCAGCCTTAGCCTGACGTCCTTTCGTTCTTGGCTCTTGCCAATCGACTGTTTGGACTACACACCCGCAACTCTTCCCCTAACCTTCAACTCTCCTACGATCAACGACGTCCCAACGCGTTGAAGGACACCCTCTTCATCAGAACTACCCATACGATCACAAATTCACAACCCAAGTTCTGAGGCCGCATTGCTGTCTTTTCATTCACTAGGTAAATCCCCGCGACTTGTCCCAGTCCCTTGGCCTTCATCCGATGTTTGTGATACACTTGTGGCAGACCCTGCGTCAGGGTATAGACGTCTCTGTCTCGGAGCATTCTGCAAGCATTGGGGTAACTAGGGCGACAAGACAACTTGGATGGTGGACAATTGACATACACAAAAAGGACCTTTACCTCATATTGAAGGCCATCCGCTCAAACATGACTGTCCTTGGCAGTGTGGCTTTCAATTAATGCCCGGCTTATTCAATCTTGTTCAGTTCACTGACGCGTTGGCCCCATCCTCAGATACGATGGCCGTCGAAAACAATGTTTATCTGGCGAAGCTCGCGGAGCAGGCGGAGCGCTATGAGGGTAACATATCCCACACCATCACGCTCCATCATCAGGCACTCATGTAACGCTACACAGAGATGGTTGAGTGCATGAAGAATGTGGCTTCAGCAGACCAAGAGCTTTCGGTCGAGGAGCGTAACCTTCTCTCAGTCGCCTACAAGAACGTCATTGGCGCACGACGTGCATCTTGGAGGATCGTCACTTCAATCGAACAGAAAGAGGAGTCGAAGGGCAATGAGGGACAGGTCGGCTTAATCAAGGAATACCGTCAAAAAATTGAGGCGGAGCTTGCCAAGATCTGTGAAGATATCTTGGAGGTTCTTGATGAGCATCTGATCAAATCAGCCCAGAGTGGCGAGTCGAAGGTCTTTTATCATAAGATGTACATACTTTCCTCCCTCGTGCTGGCCTCTGCGCCTGTTGCTAAAAGCTCGATCACAGGAAGGGTGATTACCACCGCTACCTCGCTGAGTTCGCGTTGGGCGACAAACGCAAGATCTCCGCAGATAAGTCATTGGAGGCCTACAAAGCTGCCACCGAGGTTGCCACCACTGATCTTGCACCCACCCACCCCATTCGTCTCGGTCTCGCCTTGAATTTCTCAGTCTTCTATTACGAGATCTTGAATTCCCCAGATCAAGCTTGCCATCTTGCCAAGCAAGCATTTGATGATGCGATCGCTGGTTAGTCTCGCGCTCCTTCACAGGACTATGATACTAACGTATTTGGTAGAGCTTGACACCCTAAGCGAAGAAAGCTACAAGGACTCCACCCTAATAATGCAGCTTCTGAGAGACAATTTGGTAAGACACACAGCTTGTCTCCTTCGATCGCGATTACTGACAAGTAGTAGACTTTGTGGACTTCATCTGAGGCTGAGCCAAGTGGTGGTGAGAGCGGCGCTGCCACAACGGAGAGCAAGGAGGCCGGCGATGCTGGTTCCGCCCCAGCGGAGCCTGAGAAGACTGCAGAGTAGAATCTGCTCCCGTCAGTCGGAAGGCAACAGCTGTGATTTGTGAGTGCAAGCAGGATCAATACCGCAGGGCTATGATCAACCAGATAAATCCCTGATATTCTTTCCTTGACCCCCAACCGAACCTACTAGCTTGTCTTTCCCGGTTCAGCGTGCACATGATTTACGACGGTGATGGTGCAAAGACCATATTATATCAATACCGGTGCTCCGTTCGACTCGCTTTCATTATAGCCCGATCAAGCAGTCTTGAAGAAAGGAGAATACAAGTGACCGCTTGCCGTGACCTACGTGCTCTGTGTGATGCAAGAGCCTGAGCATTATCCGTCTCGACTCAGCTGTTTTTCATCATGGATATCTATTGTAGAGGTTACAAGTCAAACATAATGTAGGTGCTACAACTAGGCGCTCTGGCTCGAGGTCATCATACCTATCGGTGGAACACTGCAACGATGCCACTTCCTGTTTGAGTAATATTCTACATTTGTGAAGGCTGACCGAAAATATCTGATTCTGATGACGGCATGCAACCCTCCATGCGACACAAGGCGCCTGCGTCAGGGGGAATCAAAAGCGAAATGCAGCGGCTATGATACATTGATTGTTTGTTACATTCGCGTGGTAATGACGTTATTCCACCGATTCTTCGCTCGCTCGCTAAATGCGGTCATTTGTTGCAAAGTCAATAAGTATGCCACGCGGCCGCCGTGCATGCAATATTTTGTACTTGTAATCTGTCCGTCCTTACTTCTTGCGTCCGGTGTCCATCGCGGTGCGGGACATGCTTTTGGTGAGGCCGCCGATGTAGTCTTGGAGGGCGTTGTTGTTCTTCTCCAGTTTGTCGTGGTCGGATTTGATATTCTCGACTTTTTCGACTAGAGCGTTGAGGCCGGATTGGAGCTCTTCGGCCTGGCTGGGGGGGGATGTCAGTGTTGAGTTTTTCATAAATTCACTTTTGTGAAAATATAGGACGGATATTGGTGGTGGGTGTCCGGACGTACCTCTGGATCGCCAAGCGCGACCCGATGATCATCCGACCTGTTTCGGCGCTGCTACGCTTCGGGCTCATGGCGCGGGCATCGTTGGGAGGGAATGACTCTCCTTTCAGCTCGATGTCGGGGTGATCGTGCGGTACGATCATCGTGCCGGAGCTTTTGCGAAATCCGAGTCGGGGACGGGAGGTCAAGGTCTTGGGCGTTGTGGGTGTATCTTTAATGTCTGGGGTGTGGATGGAGATTTGGCTCGAGTCGGTGGTGGTAGTGGAGGGTTCGACGACGAGAGGAATGGGGATTGCAGTATGGATACTGGGCACGGAGATGGAGGGTATGGGTGCTCCGGCTGTAGACATGGTCCGGAGTATGGCTTGCAGACGCGACCAGCAAAGTCAATATGAGGGTCTTTGCACTCCTGAAAATCGTCAGTACGGTCGGAGCAAAACAGTTGTTTGCCTACTGTGCACCTCCACTAGCTGCAAGTATTTTTCCTTGTGCTGGTACAAGTAGATTTCCCTCGGATCCTCCCTCCTTAGCTGCCAGCAAGCATGTACATGGAGCCTCTCGAATTATTCTATGGGGAAGGGGTTTGTCAATGTCCGGGGTCGGAGAGGTATTGATAGAGAGAGAGGAACATCCGCTCTCGTGCTCCGACCTTTCAGCACGCTTGAGTGGCCATAATTAATATGGATTTAGGACCTATCTCCCAAATCGCGGTGGGGAGTTGAAAAGGCGCGGAAGGTGATGCAAGATGACAAGTGATCGACCGCTAGAGGCCGCTGTCCCCCTGGATCCCCCGTGCCCCCTTTTGCCGTCCAATTAGATTGTCAGCAAGGTAGGACAGGTGACTTTGGCGTGATCTTCCGAAAGTAAAGCACGGATTTATATGACGATTGGTCCGATCATTGCTTTTGAGAAAGGACTTGAATGAAGGCAGCAAACGTTGAGCATGGTCATTGCTAATCAGCTAATTCATCTTGAGAAGGCACCCTCCCATAGATCTCTAGGAAGTCTACGAACAAGGCCTGTGTCTATACCATGCCTGAGCCGGCGTTGAGAGTACAACGATGCAATCCACAGGAGCTTCGGTGCAGCAAGGATATCGAATGTCCATAGCAACACTGAAGTCGACGTCAAATCAATGTCAGCATGCGTGATCCAAGTGATCATGGCGAGGCTTGAAAGGCACTTGGACAGGAAGAGAACGACAACATCAAAGCTAGAGAAGGGCTATCATCACTAATCTCAAAGGCAAGGTGCAGGCAGCGCAAATCAAAATTCGAAGTAAATAAGCGAGTCCATGCTCTCACAAAACCGGTACGACCACCCGCTCCAAGCATTAGTTCTACAGAGTCTAAGGAACCGCTCAACATCCAAGCGACCCGTAAGGCTTGGAGACGAGATGATAAAGTCGAGATATGCTTTCTTTTATCATATGTGTTACACAAGATGAAGGACAAGGCTGTTATCTAAAATGTGATCAGGCCGCCAAGCTAAGATATTGCAGGCTATCGTCTGTCACTCATCAACGACCTGTCATACTACGATGTTCTGGCGGAGTACTCTGCATTGCCGTTGGATTCATGTCTTAATGTGGTGATCTTGTACGGCGCCGTTCCTGGTTCTTGCGCCCTGGTCTCCGCCCCAATTGCTGCTGGGATCTATTCAGCCTGATCCCCCAAAGAACCCGATATATAGGGCTTCCGTAACCTCGTCAAGGCATGTGGATCTCTATGCTCACTTTCTTCTCGTTCTTTTGTCCAATCATCTGCAAGAACCTCCCAGACATATCAACGCCCGCTTCCAATCACAGAGCTCATTTGAGGCGGCCAAGTTACATGACGTTACCCCTAATCGGCCTTCCAATATCCTATTCAATCCTCCAAATGTGCAAGCAGCTCACATCGTTGTACTCTGGCTGCGGTCACCGCGAACCTTATGGGCCTGGAGGACTGGCTCGATGCGATCCAGTCTATTTCAATCGTGGGAAATGCAAAGGCTTACAGAAAGCGGATTCTACTGAAGACAGTGGCGATTGCAATCGCTGCAGGCGAAAGGAAATCATCAAGGCCGATGCGAGGATCAAAGAAGGGAGGGCGAGATTGGCGGAGTGGAGTAAGGAGAATGGGTATGATTATGTTGAGGAATTGCGTGCTAGGATGAGAGCCGAAGGCTACGATTATTGACGTGGGAAATCTGGTCTGGAAGCTCCAGCATCTCGCAGCGGGCGAGAAACCCTCAGATGTGAATTTCGACGGGATTACGATGGCGTCCTGGTGATGTCAGCTTGTATTTGTGGACAGCCAAAAGACTTATGCTGTATGAGAATAGTCAAGCGAGTTTTGCCTTCAGGCGTAGAATCGTCGTCTATGGTTGGCTAGCATGGGTTAAAACAATCGTAGTGACAGCATTAGCAGAGGACCGATGGCTACAGAAGATGGGTAGTGGATAGCGTTGGCTTCAGAAATCCAATAGCAGAGCATGTTCAAGTTCTGTGACAGAACCCCATACTTCTGGACGGTAGCCTTCGATTCCAAGAATCGTGATCAGGCTTGTCCGACACACCTCTGGGGCCCTTTACCATCACATCCCTCTAACATCGCGGAACAACATTCGATTGGATTGCCTACTGCATAGATACTTGACACATCTCAACTCGCGAGATTTGGCGGGGTCAGTTTCGTGGTAAAATAAGGCTGAGTTTTAGCACTGTTGACTTTGCTACCCTTAGCTCTATCCATCACGCCGGAACCATCAGAGTGTCAAATTGGAGAGTCTCATCAACATCCCTTTTCCGAGAGGTGACAATCCATATGTTCCACACAAGCCGTTTCTCTCCGTCAACCTGTGATTTGCCAGACCCTGCAAGACAGTCTTTATCGCTCTGGACCGAACTTTCACCATCCTTACAACGCCATCATATCTTGCCTCCCCTTCCTTAACGAGCTATCACTTCCGCACCGCTTCTCGGCAAAGCAGGCAATGCAGCATACCTGGAGATTTATTCCATCCTCATCTTTGTTCCAATACTCTTGACTCGCATACTAGAGTACACTCTCTTCCACATCTGACAAGGCTCCCCCATTTTTCGAATACAGCTGGTGTCGCCAACCTTACTTTTCCTTGTTTCGTCAACACCACATCGACATAACCATGACCTCATCTCCAATAGAAGGCGTCCTGTCGACATTACAGAATGACATAGAACTTGCAACAGCTCAGCTTGAAAGCTTGGATGAACATGATGGAGAGTATAACGTGAAGAAGATGGTTCTTCAGCACGGTCTTGCGAGTCTAGAAGAGCAAAAAGAAGCTGCTGAGCGGGAGCAATACAGTCCCCACCTTTATAACGGCGAGCTCCCTAGCTTGCCCATCGTGGGAGGTCAGCGCCCCCAAACAAGCAGTGGCATAAGCCACTCCAACGGCTTTGCCTCGTACGCTAGGGACAGTCCCAACGGCTTTGGCGGCCATTTTGCGTCAGATAACATAATGCTAACACATGGTCGACCGACACCGTGGACCTTTGGAAACTTGGAAGATAACCCTGCCACTCCAGATAGCGCAGCCTTTCCTGTGACAGATGGCCGCCCAGCATCTGGATATGGATCTGGATCTAGCTCTAGTCCTGCCTCCGGCTTCCTTCGTCCTCAAAAGAGACAGAGGGAGAGTCTTGGCGTCTCCGAAGACACTATGGGGCATCCTCCAAAATCACTCCGCACAACCCCAAGCCCTGCTATGACAGCAACCACATCACCAACATCACAAGAATCCTTTGACTTCCCGGACGATCCAACCCTAATTGCACTGCTCGGAGGAAATCCAACTCAAGACATGCGTGATATGAGGGAGGATCAAAAGGAACAAGAAAGGGCTTTGGCTGCTAGGAGACAACAGGAGCGTGCTGACGAAGACTTTGCACGCCAGCTCGAGGAGCAAGAGAACAGCCATGCTATTTCGTATGATTACTCTCGACCTGATTCAAGTGCTCCCTCTGCGGACACTTCGCAGACTACCCTTGGTAGCCAAGGACTCATTCGCCATCCCACACCGTATCCATTTCCTTCATCGCCGGCAACTGTCAAAGAAGAGAATCCATTTCTGACGTCACTGCCCGTCGAATCAGAAAACTCAACCCGTGGCATTCATAATCCGATCAAGAAGGAGGAATATCATAGGCCCGGTCCGCAAACCAGTGAAACGTATAGCGATTTCATCGACCTGGAGAGTGACGAATACAACGATCTTCAACCCTACCCTTTCGAAAGCTATCCAAATAGCGACCTTGTTGAGATTGATTCTACAGCCTTCGGTAGTAATAATCGAGAGACCCAGGCCCAAGCTTCGTCTTCTGCGTCAGGGGGAAACGTTCCGTACGGGCACACAGAAAGCGCTACGTCATCGGGCTGGGGCTACTCGAACGTAGGACTAGGGCGTTCACTCGTTGACTCCGCCAGCAACCTTATCAATGGAGCATACAATGGGGCATATAATTTACTCGACCAACAGATCGCAGGATATGGCAACACCCCATCGGGATTTGGTGGCAAATCAGTGTATGAAACAAATGGACATGAATCGTCGACGAACATCATCGATTTGGACTCGTACGATCAGCCACCATATCTCCCTCAGGACGTCTTTAACCGATACGGAATCAATGCTCAAGATCCTGCTAATAAAAATCTTGTAGCGTCATATATGGATCGTATCGATTATGTAGCTAACGATCCTACTCGAACCGCTGCAGAGATCAAATCTCTTCTGGAAAACATTCGCCCCGATGAGGAGTTACCTCCGGAAAATCGAGAAGGAACCCCAGACGCCATGACATACCCGTTAATGGAGCATCAGAAACTTGGTTTGGCGTGGATGAAGTCTATGGAAGATGGATCGAACAAGGGCGGTATTCTAGCGGATGCTATGGGCCTTGGAAAAACCATCCAGGCCTTGGCGTTGATGGTTGCCCGAAAATCGACGGATAGAGCATGCAAGACAACATTGATAGTGTGCCCAGTAGCTCTTTTGAAGCAGTGGGAGAGCGAAATCAGTACCAAAATCAAGGTTGGCCAGGCTCTCAGGGTCTACACGCTCCACAGTGAAAAGAGGCATATTGATTGGTCAAAACTTCGGACCTACGACGTTGTTCTGACGACCTTTGGGACTTTAGGTACTGAAGTCAGGCGGCGGGAAGGAATTGAGTGAGTGCATTCTCCATATCGATCCACTTTAGCTTCCTGTGGGTAGGGGGCTAATCCATTTCCCTACAGGATGAACAAGCGCATGAACCCCAATTGGAGGCCGTCAGGCAAGAGTGATTACCTTCCACTCCTAGGAGACGAATGCAAATGGTTCCGAGTCATCATCGACGAAGCTCAATGCATCAAGAATAAAGCCACTAAAGCCTCTATCGGTGCATCGCTTCTGCAAGCGAAAACAAGATTTTGTATGACAGGAACACCCATGATGGTATGTGTAACGTGCATACTCCGCGACTCTCCCGTATCACATGTCGCATGCACGTACTGATACCCACCGATCATACAGAACAATGTAACTGAGTTGTACTCATTGATACATTTCCTCCGCATCAAACCGTATTGCGAAGCAGACAAGTAGGCTCAGTTTGCATCACCCAGGGATAGCAAGCAGGGGACTGACGACCACTTTCTTTAGGTTTAGTCGCGATTTCACGAGGCCGCTCAAAGGCAATAGCGAGGGCCTAAAAACCAAAGCTATGAGACAACTTCAAGCACTTCTGAAGGCAATTCTTCTTCGCCGAACTAAGAAGAGTCAGATTGATGGGCGACCAATTTTGAATCTACCTGAGCGGACAACAAACGCTTGCCATGCGAGCTTCAGTGACGACGAAGCTGCGTTTTACTCTGCTCTCGAATCGCGAACCCAGCTGCAGTTCAACAAATTCCTCAAGGCCGGAACCGTTGGACGGAATTATTCCAATATCCTTATCCTACTATTGCGGTTGCGGCAGGCATGGTGCGTATTCCCTCTAAAATGCCACTCGTTGCGGCATGGCCTTTTCATCGTACGATAAATTTGAACTTCTGCACGGATTTCATGCTCCCTGAATCACAACATAGAACACGTAACGCTGACCAAGTATACTGTATAGTTGTCATCCACACCTGATCAAAGACTTCGGCCAAGCTTCTGGTGCGAAAGATGTCACTCCTGAAGATATGAGAAAGCTTGCCAAAGAATTGGCACCCGATGTAGTGAACCGTATCAAGGAACAGTGCGTATTGAATGAAGACTCTGCTCTTGAGTGTCCTGTTTGCATGGATATGGCAGACAATGCTACGATCTTCATTCCATGCGGTAGGTGTTTTGTAGCTTACTATTTTGGATTCTGTACCGATTGAACGGAGAGCGCTAATGTGGAGGTCATAATCAGGACACAACACGTGCTCGGAATGCTTCGCTAGGATTACCGATCCATCGCAAGCCATAGCTGATGGCAATGCCGAAGGTCGTGTGGAGGCGAAATGTCCCAATTGCCGCGGTAGGATTATTACGAATAAGGTCATTGACTCTAATGCTTTCAAATCCGTCCACATGCCGGAGTTGGTAGCTCACGATGATTTTGCGGATGATGACTCGCAGGGAGACGTCGAGACGGACGATAGTGACAGCGAAGATGACCACGAAGGAGACGAGGACGTTGACTCAAAAGGCAACATCAAGGGTTTCATAGTCGACGATGATGAGGGGGTCTGCAGTTCCTCGGACACCGAGGATGGCGGTGACGGCTCTTATCGCTCCGGAAAGACCCCCTTCGAAAAGTCGGCAAAGCAGAAAAGCAGGAAGTCCAATAAAGGCAAAGAGAAGGCCAAGGAGGCCAAGGTACCTGGAAAGACCCTAGCGCAGCTCAAGAAGGAAGGCATGCGAAATATGCAGGCTCGCAAGCGATATTTAAGGCGTCTGGAGAAGGACTGGATCCCCAGTGCCAAAACAGAACAGACCATTACGCTTCTGCGTGACATTCAACAACGAAAAGAACCCGAGAAAACCATCATCTTCAGCCAATTCACGTCTCTGTTGGATCTTCTTGAGGTGCCAATAAATAGAGAGAGATGGGACTACCGACGCTACGATGGAAGTGTAAGTCATTTGTTCTGATTCCTATATCAGTCGCAAGATCCTCTTCACGGGCATGCTTCACCTCAGCGTGCCAGATGCTGACTCCAAACCATCTAGATGAGCTCCAACGCACGCAATGAAGCGGTCATTGACTTTTCCCAAAGGAAAGAATGCAAGATTATGCTCGTGTCCCTGAAAGCTGGAAATGCTGGCTTGAACCTCACGGTGGCTTCACAAGTCATAATCCTTGACCCTTTCTGGAATCCATACATTGAAGAGCAGGCCATTGATCGTGCCCACCGCATCGGGCAGCAGAAACCTGTGGTGGTCCACCGTATACTCATACCAAATACTGTTGAGGATCGGATCCTCGCTTTGCAAGAGAAGAAACGAGAGCTCATCGAGGGTGCGTTGGATGAGAAAGCCAGCCAATCCATTGGTCGGCTGGGTACGCGAGAGCTTGGTTTCCTGTTTGACGTACCGACCTGATCCATCGCCGATCCCCTTTCACCGGCTTGAGCTCGGCCTGTACGATCACAAATTGATGTTCTACACGACCGAGCACCAGCCATACTTAGGTACCAAACTTCACCCTTCAGTGATATATTTCAGCATGTATCGTTACAATGAGTTTCTCTTCCTGTGTATCGCTTAACCTCACACTATTCACGCTACAACCAATAACGAGATACCCCGGGACGAATGGCATTGCGGACAATTTCAGGTCTTACGTAGCAACGGGGACACGACACGTGCTGTCACATAGTCACTCTATTTGATAGTCTACCTATGTATGTCGCGCTTCCTTGCGATCAGCATGCAATCAATACATATTATGTTTACTGATATCTAAAATCGTGCTTGCGTTGAAACTACCATACGTACCCTTCTTGACGCTGCCTCAGGAGGCTCTGATGCCCCCAAACCTTCCCCTTACGTCCTTATTTAGCGTCTTGCCCCATAACTGTAGGAATTCCTGAAATGTGAGCGATGTCCAGAAAGAGCACGTTTTGCAATCAACCGTTGCCTGCAATGCCATATCGTCAACTTGGCGTCGGGATATGCGGTCATAGAAGGAGAGGGCGGCTCATACTGGGATACATCTGGGTGAATATAGCTGCGAGAAGTAGGAAGCAGAGACGGGAAGACGGAGAAAAACGTTTTGATCTCTGGTATATTGAGAGGGAAGCCTCCTCGCGAAAAGATATAGTACCAACAATGGCTGGAAAAAGATGGCCGGTAAACGTTTACCAGGTCCTCGTCTACGAAGGGATGGAACAATCTAATTGGGATATCTCGGGCAAAATAAGTATCAGCTACTATCGACGCTCACGCCTCGATCTAACCCAACAAAAACTCCCGTCCCAAACAAATTCTCCATCCCAATCTGCCCGATATCAAAGTCACACTCCACAAACTCCCACTGCTCGAACCAAATCTTCAAGCCGAAAATGACCGTCCCAAAGATCTCCCAAGTCATAGTCCCGTCTTTGACATGTATCAGCATGCGCACGTTGCGGCTGTTATTTTCGTAATGCAGCGCCTTCTTGCCCATTGGGGCGCCGGCTTTGATGTTGACGCCCACGTCTCGTTGCGCGGCTTGGAGGATTCCCAGCACGGCGCTTCGGGGGAGGAGGGAGCCGTAGTCCCAGAACTTCAGTTGCTCGTCCGAGGCGGGGATTGGGAAGTAGAAATGGTTGTGAGGGAGGTGAGGTAGGGTGCTGAGGGGTGGGTTAGCATCTTGGGCGTAGCTATGCGTTAGGTGAGTGGAGGGATGTGTGACTTACTTTTGGGATTCCTGCACGATAGAATTGTGTGGGAAGGATGTATTGACAGCCTGTTCGATACCAGAGGATAAGGTTGGTAGAGGCGCTGCGAGTGCGAATATCCACAAATTGACCGCCAAGATCAAGACTGGGAAGATCGTCGTGATGAGAGGCATCACAGCGATGGGAGCAGGACAATATCGAGGAATTGTTCTCACACTATGCATTCTTCATGGAACCGTGCGGGTCCTAGCTCATGCGCTGTCGCGTGCCTGGTGGTTCGCGCATGCGTGGATCGCTTCAGCGCAGAGTCCACAGCCGTTCTCTCATTTCCGCTTTTGTAGATTAGTAGAGATGATTGGCTTCGGTCAAGTATGTATTTGCATAAGGGTTCGTTTCCAACGAAGGGGCTGTTCACCCATCGCAAGCTCTGATCATGCCCTCAATAGCCTTCTTGCGCAAGCATGTCCGCGATGTCGAGATAGAAGGCAATAGCATTGAAGTTCCTTTTGTTGCCAATCATCTCCCATACCAGCCATCTCAGTCTATTGGTCCAGTTGATCAGGTCAAGATGACTGACTCCTTCGAGCGTCCCCTTATAAGTTCCCCATTGACTGCTCGTCACGCTCACCAAGCCATCATTGGGACCTTCGACCTGTTCTATAATGCGGTGGGATTGTCGGAAGGCCGACCAGAGCGGTGGAGTAGCCATAGCGCCGTAAGAGAAGTATGCCACGCCTTCACGATCTGGAGTCTTGGGATTGAACTCCTCTTCCATGTACCGTCTTGTCAATTGGCTGAACGCCCCAGTCTCAATACTCATTGCTTTTAGTACACTATAGATCTTAGGCAATCGTTCCTCTCCAATGCGGTCAAAGATGTAATCGGCAAAAGCACTTCCTCGATGCGGACTTGCAACTGTGGTCAGAGTATTGACGTGTACGTTCGGTGATTTCAATTGACTGATCATATAACGAGCATCCAGCCCGCCCATACTGTGTGCAATAATGTTCACGCTCTTTCCCCCTGCTTTCTTCTCAATTTCATCGCTAAGCTTCGCGGCACGCTCCTCGATGGAAGCTGAGGGAGGGACCGAGGTAAGGATAACCTCGTTGCCATTGGCCGTCAGAGCTTCGGTTATTCCGCGCCAGTAGTGAACGCCTGGCAGGAGTTTTCCGACCAGGCGAAGCTCATCAAAGCCCATGAGGCCATGGGCAAGTACGATGGGAGACTTGGGTGTCGAATACTTTGAGCGGAGGGTGGCGTATTCATCTCTGATTGTGCGACCATATTTCGAGAGACGGGGCTCTTGTAGGTCATGACGAAGGGTCGTGGAGGTAAATTGTCGCTGGCAACAAGCAATAGAGCAGAGGGTGCCACAACAGGATCTCCTCCAATAAAGAGAAACCAGTAGGGCCATTCGATGGCGGGGGCGATTACTCATCGATATCGAAGAGCTTCGGCCAGAACCTCCTCCATCTCGTAGCGAGTAAAGAGGCTCTCTTCGATGTCCAAGTTTGTTGTCATGGTTGTCGATGAAAGTGTCTCTAGTACGTGTGAACGCCAAAGGAAGCAACCAAGACCTTCAGCCCTATGAAAATAGAACATTCTACCCTCGTACCTTCTTACTTCCTGCTTTGTAGGATTCTAAAGTCGTACAGGTCCGTAACTATGGGGTACGCGATCATCTCGGCGCCATGCAGTCTATGACAAAGAGTACTATGATATGTATGATAGATGGGTGGATGACGGCAGCCACGGAGCACATCCAGCACCGCATTAAGATTCCACGGTGTTGCTCATTACAAATATTTCAACTCTCTTTCTGTTTCGCTATCACATCCAAATGATGCTCGATCCCATACTCATTATGTATAATTTCCGCTGATGAGAGCAGTGAATGCTCCTCGTTGTACGTCGACTGTGAGATCGTGAATCGTGTCAAGGTGATTCCCAACCAGAGACTGCGTTTCATAGATCTCGTGTAGAATCAACATATCAAAGGCAATGAGCCATTGAAGTTCAAAAGTCTCTGGTCGACATGTCTATATTTCATTGCTAGGTGCTTTCCGTTGCGCATTCTTCATAATTTCCCGCGGAATGGACTTGGACAGACGCGCCATTTACCATTCCTGTCAATTTCCTAAATCAAAATATTGCCATGCTCGTAGTATACTTCTCTACAATCTTTCATCTTCGCTACCGCTCGTTCCAGACCTTCTCGCGTTCTCCTCAAGCGTCATACTGTTTCCACAAGTATGAAGACTCCCAGTTGGGGTCTTATTTCGGGTCTACTTCTATTCCCAGTGGATGCGGTCGCGCAAGGTGTGGTGACCAAGACGATAAGCATCGATACCGGTAGCTGCGCACCTACTGCTACTACCGGAGGGCCGGCTTCGAACGGAGGTGCTGGGAAAGGGGCAGGCCCCCCGGCGCTTGCAAGCGGGACTGGCGGTGGCAGTGGCACGGGGACGGCTACCCAGACTGGCATCCAGGCTGGAGGTAATGGAATCAGCGCATCCGGAATTCCGAGCGGGACTGGAGGCAATGGAACTGGCTCTGGTGCTACGGGCAATCTACCGTAAGCAGCCCTCCCAACGTACTGGTAATTGGAAGCTTACAATCGTGCTCTATCAGATCCGATGTCAAGTTATCAGTGGATAGTAACAGCAATTCCGGGCCATATACTTACTCCGGATTCTACCCACTTCCAAGCAATGGAAGCCTCTTGAATGGCGCGGTGACAGCCAGGGGTGCCCGTTGGGGCGGTTTCATGACGTTGGAGTCGTGCGCGTACGCATGCCAAGGGGTTCCGTTTTTCGCCCTTGAACAGGGTAAGTCATATGTTGGGCCTTATCCATGAAGAATAGTTGTTAACGAAATTAGGATATATATGTGAATGTGGTACAATGGCACCTACCTCGACGCCTATTGACAATCCTCCGATGCCCATAGCTTGCGCTGGAGATGTTACCGAGATTTGTGGCGCGCCGGGCTATGGTCTCGTTTATCGGGGCTCGCCTCCAGCAAGCTCCGTACTTTCTGGTACTCCAACTACGGCAGTGCCAACGTCAACTGGGTCAGCGACTGTTGTCATCCAAATCACTACAATCGACTCCCTGGGGTCTACCACCGTCGAAACAAATGCTGCCACAAGCTCCGGAGCTTATCGGGGATCGGTGACTTCAATTCCTGACATGTCCACTACTAATCTGTCGGGTCCCACTATCGTCGGATCAGATACTGCAGTCACGTCAGTGATGGGTCAAAGCGATCAATCAACAACAGTTGCTGCCACAACCTCAAGCGCCACAGGACCATTAGCCGCTGCTTCAACACCTGGCAATTCCTCATCCATCCCTCCTATAGCAGCTGGCTCGTCGTCGTCAGCAGCGCTTGGTGTTTTATCGACAACGACAGTCGGACAAGCTCCGTCGGTAGCCTCATCGGTAATCTCGTCGGTAGCCCCGTCCGTAGCTTCGTCAATAGTTTCGTCATCAAGCTACCTGCCAGCGTTATCTACGCCAAAGCCTTCCATCGCTCCTTCGCCCACAGTCCCAGCAGGAGCCACTGGCGCTGCCGAACCAACGTTGATTGCAGTCCCATCATGTCCAGCATCTGGTCCTAATTCGAACAACACTCGATATGTCGATCTCTTTGATCATACATATGACATCAGATGCGGCATAGACATCGTAGGCTCTCACGGCACGTCCGCCCATGCCGATACGTTCTTGAGATGCCTCCAGTACTGCGATCTCCTAGACGGCTGCGTTGGAGTCACTTACGTTGACATAATCAATCAATACAATAACAACACAAATTGCAATTCCTACTACACGTTCCAAGGATACAGCTCTGTTAGCCAACAAGTCAACGGCGTCCTGTACAGCGGGGTCAACATTCACGGTCCCTCTTATGGCGTCGTCGATCCATCCAGCGGTGAAAATTCCACCAACGACCTCTGCGCTCCCCCTGTCACCTACGACTACGGCCCTGACGTATATGGCAGCTGTTATCAGATCGATTGCGGCCGTACCATCAATCAGGGTACTGGCGGAACTCTCCTTGCTCCCACGGTTCTGAGCAGTTTGCTGGGATGCAGTCTATACTGCAGCTTCTACAATACCTGTGTTTCGGTTACCTGGACGGGACCCTTTGTTGCAGGACAAAGCACGGCTAATTGTTTCCCTAAATCGACCTACAACACCACGGTCGCGACGATCGAGGCTGGTACGGAATACGCATACAATGGGAAATGTCCGTGATGGACAAGTGAACGAGTTCTTTCTGTCGATATGAGAACGTTGATGATAGTCGATAGATTCTTGCTGGGCAACATCGGAAATTGGCCAGGGTAGGGTAGGGTGGCGCTGAGTTGTAATTCTGCACGCTTCATTATGTAGACGTAACGATATAATTCATAAAATCGGCTTTTCACAACTCTCTATGTACCCTCAAGAACAGCACTCGCGCAAATATAGACAGAGTCTCCCTAAAGCTTATACACAATGCAACTGCAATCTATGCCTCCCAAAACACCATCGTACAATGCCCCCACCAGCACCAGCACCATCATCCAAGCACCCCTCACTTCGGCGGCGCACTCACCCTATCCGGCACCTCAGGCTTCACCTCCGTAATCAACCTCAACAGATCCTCCACGACTTTATTCCCCGTCCTGCCTCCAGCTTCCTTGATCGTCTTCAATTGCTCCTCGGCATCTTTGCTCGCGTCTTCTTCGGCTTTTTTGTTGCCGCTCGTATGCTATTATTTGTTCGTAGATCAGTCTTGCTGTTTGAGAAGGGGAAGGTGGGAGGGGGGGGGGGAAACCTTCTTCTCGAATTCTTTGAACTCGTCGTCTTTTTGCTTGCGGTAGTCTTCGATTTCTGTTTGGGCTTCGTTTTTGGCGTCTTTTACGCGCTTGGAGCGGTCTGTGGGTTGGTGGGTTGGTTAGAGTTGAGTGGGGAGAGGGAAAGTGGTTGGGGTTGGGAGGGGGAGGGGTGTGTACATTCTCGAGCTGTGAGATGTTAGTACTTTGCGATTGGCGTGTTGGGGAAGGAAAAGGAGGAAGGCACCTTTTTGTACTATCTTCTGAGCTTCTTTCTCGGCCTTTTGTGTGGACTTTAGTATCATGGTTGCTGGGATGTAAGTAGATTTTAGGCCGTACCTCGAGTAGTGTCTGGATGCCTTTGGTGTTTTGTGCAGACTTTTGGGATGTCAGTGTAGTGATCGTCAGGGGGATTGTGTCTGTAGCATACCATCTTGGGTATAGGGTGCCTGTGAACGTGCGAAATGTGTAGGACGTAGGAGGCACAGAGGTGCAGTAGTGCAGTGGATGCTTTTGGCAGTGCCAAGGCTGCCCTCCGCTCGGGATATCAACCCCAGTCTATCTTTTGGCGCTAGTTCTGCAGGAGCTCTGGCCCCGTGAAGCTCAATACACGCTTATTTCCCAGGAGTCTAGGGGTACGGCTTCAGGGGTAAGAAGTCTATGATTTGGTGCGTCTCCCAATAGCGTCAAAATGAGACTTTTGCGATCTGTATGGGTCTTATATGTTCATACAGGCCGCCATCACAGCTGATTTGAGTAGGAATACTGGGATCGGCATAATATATGGCTTCAAGCAGGCTCCTGAGCATGACGGAACCTGTCGCCCATGAAAGTATTGATTCCCTCCATTTCAGCCTATTTCAGCCCAGATTGGCACGAGGCTCTCCAGTGCAAATGCCCACAGAAACTGTACAAAAAGGCCAATACGCTGACAGGAGATGGAGCCGGATGGTGCGCTGTTAAGACCTCCTCCTTTCACTCCTGTACTTTACTCGAACCTTCGCACGATTCTAGGTCTGCGGAGATAACAGGGTATGCCGTCACATCTGAAATACAAGGTTGGTCCAGGATCAACTTTATCCACATACTCTAGTTGACCTGAAGCGTTGTTTCTCTCCGCGACGTCAAAACCGAGGTGCCTTCTACCATCGATACCTAGATATAGGCCAAATTGGTAGTTCCGCTTCGCAAGATGGATACGCGACAGTAATTGTATCCTCTCGTCTTCGGCGTCTTGTACCTCAAACATCGGTCTCCCATGAAGCTCTTCGTCGAAGATCCGGCTTGCATAGCACCATTGCATGAGGTCCCCAATGGTGTAGATACCATTGCGGGGCAATCTATAAGCTGGCGGAGGTCGCGCCACGACTAGGCAGAGGAGATACATCAGCAAAATGAAAAAGCAGAACCAAAAGTTGATAGGCTGGATGTGCTCGATAAAGCCCGTTGCATCTGGTATACCGACGAATATGCCGGATGCTACAATAGGGGGAACTGATGCTGTGAGAGAGAGGAGAGAGAACAACGCTACTCTCCAGTCTTTGTTGGCCACAGCCTTGAACGTTATTTGAACGGGCATAAGACTGGGGTACTCCAGCAGTATATTTGAGGTTGCCGGTGCTGCATTAGCCATCCCTGCGAAAGGTTGAGTATACCGGTAGAAGTGGTCAACCTTGGGCCAGATTATGGAGAACCAGGCCATGAGAGTCACAGGCAGGAAATGAAACAGAAATGCTTCTTTACTGTTGTAGGGTTTGGAGGCATCGGAGGTACTCCAGAAAGCATACGACGGACTGTTTTCCGAGGTAGCGTTTATGTGGATGCCTTGCAGCAAACTTCCGTTAATAAGTCCTGAGATTACCAAGGCAAGTACTGTGAGTGCAATTGCGCCGACCACTGCTATGAGTATGTCCGTAAGCGGACCAGAGCGATGAGCGAAATGTCCGATTCCGGAGACCAACTGTCCGTGACTATCTACGGGCATTTCTGGATGGAAGTCAGCTAACGACGTTGGCAACGCTGTCAGGAGTGTTACCACTGCGCGGATATATACTGGCTTGACCGGTTATGGCTTTGGCTTCCTTATCGAGCGGTATATCACTCTCCGAAGGAGCTTTCATAGATCTCTCGCCATGACTCTCCCCGAAAGATTGCGTTCGGAGAGGAACTCCCATATGACTTTGGGTGTCTTCGGCGGTAGCGGTAGCTGTTGTGTGATTAGTCACCATCGCTACATTGATGCTGCTAACGTGACCCAATGTAAGCGTTATGTATCGTACCAGCGTGCTTTTGCATGAATGCTATACCATGCCAGACTGCTCCATTGCGCTGGTTCTTCCAGTAACCCAATCTGATCGGACTAAAATCCAAGGCTCGCTTACGCAAGATCTCACGGTACTCTTTGAATGAGCAAGTCTCGAGACCACCATAAAGCGAACCGATATTGGAATTTTGCAGCAACGCTTACTGATCTGCGACTGACACAGGGTCCCATCTTAGTCCAGTATCTCGGTGTCGTAATCTTATCAAAATCGTTGCGGTCGTAACACTTAGCAAGCCGTAAATCGAGATTAAGGAATATCCTATCTTAGCGGAGACGGCAATGTTCCATTCTGCACGTTTTGGTGTTACTTGTATGAAAGCAGCCTTCAGACCGACAAGGGATAAACCAACAAGGATGGTGACGAGTGTTGTGGCGAAAAGCAGCCAATGACCGTTCAGTACAAGACTCCGAAGGTGGAGGATGTCAGGTGCGAACATGGCATCAGCATAGAATGCGTGCAACGTCCGCTGAGCTTTTCGATTTTCGAAGGCGGAATTATCCCTCGGAGACCTTTCGGCAGCCATTGAAACGTACGGAGATATTCGGCTGAAAGTGATGATAACAATCCGCCACCAGAGTAGAGTGATGAACCCAATGGCAGAAGGAACATATCGGCAAGCTAGAGCACCGTAAGTAGTGTGAATGTGGTGGATGCCACCATTCCGGCGGCTCCATACCAGCATTCCAACAATGGCAGCTATACAGCTCAGATAAAATACCACGGTTACCGCAAGGAACCAAGTCCTTACCAGCAAGGGCTTGAAGTCAAGTTTGCGATAATCTCCGTTCTCAACGTATTCGAAGTCTGAAACCCGTGAGCACGTCTGCCCTGTCCGGTTGGTGTCCTTCCTTACCTCGTAGTCCTTTTCCTCTGTGACGTTCCTCTACCGACAAAATTCGTACTGGCTTATCAGCCTCTTGTTCGCCTTTTGTGCCTGCTCTAACGTCTGATTGCCTCTCCTGCACATCATGTCCAATTCTTGCTTGTCGACGCTGAATGTCTTCCCGTTGCGATCCCTCTGGCACCTTTTCTTGCGGTAGGACAGAATCTTGATGTTTTCCGTCTCGTTTATCATAACTAAGCCGGCCCTGTTGTTCTCTATCTCCTAGCATTCGACATCGAGCCTTCGTATTGTAAGATAATTTTCTCTCATCTGGGGCTTTGCTGGCCCTTCCTTGATCTACCTCTACTGCTACTCTGTTTGCGAACCACCCATCGCACCAACCTTGCTCCGCCACTGAGCCTGGAATCTGGTTCCCTGGTAATTTGCTCTCACCAATAGGAGATGACCGCTCTGTCATGGCTGGGATTGCGTAATGTTCACCATCATGTCCTCCGTTGTCACCGGCTGCGGATGCTGGGCGACTGCGAGGTAGTCCGTGGATGCTAGCCACAATAATAGGGAGGGAATTTTGCGATGGGTGAACAGCACCCTCGGTAGGCTTTGGCAGAACATGCGGATCTATATGTGTGTCTGGCATTGTTCGCCTCTTGCTCAGATAGGAACTCAAAGTTCCGCGAATAGTCTTGATTTGAACGAATAGGATTCCACAAAGAGAAAAGTGTATATCTTATGCTGTGCAAACAGTGCTTGAGAATATAAAGAAGTAAAGATGGATCAATAGGGTTGACTGATGCCCCCTATTTCAAAAGTAGAGCACTCTACTAAATCATCAGCTCGACCTACGCAAGCCTACGAGGGAGCAAGGCTGAGCTTGCTCCCATGTAGCCCTGAAGGCGTCTGCAACGCGCATGAAAGAGATTTTTAAGGGGCGCCTTCAGTCATCGTAACGCATTGCGACTAAGGTACTTGACAGAATCCCGTGTGTCGCGACGCAATGCGGTCTCCTGGCACTCGCGTATTGCAAGGCAGACACCAAGCACAATCCTATGACGAGGGTCCATTGACTAACTTCGAAATAGGTGCGATCTCAGCCGTTATAGATGTTTCAGTCGACCCTCGCTTTAGCCAATCCAAATCACGCTATCCATACAACAAAACGCAAAACAGAGTCGAAAGTATTGAACTACATCGACAAGAGAGATAAGATGACTCGATAAGAAGACGGACAATTTGGAATACCCACAGGTAGTCCAAAACGAGGAGGCACTCAAATCTGCAAATTGCCTCTCGACGGCATCGTCACACAATAGTACAACTCATCAGCTGACGTTGGCTAGTTACCTGCTCACGCTGACGCCTGTCGAAAATCAGGCGACGTTGTACTTTATACGGCTCCTTGCATGAAAGCCGCTTCGGATCAAAATTCTAGGCCACTATTGAGAGGTCTTCGTGGCTGCCGGTTCATTCCACAGTCAGCATCTTTTTAGGTAGCGCTTCGAGGTCAAAAAACCATTCTTTCCCAACGAAGACAATTAGTACTCCATCTGGTCGGATGTTCCCCCCAGGTTCCGATTTGTCCTCACGTTACAGTAGTGATATTCCCGACCTGCTTGGCACGTATTTACTCTAAGGATTGAGCTCTACAGCCGACTTGTCATTGTTTGACAGCTCGCAATCATTTCTTCCTGCGATGTCAACTTTCAGTCGACCGGAACGTCTCCTTCTTGTGGATTTGTGCAAGAATCGACTCCACTCATTATGCCGACGAAGAGAGCAATCTGGCCTGATTTGGTGGACTGCCGGGCCGTATTCGATTCGTGCACTGACTCAATTGCTAGACATGCTGATGAGGATGCCAGAATACATTTTCCGACACAAAAAACTATTGCAGACGTGCTATATCACAAGGTGAGATAGTCAAGGTGAATCTGCTTCGATAATACCGTAGTAATATTTGATGAGGCCTTGCGCCAGCTTGAAACAGGCTAATACATTCTCCCATTTCCACAGCGTATAAGTTCCCAAGAGTCGTGAGAATACTCTAATGATAGATGTTAACACCGATCAAGGGAAGTGTAGTGATTGAAAAGGTCTTTTCAATGAGGTAATGAGGTTGTAACGCCAAGCTTTATTAGAATACTTAGGATGTAATATAATACACGGCTTCTCTCACCCCCGGACTAAGAGCTTCCCTTTGATTATCGTCACTGCGTCACCACGCCTCATCTAAATATCATGTCCAGAGCAGCAAAACTCACACTTGCTGGGACATCTTTTGGAGCAGCCTCGATTGTCGTGCTTGTGCATTATCAGCAAAATTCCGAGAAAGCTGTACGCCCTCTATACCGCCATTGCAGATAACTGATGGATTTGTGATCATGAACTGAAACATCGTTTGCAGGCAATGCACGCAGGCGTCATACGAGACATCGAACAGCAACGTGTGAAGAAAGAAAGACAGGCGGATTTCGAGATGCAGAAGGCGCTGGAGGAAGAATATAGAAGAGTGCAGACGGTGCATGATGGTGATGCCAATGACGGCAAGGCTCGTGGGTTACCATAGAAGTTGCTGTTGAGATCAGTGTGAATGAATGGACCCTCTGGACATGGGTTCAGGTGGCTAGGCGGAGGGTAACTCAGACGCTGGGATCCCATGCCTTGATATGTGCAAGTCTAGAGCGTCTGCCGACCCTGCTCAACGACGCTGCAGATATCACGAGTCAAAGCTCTACCTAGCCATGCGAATGACATTGCTGAGGTAAACAGCTAATGCTTTGTATGCCCATCCACGCAATGGTTACCACCTCTCGGGTGCGCGGAATTTGCGGCCTGCTATTGCACACTTCAGAGAAAACGTTCGAAGAGATAGATATTGGGGTCTAATATGTAACCATGTTCACGTTCCCGTCGAAGATTATGTAACTTGGCGTACGTTGAAGAATTTAAGTGGCGGGGACGAATGGGACAAATCAAGCGCAAGCGTTTCCATCGAAACGCACGAACTTCAAACACGGGACGCTGCTGCACATGCATATCACCAACCACTCTCATGTATGTAACGTAGACATTATAACGGGCGTACTCCGTAGAGGTGCAGCCTATCAAGTATGCGATAATTAAATATAGTGGCACATTCCTCGACCACTTCGATGCCCGCCCCCACTCTCGACTCTCTATTGTCGCAGTCTTTACGTTGTATGGACCGCCCGACAGACTGCTGCTGTGGTCGCGTGCGATGTGCGTACCTGGAACACAATAATGCCGCTCTGGAGGGGCTTGAGAGAGACCTACAGAATGCTGCCCAAATAGGTCAAGTTAGTTCGGTTTTCCTTTCCAACGCCAGTAGGATTCAATCCCCTGTTTCGGGTTTCGAGACTTATAGCTACAGCCATCTGTCAAAGTACAATGCCGCTGACTTTTGCGCTCCAGGCGCTGCTCAGCAGGCATGAGGCATACATGGCGGAGGCGGAAGACGAGAGGAAGAAGATCGGGGCTAGTATTGATAGGCTTGAGGGAGAGAAGAAAGAATTGCAGGCAATAAACACGAAGACGATAGAGGAGAATCGCTATCTTTTAGACCAGCTGGAGGAGATGAACCATACGGCTTCCAACTCCGACGCTCACATTGCCTCGCTCAACAATACACTCAAGTCTACGCGGAAGGAAATGGAACGACTGACTGTTCTCGCCACACAGACGTCTCATCTCGAAGCTCAGCTAGCCAAATATGAGAAGGAACAGGCCGAGATGCGGCATCAACTAGGGTCTAAAGAAGAGCAGGAGCGAACAGCCGTGCAGAGATGGAGGGGCGCCGAGCGAACTATAAGCACATTGCAGGAGCAGGTGGACAGAATAGAAAGAGAAGCAAGGGAAGAGCGCGCCCGCCACGCTGAGGTAGTGGCCCGATTCGAGAGGCGGAGGGCTGTCGAAAGGGAGCTCGAGCATGCAGCTGGACGTCTGAAAGGGGCAGCAGCTGCAACTTCGCTAGGAAAGAATGGCAGCGTGGTCTCACACTTTGTCAAAGATATCCTTTCTGATAACGCCAATCTCCAACTGGGTATAGTGGAATTACGAGAGATGCTGATGGGCTCGAACGAGGAAGTAAATTCGCTAAGGGAACAAATGTTACTCCATCAGCCTATCCCTGAGCGCCTTGACAATCCAGAAGGCAGATCGTCCTTGGGCAATGAGCTTGCAAACGTAGCGACGAATGATACTGCGCCTGACTTTCATGTTCACCACCACTACCATGTGACTCCGAAGCTCGAAGCGAAAGACAGGATGCCCTCAATTCGGCGACCGAAAAGACGGCGGAACATTACGTCGCAGGGGTTTGGAACACCGTCGTCTGGCTCGCAAACACCACGCGCCATGCCTCCATCACCATATGTTCAGGCGACTCCCTCTTCGTCTGCTGCAGCAATTCTTTCCCAGACTTCAGTCACTATCCCACCGCCTTCGGATCCGTCATACACAAGGCAGTGGGCGATGCTGTCTTCACAACCTCCCATCTCCGTAGCGGCATCTTCATCTCCAAGCTCAACCCAATCGGCTTTTAGGAGCCTATCTCTCTTTGACACAATTGACGACGCATTAGATTCGTCGCGACCTTCAACACCTGGTTCGACCACGCTCGGCACGCCTGACTTAGGAGCACGACATTCCAAGCAAGGGTCTGGTGACTCTGTACGAAGTCTATCTGCTCATGCAGGCTCCACAGCGCCGAAGAGCCAGACTGCGGAAACGGATGTCAATGAGAATGGGGACCCTAGGGCCATATCACCTTCGGAGCATAAGACCATCCTGGAGGAATCTGAAGAAGAGGCTAGCACCCGGCCTCCGATCGCCCAAGCTGGACTAAACGACTACCTCCAGGACCACTTCACTTCGATGCAGCCCGCGCCGTCACGCTTACACAGAGCCAATTCCCACGAGAGCATACTCTCGACTCGAAACACCGACGTCCCGAAAGTCCGAAGGAAAGGCTCTCAGTTCCTCAAGGGACAAGGCTTCACGCCTCGCACATCTCTCGGCACAGCCACCATAGCCGTCGGCCCTGTCACCTCTTCCACCGCGGCCGTGGGTCGACCGTCCAACAGCCGCCAAGGCTACGATAGCAGTAATTACAACCGCATACTTCTTGGTACCAGTCCTTCATCAGCTACCACATCCGAGTTTTCTACGGCGGGGAAGTCTACGTTGGGGAAGCGGGTGGGTGGTTGGGTGTTGGGGAAATGGGGAGTGCAGCCTCAGCCGACGGTATCAACTGGTGATCTGAGAGCCAAGACTCTTCTTTCTGCCGTTGATGGTAGGGTGAAAAATGACAAAGGGGTGGATAATCGATTGTCTACTCACATTGAGCCTGCGGTATTGGATAATCGGTTGCTGCAGGAGTCTCTTGGAGAGACCTTAAAAGGGCAGTCTTTTGGTGTATGAGAATCCGGATATTGGACGTATCTCAAATCTCAAAAGCGAGTTGTTTGTCAAGATACCCCTTATGTAGGACATAGTACGACATATGAATGTGCTTTACCTACGTCTAGTCTCTTATCCTTTGAACGTGATTAGCATTGCTTTCAATTCAATCGCCCCTGTGGAGCCTCCGTGCTTTTCTCTGGTGTCGCTAGAATTCTCATGCTACATACCGATTCTTCTTACGACGTTTCGCCTATTCAAACACTTGACGCTGAGATACCATGATTCAGATAGACATTGGGGCTAGCCGCTTAATATGTCCCTGTAAGATACAGGAGCAGCTACATCGTGTAGGGATAATTCATGCATATCCAAGGTCCTGGGATGAGTTCTGCATCTGGGATAACCAAGACGGTGCGGAACTGAACACACTATCAACATCGCAACGAATATTCAGAAGCAGGGCTTTGTAAATCGACCCTTGCGCTCCGTACCTTTCTCCCTGCAACTGGAATGTCTATGGAAAATAGCGCACCGACCCAGCCCCATACGATTCATGGAACGGACGTATCTCAAAATTAAACACGAGTTCCCGATAGAGACCCGGACCCCAGCGCTTGGCCGCCAGCTTTTCGAGGATGTTATCTAAGAGCATCCACGTGAGTTGCTTGTCCATGTCGGCCACCACGATCAATTCCACGCGAGAGTCGTCTGGCTTGTATCTGAAGAATCCGTTGGGTACGTCGTTGTTGGGGTGCAGTCGGACGTTGTCGCTGATTGTGTGTCGTGCGAGGCGGTAGGTACTTATTATTGCTGAGGCGGGGATGGTTTGGCCGAAGAGGTGGAAGGAGAAGATTATGTTGTCGTTGTCGTCTTTGGAGATCGGCAAGGGCAGGTCGGTGCTTGAGTTGCTGTGGATGGAGGGCGAGATTTCTATATTTGGTAATTGAGGGAGATTATTGACGACGGCTCGCTCAGTGAGAGCAAGGCTGTGAACATCCGTGTACCGAAGGGATCCGTAACCCACTCTCCCCATGCCCTCGAGGTCGATTTCGAATTCAAGCACTCGAGAATTTATAAAGTTCCGGGTGAAGTATTCCAGACCCAGGAGGAGCTGATCCAGCGTCACCCACGTAATCTGTTTGTTGGCGTACTCGTGAACATTGATTTCCAGGTCGTTGTAGCGGTGCTGAAAGGAGCCATGCGTGATAGATTTGGTCGGGTGAACTCTGCGACTTGCGGAGATCTCGTCGATGGCAGCTTCCATGGTCTTGAAAACCAATCCTGATGCTATGGAACGACCGAAAGTGGTGAAGGTGAGATCGAGAGGCGTGTCAGCAATGTGGTAGTGGGAGGCGGCTGTAATGATGCCGGGTAAAGACGCTGTGAGGGTCATATTTGGCGATGGGAGAATTTCCCCATTTGAGGCCCCTGTTCTGATTCCTGGAAGAACCGTCTTAGGATGTGGCAAGGAGGTGGGGAGCGTGGCTACTGTTCCGATCAAAGCGGCGACAAACAGTGTAGTCATCGATGCTCGAGAACATGCTTGATACATATTTTAACTCAAAGGCTAGCTGGGTGGGAAGCACGACAGACTCCACACTGAGTTTTGATTAAGATAATGTCTTACACTCCTCGGACAACATTGCAACGGTATATGAGCTACCGATCATGCTGGAGGGATTTCCGTATGGGCGTTCAGTCCTCTCCCGTGACAGATTATCTCCCTGTTGCGACTTGCGATGGTCGGTCGCGTGATATTCTAGCGTGGGATACCACGTTGGAGAAGTAGGATTGTAGCAAAGGTAAAAGAATGAATCCGCCGCCATAGTCTGCTAACGGTAATGTGTCACAATCAAGAGTCCGCGGAAACATCGGAGAGCATCAATGGATAAGGCACCCCGGGTTCCATTGCACTGACATTCATTAATTGCGGCTATCGAGTCAGTCCACTGCTCCCCAGGGGCTTGACAACGTTTTCGCGCGGTTTCACGACTGCCGCCACTGATTTCATCTGCACCAGCAGTGTTCATAGAGCTGCCACGGCTGTCCATTGCGATAAGGCAAGCAAATTCCAGCTATTGATTCATTGCGGTTACAGATTCTTGCCCTGCTACCTTTGCACCTTAGCAAAAGCTGTACGATAAGCGTTAGCGAACCAGAATGGCTGGTGTAACTGCTTTACATCGTCTTCCTGATCTAGAATATGATGTTGCTTCAGGCCCTTCGTTATTCCGTAGGTCTGGTCAACGCATTGCATGGTCGAAACCGCAACAGGTGGTATTGAGCACAGTCATCAATGTCGTCTTCTGCCCACGGTCTGCAATTTGAGTGCTCCTTGAGCGGATGCTGGAGTATGGCTCTTGGTTTTTTGACAGGACGAATGCATCACAGCCGCCGGTTGTGGCAACTAGGGCCAATCCACCCTGTACACTGTTGAACATAAGGCAATTTAAGTGGTTCCAATTGTATACTTTTGGTTCTGCCTGGTTGTTCAAGATCCACCCCACATGAAGAGCTGCTTTATATAGTCATCTTTGCTCCCATTCACGGCCTTTAGAAGCGATTGTTGGGAAGGCTGATGGTAAAGACCGAAGATACTCAAGACTAGTTCCGGTAAGGGGGTCGGGTCAGTCATCTTCAATGGTTACTCGGGGAAAACATATCCTGGGATGATTGCCGATGGTAATGAAGCCAAAGTACCGACTAGCGGTAAAGCTTTGCAGCTTCTTCACAGCAACCATGGTCTTCTTCCTTCCAGGCTGGTCCGCCAGATACGCAAGTCTGCAGACCGTGAAAGTAGGTCAAGGTGCACTAGGCTCTTGAGTACAGACTTAGATGCTGTTACCGCATCGACAGTTGTCCGATTAGAATATGTGTTTCAGAAGAGAATCTGTGAGGTAGGGAGAGTGAGCTATCAGAACATATAATATGACCTCCTTCAAGTCATCTTTTCATGGGACCTATCATGAGCCCCATATCTAGTCCTATGTGTCTTTGACATACACACTCAGCACCTTTAAATGGGCCCTACTAGAGTACCCCTTAATGTGGCCATTGGGGCTCAATACGGAGGTTGACACCAAAAGTCTTGAGCAGGCGCTAACGGGAGTGGCACCAGTCCCTCAGGGACATGGCAGGACAGGTTGCCCCGGAAACCGCACCCCTGGTACTTAGACCTAAAGGATTGGGCCTAAACTCTTAGGCGTCCCGGTCCCTGTAGATTTAGCGCTTACTCAAGACTTTTAGTGTCAACCTCTGTAGTAATCGCCCTACTAGGCGTCGGGCTACTCAAGGCTCAAGCGCGCAGGCTGCCGGGGGTGTGATTTGCATTGGACCGTTAAGAATGGAAATCTTCCGAGAATGTGTACTAAGGTATCTTTGTGGTTAGCCCTCGACCTAGCATGCACACGGAGTATTCATATTTGTGATAAGGTCCTTGCGATGCCAAGTTCTGTACAGACTTCTGCACACGCTAAAATCAAATCGTGGGTCCCGAAATCTGCAGGTAAGCTGCACAGCCCGCTCTTTCCTCATAGGAGTGTCCATCCAAGGCAGTCACAATGCGATCCAGAGCTGCCAAGCCTGGTTTACCTATATCAGCATACTCCCAGAGATTATCACCGCAGGGAAACCTTTCCCTAATTATTGCCCTCGACCACTATGTCTGTCCGGATACAGCTAGACAGACCACATTCCCATTTTACGAACCTTGATATCATTGGCGGGGTGGTATTCCTCAGTATACTCAGTCCGGAGACTATTACGACTATCAATGTTAAGCTCGAGGGTGAAAGTCGCTCCCGTCTGGCGGGACCGGTGAACCCACGCGGGCGCCAGAATTATGATCCGTATGAAAGAGACCAGGCACAGCTAGAGGTACACAAGGTGAGTAAGTACCTCTTGAATATGACCAAGCCTCATCCTGTTCGCTGATGAGTTCGACAGCTCCTTTATAAGGTCTCCACCGTCTTCCCCACGCAGGATCTCTTGCGATTGGGAGGCAACAACCAAAGTTACACTTTACCACCGGGGCAGCATGTCTACCCTTTCCAATTCAAAGTATGGCACAAAGCAACGGGGTGCATTGTATCCTGCTGACGAGAATGCGAGCTTCCCTTCAATAATGACTGCAATAACAACAATTCTATGCTCACGAACTTCAACGCATTAAGGCTAGAGGTGGGGAGGAACACTAATAATCATGTCAAGAAGACGCTGCCTCCTTCACTCAACGGCCTTCCAGGAGAAGCAGAAATTCGATACTTTGTGAAGGTCACGGTACAGCGCCCGGCGTTCTACAAGGAGAACTTTAGATCAGTAAGTGCAAGGGGCAAAGAGCTCGAACTATGGGGAGCCTGTGCGCCTTGAATCTTGCTAACGTTGGCGTCAGACTGTGCCTTTCATGTTCCTGCCCATCGAACCACCTCGAGAACCTCCGAACAGGCGGGAGTCGTTTGCCAGACGATCGCATCAATTCAGCCCTAGCATCGATGTACGTGAGAAGCCAGGACTGTTTCGCAAACCCTCCGTTACCCCTGAGTCGCCAGCGTCAAGCGTGCTTCCTCCAACCATCAGCATCGAAGGGCGCCTACCAGACCCACCTATCGCCACTTGCAATGAAGCTTTGCCCTTGCGGATACTGGTTACCAAGAAGAACGAAAATCCAGCATTCATCTACCTACAAACACTGAGCATCACGCTGATTGGCTACACGACGATTCGAGCTCATGAGCTCCGACGGCAGGAGGCCGGAAGCTGGGTGATCATGAGCTTGGCCAACATTCACAAGCCTATCAACAAGACCGTCGGCAATGACGGCAAAGTCTTAGAAATCGATCCAAAACTCTGGAATCAAACTCCATTGCCCAATACCGTCTGTCCATCCTTCGAAACGTGCAACATTTCGAGACGCTATGAATTAGAGGTCAAAGTTGGTTTGTCGTGGGGGTCATCCAATAACATCAACGTAAGCCATTGCCTCAAAATGTAGAGAGTGTGCTAATTGTGTGAAGCCGGAATTGGCTGTCCACGCCCTTCGCATGTCTGTTCAAGTCTACTCGGGTATTGCCCCGCCGCAAGCCTTGTTGGAACAGATGGCTAGCCGTCCAAACCCGCCGACAAGACATACGACGTATACAGCCTCTAACTTACGTCCTCCCGGCTCTGTGCATGGGCCTCCTTCTGGACCAGTCAGACCGCCCCAAAGCGATCACATTGAGCCCTCACCATCAGACATTCCGGATGAAGCGCCCCCTTCCTACCTAGATGCGATGGCAGATGAACTAGCACCCATTGACGGACCTCGAAGGGATTACCACCAGGCGCCTGTCCACACTTCGAATGTCGAAGGGAAAGGATCTGCAACCGATGACCGACTTTTTCCAGACAGCGGACATTAAACATTCCGTGTTTACAGTGACTGTTCAAGAACGATCCAGCGGGTGTTAGGTGTAAATAGAAATGTGGGATCTCAGTGGTTGATCAGATGGTGGCTTGATACTCTATCTGTGCAGGATGATCACATTTTCCGTGTACGTGATTGCGTTGTGAGTGAGTCGCTCGACTCCTCGGTCTTCAAGACTAGGCAGCACCACCTCAGGTGCTTGCTATGAAATGTGTAACAGCGATGAGGGTAAAATGACCTAGACCTGGAACGCTTTCGGAGCTGGATAGCTTTGAGATATTCGAATAATGATGTCAGGGGAAATGCTGAAGCTTCATCCTGGAAATATTTCAATCCATTCCTCGATGAATCAAAGCTTGACTTTAAAGGACTGGTGGTGTTTGTGGGGTTCATAGCATAAGTATTCTAGCCCAATAACCATCATTCGACCGGTGGGTTGTCAATATGTAGCGTGCCATTGGGCTATCAAATCTACCCGCTCCCGCGTGTTGATTAGGGCAAGAACGCACTCATGATGACATTCTTGTGCATGAGGCTTCAGGTCTGCCAATGAAAGGACTCCATACATAATCGTATTCCCTCCAAGTAATTCATGGACTTCCATGCTATCGTCTCCCTTCCTGCTATCACGCCTGGTTTCCCGCAGGTCTCCTCAATTACTCAAGCGCTCACTAGCCCCGTTTAGCATCACAGCAAGAGCTATGGCACAAGAATATAAGATCAAAGGTCTCTCGTCTCTGGACCTAAAGAGTGGGGAAAAGCGTGAGGTTGAAGTAGAAGGTATTGAGAATGGCAAGATTTTGTTGGCGAGAGTGGGCAGCAAGACGCATGCTATGAGCTCCAATTGCACACATTATGGAGCTCCATTGAAGTTAGGCGTTCTGACTCCGGATGGGAGATTGACCTGTGCATGGCATGGTGGTTGGTCCATGTTGAAAGCTTGCAAAAATTCTGCTTGCTGACATCGCAAACAGCCTGCTTTAACGTTGAGACTGGTGATGTTGAAGATGCCCCAGCTCTTGATCCGCTGGCAAAATTCGATATCGTGGAGAAAAATGGAGGAGTGTACATCAAAGGAGAAGAAAGCACAATCAAAGCCAGCAGACGATCTCCTAATACCAAGTGCTCCGTACAAGGGCAGGCAAAGGTTGTGGTTGTGGGAGGGTAAGCATATCTCATCTTAGGTATTGCCCAAGCCACTGACCCCACATGTACAAATAGAGGGAGCGGCTCGATGGGAGCCGTTCAAGCCCTTCGAGAGCAAGGCTTCAAGGGAGCCATCACTCTCATCCACAGCGAACCCTACCTGCCCATCGACCGAACCAAGCTTTCCAAAGCCCTTATCGGTGACGTATCGAAAGTCCAACTGCATGACGAAAACTGGTTTAAATCAGCTTCAATCGAGACCATCCAAGATCAAGTATCAGCCGTCAACTTCGAGAAGAAGACCGTCTCTACTGCTTCAGGCTCTTCACACTCCTACACTAAACTCATCTTAGCCACAGGTGGTTCACCCAAAGCCTTACCCCTGCCAGGCTTCAAGGAGCTGTCAAATGTTTTCCTCTTACGAACCATTCCCCATGTCCAAGCTATTCTCTCTGCTGTCGGCGAGAAGAAGGACAAGAAAGTTGTCGTCATTGGCTCGTCCTTTATTGGTATGGAAGTTGCGAATTGTTTAGCAACAATGGGAAACGACGTCACAGTCGTTGGCATGGAGTCTACACCTCTCGAAGCCGTTATGGGTGCTGAAGTGGGCAAGATCTTCCAGTCACTAGTCTCGAAGAATGGTGTCAAATTCTACATGAAAGCGAGTGTCGATTCTGCTGCACCCTCTTCGTCGGATAAGAATGTTGTTGGTTCTGTCAAACTAAAGGACGGTACTACCTTGCCGGCTGACCTTGTCGTCCTCGGTGTTGGTGTTTCGCCCCAGACCAGCTACCTACAAGATAATTCTGCGGTGAAGCTGCAGAAAGATGGATCGCTTCTCACCTCCGAGACTTTCGCAGTCAAAGGCCTGGAAGATGTGTACGCCATTGGTGATATAGCATCCTACCCTTACCACGGCCCCGGTGGGGATGGTGCCATTACGAGGATTGAACACTGGAATGTCGCACAGAATGCTGGACGTAGCGTCGCACAATCGATTGCGTCGCCATCCACACCACCAAAGCCATTCATTCCCATTTTCTGGTCCGCGATGGGTAGCCAGCTAAGGTACTGTGGTAACACACCGAATGGATGGGACAAGCTTGTCCTTCAAGGCAAGCCTGAGGAGGCAAAGTTCGCCGCTTTCTATGGGAAAGGTGATACATGCGTAGCAGTCGCGAGCATGCAGATGGATCCGGTCATGAGTCAGAGTGCAGAATTGATGAGGCGTGATAAGATGCCATCGATGTCGCAGTTAGACAAAGGTCTTGACCCGAGGGATGTCAGCATCCCTGTTGAGGTGAAGATGTGAATCGTGAAGCAAGAAAGACGGACAGGAAGCTGACGAAGGTGAATTAAGTTATGAGCAATGATGAACTTCAAAAGACCAATATAGCAGCATATCCAGTCCACCATGTCCTACTGCTGATATGAATAGCAATCATCTTCGAATAGATCCATCTCATCTACCCCCTGATGAGGCTTAGTCTACACTCACTCACTGCGCGAAGCTACCTTCCACCGCAGTCGTTATCACCATCGGGCTGCATTAGCTTTCCCCTTGGAAGCCCAACAGCAAAAGACGAAGAGATTTCCATCATACTACACAATGCCATCAAATGAGCTGGCGAGGTGTGCAAGGTATTAGGTAGGTATTCGCAACCACTACGACGCAACACCGGTGGTGAGTAGTACAACGGCGAATAATGCCACGAGTTTGAAAGTGATCTAAAATCGTTCCGGTTGTGCCTATTTCATAGGCAGCGTTTGTGGCTTCTTCGAGCTTGCGTTCGTTGTATTGCGATCATTTACGTTGCTTTATAGTCAGATGCGCTGTTTCATTTCTTTTCAATTCATGAAAGAGAGATGCGGGATGAGGATGAGGTTACTTCACGAGCATGCGCGTAGGTACTTTGAAACGCTTTCCATTACAGAGAAATGGGATGGGTTTTATGGATGTACATGTTCTAGGATCTGATAGGATTCGAGTGATGAATTCTGTACGATTTGTCCATATTTACATTCGCTGCTCGCTCATCGTTCATGGTACCCTTCAGCGAGATATAGGAATTGACCTCCGAACATCTGGGCTGCTTTTCACTGGGGGGTTTTTGAATGATAGTCCACCTATTAATAGGCTCGCTCTGTTCAGAGGTCATGAAATGTATTCAGTGCCGTTACCTTTTATTATTTATCTGGGTATGTTGTACTATATTCCAAAATGGTTTAAGAATACTGGCTACACCTAGCTACCTATTCGTTTATCGGTATCTTGGCCTTTCGATATCATGGAGGAAAGGTATGGGAAGGATGACTGTATGGTGTATGAAGTAGGTGGTGTTGTGGGATTTGAAGGTGATGCAAGTTGTGGTAATATGTTCAGTATCGTTTTATCTGGGATAGGGGGTATGTTTCGTTTCATTTTAGATTTTGGGGCGGAGAATGGGTCTGAGGTTTTTTGAGACATGATTTGTTTTCCGGATGGGTATTGCTGGATTGGGTAGAATGGGGTTATTTACGGGAATACAGATCGGACGCTTATGTTCCAATGTTCAGCTTGTGAAGGGCTCTGCAGCCTTCATCGTCCCTTTTCAGATGGATTTGAGATTCCGGATTGGGTAGTAATTAGCGTCCTTCTCTCACGACTTGAGACCCGCTTCTTTGGGAACATGTTCCTGGTCTGAACACTGGGTCTCACACTCGATTAAGCTTCACGTACTTCGCTGTTGAAGCTGATTTCTGGGATGCGGGATTTGTCTGATGTGTGACACTACGTGTTGTTCTGTTTACATGACACTAGCGCCTACCGTGCTTAACTTCACTTATTGTAATTACTTCACTTCTGAAGTCGACCTCATTATTAATGTATATTAAGGGGTCAGCATCGACGGGAATTCTTATGCATCTTGCCCGCACTCTTCCTCGGTTGTTCCCATTTCTCCTACATTCTAGTATTCATAGGATGGGAAGCAACGACAAAAGTGGTTCATTTTCCCGGCCAGCACCAACGTCCCATGCAGCGATCGATGAGTACATACCTGCAGCGATCTCATTCATCGCTGCTAACGGCCAAGATGATGATGACCTGTTGCACCCTAAGCCACGCAAATCCGTCTATTCCAAGAAAGATCTGACAGCCCAGAAGCACCTTAAGCGAACCGGGGTGCCAGTCTGGGAGTCTGGGACGCTTATACGCCTTCTCCCTGATGCGGTTCACATGAATATTGTTTCAATTGAAGATATCGGTTCTTTCACGGCACCCCCACCAGTGGTTCCCCAACGCCTCTCGCTCCCTCTCACATCTCAGGTGAAGCTTGTTGGACTGATGTGTGACGAAGGCCTCGATCGTTTCTGGTATGAGGGCACCACCTCACGCGGATGGCGAGAAGGGATTCCAATCTTTATGCGGATCCTACCAATGGATCCAACACGCTTCACCATCATGCATGCAAACGGGGACGAAGTCAAAGACCACGCCTATGTTGAGTGGAGCACGGGATTTCAAGTACCTGAGTTGCGAGACAAAGCAGCGGAGAGACAGCGCACGAAGCTTCTGCGGGAGATCAAGTTGATGGACCGTTTCTTCAAGGACGCGGCCAAGCGGTACCGTATTGCTCGCAGGCTCTGGGAGATCGAGGTGGTAAGGCACCAATTCTTCGTAAAGCAGAACTATGCCGTCTTTCGGCCTGGGACCACAAAAAGGGTTGTATGGAGGGCCATTCGAATGGGAAAAGCGGATATTGCCAGCGAGGATTAGTGGGGAGGTGGGATAGGGCGGGGTTCCTCACGGAGAGATAGTATCACATGAATGAAAGAGAGTCTTTCCATCTCACTAATATGTATGCATGATGTTTTCAATGTCGGCTCATGGCATTCTGATATGGTTATCATGATTGAGAACGGGGCACTCAGTTCTGAGGCAAGAGGAAAACGCCCCTGTTGCAACCGTTCATGATGGCTCGCACGTCCACTCGCAATGCAAGCTCGCCGTAGAATGGTCCGCTGTATTGATGCGCGATGAACTATGCTGGTCTGTCCATAGATTCGGTAAGCTTGTCGTAGCTGAGTCGCCTTGGGGCTTATGCGCTGTGACGGTAGATCCCCTCGATGCACGCTACTCGCTGCTTCCCAAGGAGTCTTTTTGGCCTGATCTCTTTTGCTAGTCTGCCGGTCGTTGCATGACACTGCGCATTCCTTGGGGAGGACGTCCAGCTGTGGACATTGTGTACCACCTTACAGCGGACAGTTCGACGGACTTGTGCTTGTAGAAGACATCTGATCGGGCCAAGCTATGAAGGGTGCACTGCTTAGTAGAGTACATTGTCTTCATGGCTCGCTTACACTGCGAGGTCGACTCACTAGAAGGGCAAATCCGAGATGACGAACATCGACGTATTTATATCGTATCAAGAATTCTTCATCGAGTTCATGCGTTGTGGTGCCCTGGCACCCGATATCGCAGCTCCATATTGACCGCTATGACTTCTTCGAGTCTTTACCAATGCTATCTCCCAACATGCCAGTAGAGACCGTTAAGGTTAGTTAGTGATGTCACCGTGGAGTCAATATACTGAGTATGGTGTATATTATCGTCGAGCATCTTCGACTTCCGAACATCCTGTCACCTTTCAGACAGTTTGATGAACGCTATGTCCAAAACAATATCTGAAAACCGATGGGATATGGGAAGAGGTTAGCGATATGATCGGCTTCACGTCATCCTTTCGAATAGGGGTAAGAGGTCTTGCCTCGTGCCTCCCAATCGATTGTCATCTTCAATTCAGATATGTGGCCCTCATCTACTGAAGATGCGAACGCGATTATTGAGAACTGTAAGCTGCGAAGTAGCGGAAAGGATGTGTAGTCCCCTTTGGTATTGCCGTATCTGTTCCCCAATCATTGTCTCAACTTTGAATGAATTGTCATCTCTTGAGATGCGTCTGCTTGATTAAATAGCAATAGATGCTTTGATAGTCAACATCGACAACAGTACGCACTTCCTAATAGCATACTTGAACAGTAGCAACTTCATTACCGACGTATGATACCGTAGAAATACACCGCAAGCTATAACCAACGAATGGCATACCTCTTACCGACTTCTCCTCTTTGATTCCTCGTACATAGTCTTGGTAAACACGCTACGTTCTCTGCTCGCTCTGGTTTTCGACACCCACCCCGGTCCCTTCGGCAATTTGTAGCTATCGTCATCACCATTATACGGGCTATCCGATGGGTCTACCGTATCACTCGAGATGGTCAAGTCAACTATTTGAGATGACATTTGAGATTTTGAAGGGCGTGGCGTACTTGCGCCATCGTCATCGTCATCGTCGTCGTTATCATCATCATCCTCGATGGCAGACCAATCATCCTCAGGCTTCCATGTGCGATCAGATTCTCTTTGTGATAAGCTGTGTTGACCACTGCCCTTGGATTTCCTGCGGGAGGGCGGCGAGATTGCATCTTCTTGAGAGGGCTCAGGTTTGATGTCCCTAATTTGCGACATTCGATTGTCCCAAGCTTGTGAAAAAGGCTCAGGAAATTCATCCTCGGATCCGGTAGCGTCCAATGACCGAAGGGGTTCAGGCGGGCTACTATCTTGAGACGGGCGTGTACGATGGCGAGTACTCTGGACTGGCGATTGATCCACGTCAATAGAGATGAGATCTTGCGAAAGGATCTGACGTTCAATGAGAGGGTCTGACTGGTACTGTGCTTCTTCGTGGAAGTGCTCGCTGTCATCGCCTAGATCCGGAAGACTCGGATAGCCGACAACTGATCTGGATTCCGACAACGTAGACTTGGCATCTGGGTCGACAGGATCGTGGGGAGGCACGCTCTCAGCTATCTCAGTCCCAGACCCATGAAGCCGCTTTTCGGGCAGGTTGTCTGAAAGCGGCGGTGAAGATTTGACCTCAATAACTGGGCTCGATCTGAAGCCACTGAACTTTGGCGACGGAGGATCTATTAGAGTGGTGTCTTCTCGGTTGTCTCCCTTCTCGGGAAGCATTGAGTTCTCTCGAGTACCGAAGCCACCGTTCACGCCCGACTGAACACTTGAACGCCAGCCGGCCTCTTTGATTAGTTCGGAGATTTCTGCCCGAGCCTCCAGGCTAGGACTGACTGACTCAACTTCCATAACCTTGTCTGCGAAATCATCAATACTAGGAGTTTGCTGATCACCTGTTTCACGCCCTGTTTGCGCAGAGGCCACACCACTCGTGTCATTCATTGCAGAGATGTGATGTTCAACCTTGCCTAGCTTCTCATTACCCTCATTTGCTTGGTTGTCTACGGCTCGTAGTAGGATTGGGCTGATCAGCTCATCAAAGGAGATCTCAATGTTTTCGTTCGCATCCTGATCGTCGAAGCCAGGCATCTCGAACTTGGAGTAAAGTCGCTCGCCGGTTCGGTCGTCATACTCGGCCTGATTGCTGCGTCGGTCTCGTTTCGCTGGCGTCATACACAGGTCTCCGTTCTCAGCAATTTCATCAACAATGGCGGTTCGATAATCAGATATATTAGGCTGCCAATTCGTCTCCGCTGACATCTCGAGTTGTTTAAAGGCAATGACCGTCCCTTTCCGAGCTATTTCTCGAGTCAATGGTAGGCAGGTGGTGGGATCCTCCGGCAGACTTGGCAAGTCTGTCGAAAGCTGATCGTTGCCCAGAGGGGTGCCAACTGACACATCACCAATTTCTCGCAAGAGTTGCTCGTCGACCGCTTGAGAGTCTTCAAGATTCCTCTCGGGCGAGTGCTCCGGCCTTTGATCTTCTAAGCTGCCGTTGGCATTTGGATTATCTGGCTCGCCCGCTTCATACTCAATGTGGCGTGGAGATTGATTATATGACTCTTGGTACGAAGTCTCCTCATAGTAACTATCATTGTTGCGCTTACGCTTCTTGTTTTTACGCTTTTTTGCATTCCCATCATTGCGATGGTTCTGCTGCTGAGGGTCCCATCTTTGAACGAAAGGAAAAGGTGGCGTACTCAGCTCGACGCTTTCATGGCAGCACTCCACAGCTCTAAGAATGATCTTGCTCTTCCAGCTATCGTCGGCTGCAATAGCTGCAAGGTCTTCCGCTGCTCCTACTGCTTCGTCGGCTTGAACTACTTTGATAGGCCTGACATCCTTCATCAGCTTCTCACGAGTATTCGACTCATCTTCTTTGGTCTTGGGAGTTTTTAAGCCTAACGAGCCGAACAGCATCCGTTTGGCACCACCTAGATCGAGCTTGGATCGGCGATGGTGAGAGGACGCCGTGGGCGTATCCCTAGAAGCCGACGACAGCGCGGCAGTCTCAGTCTCAGCTGGGTGGCCTCCAAGTGCGTCCTCTTGATCGATATTTGCCGAGTCTATTGCTGGTGGGAGTGAGTCCGCTATAGGCTCAGCTTCTGTAGTAGAGATGGCTGGGATCGTCCGTATACACACCCTCGGCTCGTCTTCAGTGACTGTGGCTTTTCGACTCCTTAATGCATCGATCATGGCTTCATCTCGCGGACTTGGAACATTGGCAGTAGCTCCTTCTGCCACAACAGGCTTTCCACCTGTCTGAGTTACTTCTGGCAACTCTACCTGCGAGTCTACTCCACGGTTGGCCTTCATGACACCTGCATCAGTCAACGTCGAGAGCTTCTGTCTTTTAGCTTCCCGTTCATGCTCGGCAAATGTGTCCTCAGAATCAAGTCGCAGCCCTGGCCCCTTAGCCCCGACGTCCTTGGTCTCACTATCTCCACGAAGACACATCAGCAATGCTTGTCTTTTGGCCTCGATAGCAATGTCAGCGACGGCTTCGTCCGCCCGATCGTTCTCCATCTCTATATCCTCAACGTGAGCGTCCTTGGGCTTGATATCTTGCTTGGATTTGTGAAGATCCATCACGGCAGCTTCATCCATAAGCGAGCCCCCACGCTTTGAATAAGCCACTTTTTTCCATTTGCGTCTTCTATCATTGCGTTTCTTAGTCCTGTTCTTGCCTTCACCCGGTGCGACTTGCTTGGCGGATTCTGGTGGGTCCGCACGCGAAGTCTTCTCTTTCATCGTGGAGAACGTGGATTTTTGAGCTGTATCACCTAAGTTTCCACGTTCTTGTCTTGTCTCGGGTCTCGAGTCGCGACTGCTGTCTGACGAGCCCGAGGGCGAAGTGTTCGAGGTGTCATGTTCGTCGCCTAGGACTTTAGTAGAGATACGCTCCGGCTCAGAGTCGGAATCTGATCCTGTGCTTGAGCCACTGGAAGACGATCCTGAAGACGATGTCTCATCGCTATCAGCCTCCTCTGAATAGCTCAATGAGCTTGATGTTGAGCTTTCAGATGACTCCTACATCAATGTAAGCTTTAGATTCTTGGCACTTCACCTTTGTGCTTTTCTTGTGAGGCATACGTACATCACCTGAATCACTCGCTTCGGCTGGAGGCTCAGCGTTTTCCTTATCAGACTCGCCCGTTGCATCCGGCTCGAAATCATCAACCTCCTCTGAGTCTACCGATTCCTGTATGGTCGCGGGTGTCGCCAGCTCGTCGTCTTCGAACCGCACGCTTTTGTTGCTGGCAGTCAATTCCGGCCTGCTAACATGTTCAGGGTTTGCTGACGTGTGTGAAACACCATTGTGCGCGCTTTTGCGACCCCCTTTCGCTAACCTTGATGTCCCGCTCTTTCCGACCTTTGAAGATGGTTCGTCTTGACCATACTGGTCCAGCAATGGATTGCTGTATTCTCCAGCAAATGGATGACCATTCTCGTCTAGAAGCCTTAGCAAACCTAAACCTTTAGGTGATCTTCGAGATCCTCGAGCTGTAGTCCTGGGCGTATTCAGCTCCTCGTCTCCATAGCTACCGCCGCTATCGTCACCTGCACCAGCATGTATATCGTTCTGTAGATCTTCCAGCTCCGCATTTAAGTCCTCAGCTTCATCGTCGTTGAGGACAAATTCTTCCTCATCATCGCTCTCATCTCCAGCCACCTCATCCTCCAGATCACCTCTCACTACAATCTGCCGATCTTCGAAATTGTTTCCGTCATCAGTGTCATCTTCATCGTCATACGTGACTCGCCTCCGCTTCCTCGGAGGTAACTTGATTGCAGGTCTGCCTGTTCTCCGCAGATAGGGTCGTCCAAAAGCTACCCCATCTATAAGGTGCCTGCCATCTGACGTGATTTGGTGCCGGCCTGAAATTCTCCGTATGCGTAAGTCATTGGTCTGTAGAGCCCGTATGCTATCTAGTGTGTGAGAATACTGCCCATTTGTCCGGATCAATGTTTTATTCGGACACTCACCATACCTCCTCGTCATTCTTCAAAAGCTGCCCCAATTCAGAGAAGTGCAGACACTCGTAGCCTCCGACCTCCACGGCATAGTCTTCAAGGCCCCAGTCCTCGGACTCCAACGGTATAATATCATTGACCTGCTCGAGGAATTGTGAAACAGTGATGCTGCTGCTGGCTGAAGCATGTGGAGGGCGGGTTTGTGCTACAGTCCAAAGTATTTGCACTGGTGGTATACCGTGCCTATGGATCATAAGCCGAAGCCTCATGGTTGTGGCATCAGTATGTAATTTGGTGACCAGCGAAACGTTTTGATGGTCCTGATGTGGGGTCCGTAAGGTATGAACCCAACGCGGGCGTGGCACCACATATACCAAATTTGAACTTATCACATTGCTAGACCATGTTGTGATCTCTTGTCATCAACCATCAATATTTGGACACACGACCTCTAGATATAGACGTAGCATCAAGCCTGGTGCAGTGTATGGTGTGGAGGGTATCTAGCTACAATTACTCTCTCCGGCTTATTGTCGGAGTAAGCTCGCCATTTCGATCTACATCCATTGACCAATCACTACCATGTGCTATTGCCCCTGTCATGGCATTCCTTGGCTGCTTCTTGCCTCGCTCGTTCTCCCTTATAGCTTCATGCTTCTGCAAAGCTACTTCATCCTCGTCAGTGAGCATGGTCCCCTCTATGTTCAAGAAAACTGTTTCCCTGTCCATGCTGCTCGAGGTTTCCAGATCCTTGACTTTAAATCGTATGAGTCCCTCAACCCTTTTCCCTTGGGCGTCTTCAAAGTAGCCCTGTGCATCCTCCAGATTGTTTTCTTCTCCTCCTTCACAAGCTTCAACACCTTCTACGGTTTCTGCGTCTGCGCCATTCGCTGCCTTCTTCAACTTTCGCTTTGCTAGTGGCTTCATGTTTCCTGATATCCATTTCCAGCCACTGGCTAACCTTTTCCTCTCGATGGTCGCATTGAAGAAGTTGAGACACAATAACCCGATATTGCTCTCATTTTGTAGGTTGATCCATCCCTCGATCACATTCCCCTCCTGCGGCTTGAAAACGACGAAGTCTGCTGTGAGCCACACAAAGCTGGCTGCGTACTCGTCGACTGCTCGTGCGTAAGCGGGTTTGGATTTAGGGTTGGGATCGCTAGATAGACTCGCGCTGCTGTACGATATAATGACGCTGTGCAATGGGGGGTAGTATGTGAGAATCAGAGGCGATAAGTATTCAGCGCAGAGACCTTGCAAGGCATGTGTTTGCGAAATTGGTGGTACTGGTAAGTATAGTGACGAGGTTTGTTTGTAGAAAGGTGAGATCGGCTGTACACAATCCGCCTGTGGAATGACATGAGCTACGGGCGATTTTGAATAGTGTGTTGATCGACTCTTTTTGGTAGGCGATGCGGGCTCAAGGTCGTCTGAAGAATGCCGCTTGCGTTTCTTATCCTTCTTCTTGGCGTCTCCATCTCTGGTATTCTTCCTCTTTCCTGACATTGCCAGCTGGAGACTGTCAACTTCCATTGACATCGCTGCTCGAAAGCACCAACTGAGTCGGCGCAGAACCGCGAACCTGGCGCAAAACATTATCACAACTTTTAGAGTTTCGGATATACAGTGCGCCAATAGTGTTAAAGCCGAGCATCCTAGCAGAGCACTAAACTACCACTAGGCCAAGTTCGGGACTAGCGCGGAGAGCGATTAAAGGTATCGCGAATTGATTCGAAACAACGGTAAAGGACAGATTGAGTCCAACGCGCCACTCTTGCAGCTGCAACATTGCATCTTGATTATGATGATACACAGGATATGTCTAATGCTATTCTCTCCTACGCGTTATGGGCTTTCCTCCCCAACATTGTCACTGGGTGGCTCCAATCCATCTACTACGGGATCACGGTTCGAGCTGGTGACCCCAAACCTCAGCCAGGCACACCCCGATATCTGAAGCACAGGCAGCGCATTCATATCACGGTCATCATTGCCTACCTTTTTTACACTCTCTACGAAGCAGACCACTGGGTGCAGCAACAGGGAGATTTCTACCAGGCTTTGGGCGTCACCCCAAACGTTGACGAAAGAGCAATCAAGTCGAGGTTTCGGAGACTGTAAGATTGAGTGAGGAATCCTAAGGCCTCCGTTTCGCTGACAAGTTCAATTGGGCAGAGCTGCCCTATACCACCCGGACAAGATCTCTACTGAAGATCCACTCGAGCACGCCGCTGCAGAAGCTAGATTCGTCACCCTGAAAACCGCCCAAGATACCCTCTGTAACCCTTTGCGGCGTTTCGCATATGAGCGTTTCGGCCCTGATATGCTAAAATGGCAAGACTGTAAGACAACACGCGACTATTTGGTGACAGGCCTACAAACGACCGCTCTTCCCCTCTATGCCGGCTCTATGATCTTTCTTGCACTGATAAGCTTCACAAGCTATTTGCAATACGGAAGATTCTGGCGCTATCTAGCTTTTGTATCTCTATTCATCCTCGAACTACACACGATAACCCGACCATATCCATCACCAATCGTAACAAAAATAATCAACCCCATCCTTGGCACATTGACAAACCATGCGCCGCTACTACCCTTCCAATTCATCACTCTCGCTCGGAAAGCAACATTCACGCTATTCGTCGCGCTCTCCCAATTAGGAAATATCTTACCTCAGCCACTAGCCACGAGCTCGAATACTTCTCAACTCGATCAGCAGCAATTACTTAGACTGGAAGCTGTAGCCAAAGTGAACGAAGCTGAAGCTGGCAGGTTGTTAGCAATGGATATGGCACCATTCGCTGGTGATGAGCCAGGAACCAAAGAATTAAGCGGCAAGGTAAGGGAATGGCTGGTGAATAACACTATCCGCTCAGACCCGGAAGTCAGGGACGCGATGGGGAGAGCGGTGGCGAAAAGAAGAATGGGCGTACCATCAGGTGCCAGGTGAATTGGCTTTGCATGGCGTTCTATGTCCGGGTTCCATGTTTTGGCGTGCCACGAATAGCTCTGTATCCCGCAAGGTGTGCAATGAATGATTTAGACTGGTGTATACCTAGTGAGGACCTCGGCTTTGTACAGCATATGCACGCAAATAGAAATTAGATATCTGATTTTCGCGAAGAATGAATCGAGTACACACTCCACCCATGGCTTCAGTGAGAGCATGTTTCATGCCCGGTCAAGATAGCAGCACAAGCACCTCCTGACCTATCAGTGAAGCAGCAAGACAGACTTCCCAGCCTTCACATACATTGAATACTTGTTTCCCCCCAAAAGTTGGATATAGCAATGAACACAGGCACTTGTATGCAAATCCGGCCGTCTTCTTCGCAAATCCTCGATCTCCCAGCAGAAGGACAAGATACTCGATATGGAACCTCAGATACGATTAGTTCTTTGCTAGCGGGTCTGGCGATTGGCCAGTCGACTTCGATTGAAATTAAAGGAGAGGAAGGAAGAGATCAGATTCGGCCATATCGTAATTAGAGATGCGAAATCGCGAGAGGCTAAGGTACTTTGAATGTGCATAGAGTATGATTAGTGATATGGGGCTGGTGTCGAAAAGTACATGTGATTAGGTAGTCCCTCTTTGAGGGATGTCAGAGGGTTTGGTAATCATGCTCAAATCCTGCCGAATTTTGTGATATTAAAACTGATTCCTAGCATGCTTGAGCTCATGTTAGCAAAAATGTTAGCTGCGGTAGATAATACCTCTGAGATCACATTTGACCAAACCTGTGTCGATCACAACCAAGGACCAGGACGGAGGTCCCAGGTACCTCAGGCGCATGACCATCTCTTAATCCAGTCGAAAGCGACGAGCGGCCGATTACCTCTATGCACCGAGTTACTTACCCTCCACTCCCATGCCAAATGTCACTATCCCCGTCTGCTTTGCGGTAAGCCAATGTGTTTTGAAAACCGTAAAAAAACCGAACGCCTTTATGATGAATCGAGGAATTATTCATTCCCACTCATCCCACACTGTGGTGACTGAATGTCGGTGACGAGCTTGATTGAAGCGTCTCCCTTTACATATGATTTTTGGCTTTAGAATAGGATAGATAAACGTTTTGATTCTGATGAGCTGACATTATTCTGCCGTAGACTCATATGAAATGGGTGTCTCACTTTTTCAATTATTCTGGCCGGTATTCCTACCGTCTGGCTAATGAAGAGAATGTCTGGAAGACAAACCCTAGAAAGAAGCCAGGGCAAACGCGTGATGCTAAGAGACTTGGCCTTTGCTTGTGGCTCCCAAGCAGCGACATCCTTATTGTATTAGGCACAGACTCTTGGTCAGCTGTCTTGGAGATTTTGGTTTAGGACAAAGCAGCTGAGTTGGATCGAATATAACAGGGATCATTTTGGTCATACTGGTAGGGTGATCCCCGTCGTTCTTGCAACAAGGAGATGAACCATGGACTCTATGAGATCAATCAGCTTCGCTGGCCACAGGATCTGATTCATGTGATGGTCTGTTCAATAGTGTAACGTTTTGCTCCCGTACGGCCTACAGGTTGATTCTACTGCGTCCCTCATCATGCATGTGACTGTCTGTACACCGGAGCAGCCATATTTACCAAGGTCGAAGATCATCTCATCCACAGATTTCCAGCCAAATTTCTCATATAGAGGACGGGCTTGAGATGTGGCTTCGAGGAAGACTTTCGCTTTCTGGGTATCGACAACCTCCAGGCCAGACTTGAGGAGCACTGAGGCACATCCCTGACCTCGATACTCAGGAAGCGTGGCGATGGCTCTCAGGACTTGTCTCTCGTCGTCAACGTTTCCTTCGTAAAGCTTCTATTCAAGTTCATCACGAGAAGTTGGCTCACCGTAGTCATTCTCGATATCCACATACTTGCGTCTCATTTCTTGCGTTGCACTGTCCAAGTCATCCATGAGAGCCTTATTCGTACCCTTCGGTAATTCATAATCCAGATTGTCCTTCTCTTTCTTGTTGGCTAGATTCATCATTTTCTTTTCTTCTGTCTCCCTTACGTGGGGTTTCTGCCAAAGCGCGAACGATACAATCCTATTGTTGATAGTGTCAACGCATTTGACGAGGTGCGTTGATGGATCATTGCAGAAGAGGTCGACTATGCGTCCAAGCCGCCACTTGTAGATACCCTCTTCGTTGTCTTGGGGAAACATCCAGTATGACACTGTGTTCGGGCTGTCTTTGAAGGCGACGCGGGAGACAGTGGCGATAGAAGGAAGGTCCGAGAAAGTAGCTGGAGAGGTGGTGAAGGTCGACATAATCGCGATGGAGTTTAAACCGGCAAATTCGCTCTAAGTTGGTGGTATGTTGGGGATGCTGAGATATACCTTATCGAAGTCTGGCCAATCAAGCTATTCTAGCGTCAGGTTACTCTAACACGCGAACACCAATGCATGATCATCATCTCGGAACCAATCCAATCTGATGCAGCGAGGCGAGGTGCCATGTCTGAGAATGCGGTTCAGCCTTGCGGACAGCATTAAGCTAGTGTGTGTATCAGATACCTTACCCAACTGTGTAAATCTTGAGGTACTCAAAGCTAGCTGGCAACATTTAAACGGCATTGGTGAGATGCCACTGGCGTTGTAAAAGTTGATCAGAAGCACTTTCTAAGATGCTGCTCCTTCTCCTTTGCCTTGCATTTGCAGTAGTATGCTTTCTCCATTATGTCTGTACGCTCAAACATGCCACCAACGAACCCCCCCTTGTTTTCTCCTATATCCCCTATGTTGGTCATATCATAGGACTGTTGCAACACGGTTCCCGGTATTATCAACGCATAAGGTAATTCCCTGACATATTCACGGCGGCACAGTAAGACCAGAGACAAATACTGAATCGGTCCATCTCTATCGGCAGCGCCAAATGCAAACTCCCTATATACACCTTACCTATGCTAAACGGCAAAGTTTACGTTGTTAACTCAATCGATTTAGTGAATGCTATCAACCGCAATTCGAAAATCCTAGCCTTCAATCCCTTCATCGCCAAACTTGGAAAACGCATCACCGGCCACGATGAAGCTACCAGTAGAATAGTGCAGCACAACCTCAATGGCGAGAACGGTCCCGGCTATGTCACTGAAATTCACGATGGAACAGTCTCCAGTCTAGCCCCTGGCACAGCCCTCGAGAGTATGACCAACATTATGCTACTAGAGGCTTTTACCTATCTACAAAGACTCGAGCACGGGGATGTGATCAACCTCTTCGCCTGGACGAGGCAGATGGTTACTATGTGCAGCACCGGCGCCATATACGGTCCAAACAATCCTTTCATCCAGGATGAGGGAAGACTCGTCGAAGCATTCTGGTAGGTAGCGCGACCAAGCTTTGCCGGAAGCAGACGCTTGGTACTGATATTGGTGGTAGGGAATTCGACCAAAACCTCAATACTCTCATTGTCGACCTAGCGCCGGGCCTCCTTGCGCCGAAGGGCGATCATGCTCGCTCAGAACTCGGGCTCGCTTTCCAGCGCTATTTTGAGCAGTACGAGCGGAAACAGGCCAGGAGTGCTGCACTGACCGAGGCAAGACATTTCACGAACACACATTATGGCCTGACGGCGTGGAATCAAGGACGTCTTGAAGTTGGGGTGCTACTCGGCATTCTTGCAAATACAGTCCCTGCCATTTTTTACATGTTTGTGCACGTTTTAGCAGATCCGGATCTACTCCGAGACATACGCAGAGAGATAGAAACAACTTCATTGCAATACGACGCTGTCGAAAGAACACACTGCCTGAAGATTCTCACAATGCGAGAGAAATGCACCTTACTACATTCTACATTCCAAGAGATGCTCAGGGTTCACGCATTAGGATCTAGCGTGCGCTATGTCCGCGAAGACATCTTGCTCCAAGGCCAATATCTGTTGAAAAAGGGAATGGTCGTACAGATGCCCATGGCCGTCATGCACTCCGATCCCTCGGCATGGGGTGTCAATGTAAACGACTTCCAACCGAGAAGATTTTTGAAGCTGCCAAATGCCGCAACGGAGTTCAAGACCAACGCGACGGCATACCGTCCATTCGGGGGTGGAGCCTCGCTCTGTCCCGGACGACATTTCGTGACTCTGGAAGCCATGGCGCTGACAGCGTCGTTCGTCCTCAGATTCGACGTCGCTCCTGTAGCTCGGGACTGGCACATTCCTGCGCAAAAGCAGGAGAGTATGGCGACCAATGTGTTCCCACCGGAGGAGGATATACAGGTCAAGATCACGGAAAGGGAAGGCCACGAAGGCGAAAGGTGGAGCTTCATAATGACTTAGATTACGGCTCATACGCCGCTGCAATCGTTGTCGTTCCTTAACCGCTTCTAGCTCGCAGTATTGAAAATCTAGTGAATAGAAAGCTACGAATCACGCCCACAATAGCAGGTTTTCCCAATATACAAACTCATCTATAAGTTATACACGTCGTTCAGATAGAAGGACTATTAAAGGGTATTCTAAGGACACATCAATATTCGACGGGAAGCTCCCAGATACTTTCCAAGGTAACCCATGTCGGGAGTCTACTTGGAACGGGCTGTGTAAGAGCGAGCGCGCATCTCTTGGTTCAAACGGGGGGGTTTGGGTACTTTAAGATATCCAAATCTTTGGATTTAATGTTGTTTATTCTATTAGTTAGATATACGTGACTAGGAGGGAGGTACTTACCTACTAGTAATAGTAGGGGTAAAGAAGAAGTATCTAATATATAGTTAAACTAGTTTATAACAATATTAGTTATAATAATATCCGCTTAGTAATTACTATTAATTATTTTCCGTGTATTTAATTATTTTTAGTAACGAATAATAATATCTCTTTACTATACACGCGGGTCGCAAAAAAGCCGGAACATTCAGAATTAGGCCTTGGCGGGAACCCTACCAAAATCCTTGGCTTGAACGTTCCGGCTTTTTTGCAACCCGCGTGCTATAATAGAATATGTGCAATTTGGGACCCTGAGCTTATCGCAGCTTATCGGTTGGTCCATAAGTGCCCCAGATTCCTTTCCTGGACTAGCGCGAATATCAGAACTCTAACATTTCTTCGCATCCTACTTACCTACCTACTAACGCTTCATGATATTTTCTATATAAATGAAGTTACATGGCTCATTTTCAGCTATCCAACGCTTCAAAAATAATGAAAATCGATGCAGTGGTTCAAAAGATATATCGTCATAAATGGATTTACGTACCAAATTCCATGCGCCAACGGCTAGAATATGAATTACGAACAACAAAAATCCTAGCATTGTTTACATTTTACCTATTCCATGATAACGCCTACCAACGTGTCTACTATCAGTCTGAATAGGGGGAAATATCTGTCTCATTGCCAGGTATGCAACGCTGTCAGAATGATCCATATCGGTGCATTGGTGCATTAGCTAATGCTGTCGCATTCATAGGCTACCTACCTACCAAAACGTCTGATATGCTCCCTACTATTCCCCTCACCTACCAACGTGTCTACTATCGGCCTGAATAGGGGGAAATATCCGTCTCATTGCCAGGTATGGAACGCTGTCAGAATAATCCATATCGGTGCATGGGTGCATTAGCTAATGCTGTCGCATTCACAGGCCAAAAACCCTACTATTCACGTCACCTACCAACGTGTCTGATATCGGCCTGAATGGGGGGTGATATCTGTCTCATTGCCAGGTATGCAACGCTGTCAGAATGATCCATATCGGTCTATTGGTGCATTAGCTAATGCTGTCGCATTCATAGGCCACCTACCAACGTGTCTGATATGCTCCCTACTATTCACCTCACCTACCAACGTGTCTGATATCGGTCTGAATGGGGGGTGATATCTGTCTCATTGCCAGGTATGGAACGCTGTCAGAATGGGTGCATGCATATGATATAGCTAATGCTGTCGCATGCACAGGCCAAAAATCCTACTATTCACGTCACCTACCAACCACCTACCAACATGTCTAATATCCACCTACCAACGTGTCTGATATCGGCCTGAATAAGGGGAAATATCCGTCTCATTACTCACCTACCAACGTGTCTGATATCGGTCTGAATAGGGGGAAATATCCATGTCATTGATAGCCCAGTATGTCTGATATGCTCCCTACTATTCACCCCACCTACCAACGTGTCTGATATGCTCCCTGCTATCCCTACCAACGTGTCTGATATGCTCCCTACTATTCACCTCGCCTACCAACGTGTCTGATATCGGCCTGAATAGGGGGAAATATCCATGTCATTGATAGCCCAGTATGTCTGATATGCTCCCTACTATTCACGCCACCTACCAACGTGTCTGATATGCTCCCTACTATTTACCCCACCTACCAACGTGTCTGATATGCTCCCCGCTATTCACGTCACCTACTAAACGCCAGGTAGTAGGGGTGATTTTCCGACGTAAAAATCTTGAATTTTTACAGGCATTTTCTAGTATTATTATAGTATATTACGGAGTAGTAGATATTCTTTAGTAAACCTAGCCTTTAAGGGCTGAGAGCTTGCTAGTAGGCTGATAGCTAAGCCCTTTCAGGTTAGCGCTACTAGCTACTTGGCGTGTAGAAGCACTTTATAATACTAGGCATTACGATATCCCCTTCGTAACGATATCTCCTAATAGAAATTACATATCGTTATAGACCGTTTTAACTGTAATTATAAAGTTATTAATAAAGATATTAAACAAGTAGTTATAATAATAAAGAAAGGAGTTATATTCTAGTAAGGCTATAGCCCCATAGCGCTGAGCCTCTTTCAGGTACGCGCCTCTTCTAGGTGAACTGTTCTATACGAAGTCACAAGCTGCCTTCAAGACTGATGAAGACCGCCGGAATCGAGACCACGCGCTAATCATACCATCACCACTGCATTCAACTCTTCACTAAGTTCAGCCAACGGCCATATATCTCCCCCTATGATCCACGTCTACACGGTAAATCCACAACCTAAGATAAGGGATCCCCAATCATCTACTTCTTTCCCCTCCCCTTCGCAGCCTCCATCCAAATATCATACGAAGACATCTTCTCCCTCTTCGCATCCATCGCCTCCTTCGCAGCACGCATCTCGCGAAGCTTATGTACAGATTAGCATATTATAATGATACCCGGTTAAAGGACTCATACATGTTCACTTTCAGTACACCATTTGCAGACATCCCCTCTCATCTTTCTCCGCTTACAGGCCTCGCAACTATCCTGGTGGGCGTTGCAAAGCTGCTCCTCCTTGTCCCAGTCACATGCTTGGCACTGCTTGGGACACTGATTGTGGTTGGATAGAGGGGTATCATGCGTTGTGGGGGGCATAGTGGACGACGCTGTGCGTAGAGCGAGATGTTCATCTGTGGAACAGACTTGGGTGTAATGGATAGTAAGTCATGAGATCGAAGGTTTTACTATTGCACGACTGCCTCAGCGAAACAAGCAGCAGGCCAATAAAGAAAAGATAACGAAGGCTGATGCAAACGGATCTACCCCTGTTTCTGACGAGTGCAATTGCTCGCAGTGGTAGCCAGCCCGGATATCTTCTGCTTGCGGTCGAACACGGTGTATAAGCTGACGATTTATATTACGTTTCAATGAAAGTTCTGAATGCGGCCAATGAAAACAAAAGGTTGTACAGTAATACGAACAACCACCTGTATACTATAGACAGTTTGCTGGGAGTAGGGAATCCAACTACTGAAATGCCCTAAAAGTAACAATATTGGTTGCCGATTTTAGCACAAGTGAGATGAGATTATGGTTGTTGGAGTCAGTTTCCGTACGCGGTGGTAATCTGCTACCTTCTATCGGAATTGGAATTGGAATTGGCCTTATTGTCCTTAGTTTCATCCCTGTAAGTGATCCATAAGGCATCCAACAAAGTCAATGAACATTGCCACAATGTAACAGCAGGAAAGCGGCAATAGAGCATATACCAACTGCGGGAAGAAATGCACGCGACATGAGACTACAATAATCCCTCTTTCAGGAGGAATATACCATCAACAAAGACAAGTACTAACAGAACTCCATGCTCGCGGAGTGTTGGACCCTCCGAAATGGGACAATGGATCAATCTTCCCACAGGTTCTACATTGGGGCCATCTTCGGCTATTCAGATCGCAAACGACTAGATTTCTGCACAATCACCACCCTGTTACGGTTAACCCACACGGGATACTTCTGGTCAAGTCTGTGCTCCTGGACCAGTCTAGAGAGTTTTTGATCAATCATTAAACCAGTAGCGAGAGGGGAACGGATCTTCTGTAAGAACAATGATCATGAGCTATTGTAGACCAACATGTTGCCGAAAGATTGGATACCCAAACATGACCGCCCAAGGTGATCCCCAATCCTACACACCTGACCGAAGCGCCAGTCCCATGCGAAGTCCAGATCTTATAGAATTTCCGCCGGTCTGGGTATATAGTTTGTATGACCACGGAATTGCTGATGTAAAGACGCCTGGTACTCGAAAGATTCCACCGATAGAAGCGACAGCGTGCGAAGCGACTATCTCCCTCCCTTCTTCTGTCCCTTGTTGTCGAAACGAGCCTGAGATTTTTCTTCAGCCTCTCTCCGGCGCGCCTCTGATTCAAGTCTTTCAGCCGCCTGTCATGTCGTTCAGTATTAGATCGTGCCTAAATTTGTGGAAATGGATTATACTCACATCACGGCGTTGTCCGCAAATTTGGCATTCATCATATATGAGGTATGCCCAATTTTGTTTCCGACATTTGAGTTCCGGACATTGAGTCTGGTGCGTCAGACAGTAGCTGTCCCTGCCAAACTTACAGGGGCCCATCTTCACATATCGAGAAATCTTAGCCCCTGGACAGTGGTGAGCGGTGCCCGCAGTACCCGTCATCCCGGCCCTGATGCGGGTGTGTGGCATTCCGACGGGTGAACTGGAAACGGCAGAGAAATCAAGCTCGATTGTATGTATAGCTGACTAGTGGGATATACAGATAGAGGCTGAAGCTTGAAGGCTGTTATGATTATAGGAAGAACAGTGCTTTGGAAAATTGAGAAAGATAGGTAAGCTCACCATGACAAAGGAGACTCCTACCCTTTGTCTGTGCCTGGCCCGCATTGGAACATGTATCTCAAATGCGGCGTGGGATACACATTCGTAGAAAGAAGCTATTAATGAAAGGCTGCATCCGGCATTCTTCTCTTTGGACGAAGCTACCTAACGAAATTATGAGGTTCAAAAATTCAACCACTGATCGCGATGGTTGCAACTGGAACAATTTGGTTGGAGCTCGTCCTACTTCAGACATAGGATTACTTGCGTGAGGAAGCTAGTTTTCCGCGTCAGTGTTCCCTGTTCCCACTGCGCTAGAGCCCGCAGTCTCGTTTTCGTCCTCCGATACGTAGTCTTCAACCTCAGACTTGTAATATGCAGCCCATTCGGCCAGTACATCGTCAATTTCTGAGAACATCTCGTTCGAATTGTTTCCGTGAATGGCGATGTTGAACAGTCTCCTTGCAAGTCGGAATGGGGTTCGATACGCGCAACGGTACCAGCTGTCACCCATGGTATCTTCGAAAAGGTTTTTGATCTCTAGTAACTCTGGGTCGTCTAGCTCGTCATCCGCGTTTGTGTCATCTAACATGGGATCAACAGGATATTTTTCGTCTTGCCACAGCCACCATGGAGGGCGGCAGGACACAAACTTTGGAGCGAAGACGGCGCTGTCCCAGTCCAGTATTCCAGTTATCCGTATGGATTCGTCTGTCTCAAGTTCGACCATAATATTTCGTGGCGCAAGATCCAGATGAGCCAGGCAATTCTCATTACCGCGGAATATGCCAAGTCTATTCATCGCGGATGCGACATCTGTGAGACGCTGCATCTGATCTCTCCAGAGTATGGTTGTGGGATCTCGTCTGAGCTCTTCTGCTTTCCAGCGTCCAAACTGAGTGGCGAAGAAATTAAGTGTGTCTTCTTCGTACCAATGCAGCACTTCGGCATTTTCGTCCTCCAAGGTAGAAGAATTGGCCTGTCTCTTTTGATACTCCATATCATGCGGGTTTTTGATATCGAAGGGAATGGTCTTGAAGGTTTGGACTCTATCCTCTCGCGTAGCAGCCTCTACAAGGCCTGGTGTAGGACTAGTGACTTTTTGAAGTTCGATAATGATTCGACCAACTTCTATTGCAAGTTTGCACCATTGCTTATGACTTAAACCGTTGGAAATTGCCGTCGCAAGATCGATCCCTGGAACACGACTTTGGACAACAAAAGGACTTTTCACTGGATTCTCGTCGGTCAAGTCGAATGCCTTGATGCCTGGTACAGGAATGATAGTATGCTGACGAATGTAATTCAAGGTAGCGACTTCGCGATCCGGTCTAGCATTCCACGCCATCCGTGGTGTTCTCAACACCAGACGAGTGGGATCCCTGCCTTCGGAGCCCGGAATTGAGATTCCTACAATCCGATTGTAAGTACCACCAGACATTCGTTCAATGATGAAGTTTATCGGCAAAGACGTTTCAATGTCGCATTCCTTCGGCGGAGACGTCTGTCGCAGGAATCGAACGAAGGTCTTCGTACGTAGGCGGCCTAGCAAGCGGCTGTTGGGAGTGTCCAAAAGACGCTCCGTGCGATGCTCCTTGACAGTTGGCGGCCATAATGAGTGACATAGCTGTCTGACTTGGATCTCAAACTCAGCAAAGGGTGTCTGTTGGTGCGCAATAGTCGAGGTCACAGAGGCTGGGTGAAATGACGAGGACGACGAGGACGATGCCGAGCTAGGCTTGGGTTTTTTCTCCAAGGTCATATCTAAACTTGCTTCCGGGCCGTCGAGCGGTGAGTTTACTATGTTTCCAATATCATTCTGGATAGATATATGGCTGTTTTCCAATACAGTTTGCCCGTTGTTGGTAGACATCATTGCAATGTTGAACGCGCATGAGTGAAGACCCAAGGTGAAGTGAACAGGAACGGAGCTAGAATCTTTTCTCAAGCATTAGAACTGATTGGATTCTTACTTCTCGCCGGTTTGGGGTATAGTCCCTTCATATCAAAAGAAGTCTACCGCATGCGCGCAAGCGACTGCAAAGCGAGCTTTGTTGCAGGAATGTACGCTTCCGGTACATCCAGCCCGAGGACCCAGTGTATATTACTGGCACTAAGCTGCAATTGTCACACGCGTACAAAAGCAGCGTTGGTACGATGAGGTCTATAGAATCCATATTTTTCGGGGGTCTTGAAACAAAGTAAGGTAAGTACTTGGATTCCTCTGTGGACATGGCTCACGACTCAGGGTATGGAACGCGCTTGCTGCGCCAAACGAGCGAGTGCCAAGGCCCCAATTGTACCTGATTTGATTGGCCAGGTGGTGGAGGCCTCAAGGTAAGGCAACATCGAGTCATGTCATTATGTGTCTCATTGAAAAAAATGAGAGACGGAACGCTAGATTCCAAGTGGATTGAGTAGATGTATGAGCCAGTCACATGTAGGCACTGCCTAAGGTCCCTTCTCCGCCCTCCCCCCACGTTCCAGACGTCCTTGCTGCCTGCAGCTAGAGTTGCCTTGCGGCTTTCGGTGTAGATGGTATCTCGATAAGAAAACAATATGACTCAATCGAGCAAACAAACCCTCAGATGACTCCCGCTAAAACCCAATGGAGATGCTTCTCTCTGTACCCGTCAGTCATGCCTGCATGATTTCTCGTTTTCCCTCGTTCAATGCATCGCTCATTGTCCTCGTACTGGTCCCTGTCCAGATATTTTCCCCCAGTCATGCCCTTAGCATGACTGTATACCGTTGTGGTACGTGATCACTGCTCCTATAGTTAGTTCAGGTGACGTCCGTTAACTTGGTTCCGCGTGTGGCTGCTGCGTCGTCAAAACACCTCCCAAATCTTGCAAGCACCAGAACTCCGTGAAAACGCCCCTATACATCATGTTCCTCCTTCTCGTCGTTTTGTTGTTGTTACAGGTCCAAAGGCAGGGCGCTCCGCGCCCCATAGACGCTTGACGATATTCTCATGCTGTGTCGCCATCTTCTCTCAGTATTGCTGTTACCAAATCCACCTTGTGTGGTCCTCCAGAACTTCCAGGCTGTCCAAAAGTTGCTTTCATCACCGACGAAAACTTCCGTCGGCATAGCGACCTGAACTGTGCCTGCTGCCGCTTGCGTAGCCAGAGTCAGGATATGAATATTGTTGAGCAGACTGAGACCCGTTGGTCGAGTGTCTCGAGCACGTGTACCCTACCAATACCTCTCTTGTCTTGACGTCGTGGCCTCGACGGCCATATGCAGGGCAGGCATCCACAGAGTGAGCGTAGTAGATGCATCGGCAGACTGCGTAGCGTTCGATGATCTTGATACACATGACGGCAGTTGCGGTAACGGCTTGTTTGATGACAAGTTGCTCGGGAGAGGCTAAAAGGGTATATGCTGATTAGAGTAACGCCTGATGGAGTCTTGGTTGATTATGTTATAGTATAAAAGTTGTTTTGAATTTATGGTGGCAAAGAAGAAACGAAAGATGGGTATGGTAGATCTGAATGAAGGTTTTGACAGCAGCCTGCAACGATAGACCAGGCATATGACACACACGGATATAGTCATGGGTCAAATGGGACCCTGCTACCTATATAAAGTCCGTATCTGTGGGGGGTTACAGGACCGAGAAATGCACCAAAGAAATCGGGCACACCAGGCACCGAACAAGACTAGGCATCATCTACCAAATCCCTCGCTCTGTCCGACAAGGAGATAGGCAGCGCTCGAATTCTGTATGCTCAGAGCGTAGACCTAGAATAAGACATATATCGATCGTACCGAAAGTTTAGTGGAAGATGTGATTTAGGGGTCTGAAAATGACAAGGAGATGACTCCAACGTAACAGAGAGCTAACCAATGAGCTGCGGTTGAGGCTATGAACCATCCTAGTACTGGATGCTTGTGAGAGTAGCCAAGCCATGGCTTCGGGCCTTGCTAGTGAGAGCGCTTTACGCAATTGGCTCATATCCTCCTAGGAAGGCTGCAGATACACGGCAGTCCATGACTTCTGGGCGCCGTCCCATGGCGGGATATCCGGAATAAACGCAACACAGAATAATTAGATCGCGCCTACCGCAGCCTCACTAAGCCCTACCGTCTGACATCGGCCAGATGTACAAGTGTCCGCACTAGAATAGAAAGCTGTAGATGGCCTGATGTCCATGGTGGAGGCAGACGTTGACCGTTTCGGAGGCGCAGACGCTGGTCTAGTGAGATTCACTTAACCGTGTTGAGACTAGTTCCGTCAGCCGATTCCTCAAATTTCTAGAGCCTCATGAGGACGCTGTCTATTAAAATGTTTTACTCACACTTTTTAATCTTTCCCAGTGACGGCAAGATCAAGACTTTCATCATACTGTTGGGTGATGACCGAAATTGGTCGTTATCTTTAGGGTCGATGTTTCCGTTCTGATTCAACCCCAAGCTCGAAGCACTTTATGTTAGATTAGGTGATTAGTTTTGGACCCACAGAATGCTGAGACCATGAAAGAGCGATTAGAAGTATGTAGTGACCCGAAACCCAAGCTGTCTTGCTGTACAATGTTCTGGCGAATGCGGCTGCTATAGAATACTTATTAAGGCTGCATGATTGGATGCAGTTCTTACGAGCTTGCGGAACGGCGCAAGTTACTGAAATGGTCATCGCTAAGCATCTCAATGATCGGGAGCTTGTCATCATGGTTCATCCGGATTGTTCGCAGAAAAGTGCCGCAGCTGAACGTTGGTACAAGGCAGACTTCTCAGGCGCAGGATCGTTGGGGCCATGACAGGCCAATCAGTGCACAGCCTTCCACTTCTTCAATCATTGAAGGATCTAGGATTATGCAAGTGCTCCTTGAATCGCACGAATAGTCGACTACTTGGCGCAAATCGCCACTCCCAAGACTCCGTGGGGGCCAAACATAATCGCAATCGTGATAACACACTCCTGGTCAGCATCAAAACCTCATGCTGTCGCCTCGAACTGCGGTATCAGGGCGTGATGACCGGCATGGCCGAAACTTGAAGTCTCCTCCATCATCTATGAGAAATCGCTCAATGCCAGTAAAGACGGTAATGTTGGGGATAATTACAACCCTCCTGTTGCTCGAAAGCGATTCGCCCAGGATTCCGAGAGGAATCTCAATGTTGTTATCATCGTCATAGTTGCTGGGTTTATCATCTTTAGGGCTTACATATTCTATGTCTTGGCACGCTTTGTCAATCACGGAAGCCAACCACCCAACCCTTTTCTCGTACACTATGCTGCGTATGTATAATCTTCCACTTTCTGTGTCTATGCTGCGTATATATAATCTTTCACTTTCTGTGTTGCACAGAGTCTTCACTGAAGTATCGGATGCCCCATTAAATCCAATTTCACTACGGGTTGTGCATACTGTTTTTTGAACCCCCATTGGATAATTGTCATCATTCTCTCATATCGCGGATATGATCAGCTTCCAGAACCTCCTAACAGATATTATAAGAAGCCCATGGATTTTCGTGGTAGTCTCCGGACCCATATTCGCCTACGGTGCTGGGTTTACCTCTGCCAATTCTCCTCAACGATACGTCGTATTCCTGATCTTATGCCTCTACGTCTGGACCACTCTCGCGAGCTTTAGAACATACGTCCAAGGTACGGGCTACTGGCCTGGTATCTTCGCAGTATGGATATTTGCCTTACCATTAACCTATTTCGATCGGGTGATATACCGAAAGTGGACTTTCGAGGATCGGCATACCATCTTTAGCACCACATTTGACCGAGACGCAAAAAAGGACGCACAAGGACCAGTAGGAGAAACTGCCACGGCCGATACAGAAGATTCCATCGGGTCACGTTTCGCCTTTGGCAATGCAGTCAATGGCACTGTTCGCGGGCCGGGCACTCCCTGGGAAGTTAAAGGGCTCCCACAATTCTCCTCTAGCGATCCTCAATGGGTTCCCTCGCCATTCCAGTTTATCATGTGGAAGGTGGCCATCTTGACTGGATGTTTCTTTCTCAACGACTATATGGTGAAGCTGAAATCGACCCAGGACAGGAAAATGTTCCAGCCGTCGCTCGTTCCCTTCTTCACCAGAATAGGTGAAGTCACACAGGAAGAAGTGTGGACGAGGTTGGTCGTTGGCGTGACCACTTGGACTGCGGCCTATTGTCTTTTACAAGTAATCTTGGGCATTCCAGCGATAGTGGGCATCTGTCTGAAGCCCGGGTCGGTGCAGGAGTGGCCTCCTGCTTTTGGTCCAATCCTTGAAGCCTACACAGTGCGAGGGTTTTGGGGGTGAGTCCCAATTACTTTTCTGAAATTTGCCTCAAAATACTGATGTAGTCGGCCGAAATAGACGGTTTTGGCACCAGAATCTTCAACTCAATCTCCAAAGCCCCGCTCGACTCATCACATACAATGTCCTGCGCCTGCCAAGGACAGGACTGATGCAGCGTTATACCTTCACCTTCTTCGTCTTTTTTGTGTCTGGTTGTCTGCATGTCTCTTCAGACATGGGGGCAGGCATCCCCACAGAGGATTCAGGTGCAATACGCTTTTTCTGCACACAGGCTCTCGGTATCATGCTCGAGGATGGAGCTCAGGAGGCTTACCGCCGTCTGGGAGGTAAGCCTGGATTTTTTACCTGGATAGTGGGATATTCATGGGTATTGGCATTCTTATCATGGTCGACCGCAGTCTGGCAGTATCCGGCAATCCTCGTCACGAAGAAGGAACACGTTGTTTTGAGATTAAGTTCCTTTCGTTCATTAGGCCCTCCTAGGAGATTGTGATCCTCAGAGCAAACTCGGCATCCTCAGATACAGTACGAAGAGCGTTATTTCTCTCCTCCATTCTGGACGAGCAGTTCGCGGCTAGCCACAAGAAAAAGCTGCGATCGGCGAATGTTCAGCTGTCAATAATAGAGTCTAGTAGATCAACTCCTTGGTTAGATTTTCTTTGGGTATATCCTTCTATATCTTGTCAACACTGTCGTAAACAAGAGCTCTGCCGCCTTCATCCTTGTATCATATCTTTTGTACGTCGCCCCTGTTGGTGGCACCTTGTCTGATAGCAAGACCGATCCCACCCAATAAAGTCCAGCTTCCAAATATACTGGCAGCATTACTTCAATTGCGCGTCCACGCCCAAGGTACATGTCGAGGATGACTCTCAGCTATGCGACTCGCACGGGCGCTCCCCAGTAATTGCCGCTTAGTACTTTCATAGCTGCCCCTGCAACGGATTTCATCCCACATGTGTTGGCATGATTTTTGACAGGCTCAGGGAACAGGGAACGCGGTCGGCCAAAGGTATGCATAGAACACCCAGACAAGACGAGAGTTTGCGAGAAAATACTAAAGCAAACTAGATGTGGCGATGTGACTCCACCGAAAGAGCATGGGAGGATTCTGTGCGTGCTTCGGACCGAGTTCAAACTTGTTTGCTGAGGTCTTGCTTTGACCAGGCGCGATGTGTGCCATCGAGTGCGAGATCCGCGATCAACAAATAGGACATCATTCGCAAAAGGGAGTTCACAGATCGACTTCCAGTTGATCAGTACTGTGGCTACGTCATTCTTGCGTCTTGGCCGGTCCTTTGGTAGGTTTGCAGCCAAACTTCGACATGGTTCGGTCTTCACCAGCACCAATATGCTTGATTCTCTTAAAGATGTGGCCGGACAACTGCCAGATTTCCTGATGGCTTGGTGGGCGGGTTGGATGAGAGAAGTCAAGAGGCATTTGCCCGCCACGAGCTCTATTTATGTAAGTCCCATTAACTTCTCAAGCTCTTCTGGACTGAGTGTACTCCTTCTCCTACTGCCTCTTAGCTTCCTCTTCACTTGTTGGTTGGACACGCTTTTCCTTCGCGGTTGGCTCTCTCCTCCAGTCTGCGTTTCATCTGCTTCCATCTTGGCCCGTTCAAGCTTTTGCTGGATGGTGCGCGTAGGAGACGAGGATGGAGGCTGCTCCTGTGGTAATTAAGAGATTAGCACAGTGAATCCTGCGGGGAAGCTGCTGTTCAAGAGACAGGAACATACCTGTAATGGTACGTGAGACTTGGCTTTTGTGGGGCTCGCCTGAGCGGCCCTGGGAGACGTAAATCGTAGAGGAGGAACTACTTTCTCCTTTGAAAGACCTTTGCTGTTGTCCTCCCCAATACCTCGTAAGAAGATATGTCGCGGAGATTGGGTGGGCCTTGCGTTCGCGTCTTTGTTGCTAAGAACTCTGTCGGCGGCCTGTGCATCGAGTTCGCCTCCATTGATTAGAGCTTCAGATCCGGTATCAGGGCTGGACGGTACATCAAGGTTATCTTCCAGGTCTTTCCAGATGTCCGACTCATTCGCGTCTGCTTTCGACTCTACCAAAATTGTCGAAACCTCCTGTGCCTCTTGCACTGTCGGTATACCCGAGCCAAGGTCCATGCCCATCTCCAGATCATTGAGGTTGATGGTATCACCAGAATCTACCATTCGCTTCTTCCACCCATCCATCAGTGCTACCGCCTCTTTCCATCGTACGGCCATCTTCTCCCAGCCTTCCCGCAGCCTATGAATTTCTTCCTCTCGGATTTCAACTTCCTCTAACGGCACAAAAGAGGGATTAGTGAGCAAACCTCGTAAATGCTCTAGTACTTCGTCCGTGCATGCCGCCAGAGCCTCATATGATGGAGGCCCGCCTACAAGGCCGTTGACGTTGTCTATTGGTTCTGAGCTGCCATGCATCTCAGAATCACGTCCCGTGTCGATAGGTAGTCCCTGAAGGCTTCTAAGCGTCGCCAGTGTGCTTCGCACAAGCCCAATCAGCGCATCGTTTTCATCGCTCAGTCCCTGACTAAGTTGAGTCAAGAATTCCGTAGTCTCTTGCTTTAATGAATATCCCGGACTTTCGAGATCCAAATTAATTTCTGCACATCTACTTCCTTGCTCACCCTTACTCGGGCCTGATGTCACCACAACGACAGCTACCTGGCCACTGTTCCCTTCTCTTCCTCGCCTCCCTTCAAGATGCCGCTTGAGCCTCTGGACCTCCCCATCTCGCCGCCGAACATCTGTTGCGCACTGCGCTCTGATCTGTGCAACGGTCCCCTTCAGACGAGCCATCTCCTCTCTGAGCGCTCTGTTTCTTGTTTCGGCACTTCTGAGCGTTGCACGAGCTGCGCGTTCCTGAGCAGATGTCAATGCCAATCGCCGGTCAAGATCAGAACTCCGAGTTTCAAGTCTTGAAATGGTCTGTGTATGCTGGGACGACGATGTACGTAGTGTTTGCAGGTTTTGGGCGAGGCTCGCAAGGGTATCTGATTCACGCTTTCATTGTAGTCAGCACGAGTACATAGCATGTCAAATTAGAGCACATGATGAAAGTCGCTTTACATCTCGCCTTAGTATTAGATCATGGACAAGATTCATGATTTGAGCCATTGTCGCATCAACTCCCCCCTCCGCCTGCTCAGGCGTCGCAAATTCGAGAGGAGTGCCATTGCGCAGAAGACCACGCGACAGAAGCAGATTATTGATATATGCAGATGCTGTTTTTCGGCTTTGTGGATCCATGCTGTGATGCGACCGCTCGTGTGGTGGTTTTGGTCGAGATGCTCGGGACGGTCACACAATGTAAACACAAACAGAAGCGGCGGACTTCCGCTGATATTTAGCGGATAAAAAACTTCTGGCTGTTTACCCCCCCAAACAACCATTCGTTAGGACTGATACCATGACACTTTTGCCGGTACTTCCTAAGATAATGTCTCAGAGGATGTTACAGCCGAAGCACTGACTAGAACAGTACTGTAAGATTTACATACCAGAAAGTGCCGTGAGTGCCAAGAGATCGCAAGAGTCTTGCATACGCTAATTGCCCGTACGCCAGATTCTCGTCACCTCATAAAACATTCACCACTTATTGTTCAAGCTGTAATTATCCCACAACCTTGTATGGTGCTGTTTCCGACGTATCTCGTCCTTTCTACACTTGTACACGACATGACCTAGAGTCTGAGGTTTGTACGTCTAATTCAGGTTCATCTAGCGCCGCCAACCACTTTGTATAGATCATCATGTCCGGTTGGACAGTCCCGTTCTCGTCCAGCCCACAGGCACCATCTACGCCTGATTCTGGTCGAGATCCCTTCAGTGTCTCTGCAAAATCCTCCAAAACCCCCGCAAAGAAAACCCTCGCTCCGAACCCGTCTACAACACCAGCCGGCCCTCCTCCATCGTCAGCGCGCTCCTTCACCCCGGCAGATCCTCCACCGTCGTCTATCTTTGGTGGCTCGCAGCTAGGCTCTGGGAAGACGTTATTCAAGTCGAAAATCTCTCCTGGAACCAAAACGGGCTCGCGAAAAGGCGCCTATCCCGTGTCTGCTGGTACTATAGATGGGAAGAAGCTGGCCCGATTCTTAGACAAAAGCGGGGAATATGACTTCGGAAGTAGCAATGGCGTGGCGAGCAACAATACTTTTGGCGTTCCAAACAGCAGCCCTCCTGCAGCACAGGCCAGTGATGGCGAAGAGGATCATTATGATGATGATTCTGAGGCCTATGAGGATTCTGAGGATAATGATGATGCCGAAGCATTGGAGGAGGAAAGTATAATGAACATGGACCCGCGGGAAGATTATCAATTGCCTGACCCAGGCACCTCCGTATCCTCAATACCCAATGGATCTTTAGCAAAGGGAAACTATGTAGCATATGGCTCCTCCATCATGAATGCGACGCCGCGGGGTAGTAAAAGGTCACGAGGCGATTTCGAAATGTCTACCACGTCACACCGTGGTGCTGATGCGCAGAGGTCCTCAAAGCCAAAGCCGGTGTCAGCGATCCCCAGCATCGCGAAGAGCATGGCCTCGCAGCATGGTGCCGCAGAGCTTGAGGAAGATGACGAGTTCGTTTTGAGAACAGAGGATATACTTCAACAAGACCTCTACAGCACTGAGGTGTTAGATGAGATGCATGACCAAGCTCTGGATGCTGGGCTTTCCAAGGCAACCGAAAGGCTGGGTAATTTCTGGCGTTCATCATTTGACCATGAGATGGGAAGAGTTGCCCCCAAGCATGACACTATCAAAAGCATAGGGCCAGGCGGTAATGCGGCCCCTATGCACAAAGCGACATTTCTCGGTGCTTTACTTTTACAGCTGCATCATCCTCCAGCGGCAAAGGGAAAGCAGGCTCTTGCTGTTACCCGGCTCAGTCGATCGTCTATGCAATCGAGGACTTCTCGGCAGATACAGACGCCATCCAAGCCTACTACTATCCCCAGAGTTCTCATTGATTGGATGAACAAATTCCACGATCCCTACGAATCGTTCACTGTTGACGTTCAACGTTTTCACCCTAATCCAACAGCTCATGTCAACTATTGGGAAATACTTTTCTCGATGACACTGCGCGGAAAATTAGCTGACGTGATTCAATTATTCAAAAAGTCCAATTTCCATCAAGCAAGAACAGCTAGGGAAGATAGGAAAGACCGTGCTGGCTACAGTGAAGACCAAGTAAAAAACATCGAGCGTGTTGTCAATAGAGCAATACAAATCTTGGAACGCTGCCCAAAGCTGCAGGACGACGATTGGAATGTTGCCGGGAACGCGTGGGTCATGTTCAGGAAGCGGGTTGAGCAAGAAATCAATGATCTTGCTGTTTTCGCCGAAGGTCGGGACCGCGATTTGGAGCCCGCGGAATCTACCTTTGAAGCGTCCAATTTTGGCCTGCGGAGCACAACAAATGGACTTAGCCAGTCTGCTCGAAAAGCCGAGAGTCGAGTGCCGTGGACTGTATATCAAAATCTCAGATCTATATACGGAGTCTTGCTCGGAGGAACCACCGAGATACTAGCAATGGCACAGGATTGGATCGAGGCCACGGTTGGCTTGACTGTTTGGTGGACTGGCGATGAGGATGAAGAACTGGCCGTCGGAAGCGTTGCGTTGACTCGCAAATCCCTTCGACAATCACGTGGAGTGCGGCTCGTAGATGTAAATCCTATTCCAGCTTATTTGCGACGGCTAGCATTGGCTTTCGACAGTATATACGATGAAGGTTCGGACGAAAAGGACTTCTCGATCAACACGCTTGATTCCATCCACGTGGGCCTGGCCTCAATCTTTGAAGGGAACGTCGAAGGCGTGATGGGACTATTGCGAATGTGGTCTCTTCCTGTGGCCTCCGCAGTCGCCGAGATAGCGAGTGCTGGTGGTTGGTATCAGTCTCCAGCTGAAGTCAATGTCATGAATGGCCTTGATCAAAGCGATCTTATGATGATGAGTGGCTACGAACAGCGGATACAGCCATTCACAAGAGATTCAATTCTCACAGATTATGCGGAGGCACTATCCACGAGGGAGACCATACGAGACGTGCGAGCAGGGGCGGTGCGTGAGGGCTGGGAGCTCTCTATGTCGGTGCTTGCTCGTTTAGATGATGAGGGAATGGCCGCAAAAAAAGTGAGTGAGCTACTTGATCAGTTAGCTCTGGACTCGGATGCTCGCATGGACAAGATCCTACGTACCTGCGAGCAATTTGGGATTCCTGGTCAAGCTCGCAAGAAGACAGAGGTACCTCTACTGACCCCACCTCTCAGAAGTATTACTAAACATGAGTTAGGAATATGCCGACCATGTCATCGACACCTCCGACGACTATGGCACGGCTCTCACTTATTATGCTCGCGCTCATCAACAGAAGAAGGTCAAAGACATTTTGAATCTGCTCATCTCCTACACTTTGGTTCAGTCCATTGCCTTCCCACCATTATCAGCTCTCGATTCAAAGCTTCATTCATTGATATTCACACCAGTGCAAAGTCTCAATCAGATCGCGCAAGTCGATCCAAAAGCTGCAGAGATGCTCCACACGTGTCTCACAGGCTACGCCAGCTTGCGTAGATTCTATGATTTGCGGGACGAAGAGACTAGCCTCAAAGAAGGCCAAACCACCAAAGCGAGGCCGAGAGCACGGAAAGACGCTGCGGCAACTGCGCTGATGGCTGTCATCAACAGCGCGGCTGACAATATTCATGGCGGTCTATATGACGAACATCGAGGTGCTGTAGTGCAAGTTGACGGGCTGCTTGCCTTGCTAGGCGAAGCCATGATGTTCGTCAATCGTGCGTGTCCCTTGCTACGAATCCCAGCCTCACATCTACTGACATCTGACGCAGAGCCCAAACTGCTTCTATCGCTGCCCCAATGCTTCGCACTCCTGAAAGCGATCGAAGACCTACAAAATGTTACGCCGAGGGTCTATTCACAATGTGAAGAATTCTTCCGCTCCACCCTTGCAGCGTGCCAAAACCGGGTCGTGCCGCCATCGCCGCGGAGACTTCTCAAGAAGACGATGAGCAGCATGACTACGACTAGTAGCTTTTCTTTAGTAGGAAGCTCAATGCTTCAATCCGAGTCAAGTAATATGAGCGATAGCCAGGCCCTGGTCAAGTTGGGGGGAGATGAAAAGAGAGGCTGGGACTGGCGGACGGGGTTAGAAGATGGCGCTAAGGGCGAAGACGTGCTGAGGATACTCCGTATAGGATTGGCAATGGATATAGCTAAACACTGGATCAATGAAGGCGCCTGATGTCCGGAAGCTATGTTCTGATTAGGGGCATATCAACCTTCACGAGTCAAGCGACTAAGATCCGCTTACTCAAAATCAATTTGGCAGCTTGCCTATGCCGGCGTTGCCTACTGAGCGACCTTTAATCTCTCGTTGCACGTTTCACCACGTTCAGCATACACCTCGGCAAGTCAATTCAAGCATAGAGTCTCTTGCCAACGAAGTGTTAGGATATGGTATTGAGTGCCCATGATGGAAGCAAGACAAAGATAGTGAATTTGAAAGGTGAGATTTGGTCTGCAATTGTATCATGGGTTATCGTTAAGCCTACGAATGGTTCATTCAATCGTACGAGCAAAATGACATGGACGGAACGCGGCAATTGCTGATCTATGGTCGTCAAACTTCTCAGGGACACACAGAGCTTACTCGTCTGATGTCGCTATAGAATGAAAGAAGCCGCCAGCCCGTTGCTTGATGAGTCACAATACCAAGCTTGCCCCAAGTTTCTGTTGATTGCTTTGGGTGCCTTCAACCTCGCCTGTAGGTAGGCATTTCTTTCACACATGGTCGAACACCACCTATGATCCATCATGCTATTGAAAACAGAATGTCTAATTAGGCAATTTTCGTACGAGGATCCGATACATCTTGTGCTCTCTCCTCCACTATACTGACAGTATCGCCGATCGCTATCCAAGTCTATATATTTGTCAAGTGGTGAGCAAGACATGTGGTCGTTTCACAAGCAGCGCTCCACCATTGACTTGTCCTTGAATAACTCAAAAGGTGGTCTGAGCGAAAGTATCAATATAACGCAAAGATGACACTTGGATGAAAGATGCCTGATCTCTGGATAAGCCGTGGATGCTTCTGACAAGTGCAGAAGCTAGGAGACTGGGGTTTTGACTCTGTTGGCGCAAACACAAGTTGTTGGTTTCGTTGCTGCCGTGCGCGGAGCACATGAATTCGACAGATGAGATAAGCTTGCCCACAACCACATTTTGAAAGCTCTGACTTGACTTCCATCATCTGATACGGGAGGCTCTTTGACAGGCTGGCGATGCCCTCATTTCAGGAGTATGTACCAACGCCTAGTCCGCGCTCGTTCCAGAGCAAATCCAGAGACGGAGCTCGCTTTGATGGAGACACAATCTGCTCTATCTTCCTATCTTCACTGAGCTAGTACATAGGGCGAATAACAATTTCGTTGGAGGACTTTCTAATGCAGGCATACGTTTCTTTGGAAAAGGAAAACCGCGACATTCGTAAGATGTTGATAAGACACTCGTCCTGCGCTGACAGCAATCCATGCCCCAATTCTAACCTCAAGCTCTGGCATTTTCCTCGTTTCCATTCCTTTGCAGATTCAGACATTATGAATACTAGAGCAAACTGGCACAACGATGTTCAAACCCATCTGTTCGATGAGGGTGCGGATTATCGACCGATGGATCATCGGGATCCTGCTAGTGTACTTATCAAGCTATAGTGAAGGTGGCATCGCAGGGCATAATGGACATGGAAACACTGGGAGAACTTCAAGTACTTGCGCCTAAAGAGGCTTTGCTGTGGACAAGCACGCGGGTGACAAAAACCATGGCACACTAGTAGTAATTACTTGGCGGAGAGCCCCCACCAATTTTCTATGTATATTATCCACATTTCTCGACTATATATCTGTTGAGTACATCAACAAGTGAGTAGCTAGCATTTCCTGAACGGCGACGGCTACAGGACAGGTTTCTGATCGAGAATTGTAGACAATGTACATAGGAAATTGGTGGGGGCTCTCCGCCAAGTAATTACTACTAGTGTGCCATGGTTTTTGTCACCCGCGTGACAAGCTGAACTACGAATGAATGCCGCTAGGATACCCATGCCAAGCCCCCAAAGTAGCCTAGCCTACTTTGGCCTAGCGTAGCCGATACAGTCCCCAATCTTCACCTCAAGCTCTTGGAGAAACCTCATCATCTATCGCACTCCCCATACAACCCACCTTCCACCTCCTGTCTCTACTCACCCCCTCTCAACCCACCTCTCACCCCCAACTCCCCCGACTTCCCCATAATCCCCCTCACCCCAACCCCTCGCCCCCCAACAAAAAATGCCACCCAAACGCTCCGCCGCCCCCCCCTCCTCATCCTCCACCAACAACAAATCCCTCCCCCCAGCTCGAACCCAACAGCCACAATCAACCAGCGACACCATCGGTGGCGCGTTGCGGAATACATACGATGCGTTGACGGCGAGGGAGAACCAGAGTGTTGTTAGGGCGGTGGGGATGTTTGGTGTGAGTTCCTTTTTTGTTTTTGGGGTCTTGGGGTTTATATTGGGGGAGGGGAAGGGAAGGGGAGGGAAGGGGAGGGAAGGGGAAGGAGAAAGGGGGAAAGGGGGATGGGTGGAAGGTGAGGTGAGGGGAGGGATGGGGATGGGATGGGATAAGAATCACCTCCCTACACGATATCCGACCAGCGACAGCACAACAACACGCAAGAGCCGGAACTATACCCACCCATCCATCCATCCATCCACACACACCTCCCACCCTCCCACCCTTCCCCGTCTCCTCATCACGAACCAATCCCTCATCCCCCACCCACGACCCCGTCATGTTGTCGTATCACAATACGCAACCCAAAAAAGAACAGAGAAAAACGATACTGACATCTTCGTGTTAATGATAGATCGGCGTCGCGTTCCTAGCCAGCAGTTACGGCGAGGTGTTGAGTGATATGCTACCGTATGTCTTTCTCTCCTCTTCTCTTGTTATGTTATGTTATGTTATGTTGCTTTTGTGGGGATATGGGAAGGGTGGGGATGATGGGTGGGTGGAGAGGAGAGGAGAGGAGAGGATGAATGGATATTGATACTGATACTGATACTGATACTGATATGTTCACAGGATTTAAGCAATAATGTACTATAACCTTGACGGGTGAAACTCTACTCACTCTTAGGTTGGGTATACATCATCTATCGATGCGGAGGATAGGCATGAATTGCTGGGCCGTAGGATTGCAGCAGGTGGTGTGCTCTTAAAGCCGTGAGGGTGACGTCTCCATTCTCTCGTTAACCCCTGCGGAGGAGGAAGACAAGGAAGCTCTATTCCCAAATAACTAGATAATCCACCCCATGCTTTCAAGCTTAGGCATCTCCGTTCCATGGCTCTTACACCGACCGAGCGCTTCTCACTACTGAATCAACGATGCAACACACTCTGATCTTAGAAAAGGAAGTGTCATTCATTCCATCGAGAGATGACAAACGCTAGGCACTCCTCATCGCACCTCAGGAAAGAGATAAGGTAGGACGTGGGAAACATCCCCCCTTTGCCCACAAGATACAGAAACCTCCGTACCTACCACACCCGGACGCCAGCATACAAAAAAACCCATGTCGAACCACCGCACCCCGTCGGCTCTGAGGAAAGCCATGAATCGATACGCCTTTCCATGAGGGGATCGTGCCATGTGAGAACCTTTGATATGGGCCCTTACATGCGCATGTGAAATGATGAACTCGACAACGCTAATTTGCTAGATGAGATTGCGAGGCGGATTTTCCGCACCTACATGCGGGTGGGTGGCTGTTTGATGTATCTGTACTTTAGGCAAAGGGGGGCTGTAACCGTAGTGATTTCCCCCCTAAATCTAAAATTATAGTATGTATTGGCGCTACCCAGTACAAGAGACATACAAACTTTAAGAACAGAATTGATCTGGGCGCCAATGAGTATCGAGACTGATCAAAGGGAAAAATCGTTGAGGTTGGAATTGAATCCGATGATCTGTATCTAATCTATTCCAAAGACAAAAGGAACCTTTGTTCTTTCTATGCCAAGTACCCAAATTCTTCCATCCGTAGCAACGCCCACGCTGCATATCTCATAATTTCCAAGGTGGTAGGAATGACAGTGTTGAAAGGAGAAGTTGAATGGTAAATAGATTTAGAAAAGAATGGGTGACTGGATGAACCTTCAACAGATACAGGATGAAAATTGGAAAGGTCGTGAGACAAAAGTCCGGTAGGAATACAATGAGTGGAAGTATAGATTGAATGCCGTTGCTCGCGATTTGAAAGACTGCTCTGCCTTGCTGTGAAAGAAAGGGCCTAATAGCGTGTGCGGTGGTCCCATGCGATGCCGCCGTGTGGGTATATCACTCCCGTTGTTGCCTATGCCGTGGTTTCGCTAAAATTGATAATGGTGGTCGGGTGCGGAAGAGTCGCCGGAGATGGTGTAGACGGGTGCCGAGTAGGGTTGCTGATGGTCGTAGGTGGTCATGTTGGTGCCGCTCAGGTCGAAATCGAAGGGTTGGGCGCTGCCGGTTTGGAAGCTGTCTTCGAAGTATTCCGTTCCTGCCGTGCCGGGGGTGGTGGTTTGGCTGAAGTCGAGGGTGCGGTCGCCGGGGTCGGAGGCTGGGTGTTGATGTTGATGTTGATGGTGATGGGGAAAGTTTGGCATGGTTGGGTGGGTTTGTGGGAATCCTTGCGGAGGAGGTGCGGTGTCGAAGTCTGGTAGGCGGTCGTGTGCCTGTGGGGCGGGGGTGTTGATGGCGCTGAATCCGTGGAAGGTGTGTTCGATCGGAGAGAAGAGCGCTTCGGGCTTGATGGTGGATGGTTGTGCGACGGAGAAGCTGTGCTGGCCGGCTTGACTGGTGAGGAGCGCGAGATTGAGAGTGCTTCGATGAGCCCTCTTCCGCTTTTGAGGTGGGTGCGGCGCTGCGCCATCGGAGAAACGACGGTCGTTCAGTGGGCGGTGAGATTCCGATTTCTTCGAAGATCGTGCACGCGCATCGCGCCCGGGAACAGACCTTCGTCCTGCCTTCTTGCACGAGATCTGTGATGCTGCCGTCCGACTTCCACCATCAGGGCCGGTAGGAGACCTTTGCATACCTGGAGTGTCAGCACCGCCAGCCATCTGGAAATTGAGTGGTGAGAAGCTTTCAGGCATTGAACCTTGCAGCCCTGGATCTTCCAGCAACATCATACCTTGCTGGCCCATGACTGTCTCCGTTGCAGGATCCCCCGGTCGGTATTCCTTTAAAATGACACCGAGCCGTTCGACCGCGGCCCCCGCCAACTTGTGGAGACCGAGCTTGTTCATTTCGAGAAAGGTGCTATACGTACGCTCGACTGCGCGGAGGTCCTGGGTGTCGCTGGTTTCCAGCATGGACAAGAGCAGAATCATGGCTGCGTTGAATGCCATTTGACCCAGCGTCCAGCAGATCAACGCAGCTTGGACGCGAGTCTGGAAGAATTCAAAGGCAGTGAGGAGTGCTCGACAAGATAGCAGGACGCGTTCTCGGCCCCGTGGTGCACCATGGGCATTGCTATTCGAGGGCGTAGGGGTAAGGTCGGTTTGAGGTTCAGCAGATTCTCGACGAGCGTTTTCGATCCGCTGTCGATTCAGGAGCAGCAGGAAATTGTGCAGTTGTGCGTGCAATATTCCTGCTTGAGCATCCAGAGGCCACTGCGGGAGTTGCTTTTGCTTATCCAGCCAGGTCACATCGAATCGAACCATGTCTGGTAGAGTCTGAAATAAAGCTAGGAGCTGATCAGTGAACGTGTCGATCTGCTCGTTGCTCAAATATGCTGCAGAGAGAATCTGACGTCCTAGAATGCTGAATTGGCCGAGATAGTTCGAGAGGCTTTGGTTGATGGGATCACGGGCTATGGGTTCAGGGGCCGGGCAGTCACCCATACTTGATATACCGAGCGGTCTGCCAAGTGACATCGAATACTGCATATCCATATGCATCATCCACCACCACAGATTCTTGCGCGTCGCCACTTCTTTGGGTGGTGCGGGAGGGTTCAGCAGGTTAGGATCTCGATGTACTGAAGACACAGTCAGTATTCGGCGATCGCCATATAAAAAAACTTGGACGTACATCCGATGCTTTGAGCCAGTCGGACGGTCCCGCCAAACAATGCCGATGCGTCGAGAAACTTGCCACTATTGGTGAGATGCGGACCCATCATAACCAGAGTCTGGATGACCAACAGAGTGGGCCGATTCATGAAGCAGCCAAGTCTCAGACACTGCATGGAAGCAGCGACTGTGGGCTATCAGCTATCTGTACGAAGTACTGACGATACGGACTTACTGTAAACGTCGCTCTTTTTCGACTCCGTCTCAACGGCACCAGCGACCCACCTTTCTCCGTACTTGTCATACACTCCATACTGCAATCCTTGAGCCAACGTGGCAAAGAGCAAGGCGAGCATGTCGGGGTGCAAGGCTGCATTGTGCTCGACATTGTCCAGAAAGCGTCCGACTTCGTTCTTCGTACACTCGTCGGGCACATGAGGGAAAGAGCATGACTGGACTCGACGTTGAAAAGCGTCCAGGTAGAAGTAAAGGTCCTCTTCGGCGGGAAGAAGTTTGATCAAGGTGGAGATATCATCTTTGGCAGACCAGAGAGTGGGAAAAGGATGGGATGTTGCCAACTGAAATGCAAAGATGTCGGTGCCACGAGGAACGGCATGAGTCAGGCTAGCAGGTTTCCGATCAAAGGCCAAGTGTGCAAACTTGATCGTCTTAGCTGGATGATCAGACAATCAAGGAACGATCGAAGATCTCACCTCTTCTACGACGCTGGTCATACCAGGACTTCCGAAGTAGATGTTGGCACTCATCTCACCCAGATAGTCACGCTTTTGGCCTAGGGTAGCGGGTTTCTTGGAAGAAGCAATTCTGGGAGGCAACTTGATCTTGGGCCCACTCTGTCCCAAGGAAATCACTTCATCCAAAGGCTCCGATTTGACGGGATCTCCGCGCAACATGGCCACCTCATTGCGAAGTTGAGCGATGGCCTTGTCCTTTTCTTTCAGGGCCTCGGCTTGCAGGATGGGATGTCGCTCGGCTTCGGAGAGGTCGAACTCGCAGTGATCGGCAATCTGATGAAGGGAGCAAGCCGTACACGGTTGTATTCGATCACACTGATACCACCCTGATAAGATTCACCACCATCACTGATGGATGAGAGCGCGACCTACCTTGACCTTACGGGCCCTACAAGGGTTGCATGACAGTTGAGGACGTTTCGACTTTTCTCGAGCACGTTGGGGTTGCATGGGCAGCTGGGGTGGATTGATAAAGTCATTGGTGGAGAAGTTGGCATTAGTCGTCGCTTCCATGGTCTGTCGAGGGTGGAGGGTGAAGGGATCAGCAGCGGGCCGAGTATGGATGGATATAGGTCCATGAGACACGGTGGTTAGTAGGCGCTGGCGGGGGACTGTGGTCTGTGGACTGTGGTCGTGGGTCTTGGACCGGTGCAGTGAAGTGACTGGCGGAGCATATCAAATCAGACCATCAGACAATTAGTCAACTAGTCAATTCGTCAATTCGTCAATTCGTCAATTGATGTCTCAAGAGACTCCTTCGACGCAGGTCAAGATAATAGATTAGGGCTTGCTCCGGTATGCGACACGGTGTCAGTGGCAGATCTAGGCCTCTGGCTATTGGTAGCCACTCATGCAGCTACATGACGATACAAGGTGACAATATCATATGCAATTGACGTCGTGCATGCGCACAAGGGGATTGCAACTAGTAGTCATGGCCCTTGGGTTAGATTGCTTAGATTGCCGAGAGGGAAGCTGCCTCGATCTGCCACGCTCTGACTGGCCTCTGGCTCGACCAAGGTCCAAGGGGAGCATTTGCGATAGGTTAGGATGGGACATTAGCGTGAGCAGGTCTGTTAGTTTCTATCGTTCGGGCAATGATATTGGAGATTGAGAGGATGCCTGGTTAGGGATTGGGGTGGCTTGCATTGGTCTGCTTTGCTAAGTGCTAAGCGGTGACCCCTGTCGATATACGAGACAGCACTCCAGCAGAGAGGTACGGAGTCGACCCGTTGCAGGGCCGCAGGACGTTGAGGGCTGGTCCAATGAGAGCACAGTCTGCGAGGCTTGCATCGACAGTCGAGTCAGACACTACTCCGTAATATGCTCCAGTGAAGTGCTGAGAGATGGTGGCAGCGCACTATTGGTACATCTCGGCCAATCGTTGCTCGTCACTGGCCTTCCGTCCAAGTGAAGCGGGTTCCGTGCTCAGTGACCATTGGTCCAGACCAAATGATCCAATGAATTCGACATGTGATCCTCAGCTGTGCGCAAGCTCCATCTCCGAAGAATGCATTGATACTCGCCAATCTGGTCTGATGTTGGAGAAAACAAAGGAGAGGGTCTCCCGTGGAGACGAGGAGATCAGATGTATGACATGGATCAGGGATCAGGGATCAGTGGAATCAAGGGGCCACACACAGACTGACTGCTAGTCTGCTACTGTGCTAATGAAAGGAGGAGGACGAATATTGGTAACGAACGCACGCCCCGCTAGTGGCCGCGTCGATCCCGTCATGACCCGTCGAACTCAATTTTTCCCACTCTCCCACGTCTCCGTTCGCTCCGATGCTCCCCTTGGCCTAGCCGTTCACTAACGGTATTGCAGTCGCATTGATCTTCATCGCCTCAACCCTCAGGTAAATTCTATGCGCAGAATATTCACATTCTGAACTTCGAACAAACTCCAGCGGAAATGCTCATTTCTTTCGCGATTTGTCAAAATCCCTACGCTGTAGAAACTCCAATTTCGTGCAGAGTTGTTTGCTCGCGTCAAAAGCCTCCTGTCAGCCAATTGATCCTAGGCGCATTTACCATCCGGCCTAGACTCCCCATATATTTGTCAACCACTCAAGGCGACTCCCACTCAGTGGCCCCATGCCGTCATGCCATCACCATTCGCTCTCTCATTCCTGTCATTTCTCTTGTCCTGCCTCCTCCATACTCCTGAAAGAGGATAAACTGCCATCGAGCCCTTAACGGCGAAAGAGACGATGTCATGGGCGTCCAAGCCACCATTGGCTCCCCACAGCCTCGACCAAGGTCCAATCGAACCACTGACATCGTATCCAAACATAGCCCTGTCAGAGTAAAGTAAGGTATCTAGCAGTGAAGCGTCATCTACGAAGTATGTTGTAGTCTATAGCGTAAATCCACCCTACCACTTACACTATCCGATTTCATGAGTAGAGTTTGGGTCTTGGTATGTGAAACTTTGATGCAGCTTGCTGTCGCTTTCCCGTCCCCTTCCACCCCAAACATCGACCCCTCCATGGTACTAACCTTGAGCAAGGAATTGCTTTCTTGCCTGCAGCTTACTAGAAACCTTGACTGATGCAATCGATGTGGGGGTACGGCAGGATACATCACATTGGCAGAAAAGCTGGATAGCTTTCCTCCTTCGGGACAGCACACGAGCTGACCATCCATACATGGCGGCCGAGATGAGATCTGGAGAATCTGAAGGCTCCCCGCATATCCGCAAATCTCTGTCCTCTTGGGTCATCGTGGGTTCGCTCGTTACCCGGTTTGGGAGAGGAGCTTATCCGTCCCAAAATGCACGAGGCACGAGGCATGCTGCGTCTGCAATCCCGTCAGGGACGCGCCTCCGGGTCTCATCAGACGCCCCTTGCTACTTTACTTTATGCTACTGAACCCAGATGCTCACAAGATCGGATCCCCTTGCCTCGAGCCGCATCGAAGCCGACTGGCTCAAGATAAAGTACCCATCGTATTGCGCCTGTGACCCTCGAAGCGCCATGATGTGATCTAGATCTCACACGCGATGCGGACGGCTACCTACCCTTAGAGATGACGACTTGCTTCGTCTTTCCCTATGGAAAGTGATCCAGATTGGCAACAGTTGGAACGTATCGCATCCCTGCAATCACCTCCAATCTTGATAGCGTATCGCTGTGCGAAACCTTTCGAAGCCAGTTGCGGTGTACTGTCTCACTTGCCTGCGAAAGCTTCGAGAAATGACTCAATTGAGTCCTTCCGCCGTTGACAAAGGTTTTTAGTGTAAAGATGATCTGCATTATGTTGTGGACCCTTTCAGCCAAATGTGTGGAGAAACGAAGCGAGCCAAATCAGATCGCCCCACGTCCAAGTTCGCTGCGCATATTCCTTGTCCCCATTACCTGTACCAGGTTTCGACACGGGAGAGACGGTGTGGGCGTGTTAGTGGGTGTGGATGGTGTGGGTCCCTTGCTGTGCCCATTGTTCTCAGATGGGGGCATGTCGATACGACGAGCCCTCGGAGGATTGACCACATTGACGCATCACACCACCTCTGCAGCCCTGAACAAACAGAAGAATGAACAAAATCGCGCTCCACGGCGTTGTTGCCAAAGAGAACCTTGCCGTTGACAGTTCGGAGGAGCTCAACTGTAGGTAAGTTGGGGTCATTCGGCATGATTGAGTGCTTTCCATTTAGTAAGAAAGCCTTGTGCCGATGCTTTCCAAACCTAGATCTCAGTCTGATCATCGACAACGTATTACGATGGACCTTTCTCGGATGCTTGTCACTCACTTTAGCGCTTTCTTCGCTTATATACGAAGGATGGTGCAAATATTGGCATGCTGAATATTGCTGAATACATCTCCCGCGGCTCTTCTGGCGCTGGCGATAAATGACCAATGATTGTCCGTCTTCACTGGGAGCTTTTGGTAGATCCGCCACAAATTGCGATGATCTCCTCATCATGTAATAACGCTACCAGTGAGTGGGAAGTGGTTGGAGCAGGTCACTTGGTATTGGACCTTGACCCTCGCTAACGGCCCCTGCAGATCTTGTAATTGAAGGTGCACTTATTCTGACGGCGAAAAGGTATCTGGTTGTTGGGCAGGTTCCAAGTTGCATGAAGGGTGCGGCTGATATCCTGGACGACTCCACATATGGCTATTTTGCATGCCCTGATAGCTGAGATGGAAGCAGCTCCATTTATTGACGACCTCATCTCTCCCTATCGGACATCTCCCGACATCTAAGGAGGCTGCCGTTCTATTCTTACGGGGCTCACATCGGAAGCTGGCGAAATGGCGAAATGGCGAGATGGCACTCATCGATAGAACTTTGCCATACAATAAAGTCCTATCCAATGGACTACTTTGTGAGTCCAGTCCCGGTCAAGGTGGCCAATCTCCTGTCCCTTCCTCTGTGTCCTTCAAGCGAGCGGACAGAAAGACTGTCAGCGCCATCGACGAGTCTCCTGATTGGAGATGTGAATTCGGCACATTAATTCCCAACGGCACTGTTGTAGTCTTTTGCCTGGCTAGCAGTTTCTGGAAGACGGTGAGGGTCAACCGATCGAAACTCCGATGTTCGCCTTCGGTTGATTGTCCGAGATGAGTATGTGACAGTCTGAGCTATCGTGACCAAGATAGTTGGTGTTCATAAATCTCTTATGCGTATCCTGCTCGTGGACGCCATTGTCGATGCTAGTTCTGGGACCAAAGACCGAAAAAGAATGATGTTGTGGCCTCCAGTCGTGAGGTCCAAGTCAGGTCTTGGTTTCCACACGGTCATTGCCAAATCGCTTATGCGAATCCTGCTCGTGGACGCCATTGTCGATGCTAGTTCTGGGACCAAAGACCGAAGAAGAATGATGTTGTGGCCTCAAGTCGTGACGGTCCAAGTCAGGTCGTGGTATTCGCACGGTCATTGCCGAATCGAAAAAACGCTGATCGATGGCTCTAGTCCTGAATCTCCTTGTATTCCTTCATATGAAGGAGTTGAGCAGCTAGGCCTCTTCTGTTCTCTCAATGGCGGAATAGTTTCCATATACTGCTTCATTTGAGTATCCATTGAGATTCAATAGTATTGTCTTAGACAACAGCGCAGTGAATCATGGCCGTTGCTCACTCTGAGTTGAAGTTCCGTTGTGTTTTGGGATTGAGTCCGTACTCGTAGTAGATATTCTAGCGATTGGTCCAGATTCGTCCCGCCCGGTAGATTACGGCCTTGGCACGCTTGGCATCATGGCGGATCCTCTCCGCTCCAACCCTCGACCTGGGCAACAGTCTACTATGGTAACAGCCGTAATGATGTTTCGTAGAACAGCCATGACTATTCCAATGTGTTGCTCGCACGACCAGCAGGCATACCTGCCAAATATAATGAGAGATCAGGCTTACTTACCAGAGCCTCGCACCTCTTCGCCACTGCAACCCTCACCTCCAAACATCCTCTCTCCTTCCCTCGCTCTCCCATTCCACACTGCTATTCCTCAAAGATCCCTACATCAACACCTTGCTAAAGCACATATTCTGACTGTGAAGCGTGCTGCCGTCGCATAGTTATGGCTTCTATGTTCGTTGCACACACTTTCACCGCAGGCATAAGGTGAGGAAGGAGAGAGAGGGGGGGAGTGAGGTAGGGATGTGGTGTGTGAAGTGTGATGTTTGACTGGGAATTGTTTGACTGGGAATTGTTTGACTGGGAATTGTTTGACTGGGAGATGTGGGATGGGTGTGTCAATGGCTAAGAGGTGGATGAGTTGGGGATCGAAATGTATGGATTTTGATTGGAAGGTGTGGAGGAGGGAAAGTGGGTGTGTGGATGGTTAAGAGGTGGAGGGTGAGGCTGTGGGAAGTCAAGGTAGTCCGAGGGAAGGTCGTAGGAATTGGGTGCGTGTGGATGATGGGAGGAGTCTGGCTAGTTTTAAAGGGGAAACAGAGGAGTGAGATGGGTGAGGATTCAGGTCAGAGGATATATGTCTTGGGCGAGGTGTGAGGATGGCGTCAAGAGGTAGGTTGTGGACGGCGCTTTAGGCATGTACCATTGTCTGGATGTAAGCTGGTCGATACCACGATGTGTGTAAGGAGTGTGTGTACGGAATATTTGTTGATTAAAGAGAAGATGTGTAGATCTTCTATCGCTGCGATGGTGAAAGGATTATCAAACGTGCATTGCCTCCGAAGCCTCAGTGCCCGACTGAGGATACCCGCGTTTAGGCAGTCGCAGTACCGCCCGAACCAGCGCAGACATTCTGCAAGCTCTTCAAAATGGCAGTAGGGTTCCCATTCGCGTCCGTCAGTGACGGATTGCACGACTCAGGCGCGTTGTTGATGGCCGGCGAACTCCACTCGGCGCTGTTCCAGAAGATCTTCTCCACATACCCGAGCTTGATGATTTGAGGGAGTAGCGTGTTCATGTACACAGCGATACCAGCGGCGTCCAATTTGCAATCTGCGCTGGCGGGCGAGAGCTCTGTGATCCAGATCTTCTTGTCAGGCCATTTGCCGTGCAACGCCCTGATGTGAGTCATGGCACCGTCGACGTCAGGATTGTAGAGGTGTTGGGCTATGATGGGGATCTGGTCGAAACAGCCGTTGCAGTTTTCTTTGAAGGTGGAGAGCCAGTCGCTCTCGGCGTTCATTAGCGCTGGGGAGATGAAGGTCGTCTTTGGGTGGGGGGTGGAAAACAGTTTTGATAGATTCTGAGCGGCCGGGATGGCGTCGATGAGTGCAGTCTTACCTTCGAAGGAAAAGTCGGGTTCGTTGAAGAGTTCGAGGTAGACTGGTGCGTTGGCGCTTTGGACCAGTTCGATCGCGGCGTCAGTGTCATTTCCGTCCATCACTACGTGGATCTGGGCAGCGTTGAGGGCGGGATTCACTGGAGGGTGGAGGTAGTGATCGTTCGTGTCAAGCGTACCAAGGGAGAAACCAACTGCGGGCAAAAGGATGATTAGCAGGTTTTCACGGGTCCTAGGTTGGTTGTACCCACTCCAGTTGTTGACCCCATGTTCAGACAAGGAGGTCCATGTAGTTCCAGGCCAGCCGCCATTCTTGGGAGCGTTGGTGTTGAAGACGGCATTGATGAATCCCTCCGGACAAGATCCACCACCAGACACGGGAGCAATACTCGCAGTAGCAGTCGAAGCGGTCGCAGAAGCACTGTTAGAGTAGTGTGGTGGGAGTATCAGGCCGCTACCAGAGGTATTGGATGGCGTGGACAAGCCAGCAAGATTATTGTTTGCGCCTACGGCCTGCGCAGCGGAGTCTTTTCCAGCAGTCGCACCTCCTGAACTTGCACCTCCTCCTGGAGTTGCAGCCCCGCCTGATCCAGCGACAGAAGGGGCGGACGAAGAGGCAGAGGGTTTGCAGGGAGATGCATCGCTGCCAGCAGCAAGGACCAAAGCAACATAAAAGAGTGGCAGCATCTCGACTGTATGCTATTACACAAATGAATGAGATATTACAAGACAAAGAAGGATACGCGAAAAGGAAAGTACTGAATTGAACGGTAACAAGCCGAGATATAGATGCAGAGAAATGACATGGTCATTTCTCCCACTGCAGGCATTGCAGGTGGAGGGGAGAATCCATCTTGCGTCCGTTTCAAAAGCACGGACAACGACCTGAGATGATACGGGAGACCCACTTTGGTGCGCCCTTGTACACGGCTTGAGAGTCTATCCTCGACGGCCTGCGACCTTCTACTTGGCTCGTCAGTCGCTGAAGGAGGTGAAGCAGAAACATGAAGCAACCTCGGAGGAATGTCGAGTCGCTTCTCGTGCCGCTACGGGACGTAGAATTATAAGCGATCCCCCTTTCATTCGAAACGGGCAAATAACCTCTCACTATTTGCGCGCCTGTAGAATCCATCGCACACGTACGTGGAGAGTTCCATTATGAGCTAATGCAATTACTGAAACGATTCCGGCTTACTGCTAACGGTGAGGATATAAGGTGGTCATCGAATGTAATGAGTTCTGTACCTGAAGGATGTTTAACCTGCAGTACAAAGGTGTGGTCTTGCCTACATGGCGACTTGCGAGGTTGTTTACAACGGAATGTTGAGCAGCAACAAACGGCTGCAGGAGAAGGAGTTTGGGATGAAGGGTTTCGTGAGATCTGGGTGGGGCCGACCGGCCAAGAAGGGTCTCGCTGAAACAGAGTTTGCCGCAATCCAGAGGACTCAATGCCGTACTGTACCCACGCTGAAGATTTAAGATATGCTGATTGGCAGACCTCTAGATGCTTGTGAGGATCAACGTGGGATCACCAACAGGAGTTGCCGCTTCTCAGTGTCTGTATGACCGAAGGCAGAATTTCAGGCGTCCTGACTTCTAAATTCCTCAACGCCATTGTTGATGCTCCCGGGTATCTTGTATCTCAGACCACGCTTCTCAACGCCAATGACTGTTTCTAGCTGCAAGATAGTTTTCACTTCACATCTGGAGCCATTCTTGAAAGTACTCGCAAGTCCTCGCGTTCACAGGGCCGCTATCCTCACAAAGTTCAAAGACAGGGCAGCGTCCACATGGAGATTCTGTGAGGCCATTGTCAAGCGAAGCCCCCTCTTCTCCTGCTACCACGCGTACTGCCCTGTAAGCCTTTCCCTTTTGAAGCTTTTCCAGACGGCCGTCCCAGCAGAGATTATTGAGGAGCTGCTTCATTTCGGACTCTTTCATAACAATGCCAGAAATTCCTGACTCATTGATGGCTTTCGTTGCCTCTGCGAGTGTGGGATATGCGTTATAGCCTGGAGGGAACGGCAACATAGTTTTCTCTCTGTCCCTACCATGACCCTTTCGCCTGAGGATTTCAGCTCTCATCTGCTCGGCTTGCTCTTGATTAAACTGCTTCGAGCTTGACCTTTTCTTGGTGTCCGGCAACGGGGGCAACCACCAGCTTCGGCCAATAATGTACTTTTCCGTCCAATGAGACATCTGATAGACGAACTCTTCGTCCAGAACGCCGTCCGTATGAAATGGTCCTCCAGTCACGTCTTCTGATGGCTGGAGCTTCGATAGCATGTACGTTTTTCGGTTTGGGAACTTCACTGTCTTGATGGACTTTATCAAGTTCTTATTCTCTAAGCTCTTAATAGCCCGGTTCATTGTGGTCATGTGTAGGTTCGTCTTGACTCGAAGCATTTTACTCCATATGCCCTCGCGCGCCGAGGTTTCAATATAGGAGTAGACGAGGGCTTCATCCTGATTTAGCGTTTTGTACCTGACAAAGACATCGGGTGTTAGCAACTATAGTTTCCCCTGATGTCCCAAGATCTCATACTTCGCAGCATCAGTCTTATTGACCACTTTCCAGCAGATCCGACCATCCTTTTGCATCACTTTGAATAGCCCATCCTTCGCAAGCTGCTTAGTGTATACCAGTAGCTGCTCTAGATTATTGTCAGGAATAATGTTGAATGCAAGGAGCTCCTCTTGATTGAAAACGAGACCCGCTTCCAAACTAGCACAACGAGTATACAAGGCCATTTTGAGCTCTTTTGGGCTGGATATGCCGTTTGGCTCATTCATCGTAACATCCCCATCCCCACCTGGCTCTTCCTTGGGCGCTGTAGTTGCCATGGCCACGGAAGTGTTGGTATCGATCTTCAGACCAGGAAAGAAGACCTTTGCTACACGAAAGGTCCAAGGTTCCTGCAAATTTTCGGCACATGTTTCAATTCGGACAGTAGGGTGGAGGATGCGGAACAATGCCGCTTAAAGCTTTCGTTTAGGGCTGAGCGAGCTCTCGACTTCTACCAGCATCCAAACAATTCTATAGTCGGAGAACCGCCATGTTCAAAGCATTCCTCTTCTCCTCCGAGCATACCCGCACGCGTTAAGGATCTTTCAAGTTAAATATGGCAGACGAACTCAAAGCTGAAGGCAACAAGGCATTTGCCGCAAAGAACTTTGACGAAGCAATGTGTGTGACCATGTCCTAAGCCGGTAGAACTGTTCTTGCTAACTTGATGAAGTGATAAATTCTCCAAAGCCATCGAGATAGAACCCGAGAATCATGTTCTTTACTCTAATCGTTCCGGTGCCTATGCTTCGAAGAAAAACTTCGATCAGGCTTTAGAAGATGCAAACAAGACAACGGAGCTCAAACCTGACTGGGCCAAAGGCTGGGGGCGAAAGGGTTCCGCGCTTCATGGCACAGGAGACCTACGTATGCCCTGATCCTCCCTTATCTGGTGAAAGGTATTGGTACTCATGTCGACTAGTTGGCGCCAACGATGCCTTCGAAGAGGCTTTGAAGCTCGACTCTACCAATGCACAAGCCAAATCAGGCCTTGCAGCTGTAAAACGTGCCATTGATGCCGAAGAGGCTGCGGACGGGGGTGGTCCTGGTGGAGGGTTGGGCAACATGTTCAACGACCCCCAGATGATCCAGAAACTTGCCAACAATCCCAAAACACGGTCACTACTCGCGGATCCGCAATTCATGCAAAAGCTACAACGGCTGAAGAGTAATCCAAATGATATTGGGACCGAGATGCAAGATCCAAGATTCTTGCAAGTTATGAGTGTACTACTCGGCATTGACATGTCTTTCGGAGGTGCAGGAGGCGAAGGAGGCGTGCCGGATCTAGGTGGGCCAAAAGACACTGAGGAGGATGTTACAATGTCCGACGCCCATCCGTCGTCGGCCAAAGCAGCAGAGCCAGCAAACCCCTCAGCACCGGAGCCGAACCCTGAGCCAGAAGATGAGGAGGCTGCTACAGCGAAGAAGGCTAAGGAAGAAGCAGAAGGTGAAAAGAAACTTGGTACAGAGAATTACAAGAAGCGGCAGTTCGACGTCGCCATTGAGCACTACGATAAAGCTTGGAGCCTGCACAAGGACATCACTTATCTCACAAACAAGAGCGCTGCTCAATTCGAGAAGGGAGACTACAAGGATGCTATTGAGACCTGTGAATCTGCGATTGAAGATGGAAGAGCAGCTCTGGCAGATTTCAAGACTATAGCAAAGTAGGTCATCCCTATCATTGCTTTCGCACCCTCTACTGACAACTGCTAGGGCCTTCGGTCGCATTGGTACCTCGTACGAGAAGCTCGGTGACCTGCCAAAGGCCATCACAAACTATCAGAAATCTTTGACCGAACACCGCACACCTGATATTCTCAACAAGCTTCGTGCTGCAGAAAAGGCCCAGATCAAAGCAGAAAAAGAGGCATATATCAACCCCGAAGAGGCCGAGAAGGCACGAGAGCTGGGGGGCCAAAGGTTCAAGGAGGCAGATTGGCCTGGAGCTGTCGCGGCATATACGGAGATGACCAAGCGAGCACCCGATGATCCTCGAGGCTACTCAAACCGCGCCGCGGCGCTCATCAAGCTTATGACATTCCCAGGAGCCGTTTCCGACTGTGATATTGCCATTCAAAAGGACCCTAAGTTTATCAGAGCCTACCTAAGGAAAGCCCAAGCGTACTTCGCCATGAAAGAATACAGCAAATGTACAGATGTTTGTGCGGAGGCCATGCAGCACGACGAGGGCGGTAAAAACTACCGGGAGATTGAGCAGCAACAACAAAAAGCTATGAACGCACAATTTGCGGCACTTGTGGGAGAGACCGAGGAACAGACTCAGGAGAGGATCCAGAAAGACCCAGAGGCAAGTTCAAATTTCAATGCGCACATGTTGGTTTATAGCGGCTAACTCTTGAACTAGATAATGGGAATCCTCCAAGACCCAGTCATGCAAAGTATACTGCAACAAGCGAAGACCGACCCTGCCGCTCTCCAAGATCATATGAAGAATGCTGATATCAGAAATAAGGTTCAAAAACTGGCCGCTGCTGGTGTGATCAGGACTCGATGAGCATAGCCAAGCGAATGGAAAAGCATATTGAGAATCGTAACCGAAAGCGCGTTCAGCTACTTGAGCGATTTCACATGTTTTGTTGTGTTGTACAAAATTGTCAGATCAGGATAGCTTGTGAATTTAGCTTACTGGGCGATATTCTACCTAGTGATGGAATGCATATAAGCTGGATATCAAGGCTGTGACTCTTCGCTGTCCGCGTAGAAATGTGAATGACCTTGTTATGAGCCTGTGACTGGCTTCTACGACAAGGAAACAAGTCCAGATAAGCTACTCTTTCGGTAGCCAACAATTAAAGTCGAAGAAATTGCGACTAGCGTACAAAGGTACTAGTACAGGGTCCAGCTCCGTTTGTGGGTCGGCCGAGGCGATCTGGACCCCTATGTGATTGTGGATAACGCCGAGGATCGCCCTGTGCTGTTCTTCGCAACTTCCTTGGAGCTCCAAATCCAGAATCGGGTGCACATAGAACTAAGTCCTTAGCTCCAAGCGCTGAAATGCTGTGCTATAGGGCTTGAATAAGCCATTCAATTGCATACCTTACAACACCTCCTTCCTTCAGAAGATGATGTCCCATCTTCATTCGCGGGCTGGGGAGATCAAGTCCCAAGCCGTTACTGGAGCTGCCCAAGATTCCAACAACATAGTGAGCGCGGAAAATGCAGAGCAGGCCATAACCGAAGAGTCGAAGAAAGCTGGCGTGGCAGCTTATACCTTCGATCCAGATGCCTCTCCAGAAGACAAAGCAGCCCAAGTGAGATCGGTCAGTTATCTAGCATATTCGCAATGGACCTCTAAGAATCTCGAAATAACGTCGTTATAGCACATTCCTCCTGGGTTCCATCACGACAAGAAGCCCAAAGGCGTAGGGATTGCAACGGACATTGTATGTCAAGGACTCTAGTGAGAGGTACCGATCTGACACGTTGCACAGGATGATGGCACGCCTGACCAATACGAACTTCCTCCGCCGAGCAAAGAGGGGGCTATACCTGCGTCTCTGCCTTCCGATGCCAAATCTGTCTTGCCAAATGGTCACGTACATCAAGATAACGGGGAGCGGTTTGTTGGGAAGACTGGCTGGGCACCTAGATTTGGGACAGGAAGCATCACCACCGAGGAGGCCGAAGAGAGCCTCCTCGACCATAGTACGCTCTTAGAGAGCAAGCTGGACGACAAATTTTTCGGCGGTACGTTTTCTGTCTTCGTGGAAGGCTGCTAAATCTCAAGATGCGGCGGGCTGATTCAAACTAGACTGGTATCATAACACCGGAGTCATCGTATTCGCCTGCCTCAGCTCATGGTTGGTAGCATTACTGGGAGGTGGCCTTGGCTGGGTCTTCTTAATCATGGCCTGCTGCGCAACATATTATCGTACATCTATACGTCGAGTACGGCGCAATTTTCGTGACGACGTCAATCGAGAAATGGCCAAGTCTCGGTTAGAGACCGATACCGAGAGCCTTGAATGGATAAACAGTTTTCTGGTCAAATTTTGGCCGATCTATGCTCCCGTACTTTGTGACACTATTATCGCTTCTGTGGATCAGGTCTTGAGTACGTCGACTCCGACATTCCTTGACAGTATGCGAATGAAAGTCTTTACCTTGGGCTCCAAGCCAATACGCATGGATCACGTGAAGACATATCCACGAGCAGAGGATGACACTGTGCTCATGGACTGGAAATTCAGCTTCACTCCCAACGATACGACGGATCTCACGGCTCGACAGCTCAAGAATAAGATCAATCCCAAGGTTGTGTTGGAAGTCAGGTTAGGAAAAGGTGTTATTAGTCACTGCATGGACATCATTGTTGAAGATTTCGCTTTTTCTGGTCTAATGAGGGTCAAAGTCAAGCTTCAGATTCCTTTTCCTCATGTTGAGAAAGTCGATATTTGCTTCCTTGGGAAACCGGACATTGATTACGTCTGCAAGCCATTGGGTGGCGATACGTTGGGTTTCGATATGAATTATATCCCCGGGCTCGAAGGTTTCATCAAAGAGCAGATTCACGGCAATTTGGGTCCAATAATGTACGATCCAAACGTCTTTCCCATCGAAATCGCGAAGATGCTAGCCGGCAATCCGGTTGATCAAGCCATTGGTGTCCTGGCTGTCACCATTCATGGCGCACAGGGTCTCAAAAACTCAGACAAGTTGGCAGGAACTCCGGACCCGTACGCTGTGCTTTCACTCAATAGCCGTGACCCCCTAGGCAAAACAAAAACCATAAAGGAGAATGCTGATCCTCGTTGGAACGAAACACTATACGTCATCATTACTTCTCTTGCTGAATCATTGACGATCCAGGTGTACGACTGGAACGAGTATCGCAAAGACAAGGAATTGGGCACAGCAACTTTTCCCTTGGATCAATTGGAAGCAGTAACGGAGCACGAGAATTTGCAGCTTGAGGTCATGGGTAACGGCAAGAACCGAGGTATCCTTCAGACTGATGTGCGATTCTTCCCAGTCCTGGATGGCCAAAAGATGGAGGATGGAACCACGGGACCAGCTCCTGAATCCAACACTGGTATTGCCAGACTTACGGTCGAACAAGCGAAAGACCTGGACGGTACCAAAAGCTTGATCGGACAGCTGAATCCCTACGCAGCACTGATACTCAACGGCAAGGAAATGCATGCAACACGGAGACTCAAGAGGACTAATAATCCTATCTGGGATAATGGCTCGAAGGAGTTTCTGGTGACGGACCGGAAAGCAGCTAGACTCGGCATAGTGATCAAAGACGACCGTGATCTTGGCACAGACCCGATTCTTGGCACTTACCAGATAAAGCTGGATGATATGCTACAACTGATGGACAAGGGTCAGGAATGGTACAATCTAGCTGGAGCCAAGACCGGCCGCGCCAAGATGATGCTGCAATGGAAGCCCGTGGCTATGAAAGGCGCCCTAGGCGGCTCTGGTGGCTATATCACACCGATTGGGATCATGCGCTTTCATTTCGAGAGTGCACGAGAGCTTCGCAACTTGGAGACCATGGGCAAATCTGACCCATACGCCAGAGTCCTTCTATCGGGGATCGAAAAGGGCAAGACAGTCACATTCCAAAATAATCTCAACCCAGATTGGGACGAGATTATATACGTGCCAATACATACGCCCCGAGAAAAGCTGATTGTAGAAGTCATGGACCAGGAAACTACTGGTAAAGATCGCTCCCTAGGTCTTGTCGAGGTAGCCGCATCAAACTATGTCCATCTAGCTGATAACGGCGAATATCAAATTCATGACGAGAAGCGAAAGCAGTCGCAACCCCTACGCCTGAATGGCAAAGGTTCGCCCAAGGGAACCCTTAATTTCACTATCGCATTTTACCCTACCCTCAACATTGTTGACCCAGAAGAGGAGGAAGCAGCAAATGCCGCCCAGGAGAATAGTGCAGCGAGAACGTCTCTCGGTGTAACGCAAGGAAGTACTGACGGGAGATCAAGGAGTAGCACTATGAACGGTTCAGTCGCTGCGCCAGCCTCCAATGAAGAGGACAGGGAATTAGGGAAGATTGACACTACCCTTGCTAAGCAGCTTTCTAAAAACGAAAAGGAACAGGAAGACTTAAGTGATAGTAGCGCCAATGCTCCACCCAAGCTTCGCCTTTCGCCTGACGAGCTAGTCAAATATGGTAATATACGATTGTCGGCCATTGCAATGCGTTCGCTAACGAGAGCCCATAGAGTCTGGCCTTCTAGTTTTCAAGCTCATAGAAGGGACTCTGTCTCGTTCAGATGTACGCGTCGAGGTCCTTATGGACGATTACGTGTTTCCTTCGTACTCCTCTTCAAAAGCTAGATCCAGACAGAACGTCTTTGGCGAGAGTAAGTGTTCTTAGCATCTTGATGAATGAAGTCTGATGAGAGAGCACAGCTGGTGACGCATTCGTACGAGAGCTTGATATGTCACAAATCACCTTGCGACTGAAGGAAAAGCAAGACAAAAAGGGCGACAATGGCAATGAAGAGCATACAATCGCAAAACTGCACGGTAATACCCTGGAGATACTACAACGGTGTTTGGTAAGATCTCCATGACAGCAGGCTTGCTATTCATGTTAATGGCATCTGCTATAGTACAAGCCCACAGAATTGGTCCTCAAAGGTAACGACGGCACGGTCAGCCGGATTACTGTCAGCCTCAAATATATTCCTGTCAATATGACACTCGACCCAAGGGAAAGTATTAATAATATGGGTACGCTCCGTCTCGACATCCTCGATGCCGCAGACCTACCGGCTGCCGATCGCAATGGATACAGTGATCCCTACTGTCGATTCAACCTCAATGGCAAGGAGATCTACAAGACGAAGACTCAGAAGAAGACCCTTCACCCAGCTTGGAATGAATACTTCGAATGTCCAGTCAAATCTAAGATTGCCGCCATCTTCAAGGTCAGCGTTATGGATTGGGACATGGGTGACAAGGACGATCTTCTTGGCGAAGCAATGATCAATCTCGAGACTCTTGAGCCGTTCAAGCCACAGGAGGTGGTCCTGAAGTTGGATGGGAAGTCTGGTGTATTACGACTCAAAATGCTCTTCAAGCCAGATTATGTCACACGGTCCCGACAAGGTTCATCGACATTCTCCGGCACATTCGCAGCGCCTGGCAAGATCGTTGGAGCTCCCGTCAAAGGGGTCGGAATGGTTGGCGGTGGTGTTGTTAAAGGCGCTTCGTTTTTGCGTCACGGTTTCAAGAACAAGAGCCGAGCCGCTAGTGGGGACATGACCAATGGCCTTTCCGGAACGTCTCCAGAAGAGCCGCTGAATGACCCTGGTATGCTAACGCCCCAACGCGCAGCCCCAATGATGGATCGTAGCCCGTCGATACCTCAAACTCCCCCCCACATTCGACAGAAGAGTTTCGGTGCAGCGTCTACAATGAGCGGCGCAGGAGGACTTCCTGGGAAGCCAGAAGTTGGCACTTGCATGTTTATAGTGCAATCGGCATCGGGTTTCCCACCTTCATCGAAGATCCAAGTTCATGTCAAGCAGGGTACTGGGAAAGGCGCCAAAGAGATTCACAAAACCAAAGGGATCAAGTCTCCCTCGGGTGAAATCGAGTGGGAGAACGAAATGTTCCGAGCTACATGCTCGCCTGACACACAATTCCAGATCCAGGTCAAGGATGACAAGCTTCTGGGAGCCCATGACCTTGGCGAGGTCCCGTTCTTTGTTGACGATTCAGCCACGGGAAGTGAAAGGAGCGTTAAGATTGGCGAGGGTACAGTTGTGCTCACAACCTCTTTCATACAAGCAGAGAACAATCAGGCTGATAGTCCACGGAGTCGACGGAGTTTCTTGAGCAAGAGGCCACGGGACGTCAGTGGGACTAAGACGCCGGTCGGGTGAGTGAGTGAATGGATATTGATCCGACCCTTGGAGGAAAAGTCGATCTTGACCCTTTGCATTTTAGCGTCTTGATACCCCATAGTAATAATTTGATAGAGCAAGATAGCCTGCGGGCCCGTTCTGTGCGGTGGTCAGTGATGTTAAAGAGAGATGAACGCAAATGAAAACGGAATGCCAAAGCCATGTACGCGTTTGCCTATGGCTTCAGGCACTATCGACCTTCCCCCAGCCCATTAAAAAACTCTATGGCTAATCTTCTTCCATCTAGATACTACAGGGCCCACATGCCTGTGCGCATTGTGCCATCCTTCAGGAAATATATATCAATAACAGGACAGATGACCGAATCAACGGACTCTGGACAATTCCTTGCGCTGTTTGGCCTTTGCGGGATCGTGCCGGATCGCGCGCGAGTATGCAACCAATCACTCCATGGCGCATATCAAAAGCCTCAGCGAAAGCTAATGTACGGTAAGTCGTTGTGTTCGCACGGCTCTACGGCTCAGCCTCATACGCACCTTCGATCTGGCGCCTCTGATAGGTGCATTCGGAGATCCCCAACGTAGGATTGTAGTCTAATATCAGGATGGGCGAAGCTAGAATAATGGAGCTGCGGGTGGCTCGATTTCTCCTCACAGAATACTTTGCAAGCAATCTCTCATTGAGCATTCTTTGTTGTTTGACCGACATACCCAAGAAGTTGTCGACTATCGACAGGACTCACTCCAGACGTTCGTTACTCAGTATCTGTTCGCGAAACTTCAAGACCAATTTCGTACTTGCGAGAAATCTACCCATTGCTTCTAATCTGTAGAGGCTTACTTGTATATCGAAGATTACGACTACCATGTTTACAAGGACAAGCTTACCGGCTGCCCTGATGATTTTACTGCATTCGCAATTGGTCAATCTGATCAGTGCACACTCTTTCAATTCAACGACTGGCCTTTCCTCGTCACAATCAACCACTCGCGCCTTAGCAACCCACTACACGAGCGAGTTTGGATCACTGTACCCAGTTTGTATTGGTCCCACTGCCCCTCCGGGCCTTACGTTTCCAATAGAAACAGTCGTGGAAAAGGTCAGAGAAGCTGTATATACGACCTACACCCGGCAATTGAAGCCCCAGGTAGATCGTAATGATCTAGTTCCCTATCCCAAGTGTTGCGGCCAATGCACTGTGTAGTAAGTAGGAGATTCTCTGAGGATAAGTAAGGCCATGGCGCTAATAGCCCTGATCAGCTTCTCCCAGGTTGATGTAATGTACTGGCCAATTCCAGGGGCAAAAACCGCTTGCCTGGATAGTGGTATGAATGCAGGCGTAAATCCTGCAACAGCCACCGTTCCGCCCTCGAATAATTCAGTGTCAACGACCATAGGTCCCGATGGCTTCACCTACACATCTCCCTCCATCTATCTCGCATATCACGACATCAGCGCCTCTAATTCCTGCGGGCAAGTCGGTCCGAAACATACTTCTATCACTCTCTCCTTCCAACCCGATCAGCTCTCGACAATTGAATACAGGGCCGGTCTCTTCGGCTTTGGTGGCTATCCAGGAGAGCCTAAGCCATTTGATCTAAAGAACCTCCCTTGTCCGCCACAATCTCTAATTGATGCGCAGGAGTCGGCGAATGTGGAGCACCTAATGCTTCCAGCGAGGGGGACTTATGCGCCTATAATTGCTCCGCCGCTGGCTATCAAAAACTTGGAACCGGCGTGGAAGATGTGTTTCAGTTTTTATGCTTTTGATCCGCCTAAGACTTTGGCGGCCGCTGTTGCTATGGTACCTTCGCCAACATCAGCGGAGCAGGCAGACGCGCAGATAACGTCTGCTATACCGCGTCCGATAGTCGATGGCCCTCCAGCGCAGACGTCTGCCACAGGCCGTACAGCGGACGTGGGTCAGACGGGCAAATTGGATGCTCCAAAAGGCGATCCCACCAATGTTGCTTATGCCATGACTGCTGCTGATCCGAATAATGACCCTGTTGTCAAGCCTGCATCAGTGAGCGGCACCCGCGATCCTTCATCCATTCAGAAGCTCTCAAATGATTTCAGACAGCCATCTGCCAATCCAGGAATAGACGTTTCGTCCGGCTCGGAATTCGTGGCAGGATCTTCAATCAAAATGATACCATCTACCAAAAATCAAAACAACGATTTCACTTCTGCAGACCATGCATCCACTCCCCAGCCAGACCCTGGTGTGAACATGATAGGAAATGTACTTTCCATAGATAAACCAGCTGTGATAGTAGCTGGACCAGCTATATCACTAGATTTGTCAGGTCCTGTCGTTAGCAGTCAGACAATCGCAATTTCGACTCCAGCGCCTGATCAAATAATTAGCCCAACAGCTGCAATTGCAGTGGGCGGACATACCGTTAGACCACTTAGTGATTCTGGTGTCATCGTGGAAGGGGCGACACTCTCTACCAACAATCCCGACATCACCGTCTCGGGCACCGCTGTCTCATTAGCGCCATCCCGAGTAGCCATAGGCAGCCAAACTTACGCATTGCCAACCTCGGTATTGGGAACGGCTGGCCATATCGTTATATTTGATGGAACAACACTGACAGCTGGGAGTCCCGTAATGACCATTGCAGGTACGCCCATGAGTCTGGCCACTGGAACCGCCGGGCTCTACGTTACTGGTCTTGGCCCAGGCTCTACGGCTTTCTCAGCACCCGTCATGGCAGGCGAGTCGATCTCTGTGGACTCTGCTGGCCAATTGGCAGTTAACGGCAAGACGGTATCAGGTTCTGGGATTGGTAGCATGGGGTTGGGATCCGCGATCATGCTTGGCTTCGGGGCGGCGAGCACTGCTGCCAATCCAAGTCCTACAGGTGGCGACTCAAGCTCGATATCTAGCAATGGAAGCAGCGCAACCGGCGTACTTGGCTTCACGGGCGAGGGACAGAAGAGGTTTGATTCGTCAGTGATGGCGACTTTGTTGCCTATACTAATCTTTATTGGACTGCATATATGCAATTACATCGAGTTCTGAAAACAATGGACTTGTGATGAGGCGATGATAGCTCAGGAAAACACGATCACACTGTATAATGGAAGAGGCTAACGGACGATGGTACCTAAGGTAATTACCAAAAGCCGCTCCTCAGCTCAAGAATGATGATCAAAAGACGCCGAAAGAATTCCGATATCAAGAAAGACTACGAGGATCTTCATAGCCTCACATATACTTCAGTCTCCAACCTTCTAATGACTCCTTAATCACTAATATATCCTCGTTCGCAACGAGCCATCCTTTCAACGAGCAGACTTTGTCATCATCTTTTGCGCCCGAACAGGATCATTGCCATCATCACTATACTCTTCTCCCTGTGTCGATCATCCACACCGGCATCTGACTAATTGAAACCGCTCACTCTACGGATCCGAGGTACGTGCAATAAATAGTCTACCGAACAGTCGCAATAAATCTACATATCTCTTTTTCTATCATTGTCGAACTCTGGACGGACAATAGCCAAAAAAGGAGTCCACTTGACACTATCAACGCTTACGAAGTAATCCGCTCTTACCTCATTCTCAGCTTTCCTGTCAGACAGTATTCGCCATCAAGGAGCCCTGGGCACCACCAGCCGGGCCCTTTGGTTAGGTATTGTTTCCTCAACCGCGAGGACTGGGGTTTCGAAGTCCAAGATCTGTAAATAGAAGCGATAGTTCGGTATCAGTCTTCCGACTTGCAGGGCATTTTTCGAGAGTGAGTCATTGGATCTCCAGACTGTATCATCGCACTCAGATCCTGTTTTTCCAGGGTAAGAGATTGAAGCCGAATCAGCATATGACGTGTCAGGGCTTCAGGTAGTGATGGACTGATGGTGGAAGGTAGAATGATAGCGCACTGGGAAATGACCCCGTGTACAAGGTCTCCTATATAAGTATAATTAAGAAGACAATAGATAATGGCGACGGAATGACTCGCGTTTTGGCCTTTAGATATTCCTCAGTAAAGAAGACGAGTTTGTTTGTGGAAGCTACTTAATTAATTTTTGCATGTTGGAGAGAAGGTGCTATCATCGTGTCGTCTTTCCCACAGATGGAATACTTCCAAAATTCCAAGTGGCCGAAATATCTTCATCCGACTGTTCGAGACCGTGAAAGATCAAAACAGTGTTATCGGACGGCTCCTAATCATATAAGTCAATGAAACCAGAGGTTTGAGAATCTTCCAAAGTACAGTATTTAGCATAGCTGCTATCATAGAACCAATACTGTCCCCTTCCCTTCTCTTCTTCCCCCCAAATGACTTTGATCTATGCATCGTCTCTCCACACGACCCCCATGCTATGCCTCACAACCCCTATACAATAACATCAACGCAAGTATCAAGTCCCAATTACCCACTACCATCTACCCTCATCCTATCCTACACAGATCAACCTAACATTCAAGATTCATAAAAATACCCACCCACCTAAACGAACCCACATCTTTCCATCCCGCAAAGATCTTTATATGTAATCTATCGGAGATGAGTCCCCACTTCGAAGCTTCATACGTTGTAGATCAGATTTGGAATAGCTGCTCGCAATTAGAATAATATCAGCAAGGTAGAATAAGCGGAACGCTTCGATGTCAATATTCACAGAAAGAAACCCTTGAAACGCACAAGCTGGTAGTAGCATAGCTCCAAATGGCTTTGTACAATATAGGGATCTTAGGAATGTATACAGATATGTTGTAAAAGAGTCGCACTCATCCCGATTAGGATACAATTTATCATACTTGGGCTGGCGGATCGCACTTGTGCGGAATAGGATATGGTAGAACTATATGTTGTATGCAGCGAGAAGGACACAAAAAAGTAAATCTATAGCAAAGATACAAATGCACCGCTGAAAAGAAAACATGAACCTTTGGCTCCACCCTACACTCAAGCTCCCAGATCGCCTGCATTAGTTCTATGTCCGGGCCCGGAAGCTACTGTACCTCTCCCCAGAGGAATCCTGAGATTCAAACTGTGGATAGTCTAGTCTATCGGACACAAGATTTAATTCTGCCAGAATTGGGTATCAATATAAGAAAATGAAGGTGTAAGCTATATTTCATCATGTAACTTAACCCAGGTATGCGGTAATAAGGTAGAATTCGCGCGAAAAAAGCGCAATGTTAGGCGCACGTTTGAAATAAGCCAGACAACTCCAGGTCGATTGACATTCCTAATTTTCCGACCCATGCCACTAGATTGAGACTCCTTTTGCCAATATTTCGAAAGTCTGTACCTTCATAGCAACAGTGACCAGTGACAGGCCTAATGCATCTAGTAGCAATCTTTCTATCCCTACAGATCAAAAGTTTTCCGAGCGCTGAGTACCCACAAGCCTGACCTGAGTGTATTCCGCTAGTCTTGCAAGGCATCGATTACTGGCTCGTTCCGCGCAAACGGATGATGTATATTTCTCATATCCCCCCTGCTCGACCGCGAACGCCATGTTCATCCCAATAGATCGTCAAATGCTCCTCCACCGCTGCCCCTTTGTCCATTGCTTTGCGTTGGTTGCTGCATCGGCGTTACGCTCGAGCCTGCAGCAGGTGCGCCCCAGATCCCCGCCGTGGCCTTTTGTTTCTGCATATCCGCCAACTTCGGTCCTCCATTGCCTGGCGTTGGTGCCTTTTTGATGCCGGCGCCTGCACTTGTAGATGACCACAGAGAGGCAAATGCATCGCCTCCTGACGCGGACGGCCTAGCGGCAGGTTTGGATTGGCTGTTAATGGATGTAATGGCCGGGCTGGCGCCTAGCGTGGATGAAGGCTGGGTAGTGGTAGTTGGAGCTTGAACGGAAGTGAAATAATTGGGAGTGGCAGCTTGATAGCCTGTAGGACGTGGTTGTTGTGGTTGATTCTGCTGCATCATTGGGGGCGGAGATGTGAAGGCGCTTGCGATTTGTGGTGTAGAGATGTTGTAGTTGGATGCTGGTTGAGAGACTATGCTATTTGTGGCACTAGGTGTTGGCGAAATCGTACCGAATAGGTCGTTGAGATTATTGCCCTGAGGAGCTGTGGGTTGGGAAGCTGCGACTTGCGCAGTTGGTGCTGTACTGGTTGAAATTGGCGCCGGTAAGGTTGGTATTGAGTGTTTGGATGTGGTGGGGGATGCTGACTGAAAGTCGTCAAAGTCGTCCTCGTCATTCTCCAAAGCATTTGGGGCAGCTCTTTTCCCATTGAAGGAGAATTCTTTGGGTGGCGTCTCAGGGGGTACATCGTCATCAAAGGCAAGGATATCGATCTCCGGTTCCTTCGGCTTCGGTGGCTCCGCCTTCTTAGTTCGTATAGGTTCTGTCGCAGTCGTCCCAGTTTTCCTTCTGGCAGAAGAGGGTGTAGAGCCATCGTCATGCTCGTCGTATTCCTCGAACCGATCTCTCCTACTGCTCGAATCCTGGAATCCAGATGTGTTTCCCCCGAAACCGCCCCCATCACCATAGACGCCGGTGCTAGAAGATCCATATCCACCAGCGTCTTCACTCCCGAAGCCTCCATATCGACTTCCGCTAGACATTCCACCACTCATTGCACCTCCCTCTACCCCTCCAAATTTATTGCGATTGGCTCTGGCTTTCTTGCGTTCAGAGCGAATGCGGTCCACATCTCCTAACAAATCAGCTAATTCTTTCGATCTATTCCGCACGTTGAGGCCCTGGTCTTTCCCATTCTGATCGATAAAGTGGAATTGTCGCAGCATTTTGAGGAGGGAGAGATGAGACCTGGCATCGTCTATGACGCGCTCTGAGCCGTTCTTGATGAGGAACTCGAGCAATTGGAGAGCCTGTAGCTGTCAGACATGGCCAACAATCACACCTTTGTCTTCTCCACTGACCTTGTAGATCTGCCTCCATTCCTCTGCCGCTTTCTCTGTGAACCGCTTGTAGATCATAGGCATAATTTCGTTAAGCAATTGACTGCGAAATCCATCAGCCAGCTCTAGAGCATTCAGTATTCCACATACTAGCTGTGGGTGCCATTGGCGATCTCCTGCATAATACTAGATGAGGCGCCCCACGGTTCATTATTCGTGGCTTCTCGGACCTGCCCATACATTGAGTGCTCATTCGATCCAGTAAGAATAGTATCTCATGCCCACCTTCGACTCCATCTCGGTGTAGTTCATGACAGCTGCAATCGCTCTTGTCAGCATGGATGCATTTCAATTACACAAAGAAACATGTCACCATTCTGAACCTTCCGTACGCCAGCTTTCAGATCATACAGTGTCAGATTGCTGACTTGATCTCTCAAGCTATTGAGATCCATCTTGAGAGCTAGAGAGTGAGCACAACGGATACTTGTCAAGTTGGATGGATTTCGGGGGCTCTTTGTGACACTGATCTGCATATTCTAGAATAGAATACGTCGGTCTAAGAAATCTTTCCCGCACTTTCATATTCTAGAATACAGCCCAACCACGGTGTGCCAACCGTACTCTGCAACAGTCGCCGTCCTTCAGCACTATCATACATCGCTCCTCTCCTACCGTCATCGCAGCCTTCGGATATTGAACTTTTGTATAGTCTACAGGGCTTACGCGACAATTCGTTCACCTCTGCTCCGTATATACTTTCCCCAATCTTGTCCATGCTAGAGATCTCTTGTGATACATTTATATGACGCCGGTAATTGACGGGGAATGAGAGTGGACCTCGTATCTTCCACTTCATGAGTGGGTTACGGGCTATACAAGCAAGTACAAGAACTGGGGTCTTCACGATGACGAGCTTGAATGAGAGAGAGCATAGACGTTAGAACGTAACAGGTACTCATGCAGTCTGCGTTGACTTACCGAAGCAATCCCTTGTAAATGATTGCACAACTCCCCACCCAAAGAAGAAAAAGTACCAAACCCATGATTCCATAAGACTCCCTCACCCACTCCTCCCACTCCATCCACCTACCTACTCTTCCACCTCACCCTCCCCACCCACCCCCTCCACCTCCTCACATCCTCCCTCCCCAACAACAACTCCACAGACCACCACTCCCTAGCCAGCACCTCATTACTCCCCACCCCATGCACAAAGCCATGACACGCCCTACAAAGCCACGCCACAGAATTCAAGCGCCATTCCTCATGCCACCCCCTCTTCACAACCTTCTCATGCGTCGATCGCGGGATCAGATGGTGATAAGTAAGCGGAACCCAATCTCTGTCGCAGATCTCACAAGCCGACGCCCGGTGTGTTGTTTGTAAGGGGGGAGGCGGGGTCGTGGAGGAGATTATGTAGGATTCGAGGATGGGGGTTAGGAAGTGGGAGAGATCGGTGCGGGTGAGGTCGAGGATATTATATGCGGATAGGGAGTCTGGGACTGAGGCGGGGATGGAGGCGAGTAGCGATGAAGCGGTGAGGGGGGAGAGGGTATCTGTATATGTAGCGGCTAGATGCGCGTTGTTCTTAATGGATTCGTAGGATAGTGTCTGCAGCTCTGGCGGCAGAGCTGGGAATATCTCGGTGGCAATGTACTACTGGGGCGTATATGTTAATAGACGCCTTTTCCGGTTCGATATTGGGGAACAGGATACATCTATGAAGTCGACCAGCTCCTCCGCATCGCTTGTGTCTGCCTCGAGAACGACATTGGCGTGCGAGGGGTGGGAGATTGCAGCTTTGCGGGTCGACTTCGTCTTTCTACGTCTGCCATTGTCGGCGCTGGGTCTGGGGGCGCTTCTGGCGATGAGGGGCGAGGCAAGGCAGTCTCGAAGGATCGAGTAATTGGGCAGCTCGAGGTTAGTCTGTGGTGGCATGTTGTAGTGGTTGGACCTTTCGCGTAGTGGATATGAAAGCCATATTTCAACATGATAACCAAATGACACAGACATGAGGACACCAATTGATACTGTACAGTTACTGTCCATGAATTATGTACTGATTGAGTGGTGATCTCAACATGCATTGCACGCGTGAAGTCCCGAGGTATCATCCCTTCATCCATCCATCCCTTGTTCCCCTTTTCCCCTGTATATACCCTCTTTCCTTAAGTAGCCAAGAACTTGATTCCATCATTTATTATCTCATGGCGTCCGACATCATATGCACGACTTGGGCACTGAGATAGCTCGCCACTTGGACTACTAATGCGAGCCATTGATAGGTGACTTTCGCACATGCAAGAGTGTACCGTCCTTGAGGCAGTGTCTTCGATGGTCCTATAACCAGTTGACCATTCCATCGAGGACAGGCCCATGTTGTATCCCCTGCCCACCATCAGCTGCCCCCATCTGATAGTCCTTGACAATATCGTCCCAACCAGACCAATTCATATTTTCATCCCCAATTGGCCGCTCTTGCGAAAGGAAAGCAGGATCGAATGTCAATTGATCCACATCCTGCATACCATTGGTCTGAATTTGCTCCGTCGGCAGTGACGGTTGCTGCATGCCGTTGGAGGTGATAGGGGAAGTCAATTCCGGTGTCATCATATTTGGGAAGATCTCCATGCTAGGCATCGATGTATCGAATGCCGAAAAATCCATCAAGCCATTGACGGTCGACATAGGACCAAGAGGAAGACCTAAGGATAAATTTGCTGGTCCAAGTGAGCCATCCAATGGGAAGCGAGCCTGATTTTGGAGGGCCTTAGACCTCTCGCTCCTCGCTTTAGCCATCAACTTCCTCAAAGGCTTCCACAACATCCCACGCTGGTTCGACGTAACAGGTCCTCCCCAATCCTCAAATACACCTTCGATGACTATCCAAGCTTTATCAACCTCAACGCCTTGGGTTCGAGTGCATAGCTGCGAAAGTACAAATGCGAGGGCGTGCCATTGTACATATGTTCGGAACAGCCATCCCCATTTGAGCGTGGTCTTCTCATTCTCCAAGAGCCGGGAAAATTCGATAACTTCTATAGAGGTCGTGAATAGGCGATCTTTAGTCTCCTGAGGGAGACCGATACCTCGATCTGCACGCGAGAATGGGTGGTGTACGATGAGCCACATCTTGGCCATAATGAGACGCGCAACAGTGACAGTAACCCAGTGGAGTGGGATTGTCGTGTCACAATGCCTCAAGTATTTCTTTTCAAGATACTGATGTAAGTCCTCAATCATGTGCTCTTTGTCCGCGAGGCTTAGGCCAGAACTTTTGATCCTGCATGGCCCCCGGCCTGGAGGTGCGTAGCTCAGACGTCGGACTGTGGTACTCACAGAGTATCTGATGAGGTCGAACGTCATCTCTGTAGCGCCCTCATGTTCATCCGGCGGCTCTTTCATGTCGGTGGTGAGATCTGAGTCATTAATGTTGAGTGGAAACTTCGTATCAAAGCTTTGCTCAACGATAGAGGGATCTGTTCCATGATCTTCTGACGCGCGTACATCTAGTGTACAGATCTGCCACCACAGTCTTCTGCGCATTTCCGTTTCGAACGGCGAAAGCCCAAAGTTCTGTCCATCCCGATGCACACCTAAGGCCTGAGCAAGCCGGATCAGCAGACCAGTCATAGTCCAAACATAACGCGTGTCATCAGATCTTCGTACACATGTCAAGAACAGTAGCATAGACTGCAATACAATCAGCTCTTGCGTGTTTAGAAAGCCGGTACGAGAAAGACCCTGTTCCACCGCAAATCTGTACTTTTTCAGAGCCGCTTGCTTTTCGAGACCCAGATAAACAAAGCAATCATCTGGGGAGAGGGTAATCACTGCAGCGTAGTAGATTGTAAACATGAATACTTCAGTCGGCTTACTGACATGATCCAAGTCATTCGAAGCCTCGCAGACGATCTTCTCGTAGTGGGGTGTATGGAGAAGTTTGATTACAGGGTCGACATTTGTTATGAAAATATTCCAGTACGCGGGTATCTGTTCTGTTGGTGGATGGAAAACGCGGAGATCGAGGATTGTGGAGCTGAAACTGAATAGGAACCCTTGATGGTTCGCGGATGTAGACGAGCCGGAGCCAGGAGAGGGATATTCATCCTCGTCTTCAGTAGGGTCATCTAGGATATCCCGCATCTCTGCAACCTCTTCACTCAAACTTGTCCAGAACTTATTACTGACATATCGACTCTTCCCATCCTCAACAACAAGCCTTCCGAACTCCTTGACGATATTGCTGGTGTCCTTATCATCTTTCTTTGGCTCGTGCATCCCAGGGCCCGGACACATTTTTATTGGCTTTGTATCTTCCTTTACGTCTTGTGCAACTTGAGGCTTCTCTCCTTTTACATACAGAACCTCTTGTGATTCGATGATTGGCTCTCCATTCTCATCAATTCCCTTGCCTAAGCTCTGCACCACACCTTCTAGACGTCTTACCCTTGCAAGAAGTTCAGTATCAGGTGGTTTCCGGGTGCGCCTCGGCGCCCTTCCAGGACCGGGAAAAAGGCATTCGATTGCTGCTCGATTGCAATTCGAACATGGATGTCTCTTGTCACATTTGACCTTCCGCTTTCTGCAAGTAATACACGACCTTGTATTATACCCTGTGGTACCACTCGCGCCGTTTACTGGCGGGGTAATCCTCTTCCCATTTACTGACAGAGGATCACTGGGTGAGGCGCTGTTTTTCTGGTTTGTAGAATTGATCTGCGTAAGCAATGGGGATGTATTGCTTTCAATGGGCGAAAGAGAAAAGTCGTCCTCGTGTGAGGACATTGTTGATCTAACAGTTGTATCTATGATGTCGTTGCGACGTAGGTCTCGTTGGCCGATGTTAAATGGTCGAAATCAGCTTCAGAGGGGGACTCTATGATTCGTAGATAGACACCATTTATAGCGGAAATCCAATCTTTGGTTGCTGTCAGTGAACATATCAGTAGTATCTAGGCATCACGATGTTGATGATATGATTATCAGATATGATCTAAGTAATCACAATATAGAGTGCTTATGAGATCAAGCATAAAGTACTGCAGATACTTGAGTCAGGCACCCTCTTCTGCCCGCATGTTGCGCGGCACAGACCCGTCCAATCAGACAAGCTACTCACCACGCTATGACGGAGTTAAGGACTTAGATATACTATAGATCAACTCCATCTAAAGATGATGTACTTTTTGCCGTGGTTTCATAAGCATCAAAAATTAGAGCTCCAAATGACCGGAATTACGTGAACAGGGAGCTCAATATTCACACCACCAATCGCACTGATAGCAAGCCTTTTTGTTGTCGTGTCATTATTGAGGACGTAGGCTACAATATTGTACCGATAGGATAGCTCCGGAATGAAGGGGTATATACGTAGTGATACAAGAATTAAACAAATACTCCAGGTTCTTAGCAAACTGCGGTCCCCATCTATTCCGTACGAGACCTAAGATCACTCGTCCTTCGCCTTGAACACCATCGCCATGCTTTTCGTACATACTCCTGGAATCGCTAATTATGCAGTAAGCGAAGCGTCTCCAGATATCCTGTTGGCACTGGAGACGGCCATAGATGTCAAGAACCTTCCGACGCATCTTTGACGGAGTCCTGCATTTTCTTCTCCTCTGCTACCTCAGCATCTTTCGCCCTTGCCTCTTCGGTCAATTCTTCCGGTGATTTCGGTTCATTCGGTGAGTTATCTGGTTGTGGACTGCTGTCATTCGAAGCTGTCAGCCCTTATCGCAATCTGCTGGCTGTCCTTGGCCACGCATCGAGGCTTGTGAGTGGAGGCAAGGGTCGACCTCAAGGGGTTCGGGTTCTTGCCTTATCCGTTCCCACTCCTTACTGGTCGAATTGAACTGATGGCTGGGACTGGTCAGCACTTTTCGGGAGGTGGTACACTAGGAATAGTAATCATACCCCGAGTACTTGGTCTTTGTGAGGGAAGCCTTCCCATACTCCTCTGTCAGAAGCCTGCCGTAATTGTACGGTATCTTCGCCATCTGGCCTTCGAATAAACTGTCGCGCAATGGAAAGAGATCCTGTGCCTGCAAGTCACTGGGAATTAGCCAGGCGTAGCAGTAGGAAGCCGAATGCAGGACGCACTCTCTCCTCATGTTGGTCTTTTGTGCATATTATGTTCTTTTTCGTTTCATGAGGCCTGATCGCCGTTATGTCGATGAACAAGCCAGTCTGATAGTCAATCCATCTGGCATCAATGACATTCATGACGTCCAGATATGACGAGTTGCTATATCCGGGATTGACCTCCAGCATGTAGTCTCGGTTTTCGTAGGTGTGGACGGTCATGTTATAGTATTTGGCTAAGAATCCGACAGTGGAAATGGTCATCTGCACATCGATATCCGAGTCCCAGGGCAGTATCTGGGGTGGTTAGGTCAAAGGATACCTCCTTATCTATCATTGGACTCACCTTCCGATTCCACCACCAACCAAGCAATGTCCCATGTATTATCCATGTCTCGGCACCTAGATCTGCCATTGTGGCGAGGTATGCTTGCATAAGGATTGTAAGATTTGCCTTTTGCTCTTCGTAGGGCAATGTGTGGTCGGTAAATCTGAAGTTGATCAGCCCAATCCGTACACCTTGGTAGCCAGACGCAGTCTCCTACCTGCCATCATAATGAGGATGAAATCTAGGGTCCTTGTTAGATACTTGCTATCCTGAGAACGCTAGGTAGTAGTAGGACTTACACCGACTCGTCTAGGAGTGCCAGGATTGTCAGCAGCATACAAGACCAAAGAGCGGGGGGGACTAACGCCAGTACTTGTCTGTCGGATCGCCAGCTCTTCCACCCATGTACGGATAATCGTATTTGATCCTCACACTTTCGAAATCTGCGTCGGCTTCGACCAGGTCGGGTTGCCATGCCAGGTTGATGAGGATGCTGACGAGCGGAAGCCAATACGATGACCACCGAAGAATCATTGGAATGACTACCGTAAGAGCGACAGCCGCATAGTAGACGGCAGTGTTTCGAGATGGGCGAAGTGTAGTGAAACGCAGCTGAAGTCTGATGTGGCTGCTACTGTCATGGAAAGGAGGATCCGCCTCCAGTGGATATCAAGGGGTCGCGTGCTCAATTGCCGATCCCGAAGAATTACAAGCCACAAGTGAAGAACGGATCAAGGGTATGCGTCAAAAACAAGTTGTTTATTGATGTAAAGTGTAAAGACTTGGTCTGATTAGAAGCAGACCCTTGTCGGGCGTTGACTTCTAGGTGCTCTTATGACTGGCAACGGAATCCGCAATCCACGGCTGTCGGCAACGGCATAGGTACTTTATCGCCGTCATGCGTGCATAAGTAAGTAGGGGCGAATTCTTGGCAATCTTATTGGTGAGGTTTCGGATCCAAGAAATAATCGAGACCTGATTGCAAGATTACACTTCATTGAGGATTCCAGCAACCAGTCATGAAAACAAGTTGACTAGATCTACTGACAGGCCGAAGATGATAAGGATCTTCGGCGGAGAGGACCACATGGGAAAGCTTGACGGAAAAGCTTGTTTAACGGGTGAAAGCTTGCTTACCTTAGGTTGGCCCTAGAAAAGGAGACTTGGTTGTACGCGCTATTCATTATGCACAAATCGTACGTGTTTTTGTGTAAAACCTGATCTACTGTTTTGCCAGACAACGCAACTACATTGGGCGTAATGATAACGCTGACTCTTGAGGCTGCTGACAACTGGAGAGATTTGTCGCTCCCATGCGTGTGAATATCAAATTGATCGCAAAGGCAATGCTCGCTGAGAACAAGGGCGAGACAATCAATGCTCCAGCAATCTCAAGCTACCCTGGACAACAACGTTCTCAAGGATTGACCCCGGCGGAATATCAATTGTACTCCCTTCCGTAGCCACGATAATGACCGTTCCCTTCAATACAACCCCTCTCCCCAGGTTGACCGCTCCAGTGATTGTCAGATGATCCAGCTCGAGAATCTTGGGAATGCTGCTGATTCGCTTCTGGAAGTCGCTGACCTTCTTGAAGTCATTGCCTAATTTAATCAAGGGTGCTGGGCCAAAGCGGTCAGCATCGATCACGAGCTGCCCATGCTTCAGGCTGTAAAGGTCTGACTTGACGAGCATGAGATCGGAGCAGGTCTTGACAGGTAGAAATCGACGGCGAGGGACATTGACACCATGTGCATTCTTGAAGTGGCGGATGGCAGCACCAACGGCCGTCTCTAGTTGAACGATATTGACGTCTGATTCTCCCTTTTTATCAGCTGGGATTGACTTGTTATTGGGAATGATCTCCATCTCAAGATCGTCATTTTCGACAACTCTCTTGATCGCCTTCAGATTTAGCCAGATGTTGTTGGTGTTGAAGTATTTGAACTTCTTGATCGACTTGAATTCATTGGTATGCTGACTGGGGACCTGCGCGATTTCCAGAAGCCGGACCGAACCGTCGTAGTTGATGATAGTGCCACCCTTCACGTCGGCCTTGGTCTTGTTGGTCAACTCCATGATATACTCTGCTTCAGACTGGACCATATGCTGTAATATGCGAAGGTCAACGACGGCGCCCAAGTTGTCGGCATTGGAGAGGAAAAGAATCTCCACTCCTCGGTCAATCAGCTTATCAAGAATACCGGAATTGTAGAGCGACTCGAATACGTCTCCGTGGCCGGGTGGGTACCAGTCTGAGATTTGCGAATCGTACTTTTTGGGAGCCGGTAGTAGTGAGTCTCTGAGCACCCGAGGATAGCGAGACTGATTGAAAGTCATAATATCAATATTGTGGCCTTCGTACTTCTTGATGATATTCTGTGTGTCCTCGTCGGTGTTGAAAGAGTTCATCAAGACGAAGGGAACGTTGACATTGTAGGTTCGGTTGAGATATTCGATCTGGCGGACAGAGAGATCGAGGAAAGACATGCCATCGCGGACCTCGATAACAGACTTCGGACCGACGCATCCCATCGAGGTCCCAAGACCGCCGTTGAGTTTGATTACCGCCAGCTTCTTGAGATATTCAACAGATTCGGAATTGGCCAGCTCGTTGTAGTCGACAACTTGCTCTGGGGCTGGGGGCGCAATTCGGTCCCATGAAAGAGCGTTACCCTTAGCCTTGTCGTTGAGATAGCGTCGAAATAGTCCAAAGAAATTGTCCATCTCCGTCTCGAACCGTTCTTTTTCATCGTCATCTTTGCAGGTCTCCGCGAGTCCTTTGAGAGCATTTCGCATTTGAGTGGCAGCTACTGAAGTGGACGTGTTCTCGAAAGCCTTTGAGTCCGAACGATCTCTGGTCAGCGATCTATTCTGGGAGATTGGAGACATCGCCATGATTGTAGCTTGTTTGCAGGTGTAGCGTTCTTAAGAGCGATAGAGACCCGTCATACGGACAGCAGAACAAAGTGCAATGGAAAGGATGAGTGAGAGGGACTTGGGAAGTGCCTGTGATGCTAGGTCGCTCTATCGTGTAACGGTGCGAAAGCTGTTACGGGATAAATAGAGTTGAGGAGCTCTGCAGGGGTCAGACCGACGCAAGCGTGGTCTATAAAGGAATAAGGGGATATTCTGTGATTAGGGGATGCTCGCTGGTGTGCAAATTGGGAGGGTATTTTCAATTGCTTGTAGAGTGGGCAGGCAAGACCGACAAGCTCACGTCCGAGTAGTGCCGCTACCACGGGGTTTGACGATGACCACTTGTGACTTCCGTTTTGCGGCCGTAGATCTTCCAGTGATCATTATGCCCGGTATAGCCCTTCAACTGTTTCGAAGAGATAATCGATTCTGCACTCACCATGTGTGACTGTGACTTGCCATGGTGCCTCTTGATGCCTCCGGTATCGCCATTGCTGGAAGCCCCGTCTCGGAGATGTGAGGGTATGGCTTTCGATGCAGCCGCCATATTTGCAATTTCGAACGACGGACCTGCCTCAGACGTTTCCTACAGTTCACATTGGATGATTAGCCTCCATACCGATGATTGCAAATTAGCACCCAAGCTATGCCGCAATGCAAGGAACTGCCCAGGCAGGCGCCAGGTGGTGTTCTCTATGATTTCGTCCGCTCACAGCTGGGTTTCCTCTTCATCCCTGAGGGAGAAGTCCGAACAATGGCAGTAGAGTGGGGGGGATACTTGGACTCACTCAATTGGCTTTATACAGTGGTATATGCACAGCTAGCTGACCAGAACTAGAGGAGATATGTCAGGGAAAGAAGGCAACGAACGTGCGAAGCAACAATGGCCGGGCGATGGATAAATATTCAGAGGTACGGTGGGGCTGCTAATTTGAAGCTTTTCTCCCACCAAAGCCCAAAGCTTCGGTTATTGCTTAAAGGAGCCCGGTCCAAGATGGCGCCCGTGGTTTAGCGGCTGTCAGGCTGGAAACGTGCTCGCCTCTTTCGCTGTGTCTCTTGCTGCGGAATCCTCGAGTCTTTCACCGCCAATTTAGAAACGCTCCATGCGACAGGATGCAGCTCGAAATGCAATCACAGTCCTACTTCTCTCTACAGCCAATGATGAAGACAATTCACAGCTCATCATATCAATATTTAAATCAAGATCTTCCGATATCGATAACTTTAACGCTGAAACGGGTAGAGATTATCCACATCTTCCACTTCGAAGTCTTGTTTGGGGAAATTTGTATCTGCTTTTGTTGTCGCAATTTTAGATAATACCTTCCTTCTTCTAAGAATAGACTGTCACACTATGGGAATACTCGTGCAGGATTGGATTTCTCAATATTACGAGAAGCATGCACAGAGATATTGAGACCACTGCCGTCGCTCTAGCTTCTAAAAACCTTTCATGAGCGCCCCATCACTCTCTACTGGTCATCTTATAACCCCTTCTGTCTTTCTACCAGCCGTGATCGGAAACATTGGTCTATGGATGGCAGCGGCAGTTTCATTATGTTTCTCATGTAACCATCATATCTCATTTGCGCACTGTTACGAATATCCTACCAAGTTCCAAGTACCACCTATGTCCCAGAACGGCCTTTCGATATCCATTCGTCGGAAAGGCCGCCCAATCCATATCGATCAGCTCAAGATGTCTTTGCCTCTCGCAGTCCGTCAATCTTCCCGTCTCCCCTATTCCTATGTGAAAACAGCGCTTCCAATTTCCTAGCCACCTTCCTCACTTCACGCCAGCTGCAACGCAGCACCCCATTTTCCTGCTCTCTTCTCCTTTCTGCGACCAGTCGGTGTTCCAAATCTAAGATGAGAACCTCCATCTCTGCAATCTTAAAGATTCTTCCCTGGGTGTAGACGCCGTAATCCATCTTCGAGCGTCCGTTCCTGGTAAAGTCGTACGTCTTTTCGAGGGCTAGCACGCCTCTCATTTCTGCGAGGGCATGATTGATTTGTTTGGTGGTTGAGTGTTGCATTCTTTCCGCAGTAGCTCTACTCCAATTGAGGATTTTGTCTGTTGATTCCCGTCTTTCTTTGCCTTCGTGTGTTTGCGCTTGGAGCTTTAAGATTACTCGTGTCCCGAGTGAGGGATTCATCTTGTCTGTGACTTGATTTGATTGTAGGACGGTGATGTATTGGCAATGGTTGTATACTGGTGTTGTTTTTGGGAATACTGTTAAGGTGAAATTGGTGGTGAGTGTGATAAGACGGACTACAATTTGGATCTCTATATGATAAGCTGCGTGAAATATTTTATATTCATGATTTTTTCATACGCCTTCCCGTTGGATGACTCCACTTTGTTGGGACCCCAACTCAACGGCTACTAAGAACAGCAGTCGCTCTTCGCAGTCGTTGTGTATCGCAATAGGAACGAAAGACAAGATTGCTTTATATATGTACCAGTATCCTTTGGAGCGAATTGCATGCAATGGAGTATGACACGCCAATATTAAAAGACAGAGGAGAAATATGTTGATTTTGGTATAGGAGCAAGCTTGAGATCAAGCTTTGCCCCAAGGATGAAGTTTCGATGCGGCAAGGTACAGATGCCAAAGCTCGAGTGACAATAGAATTAACTATCATAATGATGCCTCTAGCATCAAGCAATCGCCTGGATGCAACGCCAATGCCCGCTTGCTCGCTCCCATGCAACTGGCCTAAGTATGTAACGTTATCGAGCGACAATTACCGAGGATTAAACAATATTCACAGTGGAGCCTCCCTTGAGAGGCTGAGTGCCCAGACCAGAGGCAATACTTGGGTATCTTAAGAAGCGAACACCTCCCTCCCGGCCATCAACAAATACACAGATCCACATACTTCCTCTCCATCATTACTACCGCTCTGCTTTCGTCTCATGCTCCTCTTCGTCAGCTCCTTCTGATACCTCCTCATCATCCTTCAACTCTTCTAGATTTCGTAGCCCATGCGGGGCTACAGATGGACTCGCGATAGTCGGGGTGTTCGACTGGCTGCCATAGTGGACTATCGGCGGCGGCGTTGCGCGGGCTTGCTCGTCCAGTATATGATGCGGGTAAGGTTTCAGGTCTTTGCTGCTGGTAGAGAATGTGCTGACGACAGGAGGCCGATTATCGGTGCCGCCGTCACTCCCACTGCTGTTCTGAGGCGTATGCGTCTTCCCACCCTCAGCTCGAGTCGGCGTGATGTTGGGCTCGGCAGCTGTAGATGCAGGCGATGCAGCGCTGCTTTCCTCCTGTTCACCACCAATGGAGGCCAAGCCACCTTCGATATGGCGCACTAATCGCACATATTCCTCTGGTATAAGGCCGGTATCGCCTGTCCTGGGATCTTCAGCCACCAACCAACCTTGACCATGGCGATATGACACCCATATCACTTGACCTTCCGTCAAGGGTAGTTCGTTCACGTTTTCTCGCGCAAAATCGTAGAGTGCCACTGCCTTTCCGTGCATTTCCTCATCCGGAGAGGCAATGGTGAATTGATAGTCTCTGGAATAACGAGAGTCTCTTTCTGGATCTGCCTCGCCTGAGCCGTCCTCGTCCGAATCCTCAGCTGGCTCTCCTTCCGTATATGACTGATTCGGTAGTATCGCTCCATAGTGAGAGTCTCCGTGTTCCGGTTTTGCGTAAGTGCTAGGAGCTAGCAGTGAATGCGGTCCTTGGTCTGGTGGATATGTGACAAGCTCTCCGCCAGGACCGTCCGCACTTTCGTCCTCTTCGCCAATATAATAGCTTTCTAAGCCATCTCCATTTATGCCAGCGAAGTAACTCCGTCGTCCTTCACGATTGATATGTTCGTCTTCCTCTTCAGCATCGTGTCCTAAATTTCGTCCTCTTCCCCTACCATTTCTCGAGCCAGTAGCAGCAAATGTTGATTTATGCTTCTTGTGTCTCGAACTCACCACTACTGGACTATGCAGGTCCTCATCTTCGCTGTATGGAGGGCCATCTCCATATGCCATTTGAGGAAGTTGTTGGCTCGAGTAGAATGCGTCTCCTCCCCAAGGTCCCACAGACCATTGTGGGTCTGCGCCCTCCCATGTCGCATTTGTAAGATCAGACAGCCTTCGCTGTCTTTCACTTGCGGGGGTTGAATTGCCTGAAGGTGGTTGCGACGACTCAGGTGGAGGACCATAGTGCCACGGATGCGTTATTGGAAAAGCAAAGTCACGGACAAGAGTGTATGTAAGGCTGGAATGAAATGCAGGAAATGCGTAAGAGGCCGGTCTCGAGCGGGTTTCAGACAGTTTTGATGTAGTCGAGTAGGATGACATGCGATTTTTGGCATAGGAGTGAGGACGATGTGAGGTTGTCCGCCTAGCCACATAGCTTGTATTCAGTGGAGGTAGAATTGGCGCATTTGAATTAGGCGATGGCTGAGTCTGATGAGGGGAGGAGGTTGGCGAACGCGTTGGAGACATTACGGCAGTCATATCTTCGTTAGACGTTGAAGGTCCCGGTAAGTTTTTCCGCCTTGAGGCCTCGATCTTCACGAAATCGAGATACACAGCTTTTCGAAACGATTTTGCCTCCCCTGGAGAATATACACGGCGGCGGCTAGTTGATATCCCTCAATACAAAGACAATATGTGTTCCGAGGCTGTGTGCTCTTTGTGTGCTATTCGAACCTCCGTTCACTTATCCTGACGGCCCTACTGCAATGATAAATATCGACCGCCGAAAGTGCAGCTTCAACCACGAGAGATCAACTCTCGCCCTGGTGGGCCCAACGGTGCTGGCCGGCAGAAAGAAAAAGGCCGTAGGACTATATCCCTACCGCGTGGTCACAGACCAGCTGTGCGATAGAACGCTATGTGCGTGATGGGGAGGAAGTGTGGAAGACGAAAGATAGAGACTCAAATGTAGGGGAACCCGCGACAGTGGATAGGTGATGGCCCGTCTAATCGGTTGCAGGCGCTTCTCGAGGGCTGGATCTGCGGTGTAGAGGCGGGTACGCACGCTCCGTTTCGTCACTTTGTTTTTATGATACCGTCGGTTGCCAGCCTACCACGAGCTGTCAATGTCGAGTGACCGGCACAGGAGGGCTCTGGGTTGCGAGATCTGGCCAATGTCCTCGAGGAAGTTGAAGTCGTGAGAGATGCTGTTGTTTCTCCACGGTGGAGGTCCACCCCAGCGGGACGGTGTGTATTTATAGCACCTCGTGGCACTAAAGTAGAAGTAGATCCTTGCAGTCGCTCAATCAGGCTATGTCTACTCAAAACTCTGAGGAAGACAATGCGATTGCTCAAGAAATTGTGTGATTGTCAATAAAGACTCAACTCGCCTTTGCTCTTCTCGTCCCAACGTATCCCCGCGCAAGCCTCCGAGTCAAAATCCGCTAGCGTTTCAGTTGTCAATTTGAGACTAGACCTCCCGCTGGACCATCAACAATACCATGAATACCAATTACAGTATCACTACTTCCCTGCACAAATGTGACTTATCGATACGTCCACCCATGTTGAATCCCAAGGTAAGCAGTCTTGGCCCTTGTTCGAAAAGATTCTATGTGATGAGCATCTATATTGGAGCTGTCTGATCAAATTTGATTATATGAAGACAAATCCTTACCTATACGCAAACCCTCTGAATGTTGTACAACGCCTCTGTCACGCTTCCACTGATTCACTATGGATTCATGCTAACAAGAATTCTCTAGCTTGGGGACGTCCACCTGAAAGTGATCCCTCTCTAAGCTTCTCTGTCTCTTATCATGGCCGACCCAAGACTCGCGCGCGCTGTTGACCCGCGACGAATCTCCACACCCACACAGCCGCCTCCCCCACCTCCCACGATATACCCACAGCAGCAGGCAGGTGGCGGGTTTGACGGAGCTCACGAGGGGGAAGTGAGCGGTCTGCCACAACAAGGTAAAGGTAGTTTCAAGCTGCGGTTCTGCACGGTTTGTGCCAGTAACCAGAATCGGTACGTTCTAATTTTTACAATGCGTGCGGCCAGAACGCAGCAGAACGTTCACATAATCTTCAACCTCGCAATAACGTATTAAGCCTTGTTAGTGAATTACTTCTCCATGCTCTCTACTCTCGTGCCTTTCCATCCATGCGAAAGCTTTGGTGGTCTCTCGACGTATCAGGCACAGCTAATTATTTCTAACCAGATCCATGGAAGCTCACCTCCGCTTGTCTCTTGCCTCCTACCCGGTTCTCTCCTTCGGTACTGGCTCTCTTGTTCGCCTCCCCGGCCCCTCGATAACCCAACCTAACGTTTACCCTTTCAATACTACATCCTACACAACCATGTATGAAGAGCTCTCCGCCAAAGATCCACGCCTCTACCGCGCCAATGGTCTACTCACCATGCTTGAACGCAATCTTTCTGTAAAATGGGGGCCGGAACGATGGCAAGATTGGTCCATTGGAAAACCACGACTTGACCAGCATAAGGAAGACAAGGGTAGTGAGGGATCTGAGGGCGGTGTGGTCGATGTAGTAATTACATGTGAAGAGAGGTGTTGGGATGCTGTGGTGGACAACCTGATCGAAAGAGGGAGTCCCTTGAACAGGCCGGTACATATCATCAACGTAGATATCAAGGACAATCATGAGGAAGCTTTGGTAGGTGGAAAGGGGATCCTGGATTTGGCAGACTCCTTGAATGAGGCTGCGAACGCAGAGAGAACGGGAGGTGGGACTGCGATAAGTTTCGATGAGCAAGTGCCGGAGTTGCTGGCGGAGTGGCAGGAGCGGTGGCCACAATTACCGGCGTTGTGGACATTGGGATGGTTCTGAGATGCGATATTGATGTATTTTCTGTGAGATACCAGGGGCATTTGCCCCATGCGAGAACAGCACGAAGGATTCCAGAGTCTTCATTAGAAATGTGGAAGTGGAAGAAGCAGCGCAATCGTCTTCCTACCAGTAATTATGCAGTCGAAGTCCTCTTGCACGCTTTGAGTAAGAGCAAAGACTCCTTATATAACAGTGGCAGTGGCAATGCTTGCTAAGGTATATCAGCTACCTAAGTAATTTCGGTAGAGTAGTCAGTAATATACTGGGTAGAGCGTGGCGTGATTGGCCAACTGTTTGACCGCTAACCAAGTACGCCAATTTAATACAAGCTGTGTTTCAAAGGAGTGGAATCATCGCAACAAGCACGATGGCAGCAAAGAGATTTCTTGGACATAGCTTCATCTCAGTGCTTCACTGAATATTTTTCACTTCGCGCAGATGCGTCGGTCATATTGATCCTCGCGCAGGTTGTATCACTGGGGTTTTCCACTGAGGCCCAGCGTCATTCCCCATCGGCTTCTTGCTTAACGGCTGCAGCATAGATCTGATAACAGTCTAGACTCTTGACTTCGAAGCTTGCAACGCTACATACCCGGAACATGAATGGCCGTTCGGGCCCTCTTTCACCCAACTCTGCTCCAGGTAGCGAATGGTCTGGCGTCTCACAATATCAGAACAGTAATGAGCTCTCATATTCACCTTCCCACCCCCATAATCGCGGCAACCTCATCACCCCTCCCATCTCTGGTTCCTCCAACGGGACTCAACCTCGGATGTCGAGTGGCATGAATGGTAGAATCGGCGCCCCTTCTCCGCCTAGCTCAGTGGCCCGCTCCAGCTATGGAACTACACTATCTACCTCAGATACCCAGAGAAGAAAAACACTGCAGATGGAAGAAAGGCTATCGCAACATTATGCTATTCTCAAACGGTTTTTGGCCCAGTCACTGCGCGATGAGAAGGGCAACGCAAAGCCAAATAGGGCGAGGGACAAGCTCCTGCGGTTATCGCCTGTGCAATTCCAAGAATTGAGTACAGATGTTTATGATGAGCTGTTGCGGAGGCAGAGCTTCTCGGGCCAGCCAAGGAATGGGACTGGGCAGGTCCCTGAATACTTACTGCCTAAAGATAATTTCCATCCAAAGCGGAATCAAGCGCGGCAAAAGCTTGCTACGTTACCTCCTTTAAGATTTCAGGATCTGGCTACCGACGTCTTCTATGAGCTCGAACGGAGGTTTCCCGTGTTTGCTGGTCGAGACATTAGCCGTATCGGCAGCCCGGCGATAAGTCAATATGGAGCGCCACCAAGCCGGGTGGGCACTCCAAATGGTTTCAGACAAAATCATGGGCCTAGAAATCCCTCGTTAGGAAGCCAGGTAATGGCTGGACTTGGTATTCCAGGAGTGGAAGGCCCCAACGATAATTATGGGAGACCGACCGCGAAAACTTCTCAGAGTAACACTATAATACCGAATAAGAGCATAATGGTAGAAGATGACGATGATGACGGAAGTGACATTTACGGAAGTCGAAGAGATACCACCCTTACGTCTCGAAGTGCGGGCGGATCGGAAAAGGACCGCAAGCTCGCGGGGTATGAAAGCCAGGTTGGGGAATTTCAACACCGGGTTGGGGAGCTGCAGGGGAAGGTAAGGGAATTGGAGGAGCAATTGCGCGACAAGGATCTGGAGCTTGATAAGATTTATGAATCTCATAATGAGCGGAGTGGTGTAAGTCTCAGTCTCCAAGATCCTCATACCTCTCATCAGTACAAGACCTCTAACGATATTCTTTAAGGCGAACGACACGGAACGGCAGAAGTGGTCCAGCCTGCAGTCAGATCTGGAGGCTAAGCTCACTCAAGCCCAAAATCTCAACAGCAACTTGCAAATAGAGCTTGATAAAGCACGGAGCCACCAAAACGACAAGGAACGCGAAATGCAAGCTCAGATAGACCAACTTGCTTCTGATGCCAGTGGCGGAGGTGAGTGGAAAGTACGATTTGATGTCCTAAACAAAGAAAGCCAAGAGCTGCGAGCACAACTGCTACGGCAGGAAAAAGTAACAGGCGAGGTGAAGGAGGAGGCAGCTGGTTGGCTCCTTGAGATGAAGGGAATCTCAGAACGTAGTAACCAATCGTTTGAAAGAGAGGAAAGCCTGGTACACCAGGTCCATACCTTGGAAAACGAGCTACAAGATTGGAAAAGCCGATACGCAAAAACGAGGACCAAATTTAGGGCTTTGCGTGCATCTTCGATGACAAAGCCATTACAGCTACCTGACATGGGAAGTGTCACTCGAGACTTCATAGCCCAGGAGGGTCTCGTCAAGGACATTCATCTTTCGAAATTTCAATTGACCATTGACGAGCTGTTGCATAGTGCTAGAGAAAGCGAACCGAGCGCCGTTCTTTCACGCGTCAGATCCGTAATTGTTTCAGTTCGGAGCATTGTTCTCGACATGGGCGATACGCGATCGAGCAAAAGCGAGGTGATGCAGTTGAGACATAAGGCTACAACAAGGCTATCGGCCACGGCCAACAACCTCATAACGGCTGCCAGGAATTTCGCCCTATCAAAAGGTCTATCACCAGTATCTATCCTCGATGCGGCAGCTTCACACGTGGCCGCGGCCGCGATTGAACTCATTCGCCTCGTCAAGGTCCGACCCACACCAGCAGAGGAGCTTGAAGATGACGGCGACATTGGCACGATCACAAATACTCCGGCTGACTACTATGGTGTTCCGTATCCGCGCGCAAGTGCCGGCGGTGACTCTGTGTACAGTACCACTGACTCTGCCAAACCTTCGCAAGGACCTAGCAACCCAACTATACCCTCAAAGCATATACCAGATGACATGAAGAAAGGTGCTCAAATCATATCTGGTCATACATCTACCAAAGGCGTCCCCAACTCATCTAATCACAGGATTCAGGAGCTTAAGGTATGGCTGTATTTAACAGGGCTTCCGATTTTGTCCCTAACAAGTCTTGACAGGGATTCCTTGAGATACGCAACGACTCCCTGAAGGCCTCTATTCAATCTTTAGTCTCTAGTGTTCGCATCAATGCTGAACCTCCCGCCGTTCTCGATCAGCTTGCCGCCATCATCTCTACTGCATCACAGATCATCAACAAGACCAGTGAAGACGCTGACGTGAACGACGAACAATTGAACAACATCTTGCAGACACTGTCTGAGAATGTTGACCTGCTAGAAGACGCTGATCGGGAGGGGGAAGAGATCAGCAATGTGGAGGATTGGAATGCGTTTGCGAAGAGGCTGCCACCCCTTGGTTTTGCAATCGCGAAGAGCGTCAATGAGCTGGGCGGATGGGTTGAGAGATCGGGCGGACTCGATGACTTCAGCTGAGCCACGAAGGGATTGGAGAGGAGGAAATGGTTGTCGATCGCATCAGCGACCATCTTGACTTTATTGGATATAACGTTTGGACTTGATTTGCATGGCGTGGCGTTCCGGAAGGGAAGGCTGCCTGGTGCCCTGAATATAGCAGCATCTTGACGCAGGCAAGATCAAGATACGAGGCATTTCACAACCAATTTGACGAGACCGAGTATCTCTGTACTTATATTGTAACCATGTTCATTTTGCGATCACGGGGAGTAGCATATGCGCCTTCGTCATAATAACGTTCTCCTCAGCCTCAGGTAGGAGGTGATATGTGGTGTTGTTGGTGGTGGTGTATCTTGTCTGAGGCACTCCGACTGCACTCCGAGGCACAAGCTTGCTACGACGACATCTATCGAACGTGACAAAAACTTCCTGGTTGAAATGAAGGCTCGTGATCCAAATCATAGTATTCACCCATCGGCGTGCTCCGATGGCACGTCCTGTATCTATTGTAAAACTACTTGCCGATCCATCTTCAGGTTATGAGAGACTGCCTCGTTCCTGCATCAACACAATCTGGATGCGCAACCTCGGCGCCCTGCGTCCTGTCAAAAGGGGCTAAAGAATGCGGTGCTAACACAGTAAACAGCAGCTTTATCGACAGCGAATCAAACACCCTCTTCTCTTATCAGTCTCGCCTATCTCTCCAATCACAATTGACGACGATCTCGCACCTTCCTCTTCCACTAGCCCAAGTGACTTTACCTGGATACCTTAAGGTATGCCATACCGCTACCTCGTCAGCGCCAGGCGGACGAGGGCCGGGTCTAGGAGCATCTTTCCCTTCTTTCCCATCTTCCTGCAAATCAGGGATAGATACTAGGACCTACCAAGAAGGCATCCCGCGCTATCGTGTCACGACAAGATCTGCCGATGGCATGTGGCATAATGTCCACACCCCATCTGAAGGTATGAGACCCGATAGATAAAAGAAGTAAAAGATTCTTACAGGCTAGCTGAGCTTATCAGCGAGCTACCGCCGCCATCCAAAAAGAACTTTTGCCTTTGCTAGAGTGACCTCGATCATTGATCAATTCCCACCTGCTCCCATCTTTTCCTCCATGGTCGTTCCTACCTGTCCTTCTTGACAGGAAGCTCTCTCCCTTAATTTCACAACACTTTGCGTGTTCTCCTCATATCCATGCATCTTTGTATCTGATCTCTACCCCACTGCCCCACACTCGAGGTAAATCCTCACGCGACCCGGAAGTACCTTGTGTACTTCGTCCACCTGCGATAATGGGCAGTCATTATGCAAAGAATGACTATGAAGTGAGCAGCCACTCACCCACTGGCATGGATTCCGAAAAGGGTGGCCTCCCAATCTATACCACCGAAGCGCCAGCCGTACGAGGAGAAACATTCATCACTGGCGACACCCCGTATGCCAAGATCCAACGGGCGGTCAGCAAATTTGGGGTCGAGCCCAGAGGCATTGAGAGGGTACCTGAAGACGAGAGGACAGATACGAATCTGACGAATGTTGGGACAATGGTGGGCTTTCTCGAATCGCACGATATGGGAAGGCTTGAAATACTGATGTGGGTCTTGATAGTGGCTCTCTGCCAACATGGTCGTCTCCTCCTTCGCCATCGGTGCATTGGCCATCCCAGTCTTCCACCTAGGCTTTGTGGACTCTCTTCTCACAATCTTCTTCATCAATTGCCTGGCAATAACACCCGTCGCCTTCTTTTCAACCTTCGGTCCACGCTTTGGTCTTCGCCAGATGGTCCTCTCTCGATATTTCTTCGGTTTCTACGGCGTCAAAGTTAGTGAGTATTGACTATTCCCTTTCCGACAAAGCACCTCACCAATCCATACCCTTTCTGCGACTCAAATTATCCATAACTGATACCAAATCCCCAGTCGCTATTTTCAATATTCTTGCCTGTGTAGGCTGGTCTGCGGTCAACGTCATCGTCGGCGCTCAATTGATCAACGCTGTAAACACCAATGTGCCCGGTTACGCAGGCATCATTATTATTGCAGCAGCAACATGGCTCGTGACAGTCTTTGGCTACAAGGTAGTGCACGTATATGAATTCTGGTCCTGGATTCCATCCCTAGTCATCTTCTTGATTGTACTTGGTGAATTTGCGCATAGTGGCAAGTTCATAAATCTACCTATGAATGTTGGAAGCTCGGAAGCTGGCAGCATATTATCCTTTGCTGCCTCTGTTTTTGGCTTTGGCACAGGGTGGACAAGTTATGCTGCCGATTACACGGTCTACCAGCCGGTGACCGTCTCACGCGTCAAGACTTTCGCATGGACTTGGGGAGGCTTGATAGTTCCTCTTGCCTTTACGGAAATGCTTGGTCTCGCCGTGGCAACCGCCACGCTTGACACAGTCGATACATCGTACGCGGATGGTTACACGAAGTCAGGCATTGGGGGCCTACTCGCAGCTGTGCTTTTCCCTCCCCTTGGTACCTTTGGCAAATTCTGCTTGATCATCTTAGCTCTCAGCATCATCGCCAACAACTGCCCGAACATTTACTCCCTAACCTTTAGTCTGCAACTCATGGCGACTTGGACCCAGGCTATACCGCGATTCATCTGGACATTTGTGGGGACGCTTGTGTACTGTGCCATCGCTATTCCCGGGTATAGTCACTTCCAGGTCGTGCTGGAAAACTTTATGTTGCTCATTGTAGGTTTTCCTATACAACACAGTCGTAGCAGAGCATAAGCGCTGACTGTCATATAGGGCTATTGGCTAGCCATCTACGAAGGCATTTCCCTGACCGAGCACTTCTGCTTCCGACAACGCAAATATGACCTCTCCATCTGGAACAACAGCGAACTGTTACCCCCCGGCATAGCCGCCATTCTAGCTTTCTGCTTTGGAATCTTCGGCGCCGTCATGGGCATGTCCCAGGCTTGGTTCATTGGGCCCATAGGTAAGAAGATCGGAGATCCAATGTTTGGTGGTGACGTTGGTTTCGAGCTTGCGTTTGCGTTTAGTGCGATTAGCTATTTCGGTTTTAGGACACTAGAGAAGAAGCGTTTTGGTCGGTAAGATACGATAAAACTACTTGTACGGAAATGACCGAGTGGATTGTATGCGTGTCGTGCAGTGTATCAGGATTTTTGGTCTGAGATATTTTATGAAAATGATTATGTATATCCTTTACGTTCTTCTGTACATGTTGGACTACGAATCGAATTATTGATATTGGTGATGATATACTTAAAAGGCGAGCACTTTGTAGCTTTTCATCCAGAGCAAGGTCATATTCCGACAACATGCGCCGATCACGACAGTTCGTCCCCGAAAGAGTGAGTGGATTGCAATTTGAGAGATACCCTCATTCTCAACATTGTCTACCTAAAATTTCCAACATCACCAGCTACTAGTCTTGTCTCAAAGTTCTATACTAAGTATGTTTGGACTCGGTTCTTTTGATTGGATTGTGGTGTTTGTTGTTTGTTTGTTAGATACGTGATTGGTTGGCTGGCTGGGTGGGGTATGGAAGGGAAGATGTGGAGGGTAGGCTGATGGGATGGCGTGCATAGGATAGGGCGGATGGGATAGGATGGGATCTGGATAGGATGGAGTGGCGTAGATAGGAAGGAGTGGAGGGTTAGATAGGAAGGAGTGGAGGGGTAGATGAGATAGGGTGGGGTGGGATGGGGCAGGTGGGATGGGAGGGGTTACGAATGGGATATGGGATGGGATGGGATGGGAGGGGAGGGGTTACGAATGGGATATGGGATGGGAGAAGAGGGATGGAGAATGATGGTGGATGGGGTAGGGAGGGGATGGGATGGGAGGGGTTATAAATGGGATAAGGGATAGGAGAAGAGGGAGAGGAGAATGATAAAGGGTAGGATGGATGGGAGTGATTGAAGATGGGATCGGTGGAATGAATTTCGGGCTACATATTTATATTCATATGAAGGGTTTGTGGAACGAACGACTTATGGCGGTGATGGAGATTTTATGAGTGGTGAAGGTTTTATTATAGATTTTGTGCTGTGATATGCGGTTGGGATTTGTGGTTGGGGAGTGGTTGAGGAGTGGTTGGTGGGGTTTGTGGGAGGGGTTTATGGGAGCGGGGTGGGGGGTGGAGGGTACTAAGGGGGAATCGGGGGGGGGGATAGAGGAGGGGAGGGAAGGGCGTCCGGGGAAGGGAGGGACGGGAGAGTGAGGAGTGGTATTCTGAAGGGCAGGGGGGTCGAGGAGAGGAAGGGATAGAGAGGAGGAGGAGGATGATGATGACAAAGGTTATCCCATATTCCTGGCAACTTGGGCACTTGGTTCGGTGTAAGCACAATATAGACATTGCTAAGAGTGACTGGTAGAAAGCACCGCCTTAGTCCCAGGCAAACATCGTTTTAGGGGGGTTCCTGCCGTGGCGCTAGTCGATACCTCTGGAACGAGTGCCCAGCCAGAATATGGGATGTTTCGGGGGGGGGTGACGAAGTATTGGAGGGAGGGTATTAGGTATTTTAAGGGGGAGGGGGATGAAAGGAAGTAAGGGATAGGGTGAGGTGGGCTTGTATTTCCTTACGATTTTTGGCATTATGTGGGATTTTGCTGTAGAATATTTGAGAAGAGAATGTTGAGTGTCGAAGCTGCTAGGTCCACGACACCGGGGTTCTTGGATGGAGTATGGTGTTTTTAGGAGGTGAATTGGTTTTTGGGGGTGGGGTTGAGGTTGAGGTTGAGGTTGGGATATTGGGGTTGCGTATTAGTGGGGAAGGGGGAAAGGGGGCTGAGTTTGATGGTGAGTGTGTGAGATGGTGATGGTTTACTCTCAGAGGTAAGTGGTATTTGCATTGTGTAAGATGCCCGATCACGCGGTCGGCGCTCGTCGTGCTTTTGGACATTTCGAAGTAGTGATTGATGATATTGCTGGCGCTCTTGTTCCTTGGCACGATTGTTTCTTGATCAGAAAAGCGAGAAATGTATGCTGCAGGGGTATGGAGCACCCACTTTGAGCTTGCCTGCTGCGAAGGCTAGTACTAAGCAATAGTGCTCTCAGGGATATATCCCATTCCTCTGATTGTCGAAATGTACGTTTGAATGGATGCAGGTCGCTAGATATGAGACAGATGGTGTTGCCTAATTGATAAACCACGATGCGAGCATACAATAGTAGCTTTTCCGGCCCGATTAAACGACATCCAATTCAAGTCACGATTATTTCCCCTAGAAAGAGATGCCGGCCTGAGTGGGTCACATCCTTCGATGCCAATCGCGCTGGAAAACCGAAGCGATAGTATCAACAGATATTCGCAGCCTCGAAACATTTCTCGAGCTCACAGACGACATTTCGATAAAAGGCCTTTTGCATAGATACACGCTCGAGATCCACCTCCGGGGAGTTTTGGCCGAAATTGCATCTCAGACATCGTTTTACTACAGTTTCGTACTTGATATTTACCTTCTTACCGACCAGGTCTGCAAGTCGCAGAACGGTTCTATGGAGTGTTAACGAGGGCGAATCTCCCGAGTGCTTGTCAATTGGTGACTGCAGAGCGCTGAGTGGACGCTCGAATGCTAGCTCGATTAGCATGACACCAAGACTGTAGATGAGTGTGTTGGGAGCCAGTGCTGAATAGACTCCCCGCTGCTCAGCTTGTTTTTGTTTACCTTGATCAATTGATCTCACAGGTCGCGGACCGAGAAAGGGTTTGGAAAGAGGATTTAAATCTTGGCTAAGATCTTGTATGCCGAAAAATAGGACTTCTGTGCTTTGCCATATCTGGTCTAGCCAAGGCGTTGAATGAAAATGCAAGACGGCCATTGAGAGCGCTTTAGCGAGGTGCATCCTGTCGACGGGTGGTATACCGCATAGGAGAGACTGTGCTTGGATCAATGCGTCGCTCAGTGATAATGATTGATACCGCGGATTTTGGTCCAGATGGTGATACAATGAGTGTTTGAGATTATGTTTTGTCTGCAGGTATCCTATGCTATGCGCGGAGGTCTCTAGGTTTGACTGCTGCAGTTGGTGCTGCTCCTTATGCCTAAGATGCAGGCAAAGGTCCTTAATCATTTGCAGACTTTCCTCTGATTCCGTTTGCATATCGGTTGGAATTGCAACTTCAGATGATGATGTTGATCTAGAATGACTGTTCTCTCCAACCTGGAGGTTCCGTAACACTGCCAAAAGCCCATCTGCTCGACTCTGGGATCCTTCTTCATATGGTTTGTCAGTGATGCCCGGCTCATCTAGACATGTTTCGATTCTTAACCATAGTGGTTCGGCGACATTCTCCACGGGCTGACCATTGCCACTGCATGTCCAGGCAAGAGTAAATTGGACTCGTGCAATTGGATCCTCTGGTGGCACGATTTCGAGCGCAATATTGGCGGAGTGTTCCGCTGGACATGACCATAAGGTTGACAGTACCGTGTAGAGATCATGTGAAGCGTTGTGCATCGCAGCAAAACGTGCGATCGGGATTTGCTTCGAAGTTATTGTTGGTACGTCTGTTCTCTGAAGCTGATTGATCTGGCTCGATAATCTCTCCAGGTCCTCGTTGCCCGCTCTAAGCTTCCCTATGGTCTCGTCGATGGTGGTCTTCGTAAAGCTGATCTTAGTCCTCTGCCTAAGCCGTTTGATTCGGGTCAGAAAGCTTCCCTCGCTTTCGCCCTTTGTTGATGGAAATTATGGATTAGCATTGATACAGTTCGGATGGAAGAAGAGATAATATGTCCATCGATTGAATAAATAGTACCTGATCTCGAAGCAACAATCCAACACCGTCATATCTCAGAATGAGATAATCGAGTGTCTGTTTCACAAGGGTCAAAGCTGCGACACAAGCTTCGAAGGAATCCCCAAGCTGAGCCTCTAATCGTTCACGAAACCTCCTATCCCGCCATAGATGTTGATGTTGGGAACCACTTAGCATGTCCGGAACGGCAAGTTTGTATTCGGTTGCGGAGTATAGAAGAAGTCGGCACGCATTTTTGAAAGCTGTCCTCTGCACCCTCAGGGCTAGCTGAAAATACTCGGCTTCTTTCCGACAGCTTCGTGTGAAGATGATCAGTGGCTGGAAGATACGGTCGTAATTTTCGAGAGCACTGAGTATCAATGGCAAGACGCCGAGGGTCAGCCCAGCTGCAGTGGCAGGATCCATGCACGGAATTGAAGCTTCGAGCTGAACGGGTCTCCTCTCGGAGAAGAGGGTAGAGGGAGTCGTTTGCCCAGTGTATTGCAGATACACTGTACAATGGCTACCTCTAACCTAACCTTGTACCGTGAGAGGTGGACAATCACCTTTCATTACCGCAACTGATGCGTATAATATCATCCTTCCCATTCTAGGCATAGCGTAGGGGTTGCACGCCTTAGTCTGTTTGTCACAAATTTGTGCGCACAAGCTGCCGTAATATCTCCCAGCCACCCAGCTTTGTTTCGATTACTGGCAGCTATTCTAGGGGAAGATACGATGCCCTTCAATCTTCCTCCATGCGCCTTCCAACAACAATGCCTTCATACATACCGTGCTCTACCGAAGCTGTAATTAGGACCCCTCGCGTTATGATTAGAACATCCTGAACAAACACTATCATCAAAATCGTATAATGTCGTGGGAATATATGATAATCTGATTGCTCCAATAATGACGACGGTCGAATTGGCTTGTAATGCTAATAACCTAGTCAATTGTTGCTTTCACTTCTTCAGCATAGTAAATGGGCCGAGAAGAGATCTTCTTGATGACAGCGATCTGCGTCGACTGCGCGTTCAGGCGCAAAGATTCAATCTATGGAGAACCGGTTTTATTGCCGGACCTGGTGGGCTAGATGCCATCATCAAAGGATCAATCCACATGGAAGAAACGGTCCTCATGCTGCTATCTGCGTTAGCAGAAACGTTAGATGAGGTGGCCGAGAAGGCTGTCACTATCGATATGGCAAGCGTTGACACCCCAACCGATCATGTGCCCCAGATCTCTGATCAGTATTGGGCTCTAAGAGAGAAGTTGCTTGAATATCGCATTAGGCTAAATCAAGTGTCAGACGATCATGAAGACTCGGATGATAACGATCTTATGGAGTCTATCTTGATAGAGGAACCCGATCCTATTGTTCCAATCGATCCTGTAGGGGATATTGTTTCGTACAACGACTTGCTGGCAGACCTGGTACCAACGCTTAGCAGTAGTCCACAAATGCTCGAAATTTCTCCATCTGAAACAGTGGATACCGGAGTTTGGTTCCCCATGCTCTTCGCGAAGGGACATCCAGAGACCCCCATCACCAACAATGGTCAAATGTGCGTCTCGCAGGTATTTGTCTGTCAAAAGGTGATTAGCGCTGAGTTACATTTAGGTCCATGTGTTTCGGCTCTGCGATGGAACCGACTGTCCAGCATAGGATATACGAAGAATACGTGAAGTTGCTGGAAACGTAAGTGACCAGACTGCGGAGCACGATTATGACCTATACTTACATCGTAGACCTTTTGAGAACGGCCATATCATCGTACAGATCTATTACTGCCGCGAGAACGGAAGTTCTTTTTTGATTTGCAAAATGGCCAATCCGCAATCCTCAAGTAGAGTTTGTGGTATCCCACTCTCCTCGTTGGACCTGAGGAGAAACAAGTCGTGCATAGAATTCTTTGACGTTGCTGAGGGTGCCAGAAGGCCATGGGCACTACTGAGGTTCTCTTGTTACGAGAGTATACAAGTCTCCACGGTCTGCTGGCGTTCTATGCTTACAAACCGAAAGATTTAGTGATTTTCTTTTACGCGATTCTTGCCTTGAGATTCGAGGAAACCGTTGCTGAGGTGTCGGCGGTCACTAAGGACGATTCGCTCGATGAGGAAGTACATTTTGCAGGGTAATAGCTGACAACGTGATACACCATCCAGGCATCAGGCTCACATGATTCAGGCTAATCCTAGATGACTTTTTTGAGCGTACCTTAAAAATATACAAAGAACGGGACACTGGGGTGATCAGACTACAAGCGTCTTCACCCTATGATGATATGGAGCGGTAAGCTTTTCTGTCAATGCTGGCGATGTAACAGACTTGACGCGAATCAGAATACCAATATGGACGAGCTTCATCACACCCCAGTTCGACTCATACACATCGATAACCCACACAACCAACGACACGGTTCACTTCCAAGAATTCCGTGCACACTTTTTCTCAGGTCGCTTTACACATAAGCCCGGAGTGCTATTAGGCAATGAGATAACATTCACAAGAGCCAGTGGTATGTAAACAAGGCCGGTCATCGATGCCACTACGCACGCTAACGGCTACCAGACGCTACGGAGTTCATGAAAACGATCAGGAAACTTGCCGAGCAAAGGTTCCCTGAGTTGAAGCCTAATAAAGCCCCAAAATCCATGAAGTAGGGACGACTCGTGTCAGAGGATAGACGACACATGTCAGAAGACGATCCACTCATATCAGAATATGAACAACACAAAGAAGAAAAAAACAAAAAGGTGAAGCAAAAGAACAGATAAAGCAGTGACGGATGATTCACCAGATAAGACTCCTGCAGAAATCTCCAGCAACTAGGAGAGCATAGTCCTGCCTCTACAGAATTTCTAGATTGTCTAGTGCTAATTCTGTATGGAGTATTATGACGTCCATCTCAGACACGGACTCAATGTCTCCCCACCCCCACCCCCTCAAACAACAAAGCCATAGGCTAAGCGTGACGGGGAAAGGAGATTCGTGTATTGGGAAAGGGTGTCGGGACTGAGGATTAGACCCGGCGTTCGGTGAGTATCACTTTGACTTATTAGGATAGGATAGTCTTACCAGATTCTGCAGGTATCAGTACCTGTTTACATCCGACGGACGTTAGATCTCACACTCTTGACTATCTGTCATGATACATGAATCTTATCAATCAACAAGGAGACCTTCCGAGTCACAGTTCCCGTTTACCCACCAAACAGCAAAAGGGTATATAGCTAACCACCCAGAAACCCACCTGCCTCTCCCTATGCTCCAAACTCGCCATAAAACAACCATCCATCCCATCATAAAAACCAATTACCCAAGTACCTTACAACATCCACCCCTTCGCCTCCGCCCCCTCATCCTTCTTCTCCTCCTCCAACCCGATCTCCTTCCGCCTCCCAGCATAAAACCTATCCAAACAACTCCTCCGCTGCGCCTGCGTCCACCCCTCAACCACAAGCGCAAACTCCACCGCGTCGGCGAACCCAAACGTCCGCGCCATGGTGCACAACTGCCTCTTCATAACCTCCGGCGGCGGATGGTACTGCCATTCGATCTCCCCATCCCCATGTCCACTGCCATCATCATCATCAGCATCATCATCATCATCCGAACGTTTCCGCTTAACCGGCAATCGATCCTGGGTATTGGCAAAGATCCGTTGATCGCCGAGATCGAGATCGTTGCCCGCCTCCTGTGCCCGGCGCGAAAGGCTGGCTTCCACCTTGGAAGAGCCGACGACTTCGCTGTTTTCGTGCGTATACTCCACGCCTGCGTTCGCGAGGATGGCTTGTACCGGATCGCTTTTCTTCGCGGCACCACTGACTTTTCTCCGGTTCTTCGTGCCGGCCGCTTCTTCGGCTTCGTCGACGATAAGGGCGGCGAGTTGAGACATGGCTCGCTCTTCGGTCATGTCGTCGTTGCCGACGGCTAGGAAGTCTTCGTCCTTATCGTTGGGGGTGTCGAGGTCGACGCCGATAATACTGACACCAGCTTTGGACTCCGCGACGTTTGTTTTGTTGACGATATCTCTCAGTACCAGGTTCTCATTCTGGAAAGTGAACAGATTGTTGAGGCCGAAGATCTCGCCTTTCTGGTCTTTGTTCTCTTGTACACCCTTGAAGTATCGACGTTCTGTGCTCGCTGTGTAGCCAATGTTCGCCTGTTGCTGCTTATAAATCTGTCTGGCGTACACTATCTCTTCGATGGTACCTGCGGAGACGAGACGGAAGACTTCGACGTCACGGACTTGGCCAATGCGGTAGGCGCGATCTTGGGCTTGCAGATCGTATGCTGGATTCCAATTTGGGTCTACGACAACAACCTTATTTGCGGATGTGATGTTGAGACCTACACCCCCAGCTTTGGTGCTGATGAGAAAGACGAACTGGCCGGGATCGCTGTTGAAGTCGTCGACTGTTTTGGCACGGTCTTCGTACTTCATAGCTCCGTCGAGGTAAGAGACGTTGTAAGTGGTGTGTTGGAAGAGCATTTGCAGCATCTTGAGTAAGCGAACAGAGTGGCTGAACACAAGTACTTTATCTCCATTGCCGTGCCAGAAGCGAAGGAGCTTCTTAAGAATTTTCCATTTGCCACAGAACTCTGGGTTGGAGTAATTGAGGATGGAGTCACGGGTACGGAAGAGCTGGCGCCATTGGTCAGGAACAGCTACTTGGAGCATCTCGAGGTCTTTATCCTGCTTCTCTTTGGGATCGTTGGATTGAGGGATCAGGATTGCGAGGTGGTTAGAGAGCTTTTGAAGGTGGGAAATGGCTGGGAAGACGTAGGACTGCCACTTGCCACCGTCCGGAAGGAACTTTTGGCAGCACCAGCCTTGCTTCTTGCCTGAAGCGCAGCTGCACTGTATGGTTGACTCCTTGATGTAGCGGATGACATCGCTTTCGATGCAATTTTCGTAGGCATCCGTTTGGGTCTCGGTGAGGGGGCAGAAGACAACGCGATCACTCTTTTTGGGGAGCTGATCTGCGATCAGAGATTTCATCCGGCGGAGAAAGAATTGCGGAAGGAGATTTTGGACCAGAGCTTTGGCCGTTTTGCGTGCTTTGCTAAGTTGATGTACTGTAGCATCGTGGGATTGGCCCATCTTGAGAGGGAGACTGATGCTCTGCTTCCAAGTTGAGATAGGTCCAAACTTTCCAGGATTAGTCCAATTCAGAAGGGTCCATAGCTCATCGTACGAGTTTTGAATAGCTGTCCCGGTCAAGCCGATGCGACATAAGGCGTTGATCTCATTCATAGCCAGTGTAGTCTCCGAGGTTCGACCCTTAATCTGATGACATTCGTCTGCAATGACACAGTCCCATTCAACCATGTTGATGGCACTCTTGTTCATCCTATAGGTCGTATAGGTCGTGATCATAATCTCGAGCCGTCCTTTCGCCGCAGCCTCTAGTGCTGCTTCCTTTGTGTCTCCATGATACACGTCCACATGCCACCAACCCCAGCGTCTAAGCTCGTCTTTCCAGTTCTCTATCAATGTGCCTGGGCAAATCACTAACGCCTTTGGATACCATGGTGCATCTGCTCTCCGCATTTTCCGCATACGCTTTGCATCTCGTTCATCTCCAGTCTTGCCAAATGCTGCCGTCAGGAAAGCGATGACTTGCACAGTTTTCCCGAGGCCCATATCATCTCCCAATACCCCTCCGGTCTGGTAGATGAACAAGCCATGTAAGAACGCCGTACCCTCAACCTGATAGTCCCGTAACCACTGGGCAATCGGTGCGGGTATCAACCCAAGCGACTTCGGTAACTGCTTGTCTTTGTACGGCGCCGATGGCTTCCCGCGTGGGAAATCAGGCCTCTCCTGCAGTTCCTCCATCCTCTCATCATCCGAGAAGTCAACGTTATCATACCTGGGTGGTAGCTTCAGTCCCGCCGCATGCAGCTTCTCTGTTCTTTGATCAAATCTCCTGCGTCTGTCTTGTAGATACTCCGGCAGAGTATACTCCATCAACTGGTCATCATCAGATGTATCGGCCCACTGCCTCTCTTTGGTTCCTTTGCCCTTGCCATTCCCAGTGAGCTTCGTCTGCTTCTGACCGACACCGCTCTCTTTTTCCACGGCCTTGGCTCTGCGGGTACTAGCAGCCGCCCTCTTCCTTTTGACAGACTTGCGCTTTACAAAGTTCTTGTATGCTTCTTCACTGTCATCACCTGACCAATCCACTCTCTCACCTCTAGGTCTGACCGTACGAAATTTTCGCTCAGCGGTAGCATCGTGGTCTGATTCATCATCTGAATCACTGATGGATTCATGATCGTAGAGGACCTCTGTAGGATAGGTGAGCGGGGACTGCAAGTGTAAAGGTGTCCAAATGTGTTAGGCACACTATTTATGTGGTCTTCGTGACCCAGATCCTTCTTCACCGCCGAGGTAATATCCAAATCATCATCGCTATCCATCAGATCCATGTCAGCGTTGTCCGTTGTGGCATAGCAGAGGTAGGAACGAAACGCGGGGTTGAAGTCGCGTCTCCCAAATGTCTCCGCAAGAGCTCCGCAACACCAACATAAAACTGTAGACTAGGTGAAAGATTCCGAGTCTCCAATTACATTCTAGTGTCATTCCTCCCAGCACCTCTTTCCAATTCCTCGCAATCCATACCCACCATGCCCCTCGACACATCAACCTACCACCTCTCCCTCCTCCGCCTCGACGGTCGCCGCTGGAATGAACTCCGCCGCCTGCACGCCCAAATCAGCACCCAAGCCTCCGCAGACGGCTCCTCTTACTTGGAAATGGGAAACACAAAGGTCATATGCACAGTCGCCGGACCGGCCGAGGTACGGGGAGCGGGAGGCAGGAGGGAGGGTGCGGAGCGGGACAATGCTGTCGTGATGGTCGATGTGGACGTGGCAGGGTTCAGTGGGGTGGATAGGAAGAAGAGAAAAGGTGATAAGTGAGTTTCTCCTTGGTCTGCAGTGTGTGGGGCATCTCAAAGATGAGCAGGGAGGGAAGGTGAAGGGATGGGAGGGAATGAGCTAATACGAGAGAGCGTAGGCGGACAACAGAGATGCAAAATACAATTGCTTCCGCATTCACAAGCACCCTGTTCACACACTTCTACCCACATTCCACCATCCAAATCAACCTGCACATACTTTCACAAGACGGCTCTCTGCTCGCCGCCTGTCTCAACGCCGCTACGCTTGCCTTGGTAGACGCTGGTATACCTATGAGTGACTACATAGTCTCGTGCACATCAGGTCTTACGCCCCCTTCGTCAAACAATGAAGGGGCGACTGCGGATCCGTTGCTAGATCTCAATGGCACGGAGGAGCAGGAGCTGCCGTTCCTGACCGTGGGGACGCTGGGGGCGGGGGAGAGGGTTAGCGTGTTGGTCATGGAAAGTAGAGTGCAGGTTGGACGACTGGAGGGGATGTTAGCTGTAGGTGTGGATGGGTGTAAGCAGGTGAGGGAGATATTGGATGCAGTAGTTAGGAGGCAGGGGAAGAGAGTGCTAGAAAGTGTAGTCAGCTAGCACCAGTGAAATAGAAAAGGTTAAAGAGATCCCTGGGCTTTGCGGCAAACAATCCAGAGAGAACTCTGAGTGGAGATGGTAATGCATCTATTGCTGAATGTCACTGCTCGCTTTTGGCTAGAATTGTACCGCCATATTGTAGAAGCAGATCACCCATCTAATGTACCGAGATCTCCATCTTCCACGAAAGTCCCCATTGCTGCTTTGCGCCCTTTACAGCTCACCCGCCTTAGTGATAACGGGGTCTTTGCTGTAGGAGATTTTCCCGGAGCTGCTGCCGCAAGCCTCGATAGCCTTGACGATCTTCATTGATTCGTCGTCTGCGACCTCGCCGAAGACAACGTGCTTCCCGTCGAGCCAACCAGTAATAACGGTGGTGACGAAGAACTGCGAGCCGTTTCTAGATGATGCATATTAGCAAGTGTTCCATTAGCGAGATGAAGTGCGAGTGTCATACGTGTTTGGTCCGGCATTGGCCATTGAAAGAAGTCCGGGCCTAGTGTGCTTCCTCTGGAAATTCTCGTCCGAGAACTTCTCACCATAGATTGACTTGCCACCCGTACCCTGCATTCATTTGTCAGCGCATGTCAAATGCAGGCCTCGGGAGAGCATACGTTGCCACGGGTGAAGTCACCACCTTGGAGCATGAACTGAGGAATCACGCGATGGAACTTGGAACCAGTATATCCAAATCCCTTTTCGCCGGTGCAAAGAGCACGGAAATTCTCGGCAGTCTTGGGGACAACATCATCATAGAGATTGAAGTTGATGCGGCCGCTCTGTTCTGCCCAGTTGTCAGTACGGGACCATTGAAGGAGGACAATTGATGCGTTTGTGATGAATGGTATAAAGGCGGATGTGGAAGTGGGGGGGGAGAAAGAGCTGTCGTATCACCTTTGACTTCCTTTGTAGGCTTCGAGCTGGCATCAAGGACAGGACCCTGCCAGGAGACATCGAAGTAAGTTTTGATGGTCATAGTTGCTGGAGATGTGGAAAAGTGTTTGACTGATGGTATGGTGTGTTGGATTGGTCGAAGAAGAAATGTTCGCGAGAGAAGTCGAGGAAACGTCGTTTTAAGCTGAAGTGGGAAGGCCATGGTGGGGTCGAGAATGGATCAGAGAGTGCCAAGGCTAAGCTGCAGCTGTGATGTCGACCTTTTCCTTTCCCCTCTCTTCCTAGCAGTGACTTGCTAAATATAGGTAGAGAAGACTCTGAGGCTTCACTTCCTTTGAGTGATACACCAAGGGGTATTCGCTTGCCTGACTGCCCAAATGCTTCACTGAGACTTGATCGGAGGTAGATAATCGCCCTGCTGAAACCCGGTCTTTACAAGAATACCGAATGTGGAACCCACGGACCGGAGATGATGATGTCAGAAATAGGATCGGAAGCTAACGATGCAGCTGTCGAGCTGGGTTGCTGTATTATACTTAGAATACGTTGATGGAGAAAATCGATGATGTGAATACAACAGTAAGTAAACTTACTCCTTACCAGAATTTAATGCCAAGCCGGGCAGACCAGAAGCTAACCCTCATCGAGTTAGCGGTGCTCACCACGAGGAAAGGCACGCGAGGGTACACCTTGGCGTAAAGTAGGTATTTTTATATGTTGATCATCCTCGGTGTAGACTGGGAGTAGGTGAGCTCGTCTTCGACTGATGGTTGTCATAGGCGATGTTGTAACCAGTGAAACATGGCCAACGGCGATCTGATTGCCTTTAACGTCGCTGCTTTCATCTGCGCACTTTTCGTGCTGGAGTTTGGTGCCGACAAGTTTGTCGACCACACCGCAATTGTCGCGCGTCGGACTGGTATTTCCCAGGCACTCATCGGTCTCCTCACCGCCGGTGCTGAATGGGAAGAGGTCGGTAGGCTGCGCGTTCGTGCTTGCTGCAGGGCTGACTAACCTTGCAGCTCGTCGTGGTCGTAGCCTCCGTCGTGCGGAACCGTTCATCCCTCGCACTGGGAAATGTTATCGGCGCAGCCATATCCAATATCCTTGGTGCCTTTTCTCTGGGGCTGCTGTTCCATTCTACAAAGGATGGCATTGAGTTCGACCGAAGCTCAAAAGTTTACTCTCTACTCTTACTCCTCTTGACTGCATTCGTCACCGCCCTTACCCTAGTGGGAACAAAAGCTACATGGAGGATCTTTGGTGGTATTTTACTAGCCATCTTCGTGATCTACATTACGTCTATCGCATGGGCTATCACCCGGGGAGCGATAAAAGCTCCAGAGCTTTCCGATTCCGATTCCGAATCCGATGATGATGGGAGTAGTCAAGGCAGTGCAAGCGAAAGAGGAGAAAGGAATCGTGCCATTGGGGTTGAGACGAGAATACAATCCAATCATGTTATCGACGACTCGTCACCGCAAGTCCAGAGTGATAGTAGATCAGAAAATGTATCTCGTTCCCCAACTCGTGCGCGACGCCGTGTCCGTCGCAGCTTGAAATATCACATCAGCTTCCTACTCCTAGGATTCTTATCAATTTGTCTCTCCGGCTACGTCCTCTCACACTCTTCGACCACCCTCAGCGACGAGATCGGTACATCCGACGTGCTGTTCGGAGTCGTGATACTCTCCATTGCCACAACACTGCCCGAGAAATTCATCGCCGTCCTCAGTGGTTCCCGCGGCCACACAGGCATACTTGTTGCGAACACGGTTGGTAGCAACATATTCTTATTGTCACTATGCTTGGGGATCGTGTGGGTCGTTACGGCTGGAAACTTCGACGCCGGCTCGGTGAACGCAGCAGAGATGGGAGTGTTGATGGGCTCTACCGTCGCAGTGACAGCCACCGTATGGTTTGGGGCGAAGTGGGCTCGGTGGATCGGGGGGGCCATGCTGGTAGCTTACGTGGCATTCCTCGTGCTCGAGTTCACGGTCATTCGAAAAGTCTGATGTTGTGGCTACTGATCAGGGTTACATTACACGTAAGCATGAACAATGCGAATACTTACAATGTTCTATCCCTACTCATCTCGCTGTAAATGACTTCTTCGTTGGCTCTATGAAGGCACTGGATGATCCTCTGCTCTTCGAGTCCACACCCAATCAGACGAAGTGCATGAAGCTGTCATCGTTACTCCCGTCGCCGCGACGCTCTTGAATATCTCTGACCAAAACCATACCGCATCGTAATGACGCCCACCCCGATACCGAAAACCTCAAACCATTATGCCTTCAGAACATCTCCCTGCACCAATATCCGCGTGCACACACCTGCCCTCAACAAAGCCATAAAGTTACAAAAACCAACGCCTTCAAGACCGGACATCACAACTCCAGCGCCCCCAAAGTCCTAGAGAATAAAAGCATTCAGAAGCTGTTCAGAGAAGAGCCAAACCCTAGCAGCCAAGACCCCAAAGCCACCTCAGACACGGGGATTGCAACAATTCCATCCCCACATCCACCGACGACACCATCACCAACATATCGATAGCATCGACATTGTGCAAAAACAACCCGGAGAAACATAACATCAGTGCATAGGGGTTGTATGTTGTAGGTACGAGCTCAACGGCGAGATCGAATAACGGGCCTGCCTGAGGACGGTGTAAGGTGTAATGCACAATTAAAGGTAGGTGGTCACGAAGCCCAACAACAAGAACATCAAGGATGATTAGAGCGCTGATCACATCGAAAGCTTTGCAGTATTAAAACAGCGTGATCGTGTAAATAATGCGAATAGTATAGATACCAATGTATTCATCCACGTTCTACTCAAAAGGAACAAAAACAACGACCGTATTTCTTAGCATGTTCCTCTCATCTTTCAAGCTCAATCAATCGCGCATATACAAATCAGTAGCATAGGATATCATTTCAGCACAGTCTTTCTATGTCTATTTATGACCGTCTATCAGAATTTTCTACCTGCGGACGTCTGACACGCTAAGCAACTCCACAAGGTAAGGTAGGTATGCAACACGCTAAACTGCTCACGCCCATGAATGCAAATGCAAGATGCAAATGCAAATGCAACAGCAACAAATGTATATGTATATGAATGTATGAGAAAAGAAAGCCATCATCAACCCATCGCACACAACCCCACCCACTCACCAATCATCTCGCCGTCGTCATCGCCAACCCCGCCAACGCCTGTCCCTTCGAAGGCGCCGCACTCAGCGCCGCAGAAACCGGCGTGCTAGACCTCGTCGGCACGTTACTCCGATTATGCGCCATATGTGCCCTCACCAGATGTCCCGCAGCGAGGGCACTGCAGAGACTGAGCTCCCCAGCCAGCACGCTGGCCGCGACGATTCGTGCTAGTTGTCGAGCGTTGTCGCCCGGATGGGTGGGGTGTGCGCCTCGCACGCCGAGGAGGTCGAGGCAGGCGCTCTGGGGTTCGAGGACGGTGCCGCCGCCTATGGTGCCGACTTCGATGGAGGGCATGGATACGGCGATTTGTAGGTTGCCGTTAGAGCTGGATCGGGGTTGATTAGCTTGGGTTTGCGGAAATGATGATGATATTGCTAAACTCACTTTCGCATGGTGGTGATGCAATTACTGCTTTCCACGTTCTGTGCAGGGTCTTGACCTGTAGCCAGGAAGATCGCAGTGACGATGTTGGAAGCGTGTGCATTGAAACCTCCGATGCTTCCAGCCATCGCGCTCCCGATGAGATTTTTGCTCGTGTTCAGCTCAACCAATGCATTGACGTCGCTCTTCAAGACACTTCTGATGATATCCCCGGGGATGATGGCTTCTGCTACTACGCTCTTGCCCCGTCCATCGATCCAGTTAATAGCAGCGGGTTTCTTGTCCGTACAGTAATTGCCTGAAACGGAGATGATGGACATATCGTCGAAGCCACTTTCCTGCGCCATGACATTCAATGCGCATTCAACACCTTTTGAGATCATGTTCATACCCATTGCATCTCCAGTAGTTGTCTTGAACCTAATGTAGAGGTAGGTGCCTGCCATGGCAGTCTTCATTGACTGTAGGCGAGCAAATCGACTCGTCGAGTTGAACGCCTTTTTCATGGTCTTCTGACCATCTTCTGAATCCAGCCATAGCTTTGCGGCACCCGCTCTGGTGAGAGTTTGAAAACCAACGCAAGGCCCCCGGGTCATGCCATCACCAGTCAGAACAGTTATTGCGCCACCAGCAGCATTGATTGCCTTGCAGCCTCTATTGGTGCTAGCAACGAGAACACCTTCGGTGGTTGCCATTGGAATGTAGTAGGGTTGTCCATCAATAACCATGGGCCCAGCAACGCCAACAGGAATGGGCATGTAACCTACAACGTTCTCGCAGCAGGCTCCATGGACGTTCTCGTAGTTGTAGTCTTCATAAGGCAACTTTGAACATTCCAGGAGGCTCGAGTTTTCTGCCGTCGCTGGGGTCCTCGATACTAAGGTCCTGCGAATCTTGACAGCTCGGGTCAAAGAAGCAAGCCTCGACATGACATCCGTATTCTCTAGCGTTTTCTCAAGAGCATAGCCTGGGATCTTGCCTCGTGTAGCTAGCTCACTGAGTTCACTGTCATTAAGATAAGCAGCCCTTTTTCCCTTCACCATTTGTTCGCATTCTTCGAGATCCCGATCCCCAGACACAGGTTCCTCCTCAATAACACAGCCGTTGGGCTCGGGAACATGGCAACGGGTATAGGATTTGTCCCCTTGAGCCTCTGCTCGCCTATTCAACTCTGTGCGGTCCCCTTTTCCCTTCGACATCCTGCGAAGAAATCCTGCCATCGAGTCGGAAGGGGCCTCAAGGGGAGTGTCTGGAAGAGCTTGAGGCTCTTTGATGCTCCATCGTGCGGCGTTAAACAGATAGCCGTTTAGGATGACACTTACCGTTAATGCTACAATGATCCATTTACTCACAACTGGATCTTCCAGGCTCTTCAGCACGCCCTCCACTACTTTTCCCCCGACTACATAGTCAAAAAAATGCTCAGTATAGTCGGCATCGAATATGGAGGCGCCTTCGCTTACAAAGTCTGGAATTGGGGATTGAAGCTCATACTTGAATGGTGGTAAGATGGTGACAATTAACTCGCTTTTCGTTGTCTTGGCATCGATGTACAGTTGATCCAGACCATTTTGGGCCACTTTGAATGGATCCATAGAAGGAGGTGTGAGGACGTTGGACAGTCCAGATACGGATGTCCGTGTACCATTCCTATTTGGCGAACGAAATGGAAGGGTGCATATGTTGAGGGCATTGACTAAGAGAAACCCGGTAACCATCAGGACCTTGAATTTTGGGATGCTACTGTCGCGGGCCTTTTCGCCAAAGACTGCTGGCGCATCGTTGGTACCATCACCACCGAACCCTGCGCTCTCGGCCTTGGATCTCTTCAAGTCGTCGCTGGAGGCCACATTCTCGGCGACCCGCTTGCTAATACCATCTTCTTGCAAAGCTCTACTGAGAGCAACATGTCTCTTGATACGATTGATTTCTAGCTTGACGCTGAGTATGGCAGTGTAAAAGGTGAATAGCAATATACAGTCGAATAGCAGTATCCAGGCAGCAAGAAAGCAGAATTGTGTGAGCCCACCTTGCACGCCAGAGCAGGCACCCGCAATCAGGATGGCGAGCTCAATACAATAGTCTCGAACGATGTCGAAGCCCCGCTCCTGGACCGCTAAGTGCAGCGAGGATTGGATAGTCGTTGACGAGCTTGCACTACCTGAGAGATCGGCATTTGGTTGCTGCCCTTGTCGGCGCGAGCTGTTCGACGCTGATAGAACCGCTTTGGTAAGTATGATCGGTTTTTCGAAGCCAATCGTAACCACGAGGAATGGCAATCCCTCCGACAGTAGAACAAGATTGATCGGGACCCCAAATTTGGTAGTTACGATCGTACCGAACAAGAAAGCAAAGACGGATGAGATCAGGACAGAGGTAGCGAGCCAGGCATTTGATCCCATGTCTCTCATGGACATGAAGAGAGACACGAAGGTTAGGTGCATGGACAAGTAGCCCAGAACCATGATAACAATATCCAGTGACTCCGCGTTCTATGCAATATTAGCATAAGGTCCTCAATGTAGATAGCGATCGTTGTACTTTAAGCAAGTCCACAAAGCCAATCCAGGTATTCTTGGCTGAGAGACGCATCGTAGGCTGGGCTGGATTCCTCCCATTCGTTGCAGCTTTCATAACCCATCTATTGGCCTTGGAAGGCGCTTCCACTTGGGGTCTGTCATCATCGTCGAGGAAATGGTCTTTGTTGGGTAATTCGTGTATCGATCTAGCGAAATCTACTGCTTCATCAGAGGGAACCGCGAAAGCTAAAGCCGTGTCCTGTGAGATTGGGGAAAGGGGGTTCCATGTCGTTGGTAGGTGCTTCGCAGAGCTATTAAAAAGTTCTAACACCTCAGTTGCAGATGGTGCAGTTCGTGGAGCAGTGTTGGAGAGAGAGTCCGGGAAAACTAGTGTCATGACCATCATGTGCTCGGTATCCTGGGAATTCCCCAATGGCTTCCAATGAGAGGTATCGCGTTCGGGGGACGCATCTCCAGAACCGCTCTGTTCGGTCTGCCATTTCCAAGAGGTTTCCTGTCCCAGTCGTAGCCGTTTGGCGCCTTCTGCAAGCGAGCTAAAGTCTGTACCACCAGCATCGCTGGTCGAGCTCGCGCGGTCGAATAGACTACCTTCTAGAACTCCAACATATGAAGTGCTTGCTAGAAGGGCCACAAAGACAATGGTGTGTATAGGATGTATAAATGCACTACGAGCAACCGTTTGAAGAATGCGAGTGATCTGGCGATTGACATAGCCAGGATTCGAGGGCGGTGTATGATTATGCTCATGACGCAATCGCGCTGGGAGGAAGGATGCTCCTAGCATGTTGAAAGTTCAGGACTGTGTAGAGGGTTGGAAGGGTAGGACAAGTCCACGAATGCTATGAGTACAGCATTGGGGCGAACATTTATGAGCATCTTGGAGACTGATTAGCACAAGCATTGATAATTGCATAAAATAACACCAGTGAGCCTCATCCGGTGCACTCACGTCTTGAAAAGGCACTCTTGGGCACACAAATTTGGATTGAGTATAGAAGATCCAGGTCCGGCTTGGCGAAAGGATTTTATGATGGTATTATAGGGAGTAGAATGATCCTAGGACTGCGTACACCGTCCCACAAATAGTACAAGAGGTGAGAAAGTGTAGGTAAAGAGTGAAGCGTGGATGAGTAGGAATAACGCGGAGGTTGCGTGGAGACGTCCTCTAACACCGAGTTTGCCCTGGCCACCAACCGTGGAACCTGGCAGCACCCCCGGCTCCTTCCTCGGGTACACTAATGTCCCACGTATAGTAGTAGCTTAGTGCACCAATTTACTCTCGGCCGAGATTCAATTTATATTTGCCCAAATGGTATTCCATGGATAATTCGCTTTCGAAAAGTGTATCCGTATCTTCAGGACCAGTCATTGGACAAAAAATTCCTACGTTGCAGGAGTAGCGCCGCAACGAAAAGCGGTACTTGCTGATCTACGACAAAGAGAACTCGGAGCATCCGTTGTTCTGAACTCGGTGAAGTTCGCTGTAAAGGTGGACTGTATCCTACCTTAGGTTGGCTACCTTAGTCAATGATGAACGAGGAGTGTAAGTAGGCTTGCGTAACTACACGCTTGCATAGGACGATTGAATGCCATACTCTTCGTCCGCACCCCTATAGCTATACCGCATTCAATTTTGTACAACTTCTACTGTTGTGGTCCCTGAATGTGCCATTTTCGCCATTGGGGGAAAGGGATAGGGGGCGAACAGCGTTAGGAGGAGCTGTAATGCGTTCGAAAAGGCAATAGATGATACGCGATAATGGATGAGCAGTGGGGTGCAGTAAAATGATAAGTGGATTCAACAGTATTGATTGTATCAGTAAAGCTGAGTTTTGAACGCTGCAGGTCACTGACCTGGGAATGCTAATTACTCAAAACCGCCTAATGCCCACTCCAAATCGTCCACTGTTCTGGCGCCAAATACCCTCGGCATATCACCGGTACGGCGCCCTATGTCCAAGAGGACCCGTGTCTTGCAAAAAGAAAAAGATACACAGAAAGTCGTACATGAACGCGAGGAGATACAGCGGTGGAAATACCAATCAATGACAGGCGTAGGTGCAACAGAACATGATGCGTCACTTCTTTCCACTCTTGGCCTTCTTCGCCGGAGGTTTCTCCTCCTTGGTCTCCTCAGGAGCGCTACGCTTAGTGCCACCAGCGACGCGAGAGCTCTTCCTGGAGCCTTCAGCAGGGGCCTTCTTCTCCTTTTTGGGTGCCTTGGGCTTTGTCTCAGTCTTCTTTCCGGTCGCCTTTTTAGCGCTGTTGGCTTTAGGCTTCTCTTTCTCGTCGGTCTTCTCTTCGTCCTCCTTCGTTTCGGATTGTTTCTTCTCATCTGACTTGGCTTGAGGCGCCCCTTTCGATGGCTCATTCTTCGACCCGGCCTCGTTCTCGTATTCTCCACCGCGCTCTTCATACTCTTTAGAGATCTTGCTTGCCTGTACGATAGCTACGCATCAGCTTCTGGCGGTTCTACTGCTCGGACACATTTTCTATACGATAAAAGGCGCATGTTGTGCCATGACATAGAAGCCAAAGAGCGCGCAAGCAACTCACCTTCCAAGCAGCCATTTGGCCCTTCCCACTGCCATCTTTGTTGGTCATCTGCTTGACATCTGCGTCCAGGCGCGCGTAAGTATCCATACAAGCTAAAGTACTTCTTGCTTCAGATCCATGCTAACCTTCTTTCGCTTCTTCACGAAGCTTAGGATCTGTCGGCTTTCCCTTTGAAGACACCATCGCGGTAGATTTGACTGGATATGATGGTGGAGATGATCAGAGATCTGAGTTTTGTTGTGAACTGTTGTCGTGAAAGCGCGCAAGATGCATGACGACGGAGATCACCCGAGCCCAATCTTATTGCGACCGCGCTAATCTGGCGCTAGTGTGGTATTATATTGATCCGGACAGTCCAATTGCACGAGCGAGACAGTATAGAACCCTTTATGTCTGTGAGAAGAGTGTATACCAGCAGAAGTGTCGGACGTATCCAAACGATGTCGGAATGATAGTCCCAACTCAAAATTTTAAATGATTCAGTATCGAATGAGTCTCTGTGGTCGAAGTGGACCCAGCATAATGCATCGTTGTATTTGTTCCAGCTATTTCTTCCAACAGGTTCGCTGATAGGGGAGCGCTAATGGCTCATATGAGGGACCTGACGCGTTGGATCTCTGAGCCGTCGATGTGAATGATCTGAATCGCAGATTCCGCCAATTCCACCTTGGCGGCTTCCCATCCTTTCTCCCCACGATCGACGCATCTTGTGGCTTCCTCGATCACGAAGACCTCAAATCCCTCTTTCTTCGCATCAAGTGCCGTACACTTGACACAAAAGTCTCCAGCCACACCAACAATGAACACATGAGTGATCCCAGCAGCTTTGAGCCGTTCTGCGAGATCCATGCTCGTAGCCATAGAAGACTTGATCCCAAAAACATCTGCGAATCCGGAGAACATCTCAACCCGCCTGTCCTTGCCTTTCTCAACCACTGCGTCGAGCTTAGAAACGTCTATTTCTTGGATAATTTCGGCTCCTTTGGTATATTGGACACAATGGACAGGCCAGATCGGTATATCTTGCGATTGAGAGGGCTCTCTTGGATTCGATATGTTGATGAATGATTGGAAGGCTTTGTTATTGGGAGGGGTATGAGAAGAGTCGAACGATATGTGATCCGGGGGGTGAAAGTCCTTGGTACCGATCTTCAGAGTAAAGGGCAGAGACGTGAGCTCGTTAATGACAGGCGCAATCTCTCGAGCGCCAGCTACTGCCAGCGAACCATCCTATGGGACGGTGAGATTACTGTGGTAAGTCGTAGAGATATCTGCTCACGGGGGGGCAAAAATCTTCCTGCATGTCCACAACTAGTAGAGCTGGCCTAAAGGAGGCTTCGACGCTCGAGACCGCCATATTGCTCCTAACTCCAGCTAACATAGAATGGTTGGGGTCGCCCTCGGGTACGTCGGCCTTGATAGCTGTGGGTTTACAAGAAACTCGAATTCTCGGTCCCCGCAACGGGGGATTCGGCTTGCTTCGGAGAGGACAACTCCGTGCTGTAGATACTTGGTTGTTAATTGCCCCATGCAGCAAGTCATTACAATCTATGGTAAGATTGAATGCCATGATTCTCTACAGGTTTCCTTCGATTCCCTTTCTCCAGATATTAATACTACAATACCCGATCTTTGGTCATACTATCATCAGTCGGCTCAATCATCCCCTGAATTACACATAGTACCATAGGGACATTAGTGAACTGCCAGGGCCAATCATCTGGACCATCTAGTGTTGACGTCCCAGCAAACCCTTGTGTACCAGACATGGTATGAGATTCCATAGCGCCAGTCGAGGCATCGAACCATAATACTCCATCAATTGAAGCTCTTGCATGCAAAGGTTTACCACAAGACGCTGACTAGGGACACCTTCATGACAAAGTAGTAAAAGGGACGGTCAAGGCAGATACCTATTCGATGACGCGTTCACAGTGACCAGAGCTCGAGCCCTTTGAAGTAACTTATGCGCCTCATCGCAATCGCGGATTCCATGTACGCCAACCACCATATGCTCGTTGCTCATCGTCGTCTTGGTGATTACAACGCGGCACGTAGAGACGATTGGCGCTAGTCCATAGAAATTGATTCTGTACATCCCCATGTAAGAACTCTACGCTTCATTCGGCACAAGACCAGAATCAGTCTGATCTGACATCGTGTGCTTTTCCCTTTAGCATTGATCTACTCCTCCCACTTTCCCCAATTTTGTTTCGCATCCTGCATAATCCTCTTGGGTGCTGTTACCGAGAATCTTGGTTCTCCGTCTTCTTTCCAGGTCGCATGTATTTCGCCGCGTTTCTCCTCCGTATCTACAATCGGTACCTTCTCTTGCACAATATCTAGAATTAGTTGCTGAACAGCAAGTAGGATCTCGTTACCATCAACGGAGGATGTCACGTGTCCGCAGCCAATTTTGATCAGACCTTTGTTGGCGTCATCATCGTTGTTCTTGGTATCGACAAACAGGAGGAGCTTCTTCAGCGATCTCAGGTAATCGACAATATTCCCTTCTTTGGGGAAAATAATGGCTTGTTCGTAAGACTGGTCTTTGGCTACTCGCTCGTATAATGTGTCTCCCACGTAGAGATGGCGTTCGCGATCGTCATACCAAGCAATCTCGTCTGGCGTGTGTCCCGGAGTATGGATGATATGCAAATGCAAGAAATTGCTTCCGAAATAGAGCTTTTGATAATCGTGAGCCCATGTTGTGACTTTGTATTCGGGAACGGGAATCTCAAGGAAATTGCATAGGGAATGTTCAGGAAGATCGCTTTCGACGAATTCCTTGCCGTACGATGAAGCAATTATCTCTGGGGAGGCATCCTGAAAGTGCGGAAGACCGAGAATGTGATCGTAGTGGCAGTGAGTGCAGATAATGAAGTACTTCTTTGTGGCATTGCCATTTGAGTCTCGAGGGTTCAGAGGGTTTCCATTATTCGATAAGACAGGACTAGTCTCGATGAAGTCTTTCAGATTGGTAGCATGAGGTTCTTGGGCTTTACCGCCTCCACAACCAGTATCAGACAATACGAGGACTGGAGTGTCTTCAAAGCTTTTCACATATATAAAGGGATGCTCTCCGTATTTGTCTTTCTCGTGGATAACAAAGGTCGTAGGGTTTACACGGCTACATGTGAAGTACGAGCTAGCTTCACCTAAGAGCTCCATGACCGCGCATTTATGAAGTTGTACCTACAATGGAGGTGCTTTTGGAATGACAGAATAGCTGTCGGCGTAATGGCCAATCGATCAATTTGTCGTTGCGGAGGGAAAGCGCCAAGACAAGCTGAAACGCCACCAAGATCTGAAACGCTGTTCAACTCGACCTCTTCATTGGTCGTTGAGGCTCAAAAGCAATGAAACGCGTCTCTTGCAATCAAAGAAGAAATACAGAAGATTCACTTTGGCTGTTGCAGACATTCGGGAGATTTACCATACGATTGGCAGCATGAGGCTAAAGACCGTTCCCCGTTCCATGGTTTTTCGCCACTCGGTAGCGCTGCCATCAAGGCAATCCATACATATCTTTCTCACCATTTATAGCTGATACGTACAGAGCAATAGATTCCATTCCCTTGTGATAGAAATATCTAAGAAACTTTTCGCTGCTCGGAATTCGTTTCAGGCCAGGTGGGATCAGAATGTCAGGTTTGATGGCGTGGTCAAGGCGCGTCTTCACTGGCTGCCAGTTCTCTTATTGTCGTAACAAGGACTTGTCCTCACAAACCTCCGTGACAGGAGCTTATTGTATTCTTGTGTTGTTTCGCGATGTTTTATTGTGAGAAGAACTGATATATCCCGCATTCGCTTTCACAATGGAAACTTCACTTCTTCCTACGGACAACGGGCAACAATCTCCGTTGTTACGCAAACTTTCATTCACAATCATTTTCAACAACTACATTTGACCTTCAACAATCAACTCTTCTTTGTTACACTTCCTTTCTTCAACACGTTGACCGTGTACGCTCATCTATATAATCTACCCATTTCACGCTCCTTCCAGTCTTATTCATTCACCACAACCCACCACTACTCACATATCACATTCTACAATCCCTAGAGAACCTATATCAAACGCGGGTCGTACCTCTCACTATCAAAAACTCAGCTCCACTCAGACAACCTCATACAACCACACGTCAGCATGCCTTCCTCAGTTGCAAGTGCCCTGGCGCTACTCGCTCTTCTCACGACTCCAGCGATCGCGCATTCTTGGGTTGAACAGTTGACGGTCATCAACCCCAGTGGAAGTTTCACCGGTCAGCCAGGTTACGCTCGCAACAACACCCTGCGAACAGCTCCTGGCTTCACTGATCTTCTTATGGTCCATATCTTGCCCGGCCAGGGACAACCTTCGCTCGAGCAGAGAGACGCCCCGCCCTCAAACGACGTACAGAACGTTCAGCCTACCGATCCTATGTGCAAAAAGACTCAGCAAGCGCAATTTCAGTCCGCCGATAGTCCTAGGCTGAAGGCAGCCCCAGGAGATATGGTCGCTCTACACTACGAAGAGAACGGCCATGTCACTCTTCCCGCCAACCAGCCTGGCAAGCCAGCCAACCGTGGCAATGTCTACATTTATGGAACGACCCAGCCAAAGAGCGATGACACTTTGCTCAACATCTTTGGGGTCTGGAATGCTGATGGTAGTGGGGGCGACAAGCGAGGCAAGCTTCTGGCAACCCAGCCTTTCGACGATGGCCAATGCTATCAGGTCAACGGGGGCACCATCTCTGCCTCACGTCAGAAAGAACACCCTCACCCTGCCAGCCAGGTTGGAGGAACCGACTTGTGGTGTCAGAATGATATCAAGATCCCAGCAGACGCTCCTTCCGGCAAGCCGTACACTCTGTACTGGGTGTGGGACTGGCCTACTCTTCCCAAGGTCGACCCTGGACTTCCCAACGGTAAAGCCGAGATCTACACTACCTGCATGGACGTCGACATCACTGGCACCAAAGCCACCCGCGATTTGGAGGACAGACAAGCACCAGCATCTGGCAGTGGCAGTGGCATCAGTAACTCGGCTATTCCAGCATATGTTAAGCAACTCAATGCCGCTCCTGAAGCCTCCGCGCCCGCATCTCCAGCCAACCTCGCGGTCGCCCCTGTAGCTTCTTCGCCAGCTGCCGCACCTGTAGCCTCCTCGCCAGCTGCCGCCCCTGTAGCTTCTTCGCCAGCTGCCGCTCCTGTAGCCGCCTCGCCAGCTGCCGCAGCCCCTGTGGCCTCCTCGCCGGCTGCCGCCCCTGCAGCTTCTTCGCCAGCTGCCGCACCTGTAGCCGCCTCGCCAGCTGCCGCAGCCCCTGTGGCCTCCTCGCCGGCTGCCGCCCCTGTAGCTGCTCCAGTCGCTGCGTCAGCACCTGCTGCCCCCGCACCAGCAGCTCCCGTTGCACCATCCGTCGTCACCGTCACAGTGACCGCTACACCCGCCGCTCAAGCACCCGCACAGCCCACAACGATGGCCACCATGGTATCTCCTGCCGCCGCCAACCCGGCCCCGACCCCAGCCTCCCAAGCAGCTGCTGCACCACCCGCAAACTCGATGCCGCCAAGCTCGCTCCAGATCGCCCCACCGATCCTGTAAGAATCTCCTTTCCCACACACACGGACCGATGGCTGATCGGGAATACCCAGGTCCACACCCGCAGGCACTCTACCCACATTCACCGGAACCGCATCCGCAGTCATGCCTGCCACGATGTCGATGTCGATGCCAACCTATCCGATACCCGCGAACACATCGACACCTATGGCTGCTCCACAGTGCAACAAGTGCAAGAAGCAGAAGCGTAGCTTGATACTGGGCACTGCTGCTCGCTAGTCGACATGTGGTTGTATCACGCTGTTTTCCTTTTCCCCTCCTTTTGGATCTGGATGATTCATACACACTCCTTTTACACCTATGGAACACGTTCATTGAGATTATGATACCCCTACGATATTATGATACTACTAGACTAGCATACATACAAATGCATTGCTTTACACCAAAATTTTGTTCTCCATCGTAATTAGTACATGCTTTATATTACTGTATAATCGTAGATATTATCAACATGATTTTGAATAACTTTAATAAACCAAACGATGTCTCTGTCCGTGTCTCACTAAACGTCTCTGTACAAAACGTGTGTGGTCAGATTTCTAGAGGACCAGTATCGAGAGCGGTGTCGCAGGATAAAGACTCTGCATCTTGAGATATGTCTGTACCTTACCATAGTGGTTTTGACGAGCATACATACAAATTGTCGAAGCTTTTGAAAGAAAGAGGAAGGCGTGCTGAATTTTGGGGAGAGATTATAAACGGCTGGACCAAGGATTAGGTTGATTCGGCGACGACAATATGGACTCCACGTATAACGTAGGAAATGTTTCTAGCTCCTGTGCGGTCAAGATTGAGATCTCGTTGATAATGAGATGTGAGGCAGTTTGCACTCGCGTTTCATTGCAATATCCTTGCTAAAGTTGAGCCATTCATGTCGAGGGATCGGGATTGACTATCCCCAATTCTTACTGTAATTTCAGGAATATGAAGCCATTCCATAGCTTGCAGAAAATCGGTTACTCAACTGGCTGGTGATTTTCCTGGAATTGAACATAGCTACTCTAGCATAATGATCTTTGAGCTAAGTGTGTATACTGCAATGCACACCGCCCAGCTGCATGAAGCTACAAAGGTTGACTTATACTCACTATCTAAACGAGAGAGAAACTGTCTGGCTCAGGTTTGACAATGGTTTGGTGACGGCGTGGAGTATGGATGGATTGTATATTGTGGTTTGGCCATATATGCCACATCTGATCTACATTGGTCAGTATGAACGTAAAGTACTTGAATCGAATACACTTGCACGCTCAGAGACAGAGTTGCCGCTGCCGCTAAGATCTCGCTTATCTGATCTGCATCTAATCTCATCGACTCCAGGTCCTAGCGCGTTATCGCCAACGCCATCATGATTTCTGACATTCTATAAACACACTTTACGGTTGAGAACCCAATAACCCTTCAATTGATTGTAAGCTGAGGTTGCATGCTATCCCGTCTTTCAAGTCTAGCAGCTGTGCGACCAGTGTTATATGCCAGACCTTTTATTTTGCCTTTCTTTGTCCATTACCGGTCTCAGATCCCTCGAAGCATGCGTCCCTCCCTTGTAACGCCCGACATGTTCTTAGCGAAGGGAATGGCGACTGGCACTAAGCGCAAGGAGACTAGAATCATAGACACACCCATCAAGAAAGCAAAAGGTGAAGTCCCGGCTTACATAAACTCAAAGCAAGAGGAGCAATATGGAATCGTCGACCGCCAATTCTACCCGCCAGAGATGACCAATCAACGATGCATGCAATATAAGTCCAACGAGATCGAGCGCCCGATAGAAACACTCGACAAAGCTCAGAAAGAGACCAAATTACGGCGTGACCGGACTCAAGTGAAAGATGCGGTTGTTCATTGGTTCAAATGCGATCTACGCATCACAGATAACAAGGCTCTCCATCTGGCGTCGGAAAAAGCGAAGAGCAAAGGTGTGCCACTGATATGTATACACATCATATCGCCGCAGGATTACAAAGCGCATATGACAAGCGCCGTACGTGTGGATTTCGTACTGAGGACATTGGAGGTCCTCAAAGCGGATCTCGGAACGCTGAATATACCCTTGCATGTCGAGACTGTGGAAAAGCGGAAAGCTATACCAAATCGGATGCTCGAGCTTTGTGAGAAATGGGGTGCGAGTCACCTGTACACGAATATCGAGTACGAGGTAGATGAATTGCGAAGGGAGGCTTTGATGACCAGAATGGGGATCGAAAGGGGCATTGCGATTGAAGCGGTTCCAGACACTTGTGTGGTTGCTCCTGGAGAGCTTTCAAGTGGCACTGGAAACCAGTATGCCGTTTATTCGCCCTGGTTCCGAGCGTGGATCTCTTACCTCCACACGCATCCACACCATCTGACTTTGTTCCAACCTCCAGCCAAGAACCCTGAAAGTGCACGCAGCACATACAAGGATATATTCGACAGCGCGATCCCAGGAGCACCAGCGAACAAGAGCCTTAGCGACGAAGAGAAGAAGCGGTTTCGAGGCATGTGGCCACCAGGCGAGCATGAGGCGCGAGAACGATTGAGCAAATTCATCAGTATTAAAGTGGACAAGTATGCAGATACCAGGAACATACCTGCAGCGAACAGCACAGCCGTTATCAGCGTCCACCTCGCCTCCGGCACGCTGAGTGCAAGAACAGCAGTCGCTGCGGCACAGTCCGCAAACAGCACGAAGAAACTCGACGGCGGCAACAAAGGCATAGTGGGGTGGATCTCAGAAGTGGCCTGGCGCGACTTCTACAAGCATGTGCTCGCTCACTGGCCTTACGTGTGCATGAACAAACCCTTCAAGCCCGAATATACCGATATCGAATGGGAATACAACGACGAACTGTTCCAGAAATGGGCCACGGGCCTAACGGGCTATCCCTTCGTCGACGCCGCCATGCGTCAATTGAACCATACAGGCTACATGCACAACCGAGCACGTATGGTCGTCGCCTCCTTCCTCGCCAAAGACCTCCTCATCGACTGGCGCATGGGCGAGCGCTACTTCATGGAACACCTGATCGACGGCGATTTCGCTTCCAACAACGGCGGATGGGGGTTCTCCGCCAGCACGGGCGTGGATCCGCAGCCGTACTTTCGGATCTTCAATCCCTTGTTGCAGAGTGAGAAGTTTGATCCCGAGGGGGAGTATATCCGGAAATGGGTGCCGGAGTTGGCCCAAGTGGTGGGCAAGGCGATTCATGATCCGCATGGGAAGAAGGTTAGGGGGTTGGAGGGATATCCGAGGATGTGTGTGGATCATAAGGTGAGTAGGGAGAAGACGTTGGCGAGGTATAAGGAGGGATTGGGAAGGTCGACGGCGTGATGGATGTGGTTGTATGGGGAGTAATGCATGTCATTTGTTATGGGATATACCAACGCGCGAAGCACAATTTCCTTTATCAGGTACGAGCAACAGAAATGAAATGAAACGAAAGCAACAAACACAAATGTCCCGCCCGTATCTGTGACAAAACCAAACAACCTCAAACGATCCCATCTCTTCATAGGCGAGCCTGCCCAGCTTCCGAACATGCGAACCTACTAGGTCCCAAATGTCATCCACCGTGCTTGTTTGTAATCTGTGGCCTTCGGATTTTTTCAACTTCCCATGGTGAAAGTGGGAGGTGAAGGGAGAGAGAGGATGATGATGCCGGCCGGTGGAGCGGCGGCTTCATACTGTCCTGCTCTCTTGTGTGGGGGCCAGGTGGGGGAGGGGGTGGGGGATAAGAGACAGAGAGGGGGGGAAGGGGGTTGTTGGGGAGGGGAAGGTACAGATGTAGGGATGTGAGGACGGAGACGTATTGTAAGGTGAATACGGGGCTGGGTACTCGATGTTGGCCTGCTCTCCTGCGTATTTCAAGTCCATCCTACCCTACCTCCATCCATCACACCTAATCCGCCATCTCACAAACCCACCCGTCCGATCTCATCCCCCTGCCCTGTCTGCACACAAATCAGCCCTCATCCTCATCCTCATCCCCCTCCCCAACACCCCAATCACACCTACCACACCCGCCCTTTCCCCTATCCCTCCTCCCCCATCTACCGCTGCGAACTCCCACTCCACACCCCCTTCACCAACCCATCCCGCTGCGCCAACCGGTTCAAACTATCGTCCCCCTCGCCCATGGCGCGCACAAAGCCGCACAGCGCATACACTTGGTTTTCGCCCGTGTAGCGTCCGTTGTCGTCGACTTTGCCGACGGAGATCTGGACCGAGGCGTGGTCTTTGGCTTTCTGGATGGTGGGGTGCGTTAGTGTTTTTGGACGGGGATTTGGGAATGGGATTGGGGATGGGGGCGTACGATGATGCGGTTTGTTGCGCTGCATTTGCGGGGGACGTAGCTGTGTGGTTAAGGTATTGGTTAGCGTATAAGACTACTGGGGAAAGAGGGGGGTGGGGCATACAGGTCAACGAGCTCGCCTTTGTCGTTCTCCATGGTATGATGGCTGTCAAGGAGCGTGCTTGTGGTAGTATGTGTTTTCCATCCTTCGAAAGTTTGGGAAGGATATCATGTGCGGTCTCGCTTAGCGTCTTGGCAGGCCTAGCCCTATTGGACTCCAAATTAATGATTCCATGCCTTACCCTCCGTCGTTGCTATGTCTTCTAAGTTACTATATCGGCATAGGTACATTCTTGAGTGCAAAGGTATCATAGTAAGGAAGTATCAATTAGTTACTTCATGCCGCAAAATCAACCCGGGCCTGAATTGCCCAACAATTGTTCGTATCTTACAACAGGTGCTATCTTTCCTATTATCTTTACTTTCAAAATCAATTACTCTATGGTATCTGAAGTAAGATGTCCCGTCCATGTCCCATACCCTGTCACCAATTAAACCCTTCTCAACCTCTTTCGGAATCTACTCTCCCATTGGCCTACTGGCGAGCCATCTCCCAGTCTTTAGCGACCCTTCTTCTTCGAGACACCAAGACGCTCTACGTACCATCCAGTGTCTCATCCATCCATCTTGAAGTTGCGGGCCTTCATCATATCCTTTGTCTGCTTTTTCTGAATTATGGTTACTTGTTTTGAAATGCACTATAGCAGATGCATACAAGAAGAAACGTGAAACGTACTATATATTGGGTGATATAATCCCCACAATCCCTGAGGCTTCAATCAACCATCTACCTATCAAGCAACCTCGAACCCTTCCTGCCTATGCCTCAAGTGATAGACGATCATATCACTATTAAGGTTGTCACGTAGCAATCTGACGATACTACGATGCACATGTTATACTGAAAAGATGCGAACTAAAGTGAAAAGAGCGTAGCTAGCTGCTGTCAGTGGAATTCACAAAGGCAAGGGCAGCCTATATTTGGAGAAAAGTGATTCATTAGGACCGACTGTGACGATAAGGGTATGTGGAATACGCCTCTGGTGGAGAGATAGAGGCGAGGCTGTAAGAGAGTTCGTTAGATAGATATGGATAATCAGGCGAAAAAGGTAGCACTAATTTATAAACATCTCTCATATCATCAAGGCTCTGCGATTGCAGTATTCCCCCTCTAATGTACAAGTATGGCAATGCCGCCATGGGTATCTATCCTTCATCCTGGGTATCGAACGCCGTAAGTCGCCCTTGCAAGGGCTGATGCTATCTTATGTACTGCATTCATGGGGTAGAAGCCTTCCCCTTCACATCACTCGACTCCTCGACAGCAGCATCCTTGCTCGCCTCGTCAGGGACCACGATCCTCACCCTCTTCCCTCCACTACCACTCCTCCCAGCAGCCGCCAAGCCCAACGGACCCCTTCCACCGTCATTGCTGAAGGTACGAGGCGCCCCCCCACCCGTCAATCCCCTAGCTCTCTGCGGAGCAGCAACATTTGGAGCTTTCCACTCATCTGTAGGGATCACGCCTGGCTTCGTCTCCTCACGCTTCTTCTCAAGCTTCCTGATGACCTCGTCTCTTCTAGCTCCAGGCATGCAATCGCACAGGCAGCCAACGGTGGGACATGCACCTTCACTCTCCTCCAACTCCCACCACACGCTAAGACACTGTACGTGTCCGCCATGCCCGCAAGCCTGACACCACGTCCATATGGCCTTCATTGCCGTAGGGCCTTCAAGTATTTGCGAGACTCCGTTGGAATCAGGACGTGAGATGGGTCCCTGATTCTGGCAGATAGGACAGTCACCGCATGGTCGATGGCATCGCTCGCAGATATCGCGTCGATCTCCTTTGCGAGCCTTATGACATGTTGTGCAAAATGGCCCTCCAGGCGTAATGCCATAGGTGCCGTACTCGGCAATTTCTGGGAAATCGGGATAAGCAAGTTGGCGAAGTTCGGCGGCTTCGACATAGAGTTCATGATCGATTAGCTGGCGGTGATAGTGGGAAACGATTGAAAGCGCGCGTTCGTAAGAGATTGAGTGGTAGAGCCAGCGACTAAGATGAAGAAGGAGATAAGTGGGCACTTGGGCGTCATGTAGCTTGTGGGTGTGGTAGTCGATAAGCTGTTCAACGAGATAAGATGCGCTCCAGGGGCGCTCATTGTCTGGTCTCTCTCCGAGTGGTATGAAATCTGATAAGAGGTATTTGTGCGAAGCACTCGAAGGCTCCGCTTCTGTGTTCTCAATGAGCGGCTCAGCGGGACTAGTACTATCTTCCCAATCTTCTTTGTGAACAACGGGCTTCTTATGACTGCTTGGTCGGTAGATTGTACTTAGATAAGCCGGTTTGGCATTTACATGTTTGCGCGTGGTATCATGTGCTTCGAATGGTGGTGTGAGAGAAAGTGATGGAGAGCGTAGCTGAGCTTCATCGTCGAACACCAACGCACTTCCTCCAGTCTCCGTGGTATCGTAGCTTTTGGATGCCTCAACAAGGTTCACTCGCTCGGGCGTTGATGGAATTCTCTGAGATACCGATTTACTCCCGAAAGAGCCCATGATGGATGGTTCATGATGAGAGCTATCCGTAGAGGTAGGAAAGAGCTGAAAGCTTTCATTCGAGTCATGACGATCAAATGCAGGAATGCTTGAACCTGGCCCGGTCAGTTGGATAGGGTCGTCGAGCCTAAGCAGCGGCCGCGGTGTAGCCCTATAATTACCCATTGCTGCTCGACGCTCGGCCATTTGGCGGTCCATGTCAATATACCCAGCATCTGGAGAAGGCCGTATTACGTCCTGGAGAGGTTGGCTGCTGTCCTTCGGGCTTGGCTGGGCGTCGTCTTGTTCAGCTGGCAGGTGATAATGACCCTTCTCCACATTTTCAGAAATATTCATGTTGGCGAGTTCTGATGTGGCTGCCATCGCCTTGATTGGCCGCTTGCTCCATTGACCATATGAGAGGGGCAAAGGATCGATGTTTGATGGTGTGAGGCCAACCTCAGCGAAACGGTCGGGGATTGGCCTAGCAAGAGGCGTTGTCATGTTAGAGGCAATTTCGTTTCCTCGCTGGCCTTCATGGTCTTGTGGCAAGACCGGTGTGCAAGGATTGTTTGAGGAGGCTCCCATCTCATCAGATGCAGACAACCGATCCTCTTGCTTGGTCGATTGCTGTGCGGAAGTCGTAAGCAGCCTCTGTTGGTAGCCGCATTCAGCCCGCCTGCCCAATTCTTTCTCTGTTACCTCTGCTAGAATCAACCAGCTTTGCGATAGTCTATATTTGGCCATTTGAGCTGCATGTTCCGCGTTGACTCTGAGTGCATCCCCAAGTATCAAATGTAGATCGCACTCGATGTCTTCTGTAGGCACTACAGGAATCTTGTAGTGACGCGCTAAGTACGTGAACGGCGTGCCTTCTTCGAGCAGGCCCTCAATGTAGCCAATGGCCGCAACTTGTGCGAAGTGGTGCATGTTGGATGCACGGAGGCTTCGATCGAGGCTGGCTACAGGGCCGGTAAATGTAGCTGGTGGCGGTGTCCCGGTCGATGATCTTGTAGGCCTTAGAGAGGCGGATTGTTGTCGGTTCCGGGTCTTGAAAGAAGAATTGGAGAGACTTGGTTCTTCGGAGCTGCTCTGAACAGGGCTACTACCCGCCAGTCTTTCACCAGTGTTACTTCTACTGTGTTCCTGTTCATGCCAGTCCTCACGCACATCCGTTCGTCTACGTTCCCTCTTCTGTGAGAAATAAAGGATCTGACCATCTGCAGCAATGTCTAGTGTGTTTGGGTTCCGATAATCCATCTTCTTAGGTACTTCGCTGATGATGGTTTGCGTGAACATACCAGCTGTTCCAACTGACCATAGACGATCCTCGGAATGCCATAACAGAGCTGTTGCTGGAGTATCGTAACGATCGAGCGTCCGAAAAGGTACATATGGCCGACGAAAGTCCCAGATATGTATTCGAGGATCTTCCTCGTCGTATGAAGACGCCATCTGAGTGCATTGCCATCTTGAGGGACCTTGCTTATCGGATGACCAGCGTGGTGGACGCCAGCGTACATTGTGTATTGCTTGAGGTGCCCGAATTTCCCATATATGTTTTTTCCTACGATCTGAAGAAGAAAAGTCCCAAACCTTGATCTTTTTGTCTGCTCCACCACTGGCTATATGTTTTCCATCCGGATGCCAGTCTATTGAGTAGCAGCTTTTGGTTTCGTGAGCACTTATCCTAAGGAGTGGGATCTTGTCGTTTCGAAAGTCCCAGCGTTGAATCACCCCATTATCAGTGCCCAGAGCGAATTCCATACCATCTGCAGGGGACCATTTTATGTCTCTTATGCCCTCGCTATTACCTGAAAAAGTTCTACGGCTCTGGCAAGTCATGATGCTCTTGTCTCCAGCAAGATCCCGTAAGTCCCAAAGCCGAACTGTACCATCTTGACTCCCGGAGAGTATCAGTTGCCCTTTATAAGGATTGATTCCCAATTTATGCACTTGTCTGCTGTGCTCATGTAGGCGAGCTATTTCTATCCCACTTCGATTTATATCATATACCACAATCTGTCCACCAGCGGCAGCAGTCGCAATCGTGCTGCTATATTGTCCGTGGGACCATTTGACATCATTTACCCGCCACTGGCCTTTATGCTTCGCAGCAATAGCAGTCCCGGAGGTCTCGTGCGTGGCTGCATAGGCAATCGTACTTGTTCGCAGATTGACGTCTTCGGCGCAGTATCCGTCAGAGACTTGGATAGTCTTGAGGATGTTGTGGCCTGCTAAGACTGCATGGGTGTGGTCCGGAGAGATGTCAAGGGCGGCGATCGGGATACCAGTCTTGTGGGAGGAGCCCCTCGAAGAGCGTTGGCTAAGCTCGATGTCAGTATTTGTTTCCTGGCTTCCTTGGGGGACCTGGGGGACCTTTAGGAGTATGAACAACGAACGTAGGAGAGACCCGGATGCCCACCTAGCGCTTCTGTGCATGCTCATTGGGGAGTCTCTAAGATCGATGGGCCGATGCCCAGTAGGGTTGGACAGGCTAGAGCCATAGCCAAACGGCTGTGCGACGCGTGCGAGAGCATTTGCTACGAAACCTTGCCGTTGCGGAGGCAAAGGGGGAGCGGGAGGGGGAGGAGGAGCCTTGCCATCTCCGGCAAGGTGATTCGACATCAGAGATCAGGTCGACTCGGAGACGAGACTCATCATATAGAGTAGCCCGAGGGTCTCGCCATCTGGGACTATGTCAGCCACGGGGAAAGTAGCTGCATCGTCAAAGATCTCAAGCAGCTGCCCACCCGGCCTTGCAGGCGGGCTGGAGGTACCTAGATAACGAACCGCAGCCAGACCGCCTATTCGAGAAGGACTAGATGGGATGTCAACAAGGTGAAGGCAGCTGTCAAACCCGATAGTGCGGATTCCTTTGAGTACCGCGACAACTGGCCGATGGGGGTTGCATGAGGCTATTGAACAGTCAACGCTTGGGGGCCCTTGGGAGGGGACTCTATTGGATGGGACTGCCGGGACGCCTTCGGCTCTGACTCTAGCTGGTCAGCCACCTCGAAGCTTAAGTTTTCCACTGCTTATAAGGTGCGTTGGAGTGCCTGATGCTGATACCAAAGGCTTGAGATTTGCTCCAAAGGCGGGAAGGATCGTGGATCTTGTGGACTGTGCGGGTCCCACCTTCCCTCGTTTCTTCAAAGAAATGTCACGATCCTGCTAGTCTCTAGTGAATGCCGTTACCGTACCTGGAGTTGAAAGAGCTCACGCGACTGGAAAACTTCCTCTTCCTTCTCACTTTTTGCCACGATCACGTCCATCTCCCACTTCTCCATCTTCACCAGCATACATATCATGAGTCTATAGCAAGCTCCAATACAGCTTCAGTGGGGTGTTTAGGTGCTTCTATTCTTTCTACCTCCCTCGTTATCACCATGAACACTCACTTATCAACCATGGATAGACCATGGGTCTCCAACGAGACCGCTCAGAATATCCTGATTTATGTCCATTACTCGTATCCTATCGTTCTCCTTGTTTTGTTCCTTGCGGCCACTATAGCCCACGCAGTCATAACGGCCTCTGAGGATGAGGTCGCCCAAGCAGTACCCTCCCAGACCGGACCCGGGGGAAAGCCACTGCCACGGACCACCTCACCCAGGGTGAAGGAGAAGGGACAAGAGGTAACTGACTTCAGCCCATTGGTGAAGGTCTTCTTCACTTGGATCTCCGTTGCTGCTATTCTCACCTTCCTGGGGAATGCCATCCTAGCCATTGTACATGCCTTGGTGGAGAAAAACAATAATTGGTGGTGTGGGGAATCAGTTGTGGTACGTTGATTCGTGTGTGCCCCATCTGTCCTACTCATACTAAATTTTCGGGCTTAGATCTACATTGTGGGCTCATTCTTCGTTTACCTATTCTTTCTGATATCCATTCTTGATGCAAAGCCATCTCCGACCGTGGTTCACTTCTCTACATGGGTTACAGGGCTCTTCATGGAATTTGTGCTTCTTGGTACTTCCCTGGCAATCTATACCTCGAAACACCAGGAGCCCAAGGCAGGTGGCTGTGGTGATGGGCAGATTAGAAACGGTGTCACCACGTGGGAAGCAGTTGAATTCATATTCAATATTCTACGCATTCTATTTCTCCTTGCCCTGGTCTTTCTCTATGCCACGTTTGCCCTGCTCCGGTGGTCAAAGGTCCAAGCCAAGTATCATGGACAGAATGGAACTTCCGCTGAGACAGCAAGACTTCTCAATGGCCATGGAATAGAGGATGGGATCACCAATGGGCAAGGGTACGGTAGTATTGCTTCAGATCCGGTGAAGCCAGATAAGGCAACCGCCGAGGATCCAGGATGGGCACGAAAGGACAAAATACCGACCAAGAGCTGGTGGGAATACCTGCGCGGCTATCGTCTTTTTCTTCCGTATCTTTGGCCTGCCAAGTCACCTCATTTGCAAGCCTCTGTTATGGTTTGTATTCTCCTTGTTGTCGCTCAGCGAGTGGTGAATGTCCTGGTTCCGTTCCAAGCGGGCAAAATTACGAACATCCTTTCGGGTGAGAAGGAAGCTAATCCAGGATTGCCATGGTTCCAAATCTGTCTATTCATCATCTATCGACTCCTGCAAGGATCAAGCGGGTTACTTAACGCCGCACGAGCATGCTTGTGGATCCCTATCGGTCAGTATTCTTACCGCGAGCTTTCAACTGCCTCCTTTGAGCATGTTCATTCGCTCAGCCTGGACTTCCATTTGGGCAAAAAGACCGGCGAGGTCATATCGGCCTTGAGTAAAGGGAACAGCATCAACAATTTCCTTGAACAACTAAGTTTTCAACTTGGCCCTATGCTTGTCGATCTAGTCGTTGCCTTCGGATACTTTCTTGTTGCCTTTGATGCCTACTATGCACTAGTCGTGGCTGTTGTCATGTGTGTCTACGTATACGCCACCGTTCGACTAGCGCAGTGGCGAGTGACTGTTCGAAGAGACATGGCTAACCTTGACCGACAGATGGACGCCGTGAAGTAAGATTACCCTAATGGGTAGCTCCAACACGGCAACTAACACTTTATAGGAACGATTCGCTAATATCGTACGAGAGCGTTAAATACTTCAATGCCGAGACGTACGAGTTCAATCGGTTCCGGCAAGCTGTCTGTGACTTCCAAAAACAGGAATACATCCTTCATATCTCCCTCAACATCATGAACATTGTCCAAAACCTGGTCTTCACCTTTGGACTCATGGTCACATGCTTTATCGCGGCTTACCAAGTCACAGCGGGTCAACGTCCGGTTGGTGATTTTGTTTCGCTATTGACATACATGGCCCAACTTCAAGCTCCACTCAACTTTTTCGGCACCTTCTATCGAAGCATCCAGATGGCGATGGTCAACTCTGAACGCCTGTTGGAGCTCTTCAAAGAGCGTCCAACAGTGGTCGACAAGCCGGATGTCAAGGAGCTGACCTCATGTGAGGGAGAAATACGATTTAACAATGTTGAATTCGCCTACGACCCTCGAAAACCTGCCTTGAACGGTTTGGATTTCACGTGTGCACCAGGAACCACTACAGCGCTTGTGGGGGAATCTGGTGGAGGTAAATCGACTGTTTTTCGACTACTCTTTCGCTTCTACAATCTGAGTGGAGGAAGCATACAGGTTGACGGACATGACGTGGAAGATATCTCCATTGATTCTTTGCGTCGCTGTATTGGTGTTGTACCTCAGGACACAGTGCTTTTCAACGAAACTATCATGTACAATCTCAAGTACGCCAATCCTTCCGCCACTGACGAAGAGGTTTTCGAAGCTTGTCGTGCCGCTAGCATTCATGAAAAGATCGTGAACTTCCCAGACGGCTACAATGCTAAGGTTGGGGAGCGTGGTCTGAAGTTATCGGGTGGAGAAAAGCAGCGTGTTGCAATCGCGAGAGCGATTCTCAAGGATCCACGTATCATCCTTTTGGATGAGGCCACTGCAGCTCTTGATTCTGAGACGGAAGAGCACATCCAGTCTGCACTTGTAAAGCTTTCTCAAGGCCGCACCACCGTGGTCATCGCGCACCGCTTGTCAACGATCACCACCGCGGACCAAATCCTGGTGTTGCACGCCGGGAAAGTCGCGGAGAGTGGTACTCATGATCAGCTGTTGAAACTGCAAGGTCGTTATGCCAGCATGTGGCGCAAGCAAATACGAGCACAGGAAGCTGCGGAAGAAGCAAAGAGACTGTCAGATAAAGCAGAACGTCTTCGCAATGAAGCTCGTGGCGACGAAAGCTCAAGTCAGAGCGAAGATGAGACAAGCGGAGGGGATCAACCTGCGCGAATCTCCCGAGGAACGTGTATGTCCAGCCCCGAGGATGGCATCGGAGAATCTTCCATGCATGGCCATCCTTGATTCTCAACTACTCTTCAATATCGCTCGTGCACACATACATCATTCCTTGCGGCACATACCCAGTCTCGGAAATCGGACAAAAGCGAGCGAGGAGTTCTACGGCTTTAACGACGAAAATGATGCTACGGCTCATGGTGCGACGCTCTTCTATGAGAGCAACTTGGCTTCTTACTACTTAAATTACGTGAATATCAGCGGTGATCGATACAAGTCTTCGGCTTGTCTGTGCATATGGTGCTTTACGAAAGAGATTCACAGATGAGATTTATGCCTACAATGGCTGGTTGATGGCTCGATCTTCCAATGATGGAATGACAAAGCTTGATCGACGAGATCTTTCGGTGGCTATTGGCTTACTGAGAAGATATTCAATTCTTGTCGCATACTTTGACGACTGTTGTTAGCTTTACCCAGCTATTAGACTCACACAGATGAGATTTAAACCACATTTCCATGACCCTTGTAGATACTCGAGCTTATCGAGACATGACAGAACCTAGACCCTGCAATTTCAAGAGTAAGTCCGAGTAGTAAGCCTGCAGTCACTTTTCTTTGGACATTCCTCTGTAGGTTTGCCGAAGCGGAATGAATTGAGGCTCGATCAGTTCCATGATACGAGGACTCGCTACGGTGGCCCCAAATATCGAAGGCTGTTCGCTAGAATCCATAAGCGATGGGTACATGAGACAACATCGCCATCTACAGCAAATTTCACCAAGGCTCAATCTGTGTTCCCACTGCTCTCACGTTCATGAACGGAAACGTTTCCTCCAAAATCATTCTTGGACTTCCAGATAGTTCAAATCCACCCAAATCCCGCATTCTACGTGAAAATGGGACTCCGAAAAGAATTCAGCAATAGCCAACAAAACCCAGTAGTAATAGCAAAAGTAAATGGTCAATCAGCATCCAACTTACCCCACCTCACCTCACCCCTCAACAACAGGCGTAAACACCGACCTATTCCCCCAACGAGAGAAAGTATACCTTACCATCTATACAGCCTTCCCCTTCCCCAACCACTCTACCTCACCCGCACCTTCCTCTGTAAACGTCAGCGCCTGTGCTGCTTCAACGGATTGGAATCTCGCTTTCTTTCTTTACAGTGACGGCTTTAGTCCTTGTCCTTTTCGTCCTGGAGTTTTCTTTATGGCACGGAGGGGATTGTTGGGGCTTTGGTGAATTGACGGATTGGCGCGCTTGATGCTTGAGGGTTTGGATGGCGGCCTTTTTTGGGTGGTTGGGGTTGGTTTTGGGGAGGGGGATGGAGTGGGGGGTTTTGTTATGCGTTTGGGGTTGGATTGTGTGGTGGTGGTAGGGGTGGGCTTTTTAGAATGGTAGGTGGGAGGTGAGGAGGGGGATGGGAAGGGGTTTGGGGAGTAGTGGGTGGTAGGGATGCGGAGTGAGTAGGTGGTTTTCGTTGGGGCTGTGGCGATGGCTGTGGAGGTGATGGCGGTGTAGAATTCTGCGGTGGTTTGATTGGTCATTGTGGTTGTGGTTGTGGGATGGGATGGGATGGGATGGGATGGGATGGGATGGGATGGGATGGTAGGGTTATGGAATTGGGAATGGAGGCATGGTAGCCTTCTGTTCTTGGGGATGGCTTGGGGATTCAATGAGAACTTTTGTCGCTTGAGAGACGAAGGGATGAAGACAAGCGTTGCCCGAAATTTTGTCAGGTCTTTCGGTTCGAGGCTTGAAGCGTGGCAGTCTTGGTTCTGTTGAAGGGGGTTCGTTATCTCGGTGATCTCTAGCGATTCCATCAAGGGTAATCAACAAAGATCCTCGAAACTTCATCCTTTGGACAAAGACAACAGCGAATGAAGACGGAACGGACAGAGAAACAAGCCAGATAGGGCAACTTTGCAATACCCTCGCCGAAGGCTTCCGATTCTGATCAGGTCCTGGGAAAAGAGACTAGCGCTTTGAATATCAACATTTCAATCATTTTTGAGTCTCTGTTTGTTAGCACTCTTGAGTGGCTTTGCAGACAGCATATTCTCCGACTAGTAATAAGCAGAAGAATGCTATATCATGGATGCACAGATCGCTAAAGATTCAATAGAAAAAGCATCGAAAATCCCCAGCTGTCTTGTGGATTCGTAGATCCAAAGATCAAAATGGAAGCGGTGGTTGTCAAGAAGCTAGTGCGATAAAGACAGATGTTTTCAAACCTTCGAAGTCGATGTGGTGCATCTGGTCCAAGCACATTGACAAGCGAGCCACCTTCGCGACGGTACTACGCTAGCACGGCTAGGTATTGCATCAAAACGATTGACGAAGACGAGCAGAGTGATCAGCGTGTAATCACGTGTAATGTGCACGGATAGTAACGCGACTTCGTTTGCAGTACGGAAGACCGGGGGAGGTTCTTCCATATCTTCAGCCCCTGATCCATCTCTGTTTCCCTCATGATCGTCGTCTCTCATGTTGAAAAACGTCAGAAAAGTCGTGGCCGGTGTCCTCTCCATAATTGTGGCTAGAAGCGGCGATGACTTGCGGGACGTGGGGGCAATGCTTGGTAGTGGGGGCTTTTCGTTATCGCATCTCGGGATGCCTCGCTTTCCATCGGCCTGGCTCGAGACACTCGCAATTGACTTTCCAGAGCATGATGATAACGATGTTCAGATATGTAGAAGTACTAGAAGACCCTTCGTGACGTCTCCAGACCTCTTCTTGATCTGGAGCAGACAGACCCAAACGCCTACCATTCAATGCTAGCCGTCCGACGACTGGGACCATGTTGAACCCACCGAAGGCCTCAAAGGTGCTTCATTGTGGCAACAACCCCTCTTTCTTCCTCTTCCAATGCCGTCGTCTCCATAGCCAGTCTGCAAGACGCGTCAGCACCGCCGTATCAACAGACCACGACGGCTTCTATACTCCCTCAGGGGCACCCACTCAGCCGGGTCTCTCACAACCCACGAGCCCCTTGTCCCTCTTGCCTTTCCCAACGCTTCTCAGATCCTACGCACTCACAGCACTATCGTCATATCCATTGCTCCTGGTGCCTTCCCTCCGTCTTCTCTCGTTCGTGGCTCACTCGCCATCTGCACTGCTGAATCCGGATCGGAATCTTCTATTGCACTGGCTGCTCAAGAAGACATTCTATGCTCAATTCTGTGCTGGAGAAAATGCAAAAGAAGTCCGAAGGACAGTGCAAGGCCTCAAGGAGATGGGATACAAAGGCGTAATCTTGGCATACGGAAAGGAGATTGTGCTCGAGAAAGGCGAAAAGGTTCAGAAATCGTTAGCCTTTACCTCAGAATTCTCGACTACAGGAAGTGACATTCAAACATGGAAGATGGGTACAATGAAGACGGTGGAGATGGCCGAGGAAGGCGATTTTATTGGTCTCAAGTTCTCAGGTGCAGGCCGGGATACCATGCGTCAACTTGCAGCCGAAGCGCCACCGGGCAAAGCAATTGAGGACGCAACGATTGAGATCTGTGATCTTGCAGATGCAAGAGGAGTTCGCCTGCTTTTCGACGCAGAGCAAGATGCTGTTCAGCGCGGCATCGATGCATGGACGCTCAGATTCCAAAGGCGCTATAATAAATCCACTGTTGGCAAAGCGACCGTGTACGGTACTTACCAAGCCTACCTCCGCTCAACACCCACGACGCTGGCACGTGACCTTGCGGTGGCTAAGCAAGAAGGCTTCACTCTGGGTGTGAAGCTAGTTAGAGGTGCTTATATGGCGAGCGACCCGCGACATCTATTCTGGAGCACCAAAGCAGAAACCGATGAAGTATACGATAGCATTATGGAAGGTTTGGTCCAAAGAAAATGGAACCATGTCCTCAGGCCAACGAGCAATGATGCTAGCGAGAGTGTGGCCGAAGTGGCCCTAGTCTTAGCAAGCCACAATCACGAATCGGTGAGGAAAGCCATGTTAATCCGAAAAGACCAGACAGACAGAGGCGCAGGCAAGATAGATATGGCCTACGGACAGTTGATGGGTATGGCCGACGAGGTGAGCTGCGAATTGGTGATGGCTGCGAAAGCTAGAGGAACGGTGGCGTTCGAGAAGATGGAGTGTGCTGGGCCCAAAGCATACAAATATCTTGTATGGGGCTCTGTTGGTGAGTGCCTGAAATACTTGATCAGGAGAGCCGAAGAGAATCGAGATGCAGTGACACGAGCCAAGGGAACCAGGATAGCTCTGATGACAGAGCTAAGTCGTAGGATTTGGGGCCAAGGCTCATAGAATGAGCCAGCAGCCAGCTTTTCAGTCTCAACATACACCTGTTGGTGGAAGTGAGAGTCCAAGGCATGATTGTTCCCCTGGAGACCCCAGGTCTGTGCTTATATTGGAGGTTAGATTTAACTTTCAGTAAGACGACGCGATGTTTTTGGGTACTCTGGTGGTACGACGCTAGGAGCTTCGTGGCGTTTTATTACAAGCTAGAGGAGGTTGAATACGCGACAATTGTTCTCTCTGGTTCACTCGCTGCATCACTAATTGGGGCCCCCTGAGTCGCAAGCTCCTGGTCCAAAGCAGCGAGAAATTCATTGCCTTTGATCAAGCCAGTAGTACCCTTTTTGGGTCAAGCGTTCCAAGAGAGTTGCTTGCTTTCCGCGCAGGTGGTCCGATTGACCACAATCCACTATTCGCTGGGAGTCTCTCATGTGATTGCGCCTTCCAATCTATTCGTTGCGTGTCTTCGCATCACTTTCTTTCCATGAACATACTTGAGCATATCATCACGTTTGCACCATGTTCCCGGAAATATGGGAACCCATATGCCGGCCACACCCATTCACATACCAAGACCACTGTTGGTCACTCTGTTTTAGGGAAGATTCGGAGCTCCCAAAGGTGTCTCAAGATAACTCATCAAGCTGATCTCCTTGATTTCTCGCTCATCTCGTCAATTCTATCAAGGAAGAAGAGATTCATATCGTGGAAAAAGCTTTGGAGGCACCTGGTGGCTGATTCGCAGTCCCATGGCTCTATCAACAAACTGAATTTTGAAGAGGGGAATCCTTAACAAGAGAAAGAGGTACGCCACGTTGAAAGAACGACATCTCATGAAACCCAAGTGAAGTCAGCCCCTGTTACTCATCAGGCACTGCATCACAAAAGCCTATTTGATCCACCTCTGCAGTGGACATTATGTCTTATATCTCGATCTCTAGACCTAACAGTTCAATCTCGATGGCAGGTGGTGACTTACTTACACCGTGCATGGTAATCCCAAACTGTAACAGCGGTTGGGAGGGAAAAGATGCCACCATAATCTTCAGTCTGCCCCATTCTGTTCGTAAGTCTTTGACCGGTACTATCATCATTGAGCCCCTCTAATGCTTGAACAGGATTGGGTATGACAACGAAGCCGGATCCCACGTATCTCGAACAAACCGATTCCCGTCCTGAAACTTGTTATCGGAATAGATCTACTCCAACGCCAACCTCGTATCTTCACGATTGGGGACTTGCAGAACAATGCAATGTGTGCACACTATCTGCTGTAAGATCAAATACACAATACTGATGATATAAGAGTATATTTTCTGAGAAGAACAACTCATCCAACACCAAGTCTTGAGCTCTGTACATCATCTATCCTCCCTCACCCAAGAACATTATTACAAGCAAGTGCGGCAAACCACCTACCAAACCAAACATCAGTACACAAAAGTCACCCAAGCCTCCCAAGACACCATGCCGTCCCAACGCATCATCAAAGCGTTCAAAAAAGCCGCCAAGCTCACGATCTTCGTCCCCTCTGTCGCCGCCATCCATGCTCTGCCTGTCGCTGCTGTTGAAAGATATGGATGGCTCAGCGAGAAGGAGCTCCACCGAGGTGTCAGGCAGCAATACGAAGGACCATTACATCGCTAACCTCTCAAACTGAGTGTCAGGTAATATGGAGTGTTCGGCTTTCGGGAACTAAGCATCGTCTTCACAGTCGAGGGTTCCGAATAGGGTGCTACCAAGTAAGAATGGTCAATGAAAGGGGTATTCTTAATCAGCGTGATGGAGCCAGAAGCGATCACATGTCCACCGCATAATTGTCTTTACACCCCATGCCATGCGATCTCATGAATATTGTCATCCGTTGGCAGACTAGCCACGAACATATAGAAGCCAACATCACGTGCAGACCGAAGAGTCTCCACAGGGAATACTGAACGCTCTCACTCTGTCAGCATTGAATGACTGACAAGATACAGTAAGGTTAAAATACGTCTATTGGCACTAAAGATCGTGACCTCCTCACCGTGCTTTCAAAATGGTCTCGGATTGGCAGACAAGTTTTAGGAGGAAGACCGGCCTGTTATGGAACTCAAAACCACTGGTCAGGATGTACATACCGAGAAATTTTATGGCCTCGGAGGAAGGTGACTCTTACAATAGCTTGTAAAGGCTGAGAAACCGAAGGATTCGAACATCGGTTATCGCTTGTCGCTAATTATGATGCAAGGTAAGCACAGTTGAGATACAAGTGGCTCACCTATTCTCGAGGACATCTTGTTGCGAGAACGACAATGTATATAATGGAGGGTGGCGTGATTCTGAGACCACTCTTCCGATTAGCTCTCTCGCCCTCCGTCTTACACAAAACCAGGATTTGACGACATGCCTAGAGTCTACTCATTGTTAGCCTATCTCTGTCTTGTCCTTCCCATTCCCATAGTGTTGTCCGCGCCTGCAATAGCCAACGGTCTTCGACTTCCTCTACTGGTCAATCACAGCTCGGCGAGCAATTCTTCGATTTCGGAGGTTCAGCAGCCACGTCCTCAACCGTAAGTCTACAGCCCTCTACCGACTGTCTTCCTGAAACTAAATGTCTATCATAGCAGTATCTTCTGGATTCCAAACAGCAAATATGTCCTTAAATTGCAATTAGGCAAAGCCATTGATCCGTCTGCATTACAGAGACTGCTTATTGTGGCTAACGCATCAATCGCGGACGACATAGCGAGATATGGCCAAGACCATTATTCCAACCTGGACTATCTTCATCCCTTTGCATACGATCTAGGAGACAGTATAGAAATTTGGATCGTAAACTGTGTTCATCCCAATGGGTTCACTTGGGGTCAATTACAGACCATTGTTCGTGGGCTTTGGCTTTTCCAAGTCGAAGGCCAAAGATACGAGAGGTCTTTCTTTGATATACTCGACATCGAAGCAGTGCAAGGGGCGATCCGCGTTGGCTGGGGAACTCTTCACAAGCCTATACCAAAGACCGTTCTCGAGTATCCTTCACCAGATTCGACAGCGAGTTCTAATAGTGAAGTGCGAGAAGCTGCTTGATCCGTTGCTACCTCAAGGTACATCGACCACACAGCAGGATTATTCAACATCTCTTGGAGTCGATGACGGGTGTTGACTGCTGGCGTTTCGTCCAGGCGATTCCAATCAAAGTTCAATTAACAAAACTGAAATTTCACAACTCTGGCACGACCTTCAGCGTCAGCGCTGTGATGAGCCTCCTAGCTGCAGTAATCGTTGTCATCGCAGAGTCCATGGAAGGCTATGGTGCGAAGTCCCACTTTCCTGGACCTTCGAGTGGGTACGATGTAAGAGGTTGTGTTGACCTGCTAGGTTGGAAAAGATACCATGCATACCTTAAGGTACTTTATTGGTAGCAAGAGACTCCAACCAACAAAAGTAGTAAAGTAAAGTACCTGAGGTGGGAGGTGTGGAGGTATTGAGGCCTTGGCGTCACGTGACCACTCGGAGGGTGCTCCGAGCAATCACACAAAACTTTCCGCATAAAGTATCCAACTTGTCTGAGCGCAGCGCTTATACGCAGTCATCTTCCTATCCCGTTGCGACAATAAACGATGCTGGGGAGTGGGCTCTGAGCTTTGGCGCCGTCACACGCATTGACCCACGCTGGGCGCCATCGGAGGTTTTGATTTAGCATGGTTCTATGGGCAGCGGCGATTTGATATTACCGTTCTTGGGGTCTTGATTCACGATCGGAATACGGTGTAGTCCCAGGCGTTTCAAACACCATCAATATACCCATATGATCATTTTAGCCACATCAATACTTCCTGAATAGTCATCAGCACGAAAGAGAATGAGCATTATTGGGAGCCTCATATATAATGACAAACTCCCGAGGTCTATTCTACGCTCGATTTGTATGCGCGAATAGATTTGACCCCTGATGAATTGGAATCATCTCCCAATGCACCGTTCAAAGGATTTCTAATATTAAAGGCTCAGCCCCTCCGCCATTGCCTGTAATAGTTCTACCTGACACGTTCGGCTGCCAAACGTATGATATTGCTCGGCGCGTTTCACCGTTTTCTAGGGTCTTTAGGTCCCTGAACGGCCATGTCAGAAAGCTTGGAATCGCAGAACAACAGCTACCGACAATGGGCAGCACGGCGGTAACGACCCACGAGTATTGGGGTTATTTGATCAGGCCAGATAAGAGCCCGACTCCAGTCTTCGAGCAACTGCTGTATGGGATTGCAAATTACATAGTACCTTCCCCCATCTTCCCAGCATCCTTGCTGCAGAGCAGGAAGACATTTTATAGCCGGGTACATGAGCTGACAGGCTACCTTCCAGAACCATCATATCGCACCCTGGGACACCAAGTGCCTTACGCCTGAAAAGCTCGCTGCCTTCTATCGCCTCGTCGGCGGCGACTACGACCCCCTTTTCCTGGACACCTCGCAAGCCTCTCTCTCCTTCATCTACCAATCTCTTGGCTGCTTCCATACTCTACAGCCGGACGGCGATCCCTATACCGCACCCACCCGTCCCGCCCTCACTCCTAAAGGTTTCGTACGATGGCAGACAGTCCAGCTACTACTGGAGCCAGAAGAGCATGTGCCATTTCTGCAAAACGCTGTGAAGAGATTTGATCTTACAAACCCGGCCGATGGGACTTCGTTTCCCAGTATACTGCCCAAGGAGGCTCTACCAAGTGAGTCATGTTCTCAGCTCAATATTGCCTCCAGTATGACCTGATCGTGTCTCGTACGACACTCTCCTTGTGAATATGCGCAGCGAACATGTTTTATGGCTCAGGTTTATGCCGTCAAGAGAACTTGCTGATCTCGAGCTCGTTTAGCCCAGCCAGATCCTGATGTTTCAGAATGGCATTCAGCCGTGGCAGAAAAGCTCATGCTGGAAGCCCAGGCCTCTGCTGCCAGGAACATGCCCCCAAGACCTCAGATGGCCCTGAGCGATATCGATTTATACAGCTCCAGGGACTCTTCTGTTGACTCTCACTCTGTCGCTGGTACTAACATGGCGGGCTATTTCGCTGGTCCTCGCCCTTCAGTCCGTTTTCCGCCTGACCCCCAAACTCGAGCCCCGTCGCAACCTCCGTTTTCAAACTTAAACGAAGCGCCCTGGTCTCCTGAGCGCCGACGTAGTAGCCTACTCCGTAATAGCCGTGGCTACCCAGCCTCTTGGCCTTACGGCCGGCCTACACCTACACCCGGTCCTCCTCCACTGCGAGACAATCACCATAGCCGGCCCCTTCATCACCAGAGAGCCGACAGCGACCTCTCCACCATCAGCACCTCAACTTCCGACACATCAAGCATAAAGGCCCGCTCCACATCTATATCACCAGTCCACTACCATGCTCAGCTTCACCGTCCCAGGTCTGCTGGCGCAAATGGTTACTTGACAGGTCTGCCTCCTCAGCGCCCTGTATCGCATCCACAGGGCTATCAAAGCCCCCGGCGGAATTCCTGTGGACCATCGGCAAGTGTACGGAACGTGAGATGGCAGGATATGGATGATATTTTTGACGGGCCAAGGTACGGCCCTCAAAGCGATGGGAGACCCGGAGGGGACGTGAGGTATGGGTATGGAAACAAGGGATCAGATGACATATCAAGGGGAAGACCGGCCAGAAGTGTAGGGCCCAATACTGGTGTGGGTGGGAGAAGGTATCCTGGAGGGGTGAGTTGGAGATAGCCTGCAGAGGAGGAGCCAGGCGTATGTTGTTGATTTAGCATCTAGGATATATACCCTTCTGGAATGACATATATCGTCATTTGAGGTGCCGGCGCGGAAAGGAGTATCTGTCTGGCATTTGAGCGTCGAGCATCCACAAAGTGGATGGGCAGGCATCATCTTCTCTCATTCCCGGGCGCATATAGAGCATGAATATTTTACAGAGTACTTCTCAGATACCCTTGAAGATAGCAGATTTAAACCATAACATTTCAAAACTGTATGAATACGGTCCACGGGACGTTAACATGACTATGCGTTCGTAGTACCCGATTTCTTCTCTACGGCTGGTAAAATCGAAGACACTGATCGGATGTTTAGTGTCTCCGAGTAGACGGTGATGTATGTCTTCTATTACGAAAATATGCTGCACGAGGTTGGTTCATTGAGACATCACGTAGCAAGGTCACCTCTCGTAACGTTTCTTCCTAGTCACATCTCTACATGTTATATAGTCACATTCATCAGCATCCCATTCTTCATAGTCCATTTTCTTGAGTCCATTTTTCTCTAGTCCGCTGTATATATTTGCTATTCATTCAATCAGTCCTACTGCCCTGTCTCAGTTGAGCCTTAATTGTGTGACATTTCACGTCGTCATCAAAAGGCTGCATTATGGTAGGAATCGAGTCAACCACGACCGCGAAAACGAAAACGACAAAGTTGCCGTCTCGGAAGCAAGAAGCAGAAGAACCATTGCCATACTGGCTTATCAACGTCCCCAAAGACCAACAGCCAGCAGAATGCCCAGAATTCCTGCTCGACATCTCCGAGAGGAATAAAGCTATGATCAACGTTTCACAAGCCGATTACCATGTACTGACATGGCCTGAGGTGCAGGAGCTCATCGGTAAGTGAAGAGCTACTTTTATATGACCGCTGTATTCTACCATGCTATGAGGGGAAGGCATGTTCCTTCAGCTTTCTGATCTTTACTACAAAATAGAGACCAATCAGATCGACAAATTTGGCCGTGCTCCACTTGATCATCGCAGGTATCTAGAATATATGTTCGGCCTCAAGAAGGAACATGGCTCGGTGATGGACTTTGTGAGGTATGAGAGGCTCAAGTGGACGGATATGAAGCCACGGGCAAAGGCTTTTGAAGATCCGGGTTCGTGACTTCTGGCTTCGCTTCTTGTGTTTTGTGACTCCGCTTTTGGTGCGGACGAGGACGCTCGATATCTCATCCTTATTCCAAAATGCCTATCTTGACGAATAAGAATCACTGACTGAAAGACGATTTCTCAATTAGCCGATCTCAAAATCCTCTACAACGATTGGCCGTACGGCATAGACCCCAAGATCGTGCACTTATGCGTCTGGACCAAATTCGACCTCGAAGACGATCCGAAGACGGGGGAGCTGATGCCCCAAATGAGAAGGCAGATTGATGAGTACGTCAACAGGACTTTCAAGTCTAGAGTGCCGGTAGAGAATGTGAGCGAGATCCAATTCATTTTGGTTTTACTCAATCTCTTGTATACGTATGGAGTCGATATTGACATACCTATTCTAAAGGTGATATGGTTCAAAAACTGGAGCTCGCTGAAGTCGATACACTCCATGGAGCATTTCCACGTTATGCTGCACGACCCAGATCCGGAATTCATCAGAGAAGTCACCAATGGGGACAGCGCAGTGAGCTCGCAGCTACCTAATTGGAAGGAGGGAATAGAGAGCTGGAAAGCATTGGTATTCTTGCCTGTCACGAGGAACGTTGATTTGGTTATGGTCATGGCAAAATATGGAGTTGCGATCCCTAGTGCTCTAAAAAAAGGGGCAATTTTCTAAGGAAGAGCAGATGCGCCTCCGGATTTCGTTCGTTGTGCTAACGGCGAGTAATCATATTTCTGTGAAAGGATGGCGTGCAACGTCTTTATTTGTTGTGGTATTATCACCACCGAAATTGCCATAATGCATAGAGTTTTATCAACTCAATGGCCCCCTGAGTAGTCCACCTTCGACAATTCAACCGGGAGCTTTGTGACGGGTTATATACTGAAGTCTAACAAGTGACATGGATGTGGTATAACATACAAAAACGTAGGCCACGGGCTCTCTTTCACTATTCTAGTGATCACCCTTTCATGCAAGATTTAGTAAACGTCACGCCACACTTGCTGCTGATGTTGGGTATTGTTATCTACAGCGAGATGATGGGAACATACACGCATGGTAGCTTTTTGAGACTATATGCATTTTGAGTCGCGGTATTTGGAATTTTATTTGGCTCGGAAATTTTAGCAGAAAACATTCGCCTCATAAGATAATATTTCCTAAGTTGTGACCAATCTGCTCTTGCTCACAGATGCTAACGACACTTAGAGCAGAGCTACTATCTATTTCAGGCTCGTCATCGCTCACTTCTTAGACTTTAGTTCGACTACAACGGCAACTTCAAATCTCAAAGATCTTCTCCACGGCCAAAGTAAAAGACGAACGCAAGATCATGACGAAGATATGGCGGTCTACGCGTGGGAAGTCTATGAAGGCGGTGCGTCTGCTGTAAAGATCAGATCGACGCGAAATTACATTAAGAGACTAATGGTTTGAGTATAGTCTCTGCAAGTGTTTGATGGAGTAAGCGTAGGGGATTTTATATTGACGAATATGGTAAGTATGATTTTTTGATATTGAGGTATTGATGAAGAGAAAGAGGCGTGGGAGCGCAGCTCTATACGGGTGATTGCATATCGATCAGGTGATTTTGTGCAAGCAATGTCATCAGATCCTTATCGGATTTGTGCCATTGGATCATATTAGGGGCTCCCTCTCTAAATTGTCGGTACTCGAGTGTCATGAAGCGCTCGGGCGTAGATATCATGAGATCGGGTTACCTTCATCGTCGATCTATCAGATCATCGACGCAGGCGGTGCTTTGGTCCTTGGCCTCTCCACCGGACTCTTCGTGGATCGGATCATGTAGATGCAGTGGCTATAAGCACAGAATAGAGATGATTTTCGGCAAACATTGAGAGAAAAAGATGTTGACTGGTTCAGCTACTGCCTAATCTGCATCTTCCTGCAAGACGATGAGATTTTTGAGGTAGGAAAACAACGATGAAAGAGAAATCTTAGAGTTTGCTGTAAACAATGACTGAGCTGGGCGGAGTGGAAGAGAGGGGCTATTGGGGATTTCCCAATGTTGTTGATTAAGAGCATGTGGACAACGTTCCGGCAGCGCTTCTTGGGACATAAGGGATGCTACGCTGCTTGAGCACATATGAAGTATGCTACCTTACACCGATGGCATTAGATGAAGCGTCTTTCTTGTTGCAGTAACTGACGAGGTTGTGTTTTATGTAGTGGTGTCATAACTTTGTTGTCCTCAACTGCCTCACCGCCAAGGTTTTGACACTCATGCCAGGCGCCAACCATATAGGCGCACACACGCAGCAGTACCTAATAGAGCCGCATATCATCTCGATACTCAATTGTTTTCAGTATAGAGTGTCTCATGTCGTCAAACGATATCAAGCGCGTATTATCGGACCGTTGTCACCTGAACGTCACTTCCTGACATCCCATCGGTCAGCTTTTTGGTCCGCTGCTCGGAAGCCTGAAATCGCCGAACCATTCTTGTTTCACAGCATCCGCCGAAGCATACTTGCTCTACCCTATACATAAGCCCTTCTGTCGATCTATGCCCTAATTCCTTGAGTCCTTGAGTAAGGCTCTTAGGCATTAGACCCTTTTCGACCTTTCATCTCCTCAACATGCCTCTCGGTCTCGGCCACCATGGCGAGAAACATGGAGAAAGTCGGCGCATGTCAGTAGGCTGTAAGTCTGCGACTTGACTTCGTGTAACTTCAATACACTAGGCCCACCGGTACCATCAAAGAACAAGCTGACGCTGTTGCTCTGTGTAGGGAAGTCCGCCGACGATGGACGGGGTGACCAGGCCCAAGGCGACGACGAAACAGGTCAGGAATTCAAGCCGCTGTTCTTGAATGAGAGTCTAACCCAGTCATAGTGGTGGAACCGGAACAAGGCAATGGTCTGTCAAGGTCTACCAGGAGTATTGACCAGGAAACATGGAGCACATACTGATCTGGGCCCACTTCACAGTGCTCTCCCACATCATATCCCAATTACGGCCAGGCGCGGACCTAAGCAAGGTGACGCTGCCGACATTCATACTGGAGCCCAAGTCGATGCTGGAAAGGATAACAAAGTAGGCTGTCTCGATGGAGGCAGAAATGTTGCCTAATACTCTTATACAGCTTCATGGCACATCCAGAAACCCTTCTTCCCATGCCGGATATCGACGACCCAATACAACGGTTCATCTCAGTTGTAAAATTCTATCTGAGTGGCTGGCACATCAAACCACCGTACGTTGGTTCACGTCGGATTTTGGCGGTCTAATTTGCATCCATAGCTAAATAACATTATAGCGGTGTGAAGAAACCACTGAATCCTATTCTCGGCGAAACTTTCACCTGCTACTGGGAGTACCCGGATCATACCCGAGGATACTATATATCTGAACAGACGTCCCACCACCCTCCAAAGTCGAGCTATTTCTACATGGCACCAGAACACAACATCAGAATAGATGGGACATTGAAACCAAGGAGCAAATTCTTGGGCAACTCTGCTGCGAGTATGATGGAAGGAATAGCTGTTCTCCGATTCACGAACAGGGGCCTATCGAGGGGTGGAGAAAAATAGTATGTGGCAATAGAGAAATTTGGAGCTAGTCGTGACTAACATATCCTACCAATTTAGCTTCGTCACACAGCCGAATATGTATGCTCGTGGAATTCTGTTTGGAAAAATGAAATACGAGCTTGGCGACCACAGCTTCGTTCGTTGTCCCGAATTGGGCCTTGTAGCAGATGTCGAGTTCAAGACCAAGGGCTATTTTGGCGGAACCTACAATGCCATCGGAGGCACCATTAAAAACGAAAAGACTGGGGAAGCTTTATTCGAGCTTTCTGGAATGTGGAGCGGAGAGATGGTCATGAAGGATCTCAAGGTATTATAGCAGACTCTCGGAAAGGCTCACCACTAATGCCCACACAGACTGGCCACAAGGAGGTCCTTTTCAACGCAGCAAAGTCAAACCACACACCACCGATTGTTCGCCCAATCGAGGAGCAAGATGAGCGTGAATCTCAGAGGCTGTGGCAATCAACAGTAAAGGCAATCAAGGAATCTAATCATACGGCAGCTACGGAAGAGAAGAGTAAGATTGAGGACAGGCAGAGGGATGAAACGTCGAAGAGGACAGACCAAGGAATTGAATGGCAGCCCAAGCTCTTTAGGAGGGTGCATGGTGGACCAGGTAGCCCAGAAGAAGGGGAAGAAGACCTTGATTGGATACTAAATGCTAACATGTAAGTGTAAGAGCCTGGATCATCAGGCAGCTGACTGACTTATGCAGTGATGGCGGATCACCCGAAGAGAAGATCAAGCAAATACTTGCAGTTGCCCCCATACTCATAGGCCAGTCCACAATCGAACAGTCGGGCGCGCTCCCACACCAGCCCGCACAGCAGCCCTCCTATCCTCAGTCTCACCCTCAGTCGGGACAGCAATACTCTACGAGTCCACCTCAGCGGCAGCCTGGAGGTCATGGCGACCTAATCAATTTTGGGCAGGCGGAGACCATCCCAGGCGGTGTAGTTCCCGAACGAGGGTCTTCGTTCCAGGAACAATACGTCCCACCTGGGTTGCAGCAACCGATGGTGCCCGGCGCACCTCTCCAACGAGTTGATACTGCGACGAATAATGTTGACGAATTCGTGGATGCTAAGCCTTGAGCCGTACAGATTTCACGAGAACGGCACACGAGGGTCACTTTGGGCTCAATGGGTTCTGAAATGAGCATGTACACCTTATGTCTTTTATGAAATGCATGTGTATGTATGCATCTTCAGCGGCAGCCTTCTACAATAGCCTCTCAAATTTTCGAAGTGTGCATTCCTATCGAGGCATTTGGCTCTCGGCTAGTATATGTTGACGATAATTCAATCTTCTACCTCATCGTCTAACCCCATTCTTTCCTTCCCTACAATCCGGACAGTACCACTTCCCAGCCGGCTCCGCCTTCACACCCACGCAATTCCAGTGAAACCATTCGTTGGGACAATCATCGTTATCACACGCCACCATGTTGCCATAACTTACACTATGACAGACGCAATATTTCTTATCGTCGCCCTCGTCCTGCTCCTCATCGCCCTCCATCTCGACATCTTCCTCTTCGCCATCGTTCATCACGCTATCCTCGTCGCCCGTGGAGGCGGGCGTGCCAGATTTCTTATGATGTCCACCACCGCGCCGTCGATTGGCTCCTTTCTTGGTGGGATTCAGGTGGCCGATCCGTTGGTGGGGAGGGCCTGTGCCGCGAGGTTTGGATTTGTGCGTAGTTCGCGTGGGACCGGCGGAGGACTGGCGGCTGATGTCGCCGCCTTTGGGCGTACCGGGCCCCAAGGAGGATTGCCGTAGACCGGACGATGTGGCTGGGATGGTGAGGTGGTGCGGGTTCAGGCGGCGGCGTTTTTGGGGATCGGTGGAGGGTGAGCGGTTGGTGACACCGGCGCGTGCGGGGTTGAGGTGGGAGGAGGCTGCGGAGGAGGAGGGGAGAGCGGTGGTTAGGGGGGATGGCTGCCGGCCTGATGCGGGCTGGCCGGCTAGGCGGGCGATGGCGCTGTTGGCGATGGTTGTTGAGGGGCCTGCGTTGCCTGAGAGGGGGTGCAGGGGGGTGGAGGCGCCGGTCGTGGAGGTGGAGAGGGGTGGGAGGCGGGTGCTGAGGCTGTTGTTGTTGAGGAGGGAGGGGAGTTGCGGGTCGGGTTGGATGGAGCCTTCGTTTTGGAGGTCGCGGATCTTGAAATCGAGGCGTTTGATCTGTCGGTCGAGCAGAAGGGCGGCTTTGTCGCTCAAGCTGATTTTTTCTTCTTGGATGGTCTGCGCTTTTTCGAAATTCGACATGGCTATGTTGCAGTAGTTTTGCTCTTTGGGGTTTGCCTGCCCGGCGCCGTTGTTCTTGAGGAACTTTTGGATACTGTTGTCGCGGGTTGCGATTACGTTGCGGCATTCTTGGACCATTCGATCTTTGGCTTGGATCTCCTCGAAGAGATGTTGGATTTCCGCTGGGAGGTTTGCAACTATATTTCTTAGCCACCGAAAAGGTGGATTTGGCGAAGGACAGTACTCACCATCTTGAACAAACTGCTCCAGTACCGAGGCGGCATCTTCGGCCATAGCCATTACAGTGATACTAGAGCAGAATGTATCTATCTATTTGAGATTTGTTTGTTCCGAAATTGATATAGGCCACGAAGTAGAGGCGAGTTTTTGGTTGATCTCGGAGAGTGTTCTGGAAGAGAAATCGACGACGATGAATGTATAGATACAATTATAAATGCTATGTTTTACAACGATGATATTTGCTCTTGTGGTATGATGGTGCCTGAAATTTCTACCAAGAAAATGATAGAAATGCCAATATGCTACCTTGTGCGCTTCTGTTCTGCTTAGAATACTCTGGGTAATCTGCTCGGCTGCTGTAGAATAGAGAACAGATTATGACACTTGAGAATTTTGGACGTTTGCTATAACACGATGATGCTGGCTGGATGGTTGCTTTCTTGTGGGACCGCGAATTTGATGATGTTATTATCGTTGTTGTCCCGTTAGGGTCCCAAAGATAGGTACTCGTCCACCGTCGTGAGGTATCTTCATGATCTGTAAGGCTGAAGGAGAGTCGAACTAGGATATTCTAGGTAAAGTCTGAAATATCTGGTACCGTACTGGTGAATGCGGGCCTGAGATCCTTCACCAATTCGTCTATGCGACAACATTGACTACATATCAACTATGCAAGGCAAGTGGACTTCCTCCACTACAGCTGTGCCCTGGAAGAGGGAAGCAGATTATTGGGAAGGCTAGCATCATGACAAAGATATCTGTGGCACAAAACTATGAACATCCACAACCAGGGACAACATCGACTCTTACGATTGATGAGAAAGTTCAGAGAGAGATCCGCAAGAATGGGATTCGACGGCCGAAAGGCTATACCGTATCGTACCATGCGAATCCGAAGATGGAGAAGATGCATTTTGGGCCGAACCATCCTATGAAACCATGGAGATTGACCCTGACGAACAAGATTGTCATGGCTTATGGCATGCACAACGCTATGGACCTATACGTACCCCGGGCTGCCACTACCCAGGAGCTCAAAGAATTCCACCGAGAGGACTACATCGATTTCCTACAAAGGTAGGGCCGCCATACGATGACGCCAACTACGTTATATTGCAGTACTGAATATACTGCAGGGTCACTCCCTCAGACAATACATGGGACCCAGAAACACAGACGTTTGCCTATAACACCGGAGACGACTGCCCCATATTCGATGGGCTCTACGAATACTGCTCTTCCTACGCTGGAGCATCACTCGACGCTGCGCGTAAGCTCACTAACCATCAATCCGACATTGCAATCAATTGGTCTGGGGGTCTTCACCACGCCAAGAAGACCGAAGCATCTGGCTTTTGCTACATCAACGACATTGTCATTGCCATACTCCAACTCCTACTTCACCACCCACGCGTACTCTATATCGATATTGATGTTCATCACGGCGATGGTGTCGAGCAAGCTTTCTGGTCCACCGACCGCGTCATGACACTCTCCTTCCATAAGTATGAAAGAGCTATCTTCTTTCCCGGTACTGGCGCTCTGGATGATACGGGACCTATCAATAACTCAAGCCCAGGTGCACACCATTCTCTCAACGTGCCGCTTCATGATGGTATACAGGACGACCAGTACATCAAGCTCTTTGAAGACATAGTGAGACCCTGTGTGCGAACCTATCAGCCAACTGCTATTGTACTCCAATGTGGCGCAGACTCGCTCGGAGGAGACCGACTTGGCTGCTTCAATGTAAGCGTCAAGGCCCACGGTGCCTGCGTGGCCTTTGTCAAGACATTCCATTTGCCGCTCCTTATCCTTGGGGGTGGAGGCTATACCGCACGAAATGTTGCCAAAGCCTGGGCCTACGAGACGAGCCTCTGCATCGGCGCTGAGGTACATCCCACTTTACCTGCACACACCCCGTTGCTGGAGCATTTCGGCACTGAAAACACCTTGTTTCCTGATCTGTCTCGTGGGGGAAGATATGAAAACAAGAACGATAGAGTCTACTTGGAGAGTGTTGTGATGGGGATCCAGGAACAGCTACGCTACCTACAGGGAGCTCCTAGCGTGCAGATGCAGTACATTCCACCAGATCTTGGGCCTTTCAGAGATGATCTAGAGAGGGAGGTCTTGTCGGAAAGGAGAAGACGATAAGAGAACCATAATGAAGGATGTCAACACATTTTGCAAAGTCATACTCTAGGACTTCTTAGCTGGCAGAGTTCCTGCAGGAGATGCCGCAATCGAGTTCCTATCAAAGTCTTGAACGCGGCAGCAAACAACCATATACCCACAATTTTTCAACTTCCCAGGTACCACCGTACCAGTGGCCAATAGCCGATAAGCGGTCTAGCTCGGCTATCCCGCAGCATTGGCCAAGTAGATACCGGCTTTGGTCATGCACATAGGATACTTCGAGCGCAGAGTTGAACGGGGTTGGCACATTCCAGCCGATGTCTCCGAATATGGTCATCATGCTTTGGACTCGCTTCTATTAGAGATTTAGCTCGATCCGTGAGCGCCAGAGCGCAAGTTGTTTTTCATACACGCTATTGAGTCGCGCTAAAACCGAGCATATTGATCGTGTCAACTCCGTGATGTTACAAGAACCGCAATACGAATTGTGGAGCGCAGAAACCAGCGCCGAGTCACCAATCAAGACTAGGCTTCTCTAACAGCAATGAGAGACCTTAGGTCAGAGTACTGTTATCCTTTCAAGTGGTGCTTGATGAGGCTATCGACCTTTGGACCGTCTCTTCCGAAGTCGCTCTTCTGCACCGGACTCTTGTCATGAGTCGCAAGGTATTTTGGAAACCAGGTCTAACATATCAAAGCATTCGGAATTGCTCAGACAGTGACTACAAATCGGAGGCATGTCGACGATGGGCGCGATGTCCTGCTCATAGCCTTGCCACTAGATTCTCAAAATGTCCATCGACGCAACCGGTCGACTTGTACCCTTAGGGACTTGTGGCAAAATTGGCAAGCACGCCATTGAAGGTAATAATGAGGGCTGAGATCGAATTTGATGAGGCACATAATGTCGTCTCTGGAACATTAGACATCATTGCCGTGGCCATGAAAGGCAAATGATGGCATGACAGCGGCAGCATTACAAGAAGTAAATGGACATGAGTGGTGATCTTTAAGGTGTTGCTCTTCAATGAATTGATAACGACATGTGGGTTTATGGAGAATGAAAATGTCATATGTGGGCGGGTCATCCAGCTGGGATAGCAGCAACTGACCGTCGACTCCATTCCTTGCTCATGGCCAACAGTATTCAACGTAACGGATCCAGGCTACTATTGGAAATCCTGACCACATGGTACCACATAGCGCCCAGAAGACACGAGGCTCAACTACCGCCTACTCTCGCTAACCTGAATGTACTTGGCCCAACCCCACCGTTGCGCAGAGAGCACTTGTGGAATAGTCATACGTAAGCTCATCCATGATGCATTGATTTGTACTGCTGGTCTCGATTACCGCAACAATGGAGAGTGGGAGAAGATCTCGCATCCCACGCCCATCCATTAGCGCTAGCCGCATGATTCGTTCGAATAGCAGCAAGGTTTTCAGACATCCCCAATGGACATCGAACGCTACTCCCATACCAGCTTTTTATGTTTTACACTGGGCGAGGCCAGAATCATTTGAGCTCTTATGTGCGGCGAGTTAAGCTGAAGACTCGTTATCGCGATGACTACTACGCATTCATATGTTTGGTTGGTATAGCTTCTGCTGCTTAAGGCTCAATGTTTCATCACTATCACAACATCCAGGCTTCTACCATTGCCATGTTTGAAGTATAATGGCCGCGGATCTCCTGTGCATTCTCATTGCTCGGTAATCTAGTATCCTTGTGAGATTTATTCTTGGGACTTCGTCGTTACCAGATACCCGCCAGTTTCCTCTATCCCCTTCTACGCTCGTTTGCCCACGTTGTACTAGGTCTTGATGTGTAACAGCTCAGCCCTCGGCGTCTATACGGACTACCGCCTTCAGCACAACATTTTTGCTGCTGCATCACCCGTCTTAGACAATCGTCCAGAAAACTAAACCTGCAGATTTCATCAGCTTCCACCCACGTTCTAGACTTCTGAGAACGTCGCCTCACGTGGAACCATACGGGGAATGCCTTACCTACGGGAAATCGACCCAGTGCATCTAAAGAATTTCGATCCCAAAACGTTTTACCCAGCCCTTGCTCCCCGAAATGACTCTCTGTCCATCTACCCATCTTCCTCGGTCTCACAAGTCGTACGCGTCCCTCGACCGTCGCTCACACCATCGTACGTCATTCCATACCCCAGCCTCAAGCTTGTACACAACAATACGAGCAGGATTACTCACATGATAGATATAGGAACTCATGGATACAGATGCAACGCAAACGCACCCGGATCCGTATCTGGACCATCTCGATATGTTTCGTGGCCGTTCTTGCGATAATAGTGGCTCTTTTTGCGTGGCTTGGAGCCCACGATTGGTTCAAGGGGACCAGCAGTAATGCTGGCGGCGGCGAATGAACTTCGTTGCGGGATGGGGTTTCGGAATTTCGGACGGACTGGGTGATTGAGACTTATACCCTAGAGCGGAGGCCGCTGGATGGCCTGGCTGCCTGGCCTAGAGCACTTTTCGGACGGCGTTGGACATAGACGGCGTGGGGAGTTGGCATTCAGTCTTATAGCGATGCATGTTGACCTAAGCAAGGGGTATAATGGAGTAATGGCATGATCATAGCATTGATCTACGAGATCTTTCTACTATCTACATACAAGAATATGAAATGATCATCTTGGATGGCAGTTGAAACGGGGCCTTCCTTTCTATAGGACTTCTCTGAAGACTATGGAAGTCGATCTTTAGATACACCAAACACGATGGTCGGTGTCGGGCCTCTCCACATCAACGGGCAACGATCCCTCACAACCCGATGATCCCAAAGAGAAAAAAAAGCATCAATATCTCTTCCTCGAAGGCTCCGGACTAGGACTCTTAGTCATGCTCCTCTCATCCCTCCCCCGCTCCCTCAACCACTTCTTCGTGCCCAACTCTAGCTCCCGATCCAACTCCGCACTCGGCTCCTTCCGATGTATGAAATTGCAGAACCCGCCCCGGACGCACCCTTCCCCGCTATTCAGCCTGCAACACGCTTCTCGGAAATCGGTGACGGGCGAGAGTTCGCAGTAGATTGGTCGTGCGGCGTACCAGCGCGAGTTGAGGGCGTCGCAGGCTTTTTGGGCGGAGTCTTCGTATTTGAAGCGCGCGTAGACATTGCCGATGAGATCTATTTAGGGGAAAGTCACACACACCATGTCAGCGCTCCTGTGCCCCCATACACCCCATTCCCAACACCAACAACACAGTTTTGAGAAAACGGTAGAAAAATAAACCTACGATCATTATTATTATCGCACACCACCACCTCCTCCGGCTCGCCATACTTGCACATCTCGCACCAAAAGTCCTCGTAGAAGGCGTCGAAGTGGTTCTGCAGCTGGCTCGCGTTCATCTTGTTCTTGGGGTCGTAGGCCGGGTTCTGGTAGAGGTTGGGGAGGAGGATGGTCTGGGAGTAGGAGGGCTTGACGTGCTTGCGCGAGCAGCGGTCGCCGTGGCGGCAGGCGCCGATTTTGTAGTAGAAGGAGCAGTTGACTTTGTCTTGTTCGGTGCCGAAGATGGAGGCGAGATAGCTGGGGGGAGGTTGGGTTAGTGGGTGTTTGAGAACGGGCAGGGTTGGGGGAGTGCGTACTTGGCCATTTAGAGAAGGTTCTGAGGGGTTTAGAGGGGGGGAGGGTTGATCCTATCTCGTGAGTCGTGACTAGCAAACGTGGAGAGTGTTATGTGTAGCGTTCATTGCTAAAATTTGGACCTAAGCTTGAAGCTCTACAAAATGCTAGCGCAGCTGTTTAGCGCCGTAGGGCGCGCTTACAAAGCACTGCCAAGAGATCTCGGCTATCTTTCTCGACACTTCCGTCTCCTTTTCACGTACTTATCAAGTCAAACAGTTTGAATTTCATTTTCTGTTGGAATATGCAGTCCACATAATTAAACATCCGCTTTTATGCCTCCTCTAACAGCGACGATGTCCTACGCCTCGTGATAGGGTCTTGGCCATCATACGGCTCCCTAATGCGTTGTTGTGCTAATAGGTGAAGCGGTCTCAATGTTTAAGGTCGAGAGGTAGCGAGTGCACTGTCAATGATCTAGATCTTGCAGTGGGACTACTGGTGCATATGACGCTGGCGACGTTGTTGTTACCTATGGATGGAGACAGGGTTGATACTTTGTTGTGGTATTGAGTTGCTCTCGAACATGGTTTGGCTTTGTATAGTGCCTAGCATACAGGCGCAGCTTACCCATGAGATCGTACTTGATGGGATCATTATACATTAGCTTGCTCATGGAAGGTGGGCATCATAACTCTGTGCTCAATAAAGTGAAATATGCTCAGATGCTACAATGAACATCAGTTGTCCTTCATTAGGCATACTCACACTACTCCCCATTTCACAGCTCTCCGTGTTCTGCCGTTACCGGATCCATCTTCTCACTCAAGGCAGTGACGGGAGCCAGCTTCAACTTTGCAGCGACAACGCCACCGGGCCATTGTTCACTCCATGTCACCATCAGCTCCCCCTCTTTTACTTTCGAGGCCCATAGGTGGGGATACATGCAGTACATAATGGTGTCCTTGTGCTTCACACCAGTGGCCTGGCAAACTGTCTGAGTCTCCCAGGGTCCCTCCAGAGAAGCCGACGCACCAATGACAACCTTACTATCGACCCAACCGTTGTTGCCAACGAACACAAACGGTCTGGAAGGACCGAAGAGCTTGGACCGGAATACCATGCCAGCCTGCATCTGCTCGAACACGGGCACCGCCTCGTCCGGGTTGCTGACATATTCTTCGCCGTTCCAGTAGGTGTAGTGATGTGCGTGTTCGAGTTGGTCTTTGTGGACGCGAGCCAGAACGATGTTGTTCCCAGGACGATCCCCGTGATCGAAATTGCCGTATAAGTAGATGAAAGATCCGTCAGCAATGGTGGAGAAGGTACCAACGCGTGGTTTATCTGGTCCAAATTTCACATCACCTAAGCGGTGCACACTAAGCTTGCCACGCAACATTGGAGTGATTTTAGCGATGCCAGTGCCTAGATAAATTCCAAATTAATATCCACTTGCTGAAGGATAGATGTGAGACATGATGTTATTTGGAAAGAGGGTTCTCCGGTAAAGGAGTGATAGAGAGGTTCAAGGAGGCGGCACAACTCACCAATATACTCCATGACCTGATTCCTCTCAATACTCTTGTCATACCAGACACGACCAGTACCATCATCCATCTCGACAACTCCACCAAACATCCACAGGCATACGCGCCCGCCTTCGGCTGCCTTCTCGAACTTCTTCTCCTCTTCAGTCAACGGGACAAATAATTTCACCATCCCATTCTCTTCAGACTCGAGATAATTGGTACGCCGAGGGTACGCGGGAAGCGGTACATGCGCGACTGTGTTGTTAGCAACCCCAACAAAGTCGCCTTTACTGTTCTTGCAGAAAGTGTCGCCAAAGATGACATAATGCTCGCCGAAGAGATCAAATGGCCGTCCGATATCGCGTGAGTGCTCAATGTTGCTCATTTCGTGGAGGTATCCCTCGATCGTGACCTCTTCGACGACAGGAGGATAGGCAGCATAGCCATGAGAGCTAGCATGTTTGGCGATCGCTCCATTGACAGAACCCGTGACCTTCTCCGTCTGCTGTCATCAATATATGCTCTCGCCGAAAGAAGGCAGGATGAGCCTTCATTTGACTTACAAGGCCTTTGAGTATGTTCTGCATGTTCAACTTGTAGTAGAATCAGACTGCCAAATATATGTAGTTGTAGGAACAACGCTTCATACACAGCACCACATCCCCGAGTGCTGAAACGACCAGAAGAAGTCTTTACCGTAGACTAAGCCCACGAGGTTTTCCTTGAAGACACACCTCAGAGGTGACAAAGTGAGTCGATCGTGGTGATCGAAGCCTGCAATTCAGAGGTTAGTTTGAGCACGTCCAAAGACAGACAAACATCAGGCTTGCACTCTTGAACACCAAATTGTTGAAACGTTACAATCACATACTCTTGACACTGTAACAGAATCGAAAGATGAGACGATCGTGCTCAGCTATTTGATGATGATGGAAGAGGAAGGAAGGAGGTAGGCGATTAGATTACCAGAAGGGAGGAGTCAACATCAACATTGTTGGTGGCTCTAAGAGTGAAGTAGATGTTTTCCAACTTCCTAATCTTCCAGTCGCATGCCTTCGCCATTAGTTGCACTTGATAGTGATTTAACCCTCAGTACCACGGCAATGCTTCAAAAATGTTGATCTGGGTGTTGAAAGGAACAAGGGATTCTACCATTCTTCAGCGCGAGGTATTGAGGAACGCTTCAACAGACTACATCTGCCATGGGTGGTGAGTCAAGAAGGCATCACTGCAGAGGAATCCCCTAAGGCAAGATCGTGATGTGAACAAGTATGCTCCCTTGAGAATCATGGAGCTTCTCGTTGAAGCTGCCTGAATCCCTGCTCCAGATCTTCCCTCAAGTCCTCCCAGTTCTCTAACCCCACACTCACCCTTAGTAGTCTCGTATCAACCGTCTTGTCGCTCATAGCCCGCCATTCAATCAGGCTCTCCACACCTCCCAAACTCGTCGCATGATGGAATAATATAAGCTTACTCGGCAACCTCCTTGCCAAAGCCTCCGACTTCATCGTAACCGCGAAAACTGGCCCGAACCCATTCGGCATCTGCTTCTTCAGCCAATCTGTACTCTCATGCTGCAGAGATGCGTGGTGAACCTTCTCCACCGTCCCTGCGACACCACTCCCTTTTTTCAACCTTGCAAGCGAGTCGAGCCATTGGACGAGGTGAGCGCAATTACTGCTTTGGCGCGATACTCTAACTTCCAACGTCCGAAGACTCCTCACGCCAAGCCATCCTTCAAGACTACCCATCACGCTGCCGAGGAAGGTTCGCTCGTTTCGCAAACCCTCTATCCATCCTTTATTCCGCGTAGCGAGAACACCGCAGAGCATGTCTGAATGTCCGCCTAGGTATTTTGTACCAGAGTGTATCACGACATCCGCACCCCATACGAATGGATCCTGTAATCCAGGTGGACCAAGTGTAGCGTCAACGAGTAGCCATGCTCCCCGTCGATGAGCCTTTCCGGCAAATTTCTCTATAGAGTATGCCTCCCCTGTTGGGTTGATTGGGGTTTCCAGGTGTATGACATCGCCTTCGCCCAAGTCTTCTTCAGCACAATCAAGCGGTATGACTTTCGCGCCCGTAAGCTTTCTGTGTAGACCAAGGACCCCATGGGAGCCGTGGTAGCCGTCACCAATGCTTATGCGTTTGGGGTTCAGGTAAACGTAGAGAGCATGCAGGGCTGAGAGGCCGCTGGAGTAGGTGAGACAAGGGGCGTTCAGGAGCGGGCTTAGGAGGGTTTCTAGGCGCGTGGAGCTTGGCGCCGTTTCACGGGAGTAGATATGCGCGTCGATTGGGACAGCGTCCTATTCAGAGTGTTAGATGGAGGTACGGCTCAGAAGGAGGAAGGACCTGCGTTCAAGGACAAAGAAAGTGGGAATGCTGACAGTAACTTCCTTCGCAGGTACTAAGTCATCAGGATCTGACGAATAGCGGAAGGTTGTAGAGACGTGGAGGGCAGGAGATACATCGGTAGTGCGGTTGAGCCGGTCGTCTGCGTGAATGGCGAGGGTTGAAGCATGGTGGTGCTGGAGAGACAGGTTAGACACTGTATTGATGTCGCTGTGACTGACAGCCGTCACACCATTAGTGGAAGGAGACATGTTGGTCTTATAATGCGTTGCACAGGGAATCATCGAGCTGGAGAGAGTATGGATCAACCGACGTCGGCCTATGCCATGGGCCGAGGAACAGCCGAGCCAATGAAAGTCATTCTTGGTCCTTCTTGCCGAGGAGGATAATGATCCGTGTGATATGATTGTACAAGGCACATGGTGCTCGCAGAATCATGCTATGCAGATAGGGAGGAGATGCCTCCACCATGGGTAGAGCTTCTCCCCACGTGCCCTTCAACAAAGCCTAGTCGTTATTCCCCGTATACTTTCGTAAAGATGCCATCCTCGACATCTTATGTACCGAAGCGGGCAGTGTTTCTCCAAATCTGTCTCTGTCTAGAGAAGGGTTAATGAGAACAGAGCGCAGGCTTGCAGGAGCATACCTTGTTCATCATCAAATGCTATCATAACATCATCATGTTCGCTCGGATACCCAGGCGCGTCCAAACATACAAACTCTCTGCTTTGGTCTTCTCGCCCTTTCGGCAAAGCAAATTTGGCATCTACGATACGTAAGTAGAACAATCCTGTCTTGCTGAAGGTCTCGAACATGTCGGTGAACCTCAAGGCAAAATTCATACAGCTTCCGTGACTAAAGTCTTTGAAGAATGCAACCAGTTGGACTGTCTTATCCTGTTGAATGACCTGTAGCCGTATAGAGCTGGCTTCCCAGCGTTTGGAGATTGGTACCACCATGCGTCTGCGGGAGATGGCAAAGCTACTCACAACTTTGTCGAATAGTACCGAGAAGCCTGTGACCATCGTCTGGAAGTTGTGCGAGTCCGACATGGAGTTAAAATGGTAGGTTCTCACTGTCGAAGAGGTGAGCATCTCTTTCAGTGTATCGCAAATTAGATCAAGGTCTTCCTTCGTCACCCTATCTTCCGCTATGGACCAGATCATATCAGATTGTGGAGGCCGCAAGAGCTTGATCTTGTTCGGATGATCAACGCTGAGGCTCAGCTGCAATTCCCCAGGTGCGAGATGGATCCGATCGTTGAATGTACCGTGGTCACAATCGACCAAGAGCCGCATATGCTTTGATCTTAATGTCGGAAGTGTTTGGTGCCCGTGGGGCGGCGGCCCCCTATTGACCACTCGAAGCCTGGTCCAGGGAAGCTCGCTGGTAAGGGTAGTGGACAAACCCTGTTTAGTGGCAATCGATTCGATGGCTAGACGCTGTATCTTCAGTGAAGCAGAAAGATGGTCTTCCTTCGTTATGGAGGTCCCACCAAGGACGTGGCGGAATACGTCGAGATCCTCTGCTTCACGGAAGGTAAGAGATAACCGGATGGAGGATGGGAGTATCCTCAACTCAAGTCTAGAGCCATCTTTGCTTCGATGGATGCTAGATAGTATTGGGTATTCTCTACCTAAGTCGTAGTTCACACTGCTTAACGATTTCAGGCTGGGAGGAGTGATCACTGCTAATCGATAGCCGCTATGGATTTCGTGTTGGCTAGTACCGTCTATTTTGACGCTGTTCTTTCCAAAAACCCTCAGCCTGCACTCCTTGACGGCTTCAGATGGAAATTGGACAGCATCGTCGCATTGAAATCTCGCTAGGATACGCTCGAAAACAAGCTCTTCATCTTTGCGAGCCAGGAATCGCTTGCGAGTCCTTTGTGTATAATCGCAGATTCCCCAGAGGATCTTGAATTCTTTCTCGGAGAATAGAACCTTTAGGTCAAAGTCATTAGACAGCTTGACCGTCATTTCGTGCGACGTGATCTCCCACTTTATCCTCCTCCATGTCAATCCGCCTGGATTATCATCCGAAACCACAAGGCTAATCTGGCTGTCTTGACTGGTGATGGCGACCTCAACGCCCCATTCATTTCGATCGCGCAAAACTGTTAAAAGGCAAGGCATTTGCAAGTCTCGCCTGCCTGTGTCAGTATACATGATTTCGCATTCGACAAACATCCTAGCAAAGCTGAAATGGTTTCTAGTGTCTCCAATCAATATAGGAAAGAATGATCTTGCGATGTATTGCGTCCCCTTGGCTTGAGGTCCTGCAGAATTATTGACCATGTGTTTTGCAATATCGGGTGGTAATGACGGTTGATGGAGTAAGACATGAAGGTTGAGTCCCCGTATCTCCATTTCCGATGGCGGTAATTTGTCATTTCTCTTCATCGACATTGTCAACGCGCGCATATGGGCGACAAGGTTCAAGTGCATTTCAGCGAGCTCTGCAAGAGCATGATCTCCGAAATTCTTGATCATGGCACACAAAGAATTCATACTTGTCTTCCCGTACTTTGTGACTTCAGGATGGTTCGGAGTCACATCTTTGACGATCCACCAAGCCTTCGCTAGATCCACGTACGCTTGCTTTAGTGCTCGAGACAAGCCCCCATGATTGCGGACCTCACTCTCGAGCCCTTCCCTGCCCATGATAAACCACCATGCAGAGATCGTGATCCATTGCGCAAATGGAACCTTTATCAAGTCCATATGAGCCGAGATGCCTAGGCGGAAGATATCGTTGAAGCGCCGCACTTGCCCATCGAAACGTTCTAGAGAATTGTCTCCAAGTTCTTTGGCGATACTGCGGAGCGAATGTCCACTCGACTCCGTTACTACTGGAGCAAGAGTCTCTTTGGTGACTTGATGACTGACTGGATGTTTTAAGTCCAGTGGCTTTCGTCGGATTTGAGTGCTAGTGACTATTGATGGAAAACCATAGCTAGATGATGATTCGAGTATTGGATCGGGGGTTAAAGAGTTGCCAGCCAATGTTTCCGGAGCGGGAACACCAAGACCGCTCGATATATGGTCACCAACTTCTCCCAGGGCGTGGTTTGCGTCGTGTTCTTCAATTTGGCGTGACATGTTCTCCGGCGGGGAGTCATCTTTGTACGTCTTGTCTGGCATATGTTTTGGTACGGAGTCCCAACTCTTCTGGGACTGATACGGGGGTTGAGGTAAGAGTTTGCTCTTTGTGGGTGATAGAGAAAAGCTTGGCGCACTTAATACTGAATCTTGGTCCTTGTCATTCCAGATCTCGTCACCAAATATGTCGCTTAGTCCTGTTGGTTTCCGCTGTAAAGGCATGGGTCGGGAGGAGGACTCGTCGACGGGGACCGGCGAGGGGCCATGCTTCTCCTGCGGCGGATCTTTGACAATGTCTACTAGATTCCCTCCGGTCCCAGGCAACCCAGAAGCAAAAGTGTGTTGAGGTGGTTTCGAGACCTGTATGGGTGGCAGCTCCGCCTCCTCGCCTCCCACACCTATGATATCTGGACACGCAGTTGCGAACGTTACACGAAGTCCTTTGTTTTGTCGTGACTTCGGCCTTCGATAAACATCGACATGGTCTGCAGGTCCGAGGCCTTCGGCGGCCGCAGAGGACTTCGGAGCTGTGGTAACCTTGTCACGTTGGGGAATGCTAGCGAGCTGGGCTCTTGCTTTCGGCTTTGCGATAGCGGTCTGAAGAAAATTGGCAACATCACTGTCCGTTGACTCTAGATCTACCGCACTTCTTCCAAACTTCCCCTCAGTAGAGAAGAGCTTCCCTCCCCATTTGTGCTTGCCCAAAGGTTTGTGTTCGCTGCGGGCTTCATCCGGGGGGATTCGATCCTCCGACATGGTGGGGGTTTCATTGATCCTGGAAGGCGGAGCAGCTCTACTTCGCTGGATTATCAGCGGAAGAGAACAAGACAGTTACATCTTTGGTGATTCTCCCATTGACAATGAGAGATGTGTTCGTTGCAGCACGCGAGCAAGCTTGGCACGTCAATCGACGCAAGGGTAGACGGGAACCAAAAAAAGGCTCGGATCTAGCTGCCGCTGGGAAGAACCCCGCTCCGGCTTCCCCCAGTTCATGCATCCGAGCAGTGTCAAGCATGCAGCAAGCGATATGGTGGATAAGGCAGATGGATTTTCGGGCTTTACAATAGCGTGGGGTACCCAGACTCTAGACCAGCTTTCGATCTCGCTCGCCGTAAGTTGCAGCGCATGCATCCAAATGCGTGGAAATCTCGCTTCAGGCTTGGGGCCTTCCCGCTTGGGGGGATCCAAGCTGACAACTCATATATACCTATGCAAGCTCTACTGTCGTCACTTTTTGGATCAAAAGGAGGGGATAGTCATCAATGGATTTGTGAATATGTAGAAAGAAGAGGAAATATCGAGCAATTCGAGTAACAATGCTGATGCGAAGATCGGAACAATACGATATGAAGTTCTTTAGTTCTCCTCTTAGAGTCCACCACCAAGACTAGTGGAAAGTAAGCGGCTGCTTGGCGCCCAAAAGTAGAATACTCTAAAGTAAAGTACTTTAGGTACTTTATCCTGACACTCCTCATATCTACAAACAGAAGTCGCCAATTTTCTACCAAGCAGCCAAGTCGCTCGTTGTCCATCGTGTAGGCATGCTCCTGGACCTCTCGTGATTGTATGCCTGTGCCTTGAGCGTCATACGATGGAAGCAAGCTACCAGCACATACCTCTCCTTCTGCAGCGATAAGCCGGACATGGCTTTCTATGATGAAGAAGCAGCCTCTGAGCAAACATCACACCTTATCCGGAATTCATTACGCAAGCTCAGGCGGTGGCACAAAGGTTTGCGCTCTTCCGGCGAGTAAGTATAGAGCTGGTGTGCTGATCTTGTACAGGATCGCCTCGACAGCAACTCATCATCATTTTCTGCTGGGTACTTCTCCTCTACCTAAGTCTACGAGCTTCAAAACACTTTACTCTTAGCTCCTCTCTATCCCCAGCGACTTTGATATCGTGCCAATCTCGCAGAGACCAGGTCTCGCGGTCGGTCTCAATTCCTAAACCTCCGGACAAGAAGATTCTAGCCCAAACCTGGCAGTCACTACAATCCTCTTTCGACCAGAACAAGCCACAGCCTCTGAATCTCAATCTCGTGACATTCGAAAGTTTGACGGTGTTCCCACCTTTGGAAGACATCCAATCTCACACGCATCTTGAGAAGGTTGATGCCGATGCGACACGCAGAAGCCACATTGAAGTTGTGAAGGATATTCCTCCGTATCCTGAGAACCTCTACAAAGGACGTGGCATCGTGATACTTGCTGGTGGCAGATTTTCACCCTTTGCTGAAACGGGAATGGGTATGCTACGTGAGATTGGCAGTACCCTACCTGTCGAAATCTGGATGAAGGACAAAGCAGAAGAGAAGGCAGGCTGGTGCAAAGACATTCTACGAGACGGAATGGTCTGCCGACGGCTCAGCGATTATATGGATACTTCGAAAATGGAGTCTGGGTACCAACTTAAGGTTAATTCGATTTTGTTCTCGTCTTTCGAGCAGATATTGTTTCTAGATGCGGACAACGTCCCTGTGAAAAACCCCGACGACATATTTGATGCGCAGACTTTCACAGAAACAGGTGTTATATTGTGGCCAGACTACTGGAAACATTCTGGCGCGCCATTTCTTCCCTACGAGGTTGGTCTTAGCGACAACGCATCCGAGCTTTTCAGACAGGATCAAACTGCCGAGTCAGGACAACTTGTGTGGGACAAGAAGAGACATTGGAAGGTACATTGAAGCGGGCCTTTACAGATTTCCAGCCATTTACAGAATATATGCTAACAAACAAGGTCAGGCGCTGTGCTTAGCAGCATACTACAACTATTATGGACCTCAACACTACTACACGCTGATATCCCAAGGCTGGGCAGGCTGGGGCGACAAGGATACTTTCCCCATTGCGCTACGGGCGATGAGAGAGAATTTCCACATGGTCCCGCATCAGCTGAGAACGCTGTTCGTAGACGGTACCACGTCTGGGATCGGTATGCTGCAAGGCGATCCGACAAACACGGATGTGTACATACCAATGTTCTTACACTCCAACATGATCAAATGGAGCATACGCAATTTCCTGTGTCTCGGGTGCTCCTCCGATAAGGACGACTCTGTTCCTATGAGCTTCCTCGAAAAACCGGACTCTCCAATCAATCCTCATCTAAAGCAACATTCACGTATCTTCAAATTGGACGAAATGCACTTTATGGGCATAGACCCGGAACCCTTAATTTGGAAAAGCATGGAGCATACTGCCTGTAGGAGCGTTTGGAAAGATGATGGACTCTGCCTTCGAACGAGAGCACACATGACTCAAACTTTCGGGCACCAATTTGGACCTCCTGGCGTCGTAGCTGGCTTCTTGGGTTATGGGGATCGCGTTTGCATAAAGGAACCGTGATGAAGTCCATGATCTAGTTGCCTTGGGAATCTACGATGTGGGCTACAACAACAATCGTAATTTTGCGCAGCTGCGGTGCCATCAGGCACCTCATCTTACAGCATGAGGGTGGCCTCAAAACCCCTCCTGGATTTGCTCAATTAGCGTTGGCGTTGGCGGTTGAAAAAGCCCATTCATAAATTAATTCACTTGGGTAAGGTACGTTCATGGGGAGGGAAAGGGGCCGGCTGATAGACTTCCTGGGCGTACTATCAGGAATGGGGATCGCGTGGATCAATATCGTTTTTGACCTGGCGGAGCGAACGTATTTCAGTAGTCCTGGGTCTCAATTGGCCCAGAGTTCAAAAATAGAAAGATCTGCATCAGAGTTGGAGCTTCCTTGGCTCTGATCGCTCATTTTGGCATATCTAATACATGCTTCCCCAACCGTTTTGAATGATTGTCAGTAGGCTGGTAGACATCTGCTGCATTAATATTATTGAGTCGACGTCCCCTGAAGTGCAACCTGAGGACAGTAAGGTAGTATAGTTTCGATAATCTAAAAGGGACTGGCTTAGGTCCTTCTTTCTCGGCAGTGCATCTGGTAGAATGAATTATGCAAAAGATCTACAGCTATCGCTTACCCATAGGGTCAATGCGCACACATATCTTCAAGGCTCGGTAGCTTGTCGTACGGTATGTAGGTAGTGTACCGGCTTGATTTGGGTTGCACACCCAAGAACTTCGTGCCATGCCATGCCATGCCATGCCTTCATGCCAGGAAGCAAAGAAGTGCTCAACGTCACAGAACAAGCGATCATGTAGTATGTAGTACTGAATGAATATCTACCCCCAATGACTCGTGTGGGTTGGGAACGTAGACTCTGTCGTCATGCTCATCTTTTTCAAAGCTTGGTGGCAGATCTTGAGTTGGCAACGACTTGTAATTCGGACTTCTCCAAACACGTCTTTAGCGGCACTTTCATCCCAGTCTCAAACCACCCCCACAATACCCCCAACGCCTTCCTCCTGCAAGGACTATCATCTCTTGCATCTAAGCCTGCGTACACGAGCGACTTGCTATTGACTGGTTTTGGCGGGCGACTTTTAGCGACTTAAGCTCGCATTTCGACACCCGATCCGAGCTTGCGAGGATCAAAGCTGTCGCTGCCGCCTCATCCGCCGTCACAGTGCCTCACAATCTTTCGCTGCATATTCTGGTGTTCACTCGGCGAGCCAGCCACAGAGTTTCGGAGCTCACAGAACATCGCCGGCTGCAGGATCATGTACACGCTGTAGATGGAGCGGAGAAGGCATGGCCACTGAGACCTGGTGGCATGGTCGAACATATTGTGCTGCGCGTATGGGCGAAGCACCGAAGGTCACAGAATGGTACGGAAATGGATACGTAACGGCAAATCCGGTTGAACGTTCGGCGTCAAAAGGTTCGAATTATTCCCAAGGGTCGAATGCTTTGCGATCAGGTTCGCCACAGTCGCAGTCACGCAGTGCACGAAGACTTTCCGGATCCTGCCTGCTACGAATGCTATTGTTGGTAATCTTCACAATCACCAGACCTTCAACGGCGGCCTTTGTGACGTTCTCGAACTGCATGAGCCCCGACATCATCAACTCGAACCCTCCGCAGCTCCAATTCGTCCCGCTCTACGTTTGGGCCACATTCAATTCCAGTGCTGCCAGCCACAATATCAATGTCACTGCGTACGGTAACGTGGCTGGCATTGCAACTCAACAACCATATCCTGCCCAGAATGACTCACAGTGGAGAAATCCAAATGACACCGTGGGCAAGATTCCAGACGTTGCCGGACCGGCTAGCCACCCATTATATACGACATTCAAGACCGAGTTCAAGGTGCTTGACTACACGCCATATGACCCACCAGCTGTCAGACTCTGCAACAGCTCATCATTGACCCAATGTCCACTTACTCCGGTCTTCAATTTCAAGGGTAACGAGTAAGCTATAGAACTCAATATCATGATAAACGGAACTTCCGCTAATTCGCATCCCCTTGCCTACAGGAGCAATGTGAATGAGCTACCAGCCTTCACGGTTACGCATACCCTTTACTCCAGCTATGCTTTCACATCTATCAACACCATACTCAGCTTGAAATCTGGGGACACAAATGCGGCTCCACTTGCTTGCGTGGAAGCCAGCATCACGCCGGACCTAGGTAATGAGCTCATCGATACTCTTACTTACTTACCGCTTGTGGTCTTAATATTGGTTGCTATTGCTACGGCCTGCGCTGCCATTTTCAGTCCATGGGGTTCAGTGGATATCTTTAAATTTACGAGCAATTATGGCAGAGATGACGACCTTCTGAGGCTCGTGACACCAGGCTTTGGCGATTGTCTCCAATACCTACAATTCATCATCCTAGCTGGATCCCTCAGCCTTAATTATCCTGGATTCTTTCAGCCTGTTGTCAGCCAGATTAGCTGGTCTGCTCTCATGTTCAATGAGAGCTTCGTTAGCCATGGCAATGGCTCCCAGAGTCTGGTTGACGGCATGTACGTGGTCAATGGGTCCTATGGTCTCGATAGAATGAGCCAGTTGGTAGGTATGGCGTCGGACAAAGATATATGGGCCGGTATGGTGATATGGCTTCTAGTCATTGTGATTGCCATCGTTTTTCTTATACAGGCCGGCTTCATTGCTCGTTGGGCATACCGATTTATCTCCAACACCCAACAAGAGGATCTCAGGCAGAAGAACTTACCCTTTTCCGTGGGCAACGCCATAAGGATTGTATTCAACTACTTCCTCCTGCCCATCGTGTCGCTGTCAACATATCAGCTTGTCATTGCATCGCGCTCTTCAGGAACAACAGTCGGCATTGCGGCCGTCCTGCTGGTTTTTCTGATTTGCTTCGCAGGGTATGTATTATGGCTTATAGCGACGACACGTCCACGATCTTACTTATTCGACGACCTTCCGACCGTCCTGTTCTATGGGCCGCTTTACAACACTTACTCCGATAATGCGGCTACTTTCGCCCTTGTACCCGTAATGCTCACATTCATTCGCGGCATAGCCATTGGGGCTGTCCAGCCATCTGGCATCGCTCAATTAGTCTTGCTGGCTATCTGCGAGGTCATCATGATACTGACCCTCAATGCCTTCCGTCCATTCCACTCTCCGACTTCGATGAATACCTTTCATACTATTTTCGCGGTCATCAGACTTCTGGTCATCTTGCTAAGCGTGGCCTTTCTGCCTTCTCTAAGCGTCAGAGATACGCCTAGAGGTTGGATAGGATACATAATCCTTCTAATGCATGGTATGGTGCTCGTTTTTGGCTTCTTCCTAAATGCGTGCCAAACCCTCATCGAAGTATTGGCCAGACTGGCAGGCGCAGGAGGTGAGGAGGGTGTCGGTGGAGGAGCAGCGAGAGGCGGTCTCGTCAAGGTAATCATTTCTTGTTTCCTTCGCTCGTGTAGGCATGTAAGCTCAAAAAGTGGGAAGGCTAACTGGGTGTTCCTCATAAAGGTCTTCGGAATGCGGCAACTGTCGAGAAGGAACCCTAGACGTGGAGGTAGAGCTCGAAACAGCGTAGGCTCCGATGCAGCTGTACTTACCCAAGAGTCTGATCAGAAATCTCTGCAATGGAATGGTGGCCGATCAAGGAGCATATCTGGAAGCTCAGCCATCTTGCTGAATAGGCAAGGCGCAGGAGACAACCGCCAGAGTGTCGGTCTCGATTCAGCTGGGAGCGCGGGTGGAACCGGGGATACATCCATCTCTGGTCGAGCAAGTGCTTTCTCCTATATTCCTTCCGGAAGCCAAGTCGCAGGCCATGGTGGATCTGGTGGTGGCATAGTCAATCTTCGCAGCGCCGAGACTGCCGATCCTTATTATCGACAGCCAAGGGCGAGGAGGACTACGTTAGATACAGACTCACCTCATGAGCTTACCCAAGGGTCTTGGAGTACGGCCGACTGGGCTAACAGGAGGTGGAGTCACCATAGTCCTGACCTGGAGGGTTCGCCCAAGCCCATCGCCGAGGGACCATCAGCGTCTGGACGCGGGACGCCAATCCCAGCTCACTTAGGTGGCAATAGAGAGCGTTCTGATTCTGATGGTGATGATCCGCGGCAGTCAAAGACTGACTATGCCACCAGAGAGGTTGATTTTTATTACGGGGTCAGAGGTCCTGCATTGTCGAACCAGCCAACTCGAAGACTTAAGACAGGACCCGCTGACCCTACTGGAGCAGTAATCTCTGCGTCAGGATGGATCAAGAGTTTATTTGGCGGCAAGACTAAAGAAAAGGGGAAAGGCTTCGAGGTAGTGAGAAGCTCAAGGGCACCTGCAACGGGGCGGCGGACGCCTTCAGGAGTAGTCATCCCCAACGAAGAAGCTCCTTACTCTGACGAGCCGGGAGCCGCTCAACCAGAGAGATCTCGGGACCTTGCTTTAAGCGATGAAGGTGACGCTATTGGAGCGGGGACTCGTCATCTTCCTGAGGACGAAGTATCGAGCCCTTTGACTACTGATGATGAACGCGATGATGACGGTTCTATGTCTGACGAAGAGTGGCACCAGAACCCAGAAAGCCAGGTTTCTCGATTCCCACCCACTTTACCAAGCATCGAAACTCCGGGAGGCATTGAATTACCAAGTCGGATCGCTTCAAAAGCAAGTTCGCGGCCTACCCGCGAGAGCACACGGAAAAGCCGGAGACCTCCAAACATCCCAAGGAAGAGCTCGCGCCGTGATTCTTCGACCGACTTGAATAAGGTTGGGGCAAGGCTATCAACAGTAGCGGCCTCGCCACCAACCACTCCTCAACGCTCAAGCAGATCTAGTGGCCCCAGCGCCCAGCCTCGTTCAACTCTTCAACCCCCAGCAGATCGTATCAGACGGCTCCCCTTCCATTCCAAACATCAGACTTCTCGCTCACAAGACACTCAAACCTCAATTGGGGGTATCTCAACGAATTCAAGCATATTCTCACCCGGTAATCAAGACAGTGATGACGCCGTTGGGCATGCAAGACACTCCTCATCAGTCTTAGGTTCCCTAGCTCCCGATCTCCGGAATGACAGACCTTCAAGCATGGGCTACGTGCAGCAACACCGTGCTAGCGATAACATTCACACAGCAAGGCCTGGCGATCCCCAGATGCTTGGTTCCAGCGCTGAGGTCGTCGACGGCTATGGCCGAAGGAGTGTCAGCCCTGATTTTGGAGAGCCCCATGCTCTATAGAAGTGGTTTCATTCCTCTCTGTCCTCCAACTGCTTAGTCCTTTCCACTGGGCAACGAATCTTCTTGGTCCGTGAAAAGTATGGGGGCGTTGTTCTTTTCAATCATATGGGCATACATTTAGCGCTGCATGGCATACGGAACGGTGGCAGGCGTTCCGAGCACAAGGAATGGGCATATGGACGCTTTTCAGGCTGGGAGCTAGATTGTAGATTAGGGTCCTAATGTAACATAGCTCAAGGGAATGAAGGTAATCATACTAGGTGCTTTTGAGCGTTGACATAATCTAGATAACTTCAAGCATAGTTAATCTTTTATTGTTTCACTCAACGTGGGTTGATACGACTGATTTGTAGTCGTAAAGTCTGATACACTGGCGACTCGAGTGGTTTGTTACCGCGTGGAGAGTGCCTAGCCGTCAACTCAGCATCTAACTCTACCTTGTTCTAAGCCTCCATCTACCCTTCAACCACCAATATGCTTGGTTTGCGCTCATCTGGTGCAGCGCCTACTGATTTACGACTCTGACTAAAATATGGTCTACCTGACATCAACATCATCGTTGATTGAGTTCTGACAATAACGTCGCGAGCAAACCCGTGCCCATTCCATACGTCTCAAATCATATTCTAGGATCTTCCGAGACATCTCATCTAAAGACACTGCTCATCGATCTTCGTCTGTCAAAATACGTTCTCAACAGACGAACGGTCACGTAACCCAATCCCCGAGATATTTTGGTCCGACGGCCAGCAACCTCTCAGTCACTCAACCAGGCGCAGAATACGACCTCGAACCATTGTTTACTTTACTTAAAGAACCATACCGGCTAACGCCAAAGCACGGAATTCCCTTGCCGTCGGGGCAATCAAGCTGGAGAACCATCCCCATCAGTGGGCAAGTCTACGCAATCTCCCAACCTCACCTGGTGAACGCCCATTCAAGAGGCCGCGTTTGGCCGTTAAACGCTGCATGGATCCACCCTTTGGATCCTCAAACACTACTCCACCTGCACAGCGTTTCCATCATGGGCACCCGCATCGGACATGGTCTACGCAGACTATACATGGCCACCCCGAGCCTAGCGTAACATGGCGGGGGGAAACGCTGAGAAGGGAGCATAGTGATAGTGATATGCTGGATAACATGGTAAGCTCAAGGAGCAGGATCTCTTCGGACACGGCTGCAGCCACCATCGACAGGGAATCGTGGATGCGATCTATCAGGGACCCGTTGAGCGCAAGACAAGATGCTGTAAGCCGGGCGCAACTGGCTACCACCAGAGCGGCCGTGATCGCAGCGAATAGAAGGAGGAGACTTTCAGAACATTCGGAGGAGCAATCTAGCATGCGACCGTCAGGCAGCCTGTCTTTCGTGCCACCATCAGATCGGTCGAGACACGACTCCATGCTGGATATGCGTGATCGACCATCTATTGAAACGCCTTCTCTGCCCGGTGCGAACACTGTCTCTACACAAAGAAGTATAGTTCGTCCGTTATCACGGAACCCAAGCATAGACATCTTACATCACCGAAGAAGCTGTGAGATCACACTCCCACGATGGGAGCCAGATACTGAAGTCCCGAAGTGCCCAATTTGCAATACAACTTTCAGCTTTTGGTATCGAAAACATCACTGTAGGAAATGTGGACGGGTCGTATGTGCGCATTGCTCTCCACATCGCATTACTATACCTAGGCAATTTATTGTGCATCCGCCAGAGGAAGCTCCCCAAAGTCCAACTGGCCCTGTCAGCACGAGAGTGGATATCGTGGACCTCACTGGTGATAGTGACGCGGATGATGCGTTGCCGCGTCCGGACGCAAGACCGCAGAGTTCGGACTATAGAATCGACCCTGCTTTGGGTGGTGGCCAGGAGGTCAGATTGTGCAACCCTTGTGTGCCTGATCCTAACCCACTACCTCATCTTCCATTCTCTCCATCGAGGACGCAGCCACTTGGCTCTTTTCCAAGACCGGATCGGATATCATCTCTTGTCAACAGACACTCGGTTCCAAGCTCAACGGCTTCTGACGATTGCCAACAGCCTGGCCTGATAAGACGACCCTCTTCCGGCCGCTCAGAGTATCGCAATCCCCCACGGTTCGATGGAAGCGCAGTCCCAAGTGTGGTCCTTCCAGGCTCCACTACTAACCACTTGACAAATAGACGGCACAGTCATGCACCAAGGCTCGCGGAGTCACTCACAGCTCCTCCAGGCTATTCGATGATTTATGGGTCAGCGCCCGATCAGACTACACATCAAGTGAGATTCGTATCCCTCATTGATTTTCTCTACTAACAAACGAAGCCTGGTCTTTCATCTCTGCTACAGGATAGTGGCGCTTATCCTCGCCATCGGCAACATGCTTCTGTGGGAAATCTTCCATCCTCCTTTCGACATCGCCCAATACCGGGCCTTGGAACGCCAACACAACGTTCAGTACCACAGCCGCAACTCCGAGAGGAAGACGAATGCCCGATCTGCCACCAAGCGCTCCCACCCAAAGGCCCAGACGGCTCAGAATTAGTCCGCGAAGCTCACGTTCAGTCTTGCATCGAAACACATTTCTCTATCTCGGGTCCTAGGTCAAGTCATCCCCCACCTATGGTAGCACCTGGGACAGCCATAGCAGAGAGCGCAAGGACGCTTTCTCAAGCAGTTGGGTCACGTCCCATACCCACAGCTCACAGTATGTCACCGGGTCCCGGTGACATACCATCTTCATCTTCGCAGCAGCGAAGGAGAGTGGCCGGCATGCTGGTCTTTCATGCCAGCGAGAAAGACTGCGTGGTTGAGGATGGAGAAGGAGCGCAGGAGTGCGTGATATGCTTTGAAGAGTTTGCCGTGGGAGACGAGATGGGACGGATGGAGTGCTTGTGTAAATTTCATAGGGTGAGTCTACGTTTAGAGTTGTTGCTGGAACCTATGAAAGGGATGCTGACGAGATGCTGCAGACATGTATACGGCAATGGTGGGATAAGAAAGGTCCAGGTGCTTGTCCCGTGCACCAGGAGGGTACTTGACCTTGCGTGCTATTGTATGGATCTCTGCAACGCTTATTGGGTGGGACAACGTTGAGTTTCGGAACCTGGCTGATAATGCCAACTTATGGCTATAGCATCTGGGCGTCATTTAAGGGTTGACAATATTCCGCTTGGTTTGTTAGATACCATCATGATTTACCAGAAAAACCTCCTTGCTATATGGATGCATGATATATCATACTAACACAGGACCGATACTTCCGATCCTGACGTGCTCCGTTATGGCTTGTCATGACAGACCGAATGTCCTCTGCGCAATTCAACGACACTACTTGACAAACATAAACTCCGAAGCACATTTTCCGTCGAGTAATCCGGCAACGTGCAAAGGACAGTGATCGTCATTATTGCCATTTGACAGCTCACTCGCTTATCGAATCACACTGCCATAAACGACTGTCTCAAGGTTATAGACTTTCGAAGTAACTTTGCGATATCATTCGACACAAGCTTGCACGTTGTGAACACAATCATCAGGTAAGTTTCTCCGAATTGCTACACACATTCTAGCAGTCTCTTCGTTATGATTGCCAGGGGTTCGACCTATTACTCGGTACAACCTACATAGATTGCTCTGGCTATGCTGTGTGTGGGCGAATTTGGTCCCTTATTCAGAATTCTTCATCCGTGTGGGATCTTATTGTACAACATAGCTCGACTACTTCGGTGAGGCAGTGAGAGCGGGAAGTTGAAAGGAGCACTCGATCGCTTAGGGCGGGCGAGGACCCCACGGCCAAGCTCTCCTCGTCGCAAGTTTTCCCCTTCCTGTCACTCGATCAAAAGATCAGTGAACTCGTGGCAATTGCTTGGGTATAAAATTGACAATCATGCTGATCTTGACACCCGCCTTCAAGATTGGCAGGTTACGTATAATCCACTGAATCTGGGTACAAATATTTGCAGTTCTGCCTTTAGTCTCTTGGGCGTCTTTGCGAAGAGTGGGGTCAATGGAAAATACATGACCTTTTCAGCGTCCTTGCTCACGCTGTCAAGCCAACATGTCGCTACATCGTGTGAGCTCTATGAGCTCGTACGAGCAAGTGCGAGGTTTGTCTCCTGCAAGGTCGGAACATAGAAAGATGTCCTTCAACCCAGCAGGATCGTGGGGTCCCCCAGCAAGAGAAGAGCCAGTAGAAGCTTTCGAGGTTTCGAAGGTCAAGAGGATGCTACAGGTTGCGATTGCTGTCGCCTACTGCCTCTTCTCTGCCGGTGTCGTCTTTGGATATGCTGCACTTAAGCCAGTCTTGGTCGAGGAGGGAGTCTATAGGCAATTCTGCTCGGAAGAGGAGGTGAGCGTAAGTGATAAGACTTGCTATGAGCAGGAGATCAGGTACGGTTTATGCAACGTGAGAAGAGAACCAAGCCTGCTGATGTTGAGTCCCGTCCAGGCTCAACGTCATGTTTACTACTGCGGCCGTAGCTACAAACGTATGCGCCCTTCCAGTCGGTACCATCTTGGACATGTACGGTCCCCGGGTCAGTGGCCTCATCGGCTGCATGCTTCTGACTACCGGTACTCTCCTTATGGCGTTTGCTGCACAATTACCTTTCGACGCCTACATCCCGGGTTACCTATTCCTTGCACTCGGTGGACCTTTTGTCTTCATCCCTTCCTTTCAACTGTCCAATGCTTTTCCTCAACATTCTGGGCTCATACTTGCTTTACTCACTGGTGCCTTTGACTCCTCGAGTGCCATATTCCTCTTCTTCCGGCTCTTCTACTCTGCCACTGGTGGATTTTTCACACCGCAAAAGTTTTTTTTAATATACCTCATTGTGCCTGTATTCATTGCGATCGTCCAAGTTTTCATCATGCCTGCCAATTCCTACCAGACTGTTGGCGAACTCATTGTGCAAGTTGAAGTTCTATCTGAAGACGTTGGGACTACTGAATACGGTACCCAGAGTTCAGTGGGAGGGCGTGAGGATCATGAGCAACGCAATAAGCGTCGTGATAGTGCAGTTTCAGAGATGACTTCTCTACTCGGCAATTCAGGTCCTGAGCTACAAGAGCAAGAAGAGAAAAAGAGGAAAATTAGCGGTGTTTGGGGTGTCCTTCACGGTCGATCAGCGCTGCAGCAGATCCAAACCCCTTGGTTCTGGCTCATCGCTCTCTTTACCGTGGTCCAAATGACAAGAATCAATTACTTTGTTGCTACCGTCACCACTCAATACGAGTATATCCTGCACAGCGATGCACTAGCTGAACATGTGAACCACGTCTTCGACATTGCCTTGCCAGTGGGAGGTCTGCTCAGCATACCTTTCATTGGACTCATCCTCGACAAAACGAGTACGACTTTTACTCTCAGTATACTGGTGGTTGTAGCAAGTGCCATCGGCGTACTGGGATGCTTACCCTACCTCTGGGCCGCATATGCCAACATCGCTCTCTTCGTGCTCTATCGGCCGCTGTATTATACTGCGGTATCTGATTACGCAGGAAAGGTTTTCGGCTATCATACTTTTGGCAAGGTCTACGGTCTGATTATCTGCATGGCTGGGTTACTTAACTTCTCTCAGGCAGGATTGGATGCTTTCACTCATAAGACATTTCGTCGGGACCCGCTACCCGTCAACTTGATTTTGCTGTTTCTTGCTTTATTCGTTGGCATAGCGCTCGTTGGGTATGTCTTTTGGAAGAGTAAAAATTTGGAAAGAGAGCGGTTTAAGGAAGAGGCAGAGGAAACGACGGACACAGTCATGCCCGGTGCTACGGATGGGATTACTTAATGTGTAATTGATAGGCATGCAATATCGTTTACGGTATACTTGCATATATGGGCAGTTCAGCGAAGTCCTTTGCATATACCCTCAATATTCCGTGTTTTGAGTATTTTCGTCATAGTCTCGACAGCATTGTGTTTGGAAGGCTGTTGAAAAAGCAAATTCAACCGGAATCGCGGGTTCTCCACTTGATTACCAGGTTTGAAATTTCTTCGATATACCACATCCTAGTACACAATAGGTATTGGCTGTCTTCGCATGTATTCCAACGAGGCTAACAATTTGTTAGTCCTCTATCTAGATCGATAACCCATCTTCCGGGTACCATTCTAACCTTGCCGTCAGGATGATACTTCTGATTTGCATACGTCCGTAGACAGAATCATGTTTCCAATCAACCTCGATGAGGAGAAACCGAGAACCCCATCCGAAAATTACACTTTCCTGGACGTTATCCACGCCCAATTCTGTTTGAGCGACAAACAGCAGTGGATACCAATGACAAGAGTACCTGGCTACGAGGGATGTGTGCCTTGCTGGGTAAAGGATACCTTTGATCGGCTCCCTCCTACGGAGTAGACTGCTCCTCAATGCTGGTAGAGGGCCACAGAGTATCAATGCGGGATTTGTGAAATAACGCTAACGCCATTGAGTATAGTGGAATCCACAGTATTGGAATCCCATCTTGTTATCTTCTGTGTGTAACACCCGATCAGCGAAACATCAGTCACCAGTGTTCCTCTCGCTGTCTTCCTGAATGATTTTGTATGAGGAATACAACAGTAACCTCTCAGTGAGGGAATACAACAGTAATCTAGTGAGGAGTTGAAATAGGCTGCTGGCATCGGAGAAAATGTCGCCTTCCGCACCGACACCACGGCCCTCTCTGCTCCGTCTGCCGACAGCCTAGTCAAGCCTGCCGCTATCATGGCCGGCCGTGACTATAGAGGCTCTCAAACACAGAAGAGTGAGATTGATCCTCGTCTACACGAAGTCTCCACGACCTCGCAGTCATACACGAATGCCCCAGCGCTGAGTGATCCTTCAAACCATTTCAGGCCCCCTCCACCATCACCCTTCCAGCAGCAACAGCAGCAATACCCACAACCACACCTGCACCACCAGCAACAGTATGGTCCTCCACGAGCCTGGCAACAGGATGGGTTTTCCTACTATGCTTCCTCTGCACAGCACCCGTCACCAGTCGCTCACATGCCACAACACCCTGCTTCTGCTTATCAACCCTACCAAGACCCTACCGGTGCACATACGCAGCCAGCAATGCAAGCGGAAGCGAGCGACTCCAAACGTGCTCGAGCGTGCGAGGCATGCAGAAATCTGAAGGTGAAATGTGAACCAGCTCTAGAAGGTGGGCAATGCAAGAGATGCGTAAAGGCAGGCCGCAATTGCGTTACCTCGGCGCCAAGCCGAAAGAGACAGAAAAAGACAGACAGCAGGGTTGCTGATCTCGAAAAGAGGATTGATGATCTACAACGCCAGATGAAGTCGGCCAAAGCAGAGAATGCCAGTGAGAGTGATGTTGGGGACGATACGGAAGGAGGAACATCATTGTTGGACTTGATGGGCAGCAGACCTGATCAGCAATCGTCTTATAATCTTAACCCACCTGCGGATGTTAGCAAACGACGCTTCGCCGAGTTTGAGCATGACGCATACTCAGGAGCCACTCCACTGAATGTTCATCTTCAGCAAAATCAACGTTCTGCAATGGGTGCTCCAGTTGTGTTGCCAGAAGCGTCTATGCGTCCAGATGCAAGGACCAGAGCTATGAAGCAGGAAGGGCCCAAAGCCGCTATAGCAGAAGTGGATGTCGTTGATCGTGGACTTGTGCACCCAACGATAGCCGATGACCTGTTCATACGCTATACCAAATTGATGGCTCCGCATATGCCTATCGTTGTCTTTCCAGATGACGTGACCTCGGAATCTGTACGGAGGTCGAGTCCTATCCTGTTCCTTGCCATCCTGAGTGTCGCGGCTGGAGAAGCCTATCAAGATTTGCAGATTAAGCTCCAGAAAGAGATTATGCACACATTAGCTGGTCGTATCGTCATTACGTACGTTTCCCCGAGATTCCAATCTTTACTTCGCACTTCATTTAAGGAGTAGGTCATGGCCTGTGAACCGTTCTTGCCGGTCTTCAACAGTCATGCACCAAATCTTGCAACCCGACACCGAGATAACGACAATGCTAATGATGAAATCTCGAACAGTGGCGACAAGTCCCTAGAGCTTGTCCAAGCTCTCCAAGTCGTCACAATATGGTACTGGAAAGAGGCAAACGGCGATTCAAAGTATTACCAATTGGTTCATATGGCAGCTACCATGGCAATTGATCTTCGCCTTAACAAGAATGTGGAGGTCAAGAGACCACCGCTGTTTGACTTACAACAACCACGATCCTTCGTCTCCGATACAGCGTCTCTTGAATGTAGACGGGCCTGGCTAGGCTGCTATTTGTTGACTTCGAGGTAGGCCGAAAGCGTCGTTCCCAGGTCTCCGTTTTGCTGCTAATCAGTACCCCACTTGCAGCATAGCAATGGGTATGAGGCGCCCAGCTCTTGTACGTCACAGTGACAACAACAAGTATTTCGAAGACTGTATCGCAAGGCTTCGACGACCGGAAGACTCTATGGACAAAGATCATCAACTTTGTGATCTGGTGCGGCTGCAGACCTTTGCTGATAACATGGCGGTGCAGATCCTGCCTGACGATAGCACTATCATGCCTGAAGCCAAAGTGCGAAGCGCACAGAAGGTATTCGAGAAGCAAATGAAAGACTGGCGGGAGCAAAGCAGCAGCCTTGAGGAACCATGTAAGTGCTCGAGCATGTTCTCTCACAGTCCTGGCTAGAGTGGCGCTTGTGAAGAGCAATGCATTATACTGATCAGATTGCAGTATCCATATCGCTTGCGTACAACGTTATCAATCTGTACATGTCCGAATTGGCAATGCAACGTATTTCCAGTCCCGAACCTTCCAAGACCGCCCGCGCTCGAAGCAAGATTAACCAGTCTTACACACAGCCAGGATTCAATACCGCCCTTACATCTACCCTCGGCGTACTCGACACATTCAGCAGGTTCAGCGTGCAGGAAATCCGGGCACTCCCGGTATTTCACTTCGCGCAAATCGCTCATGCTGCTGTGTCATTGATCAAGATATATTTCGCTGCAAAGATAAGCTCCGAATACCGGAATGATGCTCCAGTCACCGCGAACATGGTGGAGGAACGTCTCAGCAGTCTTCTCAGCTCTCTTCGTTCATCAGCCGCAGACGGCAAATCGCTCGCAGCCCATGCCTATCTGAAAATGATGGGCGCATTGCAGACGGTGTTCATGGAGCACAAACACAGCGCGATGGAATCGATCAAGGCACGTTTCAGTGGAGTCCCGTCAATGAACAACACACAGATACTGGAGCTCGAGGAGCCTCAATCGACAGGGCAACAGCGGACAGCTTCCCACCGGACGGGAGGGGCGCCCGGAAACAAGCTAGATCTATTGAGTGCGGCAGCCATGGAGCAATCGAATGCGTATGGGTCTGAAGGGTCTGATGCCAGAAGTGGAATATCACGCAGTCAGATGGCCGACGATGGTGACATGGTTGCGATGGGGCAGCTCATTGGGGAGCGGGACGTGGGCTTCATGAGTGACGAAGGGTTCCTGGGCATCATGCAGACGATGTTCTGAAGGATTTGAGATGGGGCAAACGTCAAGCCTCCCAAGGGGAGGGTTGATGGGTCACGGCATGCTTTGATTGGATAGAGACTGGGCTTGCATTCAGCGATGACAGCATTACTCTGTTCAAGGCACCGTCGACGAATGCAGAGGCAGGATGGCAGGGTGGAAGAGTGGTTTGGAGGCTGCATCGCTTGTGATCACCTGGTCGCACCAGCCTGGCCCTTACGCTCCTTCCCTTTCCCAACAATGCGACCTCTGAAGAATAAGGTAGTGAGTATTACATCCACCAAACTGAACGGTCTTTGACAATCAGATGCGCAAGATGCATGTTGACGAGCACGCCGGACCCGGTAGATCATCACCACTCCGAAGGCTTCACATGCAAGCCTCGTCGCACCATCCATGAGCTTCCCTCACGGACAACCTTCGGTACTTACTCAAAGGTTCACTATCAATATTGACCAAGAAAATGTCAAGAATGATAGAAAGTATCAGGATTATTTGGAATTACCCCGCCGATAGCGCTCGTCCGACGACGTCTCGTCGCTAGTGCTGATAGCAACTCGACAGCACCATGTTCGACATGCTTTGCCCATCAAATGTCGAGATACAACCTGCATAAGAGGATTTCCTGGGAGAAAGGAATGATTTGAGTAAGTAGCTACGACGACACGTACCAGTGTGCAATGAGCGGTGACCAGATCAGGCTTAGGCTATCATCATGAAGCCTTCGGTCTTGACATTCCATTGTTCGTCAACTCCTATAGCTCCTCCTTTTGCCTCTGGAAGCGCTAGAAGCAGTCCGGACCTTCTAGCTCGCGGGCACTACTTGGAAAAGCTTCCCAGGAGGTTTCATGATTTGGAAGAGCTAGGCCATCTGGGCGAAGGTGGACCATCACCTTGCCTCTTTCAGACAAAATGCCGCAGAAAATGATACTTTGAAGCTACGGTCCGTGGCCTTGACGGCAACGACTTGTTACCCGAGAGCCATAGCAAGCAGTAGGACGTCTGAAGATGTGGCGTCAATGCCGGCACCATTTGGATTTGCTATATCCGGCGAGACTATGAGGGGTTTTTTGTGAAAATTACAAAGCAGCTTCTTCTGAGATCTTATATCATCCCACTCTCCTTTTGCATTCTTAGATCTTTCTCTTCTCGCCTACAACGTTCTCACCCTAACAGGCACTCCATATACCCAGAATACAGACCCAACACGCAAACATGACCACCTACAATGGCCAGTGCCACTGCGGCCAAACCGAATGGACCGTCAAATTAGACGATAGCTCTGCCAGTCACATTCTCTGGTAAGCCGAGCCATCATCCTGGACTGATCCACTCCGAACAACAACCTTGCGCTCCATCAACGTCCCTACCAATACTGACCCGTATCCTCCCAGCCACTGCAACGCCTGCAAACTCCTCTCCGGCTCCGAAAGCACCCTCAACACTCTAACCGACAAAGACAACCTCAGCATCACCAAAGGCTCTCCCAAGTCATACACCTACTACGGAGATTCCGGTACCTATCCCCCCATCCCCATCCCCATCCCCATCCCCATCCCCATCCCCATCCCCATCCAAAAACCCACCCACCCACCAACTAACCCCTCATCCCCCAACAGGCAAACCCGTAAACTGCTACTACTGCCCAAACTGCACATCGCACCTCTACCACCACCAGACCGTCTTAGGCGACAAGATCGTCATCCGCACCGCGCTGTTGAAGGGGAGTGCGGACTTCAAGGTCGCGGCGGAGATTTTCGGCAAGGATCGGTTGGGCTGGCAGCCGGAGGTGGCGCATACTTTTGAGGGACCGCCGCCGTCGTAGGGGAGGGTTGGGGGAGAGGAGAGGATGGGGAGGGGAGGGGGAGAGTGTATTTGTAGTGAATGGTGTTTTGGTCACTTTGATCACATACATGCCTTTGTGCTATTTATTCTATGGCATACCTCCTCCATCCTTTTCAGTCAATCGACAGAACTATCATCCCCCCCTCCCTCCCTCCCTCCCATCCTTTCAGATCAGATCGGAGCCGAGCCGAGCCCGAAATATCTAGAACATCATCCAAATCATTCAAAAATAAGCATTCAAGCTGTTCGACTTTATGCAACAGCGGCATTACCCTCCAAGGTGCTTCAAAAGGGGTTTCGAACTCATATCAGCATAGCGGATCTACCAAGTATCTACGGGCACATCGACCCTTTCTTTTTTCGGTTATGTGTACAGGGTACTAGCCTCGCGGGTACAACAAGAATCCGTCCATGCCAAGGCGCACATAGCCCCTAATTTTGGTGGGGGATTTTAACTTGAAAGGACGCATTCTTGTTATACCGGCGAGCTAGCGTACCGGCACGATCGCATGTAAGGTGGTAAGGTAAGGTACCTTAGCGGATGTCTATGAGCTGAGGGTACTGTGTTTCGGCGGTAGCAGATGCGAGTATGGTATCCTACTAGTAGTAGGGTAATCATTCGCTGTTCCGTCTTTAATCTAGGGCGTCTAAGGTTATTAATCGTATTCTAAAGTACTCGTGTTAACCACAAGTGAGTCCGCTCGCTTAGTAGCTCCGGGAGAAGCCACTAATTAACTTACTAAGATTTAGCCTGTCTTGGCGTATCCTCTCCATACATTCACTGTTATTTCTAACTAACTACCTTAAATTTCTATTAATAATAGCTATTATAGTAGGTTATATTTATATAATAACTCGTTCTATTTCTTCTATTATAGCTAACTAATTAGACGTGCTAGATAACTTCCCCTAAGACTATTAACGCCCCTAAACTGGTAATATTATTATCTTCGCCCTCCGCTTAAGTAATACCGCTCCTATTACCGGTATTACCTTATAAGATAATACTACCTTCCTAGGTTAGGTATAACGTGGTACTATTAAGGATTAGCTAGAGCGGAGGCTAGAAAATAGATATAATATTACTATATAAGGGCGAATTATAAGCACGGAGGATTTTAACTAGAAAGGCTATAATACCTATACCTAGGGAGATATCTCTATCCTTTAAATTTATTACTACCCTTTTACGTATAGTAAAGCCTTAGTTTACCTAGTTAATAGGCTATAATCCGCTCGTTCCGCTACCTATTCTTAAGAGAATTCTACTCCTACTTAAGAGATTCCCTAGCCTTATTTTTCGCTTTTTTACTTACCTCTTTAATTTAACGCTAACGGGGTTATAAAGTATCCTTAAGAGGGTCCTATAATAACTTAATCTAATAAAGATTAGGCGAGTTAAGAGTCTATTCTACCTTTAGGATACTACGTTATTCCCTTTTATCTTAATAAAGTTTTACTACCTTAACGTATATAGAAGTATTATCCTTAATAACCTAGATATTCTTTCTAGGGTTTCTTATTATAACGTCTTCTATATATATATATAAGCGAGCTAATAGGATATACTCCCTATACTATTTACTATTAATGCCCTAGCCTTTTAATATAATAAGGGGTATATACTTAAAGATATAATAGATTTTCCTAGGACGTTTCTAACCCCTTTTTCCTCCGCCTCCTACTTTATATATAATATTATAATTATAGACCTATTAATTCTCGTCCTTTAATTTATTAGTAATTCCTTATAAAAAGAGAGGGAATCGCTTACCTCGAATAGTATATATTTAATAGTTCTAGGTATATTAGTAAGATAACGCTATTCGGCTACCTTTTCTTCTACTACCCGATTTATTATAATAATATCTACCTCTATTTCACGTCTTTTAGCTATTATACGTGCTAACTAGTAGTACTAAGGCCTAATATCTAGCTCTATTAAATAGTAGGCCTAGTATATCTATGTAAATTATACTAGAGTATTAGCTATAACGGCCTTTTTAATTATAGTCCCCTCCTTAATAGATATTTATTATCTTTTCTAATCCCCTCCTTATATTTTATAATAGTATTTATCTAAGGTAATAAAAATAAAACCCTTTTCTAACTCGCTAAGTATCTAAATATATAGATTATCTCTCTTATATTCCTTATAATAGGCTAGACAGGGCTTCTTTAGTTTAACTTTCTACTTAATTCTTTAAATAATATAGCCGTCGTTATTATTAATATAAGTATACTCTAGGGCTATCCTTAATAGGAGTATCTTTAGTCCTAATAGCTATCTTTTAGTACGTCTATCTAGTTTAAGGTCTTTTTTCCGCTTTTTATTTACTCTAGGAATATTAATATTTTCTTAATCTAAGATAGCCTTAATATAGCCTAACCGTAGGTACTTAAAGATAGCCTAGCGAATTATTTTTAATAGGTCTAATTAGTCTTCAACTTATATAAGAGCTCTAGGGTAATTAGTATCTCTTAGATGTACTAGGATTTCTTAAAAGTCTTAATATCTAGCCCTATTAATAGCTCTCTATATAATTTTTTCTGCGGTATTAGCTAGCGCCCCTAGCTTACGCTTAATTTCCTAGTATTCTTCGTTATAAAGTAGTCTTGATATTACTATTACTACTCGTAGTATATATAGTATTTATCTACTATAAGATAGTATAGTAGAGTACTAATAAAAAAAATAACTAGTAGGTATTTATTTGTTAATAGATAAATACAGGAAACCCGTTATTAAGACGCTAATTACTAGCGTCGGGAGTTATATATAGTTAGTATAAGTAGATAGTTATACTTTAGTTTTAGGCCTACTATATACTTTAGCCTAGTACGCTTCTAGATTAATACCGTCCCTAAGTAAATTACTGCTAAGGCTACTAAGTCTACTACTCGGGAGTATAAGGTTATAAGTCTTATTAACGTCGCGCGAAATCCGACCTTAAATATAGGCGATTCAGCTAAATTCTTCGCGGGGGACTAAGGGACTAGGCGACGTAGGCGTAGGTGGCGTATAATAGACCCTACGTGCCTACGTAGGGTATATATAGCTAGGTTTTATAAGCGGGGATTTTTAATACTATACTAGTAATACTAAAACTAGTATTATAGTTTACCTATCTATATATTTATTCTAAATAAACTATTTATTTAGCGTTATATATAAATTTTAACTCTACCTAAAGGTAGAGTTTTTTTAATATACGTCTTGACGCTGCTACGGTATATAAACCGTGTTACTACAGTATATTAATTACTAAGACATCTGCTAAGGTAGTAACTGGCATCCTAGGGTAGCTTGCCGCATTAGGACTAGTGTAGCCTTCGCAAGGCACATATATCGCCTGCCGTACAACACCCTAGCTTTTATTATCCTCATGTATATGTTGTACTGCGAATGTAATCCACGCCATCAAACGACCGACATCTAATTCAGTCCCTGAACCATCCTCCCCTCCTCCCCCTCCCTCTCCAGCAGCCGAATCGGCTCCATAACGAGAGCCTTGTGATAGGGATTAACGGACTTGATCCTCGCCTCCCACACATCCCCCACCTTGAACCCCCCGTCCCGCTCCACAGCCTCGTTGTCCGCCAACTCGGCGCGAAGGCCCCACTCCGTCAGCCAGCCCTGCTGATGGGTATCGTGCCATATATGCGTGCGCACGCGAAACATCTCCGGCAGCGACGCCTCGTGGAAGTAGAAGGCGCGGAAGAGCGCCTGCGTGATCCAATGGGTCGACGAGCCCGTTTTGGCGCTGGCGATTTTCGATTCGCGGTGGCGGGCGGTGGCGGCGAAGGTTTCGACGGCGGCGCGGGGGAAGGGCAGGTACTTGTCTGAAATGGTGCTGTTGACGAGGGAGGTGCCGGTCGTGAACTCGTGGCGGAGGGCGGCTTCGATCTGCCAGTGGGTGTACATGTCCGTGTAGCGGCGGAGCGGTGAGGTGGCTTTGCAGTAGGCCGGGAGGCCGAGGGCGTGATGTTCGAGCGGGGAGGCCGAGACGGCCGTTTGGCCGAGGAGTCGCATGTAACGCACCAGGTCCAACTGGTTGGCGTGGCCGTCTCGCTCCACTTTCGGGTTGAGGATCTCCTCCCTGAATGTTTCGGGGGATGTGGGTGGTTCCGGGTTGCGCATGATGCCACGGTAGGGGATGGGAATGTTGCGGGCCGAGCACCATGAGGCGCAGACTTCTCCTGCGAGAATCATCAGATCGGAGACCATCTTGGCGACGAGGCCGTAGCCAGTGGTTGTCTGTTCGATGCTGATGATGGGGTCACCGTCGTAGCGCGTGATTAGCCTGTCGTTGAGCTGGAAAGGCGCGACACGAGCGCCCAGATATACCTGCGGATATGTGTTGACTATACGGGCTGACGAATAGAAATCCGGTGCACCATTCCTAGTACGCCTAAGTCGGGTAGCCTCGCCAATTTCAAGTAGTTTACGCAGCATCATGATGTGGGACGGAGTCAGTGGTTTGTGCGCTTCCTTCGTCTCTGGCTTTGGGATCGTAGGCATTTCCCCACCAACAGTTACCAGCGATACAGATTCTGACGCCTCGGTTTCATTGATGCCGAGCTCTTGACCCACAGTGTGCGGAGTAAGATGGAGGACGTTGTGGACGGTACCAGCAGCGATCTTGCTTTCCAGGATGTCACCCCCTGTTGTCATACGTGCGCTGAATGTCAGACATGGCCGTCCATCGGCGAGACTGAGATGCTTGGCCGTCAGTGACGGATGCAACATTGGATACTTGCGTTCAGGGAAATAGACGGACTCGGAAAGCTGAGCAGCGTATTTCGCTGTTGCCGAGCCAGGTCTGATGAAAGCAGACGGATTCGCAACGTGGACATGGAGCCAGCATTCTGCGTCAGTACCCTCGATGGGTTCCACAGATACGCCATCGTCTCTTTCCAGGGTATCGGCGCTGTCGATGCAGAAGACTGGTAGTTCAGCCCAGTCTTTCCTCATTCCTTCCATCGAGTCTTTGGGCAGTACAACGTTTTTGGTTCTGCCCATTTCGTTGTAGGCTGCTTGTTGCATTCGAGTCGTTTCGGAGCTTCGATCGTGACCTGGAAGCTTGAGGTTTATCATGCTATAAATGGCTCGATTTTCCCACGGCGCAACTATGCCTAGCTCTTGAAGAAATGTGAACCCAATAGTCCGGTCGAGCTCGAAGCCTTCGTACGCGCCGACTGCACGGAGAATCATGGGACCCAAAGCAGACAGATTAGAAGCTGGATTGAGGTACCGAGACGTCACCCAAGCGTCAAGGTAATGAACGATGATCCGTTCGTTGTCACTGAATTTTTGCGAACTGACGACCCTATAAGTCTTCATATCAGGTTTAACAGGTGCCACTTTGACCGAGCTTGGACCCAAGCAGCCAATCGGAGAGAGAACTCGCGTCCGCCTGCTGTTTTCCACAGCAACGCGAGCTTTTTTGATAAAGGAAAGTATAGGATTTTCTGAACGAACCAGGTCCGTCTCGGCTGGAGTATCGTCAAAAGCCTCTACTACATCCTGTATAATACCTTCTTGATAGTCACGAACCCAGTCTCGCACCTGAGAGATCTCAGCCAGACTTTGCTGGGGATGGATTTCATACACTATGTTTTGTCGATAATTGATAACATCACGTGTGATATTTTGAGACTGTGCCAACGCTCTATGGACTGCCCACATCATCGCTGGGGTCAATTCGTCTTTATCCTTTTTCTGCAGTACGGTCATGGCAATCTGCCCCAAGTTCATAGACGTCCGTCCTGCACTAGCTTTGGAAGGAGCTATGAGTTCGTATGTACGGTTGAGCCTGTCCGCATGTCTTCTGAAGACGTCGTCGGCAGCTTGGTGGAATGCGGCCATTTTCTCCAGAAGTTTCGCACCAGCATCTCGTGGTGCACTCATCTTCAGGGGCTGAAGTTGATCGATCATGTCGGTGGCAACCTCTCCTGTCGGAAGATATGGCAGAACATCTTTCAGGTCATCGGGTTGCACAAAACGTGGGATCGAAAATCGCGCGCGGTGAATTTGTCTCTGAACCCATTCACCTCGCATAGTATAAAACTGGTACTGATCGGCAAGATTGCGGACGAAGATTGCAAGGATCACATTGGTGCCTACACTGTATGGGAAGTCAGCACAGTTCCTTGATTCAACCTCGTAGCTATACTCACCCAAGCTCTACTAGATCACCTCTTCTGAGAAACAGCTCGTTCTTCAGAACATCTGGCATAGGCTCATCTGAGCCAACGTCTACATAATCGTCATCTTCTACCTCTTGTACTTCAATTTCGCGGTCTATTACGGTGAAGCTTTCATCCTCGCCAGACTGGGTGAGAACATTTTCACCGTCCTTTCTCGTGCTAAAACGAGATAATTGAACAGCATTTGGTAGGTTTGAGTTGAGGTCCTGTTGTTTTTGCCACAGTCTAAGGTGTTCTCTGATATCACCTTTCTCCAGACTTGACTTAAGCTTTGCTTCTGCATCTAGCATAGAAGAGTCAAGCTCAGTGCTGGGAGGCGAAGTCTGCGGCTGCAATGATTGTGAGTATATGTAAAAGAGAATTGGGGCGACTCGGACTCACTGCCGCTGTAGCATATTGTCTGCTCTTATGGGATAGAGACCCTAAGGACTTGTATTCCAATTCCCGTGATCTGGCCAGTCCTGGCTGCCTAGCCTGAGACCTGGGAACCACTGATCGATCGTATGTACGTCTGCCAGTACATTGAGCCCAAGCTCGAGACCCGCCTTGGGCTGGGAGCACATTCTTGATGGTAGGCAAGACATTTGTGAGGCCAGTTCCAGGTCCACGCGCGCAGCGCCAGCAAATACGGTCTGCTTTTCGAGCTTCGAAGGTGATGCGGAGCCTCTGTCTGACCGACATGCGATTTCGGTGCAAGAAGCGTAGCAAAGCCGACTAAAGTACGCAAGCGCCACGTGACTACACAGTATTCTACTGTGGTGTCCTCTCCAAAATAATCCCTGTCGCGCTAACACATAACGCCCTCGACACACCTACTACTGTGTACACAGAAGGTAGTAAGCAGTTCTTGGCAACTCTTCTTAAGCCGTTAAAACACTGTACCGTATGACATTGACTGTAAGTTACTTCGTACCATGACTCCTGTTCCCAACACCTTTGACTACATGATGAGACTCAAAACAATAGCATGTATTATTCGAGAGGGCGCTATGTAGCTCCGCTTTGAGAAAATCACATCTTCCTGATACTCCCACTGCACATGAGCTTCCTCCGCACAGTACATTTCTTCCTGATCAGATGCTGACCGGGTGTGCGAATTGGCCATAGGATATCACAATGTCTGAAAAGCCTCCAGCAGGCCACTTCCGCATCCTCTACTTTGCCTCAGCCGCAAGCTTTACACGGAAGTCTTCAGACGATTTCTCTGCTCCATTGCCTATTGCAGATCTCTTTGGTGTGATTGATAGGAAATATCCTGGCATAAGAGCGGCTGTGCTGTTGAGCGCTGCCGTTACGGTTAACTTGGATTATGTCGACATTGAGGAGGACGGAGAAACCTCTGAAGATATAAAGGGGATCCTGATCAACGGGGGAGATGAAGTTGCCATTATACCACCTGTCAGCTCGGGCTGAGGATGGAGACAGAATTTCGGCAAGATTTCCTACTCGATTTCCATAAGATCATACTTCCCACCCGTCTGCTCCAACGCTTCCTCGATCATCTCCATTATCGCCAATACCTTTTCCTCCTGTAACCGCTGTCCTACTACCTGTACGGCGACAGGCAATCCATGCATCTTATCAGCGTCGTAATGCTGGTATGCTCCTTGAGCAACCCTGTTCAGATTTCCCATTCTGAACGTTCCTGGGAGTCTATCAAGGACTCTGTCAACATGCGTTACTGGTATGATACCGCACGTATAATCGAGCTATGAGGTGGTTCAATACGATAAGATCTTCACGTTGGATGGAGGATGGCCTACCAGATTGAACAAGAATGTATACCCACAGCTGCTGACCGCCTCCCTCATGCCTCCGTGCGGTACAGCAGGCGTGGCGTTGGCCGGCGTCAACATAAAGTCCAACTTCTCACCATTCCACCATTCATGCCAATCTGCTTTGTACGCCTCTCTCTTTGCGACCCACTTCCACTGCTCATACGCGCTCTTTGGATGCCAGCCATCAAGCAATCCAGCCCAGATGTCATCTCGTCTAACGTACTTCACCCAGAGGTAATAGAGGTACTTCATTGGACGGGGTGACTTCATATATAGTGACATCTGGCGCGCGCCGGGGTCGTTGGTCTCGCCTGTACGAAAGAAGGAGAGAAACGTTTTGCAGCCATCGGCATTTAGAAGCTGGGAGGCTATGCGAAGGGCGGTGTACGGTGAGGGTGGGTATACGTCGACGATTTCGTGGCCTTGAAGTCGCAGAGCGGAGACCACACGTTCGAGGGCTCGAGCACACGCCGGTGCTGGATCCACAACGCCTTCATTTGGTCAGAACGTGTCACGAACAGTCTAAATTTAAGATGTACCATCTGTCCGCAAAACGCCAATCTTGAATGTCTTCTGCTCTCTCGCCTTCTTCTCGACTTCCTCCCTCCACTCAATGGGATGCACGGTATGATCCCACTCCCAAGGCCTTACCCCAATCAAACTTCTGGAGAAGTATATGAGGTCGCCTAAAGTCCTTGCCATTGGACTGAACACGCTCGGTATACCCTCTTGCCCCGGCATGCTGGTGTTCATCCCCATCTTTGGCCATCGTCCTGTGCTACATCGTAACGAGTATATGCCCGAAAAGTGAGCTGGAGCGCGCACGGAGCCAGCAACGTCAGAGCCGATACCGATGCGTCCACCCCCGTATGCAAGGAGAGCACTCTCGCCACCTGTAGAGCCTCCAGGCGAGTATTCGGTATTGTGGGGATTCGAGCAACGGCCCCAAACATCGTTGGTGGACTCGAATGAGAGAAGTGTGGTGGGGAGGTTGGTCTTGACATATGGAATGGCTCCAGCAGCTTTGAGAATCTTGACGAGACTTCCATCCTCTGCATAAGGTTTCCCTGTGTTGCGCGAGTACCCAACGCTCACATCGAATCCTTTAACAGCTATCGAGTCCTTGAGAGATACAGGTATACCTGCTAGCGGTCCCTTAAGATTGACTTCGTTCTCTGCCCATTTCTCAGCATCAGGTAGCATCACCTCCGTCAGACAATTGGTCTTCTCATGCGCGTGTATGGCGACTTTGCCGTAAGTGTGAAGGATATCGACCGGAGAGAGAATATGTTTGTGGACATCTTGAACGAGCTCCTCGATAGGTTTAGATAGGATGCTCCGATCTTCGCTTGAGATTGGGGACGTATATGAAGCAGGAAGGGCTGCGATTCTGGCGGAGCGCTGGAGCTGTTTTTGTTGACTGGGAGGGGTCAGCTGGTGTGTTACAGGTGCATTCAGCATTTACCAAGCCCGCCGATGCTCGAAGTAATCAAATGGAGGCAGCATGGCTAGCAGCAGCACTGACTCAGTTTCCTCGGAGATTTCGTAGACATCAAAACCTTCATGAAGACTGAGGAAGAGGAGAGCACGAGACGAGCGAAAGCTCTCCGCACGCAGGTAGCGGCGATAAGAGATTAGATTTCCTTATCAGAGTTAGCTCATTGCTTGGTCCTCGGACAGCAACGGCTAACGTGATGGGGCTTAACGGCTGTCTACTTAGCAGTCTAGCCTTCATGGGATTAGTTGTTGAAAGATCCGATTTTTCATCAGCACAAGGGATAGTTTCCCGCCGTCAAGCATCTTTTTGCGGTCATGCCCAGTTGGTCTTTGCATCTGTACTGGATCAATCAACAAAGAGTTAGCTGACCTGATCAGAGCCAACGAAGCGCCCACGAGATGGTGGATCTGGCTAATCCTGTTCCCTGCTTGTCTCACTCCAATGCTCAAGCTGATCCCGATCTTTCAGGTCGTATCCAACTCCAATTTACTGTTGGCGATCCTCTCATGGTCTATTTACCTGATCTTTGGTCAGTGTAATCTTCGCAACGGCGTAACGACGTCTACGGGATTGATGAAACGATCCGAACCATGGCTTCCTTTCTATTCAGAGACGGCAAAGACAAGCATTGTACTAGCCTTTGCGGACACTGTTTCTGGTATGAGATCACCAAGCAGCTTCTGCTATGCGAGTGGCCGCTATTTGTCGCTGTCGGGTCCACGTAGGTTGACAGGTTGGCTAAGCGCCCAACTCGGTATCATCCGAGGAGCCTCATATTGAGGTCAAGCCATAATTGGCCAAGACAATTTTATCTCAAAAAATCGTGAAACTTCCCAAAAAAGAAAAAATAACATCCTTAGAAATTCGGGAAAACCCAGGCTGGAAGGAGGATGGCGATGTTCGAGGGGGAATGCATTCGGTACTTAAGACGAGAGAGGTACCTGCTACATGCCTTTCTTCTGCATCACAATCAAGCCTCTCACGAATTTCTTCAAGTCTTTCGCCTTTCGTCTTTCCTCTCGTCTTTCCCTTTGGTTTGTCTATTTCCTTGCAACACTCATTTCGTTTCAGTTGTGGAAATTTCTTGGCCCGGCTTTTGCGTTCACTCAACTCTTCCTTCACAAGAACGAGACTCTTCCTTCAACCTCGTTCCAATTTCTTCCAATAGCCACAGCATCATCGGTCCCCATCCTCATCCTCTCATCATCATCACCACCACTACTTCACAATGGCCGGACCTGATTACGGTGCTCTTGGTGCGACCTTCAAGATCGTCCGCATGCTCCAAGTCATCTCACTCCTCGGCTGCATTGGAATGGCTGCCAATTTCATCTCGGAAATGATCAGCCACAATGACACACCATCAGACGTGCTTGTTGGAACTCTCAGCGTGGTATGATATGGTCACATCCCAAAAGTCTCGATAGCACTGACCCGGTCTTAGACTTGTATCGCTGTTCTCTACTGTGCTATCACCATCATCCTCCACATCGACAACATACTTCCCTACCTCATCAACGCTGGCATGGATGGAATGATGCTCATCGCCATTGCCGTTGTTACCATCGTCATTGGTAGACCCCTCTCATACTTGAATTGCCAAGTCATCGGCTCGAACAGCGTTGCTGAGTCCGCTGCTGAGCTGAGTAACCAGCTCAAGCAATCACTCAAGATCAATGGAGGTCACGTGGTTTATGGCAACTGGATTGGAGCGAACAGAACCACGTGCTATGAGATGAAAGCTATCTGGGGCTTGAGCATCGCTCTTTGGTAGGATCCTCCCCTGTCCTTCTCCACCCCATGTCAACTAACGAAGCCTAGCATCCTCTTTTGCTTCTCGGTCCTTTGCAGTGTCTGTCTGTGGCGCCGTAGCAAGACGGTGCCTCCTAAAGACATGGCTTAGGCGGCCAGGAAAGGCGGTGCGTTCACTTCGAGTGCTGGTTGAGATGATAGCGCAGAAGGTATCAGAAGTCAGCGGTAGCTATGGAACACACTCATTTGCTACATGGTAATTGGAGCGAAGCATAGCCTCGGCGCTAGTGGTGTTCTGTTTTGCCAACAGGCGGTCTAGACGGTGGATAATAGATTGATTATGAAGCACTAATTATGCGACACCCATCAACCCTGCCTCTACGTTGCATCTCCATTCCACTTTTGTAATATTATCCCCAATGTGTTCAGGGGAATGGCCTAGGTATGCAAGGATGAACATGCCCACATCGATTCGGGGAGCATTCCGTTTGAGCTCGTAAACGCTCGCAATCTGGCCAGACATTCACGAAAATGGTGAGCCACTCCCAAGTGGACTTCCACCATTGACTTTGCTATGCGTCACACCTGCAGGAGCCTATCTCATGGCGGTCGTACATGCACCATGAATTACGAAAGCCAAAGGGAGTCTGGGACGCGAGAAGAACAAAGACCTGATCTAGAGCCATCGCACCATGCATGCGTGTGCAATATCATACAACAATGGGGATATCCCAAAGACCTGTTGCTTGTCTGTAGGAGTCCTGGGAAGTCCCATCAGCTTGGTAGCGCCAGTGCTGGTAGGGTGCCGACCGAGTGGAGAGTTTACCGACAGGACGGCGAGCCCAAGACTTCCCTCTCCCGTCCCTGAGTTGGCTGGCGCGGGGTTGGCGTGCAAGGGTGTTGATTGGCTTCCTTTCGCCTGGAAATCTTCAGCAGGCCCGGGGATATGATGCTTTTTCCAAGGACCGCTCCAGCGGGCCCAAGCCACTCAAGCCATTCTTGGGCTAGTGAACGCCAGCAATTATAGGCCGTGCTTTGCCAATTGCCAATTACCTCTCAGTCCTCCTAGCTTATCCCCCTCGCCTTAACTTCCACCTTAATAATGTGTACTCCTCCAACGCATCGTGGTGATACTGCGCCTGATGATGTGTCAGTGTTACCGGGGACCGATGCCACCCAATACATACAGGATCGTTCGAGAAACTCTTTCCACTTCGCAATAGCAACACCATCGTCTCGACCAGCCTCGAATAGCTTCTATCGCTTGCTGAGTGAGCACCTGGCTCTACATGCGCGTTGCAGAGCAGGACTCGTCACCTCCTATATGGATGGCTTCAGGCAATGAGCCGATCTCCATTGTGCGTTCTGAATGCGCCCTTCGCCATCATTCCGGGTCTGACGTTGACGTAGGATGGGGGGCACGATGAAGGGAATGATGGAGGATCGATCTTTGGGGACTCATCGTCAGTGACAACACTCAAGGATGAGATACACGCTGACCGGAAGACAGGCGGATGTCCCTGGTATCAGACATGAAAACTTATAGACTCGAGAACAATCGAAAATACCATACATACCGTACACTACTCCCTCGAATCTCATCCTACCGACGATTAACCCCGGTATACAGGTGATGGCGCATATTGGATACCTCACGATGATGAAGCTCTCCGACTAGATGCTATTGCGTGCGTCCACTCAAGCACAGAACTATCTACTGTGTTGCTTTCATGACTGACACGCCTTGTTCTGTAGACATCATATTTTCCTCCTCTCTTTCCACGATAAATTGTTTCTCGCACCGCTAGAGGACCCTAAGAGGGTGATAGATATTGGCACCGGGATTGGGATATGGGCATCGTACGAGAACACAAACACACTAGAGATGATATACTGACCCTGTGCAGGGACTTCGCAGACAAATATCCAAATGCAGAGGTGCTAGGTAATACTTGCACAGCGGATTGATGTTAGGCCACGTCATATTCACACGACTACCCAGGCACGGATCTCTCTCCCTGTCAACGCGTCCCTCCCTCCCCAAACCTCCGCTTCGAAACGGACGACTGCTGCAGCGAGTGGGTGTACCCTCCTAATCATTTCGACTACGTACACATTCGTCTCCTCTGGGCTAGCGTAGCTGACTGGCCCGCTTTCTACAAAGAGTGCTACGAGTGCGTTTATAACCCTCACCTATAGAAAATGCTTTCTCATCTGTTCACAGCCATCTTGCCCCAGGCGGCTACATCGAACAAGCGGAATTATCCCCTATCCTCGAATCCGACGATGATTCCATTGGCGAAGGCGACATGTTCCACCAATGTTCCGTCCTGGCCCTCGAATCTTTCGCCAAATTTGGAAAATCAATCCTCATAGCGCCTTATCTGAAGCAGATGATAACAGACGCGGGGTTCAAGGATGTAGTAGAGGTGAAATACAGATGGCCTATCGGCGAATGGCCTGTCGATCAGCGATTGAAAGATATTGGTAGGTGGAATGCGCAACACTGGATTGAAGGCATGGATGCGTGGTCGATGAGGGTTTTGACTCAATACATGGATGTGAATGCGATCGTGCCCTGCTTGGCCGAGTGCTCTGGACTGACTCCTGCTAGTACACTTATGAACAGGTCAAGGAATATACGACGAAGATGAAGGACGCTGTGAGGGATCGGGAGCAGCACGCTTATCAGATAATGTAAGTCCTGTCCCCCCCAAGCCCCTTACCTAGCTCACGGGCAGAACCCTGTCTCTTCCCTCGTTGCGTCTAACAGTACCTGCAGGATCGTGGTCTATGCCCGGAAACCATTATAACGCCCGTTCTTGAGATCCTAATGACTTGACGACTTGATGAAGATGAGGTCCTTGGCGCTTTCGAGCGTGGATGGCATCTTGGGCGATTGGCTCACATGTTCGCATTTGTTGCCATGTTCAGCATTCACGATAGGCGGAGTAATGGTTTTCAGCATCATAAGGAGATTGGATGGCATTGCCGATAATGGATTGCAGACACCCTTTGCTCTACACGTCCTATCCCGTCAAGAATAATGGCTGAAATCCATCGTCTCGATCAATTGCCCTGAAGACTGGGAAGCAGTCAATTGTCGAGCATCACTTCCCCTTCCCTTAAACGAAGACCCCCTTCTTTGCGTACATTTACCCTTCATCGAGCCGAGTCGTGCTTCTTTTTCATTGCAGAACATCTTCCGCTCCTCACTTCTCCACTGTTTTTGCTCAAACAGACTACGGATACTTAATCTTACCCCAGTCATACTCACATCAACCATTTATCATTATCGGAGACGAAAGATTCCAAGTCATAGCAAGACGAATCGTTACCCACATGCACAGAGGCAAGTTCTACCTCTCCACCTCCCTTCGCCCGTCAGCACCGCGCCACCGCTCCAAACCTTCGGTATTGCAAAACAAGGAGAGGGGATCAGAGGGTGGAGGACCGAAGTACGATGATGAAGAGAGACATTGATGGCAGCAATGTGGGTCGGAGTCGTGAGGTCGAAGCTTTTTGATCTTATCTGTCAGTATTTCATCCAGCTTATCCTGAGCAGCGGAAGTTTCCACATCGCCGAAGGCATCCACTAGCTTCTCAGCGGTTGCCGCTTCTTGTGTATATCCTTCCGTTACTCAAGCTGAGCGCCAACCCCTTCCTATCCGTTGCGGAATTGGAAGCGTTGTCTTCGTACAACAAACATCAAGGATTGACGGTTTGGAACCCTCCATCCCATGTCCATACGGTCGCCTCCCGAGAGAAGGTGCAACGATCCGACGATAACAGCACGTAGCTCATTCAACACGATTGGCTGAGCAATTCCTTTCCTCGCTTGAAGGTTTCAGCGGGCCAAAGGCTTGGGGGTCTGAAACTTCGAAAAGCGTAGTGCTGATGTCCAAGTTGATAGCCATGCCTCGGCAGTCCAGGGGTTGCGTCGCCCTTGATGGAGGAAGAGGTCGCCCATTCGGTCACAGGCATCGGATCCAAGTAAATCACACTACGGCAGCAACAACCGATTGCCGACTGTTCCTACAACATACGCGCCGTTGAGGTCGGAAAGCTCCTGACATCGCCTACCACGCTTCAGGGAGCGCTTCCAATGCGCCTACCATCATGACAGCCGTAAGCTGGAACTCTCTTTCGAAGTCGGAAAGGTCGGATTGCAGGTTTCGAATCCATCTATAAGAGTTGTCCTATCCCTCAGCAACATCTGGTCCTTCAAGCGCACTTTTTCTTACTTTCGAATCTGTGTCCAAAAGGTCCACATACTCCTGTTTCCGCCGACTTCTTTCGCAAGGCTAAGCCCCGGCAACAACCGCTCGTTCAGCCATGTCTCCGATACTCTCTGCTCTCATTGCTTTGGCTACTCTTGCCTCGCATGGATTCACCGCCACGCTGCCGGAAAGCAACATCCTCCAAGCCGGATCTGCTGGAGGCCTTGGTGGCGGCTCGTTGACGGCCCAATTTTCGGCCAGCTACCACATTCCTGGAACGTCGATGAGTACGTACATTTCTTGGACCACTAGGTTCTGGAATTCCCTGAATTTTCAGATATTCTCTGTCCCAAGGCATTCGCCGCAAGTCATGAATTCTGTATGAAAGCTCTATCCCTGCCAGGACATGGGATACTGTTGATCATATAGAGGCACCTTGTGAATCTGGAATTCTCGTTCTTTGTGCATAGCCAGTACTGACAACAGATGTCGCGTTATAGGTGTCGCAATGTTTTCACCACTGGAGGATAGGATCCCCAAAACCGATGCCCTGACCTGCCTCGCCGCCGCTGAGTGAATCCACCCCGTCCCCCTCCATAAAACATCACACACCTCCACCGTCTACCGCACACACATAAAAAAACCCACTCCTTCCATCAAATGCGTAAAACCTAACACCTTCCCCCCACCAGGATCGACCTAACCGCCAAAATCGCCAAAAACGGCAACACCCCCCTACCCCCACAAGGCTGGACCTTCACCGCAAACAACTCGGTCCTCTCCGCCCTCTCCCTCCAGCTCCCAAGCAAACCCGCCGTCAAACTCAGCCATCTGGCATCGGCGCTGAAGGGGCTATACATCCTGCTCTCCAGACCTCGAATGGAGGGCTCGGAACTGTACAAGTGGAACCTCGTCAATCGAACCGAGACGGGCGATCAGGAGATCCTGATGACGGGGGGGATTGCTGCGGAGACCAAGATGCCGGGGTTGAAAGTGCCGGTGCCGACGGCGACGGCGACGGCGTCGTCGGCGGGCGGTGTGGTGGGTGGTGGGAGTGTGAGCGCGGTTCCTACCGCTAGTGTTGGTCTTTGAGCGGTTCGGGGGACAGGACTTGGGGATTCCCGCGGGCAGGGGGGCTGCGATGATTAAGGCCGTGGGCGTCGGGGTGGCTATTTCTAGACTGTAATATATGGATCTCATGTATGGAGTAGGGAGTATGGAGATATAGAATCTCATTTTCGCGTTTGTTATCAGGGAAAATTGGAGAGGGGTTTGAAGGAACGAAAGTACAACCCCACAATGTTGACACTATTCCCAGGCAGTGATACGATATTGCAAGTACTAATTTCCATTCTTTGCGTAGAGTTTCAAGAGAAGAGATTCGCTAATAGTGCCATTGATTGAACTAAAACATTCATCTGCAGTGCATATCTCCATTGCTCCTGTAGTGTAGAGCGGAAGGATGATGAACGATAAAGATACATATATTGACGGCAACAGCTACCCTGAGTGCGACAGCGACAGCGACAGCGATAACGAGACACGCTGATGGGACTCCCCCAACCTGGATTAAACGATAGGATTTGTGGCTAAGGCTATGTAAGATGCTATGATGTAGATGCTCAAGTATAATGCACCACCCATGCCGCTATGCAATCAACAACAAGGATAACTCCACAGCGCTCGTCGGCGCAGAGAAGAGCCGTCCAACCCAGCCCATGCCGTATACATCAAATGTAGAACGCCTTCGCCAGTTGTTGATGTTCAAGCCCGTCCAAACGAAGCACATGATCCATCATCGCTTTCGATGTCCATGTTCCTTTCCCTTCTTCGCCTTTTTGCTTTTGTCCACAGGTGGTTGGACAGGTACATCCTTGAGCTCCCATTCCAAGAAGCGCAACATATAATCATCGCATGATGGTAGTTGTTCAACATCTTCGGATCCTTCCAGCAGTGTAGAGCCTGGTGCTGCTAAGCCAGATTCTGCAGCTTCCATGGTCGTAGTCATTTCGACATCACCGTGCAAGCGTTTCATCGGAGGCATCATTCCGCCTGGAGTTGGCGGCCCCGTCGCTTTGGGAGTCGCCGGCCCTGTGCTGTTGTCACCTGCCTTCTCATCGAAATCGGCCGCATCTTGATTCTGGGCAAGTTCCTTCTCGGCAGACCTTGCTGCAGCAATGTCTTCTGGATCTTCGGCGACCTCGAACACTCTGCCACGCCCGCCCCCAAGTGCGCGATCCATAGCAGCGTTTGCCCCTGCGTCAGCCTCCTCGAAAGCTCCGTCGTTGATCATGTCCTTGACTCCCATATTGTTGAGGTAGTCGGTCGTAAACTCCCCCTCTTGGATAACTACATCATCGAGCAAACGCTTTTGGTTGGCTTTTCTCAGAATGTTAGCTTCGATGGTATATTCGCTGATCAGTCGATATATGTGGACCTCCCTGGTTTGACCAATTCGATGACTTCGATCTTGGCATTGCTTGTCCATTGCAGGGTTCCAATCCAAGTCATAGAAGATGACGGTATCGGCTCCTGTCAGATTGATTCCTATGCCACCTGATCTCGAAGACAGTATGAAAGCTAAGATTCGATCATCTCTGTTGAATCTATCTGTTAGGACCTGCCGCTGTTCTATCTTGGTGGAACCATCGAGGCGTAAGTAACGATGGCCATGGATATTCAAGAACTCTTCAAGGATGTCGAGAACCCTCGTCATCTGGGTAAATATTAGAGCACGATGACCTCCGGCTTGCAAGGTACGAAGCAATGTATCGAGACGTTGCAGCTTGCCACAATCAAATTGCAGCAATCGCTTGTCAGGGAATGCGATGGACAGACGCATTCGAGCCTCATGAAAAGGATCATCTGGGGCGCATAATCGCTTGGCAGACTCCACGAGTTCAACCCCATTTCGGCACAAGGTCAGTGGTAATATGTCGGTAGCGACCACGGAGGGCGTCACACACGCAAACTTTGCGATCGCTGTGTTAAGGGCGGCCGCGCGTTCTGGGAGCGTCAGTACCATTTCGCTCAAAGCCGGCGACAGGCGCGTATACCAGTCGGAGAGATATTTCCGCTCTGGCATGGGTGGATGTGGTAAACGTTTGGGAGCGAACATGAGTTGCAGTAGCCTGATCCGATTGCGACTGTACAAAGGTCGTCGCTGACTGCGAAGACTGGTTTGGTAGGCTGCTTGGCTCAAGCGTCCGTGTCGGGATAGTCGAGCAGTATTCTCGTAACACGCGAGCGTACTTATGATAGAAGTGCCATCGAAAGGCATATCGTGGGTGACACGTCCCCATTGCTGGCTGCATAGTTGTCTCAGGGTTCCGAGAGCTCCAATCCTTTGCCTCTGTATGGTGTCGAGAGCAGAGAATTGCTCGTTGGCACTAGGGAGAAGGTTGATCATGTTAAGGTCAACTTGTGTGCCCGGATCCTCCTGAAGCAAGCGCCGTCTGACGAAGAGCTCCTTGATTTCGAAGTCGGCCACAGCAGACTTTGGCATAGCAAAGGATGTGACGATCTGTCGAGTCTCAAACAAGTCGGGATGATTACAGACTTTTCGCAGCTGCATCAAAGCATTCATGATGGAGAAGGTGTTTCCCGACGCCAATGTCTCCCTGGTCTGCGCTCTGGACATAAAGCCGTCGTAAAGATATCGTTGGCGCTTCGATAATCTGCAATATACTACATGCTCGAACTTGCCGGGCATTTGCTTTTCCACATCGGCTTTCAGCCGGCGAAGAAGATAAGGTCTCAGTACTTTGTGTAGGCTGGAGATCTGAACCCTAGCCTCATCGTCTATTGTTTCTTTGCCGTTTTCCAAGATTTGTTCAACAGGCTTCTTGAACCAATGCGTGAATTCGTGCAGATCCGTGAATCCTGGGTTGTCCGGATTCCGTTGTTCTGGTGGCATTAGGAAAAACAGCAATGACCACAACTCGGTGAGATTATTTTGTAACGGGGTTCCGGTAAGTAGCAACCTAGCTCTTGTATTGAAGTTCAGTAGGGTCTGCCAACGTAGCGACTGGAAGTTCTTGATGTTATGGGCCTCGTCCAAAATCATGTAATGCCATGCTCTCTTCCTAAAAATCTGATGATCTTTGGTTACAATGTTATAGGAAGTGATCCAGACATTCCATTTGTTATTATCCATCCAGCCTTCGCGTTTTTCTTTCCGTTCTTGTTGAGTACCGTAGTATGTCAAGACCTTGAAACCTGGCAGGAATTTCTTGAATTCAATTTCCCAGTTGAGCATAACACTCGTAGGTACTACAATCAAATGCGGACCCCATGCTTCATGCTCAACCGCAAGGTGTGCAAGCAAGGCGATGGTCTGTATTGTCTTCCCAAGGCCCATTTCGTCTGCCAAGATCCCATTGTTACCAATCGCATAGAGTCCCGCAAGCCAGTCAAGTCCATAATGTTGGTACTCTCGAAGCGTGCCTCGAAGCAGAGATGGTATTGGTGTCTTGATGGGATTCGTCGACACTGGCGTAGTAGGTAGCGAGACATCTTTTACGAGGGCTTTGATATTTGCTGGTGGTGAAGCCTGGCGCTCATGCGGCTTCTCGAGCGTTTGGTCTACGACTGAACCGTGTGTTTGGTGATCATTCGTGGTCAATGCATGCCCCAGAGTCTGAGCGTCCTTGGCTGCATATGCTTCGGCTTGGGGCTCCTCACTGGCTGTTACTGGCGTGGCAACCGAAGTTGGACCTTGAGTGGCATCCGGTATAAGAGAGACTTCGTCAGCTTCATCCTCGAATTCCTCCTCATCAGATTCTCGCCGAGGCTTGTCCGGGTCTTTCCCATTCTCCGTGAAGGGCTTGATCCGTTCACTGCGGTCAAAGAACCCTAAAAGATTTGCAGGTCTTCTATCGTCTTCGCTCTCCTCCTCGCTACTGTCTTCCTCTGGTGATGATTCGGCACTATTGCTCGTATCATCATCATCCATATCGGTGCTTTCGTCGCTGTTATCCATTAAAACGTTATCGACTTGGTCTAAGGGAACAGGCGAATGAGAACCTTCCTCCGCTTCAACGCCCGGTACGAAAGGTGGATCTTCCCTTCGCATAGCAGGTGGAGGGTCAGCTTTCAAGTCTACTCCGCAGTCATCAACATCAGCGTCAGCATCGCCTACGATTCTTGCCTCGTTGCTCATGGACCTTTCTCTTTCCACACCCTGAACGGATGTATACTTGAGGCGGAGCTGGTCTTGGGTGAGGCCTTCGTCATCATCACCGACTATCTGGTCCTCCTCGGTCTCTGAATGGCTTGAGGACATGTTACTCGAACGTTCAGTTTTATCATCCGAGCCAGAATCTGACGTATTAGTGTCACTAATCTGTCCATCGCCAGATCCGTCGGCACTGCCTGTAGTCGAACGACCTCGTCTTCTTCTTCTATCCAGAAATCTCTTCGACTTTTCTATAGCCTCATTCAAAGCCTCTTTTCCGAGTCGGTCCTGCTCTTCCTGCCACCTTTGCATCCGATAAGCCTCCACCAATTCTGTGACCATGACCCACTTCTGCTTGATATCTTCCTGTATCTGCTGGTACACATCCCTAGCGACATCTTCCTGCTCTTGCGCGATGTCTTCCTCGGTCTTGGGCTGCGCTTGCTTCCACTCCCTGTACTGCTTATCTTGCTTTTCCTTGACAGAGGCGGCAGTCTTTTCCGCCCACTCTTTCGCATTTCTCTTATGTTTCTTGCGCTCCATATCCATCAGGTATCGGAATCTTATGGCGTGTGCGACTAACAGATCTTGGTGCACATACTCTCGATCCGGCGGCTCAAAAGCATCTGGCCTGTAAAATTGACACCTATCCTCGCTGAGTAAACCACCAGGATTGGTGGCGTCAACGATGCGTCTTCGTAAGCGAGCTTCGCGAACCGCTTCCTTGTCCGTCAGATTCCGGTCTGTATCATCAGATGCTAATCCCAGTCTGCCTTCCTTATTGAACCACTCTTGAAATGTGTCGTATTTACGATCCAGTGGCATGTTTCCGGGGTGCTGTACATTCACGGTGGGCATCCGAAGTTTGAGACTGATCCGTTGTGGCCTTCGGGTGGGCGATGCCAAAGCGTCACTTTCAATCTCGTTCTCTTGCAACCTCTCACCCTCACGATGCCATCCATTTGTAGTTGGAGCAGGATCGCTACCCGGTTCCGTAGTTGCGTTAGAAATACGACGTCGGTGTATTCGGCGAGTTTGATGCGGGTTTTCTGCAGATGATTGGATTGGTGTTGGGGATATGAGCCTTATCTTCTTTTTATGAGATCGTTTCGGGGGTGGAGGTGGAGGGGTTACGTTGGCAGTTTCGGGGAGAGCGATTGCTGGTTGAGTGTTGCTGGATGGTGATCTGATGTTGATATTTGCGGTAGCCTTGCTGACAGGGTGGGCTCGTTTGCTACTACTCTGAGTTTGAGTTGAGGCAGAACTAGTCAACGGTGAGGGCTTAAAGGCGCCACCATATCTACTCTTCGAGGATAGCGAAGCGTGCTGGTTTGTAGCACGCGTCTGACGTTTGTCGGCCTGAGGCTGTAGCTCGATAGGCACGAAGTTTGTACGTGCAGATTTTCTTTTGCCCTCCTCGACGAATGATGACGGTCCCTTGATTTCAATCTTTTTCCAGGGCGGCGATATGTGTCTTGGTCCTGATGGTTTTGTAATGGGCGTCGCAGAATCTGCGAGCTTCCGCTTCTTGTTTGGCGGTGCATCATTGCCATTGTCCTCAATCTGCAGATCTCCACTATCGAGGGTCCCATTCTCAAGGTGAGTTTGATTATTCGCAGCCTTAATGGGATATAGGCTCCAGTTTTCGTTTCCTACTTCATCTGGTTGTGGCTGATGAGCAGTCTCGTTGGGTTGATGGTCAACGTGGTTTGCATGGGCGGCATTGTCCAGCGAACCGTTTTGCATTTCAGGGCGTGTGATGACAGCAGCAGCGATCCCTCACCCAGCTATGACCCCCCGAAACATCAATCAAAACCCGCTCAAATGACGTTATTGCTGCACCAAATGAAAGCTATGATTGAGACCATTCCACTGAAAAAGTTTGGCTTGTCCCACGGCTCTTGTGCCTTCTGTGGCAGTGAAAACATCTGAAGGGTGTAATGTCGAAAATTGTGTTTCTGGCACGTCTCCTCGCGTTCGGATATCTCCCGGCTGGGAGCAGTTTGAATCACGCCTTTCCCGATTCGTCAAGCTCGATGAATGCCTTCATGCATCGTCATTCGCTGCCCAAATACAATCGTCGGTAGGAAGGAATACGATCAATTGAAAGTAGCTCTCAATCTTAGTCTCCATCATAAGAGAGAGAATTGACACCACGCAGATGCTCTCACGTCGCCTCGCAACAAGAGCGCCACCTCTATCCCACCTCATCCGCACCACAGCTCCAGTCACCCAGCGATCGCAACGGCGATGGCTCTCCCAAGAAGAAATTGATGATCCTGACATGGTATGCACAGACTCTCCCATACTCGCGCAGCATTCAATGCCGAACCCCCCCCTTCCCTATCTTTCCAAAAACCTCACTAACCTCTCCCCACCCAGAACGGCGGCTACATCAACCCCCCAGCCATACCCCGCCATCTCCGCGACCCCTACGCCGACTGGTGGGACAAGCAAGAGCGACGGAACTTCGGAGAACCCGTCCACGAAGACAACGATATCCTCGGCGTTTTCTCCCCCGAAGAGTACCGACATTTCACGCCTGGTTGGGGACTGGTCTGTATGGGGACATTTGTGGCTACGTTTATGAGTTTGGTGGGCGTGGTCAGCATATACTATCCTGATAAGCCGAGTGTCCATAGAGGCTTTGAGGGAGGGTTAGATCGAGAATTAGGTGGGGAATCGGCAATGCTTGTGAGTGGAAGATTTGGATCCCCGGACTGTGGGGCACGGCGGAAGGGTTACGAGCTAATATTTGTTCAGGCACGCACGGAGGATGGGATGGATTAAGCGTAGGAGTGGGATCTTTGATTAGCCGGAGTAACCTATGGATATCCCTTAAGCCAAATGAAAATGAAGCTTGCGGTCGAAGCTTTCAACGGATCGGGCCTGGCCCTTAGGTGATATTGACACTGTTACGGCTTCGTGACATACGCCCTCTACTGCGCCAGATCTTCTTAGATTCCTTGACGAGCCATCGAGAGAGTCCTTGATCGGATTTTCGACGTTGACCGCGCCATATTATTTCTAGAGGGATGGAAATAGTATGCTCGCTAATATGAGAACGTGGGCGGAAGAAGCTCGTTTTGAATTGGAAACATCTTGGTAGAACTCGACCGACTCTCGAATTAGCGTTGTGGTGCTGGAAAGCCACAGTGGTGCGGCTTCATGAGGAGATCGCACCTTACGATTGCCAATTTCGTTGGCAGCTCGTCCGAATTGTATTGCACAGGGTTATCCACGTGTTCCCGATAATCTAACGTAGTTGACAAAGCATCGCTTGAAAACGCCTATGCCATGCCATGCCATGCCATGCCATGCTCCTTCCATTTCCCAGAATACGCCGTCAACACTCCTTTGGCTTCCACCCGCCGATCCAAGCATTAAAGACACTACGACAGGAATTTGCATGTCGTAGTCCGAAGCCTCTCTTCACCTCATGGGTACTTTGCCCATCATTCTCCCACCGCCTGCCAACAAACTCTGCTTCACAATCATTTCCGCAGCCGCTGCAGCCGCCAGCCTCTCCTTCTGCCTACTCCGATCCTTCAAGTACCTTTCAGCCTCCGGCCTCATTCTTAGTATCCGCAATATCATATCATCATTCGGATCCGCCTGCGCGTCCTTTCGTTTCTCCTCCTTGGCCTTCTTCATTGTCCCTAGGTTGCGTGAAAGCATGATACTCTTGGAGCGTCTTGTCGAAGGCAAACCCACAAGACCGGCCGCACCTCCAAAAGCATGAGAATTTAGGGCTGCGGGTGCAGAGAGGCGGTTGCGCTGTGATTGCTGGCGAGCAGCAGTCGCAGAAGCCATACGCTCGGAGGTACGGATGAGATTGTCGGTTGAATCAAAATAAAAGAAGTTAAGGTTGGTGATGTCGAAGTATTTGGGTGATTTGAGGACGTCGAGGGGTACTCCGTTGGCCTCGCCTGTCTGCTCGTCTACGGCATGGAAGAAATCGAAGAGGTATTGTAGCCATTTGAATACGATGTCAACTTCTTGCTGGTTCAGTTGACGTTGTTGGGAGATTTTGTCGGAAAGCGGAGGTACTAGCAGCGACTCTATTGTTACCAGGACTTCTTTCCAGAGACGCGTCATGACTGCTATCATTGAGGTACTTGTCAAAGTTTGGTTCATGATGGCGAAATTGTCATCGAAGTATGCAAACAGTGGTTTTAGGGCGTTAGCAACTTCTACGTTGCTGGGCGGTTGAGATGTGGAGGTCTGGATGGGTTTATTTCGATTGAAATAGTTAGAGGCAGATGACATTGTAATCTTGGAGATGGAGGACATCGAGATGCCCTTTGAGAGTAAGCTGCGCAGGGCTCGGCGGGAGAGGCAGTGATGGATGTAGGCGGACAGCTATATTCAGATCAGTAAAGGTCCAGATCGGCTGATGAACAAAATGCTTACTTTGTCAGTAATCTTCCTAGTCATATCTCTTTCCGTTCGTTTCAGAGTCCTGAAAGCTTTGCCAAAGTAGAACTGAATATCGTCTCGCTCGCCCTCCATACTCACCCGAAGCAGGATACGACCCTGGCTATCAAGGTCTAGCCAATACTCTCGTGGCAAGAAGTCACTAAAATGCGAAGGGTCGAGTTTCAGCGAGGCCCGACCTACGCAGTCATGATCCCCCATAGCATCCCAATCCCAGACGGTGGCAATGATGTTTAGTGGATTTTGAGTCGTGATATCGACTGTCTCATCCCATCGCGGGTTCAGATTTCGATAAATTATTCTGGTCTTTGCCAGGCGTTTCTGATACTCATCTCCGAGCACTACATAGGGATCACTGTACCCGCCAACATCACAAGCCTTGAGATCTTCTGCCTCCACAATCTTGATGGTGAATACATAGGTATTTACTTTCTTCTGCCGCTGAGTGAGGGGCGGTGCGTGGCTTTGGATCACAGCTGCACAGGCGTCGACGTTGACTTCATGCTCGACCTTATCAAGCTGAACGGCAGCAAAGTCGATATCGTTGAGCTTGACCAGTGACTACGCCCCAGATTAGCAAGCATGAAGTTTGGTGTAAGGGTGGATCACAAACTTCGGGAAAGAATTGGAACGGTTCGATCTTGTCCTTGTTATTCCATGCGTCTTTTGCTAGCGAGAGCCACTTTTCCTGCGTGCTCTGATTCCTTGCTGCTTCTTGCTCGGGAGTCAGCCGGTCCATCTCTTTGGTGAATTTCTGTTCGAGGACCTCGCTATATCGTGCTATGCCGGCGCCAACCACTTTGGCAAGCGCGGTCATGAATTTAGCGTACTGATGATCGTCGTCCCACTTGAGGTCCACTATCTTGTCTATTGTCTGATTGAAGGAGCTGAATATGTCAATAACAGAAACACTATGCCGCTGATCCTCCGTAGGCATATCACCATCCCCTGATCGTACACCGAAATTGTCTTGTTTGATGGCTTGGTCCACCCAGTCAACCATCGAGGCTTCGGTCATACTGATCCAGCGCCATACAAAATCCGCTAACAGTCCTTCGATATGAAAAGCAAAGGCAACTTCTGGCAAGCAATCACTGTGTATCCGCCTGATCTCTACTAATTCCCCATAAAGTTGAAAGCCGTCTTCCACGGGGACCTCTTCCTTCCTTTCCTTTGTAAGTTCAAGAATTCTTGTCACTATATCCCGTGCGTCTTCGGCGTAGAGCGGCAAGATTGTCTCCACTAAGGCCGTCAACGGGTTGACACCCATCACCTCTGGGTTCTTTCGATATCTTTTCTGTATCCTCTGGGCCAGACCGACGACAGCCTTGCCTAATTCTATGACGTGAAAGAAGTCCCAGCTATTCTGGTCATTTGGTACCTCCTTCTGCAGGAAAGCTCTGTACATTTCGTGTGCTTTCCCCTGCAATCCATGATAAAGCTGTTCACGGCAAGAGTCAAGATCCTCAGGCGACTTAGAAAATCCTGGATCCTTATAGATATGGTTTTCCAACACATATACAAGGGGTCCCACACTTGGCGGTTTGGATTCGTAGCAGTGCTGCAATACGTCGTACAAGTCTCTGAATAAGGCTACGTGGAGCGCCGAAAGTATTTGCTGATTCAGGACTGTATCGGCCAATATCCATTTCGACCGGTCAAAGAGAAGTGGAGTCATGAAGTTCGAGCTCTTGCTCTTTTCTGGAAGAGGGGTTTTAACAAGATTGAAAGCGGCATCTAGGTTATCAAGGGTGATTTCTTGATCAACGAATTTGTCGCGAACGACATCTAGAAAAAGGATGGATCTGGACACAGGGTGGATCCGCCAGCGAAGACATATTTCGTTAAGTAATTCGATCGAGTGCTTAGATAGAAGCTTTGAAGGTGGTATGGCGTCTTCGGTCTCTGGAGGCTGTTGGGAAAGGTTCTCATCATTAATGTCGTAGGTCATAGCTTCTGCCAAGATAAAGCGATAGTAAGCTCGGAGATCTGCTGGTATAAAGGTGAAGGTCCTGTCGTTATCGAATGGTTCCGGACTCTGAGTACCAAATTCACGATAGCTCATGTCCACGGGTTGGTCAGTAGGGTAAGCTGACATTTCAGAGTCGCCAGACATTCTTCGAGAGGCATCGGAGAATTGGGATACTGAGGAGACTGAGCCATTTACATGGTGGTTGAATTGAGGAAGACTGCCAGTTTTGCCCTTCGCGAGCTCGGGACTCGTCTGCATGATAGCCATGATCATTTGAGACAAGTCCTGAACTTCTCCTTTCCTCCACAGTTCATAAGCTTCGTCAAGGTCAAAATCGTCGCTTCGTAAAGTTTTTGGCGAGTTGAGGCTGAGGAGCTGCTGGTATGTCTTCAAATCTTGTAGCGCCGCTTTTTCGGTCCAAATAACCTTATATTTGTCAATGTCGGACTGTATCATAGTGTTTCTGAGCCCAAATATCCTAGCAACAACTTGGACAAGCGGCATATCCTTGACATCGTAACTCAAAGGAGTTACTACCTCGATTGTAGAACCTCCGCTTCCCCCGTTTCTGGTTGGCGTTGCCGAAAGATCTTGGTCATGGGCTAACAGCTTACTTTCCAATGTCGTTAATCGAGTCACCAGTTCCGGTCGATCCCTGACCCAGTCATGGTCTCTCAACACGAGGCTCATCAGGCGAATGAACAGGGCCAAGTGTCGGTCAACCATTAATTGCCAGGTATCATCACCCGGCTGCTTTCCTTTCGATAGCTCCTTCGTCGCATTAGAGAAGAATATGAGCACCAGATCCTCCACACGCCTATCTTTCTCCATCCGCTTTTGGAAGCTCGGCTCTGAAAAAGAATTCAGGAATACCGCGAAGCTCCTTTTGACAAGGGTATCCTTGTATTCCGCTCTCTGCTCTTTATTTATCAATATTCCCCTCAGACGCTTGTCAAGCTCCGCCATGAAGCCATGGGGGAATCTCGTGCTCTTGGACTCCCTCAATAAGCTGAAATCTTTCATTAAGTCATTGATAGAAGTAGAGGCCCGCTGTACCGGCGCCGTCGGCGCCGGTACATACTGTGTCCTCCGTGCTCGTGGTTGTAGAAGGTATGCCAAGTAGGCCACACGGAGAGCGTAGAGGTAGGCATCGTTATGGCCAATGATCTTTTTCCGAGAGTATGAACTTCCTCTCGAGAGGCGTCCCTTCTGTAGACTGTCGATACGCCTATTAAGTCCTCTAGACTGCGTAGAAGATGTCGACATCACAGGCGCAAAGGCGGCTCTTGCACGATCTCTAGGATGGGCTGCTGTTGACCTAGCACCAGAGCAGGATAAGAGTTCAACATAGATTGAAGGTCGGGGAGGGTACTTGAACTAGTATTAGTTTGGTACAATGTAATCATGGAAGAGAAACAAGATTCAGCACAGGTCATGGTCGTCCAAAGTCGGCAAATCCCATTCAGGTGGTCCAGTGTAAAGTAGCCAGTAACCAATAATCTTCAACCGAGCGTCATTGGTTTCAGATTCCTACGGCGGCCTTGGCATTGCCCTAGTTCCAACATGAAACTACTCAGTCATATAATTCTACAGCCGCTACCTTTGCCCCTTTGTTCCAACAAATATGAATGGTTTACTCCCACAAACCTCCGATGAATGTGGTTTGATCTTCAATTTCTGTCGTAGGAGCAAGTGATAGAAAACTGCGGGCGACTCTAGGATGACTGTTCTAAACGAGCCCTGGTGTATGACCAGATATGTCTACCCTTTACGACCTCTAGAACTCATATGACAGACCATACAATTTAACAGGCCAATCAATTGGCGATTCAATTGCCAGTCCAGTTGAATAAATAGACATTTTTTTGTTGGCAGATAATCAATCAGATCGACCAAAACAATCTGGTCTTAGGTATGTAGAAGCCGAAGCGTTCAAAGCGTCGCGACCACATACAACTTGTGGGACTCGTATAAACTCAAATGCGCCTGCCGTTGGGGTATACCTGCGCCATGTGCCAACCAAGAAAGAGGACCCTTATGAATAGCGACGCTTATCCTGTCCCAATCCATATATATGTAACCAAGAGCATATATCAAAACCAACTGACGCCAAGTTTGTGATGCTTATGTTGAGCCGAGCGCATTCATCTAAGAGAAAATAGACATATCGAAAATACCGCTCTAAGAAGACGCCAGCGCATCAGAAATCTTAATGGTTAAAGGTATGCGCGCTGTCCGTGGCTGCCTTCACCATTCGTAGCGATTCTGTCCGGCCTTGAAGGTATACCACCATCATCGACGGTATCATCAAACCATGTATTGATTGCTCCGAGTAGCATCTTCCAGACATCGCCATTAGATGGCTCCGTGTCGATAATGTCCCTAGTACGAGGTAAAGTTGTAAGTATCACCTCGCCATTACGACGAGGATGCTTACGTACAGTGGCAGATTCAAGCCTCTGTCCAACCGTTCAAGCATGGCCAGACCGTCTCGATCGTTACCGAAGCTAATGAATTGGATTCCAAATTCTTCCTTGAGAACTTTATGCTCTTTAAGATCACCTACTAAATCCGCAATGATCTCAGTTGGGTCGCTGTTCGGCTGCCAGTTTCCGTCCGTGAAGACATAGACGGTCTGGTTGCGTACTGGCTCCGCTGATCGTCGTCTAAGGTCCCACCATGGAGAGGCTCGGTGGACTGGTATCTTTAACCCGTCCTTATAATTCTGGACGATACACTTTAGTGACGACCTAATATTTGAGTCACCTTCGTATCTGTGATGATCGAGGATGCTTATCAGCTCCTTGGTGTTCCCTTTCTTCGATTTATGCCTTTCGCTCGACACGGTGAAATAAAGTTCGATACCATCCGGGTCCGAGCCTTTGACCATATAAGCCAGTATTTCAAACAAAGCCTTTACTTCTTGCCGGTGGCGTTTCATCGAGAATGAATCGTCAATAAGAAAGATCTGGATGTTCTTTGTCAGTCTATAGTACCTCATGAAGATATCTGCCATATTTCAACTTGCGTGGTCTCTCCTGTTCAAGGAATTAAAGAGGTAATCGTTGGGCAGCGAGGTCTTGATCCGGTTTTTCATATCAATTTTCCAATTCTGAGCATCAGGGACCGATAAGGTGGGCAACAACTTCTTGAGTGCTGGCGAAGCAGTAGCGTGAGAAATTCCCAATCTTTCTGTCAATGGCGATTGGATAGCTTCGTATTGAGCAGTAACGGGCGAAATGGTTCGAGACTCTTGTCGAAAGCTATGTGGCAACTCAGTGGTGCGACTTGTATCTTCCCAACAACATGCTGCGGACGAGGCTGGGAGTTGATACTGGCGACTGTTCCCATTGGTGAAAGTCACCTCACGATCAAGCACCCCAGGATCAGTCAAAGGATCAGCCGCCATATATGCCCCGGCTTGACTGTTGCTCCGGCTTTTCTTCCCATTGGACGTACCCTGGCGCTGTATCCTAGATCTGTCGGGATTTGCGTAGCCATTCTTTGAAGATACCGGACTGGAAAGAGACACCGATCGTTTATGATCATCATCACTTGCCGCCTGATCGTAGGGCTGGGTCCTAGTAAGACCGGACTCTTCGTGTCGATCGAACGGAGGGCAGCCCTTGGAGCTCTTCCATGCAGGTGGTACTGTGGGGTTGAAGTTGTACGGCGGATGACCACTATCAGAATTGGGATATGGCGGACTTTCCAAATATAAGATCTTTCCGTTGCGGAAAGGTCCATAGTCATGGGAGATCCTTGAGTGAGGTCGTTTGTATCCGTCCGGAACTTGGGGGGGCGTTTTTGGACGATCGTGCATGCTAAATTGGGGATTACTCATCCTGTCAGCAGAACGCCCACCCGCAGACCCTTTCAACTTATTCTGCGCTTCTGCAAGTATGCGATTGGATTTGTAATACAAATTACGAGCTGATGGCCGACCAGCCTCAGCTTCCAGCATATCTTTGATCAAGTTCAGCGCTGCTTCTGTGACATAGTCCGAACGTTTGCAATCCTGGATGAGATCTTCATGCATTTCTCCGACCATGTCAAGAGTGGTTTCCCCATTGTGGAAACAGTCAGTGGCCCTGAAATCAGCGATTTTCTGAGTCTCTATGCAGCGTTGGCGACGGTATTCCTGAAGACCATCCCATCCTCGAACGACCCAGATAGCGGCTTCACTGTATACACAACCCAAAGAGTAGATGTCAACGCTCGGTGTAACTTGGATCGGCTGTCGATCGACAAGATCATTGACTCGATAACATTCTGGGGCCCCTGTTCAACGAATGTCAGATACCGCAACAAATGGCGCTTAGATGGTGAATACCATATGCTTCAGTACCATGCGTGTCTTTGCTCGTAGCGTTGGCGTTGGGGGACACTGTCCTTATGAAATGGCTTAGTCCAAGATCGGCAAGTTTGAATTGACACTCAAAGGCTGATTCGTCTTGACTACTTTTGACGAGGATGTTGGCAGGCTTCACGTCTTGGTGCCATCTGGTAAAATCAGCTCTCCTGGCCGCGACACAGACAAAAGGCAAGTAAGCATACCCTTGAAGAAAGTGTGGTCCATCTAGGGCACTACGCGGCACGTTGTGTATCAAATCCAGAGCGTTCAAGATCCCGAATAGCCCTCGCCAAAATCTTATAATGTCTCCCCCACGGGAGGGTGGGGTTCTGGTCTTGAGATAATTCTCCAAGTCTCCTTGGTCGGCGTATTCCAGGAGCACATTGTATGTTCCATTCTGGATGAAACTTCCGTAAAACCCAATCAAGTTTGGGCTATATGGCTCATTCCGAAGCTCTCTGAATGCGTTTACTTCGTTAGTATAGTACGTTTCGGCCTCCTTGGTCTCATAGGTCTTCAAGACATATGTATTCGCGAGTTGATCGTTAGAATCCTACTATACGTCAGCAGAACTTCACACCGATTTGTCATATATCTTGTGCACCTTTTCGGTATTGCGATTTTTAGTCAATTGATCGTAGGCTGGGTGTATGGAGACCTTGAAGGTGGTCGCACTTCCCCCACTCCCAAGTCTTTCTTTGTGTATAATAGGAAGAACCTCTTTCTCCCCAAATATTTTGTTCATGTTGTTTTGAAAAATCGGCGCGCAGCATTCCCATTGTTTTTGACAGAAAGAGTCGAAGAAATCGTGGCCTGGAGGAGCTATAGGGAAATCATCCGGCATTGTCTTGAATGGCAATCGCTGATCGCACAAGTCATCGTGTCGGATAAAATGTGCGATGTAGCACCCTTTGCCAATCAGGAGGAGTATGAAGAAGACCTTGGAATATTTTTCTCTGATCTGGTCTGGCTCGACTGGGGACTCGACTCCATCACCGAACAAGACTCGGAGGAGTTTTTTAACGTAGTATTGATTGCTGAAGTAACCTTCGAGCTCCTTGTATGATACGAATGGGCGGTTGCAGACCGCTTGAGCATCTCCACTGCCCATCGAGCGAACGCCTTTGACCCATTGATAGAAGCCTTGGATAGCAGGGTCGTGATCAGGCTGTGGGCTTACCATCGTTGGGATACAGAAACAGTTCGAGTAGGGCAGCTAAGGGACGATATAATACATCTTGCGATGGCGCTGACTGAGTTACGGACATTTGGGCGAGAGAAAATAGGGTGTACACGTCGTCAGTGTGCGATGACAGAGAAAAAGTGATTCCTACCTGTCCCCGCTCGACGATCTACTAAGCATGCAGCTATGACTAAAGAGGACGCATCGCGTCCTCTATCGCTGCCGACTGCATATTCCCGCCCGTTCATCACACTGTTAGTGGTTGCAGTTGTAGAAGAGTTGCACCATAGCTTGCATAAGCAATGAAGCACCTTCGCAGCACACTCGTTCGAAGCAAGGGGAAAGCCCCGAGAGGCTGTGTAAGCCTCACTAAGATGACCTTGAGGAAAGCCTGGAGTGGCTGTGTTGACAGCACGCTCCAAAGTGGACGGGCTGTGCAAAGATGTGAAATGTGCGACGAAATGATCTCGATGTTGAAGAAGGTATGTGGTAAAGGAAATGTTGTGATATACTGATACCAATCAGACCCTGCCTACAACTCCACCACGAGCCTCAGTTTCTGACTGAGATGCCATCGATTAGTGGTTTATTGATCATAGTGCAATCTTCATTTGACGCGGCGGCATCCAATTTGATATCAATTTTCTGGTTTTCTCCGTTGCTGGGTATCATTATCTCAGAAAAGGGGATTATACGAGACATGCCACTTCTCATAAGAGAGCCTCACGGTCTTGTTTTTCCTGCTTCATCTTTTCCTTCCTGACCTCCCACCAATAAAAGCCATACCACGCCAGGAGGGTGACACACACAAGAGGCAAACTGATCGCAAGATATAGCTGCAGGGCCACTAGCTCCACACGACTCTTTGTGCTACCATTGCTCGTTGGCTCGAAATTAATAATTTTGGTGCTCATGAGTGTCTTCCATCATCATTAGCCACGCCTAGATGCATCGTACATTGACTTACGGATATGAAAGTTCCTGGAAGAAAGAACAAGGTGACAAGAGTGATAATTCTCATAGATACTGTCTCTTGTTTGGTCTTCTGTGCAATCTCGTGCATATCCTTCGTAATATTCTCCATGTTACTGGTCGATGATTGGGTATCTCGTGAAATGGCTTCCATATTGCGCGTTGATTGATGAGCTTTAATAGCTAAGAATTTACTAGCTTCCATGTTCTGATACCCAAATATACCGTATAACTAGCACAGGTCAGCATATCGCTGCGTGAGGTACGACGACGATAGACTCGCCAGATTTTTCCGAGCATCAAGCAATCGGACCAGTGTCTCGACCCTTGATTGGTACATCCGATGATCGTTCGCAACAACCGCAATGCGTTTGTCGAGTCGTAATACGTCACCTTTGCACTTCGAATTCAACTGCTGCGGAAAATATTCCGAGTCTACAATGAATCGATAATGCTCTCGAAGCTCGGTTAGGACATTAATGTTCGTTTTGAGCACAAGTAGAGTTTCGTTCGCTTTCTCCTCAATGAAGTTGATTTTCTGCAAGTCGCTGAAGGAGAATTCTGGTTGCACCTCCTCATTCGGTACCTCAGGAGAATTAGAAGGGGGCTGAGACAATGGCAGAGTGTGGAAGTCCGGAAATCTACTCCTCGGTGCAGGGTCCGGCTGAACCAACGTCTTCTCGGAAAAGGGATTTGACAGACTCGTGTTCACTCGTAACTTTTTAGACATGCGACTTGATAAATTGGGTTTCACTCTCGTCTTGCCAGCCGACGAGAAGCCTGTGGTTACTCGCGACGATGTCCGTGGCGTCCGTGGACTTGAAGGCGCTTCAGTCATAGGACTCGAAGGTGTATCGACCATTGATATCAACGTGCGTCTGGTCAGTGCTTGGAATTCCTCGTCAAGGAAATTGATGTACCATCGCCAACTTTCACCGGACCATTCGCAGAGGATCAGATGAAAGGCAAGCGTTGCAGCAAAGCAGCGGTCCACCATCCTGAAAGACGATTCATCTGGCCAACCTAGTGATCTCATGGCTGATCTAAAGCGGGTTTTGATAAGCTGGTCTCCTTTAATGACAATCCACGTAGCCCGGCCAGATTCGAGATCGAGAGAGTGGTGAATCGCGCATTGTCGAATCGACCATGGCCATTCTGGCTGACGCTGCGACGCCTCGACTGATTTCAGACTATAGCATAGCTGAACTCCAAGGCCAGACCGGCCTAATTCAGGTATTCGAAGACCTCTCTCAAATTCGGCTAGACAGGTGTCTTGTCGAAATCCACTGAAGTGAAAGTCCTGTGCATATCCTTGTCTTCCAAATGGAAATATAAAATCCAAAGCAGCTGGCATGACTTGATGATAGCTGAATATCATCATCAGCATCTCTCTGGTTGTCTTGAGCCTCTCTCGCGAGTTACGAGCGTGAACGAAACTGCGAAAGCGTGTCAGGTAATGACCTCTGTCTGAAAACCATAGCTTTCCTCACACGAATCTGCATTGCGGATCCTCGTGTCTTGGACAACTTCTGACTCCCAGCTGCTTTCTGACCTCAACGATGTTACGTACACAGGTGTGCCAGAAATCTGAACATGTGTCAATCCAAAGCCAATGTCGTGCCCAAATATTGAATGATCACCCGAGATAAACATACCTTTGCCCTGAACGGCAAATTCGGAGAAATCTACGGCAGCTTGAGCCTCGTTATGGAATAGACGACCTTCATGTTCGTTCAATCGCTCATGGTACGAGTCTATACTATGCTCGTAGGTATTGTGGCGGAGAAGATTCTTAGGAAATTCCAAAGCTTCCTCGCACGAAGCGTCCAATTGGTCTTTAACGGTCATACTGTTGCTGTTCCAGAAAAATCTAGTCTTGAGCGATTTCCCGAGCAGCTGAGACTCTGACTTATAAGAGATTCCGCAAGAATGCCTTGGGAGGCTCAGGAATGTGTGACTATAGTCAGGGAATACTCCGGTTTGTGTATGGCGTGTCTTTGACAGGGTAAAGGCGCAAGGCTGATCTCTTGCATTGAAGGTCTCAGTACAAGATAACAAGCTGCTGCAAGTGTCCCCAACATGTACCTCGACTCTCTCTCACGTAAATGTCCGAATGCAGAGCAAGGCGATGACACTAAGCCAAGGCTTCCCTGCATGAAAACGAATCATAGGCAAGGCTTGAGATCCAATGAAAGTGCCGCAGACCGCATATTGGGAGACACTCCGCATGCAACGACGCCCCCGCCACCTCTGCTAACCCCGCAATTGGAGCCTCATATCCTACTGCTCGTTCCTATCTTCAGAAGCGTAAATCGTAGATACGTTCCTTTTCGGCCTACTTCGTTTCAGACTGTCTGCTTCAAGTACGTTGCCACGTCGAAAACCCACCTCGGTCAGGTCTCTCGGAATCCAAAATACATAATGATCGAGTTGTAACTGAGGAATGTCAGCTTGGAAGCGCAAAATCAGCCAAATGGCGCACCTTGGTACCAAAGTCGTAGTTCCCAAACAGTTTCACCAAGGCATTTACAACATCGACTTTGTTCAATCGGTAACTTGGAATTTCATTCCACCTCCACTGGTCAGGCATGTTCGTGTGGCGAACGAGTCGGCAACAGGGTGGCGCAAGGTCTCGAAAACACGTTGGCGGTGCTGATGTGTGGGATCGCGCGAGGCGAATGTAGTTTGACCGCAGTGAATGCTCTTGAAATAAGGAGAGGCCTAGAGTGAGACAAAAATCCCGAGGAAGGCGGAGGGGGTTTTAAGGTAGATGGGCGGCTGCTGGATGAGCCAGAGGCTCGGGTGCATGCATGATAGATACCAGGACTTGCAATCGCATAGCCGTCAGCGTTTACCACTTCAGAATAGGCATCAATCCTCCATCTCTAATCCATAGGACCATCTCATCCTTCCAGCGGAGGACTTGCGGCTTTCCTTCTCCTGGGGATATCAACGACTAAGTGAGTCGCATCGCGATCTAGGGCTCGACAGTAGACCAAGTATTTTGCGCCTCAGCCTCGGAGAAAAGGTCCATTCCCCATCGGCTGTGTATTGGGCTTAAGCGACGTCCGCAATATCAGGTTTCTGTTGCAGCCTCTATCAGCCACCCGGCCCCGCCTTGATATAAGGAGATCCTATCTAGAGTACTTGTTGATGTGGAAAGCCAAGGGAGAGTCTGTCGAGAAGAGTTGGCCATGCTCACAATTGGATGCTGGGAAGAATGTTGGAGACCGCACGGCAGTTGCGCATGCGCTCTGCATAGTTTTGTACTCTTCACTCACTCCAGCAGTGCCTTCTACAGCGTCAGCTGTTCCGTAGACGTGGCAATGAGAGAGGTACCGACTCCTTGAGCATCGAACTTCGCCGCTTTCGTTGCTTGAAGCTTGTAGCTTAGAGCTTATCACATCGACACGCACATGTGACGGATGGGAATACAAATCTCAGCGTCGAAGATCTGTATATAGGTATCCAGCTAGAGGCCCACTGATTTTCAGCAAATTGCAAGAATACCACACTTTTCTAGGAATCTTACGGTATGTACCCCTAGCCACAGTGGCACATCCAGTATTTTTGCAATTTGCGGTAGAGTCGTTGCCGGTCTTGGCCGCAATTTTGGAGAGGACCATCGGACACCGGCAGTCCGGCAACGACTTTTTGGACCGACCCTCGGCCCCAAGGCGGGAGCGCCCGCCACGGGAAGCACCTACCGCATAGACCACCTCTATACAGTAACGAACAACTCGGGATACCAAGAGGGGGGAACGGTGGAGTATGGGGCATACGGAGCAAGATTATACAAATCAGATCTAAATAAGGATTCGACGAAGGCGTTCAATTCTTTCGTCCTGCAAAGGCGCGGTGGAGAGAGCGGGGTTTTAGGGTAGAGGAAGGTGGATGAGGAGGAGATGCTTGGGTGTGAAGGGGCGAGGTGTAGACGTGGAGACGAGAGGAGAGGGGGAGAGTTGAGAGAGGGAATGGGAATGGGAGAGTTGGGAGGAAGGAGAGAGGAGATAAGGGTTCGAAGCAATGGGAAAACGAGATGATGAAACCAGCCGCGGAGCAGATTTCATCAGCGAGGGGTGACGTGTTGATTACAAACTGTGATGCCAAAGCAAGCTATTTACTTATGCATTTCGCTATATGTAGGCCTCTCTTCTCTTATATGGTTCACTCTCATGATAGCCTTGCTATCCAATCACGGTTCTAATTAAGTAGTGATCATTCTTTATCTCTACTATGCATGAGCCTCGTTGACCAACACATATCGATACCTCGCCTTGTTCTGATCCATATCCACCACCGCCTGATTAGCCTCCTTCATCGGCCTCGTCACAATCCACGGCTTCACATTCTTCTCCACCGTCAACGCCAACATCTCTTCAATCTCGTGCGGCGCACCGATGAGGCTGCCTCCAATCTTGCAGCCTTTGGCAATCAGTGCAAAGGCGTTGAACGCAGGTAAATTGTCTTCGGGCGCGCCCACTTGGATGAATTGGCCGTTGGTGCGGAGGAGCATGAGGTACTGTTCGAGGGGTATGTTGGGAGAGGATACAGTGCTTACGATGAGGTCAAGGGAGCGGGCATGGTGGGTCGCCCAGTCGGGGTCTTCGTTTGTAGCGATGAAGTCGTCGGCACCGAGCTTCATAGCGTCCGACTTCTTGGCTGCGCTGCGAGAGATGGCAATGATTTTCTCCGCGCCTAGTGCTTTGGCGTAGAGGATACCGAAATGTCCGAGTCCACCAATGCCGACGATACCGATCTTCTTGCCTGGGCCACAGCCGTTCTTCTTCAGCGGCGAGTAGAGTGTGAGACCGCCGCAGAGCATAGGCGCTGCGTCCTCGGAAGCAATGGCGTCGGGTATCTTGATGACGAAGTGGGAGGGTGCTCGGCAGTAATCCGAATATCCACCATAAGACTTGCTGCCGTCGGGGTACTTGCTATTGTAGGTCTGGACCATGCCTTGGCAATGGTTCTCCAGGCCGCTGGCACACTCTTCGCAGTCGGGTTTCATGCATGAGGCAGATTGCGCTCCGAGGCCGACGCGGTCACCAACCCTTTAAGTCCTCATCAGTCTTGAACCGGAGAGACGCTAGTTCATAGTTTACTTGATGTTCTTCTCGACCTTTTTACCAACCTTCACTGCAATACCGACGACCTCGTGACTTTTGATTCATCAGCAACATCACCGAATCGAAATAACGGACTGACGTACCCAACGCAGCAGGGGTACATTGTGGGGCCCCATCCACTGCGCAGTCTGTGCAGATCTGATCCACATATACCGCAGTGCGTGACTTTTATATCGACATCGGTCTCTTCCCAGGTCTTGGGTTCATATTGCTGCCATTTCATGTTGCCTTTGACGGAGCTGGAGTCCAGGCCCAACCAGCCTTGGAACTTGTAGTCGGCGCTCATGATTGCGGCTTTGGTGGTATTGGAGGTTATACAGATTGGGACTGGTGACGTAAGATTGTGAATGTTGTGGGTTGACGATGAGAATGAAGCTGATGTGTACGCATTTATACATCTAGAGTGACTATGACCGCATCGTCCGCATGCTCAATCCGGTATCCACAATTACTGAACCCAAAGAGGGTGTCCCTGAAAGCATAGAATACCGAGATTATCAATCAAAATACTTTGATTGATTTCTAAGGAGGGACCCCTGTGCGAACAATTAGTAATACAACAGAGTTTTTTGATAGTTTATCCGCACTTACTTTAGATAAGTAAAAACTCTCTGATGATACGCGCCAAGGTCCTTATCTAATCTAGCCGTGCCCTAGAATAGCGGCGGATCGACGATGCTCGGATGTACTACGTATCAGGGGAAATAGTTGTTAGCGTGACAGGGATTGGTGAGCCATCTCCCAAATAATCCCTGTCAGGCTAACAACTATTTCGCTGGAGACCGTAGTACTTGATGTAGTTGAGCGACCATTCTTACCCCAATGGATGAAGTCGCGTAATTCATCGATAGGTCTGTTGCCATCTCAAATCAGAGGATACCATGCTGTCCTGTAGATACGCAGCGTAATTCTTCATGTGCTGCCGCTTGGCTTGATGTTCTTTTGTATTCAATTGGAGGACTGTTTGGACGGCCGTTCTTCGATCGGGATAGGTACGAAACTCGGAGCTGGTCGAAGCGAGGCTTCTCCGTATCCTAGTAAAAGAAATGCCATGCTCTGCTTCGTAATCTCGACCCTTCGCGCGATGAGTATCTCCAAACTGCGATCGCATGGCCAACAGAGCTTTCGCTGTCATGATCGGAGCCAATGAAGTGATCGTGATACCTGGCTATCATTGGCCTACTTGATGGGCAGATTTCGCATTCGGGTTGGTGTTGCCCCCTACTGTTTACGAAGTTAGTGGACGAAGGCGATCTTGAAGAAGTGTAGGCGTCAGGTCGTACAAGTATCGCTTGCAGAAAGCACAAGGATTGGAGCACTTGCATGCGCTCTGGCCCGACAACTTGGTTCTAGACAAGGAGAATGTTAGTGCAGCAACCCAATGATTGGGGATGAGCTGCATCTCACCGACTTTGTGCATGTTGTGGACGAGAAGTGAGATCCATTTCTAGCCTAATCCGGTTCGGGATGTAATTGTCTGGGAAATGGTGGAGGGCGGTAGGCCTTGCAGAATTGAAGCAGTCCTGTTGCGTGAACAACGGGATAACCTGCATCACGTGCGTTCTTATCAGGACGAATGAAGGTAGGACCGAAGAATGGGGCTGAGAGGATGTCTTCGCCCTCTTCCCTTACGTTGGCGTATGTCAATTTTCCCCTTGACGGTCTATTCCTTGCTCATCGACGCAGCACAAAAGTCTTACAGCATATCACTTCAGCGCACAGCTCACTCATATATCCTGGCCCTTGGTCTAGACACGCTCTCGCAACATTTGCCAATGGCAATGTCTGTCAAACGACCGGTACGACTCCAGGTGGACGTCAACGATCTTCGCCCAAGCTCGCCTAAGCAAACGGAGAACGCGTCCAATCCGTGATAGTCTCGACGCCGTTTTACGATAGCTTCTCACTTCTCATCTTTAGCGCCTGCAATGTGGAATCGACCTGACAATACTGATCGGTAATTTCTATGGCGAAGTGATGGTGCGGTGTGAGGCAGTTTATCTGAATATTCGCCTGTCTTGCGCAATCAATCATCTTACATGTACAAATACGCGTGTTACATATGTCTCGAACCAATAATTGACATTTACTGCAATCGCCTGAGGGAAGGGGGGTCGAAGAGAGCGGCAAGACGTCAAGGAATAGATTCGAATGCTGTGCAGAGGAATTGAAGGCCCCGGGGAACTTTAGATAGTAGTAAGACAATAAATGTCACTCTGCTCTCTCGAATGTGTTGGATGGGATATACACGCAAAAACCAAAAAATGTATTGATCACTACGAGGGTCGAACTCGCGACCTCTTGATATTATCAGCTAGCGCCAAGTATTTCCAGGCATAGGGTTCTTACTGGCGTTGATAAGGTTCAGATATATTAGCACCACGCTCTAACCAACTGAGCTAAGCGATCTTTTCCTTGTGGGGCCCCAACTATTAGTATATATTCTTATTTGAAAATTACACCATGCGCTAACAAAAATACATCTGCACCTTTTGATCGAACATTTTGCTGGGGGCAAATATGTGAAGTGATTAAAAGATGAATTAACTACTTGGTGTACAACATAAAGGGCGGCTAGATCCTAACACACCAAACAAATCTTCCATCTGTCAATGTCAGGAATCAGTGACTTCATCCGACTTAAACGGAAATCATAAAATTAAAAACTGTTCGCGAGCGCTGTTGCGAGTAGTTGAACTAGATTTTCAAGCAGCTCGAGTCTTCTCGTCTTCTCAATTGTCCTCTGTAATAACCATCTGTTTTTGTAACGAGAAAGAATTTGTTTGACCTTACATTTGTCAATTTCGACATGATTGAGATGAAGACTCATCTTCAATAATCGGCATCATATTTAGCCAAACACGATCCCTTGTTTTTTACAATTGCTGCATTATGTAGAGGATCGAAGTGGCGTCGTGTCTTATCCCCTCCTTTGTTCCAATCGACGACTCATTGGCTTACACAATAACCGCATACTTATACAAAAGAATTATACGGAAAGCAACTTGAGAGTTGTCCTATTCCACACTTGTTCCATAAGAACTTCCTCACAACGAAATAACCTGTTGAGCGCTCGTATTGAGGGTTCAATTCGAGTTTTCGACTATACGGCACTGAGAGCAATGGACCAGAACTTTTTGAGCCTGCGCATCAGGGGCGCCAAAAATGAATTAGAATGGTATTTTTGATAGACCTCTGGTTTGCGCAATTGCCTGACATAGCTGCCTCCATCGGATGATTGAGCTGCATCTAAGCTCACTTCGCACTCAATATGCTTACTTTGATTCTCCTCAGCCTCCCAGGCCAGAACTATGGGGTCAAGAGCATCATTAGTGATCTGGCTTGCTCTAGCTGATCTAGATGCCACTTCTGACCCTGTGCTGAGATCTTTCATGACCCACAAGATTGAGAGCTCAAGCGTAGCACTTGGCGCAATCAATGCTTGAACATCAGCTTCGTTCTTGAAGCCCCTCTCTGATAAGTATGTTTTGATTACCTCTGGTAAAGTGTCAACATTGTGTGGAATGCCTCCTTTCTTCTCCATTGCACGTTCGAAAATCAAAGTCTTCGATGGATTCCCTCTCGCCTTTTGCCGATAGTAGTCCAACATCTGTTGGTGATCAGTTTTTTGAATGAAAGCTGTCGCTTCTTCGATATATTCGGACTTCGGTCTAGATCCTTGAGATTGGAATAGAGGCGACAGTACGTTGAAGTAAACATTCGGATAGATTGCCTGGACCTCGAATTGAGCAAGGAGTCGAGCTGGGAGCGTCTGGAATAATAGAGTTCCAAGCTTTTCTAGAATATTTAGCACGAATTCCGTATCACCATCTCGATGGACACAAAGCTTCGGAAGCGTTCCCATACAGACTGTTACTAAAGGCCGTTTGCGGCAATCGATCATGTGATATTGTAATGAAGGGTGCTTTCTCCGGTACTTCAGATGATGATGTTGTTTGACTCGTCTGTGAAGATACAAAGCCTGACCAATATAAAGCCGAAAGAAAGCTGCATCATTTTCAACCCCAGCGCCAATGATGTGATGTATACAGCTGGTCCATCATACTCGAGGTCGGACTTGAGTTGGGAGAGCCTTTGTATCATGGTCAGTACGTACTCATGCGTGAAATTATGAGCTTCGAAAGGTCTTACTGTTTGACATCATAACGCCGGTATTTACTTCTCTCGAGAAAGCTATCAAACTCCGCTGTAAGGGCGCCCATTACAAGTTTTCCTACGAGTATGGTGCCTAGACGACATAAACGAATTGTACTGCTCATGTCTTGTATCACTTTGAACACATTTCAGAAGTGCTTCAAGTTGACGTCCTGTATTGCCAATCTGTATCGCTGGATTTATTACCTGTGACTCGAGCGTCGATTTTTGCCACTGTGGCAAATGAAGCCAGGGATAATCTCTCGATGAGAGATTGGCTTCTTTGCTGTGAGCACGTCTTTGCTTCTTTCTTGGAAGAATTGGTTCTCGTTCCTCTGAAAATGTATCGGATTTGCCTTCGTCAACATGACTTTGATTTCTTTCAGGAAAGTCTTTCTCTCGATGATAGGCAGGGTAAGTCTCCAACAGATTCACTCCTCTGAGCTCTTTCGATACAATCATATAAAATATGACTGTCAAAATACGTCGCAGACCTTTAGTGCTGGAGTAGTAATTCCTTTAAAAAGACTTACACAGGGCATTCAGTGGGCCATCCAATAACACGGATTGACAAGGAGAGTCATCACTTAATAATTTTGGTAAACACAGTGGTATGGGTGAATTACGGCTGAAGGATGTTATATATTGAAAAGATTGTTCAAGGAGGAAGCTCATTTTCGGAGGGTTCTTCGAACACATCGACCTGAGGGTTGGACGTCTTGGAAAAAGAGTGATCTTCAGCTTCAAAGTCGGCTAGTGGGTGTGTCGGAGAGCGCGCCATCTCAGGTATGATCTGGGTGGGTGGTGCTGTGGGTGTGTGATAGCCTTACGCGATGATGGGCTTTCGGTGTCGTGGGGGTATTGAAGACCTTAACCAGAATGGGGGACATGCATTGATGGAGCCTTATGGCTTGTGGGCAAGGCTGGAGAGCGCAGCTACGTAGCGGCCAAGGGGTCCGGCTGATCAGTGCATTGAATCCAAGAGGGTAATCGCGTTCGCTTCCTTGAAGATTGCGAATGGGGGTTCAGGGTGAATCTGCCGTGGTCCGGTGGCGCATCGATACATATGGTCTGAATCGCACTAAGGACTGAAAGGTGTGGCAAGGCTTTGTGACATGGCGAACGCCCCGGCTGCAACTTCGATTGCCTTGAAAGCGCTTGGAACTCACTCACAGCCGCGTGGGAAGTCATGTGACCCGGCAGCACGTTCGTGAAGTAGGTTGTCCTGCATCAAGGTGGGTGTAGCCTGTTATATCGCGGCTCCTTGACTTCGCGCGGGAGAGATAAGAAAGGGGTTCGAGCCTGGCTTTTATATAAGGCCCTGTCGTCCACGTATCTCTGAGTGATGTGTTCTGCCTTCGTTTGAAAAGCGCTTGAGTTTCTGGGCATTCTAAGACATTGTCTACATACGAGTAAGGTAGCCGCACACCAGCATATTCCCGGGGCCACCTAGAGCATGCAGCGCAGTACACAGAAAAATACGAGGACGCCGATGTGTCCCAGCAAGAAAGATGTAGGTTCCCCACTTAAGGCTGTGGAGTGAGATGGTTTCAGTAGGTTGACAGGATCAGTACTTGGAAAGGCGTTCGATTGATACTCACGACCCCGACTTCCGATCCCTACATTATGCTCCCAAGAGAGCAAACGAGGTTTGTAGGCAGTATCAATTTGGTGAGGCCATCTGACGCGGATTAGGCTCCTCGGAAGTACGACAGCGGAGAAGAGGTGTACAACAAGGAGGAGATAGACGACCGTGGCCGGCCTACCTACAGAAAGTTGTGGATCTGTTGCATGCGTTACAATAAAAAGACAAAGGAATGGTGGTACAGGGTCAAGGATGGACCTGTGCCTCATGGAAGGAGCATAGGATGGGTTTCCGAGCGAGGATTGGCCCCGTTGTAACGAATGTACTTTACCTATTCTGTGGATAGGACCACAGTCAAACCGGTCTATAACGATGTTAGCTATAATAATATCCGCTTACTAACGATATTTTCTCGTATATCTAATTATTCTTAGTAATAAATACTAATATTCGCGATATAATAATTATTATTAATTCCTAGATATCTTTAATATATATTATTATAGCCTATTACTATTATATTAGTATTAGATAATACTACGCTATAATACCCCTAGAAACTACTTTCTAGGGCTATAAAGCTCCTATCTCCCTCTTAAAAAATAACTCTAAGAAAAGATATTATATAGTAATTAATACTTACTAGTATAAATTCTTATATAATTATACTATTAATATTAATTAATATAATATCCTACCTCCTTCTTAAAAGAAGCTAGATTTAATTAGAAATACTACTATAAACTTACTTAATTAATCCTATTAAAAATTTTCTCCCTTAAATTTACCTATCTTAATAAGTCTAAGGAGTTCTAGTAATCTAGTAGTATAAAGAGTTAAGTACTTAATTAGCCTAATCTTAAAGATATATTATTTAATATTTAGTAAGGCTCTAATAACTAGGAATACTCTTAAGGAGTTAGCTAGTAAGTTATAAAAGAAGCTATTATAGTATAAGGATCTACCTAGTAAGTCTAAGTAGTTAAAAGGCTAGCTCTAGGCTTTTAAGAAGTATTATAAGACCTGAAGCTATATTAGATATAATACGGCTAGTACTATTAATAGAATTACTATTAAGAAGAAGCTTTTAGATATATATAAAGAATTAATAATATACTTTAACTAAGATATATTTAATATAAATAAATTAGCTCTCTTCTAGAAAATAATATTAGATAGAATACTTATAATAGAATAAATACTTAGTAATAAATATAAAAAGATATAAGCTATAATAAACTTTTATTATAATACTAGTATAAAAAAGCTCTTATTATAATTAATTAATAAGATAGTAAGAAGCTGTATTGTTTTAGCTAGGTAGGTATCTATATTAATAACCTTAATATAATATAGTTTTTAAATACTAAGGCTTAGTTTACTAGCTATCTCTTAAAGAATACCTTGTATTTATATTAATATTAATATTTTATACTCTACTATCTAGGTACTTAGAGCTAATAAGAGCGTTCTAACTCTAGTTTATTAAGAGGAAATAGGAAACTATAAATTATAGAGAAAAACCTCTCTTACCTATCCTATTTATTATAATACTTCTAAGCCTTTAAATACTATATACTATCCTCTCCCTTATACTCTATATTACCCTAGTATTAGATTCTAATATCTATATACTTATATCTCTTATTAGGGCTACGCCTCTTTCTCTATTCTTAAAAGGTTTATATTCTCTTAATTACCCTCTTATCCTTTCTTATATAGTTTAATTAATATTAATAAATACCCTTAGCCCTTCTATTAATCTACTACTACCCTAGCTACTCCTCTCTTATATTATCTAGTATTAAGGCATCCTTTTCTATTTAACTTATAATACTAGGTCGCTATTACTACTAGCTTAGTAGAAGGCTTATAGTACTTCTATTAGGAATTACCACGTATCTTTTCTATAATACGTAGGAGGGAGCTATTAGAGTTAGTAGGGGGGGTATAAATATACTTTATTACTACTATTATATTACCACTTCCTAGTACTAGGTACTAGCTAGAAAGATATAGGATAGTATAAGATATTTATCTCGCTAGCTATCCTGTAGTATAGTATAGGATTAGCGATTTTAGTCCTATCCTATTCTAGGATAGTATAGGTTTTTATAGGATAATCCTACGAGATAGATTATTCGTAGGACTACTTTATAAGATAGGATATTTTTAGGATATCCTATAATTAGTAAGTATATGACGTAGTATTTTCTAAAAAAATATTTTAGAAATCTTTCTTATCTAGAAAGCTATAACTAGAAAGCTAACTAGGAAGGTAAATATTAGCTTTCTAATTAGCTTTCTAGTTATAACTTCCTATATAGTAAAGATTTCTAGATTTTTTAAAATATCCTACTATTTTATAGAAATATCTAGAAACCTTTACTATATAGGAAGCTATAACTAGAAAGCTAATTAGAAAGCTAATATTTACCTTCCTAGTTAGCTTTCTAGTTATAGCTTTCTAGATAAGAAAGGTTTTTTTTATTTTTATAGAAAATACTACGTTATATACTTACTAATTATAGGATATCCTATAAATATCCTATCCTATAAAGAGGTCCTATGAAAATCCTATTCTACTAAAAAATCCTATCTTATCCCCGTCTTATACTATTATAAAGATATGGGATTAGGACCCGATTTACCTATCCTATCCTACAGTCCTATACTATCCCACGTGGAATATCTTATAGAATATCCTATATCTTTCTAGCTAGTAGTACTAGGCCGTATAGTAATCTACTTATAAGAGAAAGCGGATTATATTAAAATCCTACTAGCTATACCTATATTTATAAGGTTACTACTCCTACTCCTATATATAGTTATAGTCCTCCTAGCTAGCGGGGGTAGCTCTAGCCTATTATTCTAACTCTTCTACTTAGTATAATACCTTCTATCTCTTAACCTAGAGTCTCCTATATATAGAGCTAATACTACTAGTAGGAATTATGGTAGGTATTATTATATATATTAAGGACGCGCTCGCTATTTATATTAAAACTCTATATAAGGAGCTCTACTACTATATAATATCTTAGTTTTATTCTAACTACATTTAAACTAGAGACCTCTTAGCTCTATTAATAAGTAATAGGTTTATAGCTAGTACTATATATAAGTAGATCTTATTACTAACTAAAGAATACCTTATATAGTTTAATATTAAGATATATAGATATTTAGTAGTCTTACTAATTAATAGTTTTAGTACCTACTATTTAAGTCTTAATCTTTACCTTTTAAAAATCTCTCTAGCTTAAAATATATAAAAATTATCTTTCTACTTACTAATACTTCCTTAATTTATTAACCTCTTAATTAAGGAGTTATCTATACCTAGAAGGTATACTACTAGAAGTAATAGCTCTACTTTATTATAAACTATTATAGTAATAGAATACATCTAATAAAGGTTATTATTATTCTATAAGCTATTTACTAGAATATTAAGTTATTAGAGACTAGGGTTATTAGTACTATAATTTATAATTACTAGGTTAAAGTATAAATTCTTAGATTAAAGATAGAGTCTTTAATTAAATAGGAGGTACTTAATTTAAAGTAGATATAAGATACTATTAAAGATAAGGCTATATATAAGACTATTATTATTATAAAATACTTTATATATAACCTAGAATAGAGGATTCTAATTATTAATTTAAATACTCTACTTACCCTTTTAATATATATTATAAGTATATAGTCTCTAATAATTATATTTAAATTAATAATTAGAACCCCTTATTCTAGGTTATATACGAAGTACTTTATAATTATATTTAAATACCTTTAAGCTACCTATCCTTTTAGTATATATTATAGGTATATAGTTCCTAAAAATTATATTTAGATCTACTCTCTAGGGTTAGCTACTCTAAAAGCTAGATTATATAGACTTACTAATTAGTTAGTAAGGCCTAGTATTTAGTTCCTTTTAAGAGGGAAGACCTATTATATTTATTAAGAATTTAGTAATTTATTATAATTTATACCCTAGGCGACTTAATTATATACTTATAAGCGCTTTAATTAGAGGTTTATACTAGTATTAATAGTATATTACACCTATTATACCCCGCTTAAAGGCGGCCTATTACGCGTTTTAGTACTAATATACCTTATATAAAGGTATCTAATTATTTATACTATAGTTATAACTTCCTCTAAGGGTTCTTATACTAGTAATTCTTATACTATTTTCGCCTAGCGCCCCCTTATATAAGGGTAACTAATTATCTAAAGGGCTTAAAAACCTCTATTATATACTTTAAATAGACTTTAACTAGGTTAGAGGCCTTAGAATACTACTCTAGATATAGCTTATAGTAGCGCGTTATTCTACTATTACTATTACCCTTAAGCTATTAGGCTAATAGCTTTAAAGGGAGAGATAGTTATTATAGAATACTTTATATATAACTTAGAATAGAGGGCTCTAATTATTAATCTAAATACTCTAGTTACCCTTTTAATATATATTATAATCGTATAATCCCTAATAAATATTAAGGAGATAGATTAAAGTATTACTAACCTAGTAAGTTATAATTATATTAGATTAGTTATAATTATTAAAGTCTTTCTAAACTCTTTATAAGAATAAGTTATTAATACTAATAATAATATACTAGAAGTAATTATAAAGACTTATAATAATAAGTATCTATTTAAGTTAAATAAAGATAAGGCTATTATATTAATAGTATATTTATAAGATATTATATATAAGTTATATATACTACATCTTTATAAGAAATAATAATAGGGTAGTAGTAGCGAGTCTATTAATAGACTTAATTATTAGGAGAGAATTCTTTTAAAGCGGGGTATACTAGTATTAGATTAGGCGATAATTACTAGCTATTTTATATAGATATTGGAGTGATACTAGGCGTAACAATATCCCCTTTATAACGATATCTACCTATGGAAAATACATATCGCTATAGACCGGTTTGATATAATGTCATGAATGTCCCCGTCGTTGGAAAGCAAGGTTTGTTCGTGACGTCTGTGACTGATGGCTGTCACACCAACACGGCAAACCGCATCTGCATTCGCCCGCATTGGCTGAGATGCGAGTCATCGCGGGCCAGTAACATGGTACCAATATCGAAAGTACCCGCGCAAACTGGATGGTGGAATGCTCCGTCGCGGTCGATAGTTGTGGAAGGTGACATTGAAAACGCTGTCCCTATCGAAGCGATGTAACAAGTAATGATCGCTTGCCTTTCTATAACTTACCTATCACTTGCGAATTCATGGTGCGAAGGTGGAGGGTGGAGGGTGGAGGTCATCATAGCACCCCCACGCCACCATGCAACTTATAGTACGGTCCATCCCCAGGATTTCGGCCATGCCATACTATTCTGTACTGGGGTGTCCACCATATTAAATGTTAGCGTGACAGGGATTATTTTGGTGAGGGTTCACCAAAATAATCCCTGTCACGCTAACATTTAACACCGTGGATACGTAGATTCAACCAATGAGAATCATTCCTGCTTTTTTCCATCAGCATAAACTAAGTATGCGCCTGACTAAATAGCGCGACAGGGATTAACTTGGATCCAAGTTAATCCCTGTCGCGCTAATTACTAACCCGTTGGACAGCACAGTCCTCTCTCCACCGATATATTCTAGCAAGGCCATGTCATGGTGTGTCATGGCATTGGCCAGGCTGGATCCCAATGGCAGCTTGCATGATAGGAGTGGTCGGCCCTTGCCGCGCCATTGGGCTGACACGATCTCGTTGTCGCGCATTTTGCACCAATCTCATTTCTCATTCAGTGCCACCTCCTTACTGGGCCTTGAATTGCTTGAAATTCCTTATCGTAGGCTGACTACCTGCATACAACCCTGCGGCTCTGCTCTTCTTGCTGAGACCTGAACATTACCTCCTTTACACGCTTAGTGCAATCCTGAACTCTAACAAGCACCAGAAATCTCCGGATATTTGCGTCCACCGTCAGTTGTCGTCGTACTGACCCACTATGCCGGAAAGGGTCGATGGCAACCAGGATGTCTCACATCAACCAAATACGCACGGAGCTAGTGCAAATCCTACACCAATTTCTAGCGAGAGCCAAAACGGTCCTACCGAATCCGTAATATCTCCCAGGGCTAGTGAGTCGGACATTCCGTGCCCATTCGATTCACAGTCATCGTTGGACGAAGAGTATGGAGGTGGCCGTAAGATTCCTACCCTTTCCCTGTCGGACGGTGCACTTACAAGGGGAACAGCAAGAAGAAGGCCCTTGCAAACTCGGATACAAGAAACACTCCGATTGAAGAAAAGATATCCCGACGGCTACGAAAGCGGCCGAGTCAATCAGATTATCCGCTCTTGTAGGCAATTCGTCCTCTATGGTATCCGCGCTACTAACAATACTCGTCAGTAAATCAATATCCTGCAGGATATGGTAAAATCGCTGCTGTTGAGGATCTAGACCCAGATTTTTCCATCTATCGCAAATTCGGATATCTTCACAACTACGCATTACTTTATCTTCAAGATGATTTGGCCGAGATACAAGACGACCTGGAGAGACTTGACCGATGGGAATTCAGGGATGGCTCGCCCAAGCGATTGGTTTCTCGCCGGCTAGACAACGCATCTGAAAATTCAACGCGCAAGGAGCTCATGGAAAAACTCCATAACAAGCTCGCTCAGTATGGTAAGCTAATCACGAAATCCGTGGAAGAGTCATGTTCCTGATCCTCAGTGTAGACGATGCGCTTTTGCGATTGCAGCAAATCCAGGCTATCAAGCGGCCGACCGAGAGAGCGCAACGCAACATGTACAATTTGATCAGCAACACCCAAAGCCTTGTTAAAGATGAGTCCGATTGGATCCGGGAAGGACCCGACCTAGCAGCACTGGGTCAAGGAAATGAGCATGGATGGCTGAACACTTTTCTGGAAGACGTGCTAAGTACAATATCAAGAAAAGTAACCATGGTAAGTTCTCGATCCTGTAACTTCTCCACTACGAAACGCCGGCCACCAAATCTGCGGTACACTCCGCAGGTCATCACTCAATTCTAATCAGAAAGTAGGCCGTCTTCAGCAGCTCCGAGCAGAAGGTCAAAACCGGCGACGAAGAACTCGACCTCCTCTCCTCCAACCGCTTCGACATCCTGCTTCGTATCGTTCTCACGATCATAGCTGCAGTCCTCCTCCTCGTGCCCGTTTACGTGCTTTTCAGACTTCAGCCGACCTCACAAGCTGAATTCGAACGGAAGAGTAACTATCAGATCCTCACTGTCTTCCTCTTCATTCTTGCATTTGCAGCTTCTTGTTCGATCTTCACGCAGGCAAAGAGACAAGAAGTCTTCGCGGCGACTGCGGCATACTCTGCCGTGCTGGTCGTTTTCCTAGGCAACGCCTCAAATGTATTGCTCTCGCAGAAGTCGGGATGATGGATTTCCTTCCATTACTGAACTGTTCGTCTGGTTTCTTCGGGAGCATACAATTAGCCGCATCTGCTGGTATTCTGGGGATCTGGCGTAACCAACATTGTACCCTTCATTTGGCAAGAAGCGAATTCGGTGACTAATCTCGGACGTTACTCTTTGATTTACGAATCATGTCCTGCAGTTCATGAGCGGGGAGCGTAAGCACCCTTGGTGTATGTTTTGATGCCTGTACAATCACTCAGCGACGAACAAGAGCACTTTCTGTAGACTGTAATACACACACACGTTTCAGTATTTTTATAACGGCAAATTACAAAAATACCACACTTTTCAGGAGTATTTCTAAAAATGCCACCCTTATATTTCAAAGATACTATACCTCTTAATTTAACTTATATAAAGCTATTCCTATATAATATTACTATTATTACTATTTAACTATTATTATTACTCTTACTATTTATTATTAGTAGACTAACTATAAGGAATTAAATTTAGAGTTATATTTATAAAGTTATATAATACTAAACCTATATATATTAGTAAACTAGAGAGCTTGTATATTATAAAAATATATGTATTTTATATACATTCTATATATATAATAGGTGTACTTATATACTAGCCTAGACTAACCGCGTCGAGTTAGTACTTTAAACTTAAATTAGATATCTAACTCAAGTCTTAGTAATTTAATACTAAAATCTAGTACTAAGTATTTAAGTTAGTATTAATAGTTAATACTAAGTATTTAAGTTAGTGCTTAGGTAGGTACTAAGTATTAATATTAAAGTATTAATTTAAATTATTAAAACTTTAATTTTAATTATAATATTTTATTAAGATTATAATATTAAGAATATTTTCTAGTAATATAAAAAGGTAATATAATTATTTAATAATCTTTAATAGATAGCTTAACTATCTAGTTAGATAATTTTATAATTTCATACTTATAATTCTTTTATTCTTTATTATCCTCTTTACTATTATTATACTTATTATTATCCTTACTACTACTATTAGTCTTATTAATATCTTTTAGCTTATATTCCCTATCCTCTTCTTTATCCTCCTTAATAGTATACTTAATTTCTTTCCTATTAGTACTAACTTTACTTAAGATACCCTCCTTATCTTAATTCCTTTATATAAGGTTAGGTATAATATAATCCTTTATATTAAACGCGTTAGTATACTCTTATATAAACTTAGTATAAGTTATTATAGTATTAAAGTCTTATATATCTTTTAACTCCTTTAGACCCTTATAAACTAACTATTATATAGTAGAATTATATTATAAAAAGTAATACGAGGTAAATATACTATTAGGTAATAGGTATATAAAGGCTTATATTCCTATCTAGTAGGGTACTAGTTATAAGTACTTACCTAATTAGTACTTACCTAATATTTCTATAATAGTTACTACTAATAGGAAAAGGAGAATATATCCTTATATACTATACTTTCTAGTATAGAAAGTATTCTACTCTACTTTAATTATATATACGTACTATTTCTATATATCTAGCTATCTAATACTATTCTAGAAGTCTTACTATATTTCAGGGGTAAGGAATTTAAAATTAAAATTTATAGGGTCTTTAATAAAGCTAATCCTTTCTAGACTAACTATCGAGTTAGGTTTTAGTACTATAGATTAGTACTAACCCGAATACTCGGTACCTATTTAGGTACCAACCCGAATACTTAGTACTAGTTTCTAGTACTAACCTGAAAAGCCCTTAGTACCTTGGCGAGTCGGGTTAACCTAACCTAACTCGACTCGCTAAGGTATCGCTAAGACGCCAAGCCCCTAATAAAATAGTAAGGAACCCTAATTTTTTTCTAGAACTACCCCTATACTAAAAATAGATTTTTTTTAATTAGAATTTTACTACCCCTTTAATTCCCTAGGGATATATATTACCTTTTTATATTACCTTAAAGAATTACCTAGGTTAGGCTAGGTAATAATAATAATAATGCTTAGTAATATAGTAGTAAATTATAAATATAATAGTAAATACTATTATAAATAAAAAATATTAGTAATATTATAGTTATTATATCTATAGGAATAGCTAATTAGCTATTACCTTTCTATATTACCTTATTTACTATTAAGAATTACCTAGTAAGTAATAATAATAACGCTTAGTAATCTATTAATAAGTTATATATATAGTATAAAATACTATTATAAATAAAAAATATTCCTAATATAATAGTCTTAATAAAATAATATAGTGGAATTAATATCTTAGCGAGTCGGGTTAATACTTTAGTATTAATACTTAGTACTACCCTATAGTATTAACTTAAATACTCGGTACTAACTATTAATACCAACCCGAATACTTAGGCTAGGAATTTAGTATTAACTCGCTAAGAGTCGAGTCAGGTTCCTAACTTAAGTTCGAAGTACTAACCTGACGCGGTTAGTCTAATCCTTTCCTACCTTAACTAACTATCCCTTAGAATCCTAGGTAAGTTATTCTTAGGTAGATATAGAATATATTAAGATTATAAGGTAGATACGGCGTTAGTAAGTTAAGATTATAAGGTAGATAGGGCGTTAGCGAGTTAATAACCTATAAGCTTATAGTATCTCTTAGAGTTCTTTTTAATATTTACCTCCCTCTCTTTAAGCTACCTCTTAGCGCGTTTACTTACTTCCTTAGAGGTATATTATATATCTCTAGTAGCTAGTAGGATTTTATCTAATATTTAAGTAGCTATAATTCCCTCTTATAATATCTTTATTTTATTTACCTTATCTATTTACCCTTTATTTTTTACTTTAATAATAGCTACCTCCTAGTTATTAATAATACTAAGAGTATTATAAAACTAGGAAGGTAAGAAATAATTTATACAGCTCTAATAATATATATTAAGTACTTTAACTAATAACTTTATTCTCTTATTAGTTAGATACGTCTTAATATAGCCCTATAGTACTTATCCTATAGAATTTAGTAAGTTACTTATAGTATTAGAAAAGTCTACTATTATTCCTAGGCCTAGCTATAGTAATTTATTATTATCTATATTAAATAGTTCCTTAATTATATTAATAAGCTATATAAGTTTTTTTTTATTACTATTACTATCTCCTCTAATATTATTATTACTATAACTAGGATATATATTATATAGTTACTTATTAAATTAATACCTTAGTTCTCTATCTTCCTTACCTTAATAATCTAAAGGAAAGTTAGCTTTATTTAAACCTATTATTCTATTTTAGTAGGGTTATTAGCTACCTTAGTAACCTTCTTCTCTTACCCTTAAGATTTTAGCGGGGCTAAGTTAGGTTTTAGAGTAGGATTTTAAACTAACTTAATAATAGACCTTTTATCCTCCCCTTTTATTCTTAATAACTTTATAAAGGTAATAGAAGCTATTTAGGGTAATAGTAAAGTAAGGGCCTTATTAATATAAGTTTTATATATATATAACTTTTCCTTTAGTTTCCCTATCTACTAGCTTCTAACTTATTAGTTAGGTATAATACTAGCTATCTTAATATCCCCTTATAAAATATAGGTATTATAATAAATAATATCTCTTTATATTTATATTTATATTTTATACTCTACTATCTAGCTACTTAGAGCTAATAAGGGTAGTTTATATCTAGCTTATTAAAAGAAACTATAATTTATAAAAGAAAACCTTATCCTCTATCCTATTTATTATTATATTTTTAGATCTTTAGATATTATATACTATTTTATTCCCTTCTTTTATTAGGGTTACCTATCCCCTTATCCTCTAATTAGAGCCTTCCTACTCTTATATAACTTTAAAGAGTTATTCCTTTACTAGTATAAATTAGCTAAGTATACCTTAATAAATAACCTATTTAATTACTACTTTTAACCCCTTTAAGGTTAATATTATTTAATAAAAGTTACTTAACCTTATCCTTTAAAGTATTAGCCTCCTCTCTTTTATATAATTAGGGTAGAATATAAGTATATATTTAATATCTTAACACTTTTATTTATATTTATAATTAATATTATTAACCCCTAGTACTCTCCTCTTATATAAGAAGGCGCGTAATCCTATCTTCTTTATATATAACTAGATATTTATAAAGCTCTTAGCCTTAAAAAGCCTTATATAAAAATTAACTCTTATCTCTTAAATTCCTTCCCTTTATATTATTATCTTTATATAATTAAGGATATCCCTTTAATATCTTTACTACCTCTCTTTTTACTTTTCTTTTACCTATATTAGTAATTCGGGAAGTCGGCCTGCTAGTTTTAAGTTACGTATCCTACGTAACCCGCCCCTAGCTAGCTACGAATATATAAAGTAACTTCCTATTACCTTAAGCTATAATAGAATAATATTACGGCCTAACTTAACTAGGATTAGGCTAAAGTTAGGCTAAATAGATTTAGATAGGCGGATATAATAATATTCTAGATATATTATTCTAAAAATCTAATATCTTTATACGTAATTATATAATATATAATTATAAGGTAATAAATATTATTAATATATCTATATCACCTATTATATATAGTATTATAAGTATCTCTAATATATTTATTATTACTATTATTAGGGTTAACTAATATTTCTTTCTCCTACTTAGTTATATCTAAGGTATATTTAGATTATAAGTCTAAAATAATAATAATTTATACCTATTATAGTATATATAATCTTAAGGTTCTATAAGGAGGATTAGAAGGTATTTCTTAAATAATAAATATCTTTAGTTTTATAAGTAATAGAGGTTCCTTACTATAATATCTCGCTATTAATAGTTAGTTCTTAGTACCTAAGTTTATTAAGTAGGTAATAAATTTCTACTACTAAAAAGAAGTAGCTAGTAAGAGGAATAAGCGGAGTCTCTCTAATATTTAGTTATAAGGTTAGTCTAGCGAGTAGTAGATATAACCTCCCTATTTAGCTCTATTCTACTAAAGCTATATATCTAGTAGGCCCTTATAATATAAATATTAAATATCGCCGGCTTAAACTAATTACCTATAAAAGTTAGTCTAGATTAGGAAGTTTAGAATAGTAGAATATATTACTAAGCTATCTACCCCTATAATTATTAACTACGTCGCTATTTTAAGATATATATTTAAAATTCTACTATATATATATAATAGTAATATTAATTAGCTAGGTAAGTAATAGAGATAATAAGTAATAAGTAATAGAGATAGTAACCGGTAAGTAATAGAGATAGTAACCGGTAAGTAATAGAGATAGTAATGGGTAGGTAATAGTAATAGTAACGGGTAGGTAATAGTAATAATAATAGGTAAGTAGTAGTAATAGTTAGAAATCTAACTTATTAAATATTAAAAAGTAAAAATTAAAGGATACTTATAAAAGTTAAACTTAGTTAGTAGGTATTCTATTAATCTAGTTAAAGTATTCTTAAGGGTATTAATACGTAGAGTTAGAATAGTAGCTTATATTAGTATAAGGCCGCTATATAATAGCTTATAAGTAGTAGGCGTAGCTAGTTATTATTATTATAATAGTTAAGATAAGATAAGAAATAGGAATTAACTTATATAGTTAACTATTATACTACTAGGACTTTCTTTATATAAATTATATCTTATTCTTTTACTTATCCTTTCTATACTTAGGAAAGGTTATACTTATAATACTATTAAGTATATAACTATTATAAGAGACTATATAAAGTAAGATCTTAGATTTAAAGAGAATAGTATATAGAACGCGATAGTATATATAATAGGTTTATATAATATATTAATTTACTACTTATATACTACTTAAATATATCTATCTACCTTACTTATATTCCTTATATAAGGAGTATAACTAATAATATATCTCTAGGTATTATAAGTACCCTAAGATATACGTAGTATAACTACTTTAAGTAAAATAGATCTATCTTATTTAAAGATTATATAATATATATTTAATTATTATAATATATAAATAGCTATTAATTATACTATTAATATTAATATTTAATTTATAAAAGTTAATATTTTAAATTTTACCGCCCGTCTAATAAATATATTTTAGCCTAGCTTTAGCCTAATATTAGGCCAATTCTTCCTTTATACCTTGTTTATAATTATTTCCTTATTGAACTAGCTATTATCTATATTTATATTCCTTAACCTACTTATCTATAACCCTAATACTATTTAATAGAAAATCTAAGTTATAGATAGTATTAAATTAATCCTAGTTAATATAATTATTTATATAGAATCTTATATATTCCTTATTTACTAGTACTAGATATATATTATAAAGTATATAAGATAAATTATAAAAATACTAAATACCTAGAAGCCTTAGGTTTTAGGACCTACTTAATAGTTATATCCCTACTTTAAGTATTTTATATACCTTATTTATTACTCTACTATTAATCTAGCGTATTACTTTAATAAATACCCCTATATATATTTATAATCTTCTATCCTTCTTAAGTCTTTTATAATTAAGGATAGAAATAATAAGTTATAATTATTTTATATATTTACTACTTCCTTTTATAGATCTTATAACCTTATATCTAATATTAGGATTAGTCTCTTATACCTAGATATAGTTATACTACTACCCTTTCCTCCTATACTAGTATAGAGTATATTAGACCTTTTCCTACTAAAGGTAATTTATATCTAAAGAGTCCTTACTATTACACTTCTAATAGGTTAAAGACTAATAAATTCTAATAAAATAGTAATTTACTTATATTAAATCCTTCTTGTATCTATTAAGTTTATTACTATTATATAACTACCCCTTAAGTCTATTTTAATTTTCTTAAAGGAAAACTATTAATATATTTATAAGGCCGTTATACTTAAATTCTAGATTAGCTAGTACTTATAAGACCTTCTATTATTACTTATAACTATATTTTAGATTATATAATATTATTATATCACCTTTAGGAATTATTATTATTATATATATTAGGTCTTAAGTAGTAGTAGAATATCTATTACTTATTTATTAACTTACGCTTAAAGTAGACTTTATCTTATTATAAAGTATTATATTATTTATTATAATAAGGTTTTAATAGTATATATTATAACTTAAGATTTAGTACTCCTAGCCTTCTATCTTATTTATTATAGGAAAGAAGGATTTAAGTAGAACTTTATATATAGCTTTATTATAAGCTATATTAAAACTCTATATACTATTATATAAGTAAATAAATATAGTATAATATATTATAATATATAGTTTAAGGATATTAAATTAGGTTTTATTACTATTATTATTATCTAGGGTTATATTTAGGGTTAATACTTTATAAAAACTATCTTTAAGTAGTTAATCTAATATAATATATATTATATATAAGTTAAGGTATTCTTATTATAACTTTTATATATTACTAGTATAATAAAGTTTATAATTACTTAATTATAATAGATCACGGAGTCTTACTTTCTAGCTAGTAGAAGTACTATTACTAGAACTAGTTAATGTATTATTACCTTCTACTTATTACTACTCTACTACTTAACCTTATTAAAGTATTTAAAGTATTTCAAGCTAGTAAACCTAGGGACTTAATAAAACTATTTATTAAGCTAAATTAATATTATAAACTCTACTACCTTTTTCTTATCCTTTATACTCCTTTTCCTTATAGTTTTCCTACTTATCTTAAGGATATCCTCTATTAGGGTTATATACTAGTTAATTAGTCTTATAACCACCCCTTTAAATAATTAATATAAGATATTAATATCTATTAGTATATAAATATTATAGTATTTATACTTCTAGGCCTAATTTACTACTAGATATATTATTATAGTCTTTCCTACTTACTTTAGATTAGATAGTTACTTATAAAGTTTAGCTTATATATATTTATAGCTTTAGTATTTCTATTCTTTTATAAGATTACTTTAATTATTAGGAGGTACTTTATAAATACTAGAATATTAATTTTTCTTAATACTTATAATTAAGACTTACTCTTTATAATCTACTATTATACTATTAATAATTAGGTAGTAGTATCTTATAAAGCTATTTATATAGTAAATATTTATACCTATCTTTATAAGACTCTTAAATACTACTTTAATTAGCTATAAATTACCCCTATTTAGCCTAATCTAGCCTATAAGTATTATAAGTAGATTAAATATATATTTAAAAATTTACTTTATTAATAAGTAATAAACCTCTACTTATAAGTATTTTTAATATTCCTTTCTAATCTTTATAATTATTATTAAGTTAATAAGAATTAAGCTTAATCTTATTTAACTCTATCTAGTTAATCTATTAAGATTTCTAATTATTATATATACTAGTTATAAGCTCTAGTCTTTATAATATTATAATATTTAGGTTTTATTAGTAGTAATAAGAATTAGGATAATTATAATACCTTTTAATAGCTTATCTTATATTTTCTACTACTAGTCCCTTATATATATCTTATTATAAACCTAAGTATTATTAGGTATTCTAAGCTAAATTAGGGTATAAATTAGGTTACTTAAGAAAGGTTTATATCTAAAGAGAAAGTAGATAATATTTAGTATATCTTAGTAGTAGATAGTATATTCTATAATTATAAGACTACTTATAAGACTTAGGACTATAAAGTAGTCTTTAACATATTAATCTTTATAGATACCCTAGGGAATATAATATATTTATACCTACTATTTAATAATATTATAAAAATTAAGTTACTCTTATATTAATCTTAAATATATATTCTAGTAGAAAGTATTAATACCTCCTTTAATAACCTTAGCCTTAGTTAACTACCTTATAAAGGTATAATCTATCTTATCTTAAAAGGGCTAGTAGGAATTATATAAAGAGGAGAGTATCTTATTATAATAGTTATAATATACCTTACTATCTATTTTAAGGATATCCTTAATAGGCGTTCTAGCTCTTTTAGCCTTTATAAATTCTTAAATTATAAGGGATAAAGATATAGATTAAATATATTTATAATTTGAAAGGATAATTTTAGTACTAGGAAGTTAAGGCTAAGAAAAATTAATACTAGGTTATTTATAAGTATAATATTACTACTAATATTACTACTTATATTTATATACTCTAGTATAGCCCTACTATCTTTATTCGCCTTTAAAAACTCTAATATATCTAGATATATAATAGTATCCCTAGTCTTATTAATCTCTAAATCTATTATAATTTATTTATAAAGTTAATTAATCATATCTTTATCTAGGTAGGCCTTAGGCCTAGGGTCTCTCCTACGCTTTATACCTCGCGTTATAAGATATTAGTTAAGATACCTTATTAATAATCTAGCTATTTTAGTAATAAAATTATATATAAGATAGGAGTAATTTATTATAACTCTCTTTTATATTAAGGAAGTTAAGTTATACCTTAAATATATTATATAACTTATAATACGCGTTAATATTATATCCTTTATTATACTAGCCTTAAGGTTATTATTATATAAATGTTAAGGTATAAAGCTACTTATATAGTAAGTCTTAACCTAAATTTAGGCTAAATTTAAGCTAGATTTTACCTAGTTTTAATTTACTAAGATTAGATCCTTCTTATCTTAATAACTAGATATTTCTAATTATATCTATTAAATTATTATACCCTAAGGTATTTATATATACCTTATAATAGATAATATTAATTTCTTATAAGTACTAAATAGTAATATAGAGTTATTAATATTAATATTACTAGTACCTTCTAGGGAAATAGGGGGACTAGCCCTTAAAGATATATAGTAACCTTTGAATTTATAAGGCTTAATTTAATCCTCTTCCTTTACTTTAAGCCTAACCTCTTCCTTATATCCTTTATTATATCCTTTATCTAATAAATATAATTAGATTAATAAGTTAAGTAACTAGATAGCTAATCTAAAATAAGTAGTATAAGCTTTATAAGAGGTAGTAGTTAAATTAAGTAATAAAGCTAGTATTTTAGCTAGAGTAGCTTAATATAATATAAGGGTAATTATACTTAATACTAGTAGAAGGAGTAATTTAAAAAGGGATAGTACTTTAAAATAAAGTAGATTTAGTATTAAAAATATTAGAATAATATCCTTTATAATTAATTTAGTATAAGAAAAGATTTTATAATAATATAACTCCTTTAACTTAGTATAAATTAGGTAAACTTATATAAAAATAAAATATCTCTATCTTATTACCTAATTTAAGTTAATTTTATTAAGGTTTATATTATTTATAAAGTAATATCTTATCTTAGTTTACCTTCTATCTATAAACTACCTTACCCTCCCTCCCTCTCTCTCTATTCCTCTATTATTATACCTTTAGAATTTTATATAATATTAGTTAGATAGGTATTCTTATAATATTATATTTACTCTTATATATATATTAATATTTACCTAATATCTACCCTAATTATAAGTACTCTTAAGTTATAAAGTAACTTTAATTATAAAGAAGGGCTATTAAAGAATATATAATTTAAGGAATATATTATAAGTATATACTTAATTACTTATAAGGTAATAGTTAGTAACCTCTTTATTATAACTATTAAGCTTATTAAGATAAATAATATCTTTATAAGTAGGTTTTTAAGGTTATCTTCTACTAGGTTAGACCTTAATAAGTTATGGAAGGTATATAGCCTAGCCTTTATTTTATAATTTAGAGAGAAGCTTAAGATTAAAGGATATTTTAATATTTATTTTAGAATTATATTATAGTATATTAATATATATATTTATACTTATAAAGTTAAATACTATTTCTTTAAATATTTCTAAAGAAGAGTTAATTAGAAGGGAGGAATAAAATACTCCCTTAAGTCTTAAATAAGAATCTACTATTAATCTCTACTTAAAATCTCCCTCTACTTAGGCGCTTAAAGACTTTAAGTTTAATTATAAGTTATTTTAAATAATTATAATTATAACTTTATATAAGGTTAGAGTAGGGATTATCTTAAAGTAGGATAGGGATAAAGTATTAATACTTATTAATCTCTAATATAAGAAATTTTAAGAGAGACTAGAGTTAAGATATATAATTAATAGTATATCCTAACTTACTTTATTTTATAAAGTTAATAATTAGCTTATAAATATAATAAATAATAAGGATTTATAAACTACTACCTATTAATATCTAATATAAGGGTAGAGATTTATAAAGATCTTAGTTATAATATAAGATAATATTAGTTAGCTAAGTCTTATACCCTTAATAATATATATTAACTTATAAGTAGTAAATATTAAAGAACCTCCCTTTTAATTATTTTAACTAGCCTTATATATACTTCTTTTAAGTCTAGTATTTATTAATATTTTTATAAAATATAAAGGAAGTATATATTATAATAGTATCCTAATTTATTTATAAACTTATTTATAAAGGTTATATCTAAGTAAGTTACTTTCTTTTTCTCCTAGGCTCTTAACCTTTAATTTATCTTAATATTTATATTATTAATTAGGTCTATTTAAGTACTTATATTATTTATTATTACTATCTAATTATAATTAAGTATAATAGCTATTACTAAGTAAAAAGGTTAATATAAGAGTATAAGTAAGGTAGGAGGAGAGTAAGGATAAAGACCTTATATAATATTAATATAAATAAAAGTAGAAGTTAGATATAGCTATTAAGTTAAGTATACTATTATTATTATTATTAAGTAAGAAGTCTTTACTTAATCTTAATCTATATATTATATTAAAGCTAGATATTAAAGAGGAGGGTAATAGAGAGTCTATTTAATCTAATATAAATCTTAAAGATTAATAAGTTAGGCTCCTCTTTTATAAAATTATTATAACTAACCTTCTTAAATTCTAGTAGTCTAGGGATAACTAGTTATATAAGTATCTTTAAGGTAATATATAATTATACGTAGCTAGATTCCTAAAGATCCCTAATTTTAATTTAAATATAAGTAAAACTATTATAATACTCCTTAAAATACTTAAACTTTTATACTACTAGTAGTAGCTTTATATATTTATTATAATACTTCTTAATATTAGGGCGCTAGGCTATTTTAGTACCCTTATTAGAGATAAAATAGGATTAAGTAAGGTAAAATTATTAATCTTAACTTAAATACTCTCTAGCTAATCTCTTTATATTAAGATATAGAAAGCTATTATATTAGTTATATTTTATTATTAATTATAATAAAAGTAGGAGAAAATCTATTAGAAATAGCGCGATAAACCTAAAACTTATTAGTATTATAAAGAGGGGGCGGCCTTAAGATCTAAATATCTTATAAATAATTAATTTTACTAGTATCCTTATTAATTAGAGTTAGAATATTTTAATATTTATTTTATATATAAATTAATAATATTCTTTATACTAAGTAGTAATATCTTAATATAACTTATAAAGCTTAATACCCTTATTAATTTTAAAATACTAGGTATCTAACTTATTAATAAGTATTTAGGTATTACTAATTAAAGTCTTACTTTAACTAGGGATATTATATAAAAGATTAAGATTATTAAAGATAATAATAACCCTAATATATAGTTATTAAAGAAGGGTAAGGTTATTTACTTAAAGTAATAAGGCTTCTTAATTACTTGAAGTACTCTATTCTAGATTCTTATTATATAATAAATATAGATTAAGAGATTTAAAAGTAGCCTTATTAATATATATTAATAAACCTATTAAAAGAATAAGAAAAAGGTAATAGATAAGGAGATAGTTTAATACCTCTATTATAACTTAGTAATTATTAATAAGAGTTATATTATAAAGAATACTAGCTAAGGGCCTTAGAAGATCTTATAAGAAATAAAATTAGATTAACTAGAATACTACTTCTAATCTACTACCTTAAGTAGTATAATAATTAATTTTAATCTAATAGATATTATAAGGTTTATAGATATTATTAGTAGTATTAAGTAGGACTACTTTAATTATAAGTATTACGCGTTCTTTAATAGTAGGCTTATAAGCTTAAGTAAGAATATTAATAAATTAATAAAAAACCTAGGGGATATAAATATTATAAAACCTACTTATAAGTCTATTAAGATATTTACTACTCTTCTTCTAGACTTCTTTATTAGGAGGTATAAGGAGAGTTAATAGAATAAATAGCTACTTATAAAGTTAAAGCTACTTTATAAGAGTTAAGTAAGGAGTAGATTTCCTAATAAATACTAGGCGGCCTTTAATAGGGTAATAATATAATAGAAGTAATTAAATAAAGCTTAGCTAGAATAAAAGTAGATAAATTAAAGGGAATAGTATTAGAAGTTAAGGATATTTAGGGAGGTAAACTCTAAGATACTAATAATAATAGATATTAAATTTATATTTACTATTATAAGGATATTATAATTAACTAGTAATCTCCTATTCTTATATATAATTATTTATAAGATTAAGTAGAAGTTCTTAAATAATATAATCTAGAAGATATATTAAAATAATAATACTAGGCGTATAATAGATAGTTATATACTTAATAAGTATTATACTAAAATAATAGTAGATTATCCTAAAATTTAGGATATTAATTAGATTTTATAAAAGTATTAATACTTATATATCTTAATTCTTTCCTCCTTTTTAAAGACTACCTTTATAATAGAAAGAGTAAGTTCTTCTTTTACTTAAGACCTATTATTATTAATATATTATATCTTAGATCTTTTTATATTATAAAAATATCTTTATATCTTTAATATATTATAATAAATATTAACTCTACTAATCTAGTATATTTATAAATATAAGAATCTTTATAAAAGTTTATATATATATTTTAGACCTTTAAAGAAGTAAAATATAGTAAAGGAGGCCTTTTAATAAGAAGTAAACCCTAATATAAGTAAATTAAAATATAAAGATTAATTAGATATATTAATAGGGTTAATAAAGATAATAAAGATTATATTAATACTTTATAAAGTTAATATTATAATTATTATAAAGCCTATATATAATTTAAGCTTATATCTCTAAGTATTAAAGTAGGCTTATTACTTAGGGTAGAAGGAGGATATATATTATTATATTCTCTATTTAAATATACTTATTAAGTAGGTAGTTAAAGAGGAGTAAGTAAAGAAGTTTAAGTTTTTAAAGGATACCTTTAAAACTGTAGAGGAGGTTAAAGTTAAAGATAGTAAGGGTAGTAATAAGGGGGGTAGTAAGGGTAGTAGTAATAGTAATAAGGATAAAAGGTTTAAAGTATAATTAAAATATATTAGATATATTTTAATAAATCTAGTTAGATTTATAATTACTATATTAGCTTATTTAAATACCTAAGTTAGGTTAAATTTAGCTTAACTTCTACTTAAAAGCTTATATTAAGTATTAATAAGCTAGCGCGTATTATCTATTAATATATTATTTAAATTTATTATTAATCCTCTTATAACTACCTTATATCTTTCTTTAAAGTACTTTAATATAGGTATTAATAAGCTCTTAATATTAGTTAATTTAGTATTACTTAATTTAATATTACCTAATTTTACCTAATTTCACTTAGGTTCTATATTATCCTTAAGGTTATAATTCCTCCTTATTAAAAGCTTATTATAATATAGACTTACTACTTAACTAGAGTTACTACTTCTCTTAAATATTACCTATTACTATTAAGATACTTATAAAAGGTATCTTAAGTTATTACTTTTATTACTACTTTTTACTACTTTTTACCTTATTCTCTATTATAAATATAAGCCTACTTAAGTTAAAAGATAATTATAAGTATAAATAAGAGTTATTAATAAATATATAATTAAAGAAATATATCTTAGGTATATACCTATCTAGTTATATATAAATAATTAATAACCTCTTTAATATAATTATAAAGCTTATTAAGATATATAATATTCTTATTAATAGGCTCTTAAGCTTATTATCTACTAGATTAAAGCTTAATAAATTATAAAAGGAGTATAATCTAACCCTTACCTTAGAATTTAAAGAGAAGCTCCCTATTAAAGGTTATAAGTAAGGTATTATTAAGTTATACTATTATATACCTACTTATATAAGTATACTTATAAAGCTAAATACTAGTTCTTTAACTATTTTAAAAGAAAAGATATTTAAGAGCTAATTAAAGATAGAAGTAGTAATATTAAATATATTAAATAAAAACCTACTTTAAATCCTCTTATATATTATCCTCCTTTTAAATAGGTATTAAAAGACTTTAAATTTAATTATTAACTATTTTATATAAGTATAATTATAACTCTTTATAAAATAAGAGCTAGGATAATTATAAAGTAGGGTAGAGATAAAGTATTACTACTTATTAATCTCTATTATAAGAAACTTTAGTCTAGACTTAAAGTAAGATATTTAATTAAAAATATATTTAAACTTACTTTAATATATAATATTAATAATAATATTTTAGGTATTATAAATAATAAGTATTTATAAACTACTATCTATTTATATATAAAGTAAAGACTAAGAAATATAAAGATCTTAATTATAATATAAGATAATATTAGTTAGCTAAGTTTCCCGCCCTTAGTAAGATATACTAACTTATAAGTAGTAAGTATTAAATAATAAGCCTCTTTTAAACCCTTTAAACCTCCCTTAATATTACCTCTTACTAATCTAATATTTATATTAATTAGGGATCTTTTAATATCTAGCTATTATAATTACTTTATATCTTACTTAGAGGTAAATCCTTTAAGTTTAAAGTTATATAAGTTACTTTTATTCTCCCTTAAGCTTTAAGTCTTTCCTTTATCTCTATATTAATATTAATAATTAGATCTTACTAAGTATTTATATTACTCCTTTTAACTATATAAGTATTACTCTAATAATAGTATAACCTAGTAGTTATTATATAGTAAAAAGGTTAAGAAAAGTTTATAATAAAAGTAAGAGGAGAGAGGGGATAGAAGATATTATATAATATTAATATAAATAAAAGTAGAAGTTAAACGCGTATATTAAGCTAATAATATTAAGCTAATAATATTAAGCTAATAATATTAAGTTAAGAATATTACTATCTTCTTCCTCTACCCTATTTACTCTTACTTAATCCTACTATTTAATATAATAGAACCCTAAACTTAAGTAAAGTTAGATAAACTTAAGGAGAGTAATAGATATTCTAATATTAATAATATAGATATTAATACTTTATATATTAGACTTATCTTATATAAAATCTTCTTAACTAACCTTCTTAGATTTTAATATTCTAGGGATAATTAATTATATAAGTATAAGTAAGATAAAATTTAGGTATATATAACCTAATTCCTTAAGCTCCTAGAGTTCTAGAAGAGTATTAATATAAATACTCTATTACTATCTTAAATATCATACCTTTATACTACTAATAATACTTATATATTCTTATTATACTACCCTTTAATATTAGCTTATTAAGTACTCTTAAAATATAAAATAAGATTAGGGAAGGTAGGATTTATAATTTTAATATATAAGCGCTTTAATTAATTAATACTATATTAAGGTATAAGAAGCTATTAGATCTATAATTCTTTATTATTAATTATAATATTAATTATAAAAAATACTTTAAGAATAGTATAAGAAACTTAAATATTATTATTATTATAAAGATAGCGCGGCCCTAGGAATTAATATCTTATAAAAAGTTAGTTTTATTATATCTTTATTAATTAGAGTTATAAAGATTTTAATACTTATATAATATATATATTATTAATATTCTTTATACTAAGTAATAATATCTCTTTATAACTAGTAGAACTTAAAGATCTCTTAAGTTTTAGTAATTTATATATTTAGCTTATTAATAAATATAGGGGAATAATAAATATAAAGCTTACTTTACTTATAAATACCTTACTAGATATAAATATACTTAGAGATAGAAGATACCTTAAAGTATAATTTTTAAAGAAGGGTAAGGTTACTTATATAAGATAATAAGGCTTCTTAACTACTTAAAGTACCTTAATTTAGAATCTAATTATATAATAGATATAAATAAGATCTAAGAAAGTATAAAACACCTTTACTAAGATATATAAGTAGATATATTAAAAGAAGGAAAAGTTAATAAATAAAGAGATAATTAGCTACCTCTATTATAGCTTAATTATTATAAATAAAAGGTATATTAGGAAGAATATTAGGAAGTATTATAAAGGATACTACTAGATATAGAAATAAATAGACTAAGATATTACTTTTAATTTACTACTTTAAGTAGTATAATTATTAATATTAATCCCGCTAATATTATAAGATTAATAGATATTTTTAATAGTCTATTCTTAAAAGCTAGGCTTATAACCTTAAGTAAGACTATTAATAAATTAATAGAAAGCCTAGGAGATATAATTATTATATTAACTATTTATAATTTAATTAAGACCTTTATTAATCTTCTACTTAGCTTCCTTATTTAGAGGTATAAGTAGAGTTATTAAAATAGAGAGCTACTTATAAAACTTAAGTTATACTAGTAATAAGTATAAAGTAAATTCCCTAAGAAATATTAAGTAGCCTTAAATAGGAATATAATATAATAGAAGCTATTAAGTAGAGCCTAGTAAGAATAAAAGTAGAAGAATTAGAGTAATTAATATTAGAAGTTAAAGATATTTAAGGAGGTAAATCTTAAGATACTAATAATTATAGATTTTAAATTTATAATTAATATTATAAGAATATTATAATTAAGTAGTAATCTCCTATTCTTATATACTATTACTTATAAGGCTAAGTAGAACTATATAAATAAGGTAATCTAGAAGATATATAAAGACCTTAAAACTACGCGTATAAAAAAAGGTTATATACTTAATTAATTCTAATTATAAATTATAGAATATTACCTAGAGGTTTAATAAGTAGGAATAATCTAGTAAAGCTACCTTAGTAAGAGTATTATAATAATACCCTTATTTATAAAAACTATCCTTCTAATATAAAGAGTAAGTTCTTTAATTACCTAAATATAAATAAAGGTATAGAATCCTACTTAGCTTCCTCTTTACTTTAAGAATATCTTTATATCTTTAATATATTATAGTAAATATTAATATTTATTAATCTAATATATTTATAAGTTTAAGGATCTTAACTAAAGTTTATATATAGAGTTTAGAGTTTTAAAGGTATAAAAGGTAGTAAAGGAAGCCTATTCATAGAAGAGAGACCTTAAATTAAGTAAGCTACTTTGTAAGGAATAACTAAATATACTAATAGTATTCTTAAAGATAATAAGAACTATATTAACCCTTATAAAGACTACTATTATAATAACTATAAACCCTAATATTTAATTTAATCTTATATTTATAAGTACTAAGATACTATTAATATCCTAGTTATATAGAATAATTAATATTATATATTATACTTATATATAGAGCTTAATACTACTATTTATAAGACTTAGGTATTTATAAGGTTAAATATTTAAAGGTAGAGTAATATATATTTATATATATTATTCTATTAAAGATAACTTAGGTAGATTTAAGCTAGATTAAGGTAAAATATAGTCTTAATCTTATAATAAGATACGCTTTTAATAGAAAGTTAATATAAAAGGATTTATTTATTAAAGTTAGGTTAAAATTAAGTTAAGTTAAGCTAGAAAATTTTAACATCTATATTAATAAGTAGTAATTAATACTTCTCGAGACTTATAAGTAGGATATTCTCTATCTTATAAAATTAGTAATTATAACTCCTACTTAAAAATACCCTTATAAGCTTAATAAGAAGTAGGTATAAAATACTTTATATCTATTAAATAATAGCTATTAATAATTATATTAGACTATTAATATAATTAGGTTTACTATCTCTAGGCTACCTATTTATTATACTATTATATAGACTAGCTTAAAGCTTCTCTACTAGAAAGAAGATCTTATATTTAAAGGATATAATATAAAGATTAGTAAGGATATAATAAAGATTAATACTTATATCTTAGAGCTACTTAAAGTCCTATTTATAAAGAATATAATAGTAAAGCCTTTATACTCTAAGTATTAATATTTAAGAGGTAAAGTCTTCTTCTTACCTAACATTACTCCTCTTAAATCCTAGGATATTATTATCCTTATATTTAGGGACTACTTACCCCCTCTTACTTATAAGTAGATTAATAACTTTAAGAGGAATTTCCTAGATCTTTACCGCGGTTATAATAGTATTATTATAGAGTATAAGCCTATAATTATTATAAGAGAGGCTAATAATATTAATATAATTATTAAATATTTCTAGTAAGCTAGTAATAAAGTTAATACTTAATTATAAATAATTATAATTATCCTATTAAATAAGGCTTTAGATATATATTACCGCGTAAAGAAGAATTATAACTACTACTTTAAGGTTATATTATAATATATATAGGCTAGTTATATTATTAAAAATACTTCTTAATATTACTTAAATATCTTAATAAAGTTTAATTATAAGCTAGGAGGTACTATATTAGTAATTAAAGTAGTAAGTTAGCCTTAGCTAGTAAATATATATTTATTAGCTAACTATTCCTAGAAAATACTATACTTTATTATTCTTATTATAATTATTAAAGCCGACGTCTCTTATATAGTATTAGGTCTTAAGTAAGCGTTTATAACTATTATAACTATCTTACTTAATAAGACCTACTCTTATTATAATATAGCTATCTAGTCTAATAGTTCGCTTATTAAGATAAGTACTAGGATTAATATTACTAGTATACTTCTTCCTCTTATAAATTAGTAGATTAAGAATATTAATTATAACTAATTACTAAAATATATTTACTATTTCTATAATAGTATTTTTAAAGCGTAGTATATTAATACTTTAAAAGATAAAGTTATAAATATAAAGCTTATTTTTAATTAGCTTAATAATAAGGATCTATCTTATATAATAAGTTTATACTAATTAATTTATTTATAATAAAGACTAATCCTTTATATAATATAAGTTTACTATTATTATAGCTAAGAAGTAATATTATATTTACTTCCTTCCCCTAGTAGGTCCTATATCTAATAAGAATAGAAATCTAGTACTAGGGGTTATTATTAATAGGGATATTACTTACCCCTTTAATAGTAATATCTACCTCTACTTATATTTTATAATTTAGGGTATAGCTTAGCTAATATATTACTTAATTATTATAAATAAGATAGGTATTAATATTAATAATACCTAGGTAATACTTTATAAGTCCTACTATTAATATTAGTAAGCTACTACCCCTATCTTATTATATATAATAATCCTAGCTTTTAGAGATAAGGTATTAATTATTAATAGTCCCTACTATCTATTATACTTACTTAGTATCTAAGTAAGGAGAATCTAATATTAATATAATATACCCTAACTATATAAAGCTACTTATAAAGTATACCTAGTATCCTAGTAGGGAGGTATCTTTATACTTAGCTAAGATAAAGTTAGAGACTAAATAGCCTAAGCTACTACTATTTATACTTATAAATAATAATTATCTAGGTATATAATTTATTTAAGACTACTTTTCTAGTACTTTAAGTTACTTTATATATATTAATAGCCCTAATATATTAATTATTAATAATACTAGTAAGTATATATTTTCTCTACTAATACCCTATTATAAGTAAATATAACTTACTATATATACTAGCTCTCCTAGTTATTTATAAATATTTATATATATTATATATACTTTTCCTAGTATAAATAGTAATTATAGATAGGAAAATAACTAGTAATTAAAATATTATATTATTAAAATTATTTACTATTTATTATCCTTTTATTTAGGGTATAATATAATATATATATTACTCTATTATTATAAATAAGATAAGTATTAATATTAGTAAGTTTTAGGTTATAATAACTAGGACTAATATTTATAAGATACTTCTTTCTTATATAGATTAATAGAATAATAATAGTAGTAATATTAAGTATAAATATTAAAAAGAGGGTTAATATGAGTAATAGCGCGTTTAAGCTAAATTTAGGCTAAATTTAAGCTAAATCTAGGCTAAATCTAGCCTAAACGCGCTATTAAATATATTATAAAAGTTAATTAGCTTTTATTTTAATTCTTATCTTCTCCTATCTATCCTTTCTTTATTTAATAATCCTCTATTATTAATATAATAATTATTATCTATATATTATTCTTCTATATATAAATATAACCCCTTCCTTAAATAAATAAAAGTTATCTTATTTAGAAGTATATAGACTTCCTTTTTAGTCTAGATAAACTATATATATAGCTAATTAACCTATTTATCCTAGGATAAATTTTCCTTAGATAACGCGCTTTCTAATTATTTAGAGCCTCTAAGGATAGGAGTAAAGTATTAAAGGACTTATACTATTATTAATAATAATAACCTAGGGATATTACTATTATAGATATATATTATAATATACTATTAACTAGTAACCTTATATAATACTTATTAGTATCTTAGTCCTCCTTAGTTATTTTATATAATAATAAGAATAAAAAAATAATAAGTATAAACCTTACTCCCCTTAATCTTAATTATAATTATAAGGGAGTATACTTACATTAAGTTTAAAGTATTCTAAAGGCTCTAATAGAGACCCCCTATTATTAATATCCTCTTATCCCTTATAAGTACCTAATTATAATAATCTATTATATAGGGGTTAATACCTTTAAGGTTAGATACCTTTAAGGTTAGATACCTTAATACTCTAAATAAGTTTTAACTCTAGGGTATAAAGTAGTTATAATAAATATAGTATTATATATCTAGGTAATTATAATTATAAGTATTTATAATAAAGGATATAGGTTATAAGCTAATATATAATAGAAGGTATAACTAAGTATATTAATTAGGAAGATTTAGATAAAGATTATAAGTTATCTTAGAAAGGTAGAAGGATAGTATAACTATAATTTTTATAAAATACTAGTATTATAAGAGGTAAGGAAAGTTAGTATCTATTATATTAAATCTAAGTTAACTTACTTACCTTAAGCTAGATTTATAATAGAATTAGTAAAATCTATAATTATATAATAGAGAAGGCTTAAGATATTATATAAAGCTATTATATCTTTATTAGTAGTTATAATAAGTATATAAAGATACTCTTAAAGAGAAAGGCTTTTCTAAATATTAATATCTATAATATAGGTTCTTAAATTAAATCTAGGACTTTTATTAACCTAGTCTTAGCTAAAGCTATTAAAGGCTTTCCTAAGTAATATAATTACTAAGATAATTACTTCCCTATTTTTCCTTAGTAATTATAGAAACCTAGGAAATAATGAACTAATAAAGTATATATTTAATTACTTAATATTAGAATTAATAATTCTAATATTAATAATAATCTAGTATATAATTAAGGAATATTAATATAATTTATAATAGATAGTAAAGTTTAAGGGTTAGATTATTAAGAGTATAAGCCTTTAAATTTAAATCTTAAAAGCTACGCTAATAGGATCTTTAAAACCCTTTAAATAAATTAAGGAGATATAATACTATTAAAGGATAGATAGATAAGAAGTAATTAAGATTATATTATATACTATTATTATCTAAATTTTAGGTATAAAAGAAGACTATAATAATAAGGAAATTATAAACTTTATATTTAAAGACTTACTTAATAACTTTAATAACTTAGATTATAAGCTAGACTCTAATAATCTAATCTAAGGATAATATTATAGTTTAGATAGTACTCCTATTAGTAGAAATAAAAAGGGGCCTTTAATTAGTAGATTAGAGTTAACTTAAAAGGAAAGTTAATATATTATTAGATTTAAATATAAGATAATATTAAGTAGTAGGCTCTATTAAATAGTACTCTAATATATAATATACTAATAAGAGTATTATAACTAATATTAAGAAATAAAAGAAATATTAGATAATACTAGTAAAATATAAGTTAATAATATTTAGGCTTAAGTTAGCTTAAATTAGCTTAAGTTAGCCTAATATTAAGCTACCTTTCCCTCTTTAAGCCTAACTTCTCTTCTACCTTAGCTAATAGAGAAGTAGGTAGATAAAGAGGAATAGAAATAGAGGTAAGAGTAAGACTAAGAGAAGGCTATTTATAATAAAATATAACCTTAATTAGATTATAATAGCTAGGTATATTAATAATTTCTATTATACCTAGTCTTTATAAATAACTATAATTATAAAGTAAAAAGGCGTAGTAGCTATTAAGGATATTTATCTTTCCTAGGGTTATATATTAATTATACGCTAACTATTAATTAATAAATAGGCTACCTAGGATCCTACTAATATTAATATAAAGCCTAAGGTAGTAGGTAATAAGTACCTTATTAAAGTTAAAGGAGTAGTAAAGTAATAAAAGATAAAGCTAGGCCTTATATATATAACTTAGATAAAAAAGCTAGAGATAAAAAAGAATAATACTATTATATAATATTACTAAACTAGGCTACTAGAAACTATTATAAATAATAGTATAAGGTATTAAAAGTTCCTAAAATACACGTAGTTAAATAGAGAGGTTAAGTTAAGATTAAGTAATAATTAAGATTATAAGTCTTTATAATTATATAAATAATTTATTAATCTATTTATTTATTAAGGAGTAGTTAGAAATAATATTATATATATAAACTACTATAATTACTATTATAAGAGTAATATTACTATTATATTTTAACTTAATAATATTAGGGTTTATATTTATATTTATATTTTATACTCTACTATCTAGCTACTTAGAGCTAATAAGGGCGTTCTAACTTTAGGAGGAAATTATAAATTATAGGAAAAAACCTCTCTTATCTACCCTATTTATTATAATACTTCTAGGCCTTTAAATATTATATACTATCCTCTCCCTTATACTTTAAACTATCTTAATATTGAATCTTAATATTTATATACTCCTCTCTCTTACTAGGGCTACGCCCCTTTCTTTACTATTAATAGGTTTATACTCCTTTAACTACCCTCTTATCCTTCCTTATATAATTTAATTAATACTAGTAAATACCCTTAGCCCTCCTACTAGTCTATTACTACCCTAGCTACTCCTCTCTTATATTATTTAATATTAAGGTATCCTTTTCTATTTAACTTATAATATTAGGTTATTATAACTACTAGTTTAATAGAGGTCTTATAATACTTTTATTAGGAATTATTATATATCCTTTTTATAATATATAAGAGGGAGTTATTAGAGTTATTAACGGGGAGTATAAATATACTTTACTACTACTATTATATTACTACTAAAAAATACCTATAAAAATTCAAGATTTTTACTTAGGAAAAGTATACTTAAAAGTATAATTCTTTTATTTATTAGTAAGTAATAATAGTTATAAGGTAAATTTAAGTCTAAATATAATAGATATTTGTATAAACTTTTATAGATACTAAGACCCCCCTTAAGTATTATAGGAGATATAGGGTAAATATTACTAAAAATATTAATTTTAGATCTAAGGGATTATTTATAATAGTTACCTAGTACTAGAGTATTAATAAATAGTTATTAGGCCTACTTATATTATAACTCTATTATAACGTTACTATTTAGGACTAATAGAGTATAATTAAGTATACTATTATCGGACGACTTATTATATTAGTTATTATTAGGAAAAGATATTATTATTATTAAGATAGAAGTATTAAAAGATTAATACTATCTATTAAGTACCTAACTAATTATAGGATATCTAGTATAGTAAAATTCTAATCTATTAATAACTTCTACGCTACTAGACTATTTAACGTAATTTTTAAATTATTATATCCCTTATATTATAATATATCTTTTATACTCTTATAATAACTATTTATAGTTATACTAGATTTATCGCGTTAATATAAAGGAATCTATTAGATATAAGAGTTTATACGGCCTAGTATTTATCTAGTCCTTTAAAGTTTAACCGGCGGTATTTAATAAATTAAATAGTAGAATAGCTTATTTTTATTATTAGAAAGTCTAATATTACGGTCTAATATAAAGATATAACTATATAATTAAGTATAGTATTAGGCCGTTTTTATACTTCTAATATTATAATTAGTATTCTTATAGACTATTAAATAGCTATTAATAGGATTTAAATATTAATAATAAGTTATAATTAATATATTAGGGGTAGTTTATCTATTATCTAATAGTACCTACTTATATATAATATTTCTTATTATTTAGCTAGATATATATTTATAAGTTTTAAGCCCTAATAATATAGAGGTTTCCCTATCTTATTACTTATAATAGAGCTATATATAGTTAATTATAACTAAAAGTAGGCCTAGTTTATAAGTTAATACCTATATACTTTATTAATTAGCCTTATAATTTATTAATAGTTATAGTAAATACTAGTTAGATCGGGTACTACTTATAAATAAAGGGGGTAGGAATCTACCTATTATTTTCTTTAAATTATAACGGCGTCTTAAATAGTATTACCTTATTATTATTATAAGTACTACTTATAATCTCCCCCTTAAAGATACACTTACTATATCTTATTATTTATAATTATATCCTATTATATATATAGTAGATTAAGGTTCCTTAGTAGTATAACTAGTACGCCTAGCTTAATATATAGCTTATAAGATAGTAGGGAGGGTTTATAAAATATATAAAAGTACTTAGGGGGGAAGAGTTTATTATCTTCTTCTAATATAGTATAATTAATACTCTAGTATATTATTATATTACTAGGGATATATAATATTATCTTAGTATTAATACTAGTAATATCTTTATTAGTAATAGTAAGAATAGCCTATTCTAATAGATAAACCTCTAAGAGATATTTATCTTAATATTAGTATAAATATTCTTAACTAAATTATTAATAGTATTTCCTAGGGTATAACTATGTTTCTAATATAATATATCTTTATTAGTAGTAGGGCTTTTTTAGATATTAATACTATTATTAATAGTAAGGAGATTACTTATAAATAGTCCTATTTTATAATATATAGTATCTATTAGGTCGGGATTATTAAGTTATTTATTAATAGTAAGATTTAAATATATAACCTTATTCTAGAAATAGGCCTTCTAAAGATATACTTTAATAACCTAGCTACTAGATCCTCCTAAAATAACTAGGAGTATTTATTAGAAGTTATTATAAAAGTAGACTACCTTACCCTTCAAATAAGCCTAGTTATTATTATAAATATCTTAAAGGCTATAATTAATAGCTTCTATATTATATTAACTCTATATAAGAGACTTATCCTAAAAGATAATATAAGCTTACTTAATTAGCTTAATAAGATTAGTACCCTTCTTAATCCTATATAAGGAGGTAGTATTAGAGTCTAGGGGTATCTTAAATTATAAGTAAGTAGTCTAACTACCCTATAATAGTATTAATATAATATTAGAAGATACTACTATTAAAGTAACCTTTTACTAAGAATATAGCCTTTTTATAATAGTATTTTAAACTATTATCTTACTAGTCCCCCTAGTATTATTAAGGAAGAATAGTATACCTAGAGTATTAAATTTATTATTAGTATTAGTATTAATAGTAGTAATAATCTAATTAGTAGCGTAGTATTAGTTAGTATTTAGCCTATTTTATAAGACCTTAGCCTTATTAGGGGTAATTTAGTAAGATATTTCTTCCTATAAAAGTCTATTTAGAATGTTATTAAAATTATTAAATAGAATAGTTAGAATAGGTAGGCTATATTAGGCTAGATCCTTAGTATATTTAGGGGTTAATTAATATTCTAATTAGCCGTTAATTAGGTAAAGGGCGTACTATTTAGTAAATAACTATTACTTATAGTAATTATCTAGGATTTAAAGTATTAAAAAATCCTATTATAGGAGGTATAAGTAGTTATTTAAGATATACTCCTTATACTTATTTTATAAGGTAAGGGTGTTAGTAGGTTAGAGTTTAATTAATATTAATATAAAAAGACTACGTAGCTTATAACCTCCCTAAAAATCCTTTTACTTATTAAGGATCTTATTAGTATATCTATTATTTTTAGTTAACCTAAGCTCTACGTAGGCCTCCTTCTAACCTATTAGCTAGCTATCTATTATCTAGAGGTTATTAAATAATATAGCCCCCTTAATATAATAAAGGAGTAGTTAGTAATAGTAGAGATCCTTTATTTTTAGATTAATAAAATTAATACGCCTAAGAGTCTCCCTCTTTTTATAAATTTTCTATTATTTATTTCTTTTATTCTATGTAAAGAACTTAGGGAAATCTATATATAGATAGTTAAGTAGATCCCTTATAATAGCTAGATATTTCCCGTTTTATTTTATAAAAGTTAATAACTAACTATTATTATAAGCTTCTTTAATAAGATAGTTTATATTAAAAAACTCTATTAATATAGTCTAATAAAGCTTATTACTATCTATTAGCTTTTATTTAATAGCCTTATTAATAGCCTAGTTATTAGCTAGCTTAAAAAGGGTATACTATTAATCTAGGAGGTAGATTTATAAACGCTTAATATAAGGCTTTATAATACTTATATTAAATAAGAGTATCTTCTAGATAGCCTTAATAGACCTAATTTAGCGAGCGGACTAGTACTTTATAATCTTATCTACTAACTCCTCTTACTATTACGGCTAGCTATTAGGAGTAGGGTTATTATTATTACGCGTATAATTCCTAGTAAGGGAGATATTAGCCTAATTAGGTCCCTTATAAATATATTTATATAGATAGAAAATAGACTTAATAGAGCCGTAGATCTTAATATTAATATAGGTACTATATTTCTTTAATAGGTACGGGTTATAAGGGATAACCTACCTATTATTAATAGAGGAATTAGGTTTAAGGGGGCCGACTAGATATTTATAGAAAGGATAACTCCTATTAAATATAAAAGATATCTCTTAGTAAAAATTATTTAGAAAAGCCTTATTATAATAATTCTTCTCCTAGTTAAAATATCTATTACTAGGGACCCTAGTATAGTAATTATAAACTATATACTATAAGACTAACTCCTATAGTATATTATTATCCTATTAAGGGGGGATAAATACTTAAATAATACTGTTAATATTATTAACTATCTAGATCTAATCCTCTTCTTATATAATAAGGAGAATATAAGTATATAAGAGACCTTACTTCTAAAACTTAATAATATAATAGTAGCTTATATAAATATTAAGGATATATTACTTAAGGAGGTCCTCTATTAGCTCCTAGAGCTTCTAATTAAAGATATAGGTAATAAGATTATAATAGTACTCTAATATCTAACTAGGTTCTAGTAAGCTCTAAATATTAGGCTACTTAAGATTATATATAAAGGTAATAAAAAATTTAGATTTACCCCTTTTTTAGACTATTATTATAGCGTCTTATATTCTCGCTTTTATAGTACGTAGGCTTCCTAGTATTATTAATAGGAGGATAGTTACCTTACTACTAATATCTTTAAGCGAGATATCTAGATTAGTACTAAGCCTATCTATTAGGCCGGAGTAGTAGTCCGCTTAAATAGTCTATTAATTCTAATAATACTAATTTAGGTTATTAAGCTCTATTAATATCTAGATATTAATAGCCTAGTAGCTAAATAGATATCCGCTATTAATAGTATAATTAAAGAAATTAGTCTAGATTTAGATATTAATTAGCTGATTATTTAAATTATATTAACTACCCCCTAACTATTATCTAAATAATTTAAAACTATTTATAACTAAGCGGATTTAGGTCTAGAAAATAACTAGGGAAATATATTAAATAGTCTTACTTATATCTATTTTATATAAAATTATTATCTTATTACTTACTAAGACTTACTATAACCCTAAGGTATATACTCGCCGGTAATATACTAGTCTAGCTCCTACTTAGGGTTACTACTATCTTCCTACTCTAGTTTATTATTACTACTAATTAAGGTATACTAGGTAAGTATACTAGTAATATAGTTCTATTATAATATATATAGTAGATAGTCGCCTAGAAGCTAATAGCTAGCTAATAGAAGGCGGTTATATTATAACTATTTACTAAATAGAAATAGGAGTAAATATTAGAGGGCTATATAGGAAGGATATTAATTAGGGATTAATATAAGGCCCCCCTTAATAGTTTTAATATAGATATCCTACTTAATCCGGCCTCCTATAATATTATTAGGAGTTATTATAATATAAGTAACTTTTATAAAGGTAGGCTAATTATAAGTACCCTTATCCTATTATTTAGGATTTAGCTATTAGATATAAATACTTATAATATTAATAAGATATTATAATTTATCCTCCTTAAGGCGGTTATAATAGGATTTAAACCCCTAGATATATAGGTTAATAGACCGGAGGGTATACTAAGTAGAAGTAAGGGTATCTTAATTTAAATTATTAAAATATTAATAGTAAATATCTAGTTACTCTTATATACTATCTAGTATATAAATCTAAGCGAATTTTAGCCTAAGGCTATTATTAGTAATAAGAGGACCTATTAGATAATAAATAGACCCCTAGATCTAGAAGGTAATTTAACTAATATAAGTATTAATATTAGTTATACCCTTACTAATAAAGGCGAGATAATTATTATAACTAATAATATTATCTAAAAATTCTTTACTATATATAGTCCTCCTTCATATAGACTATCTATTAATAATATTATTATTTATATTACTAAGTAATTTATTAATAAATTATACCTTAAGCTCCGCCTCCTTTTAAGGCCCCTTAAGTAATAAGTTAATATTAGCTAGCTTATATAACTAGTTAGGGGATAGCTAATTATTCTTCCTACTATTATAATATAGCTATTAACTATCCCTTAAGTTACTATATTTATTTTTCTATAATAGTACATTATAGTATAGATATCTATTTATAAGGGTATTAAATAAATTATTAACTAGGTAGGGTACTATATCTCCCGCTATCTAGGGATCCCTATATACTTAATATCCCTAACCTAGTATCCGCCCCTAATATATATTATTCTAACGCCGGTATAAGCCTTATTAAATAGGGGGTTAATACTTAGTATTATCCTCTATATTAACCTCCTATTAAGTATACTAGTAACAGGTACGTTAATAGTATTTAAAGGGAGGCTAGGGAGTAATTTCTTAAAGCGCTTCTTTAAAGGCTAGGGGAGTAGGTTCCTAGGGGTTCCTAGGTAGAATAACTACTTAAATAGTTATATTAGTAAGGGCTATAAACTACTAGGGAGTAACACCGTAATTAAGGTAGGTATAAGGGCGAATCCCTAATAGTATTTCTCTAGGAGGTTCTCTTAATATAATATCTATTAGGTTAGCCCTAAGGATCCTAGATCTAACTTAGGTACTTATAGTAGTTATCTTTAAGTGTCTAGTACGCCTTATATTAGGATATCTTAATACATCTAGCTAGTACGATACGGCCTACTAGTAATATCCTAGCGGTATTAGTTCAGCTTCTTATTATCCTAACGGATATCCCTTTATCTAGATATCTAAGAGGCTAGGTAGCTTCCTTAAGGGGTATTTAAATAGTCCTCCCTCTACCTCCTTAAAAGGTAGAGATTAGTTCTTTTATAACTATAAAGTTACTAGAGTATTAAGTCTACCTTTATATTACTACCTACTTACTAGTAGTTTATACTATTTATTCTAGCCCTTAGGAACTAACCTTCTAGTTTAATTCCTAATAGTTCTAATCTCTCTACCTCTAAAGGGGGATAGTCTAGATTATAATAATATAGTAATATAAAGATATCTAATACTAAATAAGATAAAAATATATTAGAAGTCTATTATAATAAAATTAATATAATATTAGAGTCTAATATAAGAGATATTAAAGTAAGAAATAATATAGCTAATAATAGAATTTCTAATAAAACCCTTACTAGTATAATTATACTTAATAAACTTATTACTACTATTAAAGTTAAAGAAGAGTAGTTAATAAAAGAAAGAAAGCTTTAAGGTATCTAAGAAAGGGTAGCTTAATTATAAGTAGAAGTAGAAGTAGTTATACTAGATCTCTATTAGATTACTAGTAGATTATTAGGCGGGATATAATAAGGGTTAGGACTAGGCTTAATAGAGAACTAATACCCTCTAAATTAGGGTATTAATATATAAGGTATATTAGACCCTAGGGTAGGCTTTATACTTAATAGTTTTATCCTAAGTTAGTCTATTAGAGGCTAATTAAAAGAACTTAATAGTTAATACCCTAGAAGCCGCTTAAAGCCTAAGGACTTACCCTTTTATAAGGGGAAGAATATATATAAGTATAGGAAATAGTATTATATTATAAATATCGCGTTTTAATTAATACCTAATAAATTCCTAACTAAGTTTATAAAGGTTACCTAGGCTATATAATTCTTAAAAGGTAAACCTACTAAGTTATAAGATTATTATAAAAAGTTATTATTAGGGAGAGTAATTACTTAGGAGTACTTTACTTAGTACTTATTAAACCTTATTAAGGACCTAATAAACCGCTAGCTTTATAATATATAGTTATACTTAGATATATAATAGAACTCTAACTAATTAGTATAAAGCTTTAATATATATCTAAGTAAGATTAAATTATAAATCCCTCCTTTTCTAGAGGAATATTAGTAGATTAACTTCTTTATAAAGTTACGCCTAGACCTCTAAAAGGCCCTTATAAACTATTAAGACCTCCTTATAATCAAAGAAAGCCTAATTACCCTTACTACTTAATTAGAGAATAACTAGTAATATTATATTAGAATAACGGCGGGTAATAGTTATATTACTGAAAAAGGGGATTATTCTAATAGGTAGAATAAAGGTTAGAAGAGGAAAGGAAGTTAAGATAGAAGTATTAATCCTTTTATAAAAATAGGAAGTATTTAACCCGCTAGTAGTTATAATAAGTTATTAAATACTAAGGAAGGGTTAATATATTTTAATTATAAAAAGAAGGGCTATTATAATAAGGACTATTATAGGCCTAGGATACCTAGGAACCTAAATATAATACCTATTAATACTATTAAGAAAGGGACTACTAAATTAAAAAAAGGAAGCGCGCCTCTATTAGAACCTTAATACTAAGGCGCTTACTTATTAGAAGGGGTTTATTATTAGTTTATAATATTAATATTAATAGTTCTATTAATATATAAGGTATATAAGACTATATAAACTTCTTAATAAATATAAGAGTAGAGATTAATATTATCTCTTAAAACTTTACTAAGTAATATAACCTAAAACCCCTAGAGGGCTATTAGCTATTAATTCTTAAATAGATAAATAGATAAATAGTTAATTAATCTATTATTATTATATATACTAGATAGAGTATTATCTTATTAATAGCTAGGGATAGCTAGGTTAATATACTAGTATATTCTATATATTTAAGAAGAAGGGGTTATTAATTATTCTTAGTATACTAGCCTTATTAGAAGCTAGGGTATAAGTAGATCTAGGGAGTTAAAAGTAGTAATTTCTACTAGACTCTACTAGTATATCTATCCTAGAGTTATAAGTATTTATAAATACCCTTAAAGGCGAATTAGTAATTTATATTATTATTTATACTAAGTTATCCTAGGCGGAAACCTAGAGCTTTAAAGGTAAAGTACTAAAGCTACCTAAAAGTCTTTATAACTTTTTAGATGTCTTTTTAAATAAGGAGGTAGAATAACTACCCCTATTTAAGCCTAGGGATTATACTATTAATATAGATAGTTATAAGCCTCCTTATAAGCCTATCTATAATTTATTATAAAGGGAGTTAGAAACTCTATATATCTACCTAGATAATACTAAGTTAAAGGGTTAGATATAAGAGTCTACTAATCTTATAAGGGCTCCTATTTTATTTATATTAAAGAAGGATAGTAGCTTATAGCTATATATTAACTATTATAGGTTAAATAAGGTAATAATAAAGAACTATTATCCTCTCCCTTTAATTAGTAAAATACTTAATTACTTATAGGGTATAAAGATATTTACTAAGTTAGATCTTAAAGATACTTATTATAGGATTTATATTTATAAGGGTAATAAGTAGAAGATAGTATTTTATACGCGGTACGGCTATTTTAAATATATAATTATACTATTTAAGTTAGTAAATACCCTAGCTATATTCTAAGCTTATATTAATAGAGCTTTAATAGGCCTAGTAGATATTACTTATATAATATACCTTAATAATATTTTAATTTATTTAGAAGATATCTTAAGTTATAAATAATATATCTACTAGGTATTTAAGTAGTTATAAAAGTTTTAGCTTTATATAAATTAAAAGAAATATAAATTCTATATTAATTTAATAGAATTCCTTAGGTTTATTATAAGTACTACTAGTATATTAATAGATAGTTATAAGGTATTTACTATCTAAGACTAGCTAGTATTAATTATATATTAGGAAGTCTTAGTATTCTTAAGATTTATAAACTTCTACTAGTATTTTATATACTACTATTTATAAATAGTATCCCCTTTAACTAGCCTTTTAAAAGGTAGTAAGGATAGGAAGAAGTTAAAACTATTTATATAAGGTACTAGTAAAGAGAAGGTATTTTATAACCTATATTATACCTTTATAATTATACCTATCTTAATATATTTTAATCCTAATAAGAAAATTTAGATTAAAATAGATATATCTAATTTTATTATAATAGCTATCCTATCCTAATAGGATAATAATAGGGCTTAGTATCTAGTAGCTTTTTAATCTTGTAAATTAATACCTACTAAGACTAGGTATAAGATATATAATTAAGAGCTATTAGTAATTATTAAAGCCTTTAAGTAATAGTAATATTATATAGAAGGGAGTTATTATACTATTAAAGTACTTATAAACTATAATAATCTTAGGGGATTTATATAAGTAAAGTAGTTAAATAGTTATTAAGCTTAGTAGGCTATTTATTTAATTATATATAACTTTAATATTAAATATTAACCTAGTAAGAAGAATCCTATAAATACTCTATTATATAGACCTAATTATAATAATATTAAGATATTATTTAACTAGCTCCTGCCTACCTTATAAAATAAGCTAGTAAATTTAGGAAGTATTATCTCTAGTTAAAAGTAGCTAGAAGAAATAACTAAGTATATAAACTTATCTAGCTTAGGAGGGCTTAGGAAACCCTTAACTAAGCCTAAAAATTTAGATAGAAGGGGTATAAAGCTACCTTCCTAGTATTAAAGTAATATAATAGTATAACTACTTAATCCTATTATTAGGGTTATTAGTTATAAATAATATATCTTATAAGTACTAGTAAGAGTAGTTACTAAACTTAAAATAGCTTATAAAGCTAGATTAGAATCCTTAAAAGAACTTATCCTTTTATTATAAAGTAATAATCTATTTATTATTAAATAAAAAGATAAGGTAAAGTATATAACTTCTAAGTAAAATACTATTAAATAGCCTTAAAAGGTTAATTTTATAAGATTACTAAGATTTAAAGGAGTACTTTATATATTAGATAATTTAGTATTATATATAGAAATTATTATAAGGTATTATAATAATACCTTAATAGGTTATTTTAAATTATATAAAACCTTAGAGTTACTCTAATATAAGTATTATTAGAGTGGAATATTAATAGATATTAAGTTATATATCTAAACTTATAAAATATATTAAAGGATAAAGGCTTCTAGATATAAGCCTTATAATAATATAATATCCTTATCTAATAGGCCTTAAGAAGAACTTTCTATAAATTTTATTATAAACTTACTACCTAATAAATATAGAAATTCTATATATAATTCTATTCTTATAATTATTAATAGGTATATAAAGATAGTCTAATACCTTCTAACTAAGAGTACTTATACTATTATTAAATTAGCTAAGATCTTATTTAAAAATATAATATTATAATATAATTTATTAATAAGTATTATATTAGATTAGGGATCCTTATTTATAAGTACTTATTAATTAGAAGTCTATTATTATATAAAAATAAAGATATAATTAAGTACTACCTTCTATTTATAAATAGATAGGTAGATTAAACGCTAGAACTAAATATTAGAATATTACCTTAGGGTATTTTTAAATAAAAAATAAGATAATTAGGCTATATTACTCCTAATAGCTAAATTCGCGTACTATAATAGTATTTATATTATACTAGGTTATTTACTATTCTATATAATATATAGATATAATCTATATATAAAAGATAAAGTTAGGGATAATTTTTTAAAAGGAGGAGTACTTATAATTAAAGACTATATAAAAAACCTTTTAAAAGTAAGAGTTATATTAGTAGATTAATAGTAGACTATTTAAGTATAAGTTATAGAGTTTTATAATAAACTTTATATCCTAAAGTCTTATATAATAGGAGAACTAGTAATATTAATTATAAAAAACTTAAAGTAGAAAAGATTAAATTAAAAGCTATTATATAAGTATACTAGTCCCTTTAAGGTAGTAGATATAATTAGATACTAAGTATACTACTTAAGTCTCTTAATAGTATAAAGAATTTATCTTATATTTTATATTTCCTTATTAAAACTATATTAAAGCTATCTTAATAAAGGTAAGTAACTATTTATACCTCCTTTAAAACTTATTAATAGTAAAGAATATTATAAGGTAGAATAAATCCTAAATAGGATAAAAAGTAAAGGTATTTAATACTACTTAATTAAGTAGTCTAGTTATAAAATAAAATATAATTAATAGATATCTATTAAGGATATAAATATAAAAGACTTATAAAGGGAATATAATAATATATATATAATAAAGAAATATTATAAGTAAAATACTAGTATATAATTATTATAATAAAACTATTTAATTATAAAGTTAAGTTATATAAGGTAAGTTATAAGTTATATTTATATAATAGAGATTTTAATAAAGAGGTATATAAAAAAGGAATTAATTAAAGGGAAAATCCTTATAACCTAAGAAAAGAATCTTTACTTAAAGGTATAATATTAAGGTCTTATAAGGGGAGTATATTAAGGTAAGCTAGGGCTTATAAAAGATAAAGAAGGGCTTATAATAAATAAGTTAAAGAATAAAGTAATATCCCTGATAAGGGTAAGTAGAGCGGGTAGAGTAGATATAAGAGCGGGAGTAATAAGAGTAGAAGGAGTATAAGGGGTATAAGGCGTATAAGGGGCGCGAATCTTATAAGTAGAGGGGGTAATACTAGCAGAACTACTATTATAAGAAGGGCGGCTAGGGCTAGTAGGAGTAGGGGCGGGTAATATAATAATAGGGGAGGTAATAACCTCCTCCTCCTCCTCTTTTATATTTTTTAAAGTCTCCCCTGTCTCCTCTTTATTAAAATTATTATTATCCTCCTCTTAATATATAATTAGCTTATATAAAGATAGTAGAATCCTTTAATAATATACTTACCTCCCCTAACTCTTTATTAACCTCTATTATAATAAGGGTAGTTAACCCCTCTTATAAAAGTATTAGTATATATTATAAGAAGTATATAATAAAAGAACTTACTTATTATCTTATTATATCTAGGATACCTTTTAAGGTAATAGCTACCTAACTACCTACCTTTATATTAAGGCGTAGTAATTCCTTAAAGGTTTATAACTTATATAAAAGTATTTTACCACGCTCCTTTAAGTAAATTACTACTTCTACCTTAATTTTAAAAGTAGTAACCTATATTATAAAGGTAGTATAATAGGATAACTTTCTACCTTAGAGGGTAATAATAAGGCTATAAGTAAGGAGGCTAGATAGATAGGTATAAAAGGTAAGGGGGACTTATAACCTATTAATATATTATAAATAAATTATATTAAAATCCTATTATTATAAATTAATTTATAAGGCTTATAAAGGTAATAGTACCTCTTATAAGCCCTATTAATCTTATAATTATATAATAACCTAGGACTTAAACCTAGGTACTTAGTATACTATAAATAATAGAGTTATAAGAGGGCTATTACCCTAGTAATATAATAGGGTAGTATAGTATAATAAGAGGGTTTAACTATCTATTATAAGAGTTAGTTAATAGGAATACCTTTAAGTATAAAGAGTATAAGAATAATTTAAAAGAAATATAATAGGATAGGATATTAATAAGGTCTTTAAATAACTAATATAATAGCCTTATAAAGAAGGTAATTTATAAGTAATATACTTATAATATATTTAAATATAATTAAAGTCTATTATAAGGTAATAATATATATAAAGTAGTAAAGGATAATTAGTAAAGACTTACCTTAATTATTATTATAATTATTAACTATTTAATATATAGTACTATATTAATAATTGATCCTTTATATTATACTTATACTCTAATAGTAGTTATCTTATAAAGTATTAGTAATATTAATATTAAACGCGTTAGCTTCTATTATTAATATATTAAGATATAACTTAAAGTAACTTATAATAGGTTAATATTAATAGTAGTAGTTATAAAAGAAGTTAAAAGTAAATAAAATATAACTTTATTATATATTATATTATATATATTAATTATATAATTTAATAGTATAATATTATTACCTGACTTTTATATTATTATTTATATTATATATTTATAAAGTAATATAATAGTAAACTTAATTAATAATTATATCCTATTATTAATATTAATTATAACTATAAAGGCTTTTATATGTTAGTAGTATATAATATTAGCGGCGTATTACTATTATTATATTATTACTATCCTTAGAACTCTTTCCCTTACTTTCCCTACTAGGGTTTTAAAGGTTTTTAATAAGTCCTATTATAAGTAGTAATAGTTAGTATTTAAGGATAAATACCCTTAAAGGGGAGGTAATTATTAGGATATCTTAATATATCTAGCTAGTATAATACGGCCTATTAGTAATATCTTAGTAGTATTAATTCGGCTTTTTATTATCCTAATAGATATCCCTTTATCTAGATATCTAAGAGGCTAGGTAGCTTCTTTAAGGGGTATTTAGATAGTCCTCCCTCTACCTCCTTAGAAGGTAGAGATTAGTTCTTTTATAATTATAAAGTTACTAGAGTATTAAGTCTACCTTTATATTACTACCTACTCGCTAGTAGTTTATACTATCTATTCCAGCCCTTAAGAACTAGCCTTCTAGTCTAGTTCCTAATACCTTATACCGCTACTCTTATAGGATTTTACCCTCTTATTATTACTATTAAGGGTATTATAGTCTAGCTTAGAAAGAGCTACGCGCTTAAAAGGTATTATAAGGGAGCTAGAGGAGCTAAGTTTAGTATAAGAAGGGTAATAGTAGGTAGTTTAAAGATAGCTAATATAAGTTAAATATAATAGATAATTAGGGGGAGTATTAAGATCTATAATATACTATTAAATAGTAAGAATAGGTAGGAAGAAAAAATTAGTAATAGGATTAATAGGCATTAAGATATTAGACTATTATATTAAATTTAGTAGGTAAATCTATTTATAATAATATATCTTTTAAACTATTATACTAATTCTTATAATTTTTAAAGTATTAAGTATATTAAGATGAGGTATATAACTTATTTTAGATAGAAAATATTATGAAGTATTAGTATAAATATAGGTAGAATATAAAGAAATAGTAGAGTTTTAATATTTACTATAGATAACGCTAGTCCTAAGGAGGTAATTTGGGGGACTTTAGACTAATTAATAAGCTATAATAAGCTTAGGGTCCTAATTTCCATATTTTCTATTATAGTAAGAAGATTTCCTAGTACTACGCTATATAATAATCTACTTATAAGAGAAAGTAGATTATATTAAAATTCCGCTAGTTATATTTATAATTATAAGGTTACTACTCCTACTCTTATATATAATTATAATCCTCCTAGTTAAAAGAGGTAGCTCTAGCCTATTATTCTAACTTTTCTACTTAATATAATACCTTCTATCTCTTAACCTAGAGTCTCTTATATATAAAGCTAGTACTACTAGTAGAAACTAAGGTAGGTACTATTATATATACTAAAGGCGCGCTTACCGCGCGTATAACAGCTTTATATAAGGGGCTTTACTATTATATAATATCTTAGTTTTATTTTAATTATATTTAAATTAAAGACCTCTTAACTCTATTAATAAGTAATAGGTTTATAACTAATATTATATATAAGTAGATCTTATTACTAGCCTAATATTAGGGTTAGTAGTAAAGAGGTATTATATAAAATAAGTATAGATAATAATATAATAGAGGTTTATAAAGATAACTATATACGCGTATATAGTAATAAAAGTTATTAACTCTACTATATCTATATACTATAATATAGTATTATAGATTCTAGCCTCTAGCGCCTAAGAGCTAGTACTTATACTTAATAGTTTAAGGCGCCCCTAATTATAAGGGCTTCTATCCCTAAATTACTAATATAAGAAGCTATTTATTAATCCCTTAGATAAAGTAAGTCTACCCCTTAATAAGATAGAGTAGATTATAGTAAATAATAGTAATAACCCTTAATAAAGGAAAAGCGTTTTAGATTAGTAAGTAAGTAAAGTAAAATATTAGGAAAGTAGTAGATAAATATAAAAAGTAGGCGGTTATTACTATTTTTAAGAGTTATAATAGTTTTCCCTCTATTAAAGTTTAGATAGCTAAAACTTCTAAGAAGACTAATTTTCTTAGTAAGGAGTAAAAGCTAAATACTAAATTTAATAGTTTTTTAGATTTAGATAGATGTATTACCTAATATTATAGACTAAAGAGGTAAGAATATACTATATCTTCCTATTTTTACCTTATAATTATTTAAGTAAGGCGAAATCCTATCTAATTTAACTAGTATAGAATAGTAAACTTAGTCTAATACTAGGTTTATTAGTAGAGGACTCCTAGTCTATATAACCTATTAGGTCGTTTCTAACCTATTAGGATATTATATAATAGTATTACTACTAAATATAATAGAATTACGTTGTAAAAAGTAACGCGAGGTAAATATACTATTAGGTAATAGGTATATAAAGGCTTATATTCCTATTTAGTAGGGTACTAGCTATAAGTACTTGCCTAACTAGTACTTACCTAATATTTCTATAACACGTCGAGTCGGGTTTTAGTACTATAGATTAGTACCGACTCGAATACTTAGTACCTATTTAGGTACCGACCCGAATACTTAGTACCTACTTCCGGTATCGACCCAAAAAGCCCTCGGTACCTTGGTAAGTCGGGTTAGACCGACCCGAATCGCTAAGGTATCGCCAATACGCTAAGCCGCTAATAAATTAGCTAGAAAGCCTAGATTTTGTCCAGAATTAGGACTATTTTAACAATAAATTATTTTTTAATTATAATTATTATAGCCCCCTTAATTCCCTAGGTATATGTATTACCTTTTTATATTACCTTATCTACTTAAGGGTATTACCTAGGTAATAATAATAATAATAATACTTAGTTATATAGTAGTAAGTTATATATATAGTACTAAATACTATTATAAATAGAAAATATTTATGATATTATAGTTATTATCCTTATAGGAATAGTTAATTAGCTATTACCTTTTTATATTACCTTATTTACTATTAAGAATTACCTAGTTATAGCGTTTTAAGCCTCTAGCTATAAACACGCGTTAGAAATTATAGCGGTAAACTAAATAAAGAGTAGGGATATACTACTATAAGTTACCTTAATAGAGGTAAGGGAGGTACTAGAGAGGGAGTAGTTATAAGTAAATATAATATACTACTTTATAATAGTAGTTAGGAAATTATTTAGTATAATAGTATATAGGGTACAGGTATTAATCTTTAATATAAAAAACTAGTAGGTAATTAAAGAGAAGATCTAATAAGAGAATAGGGCCCTTTACCCTAATTTAGATATAATAGAAGGGAGGTAGCTAATAGGTATATATATACTTAAAAAAGCCTACTCCTCCTTTATAATAAGCGTCACGTTATCAATAATAGTAGATAAGTTAATTAAGAAGGGTTTAATAAAAGTAGGAGAGATAAAACTTATAAAGTAATATAAATAAAGGATTAAATTAATATAATATTTTAAATACTAGTTATATAAATATATATATTATAACTACTCTAATAATATATAATATACTAATTATAATTAAGGTTATAATATAATAGAGTATAAGGTAAAGGTTATAAGCGCCTTATAAGGGTATATTATATATAAATAATAAAGCTACTCCTTTTAATCTAATAAATACTTAATAAGGGTTAGGGAGAGGTAACGCGCTAAATAATAAGTTATAAATAAGACCCTATTTTATAAGATTAAATAGGAGCGTATAATAGTAGTAATAGATATTAAAGGGTTTATAATTATAAGAGTAAAGAAAAAGAGGAAGGTTATAATTAACTAAGTAATATATAATATACTAGGTAGTAGGGAGTAGTTAAGATTATAAAGACCTAGGTATAAGCTAGGGAGACTACTTACCTCTAGGAGGCTCTTAGTAAAGGAGCTAGGCTAGAAAATATTAGAGGTAATAATAAGTAGTAGTAAAGAGCTATTAAATAGTATTAATAAGCTACTTATAAAAGTAGTAGTAAGCGGCCTTACCTACCTAGTTAAGGAAGGTAAGTATTCTACCCTAAGAGAAATAGATATATAAGAGGAAGGTAGTAATACCCTAGGCCTAGATATCTAGTATATTAATCTTAAAGATATTATAATATAATATTAGAGGTAAAATAAGTATTATAATAACCCTATTAAAAGATAAGGTTATTTAAAATATAAATATTTTAATAATCTAGGAATTATATTATAATACTAGGAACTACTTATTATATAATCCTAGTTTTAAAGTATTCTTTTTAGTATATAAAGTAGAGTAAGGTATATAAGTATATTTCTATATTAATAAAAGGCTTTAAATAGATAGCTAGGATATAGAGTTCTTTATAAAAGATATTAGTACTTATAAGGGTACTATATAATAACGTAGCTATTAAGTATTATAAACGGTGTATATATATATATATATATATATAGAACTCTCTATTCTTATTAATAGTAAGACTAATTACTACCCTTCCCTTTAAGGGGAATTCCCTCCTCTATATATTATAGGGAAAGGGGTAGCGTAGTACTATTATATATTATAAATACTACGTTAATAGTAGTATTATATTCTTAACTAGTCCTTATAATTATCTCTCTATCTAGGTTCTTAGGCTTTAAGAGTATAAAAGGTTATAATCTATAAGAAATACTCCCTTAATAATAGAATATTACTTTAATAAGAGTATAATAATATAACTATTTATAAGGCCTTCTAAGCTAAGCCTTAATAATATATAGTTTTATTAAATTATAATAATTATAAATAATACTCTTATATATAATTCTTATATTATAATATATTCTTATTATACTTCCTATTATCCTTTATTAATTTATTATAAAAGTAGTTAAAAGTCTTAATATTTTAAAGTAAATAGGAAGTTATTACTATTAAGGGTTTATTAAGTACTTAAGGCGTACCTTCTTTATATAACTTTAATATTATTCTTCTAATTATAATATCTTTATTTTTTATTAATTATATTAAGTCCTTTTTAAGTCTTATTTATATTATTACTCCCTCTATATCTTATTATACCTCTTTATACTTCTAGTAGTTATTTTATAAGTAATCCTTAATAATAAACTTACCCTTACTATTAATTAAAAGAAGACTATTACTACCCCCTCTATTTATAATAGTATATAACCTCCCCTATTAAGCTACTTCTAGCCTATTCTTATATTATCTTATATAATATACCTTTATTATACTATATTTTAATTTAAAGAGTTATAAGTCTAATATTTTTAATCAAGGCTTTACTTATCCCTTTAATAATATAACTTATATATATACCTCCCCTAGCTCTACTAGATATAATTATTATAAAGATCTTAATATTAAATATTAATAAGAGATCTCTACTTATACTTATTATACTTATATACGCCTTCTTTAATCCTTAGATATTATAACTACTTTAAACGCTAGCTTTAACCTCCCTTAGCTTACTAAATTCTAGTAAACCTTTAATAGGCTTATTTAATAGTATTATTATTACCTTTACTACGCCTCCTTTACCCCTACTACTATTATAACTCCTACTAGGGTTAACCTAGCTATTACTATCTATATTATAAATACCTTAGAGGGTATTCTTAATATCCTTTATTAATATATATATATTATTCTATCTCCCCTTTTAAAGTACTTTTAAAGCCTTATTAATATATTATAAGAGTACCTCCCTCTTATTATAAAGGATAAAGAAGAGGATAATAAAGAGGATACTCCTATTACTAGTAATAATAATAGTAATAAGCCTAATACTACTATTAGTATAATATAATAGCCCTCTCTTATAACGCCCTTAATAGTCTAGTTATATTAGGTATCTTTTCTTTTTTATTAATAATAATAGAAAATATTTCCCCTTTTATATTATATAAATATTATACTTTAAGGTAATCCTATTTAAATCTTTTTAATATATCTAGTATATTAACTAAGTCCTACTTATATAATTATTAATTATAATTATAAGATTAACCCTTCTACTTTACTAAGTACTAAGGTTTATTATAAGAGATTTTATAATTAAGAATAGCTTTAACTTCCTATTTATCTTTATCCTTTATAAGTTCTACTTATATAACTTTTATAATACTCTTACTATTACCCTAATATAACTTTATAAATAAGATATAAAAGATATTATATATATAAAAGGTATTAGGTAGTTATAACCTATATACTTAATTATTAATATAATTAAAGACCTTAAAAGGCCTTAGATAATATTCTAATAGTTTCTTAGTTACTTATATTAATACAATATACTTTATATTTAATAAGATATAATTATTTATATTATACTATCTTTAATTTTATTATTTATTTATATACTCTATTTATTTATATTTCTAAAGTAATTTAATCCTTTTTTATATTAATAAGACTTCTTTTAATAATAGCTTTAAAAGCTTTATATCTAGCTTAAATAAGCAATTATAAAGTACTTTATATAAAGGTAACCTAGTATTAATATACTTTATATAATTATATATAAACTCTACTTTATATAAAGGTAACCTAGTATTAATATACTTTATATAATTATATATAAACTCTACTAGATAAAGTAACTCTACCTAGTTACTTTATCTCTAGGTAGAGTAGTAGTATAGATACTACTTAAGTATACTATTCTATCTCTCTATTTAACTATCTATTTAAGGATAGAAAGTAGTATTAAGCTTTCTTTTTATATTAATATAATAATATATAACTACTTAGAAGCTACTTATAAATACTATCCCTTAATTGATAATAATACCTTCTAGCTATATAACCTTAAGAAGATTTTATAATATAATAAGTTAGTAATATTAATAGTATTAACTATCTTTATAATAGGTAAATACCTAGCTACCTTAATATAATAATTTATAATTATTAAGATTATATTATAAACGCTACCCTTTTATTTATTTAAAGGAAGATTTATAATAAAATCTATTATAATTTCTTAAAAAGGTCTTATAAGTATTAATAATAATAATAGTATATTATAAATAATATATCTACGCGGCTTTATTAATTAATAAGTTAAGTATTCTTATATATAATTATAAATATCTTATCCTATTAATCTCTAATAGAACTTCTATTTAATAAGCTCTTATATATATTTTTATAAGTAGTAGCTAGTATAAAGATTATTATAATAAAGCTTTAAGATTTCTTATTTAATTACTTTATTATTAGGTATAAACACTACGCTACCCTTATAAAGGACCCCTATCTTATTTATTAATAGAGATATATTAATAGCCTTTTTATAGCCCTAGGACTTTAATAATTATTTTTTATTATAAATATCCTTATCTCTCTTTTAAAGATATTAGAGTATCTTTAATATTAAGTTATTATATTTATTTTATACGCGCTCTATTATTAATATAATTATAATATACCTTTTAAGTATTATTTAATTAATATTAAATTATCTTATAATAGGATTTAAGCTATTACTTATACTACTCTATATCTTTAAGAGTATATTACTCTCCCCTATTTTTAGGATATAAGGCTTTTTAAGCCTTATCTCTAACCTTTTATATTATTTATAATTATAAGCCTTATTATCTTATAAACCTTTATAAATATTATATATATAATACTTATTAAAAGGGATATACCTAATATTCTTTAACTTATTTTATAATATTAATAAATAAGTATCTTCTTTATCTATTATTAATATATAATCTAATTACCTTAATAGGGTATTAGCTAGGTTTTTAATACTTATATAATAGTATATCTTAAAGTTATATATTATAAGCTTTATTACTTAATATACTTATCTCCTTATTAATAATAATATTATTTAGAAATACTTTAAGTTATTATAATTAATAATTATTATAATTAAGTATAAGCTACCTTCTAAGAAGTACCTTTATACCTAGAATACCTTAACTATAAGTAGTTCTTAGTTATAAGTCTTATATCTAGTTTCTATTAAATATAACTTATAAGAGTAGAAGGTAATAAGATACTATTCTACTTCTACCCCTTTAATATTAATAAAGAACTTTTATAATAAAATAGTTATAATAGCTAGAATTAAAGTATTAGTCTCTAATTAGATTTCTCTTATAAGGTTAAAATATATAAGTAATAGTACCTCTTAAAAGAGTTACTTTAACTACTTAAATACTACTCTTATAATATTACTTAATATTAACTTTCTATTTTTAATATATAAATAATTATTTTTTAGATAGTCTATTAATATTATAATAACATTATAATAATATTTAATAAAATAATAATAGAAATTTATAAACTCTAAAAAGATCTAAATATTTTTAATACTTTTAAGTTCTAGCTATTTTATTATAATATCTACTCTACGCGGATTTATATATACGCCGTTATAACTAATAATAAAGTTAAGGAATTCTACTTTTATTATTATAAATTTATATTTCTTTAAGTTAATATAAAGTTTAAATTTATAAAGATATTATAATACTACCTTTATAACTTTTATATAAGACTTTTTATCCTAGGAGTAGATAAGAATATTATCTAGATAAATAATATATATAATATTAAGTAGTCTTACTAGGGCTTTATTAATATATACTTAGAATAAGGTAGATATATTAATAAGTTTAAAAGGTATAATTATATATTTAAAATAGTTATACTTTATATAAAATATAATCTTTTATTTATTACCCTTTTTTATTTATAAGTAATAATATATATCCTTAAAATCTAATTTAATTAAGTATTTAATATTAACTAATCTTATTAATATTTTATTAATTAATAAAAGTAGATAGTAGTTTTTAATTATAATCTTATTAAGCGCTTTATAATTAATATATAAGTATAATATTCTATGCCTTTTTAATATAAAAAGAATTAGTATACCTATTAAATTTATAAAATAATAAATCTATCCCTTTTTTAAAGCCTATTTAAAGTACTCCTTTAATACACGTAACTCTTTCTTTAATAAATTATAAAATAGGTTAAAGGGAGATTCTTTATTCTCTTTTATATTAATCGCGTAATTATAATATATATAATCTAATAGTACCCTAGTATTCTTAATTAAGAAGATATCTTAGAATTCTTAAAATTTTAAAAGAAGCTTAACTTTAAATAGTAGGCTTTTATTACCTACTCTTAAGTATATTAGAATAAATATAATATTATTAAGTTACTCCTTAATATTACTTTTCTTAATAGGGAATTACTAGTTTTATATAAGTTAATCTACTTAAGGATTTTATTCTTCTAATTATAAATACTTAAGGTAGAAGTTATAATTAAGGTTTATTATTATATAAAAGGCGCCTTTATAATATTATATAATACTATTAAAATTAATAAGTTTAATTTTTTTTATATAAGAACCTAGTAATAATATTAAGTTCCTAACTTTATTATATAAGGTATTATTAAAGCTAGGGTCTATCTTTTAATCTTATTCCTTTATTAAGTATATATTCATATAATTAGTATCTACTCTAAAGTTAATTAATATAATAAATTCTCTTTATAAGCTCTTAAGCTCTATTTATATTATAATAATAAGTTATTATATCTACTTCTTCCTTTATACTATAATAGTAGATATAATTATAATACTTAGGAGGTTTTTAAATTTAAGCCTTTCTCTAGCTTATTACTAGATATCTTATTAATTATAGGCTTATTAATTATAATACTTATAATTATTAATTTTATACTTTAATAATTTTTAATTATATATCCCTTTTTTAATAATTATAATACTTAATAGTAGAAAGGTTAGGCTTAGGCCTTTAAGGAAGGTATAATAATACTTTAATAACGCCCCGCCCTTCTTACTTTATATATAAGCTATTATCTCTTTACCCTTAGAAATTTCCTCTTCCTCTTTAAGGATATTAACCCCTAGTAGGAGTATTATCCCTTTAATCTTTATATATAAGTAGTATTATATAAGGCTCTAATTAGGTTACTAATATAATAAGAGTATCCCTTATCTTTAAGATATTAGGTTATATTATAAGTTAATTATAAAGATCTTTATATAACTTATTTAAAAGGTTATTATAAAGTATATACTCTATTAATAACTTAAGTTATCTTTTTAACCTAGTAAGGTAATTTATAAAGTTTATAATCTTTTAATATTCCTTTTACTTAACTTTTAAGTAGTATTTACTAGTTATTAAATATTAATTTTAAGGATCTTTTATTTAATCTATTAAGAAGCTATTAAAGTATTCCTAGAACTATTTATCCTTTAATATATCCTTTATATACTTATATTATATAGCCTTAAGGTCTAGGGCTATATATTATAATATATATTAGATTTTTATAAAATTATTAAGAAAATAGGTTATACTTATTTTAATTATATTAATTATATTATTAAACTATTTTTAATATTCTTATATTAACTTCCTATTATATATATATAAGTCTTATAACCTAAGAATATAGGTTTTATATTAAGGACGCTTTAATTCTAATTCTTTTATTAATAATAAGTAATATTAATGACCTATTTAAGTAGTATTATTAATATATATTTCTTACTCTAACTCTTATAGATATTATTATAGATCTTATATCTACTACCTTTTAAAGACTTCTTCTTTAAGTTTTTATATCCTTTATAATAGTACTTCTTAGGTTTTAAGTAGTAGGGACTAGGTTTATACGCCTAGTAGCTACCCCTAGATAGTTAGTTATAATTATAATATATCTATTATTAATTTATTAACTAATTTTTAAGACTTACTTTCTTTATAAGCTTAATCCCTTATATTTAAATAGGTTATTTATACTAGTTAACTAACCTTTTTACCTTATACTTATAATAACCCTTCTCTACTTATCTTATTAATAGTTAGGCTACTACCCTTAAATAGGGAGAGTAATTAGAATATAAGGGTACTATGTAATAATATAGCTATTAAGTACTATAAATAGTACGTATATATATATATATATATATAGAACTCTCTATTCTTATTAATAGTAAGACTAATTACTACCCTTCCTTTTAAGGGGAATTCCCTCCTCTATATACTATAGGGAAAGGGGTAGCGTAGTACTACTATATACTATAGACGCCACGTTAATAGTAGTACTATATTTCTAACTAGTCCTCTTAATACCCTTAAGCTCTAACTTTATACCTAGGAGGAAGGGGAATATATAATATACCTCTAGTTATATAATATATATAACCTAAGCCTATTATTAATAATAGGTAAAAACTTATTAAGCCTCTAAATAATAAAGGAGAAGGTTAACTACCCTAAGGAATATATTATAATAGGGGATTTAAACCTTTACTACCCTAATTAAAATAACCTAGGATAATTTTTATACTACTTTAAAGTAGATTAGCTAGTAGGAATTATATCTAATAATAAGATAGACTTAACTCTACTAGATAAGATAATTACTTAAAGGGTAAGGGGGTTTAAAAGTATAATTAACCTAGTCTTTATTATACTTAAGCTCCTTAATATAATATAGGCCTATTAAGTACGCCTTAAATTATAATTTAACTCTAACTACCTTCTTATAAATATAAAGCTTAACTTAAAGGTAGAAGAATAATAATATATACTTAAGAGATTATAAAAAATAGTAAATTTAAGAGAGATTAAAAATAGGGCTTATATATTAAGCTAGAAGCTAGGCTTTAAGCTATTAAATATTATAAATTAAATAGATAACTACTTCTTATAATTCTAATAGGGTTTAAAGGGGATAATAGAGGAGATAATCCCTTAAGTAAAGCCTAGGGGTAAGGGGAGAACCTTTTAAAACTTAAAGTACTAGCTTATTATAAAAAAATATTATAAAAAGTATAAAAGTAATTTAATAAAATAGGGATATTATTATAAAGGGAGCTAATAATATAACTATTAAGGAGAGAGATAGGATATTATAAATAAAAAAGGTAATTAACTTTAAAAGAAAAGTTTATAATACTATTAAATTATAAAAGGATATATAAGGCCTTATTAAATAGGTAAAAAATCATAGTTTATTATTATAACCCCTCCTTAAGTTCCCCCCTTTAAGAAGGGATAATAGGGACGGGGTAATTAAGATCTTTAAAGAGAAAGTAGAGGTCTTATAAATAATATTCTTTCTACCCCCCTTATAAGTTAATTTAAATAATATTAAGAGGGTAGAGTATTTATTACTAGTAGACCCTAGTAATAAAGTAATATATAAAGAGGTCTAGTAAGCTATTTATAAATTAAAGTAGAATAAAGCCTTAAGAATTAATAGGATCTTAAATTAATTTCTTAAATTAATAATAAATAAGCTCTTTAAGGAGCTTACTTATTTATTTAATATATACTTCTCCCTTAACTATTACTTAAAGAAATTTAAGAAGGCTAATATAATTATCTTAAAGAAATTAAAGAAGGAAGATTATATAATACTTAAAGTATATTATTTAATAATACTATTAAGTATCTTTAAGAAGGCCTTAAAAATAATAATTATAAAGTAACTTAATAATTATATTAAGAGTTAAGGCCTCCTCCCCTAAAAATAAATAAGGGTATAAAGAAAGAAGTTAATTAAGATAATATTAGAGATTATTATAAAAGTAATATATATAATATAAGATTTTAATAGAGTTAATATAACTAACCTTTTTTTATTAAATACTATAAGAGCTTTTAATAATATTTCCTATTAAAAACTTATTTATAATCTTAAAGGAAAGGGGATCCCCTATTATATTATAAGCTAGATAGAGAGCTTCTTAAAAGGGAGGTCTTTATCTATTATTATTAAAAGGATAATAAGTAAAATAGAATTAATAGAAATAGGGATTCCCCAGGGGTTATTAATCTCTTTTATCCTCTTTTTATTCTTTAACGCGCTATTTATTAAGGAGTATATAACTATTAAATTATAATTATAAGTTAGAGGGTTTATAAATAATATCTATTTATTAATATATAAGAAAATTATAGAGGGAAATTATAAAACCTTAGAATTAGTATATAAAATCTACCTTAAATAGGCTTTAATATATAAGGTAAGCTTTACCCCCTAGAAATATAAGTTAATTTACTTTATCTACTACCTCTACTACTTTAATATAAGCGTAGTAGTAAATCTAGGGTATATAATAATAAAACCCTAAGTAGAGATTTAAGTCTTAAGATTATATATTTATAATAAATTATAATAGAGCTTATACTTAAAGAGGGTATAAGTAAAGCTTACTACTTAAAGCCTAGCCCTTTTTATAATATTAATATTAATATAAAGAGCTACCTTTAATAAAGCTAGAAGGATATATAATATAATAATTAAGCTAGTAATAACTTATATATCTATTATATAATATATATTATAAGGCCTAAGGGAAATAAAGAAGATATATATAAGTAAGTTAGAAGTTATTTAAAATAGCTACTTAAGATATATACTAGGGGTATATAAAGCTACCCTAATATAAGTATTAAAGGTAGAGGTAGGGATAACCCTTATATAATTAATATTAGATTACTTAATTCTTTACTAGTATATATTAAAAGGAATTTACCTAGTAATAGTAATAGGAAATAAATATATCTAGAGGAAGCTTAAGATTAAAAGAGGGAGGAAGAGAGAGGTAATAAAGTCCCTTATAAAGGAGAAAGATAAATAGGCTTTATACTCCTTATACCTAGATAGCTAAAATATAGTTATAATTAGGGAGATAACTTAATACCCTTAAAGAATTAAAAAGAAGATATACTATTAATAGAAGTCCTCTTAAGAAGTAATATAAAGAGAATATTAAGTAGGATTAAAGGTTAATAACTATCCTCTTACCTAGCTTAAAAGCTTATAAACTAGTAGGAGGGCCCTTTATAAAGGCCTTTAAAAGGCTAAGAGCTCTACCTTTATATAGATAAAAATAGGGAAGATAGAGCTAGCTACCTTTTTATATTAATATAAAGTCCCTAACTTTATATTTATAAGTTATAAGTATAATTAATATAAGTAAGATATAAAATATATCCTTATTAACTACTCTAGGTTTTATAATTACTACTAGGAGCTAAGAGATACCTTAGATATATTAGATACTTATAAGATACTTATAAATATAAAGGGGGCGAAGTAAGTAGTAAAATAAATAATCTAAATTAAGATACTAGGCTAGTTCTTACTTATAATAATATAGTTATATATAAGGACTAGTTAGGAATATAGTACTACTATTAACGTAGCGTCTATAATACGTAGTAGTACTATGCTACCCCTTTACCTATAGTATATAAAGGAGGGAATTTCCCCTAAAGGGAAGGGTAGTAATTAGTCTTACTATTAATAAGAATAGAGAGTTCTATATATATATATATATATATACGCACCGTTTATAATACTTAATAGCTATATTATTATATAGTACTCTTATATTCTAATTACTCTACCCTATTTAGGGGTAGTAGCCTAATTATTAATAAGATAAGTAGAGAAGCGTTATTATAAGTATAAGGTAAAAAGGTTAGTTAACTACTATAAGTAACCTACCCTAATATAAGAGACTAAGCTTATAAAGAAAGTAAGTCTTAAGAATTAATTAATAAATTAATTATAATTAACTATCTAGGGGTAGCTACTAGGCGTATAAACCTAGTCCCCGCTACTTAAAACCTAAGAAGTACTATTATAAAGGATATAAGAACTTAAAGAAGAAATCTTTAAGAGGTAGTAGATATAAGATTTATAATAATATTTATAAGAGTTAGAGTAGGAAATATATACTAATAATACTACTTAAGTAGGTTATTAATATTACCTATTATTAATAGAAGAATTAAAACTAAAGTGTCTTTAATATAGAACTTATATTCTTAGGCTATAGGACCTATATATATATAATAGGAAGTTAGTATAAGAATATTAAGAATAGTTTAATAATATAATTAAAATAATTAAAATAAGTATAGCTTATTTTTTTAATAACTTTATAAAAATCTAATACGCGTTATAATATATAGCCCTAGACCCTAAGGCTATATAGTATAAGTATATAAAGGATATACTAAAGGATAAATAATCCTAGGAATACTTTAATAGTTTCCTAATAAATTAAATAGAAGATCCTTAACATTAATATCTAATAACTAGTAAGTATTACTTAGAAGTTAAGTAAAAGGAATATTAAAAGATTATAAACTTTATAAATTACCTTACTAGGTTAGAAAGATAACTTAAGTTATTAATAGAGTATATACTTTATAATAACCTTTTAAATAAGTTATATAAAGATCTTTATAATTAACTTATAATATAACCTAATATCCTAAAGATAAGGGATACTCTTATTATATTAGTACCCTAACTAGAGCCTTATATAACTCTACTTATATATAAAGATTAAAGGAATAATACTCCTACTAGGGGTTAATATCCTTAAAGAGGAAGAGGAAATTTCTAAAGGCGAAGAGATAATAGCCTATATATAAAGTAAAAAGGGTAGGGTAGTATTAAGGTCTTATTATACCTTCCTTAAAGGCCTAAGCCTAACCTTTCTACTATTAAGTATTATAATTATTAAAAAAGGGATATATAATTAAAAATTATTAAAGTATAAAATTAATAATTATAAGTATTATAATTAATAAGCCTACGGCTAATAAGATATCTAGTAATAAGTAGGCTAAGAAAGGCTTAAATTTAAAAAACCCCTAAGTATTATAATTATATCTACTATTATAATATAAGGAAAGAAGTAGATACGGCGACTTATTATTATAATATAAGTAGAGCTTAAGAGCTTATAAAGAGAATTTATTATATTAATTAACTTTAAAGTAGATATTAATTATATTAATATATACTTAATAAAGGAGTAGGATTAGGAAATAGACCTAAGCTCTAGTAATATCCTATATAATAGAGCTAGGAATCTAATATTATTACTAAGTTCTTATATAAGAGAAATTAAACTTATTAATTCTAATAGTATTATATAATATTATAAAGGCGCCTTTTATATAATAGTAAACCTTAATTATAACTTCTACCTTAGGTATCTATAATTAGAAGAATAAAATCCCTAAGTAGATTAGCTTATATAGAACTAGTAATTCCTTATTAAGAAAGGTAATATTAAGGAGTACTTTAATACTACTAAAGCCTTAGAGAAGTAGCTTAATAGTATTATATTTATTATAATATACTTAGAAGTAGGCGATAAAAGCCTACTACCTAAAATTAAGCTCCCTTTAAAATTTTAGGAATTTTAAGATATCTTCTTAATTAGGAATATTAGGGTACTATTAAACTATATATATTATAATTACGCGATTAATATAAAGGAAAATAAAGAACCTCCCTTTAACCTACTTTATAACCTATTAAAGAAAGAGTTATATATATTAAGGGAGTACCTTAAGTAGGCTTTAAAAAAGGGATAGATTTATTATTCTATAAGTTTAGTAGGTATACTAATTCTTTTTATATTAAAAAAAGATAGAATATTATATTTATATATTAATTATAAGGCGTTTAATAAGATTATAATTAAGAATTACTATCTACTTCTATTAATTAATAAAATATTAATAAGATTAATTAATACTAAGTACTTAATTAAGTTAGATCTTAAGGATATATATTATTACTTATAAATAAGAAAGGGTAATAAATAGAAGACTATATTTTATATAAGGTATAGCTATTTTAAATATATAGTTATACCTTTTAAACTTATTAATATACCTACCTTATTTTAAGTATATATTAATAAGGCCTTAGCGAGACTACTTAATATTATATATATTATTTATCTAGATAATATTCTTATCTACTCCTAGGATAAAAAGTCTTATATTAGAGTTATAAAGGTAGTATTATAATATCTTCGCGAATTTAAACTTTATATTAGCTTAAAGAAATATAAATTTATAATAATAGAAGTAGAATTCCTTAGCTTTATTATTAGTTATAATAGCGTATATATAAATCTATATAAAGTAGATACTATAATAGAATAGCTAGAACCTAGGAGTATTAAGGATATTTAGATCTTTTTAGGGTTTATTAATTTCTACTATTATTTTATTAAGTACTATTCCTTTATAACCGCGGCGTTAATAGATTATCTAAAAAATAATTATTTATATATTAAAAATAGAAAGTTAATATTAAGTAATATTATAAGAGTAGTATTTAAGTAGTTAAAGTAACTCTTTTAAGAAGCGCTATTACTTATATATTTTAACCTTATAAGAGAAATCTAACTAAAGATTAATACTTTAATTCTAGTTATTATAACTATTTTATTATAAAAGTTCCTAATTAGTATTAAAGGGGTAGAAGTAGAATAGTATCCTATTACCTTCTACTCTTATAAGTTAAATTTAGCGGAAACTAGATATAAGACTTATAATTAGGAACTACTTATAATAGTTAAGGCGTTTTAAGTATAAAAGTACTTCTTTGAAGGTAGCTTATACCTAATTATAGTAATTATTAATTATAATAACTTAAGGTATTTCTAGATAATATTATTATTAATAAGGAGATAAGTATATTAGGTAATAAAGCTTATAATATATAACTTTAAGATATACTATTATATAAGTACTAAGAACCTAGCTAATATCCTATTAAGGCGATTAGATTATATACTAGTAATAGATAAAGAAGATACTTATCTATTAATATTATAAAATAAATTAAAGAATATTAAGTATATTCCTTTTAATAAATATTATATATATAGTATTTATAAAGGTTTATAAGATAATAAGGCTTATAACTATAAATAGTATAAAAGGTTAGAGATAGGGCTTAAAAGGCCTTATATCCTAAAAATAGGGGAGAGTAATATACTTTTAGGGATATAAAGTAGTATAAGTAATAGCCTAAATCCTATCATAAGATAATTTAATATTAATTAAATAGTACTTAAAAGGTATATTATAACTACGTTAATAATAGAGCGCGTATAAAATAAGTATAATAACTTAATATTAAAGATACTCTAATATCTCTAAGAGGGAGATAAGGATATTTATAATAAAAAACAATTATTAAAGTCCTAGGGCTATAAAAAGGCTATTAATATATCTCTATTAATAAATAAGATAGGGGTCCTTTATAAGGGTAGTATAATTTTTATACCTAGTAATAAAGTAATTGGATAAGAAATCTTAAAGCTTTATTATAATAACCCTTATATTAGCTACTATTTATAGAAGTATATATAGGAGCTTATTAAGTAGAAGTTCTATTAGAAATTAATAGGATAAGATATTTATAATTATATATAAGAATACTTAACCTATTAATTAATAAAGCTATATAGATATACTATTTATAATATACTATTACTATTATTAATACTCATAAGACCTTTTTAAGAAATTATAATAGATTTTATTATAGATCTCCCTCTAAGTAAATAGAAGGGCGGCGTTTATAACGTAATCTTAGTAGTTATAAACTATTATATTAAGGTAGCTAGGTACTTACCTATTATAAAGATAGTTAATACTATTAGTATTACTAACCTATTATATTATAAAATCTTCTTAAGGTTTAATTAGCTAGAAGGTATTATTAATAATTAAGGGATAATATTTATAAGTAACTTCTAGGTAGTTATATATTATTATACTAATATAAAAAGAAAGCTTAATATTACTTTCTACCCTTAAATAGATAGTTAAATAGAGAGATAGAATAGTACGCTTAAGTAGTATTTATACTACTATTCTATCTAGAGATAAGATAACTAGGTAAAGTTATTTTATTTAATAAAGTTTATATATAATTATATAAAGTATATTAATACTAGGTTACCTTTATATAAGGCGCTTCATAGCTATTTACCTAAGCTAGATATAAAGCTTTTAAAGCTACTATTAGGAGAAGTCCTATTAATATAAGAAAGGGTTAAATTACTTTAAAAATAAAGGGAAGGTTTAAAGTAATACCTATATTAAGTATAAGTTATATAAGCAGAGTATATAAATAAATAGTAAAAGTAAAGATAATATAATATAAGTAATTATATCTTATTAAATATAAAGTATATTAAATTAATATAAGTAACTAAAAAATTATTATAATATTATCTAAGGCCTTTTAAGGTCCTTAATTATATTAGTAGTTAGGCGTATAAGTTATAACTACCTAATACCTTTTATATATATAATATCTTTTACGTCTTACTTATAAAGTTATATTAGAATAATAGTAAGAGTATTATAAAAGCTATATAAGTAGAGCTTATAAATAATAAAGATAAATAGGAAGTTAAAGCTATTCTTAACTATAAAATCTCTTATAATAAACCTTAGTATTTAATAAAATAGAAGGGTTAGTCTTATAATTATAATTAATAGTTATATAAGTAGGACTTAATTAATACGCTAGATATATTAGAAAGATTTAAGTAGGATTACCCTAAAGTACAAAGTTTATATTATATAGGAGGGGAAATAATTTCTATTATTATAAATAAAAAAGAAAAGATACTTAATATAACTAGACTATTAAAGGCGTTATAAGAGATAGCTATTATATTATACTAGTAGTACTAAGCCTATTATTATTACTACTATTAATAATAGGAGTATCCTCCTTATTATCCTCTTCTTTATCCTTTATAATAGAAGGGAGGCGCTCTTATAATATATTAATAAGGCTTTAAAGGTACTTTAAAAGGGGAGATAAAGTAATATATATATATTAATAAAGAATATTAAGAATACCCTCTAGGTTATTTATAATATAGATAGTAATAGCTAGGTTAACCCTAGTAAGAGCTATAATAGTAGTAGGGGTAGAGAAGGTATAATAAAGGTAGTAATAATACTATTAAATAAGCCTATTAAAGGTTTACTAGAATCTAGCGAGCTAAGGGAGGTTAGAGCCGGCGTTTAAAGTAGTTATAATATCTAAAGACTAAAGAAGGCGTATATAAGCGTAGTAAATATAGGTAGGGATCTCCTATTAATATTTTATATTAAGATCTTTATAATACTTATACCTTATTAACTTAGGGGAGGCGCGCGTATAAGTTATCCTATTAAAAAAGTAAATAAAGCTTTAATTAAAAATATTAGACTTATAACTCTTTAAATTAAAATATAGTATAATAAAGGTATATTATATAGGATAATATAAGAATAGGCTAGAAGTAGCTTAGTAGGAGAGGTTATATACTATTATAAGTAGAGGGGGTAGTAGTAGTCTTTTTTTAACTAATAATAAGGGTAAGTTTATTACTAAGAATTACTTATAAAATAACTACTAGAAGTATAAAGAGGTATAATAAGGCGCGGAGGGGGTAATAATATAAATAAGACTTAAAAAGGACTTAATATAATCAATAAAAAATAAAGATATTATAATTAAAAGAATAATATTAAAATTATATAAAGAAGGTATACCTTAAGTACTTAGTAAACCCTTAATAGTAATAACTTCCTATTTACTTTAAAATACTAAGACTTCTAACTACTTTTATAATAAATTAATAAAGGATAATAGGAAGTATAATAGGAATATATTATAGTATAAGGATTATATATAAGAGTAGTATCCGCGATTATTATAATTTAATAACACTATAAATTCCTTAAGGCTTAGCTTAGAGGGCCTTATAATTAATTATATTATTACGCTCTTATTAGAGGTATATTCTATTATTAAGGGAGTATCTTTTATAGATTATAACCTTTTATACTCTTAGAGCCTAAGAGCCTAGATAGGGAGATAATTATAAGGACTAGTTAGGAATATAATACTACTATTAATATAGTATTTATAATATATAGTAGTACTATACTACCCCTTTACCTATAATATATAGAGGAGGGAATTTCCCTTAAAGGGAAGGGTAGTAATTAGTCTTACTATTAATAAGAATAGAGAGTTCTATATATATACGCACACGTACCGTTTATAGTACTTAATAGCTACGTTATTACGTAGTACCCTTATACTACCTTTTAATTTTAGCTAAGACCTACCCTAGGTTTTTCTTTAAGAACCTAAGCTACTTATATAATACCTATATTTTAAAGTATTCTCTAATATAATAGCCTAAGTAAATTTCTCTTTATATTACTTAGTAATATTATTAATACTAAGAATTTTATTCTTTAACTTATTATAAAGCTTTATAAGGAAAATATAAGCCTTATACTCCTTATTAAAAGGTAGTAAATAAGACTCTAACTCCTTTAAATAGGCCTTAAAATTTAAGACCTTTTAATTATTATATTAGCGTACCTACTCCTACTTTTTATAAGTAAGGAGATAGTAGCTTACTAGATTTATAACTAAGTTAAGTAAAAACCTTTTAAAGAATTTAAATATAATATTAGCTAAATTATAACTCTTAAAATAAGTATACTATTAAGCTTTAAGGTCCCCTTTTAAGGAGTTTATATAATAGGTTATATAAGACTTATTTATAATAAAATAGTCTAGACTTATAATAAATTTAATATTAACTTTATAAACCTAATATAAGTACTCCCCTTTAAAGGATCCTTTATAAGGTTTTATCCTTTTAAGGTAAAGTATATATATATAAGTATATTAAGATAGTATTAAGATAATAGTATTTTAAACTCTTAAGTTAATATTAACTCAAGGATTATAAAGTACTTTATTATAAGCTAGTAATATAATTAATTTATTTTATTATTTAAGATAATAATTTTTATTCTAGACCTCCTTTAATAGCTATTCTAGCTTATCTAAAGTAGAAGGAGTAAAGAGTCCTCCTTCTACTAAGGTATTATAACGGCGTTCTAATAATATTTTATATAATAGTAGTTCTACTTGGTTATTACTTTTAGCCTATTAATTATTATAAGATAAACTTAATATAATAATAACTCTAGGCCTTTTCCTTTAGAAATAGAGAGAGATTAGAATTATAAGGCTTATATCTACTAGCTTTATAATAGCGTATTAGGTAATAAAAGATATAAAGTTATATTATAGGGTTTAATAATAGATATAAGTCTACTAATAAGTTAAGTAGTAGGCCTATTATAGTAGTAGAACTAATCTCTAAGGAACTTAAAAGAATAATAGGGGGTAGCTAGGAAGATATATATCTACTAAGTATAAGCCTAGTCTAGGCCTCCCGTTACTAGGACGTTACCCTATATTTCTAAGGAAGGTTACCTAAAGTAGGTTATAAGGTAGCGCGTAAGGCGTATATATACCTAAGCCTAATATTATACTAATCTTATACTATATTAGAATAATAATAAGACTATAGAATACCTTCTAATAAAAGGATAGGAGGAGTATATATTATAGTATTTTATTAATAAGAGGTATTAGTTAATACTATAAAGGTTATAAGATATAATTAGTCTAGAATATTAGTAAACTAGGAACTAGTATAGAAAATCCGAAGCTAGAAAATCCGTTAAAAGCGTATTTTCTAGGTAATATACTAGAAATAAATAGGAAAATTATAGGTTTTTTTTATTCTAGCTTAAAAGTCCTAAATATAGAAAATCTGGATTTAAGGCCTTAAATCCGTGATTTTCCTCTAGTACTAAGAAGAAATAGGAAGCTCGCTAGAGTTATAATAGTTATATTATTAAGGCTAGTATAATATAGATTTTAAATATAGTTAATTCATGTAATTTATATACGCGTAGAGTAACCCCCCCTAGCCTAGCCCTGTATTCTATACCTATATTACGCCTACTATTAATTCTTACTAAGTACTAGTACTATTAATTATTAATAAGACTTAGTTATATTACCTAGTTAGTACTAGCTTTATATAGTTATTATATTATAGCTAATTAATAGGACTTATCCCCTATTAGTCCTATAACCTTATATTTCTAAAAGTTACTAAATACGTATTTAGTAACTTATAGTATTAAACCCAGCCCTAGGGCTAGTATATAAGCGCGCCTGTTATTCGTGCTAAATATACGTAAAATACGCATATTTTTACGATATATAAGCTCCCTAGTTTGCTAATAAAGGCTAAATAATAGGGTTTTAATTAGAAGAATAGAAGAAATACATATAAATTTTAGTGGGGTTCTCTATCTAGCCTAGTGTCCGAATTATTCTGTCACCCACGTGGCTGCGTTCCCCCTGATCGACAGCACTAGTCTCCCCCTCACTAACCCCTAGCTAAACACCTAAACTAGCTCGAGTTTCAGTATTTTCATAAGCAAATTCCCCATCATAACCGCCCAATCAGCCATCATACATAGATGGTACGATCACAAGACAATGCAAGCACTACCGAAGTCGGCATTTCTCCGCTATCAATCATACTATCGTGGATGGAAGTTCGTTCGTTGGTGGCAAATGCACAGCTGCGTATCAGAAGCTTGCAAAAAGCACCCCTTCACTGAGAATTCACGCAGCAATCAGGAAATCTGGTGGGGATAGAGAATGTCAACGAGAGTAGACCAAGGTGACCGCAGCCTCTGCAGAAAGGTACCGTATGCTCTCGGTACGTACCCCCATGGAAGGCTTAGGATTGGGATTGGAATGGAATGGAATGATTAGATTGGTGCGTTGCGGAAGTGTCTCGGTATCCGTCCGAGTATCATCATGTAAGGTAAGGTAACTCTCCTTCGATCTCCCCACACCATTCATGTCCAACCTAGAATATGCAGCTCTCCAACCCTGTCTACAACGCACAGTAGATAAGGTACTAGAGCACCTCCTCGTTTGAGGCGCCTCTACCTACCTAACCTGCCACTATCCTTCATCTAGCAACACTAAGGTACTGGTTCAACTCCTTCCCTTATGAGTTCTCTTCGGTAGAACTACGTCTTTCGCAACCCGATCCGTTGATTTATTTTTTCTTGGTAGCCTCTACCGCTGAGGTTGAAAAAACGGACTGTTCCTGGGACGTGGGATGGCGAAGGTCCCTGATGTAGCGCCAGTTTACTATTATTCATCTAGTGGATCGATAGCGTCGACGTTGGTGGTGTCGATGCACTATGGTGAGCGTAGCTTACCTATCTGAGTAAGATTAGTGAGTTTGCGCAAGTCTGGACTGAACGCATACTCATATTACAGCCACCACTTGTGGGATGGACCCATAGGTATGACTCATGGGGCTACGATGTTACTTTGGCGTCTTGAGATGGTGCGTTTGTCATGTTACTCTTACCAACCTGCAACAGTTGCGGAACAGTCGCACTGTCACGTCCGACCATCGGTGGAAGGAGTATGATCGGATGGATGTAGCTGAAATGGTTGTATTGACGATCTCATATCACTTCACGCAGCCTTTGCCAGCAACCGACTTACAACTCTCAGCTCCGTCTTCGCACCCGGTCTATACGTGGCTGTTCATGGTGGTCTTGGAAATAGCCATTGATCGATCGCCCTTTCGCTGTCGATTTCGAGTCCTTACTTGATAGAGACGGGATGCGAACTTCTCCATGAAATCCAAGAAAAAGAAGACATCTCAGCATCTGAGCGATCATCCCCAGTCCTTACCAAAATCCCTCCAATCCCACACTAACCCCCTACCCCCCTCACAAAAACCGACCTTTTTAATTCCAAGAGAAGCAACCCCCTCCCATCACTATCACCATCACCATCACCATCACCATCACCATCACCATCACCATCACCATCACCATCCCAAACCCATTCAAACCTTCGCTTCCCAATCTTCGCATCATTCCAACCCAGCCACTCCATTCACCTATCCTCATAATCAAAGCAATGACAGCACACCACATGTAAAGAGTCTACATACAACATACACGAGACACTCAGCTCAGCTTTAAGCTGAAGAAGCGGACGTTCAGAACCCATTGATAGCTCCTGGAATGTGCTCATGATACGGAGAAGGAATAGGTTATTATCTGTTGGCACCGGCTTAGTTTGATTGTGGATGGAAAAGAGCATACTCACGAGTCTGCTAATCTAGACAGGGTAAGTCGGAAAGTGTCCCTGGGTTGATGATACAATGTGCCGACGCCTGAATCAAGCCCGGTCTTTCGGTCCTCAGCTCTCTCTCTCTAAAATGTGGGTTGCTGGGGTGGCGATTATGCTACCTATGCGTGAATTGCGCCTTATTATCCACATCTGAGATGTCAGGATGTAGAGGTCTCGTAGCTTACTTGCTGACCTGGTGACGACTCTATGTAGAGATGATTCTTGATTCTACTCGCGAAGAGCGCCAGCGATGTGACAATTTTGTCTAGAAGACTGTGTCAGTTCTAGATGTGAGATGAATAATTTGCTGTATGGCATTTTCGCAATGGTGGCTAGTTGGTTGATCTAGCTGGTATTACTGAAATAGCTTTGACTGCTTGCCATATCCTTCGCAACAGTTTCGCATGAGCTCCGTCAATGCCGAAATGGGGTGTGGCTGTGTACTGCCTCATATTGGAATTGAGATACAAGGAAATGCCATACACTTTCGTGATATGTCATCATCCGTCATCGATGTGGATGACTTCCCGAGGAGAACTCTGTCCCCCCATAGACGGCCTAGATCGCGGCGCGTTCCACCTCCCCGTACCGTCACCTTTCTCCCCCATCAGCTCTTCCTCTTCCTTGATATCCCATTCTCCCGAAGGACGCAGAACGATAGCTTTGGCATCAAGTCTGTTGGTCTGCTGTAACTTCTCTCGTACTTGCACCAAAAAGCCATCAATGACCAGGTTCTGCGGACGAGCATCCGCTCCGCATATTGGACATCGAAATGCGTCTGGCTGGCACGGTTCTTCCGCACGCGTGCTGTTGCGTGTCTCTAGGAATATATCCCGATCAAAGCACTCATTATGTCGACAGTGAGTCCCGCGTACTGGTACCTCGAAGATCTGTGCCGAGAATGGGTCCTTGAGGTCAATGACCAATTGGGCATCGACGACCAAGACCTCTGGGTCTACACTTTTCGATCGATCGATCATACGCGCACAAGCCTCTTGCCCTGGGAGCACGGCGATGCCACGTTTCAACAGCTGCTCCTCGATGACCTCGATGATCTCAATCCCAATGGCGTAAAGTGCGATGGAGTCTGCTGAGAAGCCTATGACTGCAGTCGAAATACTATTCATTCCTTCTCTGATATACGACGTCACGTCAATGGGCAAGTCCTTCCCGTGATGTGACTTCTTTCGGATTTCGAGAGCACTACCGTTCAAGACAATAGCGGTGCTAGTGTGCCACACATTTTCAGACACTACCCATTCATGCGGTGAAAATATTCCATGTGCTTTATTCACACGAATGCAACGGACTCGACAAAGCCGTGTACCAGGAACAAGCGTTCTCCGAGGAGGAGAGCCGTCTGAACCCGGAGTGTCCCTGGCTAATGTATCTGCGAGTGCCTTCTCTATATTGAAGGTCCAGTGCAGACAAAGCTTCTTGCGACTGAGCTGTCCTGGTGGCATGATGACCTGTTTGATGTATCGAAAAGTCTTCTTCATGTTGATGGATTTCCCTTCAAGGTCATACACGGATAGAATTGGGCTTCTCACATGGGCTTGATGGAGTGCGTTCCATGTTGGGTTTGGTTGGATTTGGTTGAGATTGGGATTGGCGCGGATGAACTGAGTTGGGTTCCGCTGCGGTGTCTGGGCTGCCTGGGGCTGGCGGGGCCATTCAAGTCTTGATGGCTGTGCCTCGTTCTGGAGCCCGGGCAGCGGGGGAGGATGAGGATTAATATAAGAAGAGTGGCGGTGTGCGGGAGGTGGAACCTGAGGGGTAATATGAGTCGCGCCTTGGTTGGGAACATTCGAAGGCAGGATTTGGTGTGCCATGATCTCGGACGGCATACTACTTGAAACGCGGCTTGCGGATGAGGAATGACCGAATATCGTCTGCTGATTCTGAAGGTGGTGGGGTGATTGATAGCCGTGAGGTATGCTTGGAGCCTGGAGACTTTGTAGCATTGTTGTTGATTGATTGAGAGAATTGTTATGCGAATTTGTGGCAGTGTTGATGGCAAGACCTGAGAACGGTGAGCGATATTGGATTGGGAGAGAGCCAGGGATCACAGGGGGGCGAGAATGCGGATGTGCGGATGAAGGCGATGGAGTGAAGGTCGATGAGATACTCTGGATGGCCTGCAGTCCTTGCCGAGTGGGATTTGTAGAGAGGGATCGAGGATCATGATGAGTCTCATTTCTGCTTGTTTCCACTGGGACAGCTTGACCTTGCCCAGAGGGCAGCGAATTTCTTTGATACGCCTGCTGTTGAAGGTGGGTGCGATGGCACAAAGCAATTGACTGAAACTCCATGACAACGACTTGACTATAGGCTTTGTGCGCATCTTCTGGATCATTACGAGACCTCCTGAGCATGGTCTCTTTGTAATTCTTTGGGAAGACTGCTTCGGTAAGCTGGTAGCAATGATCTTGTGGGCCTTGCCAGATTTGTCTGAGGAGCGCAAGAAAAACAACCAGCTGGAAAGTGAACGACTCAATATCAAAACAGGTGATCATCTCCTCTGCAAGGGGTGGATAGGCCCGAGATTTGCAAAGACTACCCATAGCTGCCCAATGACTGGATAGCTTTACCAGACAGCTCAAGACCTTCACGTTGGCGGAGTGAAATGCTGGCCGGGATGCATGAAGAATGTGCCATGGGAGTGGAAAGCTCGAGAACCATTCGATGGCGTCGGCGCTCAAATTCTCGTTGCTGACTAACAAGTAAGATAGCACTTCGAGGCCACTTCTATGTGCGTCTTCGAGAGGAGTTACTTGGCCATTCCTCCGATTCCAAGCATCAGTGCAGAAGAGTTGATGGAGTCGCAGGAAGAAGAAGTCGGAATTCTCACATGCAGCGCGAAGCAAGCCAATCCGTGGACGCTCATAGTTGACCCCTGGCCGATCTGGCACGTTCGTGGCGTGTAAGCGCTGCATGGCTTTGCGATAGTAGTTTTGCATCTCTGCTGCAAGTGAGGTGCTTGAGACATCCTGGAGAGCGGTGGGAGGTATACGCTCAGACGCTGGGGGAACCATCTCCGGAAAAGTCTGCTTGCGCTTTCTAGGCTCAGATGCCGCTTCTGATGGCTTTCCGCTTGTCGCGGACCCTGATCCTTGTTGATTGTGTGCAATAGAAAATTCTTCATTGCTGAGTTGGACAACGTCTTCTGCATTTAGGAGAGGATGGGTAGAGTTAGTTATTCGTGCAATCGGATCCGAGATGGTGCTCGCACTATGCTGGATCGGCACAAGTGGTCTCTCTAGCTCAGCAGATATCTCTGACTCCTCGTTGCCAGATTTCGATATCGAGTCCTCGGTTTCTATGACATCCACGGGCGCGATGTTTACTGTCCGAGTTCCGGTTGCCTCGTCTTTAAGGTCCTCAAGATCGATGACAATGGCGCTCTGTGGGGGAATTTGGATACTAGGACTTCGTGAGGGTAGCAAGTTGTTGGTATTGGTGCTAGTCTCTTCAGCGGTTGCGGTAAGAAGGGGCTCAGCAAGCATCGCGGCACTTGAGATCGGCAGCGTCGAACTTCGGCTGGGATGAGTATTGGTACCTCCTCGCTTTCGTCTTTCTCGAGGGAATCGGCCGCGGTCGTAGCCTGGTGGGAATGGCGAACTTGAGAAGTCGTGGTGCTTAAGAGCTATATTATGTTCAGCAGTCATCTGTGCAATGTCCCAGAGTCAGCGGTGCCATTCGGTGCCAAGGATCAACAGGTCGCATGTCTGGGGACTTCATTGGGATCAATGGACTTGATGCATCGCATGGCCTCAATCCTAACAGCGAACCGGACTTCCGTTCTTCAAGAGACTTACCTGAGAGTCCGAAGCTGTTCTTGTAGGAGGGGCCAAAGACGGTGGAAGTGATGCATTTGGGGTGAAAGCCATCCACTCCTTTTGCTTTGCACCAAGGAAGGCATTGCTAGTTGCATTAGAATTATCGAATTCTTTTATCGACATCGCTCGAGCGGGCTTCGAACGATTAGAAGGTCTTTCTTTGGGAGAAGCCATCGCGTTTTCGTTGTGATGGCACACGTTTTTACAGGGAGCTGTCAGGCTGCAACAGATACCATGGAATTCGGCTTGAAAAAATCAGGTTCCTAAAGACGGGCATCAAAGGAGGTAGTTTCATCAAGACATAGCCATTGCGGAGGTAAACAGTCGCTCGTTCATGGTTGTCACTTCATCGTCTCACGTATGAGTTGAACCGAGGTATCAGGTATCTTCTGTAGAAAAGCTATGACAGATCTTGCGAATGAGCGTATCCTGTAAGCTTCGTGTTCCGTTCAGCAGCTCAGCAAGCCGTTTAGGATGCCCTATCCAAATCGTGTCCTCGAGTTTGTCGACATGACAAAGTAGTAGAACACCTCTGCTCACGACGAGTCCCGTTCAATAACGATTTCGATCAAACAGACACCTTGCAAGCCCATAACCCACATGTACGGGTTGCTAGTACAGCTTTTGCATGGTAGATGATGCACAATATTGATTGTTGGGAGTTGTGTCTTTAAATGTTGTCTTAGATACTGCTAGTAGGATTGGTGGAAAGACTCAATCCATGCTACAGTGGCACAGTGGTTTCCCAGTTGGGGGCTAGCACAGAGCCTAGCGCTGCACGCTTCCATCTTACTGGGTGCAGCGCCGAAGATTGTTGGCAGTCGCCCTAAACGATTAGAGTAAGTAACGCCCAATTTTGTCAAGGTATCCTGATCGCAAACAAGTCTAACTTTGCCCTATATAACCATCTTTACTAGCAGCGACCCACCAGGTTCATGGCCAGTGCGACTGCTCCACCTCCGCATCTTTCGACCCTATCGTCGGCCTACCATTCCTCTTCCGATCGTAAAGCGCTTGCAATTTTGCGGGGGAGGGTGGTCGTATTCATAGGTTGGGCTCGTCATTGATTCTCTGTCAAACGTGCTAGACGAACAATCGATGAGTGGTGCTCTTGACCTTGAACCCAGAGCTATCGCATTTCATCGCAGAGCATGCGGTACCCCACGTCGATCCACGATAGGCGGAGGAGCTTCTAGTTGAGTGCGGCTGGGCGACCGCCTTGAGTGAGCTTGGCTCCACAACTACCGCGATTCCGAAGGGTGCACGAGGGAAGCTCTAGCCATGGCTTTCAGACAGCTGGGGAGATCTCCACAGAAGGCGTTGCCTGGGGAAATACTGCTCGTTATCCGTAAGTCGCCGCAATACTTTCCACAATCACGGCTGTGATGGCACATAAGCACATCAGATGCAATTCAGCTTCATAGGGCGTTTATTACGGAGACTATATGGAGCTTCAACGTCTACGTTATGGTACACTGACGGCTTACTCAACAGACGATTTTGAAGCTCGCAGCCCTGACGAATTAAGTCTACTCAAAGGGGACAGGATAGAGTTGATCGAGCGAGATGATGACTTCGGAGATGGTTGGTATCTTGGCAAACATATACAGAACGACAAGACTGGACTTTTCCCCGAAGGTGAAGACCTTGAGGATGACTTGCGAAGGCGATGTGCTGACCATCTGGCTCGACAGTCTACACCACCTCCACCCCTCGAGCTATCAACATGTCCGCAAAAACCATGGCTACGTCTGCGGGTCTTGTCTCCGGATCTCCGAGCAGTCTGCATACGAATAATATTCTACAGCCTCAAGCGCAGAGTGTGGGAGGAGCGCCTCCAGCTTTAAAACACTCAGCAGAGGTTGTCAAGCCTGATGCAGCCACGCCTCCTCCACTCAACACGACACCGCCATCACAGAAGGCGAACTCTGTCCCGAATGCTTCGCTTGGTGCTCAATCGCTGGCCGCAAGTACCCCTACCCAACGGAGCATCAGCATGATCCAACAGAGCCCAGATGAAGATAGTCCGGTGATGAACGAGACCTTGAGTGTCATTGATGAGCACATAACGGATATGAAGACACCTCGATCCAATGGGCGAGCGGCAGAGCGCAGGATGACAAACGACTCGGGAAGTGAATACAGCACCCATCTTGACCAGCGATTGTCCTACATCACAGGGCATGAAACAGACGAAGAGGAGCGGAACCTCCACACAGAGAAAGAGGTCAAGAGATGGACACCTCAACAGGTAGCAGAAAACCTGGAAGACCTTGGAGTGGAGTCAAAACACTGTGAGATTTTCAGGGAGCAGGAAATTTCAGGTGAGGTTTTACTTGACATGGATCAATCCACGATCTTCATGAAGGAGTTTGACCTTGGCTTGGTGGGGCGCAGGCTGCGAACATGGCACAAAATTAAAGCGTTGCAAGAGGAGGTTCAAGGACGCAGCACGTCTGTAAATAAAGCAAAGTTATACAGTGGTGATGAATCGTCAGAGGAGTTTGATCCAGGCCAAAGCGAGAGGGCCACCACAACTGGGTCAACGCTGACAACAACACTATCTGGCGGATCAGGCGGCGGTGGCCTTGGATACCCCCCACCGTACTACCCCAGTCCGCAACCTTCCCCTTCATTTCATCAGCTTGGAACGCTACGACAAGATTCGAGTTCGACCCCCGCATCCTTCACTTTCACATCCGGGCTTGAGAGCCCAGAACGACCATCAGCTGCATCAATACGAGAGCTCAATCATTCACGTCGTCACTCTGCTATCGACTTTGCTTCCACGTTCAGCCCGGCTACACCACCTCCAGAACCGCCAGGGGAAGCAACAACTCCTAACAAAAGCGCTACACTCACACCACATCGAAAGACACCCTCTCTTGACCGCAATTGGACAATGGGAAGCCCGCCTCAGCTGCCTAGTGGTCGACCGCGCTCTGCTACGAACGCAACTGTATTCCTAAGCACTGACCGCAATACTTTTGATCCAAACTCACAGGAACCGGCCGGTTCTCACTCCCGTAATATATCACGAGACCTTGATCGCGGATACGTATCGGGCGGTGAGGTGGATTCCAGGAAGGCGCGAAATCTCTTGAGAAAGCGCGATACTGTTAGCGCCCACCATTCGAGACAGAGCTCCTACCAACCAGACAATAAGCGATTGAGCTTTGCTGCCACAAGACGTCATTCTCGATTTGGAAGCGTTGACTCTATCAAGGATACTGTCGCAGCCATGGCATCCCCCGCTACAAAGATGTATCACGGCGGCATGGGCCATTTTCGTAATTCCTCTGCTGGAGAGGCATTCACGCATCCAACGCCATCCACTGATCTCACCTCACCTACCGTTACTAAGCTCGAATACGAAAAGAAGCCTAGCATGAAGATCATTACTTCTTCGACGAAACCCAACAGCTCAAATGGCTCACCCAAATCGGCGGTCGGCCCCTCAAAATCATTCTCCAAACCTCGTATGGGCTTGAGAGCTATTTCAGACGCTGTCACTGGAAATGAAAGAGCCCGTGTCTCGACACCACCCTCAGCTGTATCGCCAATCAAAGAATCTGCGGGGCAATCATCTTCGCGAGCTGGGTCAACGTCACCCTCGGCCGCATCCCAAAGCGTCGATCGGGAAAGCACCGATGCCTCTTCAAAGGGGACGACTAGTGTACAGACTGGACTCACACCTACAAGTGGAACAAGGCGGAAATCGAAAAAGGAGACCAGCGCCTACACTCGAGGTCTTGAGCATAAATCACCACAGGAGCAAACCAAAGGTTGTGATTACAGCGGTTGGATGAAGAAGAAGTCATCTAACATCATGACAACCTGGAAGCCTCGTCTCTTCGTCTTGCGGGGACGTCGACTCTCATACTATTATTCCGACACAGACACTCAAGAGCGAGGCCTCATCGACATTTCTTCCCATCGTGTCCTCCCAGCTGACCATGACATCCTCACAGGCTTTCACGCTACAGTGACTGGCGCGAAATCATCTCCAGTGTCACCTGCGACTGCTCACACTCCGACCCTTGCCGCCAAAGAGGCAGCTGCGCAGCCAGAGTCTAGCCTTCAGAAGCCAGTCTCCGATGCCATGTTTATCTTCAAGCTCGTTCCACCACGAAGCGGACTTTCACGTGCTGTCAATTTTACCAAGCCAACAATTCATTACTTCGCCGTTGACAACATTACCCAGGGCCGACTCTGGATGGCGGCTCTGATGAAAGCAACCATTGACCGCGACGAGACTAAGCCAATCACCACAACGTACCAGCAGAAAACGATCAGCCTTGCAAGAGCACGAGCAATGAGACATCGGCCCCCGGCCTTGATGAATCTGGACGAGAAGGTTGAAGTGTCACAGGATGGGGCTAAGAGCGACGAGACGGGTCTGAATATCCAAGGGCTGGGATTCGACAAAGGAGATGGAGATTCGGAGCAGAAAAGGGCAGGGAGCCTAAGTACAGTAGCTGCATCCGGAAAGGACCAGATCGTGGGCGATGGCAAAGCTGAGACGTGATGATCTATGGTAGAGGTGAACATATCTTCAACTACGATGCAATCATTGGGACGACTTGGATTGGTGGGGGAGTCAAAGCACGGCGTTCTGTTGATGCTTCTTCCATGGAACAAGCCAGTATCATACACCTCTAGGATTTAATCTGATATCTATTCCGATCGAAAGATCGAAAGGTTCCCTTAGTATGAGCCGCATGCAACTGTCAGTCGCTTGATGAGTCTGTCAAAGCGGGTCCCGTGATCAACATTCAATGCACGACATCAGATCTAGGGTAATTAACCCACGGGTGCAGCCGGAGGTCATCCCAGCATATCCTAGTCACTCTTGCGGTACAATAGAGCAAACGCTTAAAGACCTGTCAGCTAACAGATGAGAAGTCAAACATGGCTGGTCAATGTAAGTTGATTAAACATTTGGCCCACAAGTTGGATTGCGCCATGTTCTCGTGGATTTCCATCCGCCTCACTCAATGATCTTTACTCCAGTATGCTCGCGAAGAGGCATGTAGCTCCGCTGTCCCCTCCCGAAATCCCGCGCCGCCGATTCCAGCTGCTCATGCCTCGCTATGACACTTCATTGGTGAACCATAGATGGCCCATACGTGGACCATCAGGCCTAGAGCGCAAGACCGGCAAAGTGGAAGAGGATTGAAAATTTTGCTCGTGTTTGCTTGGAAATCGCTCAGTGTAGTGAGTGGTGACCTAGTTTCTCAAGATATGCGACAAACGAGCCGACGAGAGCTTCCGCGGAGCAAGCAGTAGTCAAGCAAGGGCGACTCATGCGTCCATCCCAGCGGAACAATTGCGTAAGAGTAAGGAGTTCCCAATAGTGACAGAACACTGTAGATGTTGAATCGTAGAACATGGAAGCAGAGTGTTCGCAGTTTAAGTTCATATACCCCGCGAGTCGAGTCTTTTTGGGTCAGTCTTGGGTACCTTGAGGTACTTACTCTACCTAGTTATTTGCTCAGCAGCCGAAGTATCCCTTCCGTACCTCCTATAGTAGTTCCAGTTCTATGAGAAAATGCCGTTCAAACTAAGAAATTGGCGCACCTTGCGCTAGTTCTAGCCCCTCCACCTCAATTCACCAGATTTTTCCCACTTTCAGCTTCTTCCCTTGAGAGAAGCAGGAATCAACCCACGTCTTTTGCGCCCAAAAGCATTCTTTCTGTGCGTGTGATATCTTCCTTCGTGTGCCCTTTCGGTGTCGCGGGTGTTTGTCTTGATTGGCAGTCGCACTTTGACTTGCAGCATTCTAGCTTTCCAGCAGTCTCAGCGTCGTGATCTGGTGAGTTGGCACTCCCTGCGTTCCGCCTGTTGTCACCGTTTCGACCGAGGCCTACACTTCACTCCTCTCGCAGTCGCATCGACCCAAAGAAGCTGGAGCAGATCACTTCCGCCTCTCCCATACAGCTTCCATCATCCACGAGCTGCCGCGACGGGTTGCATCGCCTGAGCGAAGGCATATGACGGAGATCTCCTGCAACTGTGGAAGCCACGGCTATCTGCCACTTCATATTAATCATATGCCCAACAGCAGCCCTACCCCACCGACCTGCGTTCTAGTCAGGCACCATTCTGTGTTATCACTAAATTGCAAACAACGTCACTTCTCCACAGGCTAACGACATTGAGTTTAGGTCGGCGAGCGTGAATCTTTCTTGACAATATTGATTGCTTCACCATCACGGAAATCCACGCATCACAACATTAATAAACCCCGTCTGTCCTCGAGGTCCTCAACATCTTTACTGTTCAACATCGATCCGTCCTTTTCCGGTTCTCTTTGCCTATACTTGAAAGTTCGGCGCAACGGGTCAGTTTCGGTTCAGCACTTGAAGTTTGGTTCTTTGTAGCCAGCACGCTTTGCGAAGCCTTGAGCTTTAAGACTTTCATAGCACCAGTCGTGTCATATCAGTCATATAGGCGGTGAGTCCCCCAAGTACGACCTCGTTCCGCGTCTTTGTCACATAACCACAATTACCTTCATTCAACACCTCAGCATACAACTGCTTATACATTGATCATAGATTCTCAGCATATTAAGATTCTCTTTCGAACCCCCTTATCTCTTCATCTACGAGAACACAGTATCACAGATATTTTTGACACCAACACAACCTCATCGACAGCATGAGTTTCGAAAATTACCAGAACTTTCCGAGCCAGCAGGGCGGGCCAGATGGTGGAGCTGGCCCTGGAGGTCCACCTCAGCAAGAGCAGCAGATGGGCGGCCCAATGCCCGACAATGGAGGGCAGTATCCTGGCGGAGATCCCGGGTCTGCTGGAGGACAGTCCCAAGGCGGGGAGGAGAAGACTACGTTGTGGTATGATCTTTTCAGGGATCCCTGTCACTCGTCTACCCAGTTACATGGTAAACCCAAGCAATGGATGGAAGAAAGGCTGACATCGATTCCAGGATGGGCGAGCTCGAGCCATGGATCGATGAAAACTTCGTACGTACAGTTTGGTACAACATGGGTGAACAGGTGAACGTTAAGATGATTCGCGATAAATTCTCCGGGTGAGCCGGTCATGTCCGATCTGTTTGACTAGTAAACGTGCGTACTGACTCAGGGCAGCAACGCCGGCTATTGCTTTATTGACTTCCAGAGCCCGGCAGCTGCGGCCAAGGCGCTCACACTGAACGGTCAAACCATCCCCAATTCCAACCGTCCCTTTAAGCTAAATTGGGCTTCCGGCGGCGGGCTAGCTGACCGGAGCCGCGATGAGCGCGGCCCAGAGTTCTCGATCTTCGTTGGTGACCTCGGACCTGAAGTCAACGAATACGTGCTGGTCTCACTTTTCCAGAACCGATTCCCCACATGCAAGTCTGCCAAGATTATGACTGATCCGATCAGCGGAATGTCTCGTGGCTATGGGTTTGTTCGCTTTTCTGACGAGGGTGACCAGCAGCGCGCATTGCAGGAAATGCAAGGCGTCTACTGCGGTAACCGACCAATGCGCATTTCAACGGCCACCCCGAAGAACAAGACCGGTGGAGGCGCCCCAGGAGGGGGTATGGGTGGAGGTATGCCTGGCGGAGCTGGTCCTGGGCCCATGGGCGGCAACCAATACAACATGGGGAATCCTCCGATGGGCTACTACGGTGCCCCACAGCCGATGAATCAATTCACGGACCCAAACAATACAACTGTTTTCGTTGGTGGCCTCTCTGGCTACGTCACCGAGGATGAGCTTCGTTCCTTCTTCCAGGGCTTTGGTGAAATCACTTATGTCAAGATCCCACCTGGAAAGGGCTGCGGTTTTGTTCAATTTGTTCAGCGTCACGCAGCCGAAATGGCCATCAACCAGATGCAGGGCTATCCCATCGGCAATTCACGAGTCCGTCTCAGCTGGGGTCGTAGCCAAAATAACTCGGGCCCTGCCGGCACTCCATATCGACCTGCGCCGCCTCCACCGGTCTACCCATCAATGGGAATGCCCCCTACGCATCCCTACGGTCAATTTGCTCCATTAAAGGTATGATTGGTCTCCATGGCTGAGTTTACGATCAATGCTGACTTGTCCATAGTAAGATACCCCTTGTCTTTCAAGCTTTTCTAAGCGGTTTGATATCGGTATCCTCTTGACTTTACCTTTCGCTTCTTGAAATAGCCTTCGTCCGCGATGGCTCGTTCTCCGTTTAGCGTTACTCGTAAGGAAAATACATGGAGGGAATTTGCAAAAGCTTTCTATTCTCATAGCATGCGAAGGATGGCTGTAATTATCTGGGCAAGGCTACGAAAGCGACGATATCAATCTGTACCTATTCCAGAGTGCAGCATGCTCTATATCTGTATCTTCCTAATGCATGTGAACGATGTTAGTGCTGTATGGTGGCAATTGCTCTGCACTAATCTCAAGCGGCACGATACATGCTCATATCTGGCCTGCTTTCTCTATTCCTGCACCAGAGTCTCTCTGTGCAGCGTATCGACGCTTGGGCGCATGTTTTCACCAAAAGGAAATCAGCTAATTGGGGTTGTTGTCTAGTCCGTACGCCGCGCACCAGCACCCGCCTCAGAGCCCAAGGCAAGCGCCTCCTCAAGGACCACCAGGCTCTTTTCCTCCCGGAGCTCCCGGTCCTACTGATCCGATACCTGTGCACCAGCTGAATGAGATGTATGTGCAGAAGCAGCAGAGCGTCAACGACCGGCTCGAGGGAGACTCGAGAGGGTATGATACGGTGTTCTCTCAATGATTTTGGCTCGTCGGCTGAGCAGACTGAAATGCCAATTCGGCTCAATGTATTTCTTATAAGATACCGACGGGCGAATCCTTGCATATTGCGTCGACGATGCCGCAATATAGCGCAACAGGCATGCGTGGAAGAGATAGTCAATATTTCCGGTCCTAGCTTGAAGCAACAACATCTTTAGCGAAGGGAGTTGGGAGTCTTGCTGGGTATCTCTCCTCTTGATTCGGGGTTGGATTTGAGAGAGAAGAGCGGTTGGTGGACCGTGTACGATATGGTTCAGTCACTAGCATTGGTACAGTATGCTTCATAGTGGACATGTTACGAGTGGGTGGCACCTTTTTCCTTAGCCGTAGTTCAATGGACAAGATGTGAAGAGAGGCATGCCCTTCCCTGAAGAGCGAATACTCCTTCCGTTATCGGGTCTCGTTATTCGACCTCACATTGGCAGGCACGACTTTGCACCAGCCCCCTTCTTAGACGCAGGACTCCTGGGCCTTTTCCTATGAATACATCGTTCAAATTTTCTCGCTCTTCTTTCGCATAACAGACAGAGTAGCCAATCATCAAGAACCGCAGTAATGAGGTACATGAACTGGGATGTCCTCGTCTTTCCCGAGACTGGAGATACAAAGACACCATTGCAGGAGTTCAGCACAACCTGCACAGTCATTCAAGATCCGGGTAACCAATTCTTCAATCCCCGTTTACATTCAAAGCTGATCAAGTCTTCTCTCAGACAATACTGCACTACCAACCCCAAGCCATGCAGCCTACTTCATGGCTGTTACACACCCTCTGCCTACAGTCTCATGCTTTGTACCTAGCCTCTTACCTGGCACTCCGTTCAGAGTCTCTATACATAGCTGGGCATCGCCAGTCGCCAGCCGCGCTACGCAGGCCTTAGCAGATCAAGGTAACCAGGTCTGGTTCGAGGCTAAGGTCTTACTCGATGGCATCTGTACTGCGTGGGTCATTGAGTCATCTCACTCATTCAATCGTGCCGTGGTCACTAATGCAAGCGGGCAGCGGTATCTTATTCAATCAGGACCCTTCATGGCCACAAGTCATTGGTGAGGAGCTGCCTCTCAGAGTCTGAATAATCATGTTCGCTAAGAGGGTGTTGCAGACATGAGCTCACGTACTGCTCTGACCATACCGCACGCTTGCTAAGGAGTTCCTGCTGACCAAACACAGCAATCGAAGATGCCAAAAAGCACGAACAGCTTAAATTTCCTCCCTTCCACGCCGAAATGCTTACACAGATTTGGGTCAATGCTGCTCAGCGCATGGGTACTGTACGAATCGTTATTGCAGAAGGTATCCGTCAAGGACAGGGCGCGACTAGGTTCTTGAAATTGAGAAACATCGTTACGTTCTCTCTCCAGCACGCCCCTCTTCGTGAGATATACGAATTTTGAAGACAGAGGATCAGGAGCTGATACTGGAACAGATGTCCTCGAGAATTGTGGCATTGCTTGGCCAAATCCTGGGATGTGGTGGCAGGGCCAGCAACAATTCCACGATGTCACGTCTCCTCGTGCCGAGGCCGCAGACACCGACACCCACGCCCACTCTCCTAGACGCCGACAAGTTTCGAAAGACGATAGCCGTGCCCGAGTAGATTTGGCTATGGCTCCCCCACATATGTCACAGGGTTCGACGGCTCATCCAGCATCTCGAGCTCGTAATATTCTCAGCAGTGATCCTTTCTGGTCACAGCATGGGCCAATGCATGACCCTTTCACTGGAGCCGCTAACCCCACTGCTTTTTACAAGACCGTGGCGACGCGCAACTCCACCGGCTCAGGCGATGTCTTAATGCCCGATCAGTCTCGCTCTACCTCAACTAGCCACGATGATTCCATGCCAGATTATTCACGACCTCTGTCGCCAGCGAATAGCTACCGCAGCCACCCAGTGCTAGAATACCCTCGTCCGTCAACCCTACCAGCCATCTCTGACTTTGCGAGCTCGGCGATGAATGGGCTTGGCCTATCGCGGCTGGAGACTATGCTACAGTCGCATCCAGGATACGATGCCGAGAGTCAATTCGAAGCCATGATGGATTCGATCAGTCCACGAAGAGACTCGAATCTGAGCGGAATCACGGCTCCGAGTAATACCCGAGCAAGCAGTGCTGCCAATACACCACCGCGTGGAATCGTGAACTCATTTACAGCACAAGACCGAGCATCCTCGTATAACGGTCACCCTCGTTCCGTGTCCGTGACTACACGCGATCCTCCACCTCCTGCCATCCGCACGTCTATGGGCGCCGTAACGGTAAATTCGGAATCATTCGGATCTGACGTTCGCCACAACGTCCGAGACGTTGGTTTACAGCCTGATACGGTCGTCAAGAAGAGGCCTGTTGGGAGGCCGAAGGGACGTAAGGAAGGCAAGACAGGCGACTTGGGTGGGCTCGAGATTCCTGCCTACAATGCTCAGAGACGGGCGACCACCGGCTCTACGAACGGTAAGGAGAATACGCAGGGCAGTGCAGAGAAGATCAGCGGTGGCAAGAGAAAGCGAGTAACCACTGCTACTGAGCCGAAGACAGCGTTCGAAAATCGCGTCGTGAATCATGATGCCTCATCACCAACAAGGAAGGTCACCAAGACTGGTCTGAAAGGGGACCCAAGCGCAGAATACATAGACATGGACGATCTTACAGCTGAAGGCGTCGTTGCAAGAGCACCTTTGGGCACTCTCGAGAATCGCCTGTGAGACTTTGGTCTGAACTTTGAATGTACGTGATGGGAGAAATGGTTGTACGATGATACTATGGAATTGGAATGAGCATGTATATGTACTGCAGCGGTAGGAGCCACATGCGTCTGCTGCGTGCAATCGATGTTTTTTGGTATTGTATACAGAAACTGTACGTTCAGAGGTGTGTTATTTCGGGTTGACGGAACCGCAAGGACTTTGTAGACATCGTAGCATAGAAGGCATGGTGATGGAGGGTGCAATTGTATCGCAAGTAAAACTCATGTATTAGATAGTGCGATGTCTTCTACTTTTGTATCGAATTTTTTTGGCATTCTCGGTCACTGAACGCTTCGTATATACAGAGTAGTGGCGTTAAGCTGATTGATATTATGTTTATTTTAGGTGGTTGGGCACGCTGGAAGGCAGAGGACGCCACTAGAACATCCGCTCTCTATCCAAACATCTAGGTAACAAACACCCAGAGAATTTTGTAGCTTCTTATGCCGTTCTGTAATATCCGACTTCTGCTGTTAAGGGAGAGACAGTATTCACAGTGGCGGTATAATTGGGAAGTCGCATTTGATACATTCGGCGCGGTCAAAGAAGCCGTTAGACGTCATACATCTGAGATCAACATAGCAAGTTCAAACATCACGACTTTATTGGATGATCCCGACAGTGTCCTATCCTCATAAGACCGAATACGCCCCAGCAAGCGCAGCGTCACCAACACTCAGTCTCGGTCCCAAATACCAACGCCCGCCGCCCCTCCATCAACCTACAATCTGATTGAACAACATGGCAGACGAAGCTCCCAACCCAGACGAGACACCCATCACATTTAATGTCAAATCTTCCTCCGAAGCGAAATATGTTGTCACAGTACCACTCACCACCACCGTCATCGACCTCAAAACTAAGCTCTCAGGTTCCGACTATGCTGACATACCGCCTGATCGCCAACGCCTCATCTATTCCGGCCGAGTGCTGAAAGATGCAGATACCCTAGCGAGCTACAAGATCAAGGAGGGCAACACAGTACATCTTGTTAAGGGAGCAGCAAGTAATGTTAGGCAACAACCAGGAAACCAAGGAGCTTCTACGGGCGCGGGCACAGTTGGGACCCTAGCACAGGGAGCACAAGGCGTACCACAGAACCTTGCGAGTGGGACGGGGCGTGATCCACTGGCTGGCTTGACAGGTGCGAGATATGCAGGCTATGCGCAGATGCCAAATGCGAATATGTTTGGACCTGATGGAGGTGTATGTCACCCTCTCGTCTTACCATGCCGCTGCCTATCATCGTGACGCTAATGCGATTACAGATGGGTCCACCTCCCGATCCAGATCAGATGGCTTCCATGCTCGAGAATCCAAACTTTCAATCTACGCTTTCGGAAGCTCTGGCCAATCCTGACGTCGTTGACCAGATGATACGGTCAAACCCCATGTTGCAGGGCATGGGACCGCAAGTGCGACAAATGATGCAGGACCCGAACTTTAGACGCATGATGACCGACCCAGCACAACTAAGACAATTAAGCCAGATGGGAAGACAGTTTGGCGGCGGGATGTTTGGAGGTATGGGTGGAAGGGGCCCAGGTGGAGAGGGAGGATTCCCAGCACCTGGAGTGACGGACACGATGCCAGAGGCTGCGGAAGGAGAGAGAGGAGCGAATGCGCAGCAGACGACTACGACATCACAACCGCCGCCGAATCCCTTCGCTATGTTCGGGAATCCTGGCGCTACTGGTGGACCTGGTGCAGCAGCAGCTGGCGCGAACCCATTCGCAGCGCTGTTTGGCCAGGGAGGGATGGGTGGACTCGGCGGACTCGGCGGACCTGGAGCTCTTGCGGCTGGGAATCCACCCACTGCACCCCCGGCAGCTGACGGAGCACAAGCACCAGGATCGACGCCGAATCAACAGCCGGCAGCAAATCCCTTCGCTTCAATGGCCCAAAATCTCATGCAGAACCCTCAGATGATGCAGCAGATGATGGGCGCCATGGGCGGCATGCCCGGGCAACAAGCACAGGGTGAAAACGCACTCCCGGGTTCCAACTCCGCAGCCGCTGCCGGCTTCAACCCTTTCGCGGCACTCCAAGCTATGGATATGGGTGGTGGTGGTGGAGCGCCGGCTGCGCCTCCCGATGACAGAGCGCCGGAGGATCGATATGCGGAGCAGTTGAGGCAGTTGAATGATATGGGGTTTTATGAGTTTGAGCGGAATGTGGAGGCGTTGAGGAGGACGGGGGGGAGCGTGCAGGGGGCTGTGGAGTATTTGCTTACGCATTAGTGGGATGGGGGGTTTGGGAGGAGTGGAGGGGGGTAAGGGGGGTGGACCTGGAGAGGGAATGTTGATAGTTGAGGAGGGGGGGGGGAAGGGGGGAGTGGTGATGCATGCTATCTGTGATGCGAGAGATGGTATCACTAGGGTTGGGACTGGTGATGCTTCTTATGATATAGACGGACGCTGGTATGGCGTGTTATGCTCGTTGGCATTGTGTATAGCTTTTCGGCTTATCGCTTTTGTGACATCCATGTTCGTGAGTGAGTGACCTCTATGTTTGTAGAAGTAGCAATTCTTGAAAAGCAGTACATCTCCTGGACCCAACATCAATGCTGTCTTCACCTTCTGAAGATCTTAGCGTGCAGCTGTATCGAACGTAGAAGGAAACGATGTTATCGGTTCGATCGATGTGGCTTTTGGCCCTTGGATTGCTAGCTAGCTAGCGATCTCGTTCAATATATACAACTTGGCGCAGCTCAGCTCTTGCCGGCCTGAGGATTCTGAAAATATGATGTTCAAGTCGCATAAAAGAGGGTATCCGTATCCCAATCCCAATGCTCTGCCATGCCATGGAACAAACGCCATCATAATGCCTATTAGATGAAACGAATCATCACCATGAACGCCAGCAGCCAGTAACAGTATTTGTAAAGGTTATATTATACCCCCGCCGGACCTCTGCTGCCCGCTTTCCTCGGCAACGTCCACGGCACCCCCATTACAACTTCACCCTCTGAGAAACCCCAGAAGTACACACCCATTCCTATTATATAATAGATTCCTGCGTTCGTGCCCTGGTACAGTAATAGCGCCGCTAGGGTTGAGAGGGGATATATGATCAGGCGCGCTTCGATGGAGCGATGCATCGCTGCGAGAATAGTCATTGTTTTTGAGGATGTAGGCTGGAGATTACTGGATGCGGTGGATGCGGAGGGTTTGTGGCTTTGTGGTGGTTTGTTATTGGCGTTGGGGTTGGAGGAGGAGAGCCGGGTGGAGGTTGCGGCGGTGGTGAAGAGGGGGAGGGGCCATTCCCAGCAGAGGCCGAGGATGCCGAGGAGGAGGTTTATGGTTTGGAGGATGGGGATGGGGCGGACGCTGCCGTCGAGGTTGGTGGTGAGGAAGTCCCAGAATACTTTTGGCCAGAAGAAGCCGAAGATGGAGGCGGCGACTTGGTCTGTGAGGGGGGGTGTTAGTGGGAGGGTTTTGCTGGGGGGGAAGGGTGGGCAAGGACGTACAGGCTGCGGCTGTGAGGATGATGAGACGGGCCCAGTGGTTTTTGATGAGTTTGCCCATGGTTGAGATGGGTTTGCGCGCAGTTGGGTGGGGTTATTGTTCGGATTCGAGCATTGTCTATTGACTCAATCGGTAGGTTTCGATGGTATACTGCCGTCGAAGGCTAAGATCGTAGCTACTCTCAACGAAGAGGCAGCAGGATGTCAAGGCGACAACGGCGATGATGACGACGGCGAGCAGCAGCGATTGTCTTGTGGTTTGGGATTCGGGGAGGTATGTATCAGACGTTTGAAAGATGGAGGACTGGGATCCATAGATCTATCCCACTCCTTTGGTACGACCCTTGACGCTCCTCTGCACCAGGGCGGGGCATGCCATTCGTTCCATAATCGTCAGGCTTCATGTTGCACAATCGATGCGCTCATCCTCTTCACACCAGTCGTTGGTTGCATGGCGGACTCGAGATGTTGCCGCCGGGCAGGGATTGTTTAGCTTAGCTCATGCACCTCGAATCACGGACGGGAGCGGGGATGGTGGCATCTAGTCTGATGCTAGGATGGTGATGCTACGCTTTCATTGGGTGAGGGCGGATGAAGATATGCAAGGGCGGCTCGACAGTCGGACCTCGAGGTATTTCTGAAGCTATCCACGGCGGGATATTTCTCACAGCGAAGCACGCAGGACCGCTTCAGGTGCAATGGATGTCGAGCAGAGCAAGTTAGGCTTCGTAAGATGTGGAACATGCAGACCACGTCGAACAAGCTGCTGCACTGCAGGGGCCCTTGAAACTTGCTCTGCGGCCGTGTCTGTGACCATGAAGCTCTTTGGATAGGCTCCAAACACAAGAATCTGTATGCCGTAGTCCAATAGGAATTCTCCGCGCTCCTATGCTGGAACCGCATGCTAATGACCCTTTAGAAGGCCTGATCTGCGACATTACAGAGCTACTGCTCATGCTCTAACGGGCTGATGTATCAAATGAGGAGCTCCAAAAGATCGTTAACCGCACTTCGAACAGACGTCGGCTTTCTGCTGATAGGCCGGACGTTCCTGTCATCATAAAGCCATAGTGATGTGAATGCACATTGTTATCGACTTCTGATCCTCATCAAGATGATAATGCGCTATCGCCTGTAATTTGCTAGCGTATCATTAGCTCGAATCATTCAGCGTCTATTTAACCTATGCGATTGGCTCTGGTAGGAAACCTTTTCTCCGCACAGCTCAACCCTTCGAACTTTCTAGACCAGTGGTGCATCCCTTCCTCTGCAAGCCAACACAAAAAGCGTTTGGCGTAAGGTACCCCCATGCCTCAACTCGTCCGCTATTCGCCAGGCGGGATGGCCACTTTCTTCAGGCTTTGAGGAAAGCATGGCATTGGCCGAATCAGGACCCCCAAACCAGGACATGACTATCACACTGCAGCACTGGCTCGATCTTGTGGATCAACCGCAGGGAAACTTCGTCAACGTGCCCACGAGACTTGGAGAGGGTCCCAAAGATCCAAAGGGTACACCGAAACACACGCCTCAGATTGTGCTGCCCCAGACCCAGGAGCAATAGGAGCAAGCATTTACCGACGAGACGACTTGCTAGTGCTTTCTACGCGCATAGTGGCTTGCCGCTTGACCCAAAGTCTCGGTAGCCATGTGTGACTGTTGGAATAGTCTCATCTAGGTCTTTGATTCAGTACACTACTGACTACACACCGTCGCCCGTGTCGAACATTGCTGCGCTTTGCCTCCGTACACTACATAGGGACAACTCGGGAGTTGGGAATATCGGAGCTGAGCCATACACGTACAGGATCCTTGTTTGAGATTGACTCGATTTTTTGCGGGACCACAGCGCTTGGAGGGTCAGCAAGGGAAATAAACAGCTCGGAAGGAATGTTAGCTACATGTGGAAGCCTCTACTAGACTTTCCATCCCAAGGCTGGCCAACGCTTGGTTATGGCGTATTAAGACAGAACAGGACCTTTGACGTGCTGTCCAAGCACCTGCACACAGGAAGCACATGGCATCAAAATACAATTTCAACATCTATTCCGCGACTGCGCCGTTGATCGGAACCACAACAGCAGGTGGACTCTGGACGGTTTGTCCTTGCATCTCCGAGTCTTGAAACCATCTCGTTACTCTTGAGTAGAAAGAGGCCTTCCGCTTGTTCGCATAATCTATATACCCCTTGTTGTTTGATCCGTCGTCTCATAGAACACTGGAACGGTCCATCGGTATATATTGCTTGCTCGACTGGAATTTCCCGCAAAATACGAATAGCATTGTCTCATCATGACTGTGGGTCAAAAAGGATGGTTTAGTAAGGAGTTAACTGGGCGGATGATATTGTTTAATACATTATTTCATGGCTTGCACATTGGTCTGTTCATCTTTGGATGGTGAGCATCATCTTGTTGAGCCATTGGACTGCTCAATAAACTACTCAATACTGATGCGGCTGCAGGTATAAACAGGCTGCCGACCCTCGGTTAGCTGGACTCAATTCTCTCACGTTCTCTGTGTGGATATCCAGAGGCGCAGGTCTCAACCTATCAGTCGATGGAGCTATCATTGCTCTGCCCATGTGCAAAAATCTACTAAGATGGATTCGACCGAAACTCAGGTGGCTGCCGCTCGACGAGTTCCAATGGTTTCACCGACAAGTCGCCTACTCGCTACTTTTCTGGACCTTATTCCATGTCTCAGCACATTATGTCAAGTATGTTGCCAATATATTCGTTCCGCTTGCTTCGCTAATGTGAGCAGCTTCTTCAATGTGGAAAGGAACCAAATTCGACCTGAGAGCGCAGTCCAGATACATTACACGCAAGCGGGTGGCATAACAGGGCACGTCATGCTGTTCTGCATGCTCATGATGTTTACCACCGCCCATGTCAAGATCAGACAGCAATCTTACGAAACGTTCTGGTACACCCATCACCTCTTCATCCCATTCCTCCTCGGACTATACACCCACGCAACCCAATGCTTCGTCCGGGATTCCAAACTGCCCTACTCGCCGTTCGCGGGCAAGCCCTTCTGGGATCATTGCATCGGCTACGAAGGCTGGCGGTGGGAACTCTTTGGGGGCGGACTCTATCTCCTCGAACGGATATATCGTGAGATAAATTCGCGTCGGTCGGCTCAGATCTGCAGAGTCATCCGCCACCCCTATGATGCTCTGGAGATTCAGTTCGTAAAGCCTTCGATGAAATACAAAGCAGGCCAATGGACGCTCATAAACATTCCTTCGGTCTCCACAACTCAGTGGCACCCGTTCACCATCACTTCTTGCCCTTACGATCCCTACGTGTCAGTCCACATACGCCAAGTCGGTGACTGGACCCGCGCGGTCGCCGATGCTCTAGGCGCTGGCCCTTCGCAAGCGAAAGAATACGATGGTCTAGATCCTATGGGCATGTATGAAATCGCCTTGCAGAACGGACAAGAAATGCCCTCCATCCGCATTGACGGCCCCTACGGCGCCCCCGCAGAAGATGTCTTCGACAACGAAATCGCAGTGCTCATCGGCGCAGGCATCGGCATCACACCCTGGGCCAGCATCCTGAAAAACATCTACCACCTCCGCTCCGGCCCCAACCCTCCAAGACGACTGCGAAGAGTAGAATTCATCTGGGTCTGCAAAGACACCAGCTCCTTCGAATGGTTCCAAAGCCTCTTGTCATCCCTCGAAGCGCAATCCCTCGCCGCGGCCGAAGGCTCCCCCGGCGGTGAACCCGAGTTCCTCCGCATCCACATCTACCTCACGCAGCGCTTCAACGTCGACCAGACCACAAACGTCTACCTCAACAGCGTCGGCACGCACGTCGACCCCCTCACCGAGTTGCGCTCGCGCACGAACTTCGGACGGCCCGAGTTCACGCGGCTGTTTGGGGCGATGAAGGAGGGGATCCGGGAGGGGAATTATATGGGGGAGTTGAGGGAGGGGGGCGCGGATGTGGGGGTTTATTTCTGCGGGCCGAATGCGGCGGCGAAGGTTATCAGGAAGGCGGCGAAGGGGGAGACGGCGAGGGATGTGCGTTTTCGGTTTTGGAAGGAGAGGTTTTAGGGTCTGGATGGGATGAGATGAGGGGTATTTGTGTATTTTTTGCGGTTCATGCGAGCGAGCGAGTCGAGCGTTGCATGGCGATGGTGCTTTCTTTGCTTGGGATCATCATCATCGTTCGAATAGCATCAGCGTCTACCTATGTGCATATCAGTGAGGTTTTGTAACGTCCTCTCAGTCCTACTATTGAGGATCTAGGCAGTATATCGTGTAGGAACTATCCCTCTTGAACGGCACACTACTCCTAGAGCTTGGTTTCACGTAGGATATAGCTACAGTCAACGGGTCCGACTGGGTGAAGAGTCACGGCGTGCGTGAAAGAGGGGCAAAGGGGGCTCATGATTACTATCAAAACTATTTTGGGTACATATCCTCCGATCAGTTGGGGATAAGTGATCTTGCTATGTAGAGTATACTTTTGCGTTTGCTGTATCATCGGCGATTCGATTGGATGGTCTCTTTGTGTTTTGTGGGTGAATGCTATTACATTTTCTGGAGAGAGTCTGTTCTGTTGTGAGAAAAGTGGGATGGAAGGGAATTAATGGATAGGATATGATGGAGGGATTTGCTATGTAAGTACATATCTAGAGAAACTGTGTTTTCTATGAGGATGAGGGATGTGAAATCCATGGAACGTTGCAGCCGTTTCCACTGCTACCGCGGTAGGAATACCTCAGAGCAGCAGAATGTAGGATGAGTCGAGAAGTGTCTTCTGCTGTTTACAAGACAGGCCTCCAACAGAGCCCTCAATGATCCTCGATCGGCACCAACTGCTTTGAGCTGCCGTCGGCGACACACCCGCTTATCTTTTACGTCCATGGTGCGCTCTCCACCCAGGGAGGCTGATATTGTGGAGTTCCCAGCGTGGATTGATGAAGGTGTTTGCCGTGTGAGAACAGATATGGCCAAGGGATCTTGGTACTGTATCACGTCTTGCCGGAAGCTCTTGCCGCCACACGACTGGTGATGCGGTATGATCAGCCTATGGATTGCATGTATGTTGTGGTTGTTCAATCCATGACCCTCAATACCAGTGTTGATGTTTCTCCTGTCTTCTCCTAAGCCCGGCGTTCTCTCCCTCTTTTTAGCACCAGGATACGATGCGGGAGATATAGCAGCATTGCTAGGATCTCCGAGCCGTGGGTGGGTAGGTCTTTGATCGCAGCACACTGATCAAGTTATCGTAGCCAGAATGATCAGACTAAACGGGATACCCATCCCAATAACGATTCTCGAGGGAGACAGGAGCGCTAAGGCTGCAGAAGTTTTGGTAGGAGATCCTATTGCGGCTCCAGATAGACTTGCAGCTGCGAAAGTATCTGACTGAGTGCTGCCAGTTGTGGTAGGTGACGAGTCTCCAATGAGCTGCGTCAGGCTCACAGCAACGGGCGTGGTTGAAGCGGTGACAGGCTCGGTCGTCTCCACGGTCGTCGGCATACCAAGACTGTCTGTTCCTGTATATGTCGCACCTGGAGCATCGAGAGGTTCAATGACGGTAGTGATCGTTCCGTTAATGGTGACGATATAGGCTTGACCTGGTAGCTGGGCTAATGAGAGACTGCTCAGCACTGTAGCTGCGAAACTGGTGAGAGCACTTTGCCGCATATTGATCGTCACGGATTGAGTCTGCTATGACTGGGAAATGTAAGCACACATGTCGCAAGGTTCAAGTAACATATACTAGAGCGTTGAGCGCTTGAAATGTTTATGTGCCCCCGTATGGAGATTCCAGGATTCGCTTGGTCTGCTCAACCGGGCTGCGAGTGGTAGAGGTAAGCATCATGGAACAGCTTGGAATTGAGTGGTGTCAAGCGGCGGTTCGCTCGTACAATCAATCTTGGACACGGGAAGGAATATTCAGGGAAGAAGGATAGGAAATCAAGAAAGCCTGGGAAGTACCAAGCAAGGCGCTTCGCTCTCATCACCCCCGATGGCAGTACAAGTGGACATCTTCGAGCCTTTCATCAGGTATTCGGGCGGTATCGTCGCCGTGCCACGGCTGAGGCCGCAGGACACTAAGCCCGAATAGACCGTTTTTCTGGCTAATATCAGGCTATTCTATACAAGATCACGTGATCTGTATCTTATCAGATCCGTGATGTCTTGGCACTATTCGCTTAGTAGCAGGTGGGAGAAGCCACTAAGTAATCATCACCGCACGGGTTACACCAGATAGATTAGTCCTCATCGATCTCCCACAATACCATTAAATCAATCACACCACTTAGCCCAACCCAGCGTATTACTTTCACACCTGACTATCCTATAGAACCGCAGTCAAGGGACTTTACCAAGCATCTTTGTTTCTTCGGCCACGCTAAATTTACAAGATATGCACCATGCACTCTGATAGCCTGATAGGGCCGAAATCAACGCAACAAAAAGGGTCTAGCGAATGCTACCCGCAGATATCACATCATGAACTCGTACGCTCGCTTAGTAGCGGCGGAAAGAAGGCACTAATGAATTACCACAATGCCACACTCTGGCCTCTGCCGGTGGAGCTCCGCATGTTCCTAGGAAACCCTCGATGGAGCGTAATTGTATCCGCGTAGTTGAAATATAACCATTTGTCGTATTGCATTGAGGACCAATGTCGCCACGCATACGATCCCGCCATGTCTAGCCACCGCCCTTCTAACCACCGCCCGTTTAGCCACTCATACGACATGCCATGCACAGCAACAGACGCTCTGATTCTACTACTATCAACATCAAGCCACACTCCCTCTATCCAAACCTCAGCACGCTCCAGTCCAATTTGACTGCTTCCCGGTCTAGTCAGCTACTACGCCTCTTCTTACCCTTCAACTCTCGAGTACGCAACGTAGCAATCTCCTCATTGTTCTGCTTTCCCTTGCTCTTGCCTAGCGACACGACGGCAGCAGTTCCTTTGCCGTCATCGGTCCACTTCAACGGTCCCGTTGGCAACCCCGAATGGGGAGGCACCCACGTCAACAATTGCTGCAGATCGGCGTCGAGCTGGATCGGCATCCCGTGCGAATATTCGAAGTCGCCACCGAAGCGTCGAGGTATGTTCTCCATGTCAACGTATGCTTGTAGTGTCGGTAACACGGCGTTGCTGGGTACAATATCGAGTTTCGCCACCGTACCCGGGTCAATCCATCGCTTGACCCAGGCGAAAATCGTTGGGAAGTAGGAAGGTGCGCCGATGACCTGTTAAGGGGGAGTCGGAATCCCGAACCATCAGTTCCATTGCGTTCTTCCGAATGTAGTATGTTTGAAGGTGAAACATTAAGTGAAAAAGTACACACCAGCACCCGATCCAGTACCTCAGGATAATTTACGGAAAATATCTTCCCCAGATCTTGCAAGTACCCCCGCAAGCTCCATACCTGCCGCACAGTTATATTGGATATGTCAACTATAACCAGCATCTTCGTCACCGCTATGTCCGGGTTCTCTCGCAAGGTAATAGCGGAGCAGAATGGCATGACGAATCGTGTCAGGTGCTCGTAGACTAGGAACGCGCGTAACATGTCCGTCGATACTAATCCAGGCGTTGTCTTCGAATCTGGCCGTGATGGTTGCGTGGCTGCTGAGGATTTCTTATGCGTGTTCACAGAACTACTGTCGATTTTGGCAAAGTCATAGAAGTAAATTGGGAGACCACGTTTATCTCTGCGACCAAGCCATTGCGGGTACTGTGAAGTCGAAAACATGTGAGCAGATTGTTACTATCCTCGTACGCTGGCAAATGAGAAGAGAATCGCATATGTAAAGGCGAAGCAATTTACCAAGTTTCGAGTTTCCTCGAAGTCGTGCACATCCACATTTTCGTAAAAAGAGTACAATTGATTCACATCACGCGCTCGACAGGCTTCGGCGAACTGTCGATGCGCGTCTCCGACGTCTTGTTTTCTGGCATTGAAGAATCGTCTGCTCGCACGGTTAGCCTTGTAACGCGAAAGGGGCGGAACGGCGCAAGCCAGCCGAGCTCTTTCATTAGGGAGGCGTACAGAAGAGTGGCATCGTCGTTGATTCCCTCCGGTACGTCCTTGCTGCCAATGCCAATAGGACTTTTAAGAAGACCTTTGGCAGCACACAGGCTGCGGAAGGAATCGAAAGCCGCCTTTTCCTGTGCCGATTGCCTCGAGAGCTGAGCCTCCGTTCCTTCTTTCATGCCGCTGAGCGAGGACGCAGGCCGTGTAGAGGACGATACGCTCCGTTTCGATTTCGGTTGTCGTTTTTGGCTAGGTATTACTTCCTCTGGTAGCTTGGCATGTTGACTTTCATGTATGCCCAATGCCTGTGCTGGGGACGACGTGATGGGTTGTACTGACGACACATCTTCTGCTCCCATCTCTGTGCCAACAGAGATGGAAAATTTTCGTTCCACCAGGGTCTGCTCATCTGTGTGAGCGGCAGAGGCAGGCGATGATGCTTCGGCTGCGGCAGTGGGTTGGCCATTGTTCAGAGGAATCAAGGCCTCAGTTGATGCATTTCCATTAGTCAAAGTCTGCTGTGGGGGAGACTTGAGCTTTGCTGAGACACGAAGAAGGCCCCAAAAGAGACTGAGATCGGTTTGGAGCAGTTGAGCAGCCATCTTGCTACCTACCAAGGTCTTTGGGCAGAGAAGATGGGCCCACGTCGAGATCTCAACATACGCAATATCCCTTGGCGTTTCTGCACCCTATACCGTTCCGATCCTCGAATGTCAATACCCATTGACCATGCATTCGGCCGAGGAGTTACGTGAGCTATCCGGTGGACTCCGATGCCGATCTTGTAGACCTGGCCATGGCTTCGTACTGTATCATCGATGTCGCACAGGCAAGATCCCATGCCGAGGCCAGCTTCGCCAAACACGATGCATGCCAATACAAGTCTTGAATCCTGTTGACCATGCGTTCAGCCGAGTAAATGCGAAAGCTTCGTCCAATAAATAGACTTTGACACTAGTCCCATAAACTCAATCATGGCTTGATCTTGAATCGCTTGAGGTTGTACTCATGGAAAAGACAGCTTTGCCATGCATGATGCATGCAGAACAGGTCCGGAGCTCATGCGAAAACCCGCGCGAATACGTCAACAGCACGCCCATCACGGTTCAACTCAAGATAGGCAACATATCTCGACATAATTCGGCATTATGAGAATTTCCCATAACCTAATGCAGCATCCTAATCCAAATCCAGCGAAGCTAGAAGCTTCTTTACTATTTCGTTTCCTCCACCAACAGCTTCAGATGCGTTCAATGCCTTACTATGAAGGTACTTCAGCACATGCCTTGTGTACTCGAGGCTTTTCGTTTGAGTACGCATAATCCATAGCGCATGAGCTTTGAGCCCAGGATCTGGAGTCCGTAGCTTCAAGATATTCAGCAGTTCATTGTTACGTGCCGGGCTGTTTCGAATCGCATGAATGACTGGCAGAGAGAATTTGCCCTCAGTCAGATCTTCGCAGAAGCCTTTCGTGCTTGCCATCTGCAAGATTACGATACCTCGGTCAGGCTATATATCTACTACAGAGGACAATGATGGGGGGGGGACAAGAAAGATTGACTCACTTTCTCCGAACATAGATTCTGATAATCGTCCCGAATCTGGAATATCGTTCCCACCAGCTCCGCAAGCGGCAAGACATTAATACCTGTCGTACTAACGCTCTGCATTAGACGTGTTGCTAGCCTGAAAAGACCTCCAGTTTTTAGGGAAATCATAAGGTAGTAATCTTCCTCGGTTGGCACAGTCATGGTATCGCGCCAGTACAGGTCGAGTCCTTGCCCGCGGTGTAGATTCACCAGTTCCTCGTTGAATATTCTGAAGGCATTTCCAGAGTCCCGGAGGCTCGAAAGTTCGCGCTGTGCGAGGAAATACACGTAATTTGCCGCATTGATAGTTTGTGGAATACCGAAGATGCAATGTGCGGCTGGCGAGCCACGGCGTAGTGGAGATCCGTCTTGGATGTCATCTATGCTATTACCGTGTTAACCCTTATATTTACGGCTAATTTAGTAAGGAATGTTTTTTGACCATGTAGGAGGCATACAGTAGGGAGGCATTATGTAGCATTCCGACTACTTTGTCGATTACTGAACAAGATTCAGGATCGATCTGAAGCCAGACATTGAATGCGGCCAGGGTTTGCGTGCGAAAATTCTTGGCGGGTAGGCTGGCTATGTAGGCAAAGGGCTGGATGATGTTCTAGGGGTTGTAATTAGCATAGATGGGTTCGAGGGTTGAGGGCTACAGACGCGCTCGTGGGTGTCCGTCCAGGCGCTGTGGAACTGCAGAGTGTTGATGCTGTCCAACGAACCGGATATCAGACCATCTGCAGGCGCAATATGGCCGCATTCTTCCTTGAGCTCTTCACGCCCACTTGAGGGGGAGGGTTGTTGTACTCCTGGGATTGAGAAGTCGCCATCGTGGACAGCAAGGTCTGGTTCGCTGGTTTGTATTCCTGTCGAAGCCACGGTCTCGTGATCTTGAGGTGGGCTTGGATAGGATAGCGGAGCTTCTTCATTCTGGCTCGAAAGCTCGACCAAACATCCAGTCTGTGGTCGCTTGTTGAGGCTTTCCGTAGAGCTCAGGGCTGTCGTTGACATGTTCGGTGCTGAAGTCCTACTTTCTGGAGATTGTCTTGTGCTTGATGGGCTGGTTTCGGAATTCGTAATGTTGGTATAGCTTCTCGACGTTAACCGAAATCCTCTTCAAACGAGCTTTTTTCCAAGAGTCTTTCAGTAGTCTCAAGTCCTCTGTCAGCAATGTCTTCTCCAGTATGATATCATGGATTAGTGGAGCAAGCTCGCTTGATAATGGCAATTCAAATATCGATCTTACTTCTAGATCAATAGAGATGAACAAGTCCAATTCCACATACGACAATTCCGCCAATCAGAGTCATTATCAGCCTATCATCGGCATTGTATTTGCTCCATCGTATCCTCTACCCCGATTTCTCGGTTGGATCCGTGCATTTGTAGTCTCTGAGCTGGTCGTACGTCATGAGCTCTACCCAATGGTTGTTCTAAAGATGCATTTTATCTGCATCGGTCTCCACGCGCACCATACATGTTCATCTTTGCTGCTCGGTTGCATTATCGGCTGGTTCGGCGCCTGCTGCGGCGATCAACGCCGCGGTAGCTTCAACTTACATTGACATAAAAGCGTCGAGCGTGCAGGGATGGTATGCTTGCGCCTTTAGTCGGAGCAGGTCGGCGTTGATCCTCAGCTGGTCGTCCTCAAGCTTGCAGAGTAGTTGTTTACTGTGAGTACCTCAAGTCAAAGTATCGTTCGCCGGACTACGGCCTAGTGTCCGGCGCTAGACTCGCTTAGCCGGATACAGGCGGCCACGACCATTGTCGATCCTGGACCTACCATATCATATAACATTAGATTTACATCCGCAATTCAGGCAATTTCTTAATGGGAGAACGGGGCGGGCCTAGATCTGTCTAGGATCAGTAATACGTGTTTAGGCAGCAAAGATGATACTTTCACATCCATAGTACTCTGATGAAGTGTGACAGCAGATTGCTAATATTGCAGACTTGAGTCTTGGAGGTAAACAAGCTTCAGAAGAGCCGACCATATCTGCGCTAGCATCTGTCAAGACGGAACATTTGATTCGATAGACACCATGCTTTACTTTAGTGCCCCAACGTCCAACCACAATCTGGCGGGCCGAGGTAGTCCTCTAAGGGTAAAGTAGTGTAATTGTAATGCGTTGATGATCGCTAATGCCCTGCATTAGCTACTTCGCTTCTCTGTACTACTAGCTACCTATCGTAATGGGGTTTCCTCTGATACTTCATAGATCAGCCCATCGAAGCGACCTTTGCTGTTTCGGCTCCACGTCTCCATCTCTCGTCACTCGTCCGAGACAGATGTCCGAGCAAATCCGTTGATAGTAGTCTCGAAGTAAAAGCGACTTTTAGTCCTTGGAGCCATAGACGTGCTCCATGGACGGTCGCTTTTCTAATCTTTTCGCCTCCTGGATACGGCTGCCTACGTTGCAAGGGCTACAGCTGACGCTATCTTGGAACCTCCGGACCGCAATAGTATCAGGAAGGCGCGGTTGGCATTCCATTTTGGGTCCGCCTCCTCTTCAGTGACGAGCACTATTATGACATATCGCCATTTGGGTATCCCACGCTTCACATCGTGGACAGGGCTAAGTATGCGTGCCTGTGGCCATACTCGGTTTTGGGCCGCGCTAAAAGGCAGATGTAAATCTCTATCTGGGGCTTCTTGCCTGGTCCGAAGTCGCTTTTACTATGCAGTATGCTGGACCCGCATATTTCTTCATGTGGAGGCGCTATGTTTTGAACCGAGAATGGCCTCCGCGGCAATGGCATTTAACAGGACATTGATATCCTCGTCTTGCTCATCTTGCTAGGCACACAAGGTATGGAGCCTATAGACACTATCCTGGCTCTTGTCTCTTTCTTTCTCGCTATTCTATCGCTCTTCTACGAGTGTTCTCTCCCCATAAGCTTCGTGATTCTCGAGGTGCTTTCATCAGCTACTCTCTCCGGAATATTCCGTCTCTCCCCCAGTCTGTCCGGGCTCTTGCTGACCGCCACGAATCCGCTCAGGCTCTTTAGAGTACTTCCCAATCCAGTCTCTTTATTGCGAGTGTCTCCAGGCCTTTCAAGATTCTTGCCACCCTCTTCACTTACAACAGGACTTTTTCGATTCTCCCCAGACCCTTTGGCCGTCTCCCAAGTACACACTGAGCTCTCACAAGTCTCATCAGACTTGAAGAAAATCTCTCAGATCGCTGCAGATTCGAAGGCGGTCATGCAATCTATACCGAACCCCAGTCACCTTTTGCTTGTCACAACAGACGCAGCGAAATTCAAACACCCTGGGTTAGATCCCGACCCTTTGGCTATCTCCCGAGTACACACGGAGCTCTCACAAGTCTCGTCAGACTTGATGGAAACTTCTCCAGTCGCCGTAGATACGAAGACGCTCCTGCAAGCCATACCGAACCCAAGCCAGCTTCTACTAGCCACCACGGACGCAGCGAAAGTCAAACACCCCGAGTCAAATCCAATCAAGACTTCGCAAGTCCCTCTCCAAGGAGGATCCTTTCACATCATCCAGAGCAAGCCTGTTGATCTTGGTATCAGTCCGAGCCAATCGCTCCTACAGGCCATACCTGACACAACTACACTCTTAAAAATTGCCCAAGCCGAGTCCCTGCCATCCTCATCAAACATAGGCTCGGTACTTTCGTCCACCAATAAGGACCCCGCGTATCGTGCGCAGGATCGACCACCTCCAACTATCCTCGAGAACAAGTGTCACCCCGCAGCAGACGATTTATGCAAGCGGCTCGACGATTTTTTCCTAGAGCACTGGCCCTTTGAGTCCCAGCATGAAAAAGATATCTTTGTAACTGCACAGCTGAATCGCTGGGCATGTTACGCTATGCCCGAGGCGAAGAGCGATCGTGTATATGATTCATGTAGAGTCAATACACTTTTATTCTTGTTAGATGGTGAGCGTTCCAAATCCCGCACCATTACCAATAACATGTTCTTTCGAAGGACTTGGCAAGCTGATATAGAGGGTCAGATTCGGCGGAGAATATGAGCATTAGTGAAGGCAAGGCCCTTTACCGCAAGCTTATCCCAATGGCGATGGGTACCGCGCAGCCTGATCGTACTCAACCTTTCGAGTGGATCACGTACGACATATTTGCTAGTATGCGCGCGTGTGATGAGGAGAGAACCAAAGACGTCTTTCAAAAAGCTCTACTATGCATCACAGCACAGGTGGATGAGGCCCGCCTTTCTTGCGCGGATATGGGCTCGTTACTAAGGCATAGGGAGAAGGAGGCTGGTTGTGCGTAAGTTGCGCGCTCTGTCTTTTGTTGGCACATTATTCCAGACTTGAATATATGCCAAGCTGCCTTGTAGCCAGGGCTACCTTCGAATGTTTTTTGGGGAGACGCAACTGACCTCGACTCACATCCAGATTCGTCGCTGCCACTTTGCGCTACGCCATGTGCCTTACTCTCTCCCCCTCCACCCTTGACTCCCTTTCCGCCATCCATGAAATTTACGCCAAAATCGGCGTTACGGTCAACGACATTCACTCCTTCAACAAGGAGCTCAACGCCTGGAATAGGGACCACAAGGAGGGTGCGCGCTTGCTGAACATGGTAAACCTCCTTTCGCATGACACGGGAGTCTCGTACGCCGCGGCGAAAAGGGTATTGTGGATCTTGTGCCGTGAGTGGGAGTTGGAGTTCAAAGGTATGATACAAGAGAAGCTCAACGACCGGACTATCCCCGCTAGCGAGCATGAAGACTTGAAGACTTATCTTCAAGGGTTAGTATGGATCGATGGGGGCAACGAGAGGTGGGGCGAAACAACGGCGAGGTATCAAGGGTATGATATTTGAGTGGAGTTATCTTTGGCAGTACTTCAGCCACGGGGTTTCGCATATAAGACCATGTAGATGGCACTTCCTTGCCCTGTACAAGCTGTAGCCTGAGGTCTACAATAAAAGTTCCGTCGATGATCTCACGCTCTACCAGTGATAGCTCCGGTGCTTCGAAGTCAAATACAAGAATATTGATTGTGGCTCTAATTCATGACTTTGATTCTGACCTGTCTACCCCAACTCATAGTGGGATCTCTCCTTGACGAAGAAGAGTAGTGGGAAGAAAGTTTCGGTAGGATAGCGTGTGAGCTAGTCGAATCTAGCCTCGAATCCAAAAACCCAGCCCTAGCGTCTGCAAAATGCGGCGTCTGTGAAGCATGATCTGCCATATCATTGGCGGAACACCAGCCCGAGTACTGTACATTCTACCTTAGGTTCGTCTCTACCTTTTGGATCTGTTGTAGTCCAAAGGGACATAGAGCTAGTCTAGGAGTAAGGCTTATCAGCCCAGTATCCCATCCTTCGGGCAGTAAGTCACATATAGGTACGCTATAATCGGAAGCTAGCCGTACGAGGTTTAATTGCTAGGTAAATTAACCATCAAGGGCTTAACTGACTGGCACGTTAAACCTCGTACGGCTAGCTTCCTAGTATAGCACATGTGTTCCGCGCTAAGTGTTCGCCTGTAACTTGCATACACAGTAGAGTAAAGTACAGTTAGTAAATTACGCTAATACATAAGCGAGCGGACTCACTTCTGGTTGGTAGCTACCTACCTGTCAATCTCCATCCTTCCGCAATTCAAATCCACTTAGTGTTCAGCCTCGGATGCTCATGACTCCACTCACTTCGAATCACCGGCACAGGTACAGCCTTTGGAGACGGCATCAATATGACTGAGATTTGTAGCAGGAGTAGATATCCAGACCGCGCAACCTTGATTGTCAACAGCTTCTGCGGAAGCCTCAGCTCAGCAGTATGACATCATAGCGATATCACTAGAGTGCGTTCGCACTGATCCTTCGCTCCATGGCACGCTCAGCCCCCGTGCCATTTCTTCGTTTCCGTGGTAGCGCTTTATGGAAATCCCAGATTCCGCTTCTTTTCTTCTATCAACATTCCTATGCCTATGACGACCCACAGCTAACGTGAACCACCAGTAAGGAAAACATGAGTCTCGAAGTCGATCGTCGCAATTATCTGCCCACGGTCTACCCCGAGCACGATGAAAGCAAATCTTTAGCCCTTCATCCAGAAAACCGACAGGTGGCATATGAGAGTCAGGCATTTGAGGAAAAATCGCAAGGGAGACGATGGTGTGGCCTCCGTCCCGCGACCCTCTTGCTGAGTATCGCTCTTGCAATAGCCACAGCGCTTGCTGTGATTGCAGCAGGCGTAGGGGGCTCCCTGGCTGCAAAGAACAAGTACGTGCCTCATCCGAGTGATTCTGGTTGTGTCAAGCTAACAAGCTATCAGAAGTCCTGCCGCTTCCGTGCCCGCGCAGGCATCGAATTCATCATGTGCGACATGCAACACAACCTCTCCAGTCAACATGGCCACCTGCCAGCCAACAGACAACTGCGCAAACATGGGCCCGTCCTACAGTACTTTAGACGGAAAACAAATCAAGTTCACCTTATTATGCAAAACGAACCTGGGCGGTTCTGATATCACCGGAGTTTACGTCAACTCCCTCGCGGACTGCATACAGGCATGTGCAAACTTCGGCAATTTCGTTCAGCCCACCACTGAAAGTTGCCACTCGGTGACTTTCGACATTGACCATAATCCCAAGTCAAACGGCAATTGCTTCCTCAAATACGGGACAACCATCCCACAGTCCGATTGTCAAAGTTGCAGTAGCGCCTACATAGCTACCAGCGGAGGCTGACGGACTGTCAAGGGCCGCTATCCTTCGTGTACGTCTAGTTTCTATCATAAATAGGATAGCCGGATATCAACGGAAGTTCCAGTCGGCATGGGTAATACAACGCATTCACATATCTCTATTATGATCTATCGACCCCAGATATAATGACCAAGTCTCATTCCAGGATAATTTCGCCCCAAAGTCAACCATTTTGCTACTCCACCTAGAGCACTGTGTGGTCCCTTCATACAGCACAGCCTAATGTGGTCATCAAACAATTCCGGCTCCATCGACGAGCACGATGAACACTTACATTATTTGCAGCCGCTTTATGATGTGTAGGGGGCTTTTTCAGGTGTCCATCTAGCCTAAATAGCTACACGGGTGGTGTCCACAGCACGCGCTTGTCAAGGCTCAAGCCCGCAATTCACTTCCTTCCATGACAAGAGTACCTTTATTGGCTAATTCGTGATGAGTGGGAGGTAGAGACTGGAGCAAGGATAGAGTTAAAGTTGAACGATCTTGATCGAAAGGGAAAGTTTTTGTGAAGAATCATCAATGACTCTCTAGTCGAATGGCTCTTCCCTGATCGATATCTTGGACTAATGCCAGCACTTCTGAAACCAGAATAACAGATTTGACATTCATGGTCCTCTTGGGTATGCTACATCTAGCTAGATGTTGAATGGAATCCACTAAATACAATTGGACTTAAGTATAGCAATAGTGCGCCATCCGCTGGTTTTTGTAAAATAGGAATTTGAGGGCTCATTTTGTGTCAGATCATTGGATCTCGAATCGTTGTTTGAATGCCAAACTAGACACCATCAAATCTAATCATGTTCGCTGAAGAAAGGGATTTGCAAGCTGAATTTAGGCGCAGATTCAGCATAGAATCTCCAGTGTTGGATAGACAATGGTAGAACTTGACAATTTGGCAGGCAAGTACTATCTCTGCTCTAGCCTCTTGGCAGGTCAACATCGTGAGATGAGTATGGATAGGAGTGGTGGTTATATGAATCGGAAGAAGCTGAACTGCATGGCACGTATAGAATCGCAGGTCGTTCTCGATTATGAAAAGCCAAGGACTGCTTCAAGGAAGAGTTGGTGGGGATTAATGAAACGCTCGCATCGTGTGCATGCATTCGGACAAACATGAGCGTAGGGAATGAGACAATTCAGCTTAAGCCATTGCTGCCTTCAGATTTCACTACCATATCCTCTAGTACTTCCTCCTTCACCCGACCACCATCAGGTATACCCCTCTCCCCTCTCCTCTTCGCCACCCACTCACCCAACCCTCTCCATATCGCTTCTTTCTCAAGCGGCCTCATCCCCGCCGCCAACCCACTAGTCGTAGTAGCAACGAACACCCTCGCTCCCACCCACGATCTATCATCACTAACAGCCCCCACGACACCCATATTCTCCGCCTCGTCCTGCCAGCCATACCTGAATTCCTCCTTTCTAATCTTCTTCCCACGCCTAACCCTCCATATACTCTCCCAAATCCCCTTGCCAACAATACACACACACTCCGGCCTACACCTCCCAATCTTCTCCTCCAACACCTCGACCCCCTCATCCATCTCCCTCGCGCTCAGCTCCGACGCGTCTTTCGTAGGCCGGGACACGATGTTCGTATGGCCCAGCGCATAGAGATGTGGCAGGTCGCCATCTTCATGGGGCTTGCACAAGCGAGGCGTGCAGCCTGAGCTGTGGCAGAGTTTCCAGAAGAGGTTTGAGGGGTGCGAGTAGGCGTGGCCGGTGGTGGCGGTGCGGATGCCGGGGTTTACGCCGATGAAGACGCAGATGAGGTTGGGGGCGAGGGAGTCTGTGAGGAGGTTTGTGAGGTGGGCGTATTTGCTGGGAGGGGCGTAGCTGGAGGATGGGCGTTTCTTTTTGGATGGTGAAGGGGAGGTTGTGGCTAGTAGAGGGGTAGCTTTGCGTTTTAGAGAAGTCGATGTTGGTGAAGTGGTGGTGAGGGGTTTTGGCGTAGTGACCTTCCGTTTGAGGGGAGATGGAGTTGCTGGCGATGATATTGTTGGCTTTATGGAAGGAATGGTTCGTGTACTTCTTCGATTGGGGGAGAGTGCAGATGTCTTCTCGTACGAATATTGTTGCAAAGCGGCACCAAAGCTTGGAGAGGGCGCCTCATAAAGAGTCATTCTCTGCAAGTATCTGAGCTGGGGAGAAATTTGTCTCCTAGTTTGTAGGATCTGCTTTGATGATCATACAATCAAGCAGAATTCACTGCCCTTAAACAGCGTACTCTGTACGGAGTAGCCGCCTTCCATCGGATTGATAGAAGGCCTTGGCACGATTCCCTCCAATCAAACGTGCTGTATCCGGCTAGCCTCGACCTTGCCGCCCTTTACTTTGTTTTCAGCGTGCGTATATAAAGGTTCGCTAGGCCCCAATTACTCGTGATGATGATGCACACCATGGCATATCTTGTATTCAAGTATGCCTCCATATCGGTAGCAGTCTTGGTCGGTCTCTACGCTGGCCTCATTGGACTACTCACCACGTCTTCCTTCCAAGCCCATGTTGTCTATCTCCACAAGATCCAGATGACCTGGTTCAAAGATCTGGATATTCCTGAAAGTTTCGGTTTCCTCCGCGGTCAGACCACCCCATTCTCCATCAAGTCTTCCGCTGGCGGAACGCTGTATGCGTGGCATATTCTACCCATTGAGTTATATCGTCAGCACGAGCTCGCTCTGATTGCAGAACCTGCCGGTTTCGCCCTTGACTTTACGTCTCGCTTTGCTTTCAAGCTATTGCACGATGATCCTGATGCGCGATTGGTTATTCATATGCATGGAGCCGGAGGTACCGTAGGGTCAGGCTACCGAGTTCCCAATTATCGCGCACTGTCGGCAGGACAGCCCAATAAAATCCATGTTTTGACATTTGACTATCGAGGCTTTGGACGCAGTCGTGGCACCCCATCCGAGCGTGGACTTTGCCTTGATGCCATCGCGGTGGTTGACTGGGCGGTAAACGTCGCCGGCATTCCACCCTCTCGAATCCTCATCTTCAGCCAGTCTCTAGGCACCGCTGTGAGCCTCGCCGTCTCAAAACACTTCGCGTTGCAGTCGCCACCGATCGTCTTTGCAGGAACTATCTTAGTAGCACCGTTTGTTGACGTTGCTACGCTTATGGCGACGTATCGTGTTGCAGGTTCAATTCCCTTGCTATCACCGCTAGCCAGGTTTCCACTGCTATTCAAATATCTTAGCACCTTTGTACAAGACACCTGGTCCAGCAAGGACCGTATTGCAGAATATATTCGGGCGAATGAATCTAACGAGGAGAAGTATCAGCTCACTCTGATCCATGCTGAGGACGATTATGATATTCCATCCCATCACACCGAAGTGATCTTTTGGCACGCTTTCAATGCTACGGTCCCACGAGGCATTACATACGACGAGCTCGAAAAGCTGAAGTTCGAATCAAACCGAAACCTGGGCGCTGCAGGTTCGGTCATGGAATGGCGAACGCGGAACGGCGTTATAAGAGAAGAGCTACTGAAGACCGGCCTCCACGATGTTGTTATGGGGAACCCGGTAATCTCTGTGGCTGTCATGCGTATCTATCAAGGTGCGGATCTGTCGTTCAAATAAGGCACCGATGCAAGAAGCCGAACGTTTAGTAGTACTTGGGCGAGTTGCCTTGCATTTTCTGTCATATTGATGTTGGATGGCGTCACTGCAAGATCTGCTCTCAGGTGTCTGCATTTTAGGTTATCTGCTTTGTTCTACGTTGCTGCTCTACTGTTTCACGACGGACAACCCAAAGGACCCTAGAACCGGAAAAGATCTCTCATTGTTTGACATTGTAGTGTTGCCTGCTGTCAAAATGATACCAAAGCTACCTCCAGCAGATTGTTCTAATGAACGAACAGAGGTCGAGCAAGCCACGATTAAGATCACAAGGAACTGTCGGTGAAGAACAGTATCAATATCTATAGAATATGGATCCAGTAAGTTGATACACTATAGGTATTATAGATGGCCGGATCGGAAGCCCTGAATGCCGCAATGACGCCTCCTAACATAACGATGCGGCTGAGAAAATACAATACCGGCGACACGAGGCTGATCATGGTCAGCGGACCGCCCCATCGCAAAACTACCTTTTCGAACTGCATGAAGATCAACATGGAAAAGATCGACACAAGCGCTGCCGCACGCCAGAGCCATTGCTCTACGGGCGTTGGGAAAACTGTCTCCCAGGATATAAGATGAAGTGCCCCGAATGAAGCTCCGAAAAGACATATTACAGGCCAGAGCATCTTGGAATAATAGACTTCGGGGTCCCAGTATCCGAGAACGATCTCTTTGGCAGTGGCTTTGCACGCACCGGGCAGGTATGCGGAGCGTGTCTCCCTCGAGATCTGACCGCTCTCAATTTTGCACGCAACAGCTTGCTTCAGTCTCTGCAAAACTGGTTGTGGCTGGTCTTTTTTCGTGGCCTTCTGTTCTGCTTGCTGCAGGGCTTTTCGTTGGGCTTCTTGCAATGCTCTGTCCTCCGCCTCTTTCTCGAAAACCCGAGGAGTGAGATACCAGATTATCCAGAGTGTATTCTGCTTTCCTTTTCCCTCATTATCGAAAGCGCTACTGACAGCCATCGATTCGAATGTCGCCAACTCCTCCGGAAGCATATTTGGTAGATCGACTACAGATGGAGTCATAACATCTTTTGGTTTGACCCACCAGAAGAAGTAAGTGATGGCAACCAGGGGAATGTAGCTGAGGGTCATCGTTTCGAGCTGCGAGAGGGGAAGGGAATGAGCACATCGCATTATGCTCTGTAACACGAACCAGGTTAATTGGCCTACTGCCAGCAGCTTCGCGGTACCGTCTGCATTACTCTTGTCGCGTATGTTTCCCTCTGATAAACCCCAGAAAGCGTGGTCATCCCAGTCAATTAAGCCTCGTTCCAACAGCCAGGTATATTGATTCGGCCATATGACTTTGTCCCCCTGCGGAGTACGGTGCCTGAGAGCGAGCATGCCGATATAGAAAGCATGAACGAGCTTCAGACGACCTGCCGTCACATTCGTGCAGTTCTTCACCATCTTCCGCGCTTGAGTCCATTTCTGGAGTCCCTCAACGGCAACGAATTCAGGCGCGATGACGGTCTTCAAGAACAAGGCGACTTTGTGCAGCGCGTGAAGTAATGGACGCTCGTCGACTCGCGTGTGTATTACCACCCAGGTACACAAGAAGGTGGTGGAGAGGCAGCTGAAGATTACGCCTAGTGTTCCACGCCCTGGAGATTCCAAAACCCATCCAACCAACGCCTTTGCTGTGGGCGATGGAACTGAGCTGCATCCCGAGCACGAAGTCATGTTTATAGCGGCCTTTGTGCGTTCCGTTTGATAAAGTCATCCAATTTCGCAAATCTTGCCAGCCACAGGATACACAGTAGCTTGGACGACGCAAAATCGTATATCCCCACCGATCGCGAGGCGTTTTCTACTCCGTGGTCCATAAATCTACGATGCAAGGTCCGTCGACCTTATACCCTCTAATATCGGTGGGCTGCCACAAAAATAGCGAAACATGCATGGGGGAGGCACATATACAAGAGCTATTCCACATTCTGACAAGCTGGCGCTAAAACGACTTGGCAAGAAATACAGCGTACCACCTTTCATTCGGGGAACGAACGGTCATCTACACAGGAAACATACTCGTAATGCGCATAACAATATAAACCTCTCCCTGGCCCAGTCTTTATCGTCACCAAGGAAGTATAGACACGACACCGCAAAACTGGATTAGAACCTCCACCTGGTGGTTTATGCCAGTTCTCTGAGGACCGCTACCCCTGAATGTAACCGCCCGCTACGACGCTGGCGCTGTACATGCAACGGGATGGAACTGGGACTTTCACAGCTATACATACTATAGGTTTGGCATTAGCATGTGAAACGAACGTCTCTGCCTAGATAAATCTAACAATATCTCAGTGTAGCTTACAAGATCTCGATATCCAAGCACGAATCCAGGCCCCATCAGTCACCAATATTCAGATCTTTGGCCTTAGCCTAATCCACAGCCTCCGAAAGGCGACGGCGATGTGAGCAAGCTTGCTATATAATTGGTATCTGTAGCGAGGCACGAGCGGAGGCTGGGCCATAGGAAATCTTCTCACAGGGGAGTGTGAGTACTCGGGCGACTTTACCCCTGCGACATGTCAAACTTGTTCATGCGGCCTATCCGATCAAGAATTATCAATTCGGCATTTCCCATTCCAACAAGTCATCTGGCTCGACATACCAGTCGTTCATACCATTTCCTCATAGAGGCAGTTTCTACATCACCTTATACCAATATATACAACATACATACACACACACACACACACACACACACACACACACACACACACACACAAAAGTATCAACTATCCCACCTCCCCCCCACCCAAGCCCCCCCACCCAAACCCCCTCCCCCCCCCCCTCCGCAAATCCCCACACCCACACCCACACCCATCACAGCGACCCCTTGAACCCCCCATCCTCCAATGATCATATAACATCTATATCTCAATATGCACAAGATCAGCATACATAACTGGTCACATGCCCGAAGTAAAGCCGAAAGCGGAAAGTGTACGTAACGCCAGGTCTCGCACGCCCTGTGACATGACGGATATTATTAAAGTGCGCTCTTCTTTCTTTTATTAATCTATGCTCTCAAAGTGATATATTTACCTAAGCACGACTATGATATATAACCAAAGGCATTATATAGACACGGAAGATGAAAAGGAAAGAATAGATTCTACGTGTTACGATCCCCTGTTTAAGGCAGTTGTGTATGCCATCATGTCAAGTCTATCTATCAAAGATGGTTATATAGACGTCGGTGAGATCTCTGTCGAAAAGAGATTCTCTATGTAGGTTGCTGTTCGTAAGTTGTGTCGGTCCTTCATATCCGCGAATGATTGGCGAATGGCAATATCGCCTCGCATATATTTGTAGTTGTAGTTATAATTATGGTTATAGTCATAGTCATAATGGCAAGCGAAGTGCAGCCAGGTGAGGGCAGGTTTGGAGGTAAGGCGTTTCAACGTCCTATCTATAATATCAACGCTTTCTCTGTTCGCTGTTGGCTGAGCTATGAGGTTTGCTAATGGTCGCTTGCTTGCTTGCTACAAGTCATATGGTTCTGGGTGGCTGAGGACGTGCAAGTGCGACTCATTCATGACTCCACGGCATTAGTGTGTGAAGAACTCCAGTCTGTTGGAGGCATTTCTCCTTCCTGGTGAGATTGAAAGCCTTGGCCTCCTGATGTCGGATGTGCCACATCCTCAACCTAATTCAGCCTCCAGCATGTTTCAGGTAGATATAGCGTTCATTGGCTTTGAACCAACTTCCTGCACTATGTTTGATTGGAATTCTGGCCGAGCTGGAACTTTTGCTGTCACGATTGATGTGGACTGCTGGCTTCTTTCGAATTCGTGGATATTCCTTACTGCTTCGATCTGGGCATCGATTATCGAACGACGAGCGGGCGATGAGATCGTAATGAGGTGAACTATAAGAATAGAGACAGTATGTAAAGACGACAATCCGTGGTTGAAATGTTCTGTAGATGGGCTGTTTTGGAAGGCCTTGAATGCGCAATGGGGAATCTCGCAAGAATAGTCTGATTCGTGGCATACTGTCGCTATGTGATTGAATCCGCGCTGCATCTAGCAATCGGAAACATGACGCACAACCTATATATCAAAATCAGTCCCATCTGCACACAGTGTAAAGGAGATACTCCAATCGCGCTGTCGAATTATAGGCTGCTGGGCCCAAGGTACCCTTGTGGGAAACTTTCAGAGATCGAGAAGATATATAAAGCTGGTTTTTGTAGACTTTACGCGCTCAATGCCATTGGCATCGTGGCGCGTTCCTATGGCCCCAGCGGACTCATCATGCTTGCGGACGGCTGGCTATGGGGAAGGAAACGATATTCAGAGTTCATGACTTACTTGACAGGATGGTGTACCTTGGGGTCTGCTAGCATCGCGCTAGATTCGATTGGCTTGAATGGGTCGATGATTCGAATGGATCTCCTCAGCCTGTAAGCATGTAGCTGCGACTATTGGCTAGTTGTGCTGTATTCTACCGTGTGACTGGTCCACAATCAGGAAGGTCGAGTGTCGGACCATCCCCTTTGAGCGATGGTCATGTGCGGATCTTTATCGAGGTGCCCCACCAAGGATTGGGTTGCCGTACCGTGACCGAAAAGATATCTTTTGCCGAGATCGAAGGACATTCTCATTCGGGCTGTGTAGATAGCGTCAACATACACCCAAGGCGATCAAGTTATGCAAACTTTAGGAGCACTCACCCTAAATCTGCCTCTTCTCTCCTTCATCTTCCTTACCCTCTCCTTGTCATCTTCAAATTTCCTAACCAGCTCGCCAGCCCTCTCCTTCCTCTTCTCCCTCGATTGAAATCTGTAAAAATCCTCTAATCCTTTCTGTTTCTCTTTCTGCTTCTCAGCCTGATCTTGCGCAGCTTCTTGTCTTGCTGGGTTCGTCCTTCCCCCTCTCGTTACAGTGACGAAGCCATCCGCGTCGGGTTCTTGCCTCTGCCTGGCTGATAGTCGGGCCTGTGAGGCCTCTTTGGCGGCAAACGCTGTCATGTAGTTGTTTACTGATTGGAGAAGTTGAGATTTGTCTGGATACGTAAGGCCATGGTGATTGAGATATCCTTCGTCATGTCAATTGAGGGGGGTATCATAGAACAAAGGAGGGACTTACTCGCGGAACCTAGAGCGGGCACCGTAATATCGACACCTTCACCCCATACTGGTTCCTTCTCTACCTTTCGTACAGCCTTGACAGCTTTCAGAGCAGCCTCCATGCTTGCTCGATCAACAAACAGAATTACGGCTGTGAGACCGCCGGTCTGCAGCTCTCGATCCCACACCGATGGCAATGCTGCTTCTTCCAGATCGCCGAGATTGTCTCCGTCGCTGCCTCTTTTCCTCTTTTTGCCCTTCTTCACGGGCTTTTGGACTGCCACGGCCTCTCTAGCCGAGCCGCGCTTCCTTTGACCCTCGAACTGGACATCTTCGATTCGTCCTGCCGGCAAGCCTATTTGTGCTGACAATAGATGCTTGATATGTTTTTCGGTGGCATCGAACGGTACATTAACGAGGAAAAGCGAGCGCGAAGTAGTGGCAGAGGGAATTTTGGGCTTGTGCGGCGCCAAGTAAAGGTAATGTGTCGCAGCTGTAGGGAATGAGGACAGGGGGGGAAGGGACAGTGGGAGAATGGTGTAGCCTGCTATTTGTACCCGTGTGGTAGAGACGGGCATTGTGTGTGAAGTATCAATTATAATCGTCGAGTGCTTCCCTGGATCGTTGGTAGTCCCTCTAAAGGTAAGCCAAATCAGGCCTAGCGAGGGGCTGGATCACTTTCACACTAATCACCCGGCAGAGATCCACGAAGTACATATACCCCTCTGCCTCCCTCTGCCTTTCTTTTCTTTTCCTCAGCTCTCTTTGCCTTTTGGCTTAGATCAAGTGTAGTATCTGTTCTTTTCAGTTTAATCTCTGAAATCTGGCTACGTGCCAGTTCTTATGATTATTCTTATTTTTGTCATTCGCAGATGGGCCTCTGGGCTTGCTTATACTCGTCTGCAATGTGTCACCGGCCTTACACTGCCCCTGGTTGATGCGAACACTCCTTTTCATCATCGATCTCGGCTTGTCTGAGGCTTTGAAGAAGAGTCTCCCACCATAATCTATGTCTGGCTGGCGTGTGAAGTTTTTCGCGATTTATCCTGCCTCATCATCGCTCATCTTTCCCACAGGATCCTCTCACCCTGCCACTCGACTCGTTCTGTCGCATCCCAACACTTACATGAGATTGCTAGGCTTCAGCCCCACCAGACCCAACATGCACACTGTAATCAGTATGCTCTCCCAGGCACCAACGCTCTGCGGCTCATCTTACATGACTCAGAGACATTTGGGATCGTGATGCATGTGATTAGCACTGCTTCAAGCACCCGCAATGATGCATAACCCAGCACTGTATCAAGCGAACACAAAGCCCATCATTCACATAAAAGTTCAACAGTCAGCTCATGTACTTTACTTTCCTCACTAGAAGGGAGCGTAATCGCTATGACCGAGCAGATTCTCACCGAGATCCGGTCGTGATGACTCTTATAGGAAGCGGAGAAATCGCTAAATGCTGAACAAAGGATGCGTTTTCTGTGTTTTCATCACCGAGCTCAACAATACGTATGTAGAGTATCATAAATCAATGCCATTCAGGACTGTCTCCCTTCTAATAACCACTCCTAGAGTGCTTTTCATAACTCATAAGCCATATATCTTCGTCACGCATTCATTAAACAAGCCATCAAAAGCAAGCCTTCCCATTAAGCTCTTCCCCCTTCCATCCAACGACCCTCCTGTCAACAACCACCCCCAAACCCTCTTAGACCAATCTCCCATCCGACCCCCCAAAACCCTCCCCATCAACATCCATCCCCTCCTTGACATCAACCTTAACATTCCGCTTCGCCGCAAGTTCCTGCAAAATTTCCCAGACCCCCTTCGCGATCTCCTCCTTCGCATTCTTCTTGCCAAACACATGACGCACTTCGCCAATCTGGGCTGGCATACCCGACCCGTTTGCAAAGGTCGCATATCCAGACAGCATGTGCTGCGCTTGATCAGAGGCCGGTGCGAGGACGTAGTGAGGGGGAGGGAGTCCCAGGAGCGGGCATATATCTGGACTATTAGCTCGGGGATGCTAGATGGTATTTCGGGGATAAGGGGGAAGCAATCCTTACCGTTGACTTTTTGCGCGTAGGAGGATTCCTTCTTAACTTCCAACCCTGAGCCTTGGATGCGTACTGCGGTACCCAGCTTCACCTTCTTGCGGCTCTTGGTACTGCCGTCAGGGTTCAGGGCTCCATTGGCTATCAGATGCTCTACAGCTTCCTTCGCTGCATTCGCCTGGGCTGCTTTCTTGCTCGGGAAAGGGTTGGTCATAGAGCCGAAAGGCATGTCCGTTTGAGATGGGATGGTGCATGTACAGGCGTATGCTAGGCCCAGACCGTAATAATTGTATACGGGGCCAATGCTTGGACTGACTAGGGTGTAGTATTCTAGCACCTCAGGGTCTCAGCACACTATATGTCTGCTTCTTCGTAGGCCACAGCACCTTGAGGGCTCACGCAGGGACCAATTCATTGACTCATTGACTTACCATGTAGCATTCCCACCCAATTCTTCCTCGGCTCCTGTGGTGTCCCTGGTTCCTTCCGCGTGGCCTCCATACCGTTGACGGTCTCCAACCCTTTCTCGGCCAAGGCCTCCTTTGCCTTCTTCTTGGTGGGATATCGCCGATCACTTGTAATGTTGACATCTCGGAGCTTCAGCACCCCACCGAAATCTGTTTCCCCCTCGATGTCGAATACCGGCAGGAATCCTTTAGATTGGCACTTTTTGTTCAAGGCCCCCGTGAAATAGCTCGTCTCCGTCCCCAATGCGATAGGCTCGGTGGTGCCATTGGCAGACTGGTCTGATCCCTTCGACGCGGCCTTGCCACGTGAGGGTGTTGCACGTAGATTCGCGTTCTCACTGAGGTATTGGTCGATATCATAGACGTCTAGTCCAGCGTGTTGAAATACCGCAGACGATGCGAATGTGTTGGACGATGAAGGTGCTTTTGACGACGACAGAGGGGCAGAGTTTGATTGCGAGGCCACGGATCGAAAGGACTCTTCCGAAGATCTAGAGGATTCGGGTACGACAAGAGAGGGTTGCAAGTCTGTCATGGTGGACTCGTTGCCCTGAGTGTGGTTTTGTGGAGTATTTCTGCCGTCAAGGTGAATATACTCACGAGGCGGCTGAAAATTGAAATGCTGTAGACTTCGATTGATATGTATTAAGTATGGAAGAGCTATATGGGTGAAGACCCAGCGTGTTCGTATGGAAGCTTGGAACGTGATCATGCAAGTCGCAGGAAATGGATCGACTGCCCATCAATACAATGACAGCAATGGGTAGTCCTGCATTTGGTCGAAGGAGAATTGTAGACATCCTGGGGTCTCAACATTAAATCATGGATTTCACTGAATCAATCATAGACTCGCGCGTTGAATAGCCCGAGCAGCCACCTTCATTTAGGTTCTCACGAGACACTGTGTGCATGCCATTGAATGGTGTTTCAGCCAATGTAGGCTGCAAAGCACAATTTCAATATTTAGACATCATAGCTACATGGGAATATGCTCGTATGCACTATAATAACACCTCTGCTCTAGACCTCCTTATCCAACTTCATCAACTTATGTCCCCAACGCTATCTTCTTCTTCCTCCGTAAAGCATTAAACGACCTCCAAGATATTAATCGAAGGAGCATTTTAGACCGCATTATGCCGCAGACCCAGTAAGAGGAGAATAAGTATGCCGGCCGCGCAAAGAGGTATAGACCTATTGGATAAAGTATAAACGCCGGGTCCGCAGGTAACACCTGCCGCCCATGGTATCGATAGACTCCGGGTGATTTAGAGTAGATTCGGACGTCCATATTCGAAGTATGTATGACTGCTTTTCCTGACATCTATACGGCTAGCTTCCATAACATCATGTACCGGTCATGCCGGCCTCTAGAGTATCAGGAGGTTCGAATGCCGACGCATCAAAATTGAATTCGCCGCCGTCGGTGCTTTGTAGGAATTGCTCAAAATCGAAGTGTTCGAGCAAATCAGGGTTGTTGATGTCATTAACAAAGGGCATACTATATGATTCCTAACGAGACACGAGGAGTCAGTAGCTGGTGGGCGGTGGGGAGGAGGGAAAAGCTTACATCACCCCCTTCGAGACCGAACGGCATAGCATTCGGATCTGGCTGTGGAGGAGGCATCTGCTCCGAGCCGCCGTTGGCTATCCCCGGAATCATGTTGGCTTGAGGTTGACCTTCGGTTTTTGGCCCGGCGAAAGAACTTGCATGCTGGGGTGTGGACGGCGTGGCGGGAGTCGGCGTGGGAGCGTTTACACTTTCTGCTTCGGACGACGTTGTGACAGCCACACTAGCCATTGAACCCTTCTTGATAGGTTTCTATGAACAATGTCAGTATAATATCTCAACGAAGGAGCGGTAATTGCGTCATGGTGCTTACTTTGCGATCTCTGGCATCCTTCTTCTTGGTGGGGTTGGCTTTATTGGCTGTCTGGGGAGTGGGTGGAGCAGGAGCTGGCGAAGCGGGACGGCCATTGACAGTGGCACTCGGGACACCTTGAGGTGGTGGCATGTCGCTATTACGTGGCTGTGGTGTGCCCATCGGGGCCGGTTGCTGGGGTTGAGGCTGACCCAGCATCGGCGCTTGACCTTGCGGTCCTTGTTGCCAACCATTGGGCACTCCCCTTCCACCTGCTGGTTGTCTGGCCAATTGCTCGAGCTGCTGCTCAGTATACTGTTGCCCTGGAAAGACTGGATTGGAGCTTGGCGGTGGCCGCATGTTGCCATTCATTTGTGCCTGGTACATGTCTGGACCCATCTGATTGAAGTTCGGTGCTGCAGGGGAACCTCGCATACTGCCATCGGGCATCGGTGACCCTCCACCCGGCAACCCCACCTGATTCATTTTCGGCGTACCTCCCTTTCTGTCCCCCGGACCGGGTGAGGGACCGCCTCTGCTTCCTGGCGACATCCCTTGCAAATAGCCTTGCATACCACCCTGGCCATCAGGCCTGCCACCAATGGTATCTTGTTCTTGTCGCGCCATGAGTAGTCTTTTCTTGTTCTGTTGCTCGAGTAGCATCAGTTGCATCTGGAAGTCTTGTTACTTTCTGATTGTCGGATCGGATAATCTACTGACTCACCTGGTAGTCTTGCAGTGCATGATTTCCTCCGGCTTGACCATTGGCCACGTTCGGCGGAGCGCCTCCTCGCATTTGCATTGCTGGATTCGTAGAGCCGTAGAAATCAGGTCCTCCAATGTCTCCCATACCTGAATCCATAACAGGTGAGCCCTGATCTAACATACCACCAGTCCTTGACAAACTCTGTTGCCGCTGATTCTTGGCAAGGTTTTGGGCATAGACTTGGACTGACTTTTGCTGGACAGCGGGGCTCTGCTGCTGGAAGAAGGCAAACTGGAAATCGGATAAATTACCTGGATTGATTCCATTGTTCATTAACAGATGGTTCGCACTTTGGGCTGCTTCTCCCCCAATCACGCTCGGGGGCATTCCCCGTTGTACTTGTCCATTCGGCATCATCTGTGGTCCACTAAAAGGCACCCCATCCATACGTTGCCGCTTGGACGGAGAGGGAGCATGATCGCTGGCAGAGGGAGTGCGTGGCCTTTGACCATTCATGTCCATTTCAGAAGGATCTCTTCGGGGAATGCCGTGTGGCCCACCAATCTGCGCCGCCATTCTCATCTGTTGTATCTGTTGCGGGGTCCTAAGAGGTATCGCAGGTTAGTCCCAAGTATCGGAAAAAGGCTCTTCATGTACAAGACCATCACCAGCGTATGGCCAGGTATGTGGAGCCGGCTTACGGTTGTATTCCACCAGCTCTATTGTTCTGCAGAACATTTCGTCGTAGGTTTTCTTGTTGCATACTATCACGATATCGCATCATGTTTTGCATATCAATGTTGTTCTGAGGTATCATTTGCCCTTGATACATTCGTTGCTGTTCTTGTTGGCGTAACCTAGCTTGCTGCTACGGCGAGAAGTCAGCTAACGTAGCTGGGGAGACTCCGATTATGACCCTACCTGAGTATGTTGCACATACTGAATAGCATTATTGCTTGCCCGAGAGTTCCTCCGTTGCGCGAAGTATATGTCCCAAAACAACGCGAACCAGCTTAAAAGGAATGAACCACCTTGCCCATCATCGCCCCCTTTGAATTCAGGAAGGTCAGCAGGCCGATCCTTGTCGATATTGTCCTTTGAATCAGTGTGCATATTGCTGTCCACACCGTTGGCAGCATTGTCGTCTAGGCTAGGATCGAAGGGCACACCGCTATTCTTCAGCTCTCTGGCCGCATCATATAATTTCCTCTTGCAAAGATAGCCGTAGATGAAGCCGTTGAGCTTCGATTCGTAATTTGTATCTTCGACCTGCTCCTCGGGCATCCTCGCGACGCCATTCGGACCATTATTTGGCATTGGCATGTTGTTGTGGCCGAGCGCAACATTGCCGGCATTGAAACCAGCCATGTTCATTTGATTCATGCCGGTGGGGAGCTGCGGAGGTTGTCCTTTTGTTGCGCAAGGTATGTGCAACGTGAGGTTCGGGTGTCAGGATTAATCAATATCAGTGCGAGTGCTTCATCGGTAGTGATGTCGACAGGTTGGGCGCTGATAGTCGTTGTAACGGCTTAGATGCGGGGCGCGGTGGTAGCGAAGCGAAGTTAAATGATGAGCAAGCACTGACACACGTTCCCCAGACTTCTTTCCGGAACTCTTATGGCCTCTAAGGACGGGCAGCGGGAGTATGGCGGTGCGCTTGAAGTGTAATGAAAGCAATAGTGAAAGAATATCAGATCTGCGGCATTTGCGACCGTGTCTGTCGAATGGCAGGGCTGATGATAAGTAGTTCTAGGGTAAACCCCCAGGAACGGGCGATAACGAGGGCGGGTGAAGGTGGAGGTTGGAACTCTGTTGCCTTTGTTGTCGAGGTGTCCAGCGAAGCCCAGCAGCCGCTCTACTGGCTGCTGTCTTAGGTGATTTGAAAAGGGTAATGGATATCAGGTTCATGTGGAGAGCTTTGGGAAAGTCTTCCACTTTCCACCAGCACCAAGTGAGGCGGCAAAGCGGCGGCTAGCTGCGTATTTCTGTGTATATTCTATACTGGCCTCAACCCTTTAATTTGACTCGATACATCCGTACGCGATTGTTCACGACACAGTATGCTGAAAGTACGCATGTGCACAGACCCCTGTCTGTGCCCACTATCTGCACAAGCTGCCTGAGGGAGAGTCACGCATAGAGAACGTACAGAGTCATTGAATGAGTAGACGGCGTGTGTTCCCCTTATGACTCAGCCAGGTAAGTATTCGAAGTATCGCTCTTACACCGCTTACGCTTGAAAGTGCGATAGTGAATGGCTTCATAGTCCAGCTGTTTAGATTTGATTCGGTGTGCCGATATCGACTTCAATGTTCACCTACTGCTCTCCATTGGTCAAGCAAAACCCCGAATACATCCCAAGCTCTTGCTAATCGTGGAGTCTGCCGGATGCTTGCGCCGATTGCATCTTGAGCTCACCGCTCCCAAACTCTACTATTGATAATTGAGCGCAATCAGGTTAGGGTTCCCCTACTCTCCCTTGCTTTCCAAGAGCCGAGATACTCCCATGCCAGGAGAGCAGCAGACTTTACCCTTCTAAGGATTTGTGATCTGTAGTAGATATATCGAGGCCACGACAAGCAATCGACATTACCTTCGTCGTTACAGTGATCTCATTCAGACCACATTCACTCGTCATCTGGGGGCATCTCGTCTTCGATATATCTCAATAGTGTGACGCGCATTTCCGTCGTGTCGTTGCCCCTCAATACATCACTAACATAATGAGCCTCGACCTGCATTTGCACCTTCGATGTGAATGTCAGCCGCTGCATGTTGTGCGTCACAGGTGCTTTTGTTCGAACAGAGGCATAGTGGCGTTTTATGTGGTTGACAACCTTTCGGATCAAGGTTTACCATTCAGGTAAGCCTGAATGCAGGAGTTCACGGACATTGAACTCTAGAGCCAAGTTTGCGCGTATAAAGAGCGACACACGTACCATTTCCAAAGCACCCCTGATGATACCACAAAGAATATTCGAATACCAAAGTTCGTCCTGTGCGCGACCGTCATCCGGTAATTCCACAAAATCAGCCAATGGGTTTTCCTCGAAAATCAGTGAGAACTGCCGGTTGTCGGCAGTCCAATTGGTGACAGTCGGCGTAATATTCAAGAATATTTTGAATCCTATCTGCATTTCATCTGTAATTAGCCTATGACCCAGAGGTACTGCTACCTCAGGTTCGTATAATCACTTTTGATATATTTTCCGCCGTCTCTTTGAAGTTCGCGCACCTCTGGGTTCCTGATTTGGCGAAGAAGTCCTCCACTAAACGCATGCCGATGTTATACCCCATCTTGTCTAGCTGCTTATTGACTTCGACGTAGTTATTGTCAAAATCTGAGCAAAGCTGGTATACCATCGTGCCGTAGGTAAGAGTGACGAGTTCGGCGTTGACCTTGTCTACACGGGTCCTTTAGGCAGTCAGACTTATTGCATGGCTAACTTGTAATTCCATGGACTTCAGATAGATAGCGGCTAGCGTCCCTGTAGAGGCGTGAGAAACATAGACTTACTTCCATACTCTACAAAGAGAAAGTCAGTAACGCACAGAGGTTGAGGTTGGTTCCTCTGATAGTACGCACTCTTCACCAACCCTCGCAGCTTTTGTTTGCGACATAGTCGCTTAAGAGACGTTCGGCTCAAGGCATCCGAGATGGCATTTATGAACTGGACCTTCTACCGGCTTTGGATATGATTGGGAGGACTTTGAAATGATTGGTCAACCATGAAGATGGCTCAAGGAAGAGTGAGAGCCAGATGCACTTGAAAGGATAAGTACCTTCGGTAATGGTGAATCTGATTAGATCAATCTCTTATCTTAAGTAGCATCTTTAGCGGCGCTTCAGCGCTGCGCTTAGTAGAAGACCTACTTACTTACTTAAGCTTAGTGTGTTAGCCCTATCACAGGTGATTGAGAAGCCAAGGTACTCATATTGTCTTTTCCCTGTACGCGATCTTGCACCATGCCATCTACATCGCGTGACAACACCTCCTAGTTGAACAATTCGGTCCATATCTCACCACAATGTCGGCAGCGAAGCGCCCAGCTTCAAACTCCTTCGGGTCATCCCAAATCGTAGTAAAGAGGCAGAAGTCCAACGCGGACATCAATGGCAAGGCGATCGCTATTACGAATGGAGCAGCCAGCTCAGCCGCACTAATACAGTCCGTAAGTCTTTCCCGGCTAGAGCTACACTGGAGTGCGGACGGCGTGCTGAACTACAGTCTCCATGAAGGCCGACTGATGGGTACGGCGTGCTTAGGTGCCACGCACAAGTGGACTGCAAGCACCCATCATGGAGCTCACAGGTCAATAGCACCATCAAGATCCTAGCTCTAGTATTTCCACAGCGCTAAAATATGTCCAGGCCACACCGGCGAAATCTTCGCAGCCCGCTTCGACCCCACCGGCGCACTGATAGCTTCCGGCTCAATGGACCGCACCATCAACCTCTGGCGTACCTACGGCGACTGCTCCAACTACGGCCAGCTGTCCGGTCACAAAGGCGCGATCCTCGACCTGCACTGGTCCCGCGACTCCCTCAACCTCTTCTCCGCCTCCGTAGACACCACGCTCGCATCATGGGACCTCGAGACCGGACAGCGCATACGGCGGCACGAAGGTCACGAGGAGATCGTCAACTGCATGACCGCGTCGCCGAGAGGAGAAGAGGTTCTCGTTTCCGGATCCGACGATGGATGTGTGGGGATCTGGGACCCGAGGGTGAAGCGAGCGGTGGATTTCATCGAGACGGATTTTCCAATCACGAGTGTTGCGGTCGCCGAGGCCGGGAATGAATTATATACCGGCGGCATCGATTGTGCCATTCATGCGTACGACATCAGGAAGAAAGCCGTCGCTTATAGTATGCTGGGACATACGGATACCGTCACCTCACTCAGCGTGTCGCCGGATAGTCAGTCGATGCTGTCGTATTCGCACGATGGCTCGGCGAGGACGTGGGATATCCGGCCGTTCGCGCCTGTGGATCGCTCCGTACGGTCGTTTGCAGGGGCGCCGGTGGGTGTGGAGAGGAATCTCGTACGAGCGAGTTGGGATAGTAAGGGCGAGAGGGTCGGGGTGGGGAGTGGCGATGGCAGTGTTTGTGTGTGGGAATCCAGGACTGGAAAGCTGATCTATAAATTACCTGGGCACAGAGGCACGGTTAATGATGTTAGGTTCGCACCGGGCGAGGAGCCGATTAGTAAGTTTCTTTCTTCAAGTTTGAGGAGGTGGCATATTGACATTTGGCAGTCTTGAGTGGAAGCTCGGATCGGAATCTGATACTGGGAGAGTTGGGTAGCTAAGAAGGGAGAGCATTGGACAAGGCCGGAAGCTAGAGGCACCCACCACTTGACTGGCTGGTAGCTAGAAGCTCGACAGCGCATCGGAGTTCTCCCCAAACGAGTGACCTTATCGATGACTACCCATCGCCCGAAGCTAACCCTCAAGATCTCGCTGGAAGAAGTGCGCGCATGATCGCACAGTCCTCTCCCGTACAGGCGGTTCAATCTTGGAAAAGGAAATGAGATGAAAAAGCTTTGATTCATACAATGATATCCCGAACTATGTAGCATATAAGCTCCAGCCTCCAAACACACCCTCACCTTTCTCCCAAGAAAAAAGGTATGATCACTTCATATCAATCATAGCCCAAACCTTCCACTCTCTCAATGATCCTAAGACCCATCCACACCAAAAGCCATTCATTTCATCACCGCCTAACACCCCCATACCCACCAACCCCAGCCGCCACCCTCCTCTCCGCAAACAGCGGCAACGGCCTCTCCACCGTCCTCACCCCCACAGCCTCCTCAACCATCTCATGGCTCATATAGCTCGGTGGTCTACGCCCGCTCCCGGCAAATATCATCGCCCTGGCTTCCCGCTGCACATCCGGCTGATTGGTGTGGAGCTGCCAATGTATGAGGTCCGGGTCCGCCCTCCGGGAGCCCTTCCAGTTCCCATACACAGGCGGCGGAGCCGGGAGTTCTTTTTCGCTGTCATTTTCAGCTTCCCTTTCGTCCAGGGCTTCATCTCGAGCTAGCACGATGGGTATAGGCTCTGTTGAGTGTGTGAGATTCGCTTCTTCGTCTGAGGGTGGTTGTGTTTTATTTCGATGTCTTTGGCGCTTGAAGCGCTTTTGCGGCGCGAATGCTAGCATGCAGAGACGGATTAGGTAGTGGCTGAATATTATTGTGAGGACGAGGATGAAGAAGATGAAGATGGCGTGGAAAGTGGGGCCGGAGACGGAGTTTGAGATTGCGAGGGCGAGGTCTGCGGGGGTTGTTAGTGTGTATTGAGATGGGAGGGTGGGAAGGGAGGCGTACAGGTTGTGAGGAGGATGGCCAGAATGGTGCCGGAGATGAGACTGCCGATGATCTTCCACTTGATTCTGGGATCCGAGGTATCGACTAAGAGCGGTTGTTGTCCTTTTTTGTGCACTTGCTTCGTTCTGGTGCGCTGATGACGAATGTCTGATCGTGAATGGCCCGTGTTCATGACCAGTCTCGCCGGGTAGCCGTCGTATGCTGATAGCCCTCGTTGCGGATGCCCGTACCCCTGAGTATGTGCGAGGACTGGAAAGGTGCCATGGCTGGGTGAGTGTACCGGGTCTATCACTGCCCGAGTCGAATTGACAGGTCTGAGTCCTGTCGCGCGGTCGTGGTCCCTGCGCCGCGGTGTCCTGGAGTAGCAGTACGTGTGCGTATGGGATGTTTTCCGATTGTGTGGAGGTGGACGTCTTCGGTCATCGTTAACGACCGAGAAGCCATGAATCCATGCAGAAAGTCTGGAACCTCTGGGCGGGCGTTGACTGGCCATGAAGCGAGATGTAGCCATGTTCGAGAGCGTGGGGAGATATGGTAGAGGTGATTGTGAGCGCACCTTCTCTACAATATTCTGGCCCTCTCCAAGCGATAGTGGGACAGCATTGACGGCCTGTACTGGGGTTGAAGGAGCAGTGTTTGAGCGCACAGAAATAGAAGTGGTAACCTGGATCCGCATGGCTTATAATCGACCCGATGTCAATATTGATAAACATATGTTGTCCAGGCTATGAGACGCGTTCCTGCAGAAGGGACGTGTCTCGGTGCAATGTCCTGATTTTCTGGTGTTGATGGACCTCACGATGTCACGTCCGTAGCTCTCATCCAACCAATCTTCGACACAACCTGCATCCCTCCTCTTGCTGAAACATCAACCATCAACCAGGATTCACCCAAGTAGAGTGATATGCTCTGGCGAGCTCGATGAGAGGGGAGACTTTGTCGATTGGGTTATCTGGCCTACTAATGAGACAGATCAATCTTGAAGAAAGAGAGCGGTGTTCCAGCAGCCTCCATGAATATTTTTGACGCGGGAACCAACGCTATTCTCACGAACTGTATTTCCAACGAGAGCGTAGTGCTGACAGAGAAAAGACGGGAGACCAGGCGTCAAAGAAATCCAACCAAACGAGGAGAAACCCTCCGCGACAAGAACGCCCCGGCAATCGCATTGGGAGACATGGGAGACATCTTCGCCTGTAGTCACGTTACAGGGCTGTTCCAGCTGAAGGCCAGTCAAGGGAGATGCTTGCCCAGCTCCAACCGGGCAGCATAAAGTAACGAAGGATTGTTGTCGCTGTTAGCCTGTTACAAGTCTCGGCGTTTGAGATCCGCCTAGCGGCATTCTGAAGCATCGCTTCTTGACCAATTAAAGCTTTCTACTCCGTAGACCAACGTTGTATCTCACCTTACCGCATCCTGGAAATTTCACAGACGCCTTGGACCAACGAGCGATCCGTACGGCCTCAGCATTTATCATTACCAATCAACAAAGTAAATAGCTATCAATGGCTGGCAAAGTTACTCTCAGATACGGTCATCGGAAAAGTGGCAATTGGGCAAGTCGGGGCGCATATCGTATGTCGACAGTATTGTCAGAGATTGTCTTTCACCAGCGACGTTCATCTCTACATGACCTTTGTTTGTGCCGCTTTGCGTGTGCAGCAGGCATTCGACGATCAAAACTCTATGGAATCGCTGTTATGTAAGCTCGTCAGATTACCGAGGAAGGAGATGGACATGATTGGGGAGGAAAATTCCAGGTGATTGTAAAGGGGAGTTATTAGACTTGTATTCCTGTCGTGAATACCTGAAAGGTATGGTATATATAAAAGGCGACGATATCGTGTACATATATTATATCATTTCCATCGTCCATCATATATCCATCAAATCGTAAATCTACTGGGTGCAGATGGTATCATGTCTTCGATTCATAGATCATGTCCATACTTATCTCAACTCGGCATTTGACTTAGCTAGATCAAAGGTAGGACCGTCCCCTGAATTTCTTACGCCTTAAGCTACCTGCCACCGGCCCACTTGATTCTTGCTTTGCACATATGGTAGGAATTTTCTCGCGAAATTACCTTTCGATCTGAGAATATCCAAGGTAAAGCATCAGCAGCTGAGAGACACTCGGTTGCGTGTCGCCACGCTTTCAGGGGTTTGACCTTTGCCCGAGACATCACCTGCCTGGTAGTTGTAAACTTCCTGCTGTATTGGACACCACCGCTGACAAGGGGAGGCCAGCTCTAAAAGAATGAAAGTGAGGCGACGGGGTCCTCGAAATGGCCATACGATAACCCTATGGCTGAGCCAAGATGCCGAACATGGTCTGGACTATTTTCTTCACATGTTGGCTTTGGCATTGAGACTCAGATGAAGTTGCGAGATGAGCTATGATCGGTACCAACGGACAGGCGTAGTTGTAGATATCCGGCCATTGGGGATGCGCGTAGGAAACGAGTCGCAATTTACACTTGGCTCACTTAAAGAAGCGCATGCTGGAGCTCGTTTGCGTGTTTGTTGTCGTTGAGGCAGTAAGCGTGAGAAGATCGAAGATACTCCGCCCTATTCTAGGATATTTCCGATTTCGATGAAGGAAAGTCGCAATGTGGCGACAACCTGAACATGCAGTACGTTCGCCACCCATGGTAATAAATGGTCATGTGGTCTACCTCATTGGATTGTCTCAGGACGCGCAACTCTGCTTTCGTGGTGCTGTAACTGGCTAGATGTTAAGGTCCAACATTCGCCAGGCTGCAGGTCTGTAGCTGGCTAAGGCTGTTAATATCATGTTCAACGTGAGGCACGGCCGATTACTGCTATTCAGATACCTTCTTCGTGATCTAAGGGCCTTTGGCACTATCGGTGAAGCTGGGCAAGGCCGGGCGATATGTCCTTGAGATAATGTTCAGAAATGAGGTATGTAGAGTGACCAATTCACAGAATCAAACGCTCCACTGGGAAGAGAGCGCAAGCTCAAGAAGACTTCTACCACAATATAAGTGCGCGCCAAGGTATACACGAACGTCACTGGCGACACGACAATAAGTTCCCAGAATGGGATAAACTCCATTTCTCGTCTTCTCATCTCCATCGTATTGACCCTGGCCAAGTGTACTGGGTTCTTGGGAAATATTTTCAAGTACCACCGCTGCCACCGGCCTGTTCGATGACCGTCTTGATATGTTTCGCAAGCGAGGAAAATGAACATGGTGGCGATAAGCGTGACGCAGCCAATTCGCCAAGCAACTAGCTCTACACGGGTTGGAAAGCTGAAGTTCCAAGCGATGAAATGCAGGCAGCAATAGGCTAATATGACGAAGAAGAGCAGTATAGAATCGGGACCCGCGCCAATGACAGGGAGTTTATCATTCGTGAATCGGGGCAGTGGTCTTTCGCGTGGGCCCAGCCGGAAATGTAGATGTGGTTGAATCTCCGTAAGCCAGGAAGGCGACTGGTTGTCAACGAAATCGAGAGGGGTCATACTGTATGGTTTATTCGCTTCAGGGGAATTGCCAGCCTCGATCAGTATTTGCGCGGTGCTCGTAGATATTTGAATGATTGTCGGACTTTCAACATCCAGGGGCTTGTGTGACCATTGGTAATATGAAGCGAAAGTGCAAAACACATAAGTAAACGTCGTAAGCTCAAGGGTTGTGACTGGCATGTGCTGGATCGCACGGCTGAGGACTTGTACCACGAACCAGCCGGTTTGTAACATGGTCAACAGTTTCTGAAAGCCATCTTGCTTGCTTTTGTCCCATATCTCTTTCCCAGTAATTGACGGAAATGGAGTATAGCCTCTCGTCACTAGGTAATGCAGCTGCTTCGCGTTGACGGGAAATGATTTGCTGTCATGCGGTTGCAGAACGAACCCTCCCATATTAGCATAAAACCCATGCCGCATGGACCATCCAGGGTATCCTGATCTTTTCCACTTCTCCACCGAGTGCGCTGCTTCGACTTTCTGACCCGTTGCGAAGCCGACAACCAATTCGGGAGCCATAATCGCCAGGGCCATCCAGCGTAGCTTGCGAAACCATGCTTGCATGTATGTTTCTCCTATGGCAGGGATGTTTAAATGGAGAGACGACCAAGTACAGAGAAATATCGTGAACAAGGAACCCCAAAGAATGTCGAAGGTTCCTCGACCATTCGGCTGGCTGACCCATCCTGTTCGAGGTCCTGTAGATGGCGAGAGTGTAGTGCAAGCAGCTGGAGGACCTGGGTCCGTAGTGCTGGCAGCATGTACTGCTGATGTGGTGCCAGCAGCCAATGTTCCGACGCAATGTAGAGCCAGGAAGAGCATTAGGCATGCCATCCCACCGTTAGTCTTTTGTGCTCTGCCAAAGCAAGATGCTAGGATCGGGCATCACCGCAGTCTGCTGCTTTGCTGTGCAATGCCCATCCAAAGGAAGCTGAATCCTTCGCTTCGATTGCTTTACCGCATGAAGCCTGGCATTGGGGCTGGGCCAGTTGGTTTTATCGGTGTTGATCAACTTGGATACAACCTTCGAGACTACCTTATCGGTCAGACCAAAAGGCGGTGGCGGGGAACATCAACTTTATGCCTGGCTTGATTGGCTACAGCGGCTCGGCCCGGCTGGGCTCGTATGTTAGATATGGAGCTAAACCCGATAAGACTAGAGAGACTCGTGGCCAGACTAGCGGCGCTAGTGAGGCTGTACCTGGTGGCTGAGCGCAGCCACGTCCAGGCAGACCTGATCAGCACAGCATGTGGGACGGTGGGATGACTTGGCCTCCGACTCGGCCACGATAGCTCTGTGTCGAACATTTCGGTACGCGTCCTACACTCCTTTGTTCATGTCTATATTTGTGCGGTACTACCTGCGAAATTACTTGAAAGTAAACACCATCAACGATTACGATCATTCTCCACCATAGATCCTCATGAGTACCGATCCGCTTTTAGGCGACTCCTCTGTTGAGACCAGCGAAAAGATCTGTTATGAACCTTCCAGAGAGCCCTTGGATTCGAACAGCCAGGACTATTTGATTTACTTCATAACAGGGAACCCGGGCTTGATATACTATTATCAACCGTTCTTATCACGACTTCATGCTTTACTCGCGCGTTCTTCGCGGACAGCGAATGCTCGCTTTCACATCTGCGGTCATTCCCTTAAGGGTTTTGAGTTTGACAGAAATGGAGCATACGGCGGACCTCCAGAATCTCCCCTGAGCCTGGCTCAACAGATCAAATTCCAGGAGGACCTCCTCTATAGACATATCAAGTCTCACCGTGGACGCACCGGAAATATCCCCAAGGTCATCCTGATGGGACATTCCGTAGGAGCGTACATATTGCTCGAGCTAATTAAACAACACCGGGATAGGATCGAGGATGGCGAAGAGGACTTTGATCTTATAGGGGGTGTGCTTCTCTTTCCAACGATCACACATATTGCACAATCACCCTTGGGTAAGGTTGCTAGCGTAAGTCACTGAAGCCGAGCCCATCGTCTTCATTACAGCAACTAATCATATTAAAACCCGATATAGAGGATCCTAGATCTTCCATACTTACCGGTCATCATGGGGTTTTTGGCAAGAAATATGTCCAAGTTGCTACCCGCGGGGCTTTTCTATAGCCTGGTCCAGATGATTACGAGATTTTCAGAACATGCTGCAAAGACCACCAACTCATTCATCAAAAGCCCATTGGGCGTTCAGCAAGCCTTGTGAGCGTTGCCATTGAAGTATCGTCATTGAAACGTTCTAATAAATACTGCAGACATCTAGCCAGAGATGAAATGCACACCATCACGGAAGACAAGTGGGATCAAGAGGTCTGGGGTGCCGCCAGAGCGGAAGGTACGAACAACAGGGACACAGCAAATTGGAATTTGACCCTGTACTGGGGTCAAGGGGTAATTCTCGCAACCTGGATGATTACCAACGATCTGCTCCTAACGTTCATCACAGGATAGGTGGGTTGCCGACCATACACGAGATGCTCTTATAGATGCACGAGGGAAGAGCTCACCAGCTCAGAACCGTTCACAAACAGAGGAATGGAAGCCAGCCATGAAGTTCGCCGAGAAAGGCATCCCGCACGATTTCTGTACGACAATACGCAACAGCAATGCGGTAGCCGGTCAAGTCCATCTTTGGGTGGATGACATCATCGAAGCACATATGAAGGAAATTTCACGACCTTAAGGAAGCAGGGCCTCTGGTAGGCTGGGGTAAGACTAGAACCACCAAATCTAGCAGACCCGATGGCGTACCGCAGAATTTCCCATACCTGTCATACGACATCCATATTCTGAGCAGGTACAATGTCCAGGTATCGAATCCGTATTCGATTTACTATCTCCCCTCTGCAACTCATGTGGGCCCCGACCTCAATCAACGACAGACCCCCACTACTAATGAACCATTGAGACCCACAAGGATCCTACACATTGCGGATTATCAATGGCTTTCCTTCTGATCTGAGGCCGTTTGCTTGATCGATCTTTACTTTTTTCCCTGGTCGAGAGCGGATATTGTCTCGATCAGGTATAGGTACACTTGAACGCTCCATCTTTGCCTGTTCGTAGTACAATATGTGAGAGAAGATCAGCACCACAGTCTCTGCACGGAGGGATCTGCTCCGTTAACAGTCTACTCAGAGCAGAGCTATGGATCCATGAGAGCTTTGTGCGACTGTATCATCCTACGACGTTCTGTGAAGGGCTGTTCTCCGCACGGCCCAACGCAACACCAAGCAACGGCAATGTGTTAGGGCATGGGACAAACGGCTGGGTAGCCTAGCCGTACTGGGCTAAGATAGCATTCTCTCTAGCCTTTATAGGTTTGGTTTGTTGTCAAGTGTGTGATTCCGATAAACGCTCCCTCTGCCCTCGGAGTCCTGACGGTGAACTTGCACTTGTTGCTTTGAAATACAGAAGCCACAGATGTCACAGCTTCACACGCCAGTGGGAGCGATACTGCGGTTTGCGTCGGTTGTTCCTAGCGGAATCACATCATCAACATTGACCACCGTCCGGCAATGGTGTACGTGTAGGCGAAGTCCAAGTTTGGCAGCAATTATGAGTCGTGTAGCGCGGGAAACGTGCTCAAAAGCGTTATCGGAGCGTTGTTTCCAAGGGTGCAAGGGACCATGAGTATACGCTAGTACCAATATGAACTAGCGCTCCAACAGGGGCAAAGAGGCACCATCGCGACTGCCACAACAAGCAACTCTTCGCGTTATGACTCAGGACATACCAAGCCAACGTGCCACTTGCTCAGATACCCAAGATGTACGGATGTCTGCAGTCGATATTCCTTATAGACATAGATAGCATTGAAACAGGAGTGAATCGCTTTACCAGAGGCTCCACATACATACTCATTCTATGCAAAGAAGAAGTAGGATTGCCCTTCATCAGCTCAGGCTTGTGACCAGCAACTCAATACCTTCCTCTTAGCTCCTGTCCGGCGTCTTTTGTGACTCTGTCTCTCTCTTCTCTGATTGTTTCAAGCCTTCACCTGGTTTTCCTGTTCACCATGTTAGCTGATCGAAGACTGTCAAGTGCTGGCCTATTGACGAGTCGAGTCAAGAATCTAGGCCAGAAAGCCAAACCGACCATCGAGATCACCCTCAATGATGACCAACAAGAATCTCTCATTCCCACATATACATCGTTAGACGAGATTAAAGGCGTGGTAACTATCAGCACTCTATCAGAGACGACCTTCGACGACGTCTACGTTACCTTCGAAGGCTCAACAAAGACCTTCGTCGAGAAAGTTGCAACCACGTCTGCTACAAATGGCAGAACAGAGGCTTATCAGAACTTTCTGCGCCTCGTCCAACCTAACGATCCCCAATCGTATCCGGAGTCTCGAATCTTCGAGGCCGAAAGAACATACACGTTCCCTTTCCACTTTGTTGTTCCCAATCGTCTCCTTCCGCAGTCATGCAACCACGCAACGGAAGATACATTCCCAGAGGGCGGTCATCTTGCCCTTCCCCCAAGTCTTGGAAATCCAACGGTAACCACCTTTGGGAAGTCGCCTATATATGACATGGCACCAGACATGGCATCTATAGCGTATACCATCAAGTGCAGGATAACAAAAGGTCGAGGAACAACTGGGAAAATCCGTATCTTCACTGAGGAGTCGAAAAATCTTCGAATAGTTCCAGCTGTACAGGAAGAGCCACCTCTGAATGTCGAAGGAGGTCTCAAGGACGACTACAATTTGCGAAAGGAGAAGTGCATAAAGAAAGGAGTATTCAAAGGCTTGCTTGGCACCTTGGTTATGGAGTCTGTGCAGCCAAGTAGTCTACGACTACATCCAGTTCGCTCCGACTCCGGCGGTCCAGTCACTACAATGGCAAACGTTTACGTACGCTTTGATCCTGTAAACGAAGATGCTCGGCCACCCCAGCTGAACACTTTACAAACCAAAATGAAAGTGGCAACGTTCTACGCTTCCGTTCCCCAGCGCGAAATTCCTACCAAGAGTAGCGAATTCCACTATAGCAGCCTCAAAGGCATCTTTGTAGAGAAGGTTAATCTGTCCTCACGCTGTCTTGCCAATCAGACCTGGTAAGGCCTACCTTTGAGTTGCTACCTTTGAAGCTGTGAGGCATATCGGAATGCAGCCTTCCCATCAGCTTGTTCACATTACCACCTTTATTTGTTGGTTCGATCTTAGCAATATGCCAACTTCGGGGCACAAAATTACTAGCGGTTTCACATATCGTTTCTAGGTTCCAGACTTCAACGTTGCCTTTTACTTCGCGGCGAGATATCATAAGGCTGTCGTTTTCCTGATGAGGCAATGCTGACTCCGATTATGCGCAGGCAAACACACAGTCCTGGCTCCTCTACGCTTTCTACACCTCCTCGTCGAGACTCTGCATGGTCCGCCAGGTCCATCTCCACTTTCAACATACCGTCTCCCTCGTCCGCCTACCAGGGGAAAACCTTTTATACTGCTCGCATTGTAGTCCCCGTCTCCCTCCCCAAAGGTAACGTAGATTTTCACGTTGTATGCTGTTCAGTCCCAAACCACTTCCTAGAAAGAACTCATTTTATGAACCCCGTTTAGACTGACCAAACATGTTGTCTGGACCCAACTATGTCACGTGTCATCCACTGTTAAACCCATTTTCTGCGCTAATACTGTACCTGTATTGAGTGATCACTAACTCTGAATCTGCGCAGGCAACAAAGTCTTCGTGCCTTCCTTTCATAGCTGTCTGATCTCACGTGTTTATGCCCTAGATATCTACCTTTCACTCAACACGCCCAGCACCTCCATCTCGGACCCTACACTTCACATCAAGATACCCATCCAGGTATCCTCGGAGGGGAACTCCCACGCTCAGCCACCAATCTCGGCAGAAGAAGCCAACATAACGGCCTCCAGCGAGGTAGATCAAATTTTCAACCCTCGAAGCGTAGCTCCACCGAGTCCGCGCGCCCTTGAGCAAGCACAAACAGATACACCGCCGAGCTCAGGCCCAGCATGGACCCACCGTGCGCAGCTGCCGCAGCTTCCTGTGCCCTCCAGTCTAGGATACAGCGTCCGTATGGATGGGGCTATGCAGCGCTTCCAGTCGTTGAGCTTTGAGAACGAGGAAGCTAGTCAGGCTGCCATGGCACCACCGCCTGGGTACTCGGCCTATGCTGGTACGCCGAACAGAGTCTTATCGAACGTCCCTCACCATTTGGGGGAGGCGGATGCGAATAATTGATGCATCACGCTGAAGATTTGATGATGACCGATGGAATCTGTGGACGTTTGATGAAATTGTTCTACCTGGGGAAGTAAACATTGCAATCATGTTTGAAGGTCAAAAGGTCGGTCCTCGCTCTCGATGATACCCACAGCTCCCCGTGCACTTACAACGCTTTGATGACTGTAACGTGATGGAGAGGAGTTGAGGGTAATAGATTGAACTAAGATGGCTTGCAGCTACTATCAATCGCTGGCAGGCTTCACAGAACCACACACCAGACGTATATACATAAGGTTAATATTATGGCTCAGCATTGTTGAGATGAAACACACATTATTGAATCAATCCATCTTGTGAAAGAGTCGGTACGGAACATACACTGCGTGCCGCTCTCCCCAACCAGATCCACCGGAAGATCCTATTTACTGAATCCACAGGTCCAATTCGCGTTTCTCGGTTCCTTTCCCCCAAAGCAATCCCCCATCCTAGCACGATCCACGTCCTTGATGTCCAGAGAAGGACCACATCACCATCCATGTGTAAAGACACAATTTCCCTCGCTTCCTGACGCAACGCTAGATCAGACCGTCGTTCCTAGACTTTTCCAAATGCTTTGTAGATAGTTCTGTGTCGGTCTGAAGATTCCTCGCAAAAAAAAACTATGGGTGAGGTCTTTTAGATAGTAACTCGAGGAACGGCCTTAGACATAGCTCTGGGGTATTTTCTTGCAATTGTCCTCTGAGGGTTACTGGTAGGTATTCTGGAGTTACGTGGATGGGTGGAGTGGAAGTGTATTGGATGTCGCGTTCGGTATTAGTGTTGTAGGTGTTTTGAGGTGATGGGGTGTTTTCTAGGGGGGGGGTTTGAGGCCTAGTTTTATTGCGTCACTTGTGATCTTTGGTATCGATTTTTGTTCGTGCGTTGTGATGAGGTTGTGGGGGTATGGTTAGTATATGGTATCGGTGTTACTAGGGAGATCGGGTCGGTCATTATCTCGGGATAAGTTATATTGGTGGTGGTAGGGGGCGATAGGTATCGACCCAATCCCTCCGGCCATAAGATTAAGTCTTTTATAGATATTTGCGGGTTATGCAAGGGACTTTTCTCGAGCTATATGTTGTGGAAAGAGGTATTCTCGTTTTTGGAGCTGGCGGTATGGGGTATGTTCGTGTGTTTGTGGTTTTGGTTTTGGGGGATTGGAATGGGAAGGGAGATGGGGTTGGTGGTGGGGTGGGGAAGGGAAAGGGTTGGGGGTTGGGGATGCGGTGTTTGGGTGTTTGGTGGTGATGGGGGATGGGATGGGATGGGATGGGATGGGATGGGATGGGACGGGATAGGATGGGATGGGATGGGACGGGTTTGGGACGGGTTTGGGAATTTGTTGTATGTTCTGTTTTGGATTTGGAGCTTGAGATTGCGGATTAGGGATTGTGGGAAGATCATGAACTGAGATATGTTAATGTGGAGCACTCCATATCCCTCACGAAATTGTCCACCGCGAAGTTTTCTTTTGCCATGCCTTCGTTGGTCTTCGTGTCAATATAGTGTTTTCTCCCCAAAGACCATGTATCCAAAAGTTGCCACTACGGCCATATCCAAAGCACCACTAAGTACGATACTTCACCGGCTGCCTACTCTCCGCCTCCCCGGAGCTCCCACCGATCATATCCAGCGTCGGAAACTGCCCGCGATCATAATTGGATTTATCCGCATACTCCACACACGTCCGCTCAATCCACTGCCATTCCGGAAGATGCTTGCAGCATCTCCCATCCTCCCGCAACCCCTTTACCACATCTCGGATCCACGTCATGTGCGTCCTTGGCTCTTCTTCTTCCGTACTTCCACTAGCGTTGGTAGTACTGGAGATTTGCGAAATCAGCAGGATGCCATTGAGGCGGTTCCGGTCTGTGATTTTTGCGATGAGGACTCGTGCGATGATGGCGTCGTGGGGGCGGAGGTGGACGTTGTTGGTTTCGACTTTCCAGGTTTTTTGGGAGGGGGAGGAGGGGGTGGTGGTGAGTGGGGTTTGGATCTGGAGCCAGCGGGAGGCTTCGGTGTTGATGGTTTCGACTTTTGGGGAGATGAGGAGGGCCCATTTGTAGTCTTTTCGCGCGGCGGGGATGGGTGCTGTGTCGTAGGAGACGCTGCCGTTGGGTTGGATACCGAGGTAGAGGGCGATGTAGAGACGATCTTTGTTTTTCATGAGGGAAGCTCTGAGGAGGATGTCGAGATGAGTGGGGACTAGTCTTCTGTGTGGACTGGTTGGTGCTTCTTTCCTCGTTGTCACTATACTGGTGAATCGCCCTGCACCCGGACCACACCCCCTTTTTATATTCTGGTCGGGTACGGAGCGAGATCCAGCGTGATGGACGATATCTACCCATGACATGAGTGTCTGCTATGATGTGCTTTTCATCGTGGCACACCCAAGCTAGGGACGATGGGCTCCGGTCACGTCTCGGACGATATCTGAATAGCGTTCATAGTTCTCTCCCGCTAATCTTCTTGTCGTCACCATGGACGATCCAAGATCCATATCCCATTCTCGTACAGAACCATGACTTCTCGTGCGAGATGAAAGGTCATGCAAGACAGGTTAATATGCCATACTAGCCGCGTGAAAGCCAGCATTTACTTACCTATACTTCTCCAACCGATGACCGTGGCCCTCCAGTGATGTTGCTCTTTCTGAATGATCTCAGCCGGTATGGTGAACATGCGAACTATAACCGCTGTGCTTGCCGTAGGCCGTTTGGATCGATATCATCCTGACTAGGCTATACGTCCTAACCCTCAAGCCTTGTTCCGGCTCTTTGGCTGCACAATCCTCGACAATCATCTGCTCTTGGAATCATGGTATCCAAATTTTCAATGTCGGCGAAGTATACACCATCATCACTAGTAATGACTTTTATACATACCATCCCATATCGAACTATTACCACTGGAACTCACCCACATCACTTTTAGCCTCCTTCCCTTGTTTTGGTCGGTCCGGCGTCCATTGTTTGTGACATCTGTGAGCCTTCGAACATCGGACCATGATTTTGATTTTTTTAATGAGTCTTCGGCGCATATCATGATAGACCACTAGTCCCTATCCTAGCGTCTGATTCCCGGATGCAGGCTACACGGCATGCGGATGCCAAGTTATCAGAAGTAATAGGATTCATCAAGGACCTCACCAGATGTTTGGATTATCGCCGAACCCGCATGCACGGGTTATAACCTGCCAGCCGGGATGCATTCTCGTCACGTAACCTTTGGTCGTTGGAAAGTAGGTCTGAACAATGTTGATGAAAATAACAGTACCGTCAGCGTTTTGCTTCATGAATGACAGAGAAAAGGACTGATTTAACGATCCGTGACTAGTGGGGAAAACACATCACAAGACTGACCATTTACTAAAAATGGTATGTTTCCCTTAGCATATTGATGAAGATATGAGCGAAGTGGATAGCCTAACGCAGCTTGTCGAGCCTCACAAGGGAAGCACTCCAGGCTTCATAGTGTTTGATTCGGTCGCTCAAGTATCGATTTTCCTGTCGGCTATGAATCGTTGCCGAACTTCACCCCGCACACATATGGGCGTGGCACAATGAATTGAGGAGCTGGGGATGTTGAAGTTGAGGACCCGAGTGTCTCGTTGCTGCAAAGAAGCAACAGTAGGAGTACATTTGCCACGCAGCTCATAGCGATTGTCGTTCTAATTCGGATTTATCAGCGTTGTGTATCTTTGAACTATTTCCTTGAAAACACAGCGGTAGACTGTAGAATCTTTTCTTTCTTATTGCTTCAAGTACCTAGCTAAAAGTAGCTAATGCGGTTACGCTAGTAGGAAGGAGGTGAACCTTCACCGTACGCCCAGAAATGCTATCAACCTGTTTCAACGCCCCGTGTGTCCAGACGCCATAATTAATGTTGTTCAGTCAGCTTTGATTGCCCTATCGTAGATGTCAGCTGCAATCTAAGGTTCATGCCGGAGAGAGAGCATACCCATAGATCCTCCGCACGAACGCATAAGCCGTCAAGAACGCCACCGTTCCCATCAGCAGCCCATGCACAGCGCACGCCATCAGACTATAACTAAAGAACAGCAGTCCGCTAATGAACCCCTGTATATGTAGCTTGAACCAGTAGAACCACGAACAATAGATGAAGATCCAGAAGGCAGAACCAGACCCGATGAAGAAGGACTGCCACCACCAGTGGTAATTCTCCGCGCACAGCTGTACGTATGTCGCCACGATGGTGACTTCCACGACGGCCACGATGCTCAACGCGCTTATCACGCTGAGGAATCCAAAGACGTAATAGTATCCGCTCTTGTCTTGCCATATGCTTTGAAAAATGAAGAGAAGTTCGATGAAGAGGACGGCGAAGGGGACCAGGCCGGCAAGGAGGACGGTATAGATCCCCTTTGTGTACCATACCTGCTCGGGTATCTGGCGCGCTATGCTGTGGGTCTTGGTAGGGTGTTCGTAGGGAGTGCTGTGGAAGAAGCCAAACCAGCTACCGCAGTAGACTAGCGGCAATTGGATGAGGAGCCATAGCGCTATGAGGCCAATCAGAGTGCCGAAAGGTAGAGCCGTGCTCGATGCCTGTGCCCAGACGAAGAGGTTGAGGATGAAAATCGTGGAGAAAAGTAGGCCCGGAAAGAGAAGGGCGGTCTTGAGAGTGTTCCCTCGCCAGTCCTTCCCGTTGAAGGTTTTGTAGACGCGACTGGAGAAGTAGCCGGAGAAGAGGCCTGCGAAGACAAAAAGACCCATGCCTACGCTTACAAACCCGCCTCGAAAGCTAGGGTTGAGGACGCCAAACGTGCTGAGAAGGAGTAGCCCCGTGGCCATGAATATGAGTTGGGTGCCTGAGCCTACAATAGGAGCAAGTAAAGTGGCATGTGGTGGGGCGCGGAAGACGTCGCCATGGAGTAGCTTCCAGCCTGTGATATCCTCGATAAATTCGTCGTCAGAAGAGTCATCATCCTGATCAGCATCGGTCTTTTGGTCCAATAGACCATTTGACTTCTCTCGTGGTGATCGATCTCCAGTCCTTGACTTCTTTGGCTTGATCTTGTTGATCTTACCGTCCTCCAGACTTTCGTCCTTGGAAGTCCTCTTCCCATCCCCAAGAATAGTCTTGGCTATAATCATTACTACCACGGTCGCAAGGAACCCGCATATCACCACAGAATTGAGGATAGCAAGCCAATGGATGCCAGTACTCTGCTCTTGATTGTTGAAGTACAAGTCCCATCTCTTCGACCACTCGATCCTCTCATCCTCGCGGTAGTAGACCGAATAGCTATAAGGTATCGTAACGGTAGTTCCGTCGTCATTTTCGTCGTCCGCCGGTAAATATGATGAGTGCGGATATTTGCTTGCGAGCTGGGTGTTGTTGTGCGCAACGAAAAGTTCCATGCCATCATTTTCGCCATGAAGCTCCTGAGGACAACCGTTCCTATCCCTGCGACCAGCCTCGATACTCTTCGTGTATACCTCGAATCCAACAATGACCTTGCCGCCGTGTCTGCCTGTGCGTCCTGGTGCTTTCCGCCATCTAATCACAAAAGTATGATGATTGTTCATGAAGTAACGAGGGTTGCCAGTAATTGGTGAGAAATCTTTGTATCCCATCTTGAAGCCTGCTGCGTAGTATCTGTGGGTCTTGTCCACAGTCACGAAGCTGGTAGCCCCTGGCAGATTATCCACGATCCACTCTGCGACGTAGCCATCTTCAATGAGCTGCTGGGCGCGCTGGATACCTTTTCGATCAGTCGTGTGACTGCAAAGATATTGACACTCCACGTCCTGTCCGATCGCCAATTCGTAGTCCGAAGTCATGATCCTGTCTCCTCGGAGCACCTCCCCCAGATTGAGATGAACATTCCGCCCGCTGGCGCGCCCAGCATGTTTCTGGCCCGTTGGAGGGCATACGAAAGGGAGGTCATAGTATGCATATTGTAGTTGTGTATTATCCGAGTAGACTTTGTTGACGTGCAATGGAATAGCTTCGTTGTCAACATAGCTCCTGATTGACCATCCTGCAAGAAAGAGGTCAGCACCCGCATGCCATTGGCGAAGGAAGATTCCGACACCTGGTCGCGAGCTCACCGGGTATATAGAAAGCCTTGACAGAGCCGACTGCTCCAAGGATGGCGATGAACTTGTGGAGCATTATCCGAACGTGTGCAGGCATCTCTTGCTTTCGGCCAAGGTGACAATGCTCAGGAACGAGTGGGGCGAATGCATAGAGGGAGCTCGAGAGGATCTTGGTTCTTTCCTATGACACTGTATGCTTTCCAAAGCTCTTTTCCTAGTGCAATATCTCCCCCCTACGTGCTTCAGCCGAAGACTACTTGCCGTAGGGTATTGCTAGGACGGTAAGCGACAATAGTACTAACCTATGAACGAGTGGAAGTGGCGCAGAGTGCCGTCGTGTGCAGCGAGCGTAATTGAGTTGTCCGATGTGGAGGATTAGGGAAGTGAAAGCGTTGCGGATTCGGTGACCCGTCGTCTTCGGCTGGTGCCGATCTCCTAACCCCCGGTCGAGATAGCAGGAGAGCAGATTGTCCGAAGAGACTAGAACTAATGACTAGTGACGAGATAGATACGAGTTTTGCCACTAGGAAGCGAACCGCTAACAGCCCGATTACTTTATGTAAGGGCTATTTTTGTACCGTCTCTCCTACGATGCTCTCAATCATTGGGACACTCTATGGATGCGAATGCTGGGCAGTCTTGAAACCAGTAGATGTGGTCACGTAAAGATCAGGCAAGTGGTGCATTGAGTGGTCGAGAGATGGTGCTATGGTAGGTCCAGGGCGTTGTCCGCTACGGCTCTGTACATCAACCCTGCTCTAGATTCCGAATAAGGACGGTTTTACCCTTTGTGAATGTATGGGTATGTTTGGCACAATACCATGAAGGATAGCCACAATGGAGCTCTATCCATCCTTGTTTCGATGAACAACGAAGTTATGTCTCAAGTACATTGTCCTGGCCTGGCGCCCCTTGTCTTCCTTCACTTTGCCATTGTCCCCCAACAAACACCAGATTCAAGCTTCTGCTCATGCTAACAGCTCGGGTGGAGCGCAACGACCATATAAGCCGTGCCTTTACCCCATCGTTTCTGTAGCCATCATCCACAGAAGTAGGAGTGTGTCATTGATCACTTCTCTCTACACAGATCAGGTAAGTGCTCCATCCCCTAATATAAAACAGAGAAAAATCGTCAGCAGCAATGAATTCCCCCGAATGTTGCAATGTCCGAAGATTAGCACGAAACTTCACATCAAAGACACCTAACCATCATCCACTCCTGGACCCCGAGTTCCCCAACGAAGATATCTCACTCGTACCTTCAGCGCTTGCACCAAGAGGTCAATTGAACTGGGAGCTACCGAAGAAGGCAACCGCCAACCTCCACATCATGCTTAAGCTAAGCAACAATGCCGAAGAGCTTCTTGATGAGTTCCATCAGACGCTACCACAGATCGATGAAGCTCTCAATGATTGGATCGAGATGAAAGGGGCAAGTCCCACAATGATAGGTGAAGAGCAATTGCGAGCTCGATCTTTCTTAGAACACCCTAATGTCGATGAAGGGCATGCGCTAAAAGGAAAGAATGACGATTATGTCTTCAACATGGCCCGGAACCTTGACAACCCCGGCCGCGCTGATGTGATTTACCTCACCGAAGGAGTAGAAGAGTCCGACTCGGTTGACAATGGACACAGTTCTATTGCAGACAATATCAGAGGCGTGGATTGGTTGGATTTCGACGGTTCTTATTTGCATTTGCAGGATGTCGGGGATTCGATAGGACCCAAGACAGCGGTTCCCGAAGCATTGCACGTATCGAATGCGGATCGAACAAGAAGGGACAGCATTCCGCTCAACCTGCGAACAACTGGGTGGGACTGTGACCAAGACCTTATACTTACGCCAACATTCTACAGTCCTGCGGCCAGTACTGATGCCAACAATTTGCGAACGCAGACCGGGCCTTTCAACAGATTCTGGCGCCAACACGCAGCTCCTCACGAACGACCTGGCTCACTGAGATACCCCTCAAAGTAGAGAAATTCTAATTCAACTGAACTTGTGCGCGGGTGGTTTGGAGATAGCCAAATTGGGGTGGTGCTTAGCTTATTCATAGAGTATCTTTTCATCTAATCCAATATCTTCCTGTGAATATCAACGCCTTCAGGAGCGAACCTCATGATCTTAAGATGGCGTAAGAGTGGAATGACCAAGAAAATGTTATGGATTCTGACGAGAGTTAGTGGCGAGTCTCGGTCGGGTTCATGTCAGCGAACAATGATTTGAATAGCGAGGCGAAATCAATTTATAGTATCATTGCTTGCAATAGTATGTGAGCTCGCTAACCCACATGCAGATATGACCTGAACCTTAGACACGAGCACTAGATTTCGCCTCGGAAGTCTTCTCATGTCTTCGAGATCACCAGCTATTAGAAGCTTGGTGTAGTGAAAGAGAGATGCGAACCTGAATGTTGTCCTTTACTGCTTGAGACAGAGGAATCGAGGAGCAACAAGCAAGAGGCTGGGGCAGCTGCCTTATGAACAGCACGTTGGTAAAGGAGGATGATGCTACAGTGTCCTGTGCCGTTTTCACGTTGTTTTTGAGCAGAGTTGAAACCAACTAATGTTGGTGACTTTGTAGGTAATCTCGGCTAAAGTTCGGCCCGAACTCAGCCTTAAAATCTCCGCGGCGCAACCAGAACGAGCACAGTTAACTGAATTACCTTGAGGAAGAGGCCACTTCGCCTTGGCTGTGGACACCATCACGCCCGATAGGAATGATTTCTGCGACATTGCCTGTGTGAGTAGTGCATCCTGATCCTACCAATTCAAACACTTTCAAGGGCAGTGAACCAGATTGGTGTCAATATTGCTACCAAAGCAAAGCCATCCAACACCGTTTGGAAAGCTGACACCTTGTCTCTTTCGCGCCAATGTTGGCTCGTGTGCTCAGAATGATGCCTCGTATATTCCGACAGGTCACATCAACCATACGAATGGCGAATGGCCCACTGCCCGTACTGCGCAGCCTTGGGAGGAACATCAACCATGATCCCAATAACCCTGACTGAAACCTCGCTCACGTTGGGGCAGTATAAGTCAATCTCCTCTCTCTTCTATTATAAGCAGCATCAAGACCTCTTATATATCGTCTTTTTGCCTCTGCTATTGACTTTATACACTCGTTTGTCTTGGAAGACTTGGATGCTTCACCTTGAAGTTCTAGATCTTTCATTTCCAACTGAACGTTGTCGACATGCGTTCCGCAGCGTTTATGGCAGCAGCCTTTGCAGGTGCAGTCTTCGCCTGGCCATGGGAGCGGAAGGATATTGACGATAAAATCATTGTGAAAATTCTTCCTCTGTCCAGCCTTCCTCCACCCCACGGTTTTACCCCTATAACTGGGAGCTCCAGGAGTGCGTCAAAACCTTACTATAGCACTGGCTCCAGAATCATATACCCAACTGGTAGCGCTCCTAGCGGAAGTGGACTGAGCTATATCAGTACTGGACGCACATCGCCACCGGGCCGGACAAGTGTAGGGATTAGTAGTGGTATCTTTCCTCCGAAGCCTACAGGAGGGACTGGCCGGACAGGTACTGGCACAGGAGGCAGATCAGGAACTTGTTCTACAGGCGTAGCCCCACCATCGACTACGACCATCACGAAAGACGTCACTTCAACGTTTACAACCTTTATTACAGGCGTAACAACCATCACGAATATAATCAGTGAGTTTCCTCCAATCTTGTGTCTGTATAATGTATACTAACTATTCGTAGCTTCGATCGTCCCCTGCTCCAGCCCAATTGCGATCTCAGGGACACGCACCGTTTACTCGAGCTCCGTAACGATCACGCATATTACTACAACCATCACGGCGACCACCACTCTATATCAAGTTATATGCCCACCTACATCAAGAGACGCAGGCAGCTCTCCAACCATCGGTGGATCAGGACCGGGCTACACGAGTCCAGCCATCTCAAGCCAAGGTTCTGGGTATGGTAGCGGCTCGGGCAGTAATACAGGAAGCGCCATCAGTAGCGTTACAGGCTCTACAATGAGCAGCTCCGGTCCAACTCCAAGCCCTGGCCTTGGCTCTGGCTCTGGTTCTGAGAGCGTGTCTGAGAGCAGTGGCTCGTCAAGCTCATCTTCAGTTGGCTCTAGCTCTAGCAGTAGCTCCTCCAGTTCATCGTCAGGCAGCTCTAGCTCTGGCTCCAACAGTGGCTCGTCAGATTCATCTTCAGCTGGCTCTGGTTCCGAGACTGAATCTGGGAGTATGGGTGGCTCAGGGTCGAGCTCTAGCTCTAGCTCCAGTAATACCTCCTCCACTTCATCTCCAGCAGGCTCTACCCCTGGCTCAAGCAGTGGCTCATCAGATTCGTCTCCAACTGCCTCTAGCTCCGGCAGTGGCCCCTCAGTCTCCTCGTCGGGCAACGTTGGCTCTAGCTCTAGCTCTGGCGCTGCGAGTGAATCTGGAAATGAGAGTGGATCAGGATCCAGCTCAGGCTCCAGCTCTAGCAGTGGCTCCTCAGGTTCATCCTCAGCTGTCTCTTCAGCTTCATCTCCAGCTGCTTCGAGTCCCAGCTCTGGCTCAGAGAGTGGATCTGGGAGTGAGGTTGGATCAGGATCAGGATCTCTCTCCGGCTCTAGCTCTAGCAGTGGCTCCTCAGGTTCATCCTCAGCTGCCTCTTCAGCTTCATCTCCAGCTGCTTCTAGTTCCAGCTCTGGCTCTGAGAGTGGATCTGGGAGTGAGGTTGGATCAGGATCAGGATCTCTCTCCAGCTCTAGCATTAGCAGTGCCTCCTCAGCTCCATCTTCAGCCGGCTCCAGCTCTAGCAACGGCTCGTCAGATTCAGCTTCGGTTGGCGTCAGTTCCGGTTCAAGCTCAAACGGTGGCTCTTCTCCACTCAGCTCATCTCTCGCCAGCAGTGTCGGCGGCTCTTGCCCGCCAGCCTCAACCTCGACCGTTACCACGAACGTCTACGTCACCGTCACTGTTACCGCCGGAGAATCCGGGAGCGTACCAGCAACAAGCCCAAGCTCAGACTCCTCACCACAAAGCATACCGGGCTCGGCGCCATTCACATACCATTCAGGACTGGCACCATTCCCAAGTAGCGAATCGGATGGCTCGCTCAATTACCCAACGGGCACTGTTGCGAGCGGATCGGTTGGGTCACTCGGTTTCCCAACGGGTACCCGTGCGAGCGGTAGCTTTCCATCGGGCACTGTCCGCTCCTCTCGAGTGAGCAGCTCCCCATCAGGCACTGTCTTTTCATCACGAATGAGCATCTTTCCTGCCCCTACTAAAATGAAGACACGCTGGAGATGAGCACAAAATGCGATGAACCCATTTTATCGAAGTATTTGCATAACTCTTGGCGTTTCATTTGAGGCATAACGTCCTACCTTATAGCGACGATGGTTCTGATCTACATATCATCATTTCAAAACATTTTTCCATCTACGTACGCAGTTCTTCATCCTCCGTGAAGTCGACTCATAGAGTTCACCAAAATTCACTCTCCAACCTCTTCGATCTCCAATATCAATACCCATTCCCCAAAATCCTCGAACTCCTCCACCGTCCCTCTCATTTCATTTCCACAAACCATCACCCCCGCAACTTCCAGCAAGAGGACAGATTATACCTCATCAAAATAAACCAACATCCCACTCCCACTCCCACTCCCACTCCTCCGCTGCGTGAAACCAAGGCTGCAGTTTACGCCACATCAGCCCCCTGCCCTAAGATCCTGCGACATGAGACACATAGGGCCGGACATCCTCCCGTGTGGAAATGTTTGTGAAAAAGAATCCGTCAAGATTAACTAGATGTGATATCTCATTCATCTACTTCCTTTTCGAATCATAATTCATTCGTCTCTAGAATATACTTCGGCGAAGAGGGATCTTGCACTTTGAAGAGATATGTTTAGATGGGTGTTCTTTCTCTTTTCTGCGGTTATCGAATTTTGCCTTGGCCTTAGTAGTATCGTGCTTGGTACAACATAGAAGATGGTGCAATGAGCTGCCACCAAATGAGGTCTTCTTCTGATGAACGTATGTGGGCAGCGGTGCGCGTACAGCTCGTCCTCGTGCGCGTCTTACCCCCCCCTCCCCACCTGCGCGGCTTGGCTTAGCTGCTCGCTGGAGCATTCCGAATGCGTACGTATGCAGAGCATACGTAAAGCAAATGTGAAGGTTCCCCGAATAGGCGTTAATGAGTATTGACGGTTTCCTATAGTGCAATACTGTAGATAGCACCAGCTATGGGTCCTATCTCTTTCTCATCACTGTTGGGGCTTCTTATTTACCAGATGTCCGATTTGATCGACTACACTTCGATGATACTAAGCTCTTACGGGATTTCTGTCCCGGGATTCGCGCAGGATGTTACCAGCGAGCGCGGTTATCCAAGACCTAGCCAGATTGGAATACCTCACAAGTGATATTGAAAAGGTCCTCAAAAGCTGTACAGCACTTGACAAGGGCATCTGTTTTACTAAATTCAAAAGTTCGCAGCAGTTCTTGAAGGAAGATATGCTCCGGTGGTCTTCGTCACGAAGTCAACAAGACAAGTCACCTGAATGAGACTGCGGAGGAAGAAAGATCATCTGAACAGTATGCCGCCATAACCCTATCCATCAAGTAACTCCCGAAACCCACTATAGATCTATTTTGTTGCCACTTTCATCTAGAAAATCCCACTCATCCTCATCCTCGTCATTGTCATTGACCTTGTTGTCAACCTCATTTTCTCTTCCAGATCTCCTAGGTGGTGCAGTCGGATCATCTCCAAACATAGTCCCCACGAGTGGTTTATGTTCAATGCCATGGGTTCTCTTCGATTTGGGAGGTCTACCAAACGGCCGCCGAGGACCTTTCTTGACAACTGTCCAGTACTGAATAGCAAACAATTGGTCTCCCTGAACAATCCCACGCTGCGAAGCGCTTTGGGCACGCTTAGACTCCAAGGCCATGCCGGGATCTCCGACCAGTGGGTCAACAGAGACAGGGAAGATTCCGGTGGCAGCCTCTGTTATCGGGACGGTGAGCTCGACGCGGCCTCCACGCTCGTTGGACGTCTCAATGGTGATGGCAGGGTTGGAGGCTACCATGTAGCCTCTCACGAAATACAGCTTCTTGACTCCTCTCTCATCCATGAGGTCCTGCACCTTGTCCCAGTATTCTGGATTATCCCGGATCTTGCGAAATATTGCAGTTGGTTCTCGCAAGCTGTACGTCGTGACCCGCGCCGAAGCCACGGTGGCACGCTTCGAAACACTCGATGAACAGCAACTGGAGATGAGACTAAAGAGGTGGGCGTTCCATTCGCTTCCAGTTGTGCTGCTGCTTTCTATGGTCCTCTCTTCAGTCTTCGGCGTGAAAAGATCCGCTTCGACATCAATGAATGGGTGTTCTCTAACACCATCACTTCGCTTGGGCTCATATCCATCAGTCGGATGTTGGATGTCGGCGGCAACTGTTCCCAGAAGAGCCTTTCCTTCTTCGGCTGGCAGTGATTCGTTCAGAAGTAGCCATAATTTGGGGTTTGACGATGAGGACATATTCACTCTCTTCGTCGTTGTCCTCGTCGTTCAAGGTTGAATATGGTTGCGGATCCTCGTCAGGAGAAGTATCTAAAAGCAACTTTCGTCTGACCAGCGGTGTAGAAGCTCAGGGCCACTTTATTACTCTGTACCCATTGTTGTTGCCTTATCTTGTATTAGTCATCAGATCTTTCTGTCATCTTGTCTTCTATGTTTAGTCATCAGATTTTCATCTTATCTATTCTAGGGCTTAGGCTGATTACTAATGGTTTAAACCAATGAAACTACCTTACTGTATTCCATCACATCACGTCCTCAGCCTCAGTCTACCTACCCACTTTCGAATCCTGTCTGTCCACCACTTTCTTAAATCTGGGAGTTATGAGGTTATCCCCAATATCCTCCGTTTCCACCGAATCTTGGATCTCATGTCGGTCTTCACTCTACGTCTCACAGATCAAGCATCGGAATATGCTCCGGAAACCTCCATTGGCTGGCATCTGACGGTTGAGTTACCCGACAATCCACATCACGAAAACGCTGGCAGTTCCGTTCTGATCGAGTATCCTGTGTCTTCTCCAATAGACAAACATGTTCGCTGGTATCTCGAAACCTACCCGGTGCAGTGCCCATGGAAGGTCGAGAGTCCTTCCATCATCAAAGACTATATCCAGCAATATGCAATCGGGCTGTTTCGTCAATTATCTGTTCTACACGGCATTGGTAGCTCTCCTGGAATTGATACCATCGTTGTTGAGATTTGCGAAACAGGGTCATTGCCATACTCAAACGTTCATGCGCTAATTTGGGAAGTCCTTGAGCTACAGGATTTATGGAAAGAAGTCTGGAACTTGGCATACCCGCCCACTTTGCGTCAGAAGCCGAAGTCAATGCCTACCGTCATGGTCCGGCGCACGATTCCTCCAACAACATCACTTCTCCAGAGTACCCAAAGTGCCTTCAGTACTCATTCGGATGATAGCGATGAGGAAAGCTCCGTGGTAACATATGGACATTTTTCTTCTACTACATACGACAGCAGAAGGCAGGTATTGACAGAACAAAGTGTTGATTTCAATAGCTCTGGTCAACCTGTGACTACAATTTTGGGAATGACACTTACCATCAGCTGCTTTAGAATTCTCCTGGTCGTGGCGCGAGGCATTGATACCGAAAGAGATCTCTCACTTCCTGGAAGGCAGACCCGACTTTTGCCTGATCCGGACCCATCGTTGATCTATGAGCCTCTGCTGGCGGTTATAGAAAGCTCAAGAAGGACTTTCATATTCAACTTGAAGTCTGCAGACCCGGAACTTGGCATGCCCTAGGCAGTATTCTAGAGGAAGGGGGCACTGGATTTTACGATATGGTGCATTTTGATATGCATGGTGGAATTAAAGAAGATAAGGGGTATGTTCACTCATATTCCATTTGTGTAATCCGTTTGGAGCTGAAAATGTAATGAATTGCAGTGCCGGACTTTATTTCATCTCTTCTGAGGAGGAGCCTAGAAACCCAAAATTTGGCACTAAGGAATTTGTTCCTGCGAATGACATCGGGCAGTTGCTTCAGAATTTCGGCATTCTCCTTGTGGCACTTAACGCGTGCGAGTCCGGCCGTGCTGAGCCTCTTGAAGGTCAAAACGAAATATTAAGAGATGACCCTTCTGGCCGGAATGCTACGACTAAAGGGCAAATTCAGTCAAATGAAGACCAGGGAGACCTGCCGTCTAACCCTATTCTCCAGATCAACCTTGCCAAGGTTTTCGTACAATCTGGAGTACCCTCGGTTCTGGCTGCATCCTTCCGAGTTTCATCAAGTTTTGTATCTGTCTTTTATGAGAGCTTCTACACGGCACTTCTACAGCCGGAGTCCAACGTTTGCAAAGCTGTAAGCGTTGCAAGGAAGTCAGCCATGAAGGAAAAGAATCGAACGGTAGGGTACGGCCTGACCATTGAGCTTGATGATTGGATCATTCCAGTCCTCTATCAGAGCCACGACGTGTCACTGAACATAGTACCACTGGAGCAAAAAGACCTAGAAAAGGAACACATTTCTAGCAACATAGAGACCGCAGCTTCAAAACCCGGAACTCGGCGGGAATCATTCTTTCGCCGAATAGTCACCAAAGGGTCTTCGTCGAAGCAGAAGGAAGACTCAGGTCTGCTTAAATCAGGCCTTAGTCCAGCAAGGCAGAACATCAATCGCATGCATGGACGAGGTCTTGAATTGCTTTGTGTAGAGACTCTTCTGTTAAGTCGTGGTTCTCGAAAAGTTCTTCTTTTATCTGGCAAGTATGGAATAGGCAAGACTCACTTCATCAAAGGTCTTGGCAAACTTTGGCATAGTACAAACTTCCTGGCTACGGAACCTGTCTATATTGACTGCTTCGCGCATCCGGAATGGAGAGTAGGTGATATTCTACGAAGTATAGTAGAAGGCATCACGAGTCTTGAATATTCCGAAAGTGCTCTGGAAACGGCCCAACAAGCACTTCAAAGATCCAGGAGTTTGATCCTGATTGACAACATGTCTGTGGAGAATCTTGACGCAGGCTCGAACGTGCCAAATGAGAAAGCTGCTTTCAGAGCTTTGGTGAAAAGCTTCGACAAGAATAAAAGTATTATGATCCTAGCTTCCAGAGACGATTTAAGCTACGGTCTATACAGAGATACCAGACGTAAGTCACTCTAGCTCTTGTTATACCAGTATGCCATAGACATTGAACAGTGGTATTGAAATCTTCACTTCAGGTTCCGTTCGCCCCTGGGAATTAGCAGAAAGAAATGAAGAACCGATCCATGATTTCGCTATCGAGCTGCTCAAGCAACTAAGATATTCCCCAAACAGAGAAATAAGCTCTGAGGCCCATGATGTTCGACTCATCCTACACCTACTGGACTATAATCCTCTGATCATAACCTTGTTTTTAAAGACCATGTCGGTGGCAGGTATGTTATCGTCAATGTCAGAAGTCGCTCATACAATATTGACCGGAGCAATCGAGCTTCCTCTGATTGATTCCGAATCATCCTTGTGTGCTCAAGCTCATAACTCATATACCGACTTGTCAAAATTGGACAATGGCCAGCATTTACAGAAATTGATGCTATGCCTCGCACCGTTTTCTATGGCTATACCGTGTAGTCTTAACGACAGTATTTTTTTCCCCAGCATTAAAGCTTATATTGGCTGGCTGGTCACCTGGAACGAACTTGATTTCAATCCCGAAACACCGGTCTCCAAGATCCCGCATGGCCTGAGCCTGGAGAAAGATTCTTTATTTCTGCGATCCCGCATGATAGGAGCAGCGGAGCTCTGGGTCGGTCGTTTCGAGATCTTGGTTGAACATCTGATGCGGTCCAAACTCTTGGATTTTACGCCTCAAGATCTAGAGGATGGAAATCTTGATGCTGTTCGGAAGGTGTATGGGGATTACCTTTCTGAAGAAGCTGAGCCCTCATCAGATGCTACTGGCAAGCTTCTGAGGTCACTGAAGTATCTCTGGGTCAATCCTGTCCTCTCGCACCACCTTCGCACCTTTTTCGTTCGCCAGGAACGAAATCCAGAAGCAAAACCACCGACACATGGTCTTAGCTTGTCGGGACTGAATTGTGCGTACTCATCCTATTATAAATTGTTCTGCATGAGCAGCTGGGATAAGCACGCCGCGTCCATGAATGCCGGACCAGTAAGTCGTAACGAAGGCACGCCTGCAGTCGAGGACCACCCGACCAAATTTGTGTTCACTGTCGATACAGCCAATATATATGGCGCTATCTACACGTCCATGTCCCTCCACCCTCCTGCACTTCGGTGGTCACTGCTCCCCATGAGCGCTGCCACGGATCTCAACACCCTCACCGCAAGGGCATTCACTATGTACGCCTACAAACCACTGGCTATGGCTTATTTCACTGAAAAGCACCTGCTTGATATGATTTCGATGATCCTTGCGAAATACGAAGCCGCGCTGCGCGCCGAGCGCGACAGCATTACAGCCCTCACCACAGCTGCCGTTTTATCCTTCGCGGAGTGCACTCTGCTATTCACGATCGGCCAGTCGGAATATAGTGACCTGGAGGTAGACCGGAAGCTTCTCGTCCGGCGGACCCAGCGAGCGCTAAAGCTGACGTCGAAGCTGGATGAGTCAAAGAGTCATGGACGGGGACCGCGATCGTCGTCGAATAAGTGGCTGGAGGATATGATGGAGGAGGTGCAAGGGGAGAAGAAGCAAACAAGTAGAACACGAAGGTTGTTAGGTGAGGAGGGCTGGAATGGGTTGTTGGTCAGCATCGAGGAAAACATGCGCGTTGCAGCGGCGATCAAAGGTGGTGTACTTGCTTCTAAAGATAAAGACTAGGGGCTTCGGCTCGAATTCCTCACTCTCCAGACCCTAAATACAAGATTATGTTTGGCGACTTCTCAATGATGGAGATAGTACTGATCGGAGAACTTCAAGATATCGTCGCTCGAGCCTCATCCTTATTTAAAGATAGCCCTGTTTTGCCGATACCCTTACAACTCCAACAACATTGCATTTACGGGGGCGAACCTACATACAGCTTAGGTTATCCCGCAATCCTACAGTGTCTACAATCAATATTAAAATTGAAAAGCCATCTTAAATAGATTGAATGCAGGCATACTAAGTCGGAAGAGAACATTGCGGGAAGTTTAGTAGGTTTTAGTGTTGAAATATACTACAAATACCGTAATAAGATGACTCAAGTGTCTTGGCAACTTTTGCTACTTCAAGACGGGTATGCTATATATATATATATATATATGTATCAAGAAGGTTTGCCTTACCTCACCTCTTGACCCTTCGTATCGAAAAATCCTCCCCGCTCCATCTCTAAACTCATAGGACAAGTGACTTTACATCGCTTCACCACATGAGCCATCGTACAGCAAGAGTTGATTGCGGTGCTTATTTCTTTAGGCAGAACAAAATTTGACAGTACGACGATTGCATCTTACGTATCCATTTAAGCACAAGAAGACTTAATACCCTTACGACCGTCTCATCCGGATTGTTGCAACGCTACCTATGGAGCTGCTGATCAAGGCAAGACTTTATAGTGCTCTGATTGCTACATGTCTACTTACTCCGTTATAACAAGCCATCTCAGTACCACGACCGGTGCATACCTTATTTTTAAGCGAATATATAGAAGAAGAAAAGAAAATAGGTACTCAACCCTACTTCAAGCGTTTATATCTCCTAGTTATATATATAAAAGAACTGAATACTTACTCACTTTACTATTCTTAGAAACCTTTCTAACTATGTAATTGTCAGCTTTACTTAGGCAGTACTTCACAACGGTCTCACTGATACATACTTGCTTGGTTCGTTACAATGAGATATCTCAGCATCATAACAGTCACATATTGATCAGCGCTATCACGGAGAAATCTATGTATATATATATCCTAGATTTAATCGTCTATCAAATGCCACCCTGCAAGCAACATGCCTTCACCAACAAAGTCATTTGCGGAGCTGCAATATATATATATAATATAGATCACGAAAGCGACAAGATACAACAAGCTTGCTTCCCAGCTCCTACGATCCCGACACTGATGTTATGCCTGAACTCCCGATACCTGAAGCCCAGCCCATCACTCAACACGAGAGAGAGCGTTTACAGCAAAAGCTTAGTCTACCCCGAGAGATGCCTGAGAACGCCGGGAACATCTCGCCACGATCTGAGCTGTTCATGCATGCAGCTAGCTTTACAAGGAGGAATTCAAAGATGCGTTATCGGCTGAGAAGAACAACGGAGCAAAAGAGAGAACCATGTAATGATGGTTATGGCTGAGGAAAGACTAACTCAAGACCGAAGGATTTCTACGGCCTCTATTCTAAAGTCTGCCCACAGAGCGGAAGCTGGAAGACCAACTATCTACGGCGACTGAGAGAGTTCCAATTATTACCTTGAATGATACGGCGATTACTTACATGAAGATCATACCCACAAGGCTCAGGCTGCATGCATGCATGCAACAGTAGAACGCAGAAGTCGGAAAATGGGCAATTAATTAATGAATTTTCAGGGAACAACCTACTGGTCTCGGATCGCCGAGCGGAGGAAGAGGCACGCAAGGAGGCAGTTCGTGTATGTAGGAGAGGAGCCGCGCTTGACAATAAGGTTTTTCTAGTCATCTTTCAACACTTGGAAGAGCGTAGATGTTGTTTTCCTCTACAACCTTTGCCTGAGTTTTACTCTGTTTTGTTTTGTTTTGGGTGGTTTTGGGGTCCGGTGTGAGATAGACATGTTGTACTGCAGCCTAAATAAACGTCCGTAGCGTGGACATCAATGCCAAAACGACATGTTCGCTCCGCAGAACGACACCAGGTGTGGTATCTCGGTTTGTGGTTGGTTCATTCGACGCTATTTCTAAGACATGAAGTTTTTGCCGAGGTCTTTTTTCCACCCCCCCACTCTCAAAGCGTTCCGCGTATCTATTCTGACCAGAAGCTGACTGCTATATAAAGGTGTGCAGCTTGGCCTGCCACATTTCTGACTCTAGATACAAGCTCGCGAAACGTTGTTACGCCGACGTTCTATGTTGTACAGAAGACGATTCGCTTCAACCTCGTAGCCATAGAATCTGTACTAAATGAAATCGCTCGAGCCGACCATCACGGCTCGTTTGCACGGTTGTCCCTATGTTGGTTCTCTCAAGCTAAGGCGAGGGATATTTACGGACCAGATGCTGCAACCACTCCTCCATTGCTGAATCTGAGGAAGGAATTGTGTCTTGGCAGTCACCTAGAGTGACCTCCAAAAATGTGTGGTCTTCGCTCTATATCCGTACCACGATTGTCTCGGTATTCTTTCAAGCAAGATGAACACAGATCAGACTCGGGACAGGTCTTGCAAATATTCCTCTTGCCTTCCATAGCCTTATCCGCCGAGCATAGAGCGCAGTAAGCTCTGGGTTTTGATGTCAAAGCCTCGGGATCAGTGGCCATCTCATGTTGAAAAGCTTTTCGAGCCTCTTTCGAATCCTGCAAGTGGATAAGACTATGACCAAGAAGATTGAAAATGTCAGCATCGTGATCGCGGATCCACCTCTCCACCAATGAGCCCACAAACTGGTGTAAAGACTTTTTCTGGTCCGATTTGGGCGTTGCCACATAGGTATTGCACCAAGGAATCATTTCACGAAAGAGAGGCCGATGTAACATCGCCCAGTCGAGGCTCGTTCGACCAAAGCCGTCAACCAATCGAGGGTCTGCATTGGCTCGAAGCAATAGCTTTACAACATCGGTATGACCTCCATAGACTGCTGCATGAAGGCAGGTGATTCCGCCTTTTGCGCATTCGTTTGGATCGGCGCCCGCCTCGAGAAGCTGCTCGGCTACCAACAGATGACCACACCTTGACGCCCCGTGCAGAGGCGTCGATCCAGAGGTCATTTCCGCTTTAACGTCACAATTCTTGTCTAATAAGAGCCGCGCAACCATCTTGTGGCCTTTGGCAGCGGCGTAATGTAGAGGCGTCGCCCCAAGTTCTGTCCTTGCGCCTACATCAGCCCCTTTCTCTATTAGCAATCCAACGTTTCCTGCACAACCCTGTTCGGCAGCTAAGTGCAGCGCTGTCTTGCCGTACTGGCCCCTAACGTCAGGGTAAGCCATCTTATCTAGCAGGACTCGAATCACCGTTTCTTGACTCCGAAAAGCTGCCAAATGAAGAGCAGTCTGGCCTTCGGTATTTTTCCCAGCAACATTGGCGCCATGCCGCAACAAGAGCTGAACCAGAGCGATGTAACCCTTCTCTGCTGCAATGTGCAACGCTGTGACGCCATCATTCATAGTTGCCTTGACGTTAGCCTGCCATCCCTCCACGAGCAGCCAAACCGTAGCATCATGTCCTCCCATCACCGCGTAGTGAAGAGCGGTCCCACCCTCTTCGGTTTGGGCCTGAACGTCGCTACCTTTGATTAGCAATAGCTGTACGATGCTATGATGTCCGTAGAAAGCTGCATGATGTAGTGGCCTTGATTTGTTGTCCGCCTGTGAGTCATAGTTGATTTGGTTATCCAACAGTAGCTTTGCAATTGCGGTATGACCTCTGGAAGATGCCATGCATAGTGCATTCTGTCCATGCAGATATTTTGCCTCGATATCGGAAAGTGCGCCTAATATCAGCTGTACGACCCTTGTAGATCCGCCACAGATGGCCTTGTGCAACCAAGGCAGCCCATTAGCATCGACTACACGAAGCCTGGCTCCCTTCTTTTGTAATAAGAGTACCACCTCTTCATGCCCTCTCTCAACTGCTATCTCTATCGCTGTTAATCCATTCGCATTGGCTGCCTGTATGCTAGTTCCTCTCTCCAGAGAAGTTTTTACTATAAGGCTGCATCCTTTGGAAGCAGCACGGTGTAAGACTGTCTCTCCATCCTTGGATTTTGAGGTCATGTCAGCTCCCCTTTGGAGGAGCAACAGGACCGTAGGATGATCTCCTCCTGAAGCTGCCTCGTGAAGCACTGTGACCCCTTGGTGATCAATCGCACTAATATTTGCACCCCTCTCTAATAGCAGGTCTGTAATCACGCTGTGTCCCTTCTCAGCAGCCATGTGTAGTACTGTACGTCCGTCTTCGTCTTTCGCGTTAACGTCCATACCCATAGCGATCAACTTCTTCACGAGTATATCAGATCCTCCGAAGGCAGCTTTATGTAGCATACTCTGTCCCTGACAGTCACGTAATTGAAAATCAGCTCCAGACTCCTGTAGCACATTCCAGACGTTGTAATGACCATTTGATGCGGCAAGATGCGATGCTGTTGAACCTCGTACATCTCTAATATCCAGGTCAGCTCGTTTGTCAAGCAGTAATTGCACGCTCGGCTCGTCCCCAATGATTGCTGCTATATGGAGCGCAGTCCTACCATCGGAGCCCTGTGCGTCAACCTCTGCCCCCCATTCCAAAAGTTGATGCACTACGGCTGGATTTCCTCCCCACGCTGACCCATGTAATGGCGTTCGACCCAAATGAGCCCTCGCATTTACGGGAGAGCCCTTGTTAAGTAACATTTGTACCAGCTTCATATGACCACCGGAGGCTGCTCCATGCAGCGCAGTCCACCCATCCACTGTCATAGCAGAAATATCCACTCCTTTTTCCATAAGAGTCTGCAGCACTGCTTGATGGCCCCCTGACCCTGCTGCATGCAATGTGGTCCACCCAAAATGATCGCTTGCTTCTGGTTTCGCATCATTGTCCAACAGCAGTCGCACAACAGGGTCATGACCCTTCGATCCGGCTGAATGTAGTGCCGTTCTCTGATAGCCACCTCGTGCTCTGAAGTTCATTCCGTTCCTCGCAGTCGAATTGACCTCCCTTTCTAATAGAAAAAATCGAAGAAATGCCTCACCTCCACCAGCACCGACCCCACGTAGTGCTGCAACTCTCTTGCCTCCTTTTGCTTCAATTTCAGCTCCGTGATTTATAAGCAGCTTTGCGATTGCCTCCGAGCCACTATGAGCTGCCCAATGTAACGGTGTCCTTTCTAAAGAGTCATACGAATTGATGGCTTCTGTATGACCACAGCTGAGTAATTTCTGAGCTAGCCAGAAGGTGCCAGAGCAAGCCGCAAGGTGTAATGGTGTAAAACCGCATGGTTCCTCCATATCGCTATGTAAGCCATGGGAGTTCTTCCAGTAAACATGAAACCAGATATCTCGGAGCCTTGAACCTGATTGGAAAAAGTTCGCTTCTATGTCGATCATTCCCGTCATATCGAGCTCTGATTTCTTTACATGTTGAATCCAATTGCCTAGAGGATATTCCACATAAGAGTCTGCCTCTTCATACGACTCTGTAAATGCTCCATTACATATGTATTCAAAGCAGCGGGTTGCGACCACTTGATGCTGGACTCTAACATCAAGCGAGAAACGAGGTACCACTAGTGGAGTGAGGAGATAGTCTTTGACTGATTGATGAATAAAATGGACGGTTCCTTGAACCACCGTTAAGAATGGACCACATTGCTCTACAAATTCCTGGAGAACCGGCAAATCGTTGTAATATTCCGGTGGTAAGCGTGCCACAATTGCCAATTCCTGTAATCTCAGCGGTCGAACTGCGATGCTATCCGCAATCTTTCCCAAACTTTTGTCTTCGTTGTTTGTTACCTGTTCCAGAATTCTGTCATATAAAGTCCGCAAGCCTGATGGTAAGTTTTGAAGTGTCGACTTTGTATTGAAAGATCTGATTGTATATTTGCGGAGCTCACGACAAACTATGGCTACCCAGAGAAAGGTCCCTCCAGCTCGTGTGTGCAGGTCGTTTCTCACATACTCTCGGAGCTCGTGATTGTAACCTTTCTCCTGCGCTAATTCTTTGACCTGGCTATTGATGAACAGCGTAATGGCCCCAGTCCTTTCGATGCATGTGATTCTAGGCCGATGTCTTGACATCCTCCACCTATCCGTTGCTGTATAACGAAAACATTACGACTTGTACAGAGCCATTTGACTCTGCAAGACTTTGATGTCCACGAAGTTTGTGTTGATTGAACCGCACGTTTGATGAGCACCAAAAACTCGTCAAGAGACTCTAGGTCACACTCATCAAGAGCATCGATCATGATGTAAACATCCGTAAGAACAGCATCCGCCAACATGTTCTGTAGAATTCTCCATAAAGCTTGCAAAGCGTTTGGTGACGAAAAAAGTTGGTTCCGCTCTCGATCATACTCTCTTTGTAGGTATTGTAATAATAGAGGGTGCTGACAAATAAGCTGGTAGATTATGCCCCTTAATGCAGATATCGCGGTTCTTCGCCTTTCATCCGCAGCATCACAGAAGAAAAACACAAAACCATTGTGACGGGGTTCCCTCCGAACTGACAATTTTGCGATGATAGCAATCATTAGCATACTTTTTCCTTTCCCGGGGTCACCATGGATCCAAAGCATTGGCGATTGGTCCTCTTTCAACCACGTCAGAAATGCATGCTCCTCAAAAATCCATGCACATGACTCCTCTAACAATCGATAGGTCTTATTTTCAATGCTCGCCTTATCGTCCTCTGAATTGGTGACAAACAAAGCCCGCAAACATTCGGAACCTGCCAAGTCTGCCGAGACTCGAAAACCATCCGAGCCTGTGCGTTGATCAGATTTGTATAGACACCTTAGGCCCGCATTCAGAGCAGGCAAGAAAAGATCATTGCATACCTAGGAGTCATCAGGAACGTAGCGGCAGACCCATGTTAGTTACTTACTTATCTGCAAGTTCCCTTCTCTTTCCCAGTTCTGAGATATTTTCGTCGAAGCATCCTCGGCCATCAACATGAGGTGCCCCGCGATTTTCTTAAAACCGCTATCATCTTCAGAAAGAAACTTTACCATGTTCAAGTGATTATCCATTATTGCTATTGCTTCGGCATCGACAGCTCCAGGAACGACGGCCGAAGACTTTGGCACGACAAGAACAGCCTTTCCCGTAGCTAATGGGGTGGCATACGTTTCATAGGCAAATTTAGTCACAAAATCGGAACTGATACCGGCATAATAAGCAAGCACATTCTGTAACATTTCCGAATCTTTCCCCAGATTCTTCAAGAGACTATCATTAGTGTGAATGAATATGAATTCCACATCGACAAGTCTCATTCCCCAGGCCGAGCTATCACTACCTTGGTGGGGCGTGCCCATGAAGATGATGCCATAGGTAGATGTCTTGATTGCCCGATGTTCTTTCAAATGCCCAGGGTGGGTGGAGTTGGAATGAAGTAGGGCGCTCTTCACCACAATACCACCCAGACTATGAGCAACAAACACAATCGGCCGTTGGGTCGTGTTGGTAAGTCGCCTTTCCAGTGACAGATCCGAGACAAGTTCCCGTGCATGATCATAAAGGTACATGGACGTCAGTGGTTTCTTGCCATGTGTGTTCGCATCGTATCCCCAGCTAAAGATCCGTGCATTCGGGATCTTGGCTGGTAGGAGATCTCTAAGCCAGAGCACTCCAGTCTTTGCAGTCCAAGTGTTTTCACGGTGTCCATTGAGGCCGTGGACGGCTACTACATCAACGTTCGGACTCGACCCTTGAGCAAGTATTTTCAGACCAAAGGCCTCTTGGCTGGTTAGATCTAGGCTAGGAAATCCTAGTAGCAATTGATTCCATCATCTTCAGATAATATGATGGATGTACTAGAGAAAGCAACTATGGTACCCTAAGATCGAAGACACTGAGTGAACGGCAGTGAGAAGGGGCGCTCCTTTTACCGAGGTATAGCCGGGAAGACGTCCTTGCCAGTTGCCAACGCGCAGAGCCCCCCCTATCGCTTCCATAGCTCCATAAATCCACACCCCTACAAATTCAATAAACCACCCTACTACACTAATTATTAAGTCCCACGCATCCCACAGCTCTTCTAGCTAGCGAAAACAAGTTATCGAAGTCTATCGTTGTCGAAAGCGAGGGCGTGAACCAGCAGTAAGTTTAGACCAGAAGGGGAGGGGGGTGGAACTCTTATACCGTGTTGTAGTGAATTGAAGAAGGGAGAACGGAGAATACAGGTTCTTTATTGACGAGATAGATACTGTACTGTACTGTACATTCAGTGCGGTCACCAACGAAACGAGGTTGTGAAGCTAGGTAGGGTTTGATGGACTTTTACGGAATATCGTGGTCATAGATAACGTATTTGATAGAGATCGCACGCTCAGCAGCGTAATATTCTGAGGCTGTGGCAATTCAGATGGGTGGGTGATTTCCCTTCCCTTCTTTTCTTTTCTTTTCTCCGTCGATATCTTTGTTTTGAGCGTCAATCGATGGTGGCATGTGCTACGCTAAATAGGCTGAAAGGATGGTGCAAGGAGCTTGCTTCAAGTCGTAGAGTCTCTTTTTTCCCATTGAGCGACGATGTAAATGTCTAGGAGATACTGCGGCAAGAGGGTCATGCCCACGACACCCACGGCTCAGTAAACTTTCTCCACGCTCACAGGGCTACCTCTCAATAGATCTTCTTCACCCCCCAACCCACCGCCATCACCCTCGCCCATACAAAACATATCAGCCCCAGCCCATAGCATCCGCCACAGAACGCAATCAGCGCCGTGTACCGCCCGCCATCGCTCGCGATCAGCTGTCCGGCAATCGGGATGCCCGTGAGACAGCCGAAGCTGACCACGGTATACAGCGACGCGTACCATCGTCCAAAGACCTCGGTACCGCACAGTTGCCCCACACAAACGGGCGTGAGGCTGATGTTGGAGCCGCTGGCGAAACCGAAGACGAGGACGAAGATGACGAGCTGCGCCAGACCTCCGGGGCCATCGTCAGGCGTGCAGGTCAGCCAGAGACAGAGCACGGAGACGAGGCAGAGGGCCACGGTGGCGATCATGGCGTTGTAGCGTCCGAATCTGTCGGCCACGTACCCGGGTGCCCAGCGGCCGAAGAATGAACCTACGTTGAGGATGGCCAGGATCTGGTATGAGAATGTGGTGTTGACCTCGTGATATAACGCATATGTGGATATATAAGAGATGGGTATGAAGAGCGCCCATTCGATGAAAAAGACTCCTGCGGTCGTCACGGCAAACACGGAGTGTCTGAAGATGCGTATGTCGGGCCAGATATCCTTCTGTAGATTTGTAGCCACGATCCCCTTCTCGCCTCTTCTGGCTCGGTCGTGGGGCGTCAGACGCGTGCGTATGAGGACGTTGGCGATGCTGAGGAGGAAGAGGAAGATGAAGGCTAAGATTCGCGTTGCCCATCTGAAGCCGACGAGTGGGAAGAGGCGTTGGAGCATCAAGGGGAAGATGATGCCACCGACTGAACCACCGGTTGTTGCTAGGCCGGTCGCCGCCGCTCGTCGTTTCATGAACCAGTGAGCGATGGCTCCCACTGCCGGTGTGAAGACGAGAGAAGAGCCGAGGCCGCAGAGGATGGAGAAGGTTATGATAAAGTGCCATAATTCTGCGAGGTACGATTAGGACACCTCATCTGGAAAGACCTCGACGTCAGAGTAGACAAGCATACTTGTGCTCTCAGCAACTCCCATCAGCCCAGCGAACAAGAACCCACTTCCTGCAGCGACCAACCATCGAGGGCCCTTTGCGTCAAAGATTGGGCCGATTTGCACGCCGCAGAAGAAAGTGATAAAGGCGAAGATACTGAATATCCAGCCTATACTGGCAGGCGAGTGGTGGTCTAGCTGATGCGTGCTCAGATAGGCCTGAAAGGTACCAACGCTGTTCAGAATGCCAAACGATGCCACCATCCCACTGAACGAGCCAAAGACGACCAGCCAGGCAGCGAGGCCGCCTTCAGGATAGGTATTGTCGTCCTGGACAAATGCTTCGTCTCGGGTCGTAATCTTGTCATCGTGGCCATTGGAGTGCGCTTCGTTTGTGGATGTTATGGAGGCGCAATTAGAAGTCTGAGTATTGGCTGGCTGGTCCTTTGGTAAATCAGATCGAGGTTGACATGATGTCGTGCAGCATTCCGCCTTTAAGTCTTGTGACGCAACCGTAGACGAGATATCGTATGGGAGGCCTTGTCCTCGCGAAACCCTTGTGTCTAGAGCCCTGGGGTCTCCATTATCGTTGGCAGCTTCGAGCCTTGAAATAACATCGTCCAGGGCAGGAACGGCTACGGCATCGTCCTCATTGGCTGGTAGGGACTGAACTGGGGCTCCTGTACGATGACAATTGATGTGGTCGGTCGAAAGGTTTATGGGAGGCTTGTCTTCTCCATTGTTATGCGATAGTCTCATGGGCCTTCGTCAATCGAATGGCCGTTGTCCTGGCTCTTGCCAATGCACCCTTCTTGGATGCGCAATCCCGTGTGAAAGACAGGTGGGACCCAGTGTGCACAGAGGCGAAGAGGGTGCGATTCTTTTGGGAGGCATCTGGCGCTCTTCTCCGCATGGAGGCGAGTATTTCATCATACTAGAAAGTGGGGTGGATGCCGGGATCGGCGGTCGCCGTTGAAAGCTTGAGACTTGTTGAGAGGTAAAGGTACAAATGGCGATGTGATGATGTGATTGATGACGATAGTAACGGCAGCCGAAGTGCCGCGTCAGATTGAGCATAGTGGTAGAGAACGATGTTGGGAATATGATGCTCGAAACAGAAAGCGTACGTTGCTACGATTAATGATAAAATTAAATGAGCGAAGTCACTCCGAATCCTTCTCAAAGTACATCCCACGGGAGGTAGAGAACGCGCTCTTAATAATCTAATTTTGTATTATTACTATTCCTAACAGTACCTCCAAATCATATATGCTGATCGAGGTGATGGCGAGGATATCCTCCGTAAGAGGATGCACGCAAGAGTATACCGATGGTGCGTGTCATGCCTAGATACAAAAACCGGTAATGCTTCAAACCCCCGTCGCTATCGCAAACGTTCTTCGATTGGTGACATGAAGAGAAAAGAAGTAGCCCTTCCGGATTTCCAACGCTCCTTCCCGAATATTTGACAGTTTCAGTATGTGATGTGGTGAAGATGATGACAATGACATGAGCTTTTTACAGCATGGCGAATCCTGCGGCAGCGCCAATGGCAGCGATGGCGACTTCCTGGCTCCAGCCGAGCATGTTGGCGGAACCAGCGAAAGCACTGGCTGATGGCTTGGTGGAAGCGATGGTGCCGTTGGTGGGAACTGGGACAACGCCGGTGGATACACGTGTGCCGGCCTGGATCTGTCCGTCGCCGATTTGCTTGACGGGGGTGACAGTTGATGTGGCAGCTTGAATCTGTCCATCGCCGATCTGCTTTACTGGGGCAGATGGGGCTGGTGTGACCGATGGGGTTGGTGTGACCGATGGAGTAATAGTGACAGACCGGGCGGTTGTGGCAGCTTGAGCCTGGCCGTCACTGATCTGCTTGATAGGGGTGAATGAGGCAGCCACGACCTGGCCATCTGGTCCTTGCGAGGCCTGGCCGAGGACGGTGGCAGCAAAGGCCAGGGAAATGATGATCTTTTGGATGGAAGGCATTTTCGTGTGAGGTTGGATGTTATTAGAGTGGGTTTGGAGTGATGGAGATGATTATGATTGATATGCGCTGAGCGAATGTCTTGATCGATGTATGATCAGAAGCGACTGTGATGGTAGATGATACGAGTGTGTAGTTATTTGGAGTGATAGATGTAGGTGGTAAGAAAGAGAAGAGGGAGGAGAAAGGGGAAAGAAAGCGGGCGACCTTGTTTATCTATGGATTGGCGGCGGTTCGGTGTAGCAGGGGGCAGCCGGGGGGCTGGATCGCCCAGCCGACCAATCTCGAACGCGGAAGGGGTCAGGTAGCGTCCCGCTAGTCCACTTTCTTCGCCGTATTATGGCCAACCAGATCATCGAGGTAACCGGATGAGGCAAGTAGCTGCAAATTCAGGAGGTGGGAGAAAAGACATTTTTAGCAGGGGAAAAGGCAGACTCGGTCTCCACTTTCCACCTAGCAAGCACCTAACAAGCACATCCTTGCGGTGAACCCTTGATGGTGCATTTTCCGCTCACCAGAACCCAGCATGGGTGAAGACCGATCTTCATCATGGCCCCCATTTCTCCCGCCTCCTGCAAATGCTGATAGGTCCATCACACCGTTGCTGCTGGTGATTGCGACAAGTCCAGATTAGCGCCGGCTTGGAGATCTGCACACTTGCCTGAGACAAGTATCGCTCGTATACTACGTATACTAAAGTACTATTGACTCGCAAGCGAATTTCGAGCCTCCCTTTTATCCTAACCGGAGCAAACCCCGTCCAAGACCAAATGTGCTCCCATGAACCATCAGAGTTGATATTACTTCCAGCCTGCCTGTAAATCAATCGATAAACTCGACGACGCCACCGACGCCGGCGTGAAGTCAACAGAGTAGAGGAACGGTCATGGCGTGTCTTGGCGTGGGAAGGAGGAGATTGATCTACCAAGAGCACTAGGAAAATAGCTCAGAAGCGGAGAAAATCGGCAACCATTGACGCCTCCCAATATTTCCAATTTTCCCCATCCATTGAATTTCGCTCGCTAGCTAGCCATCCTGAATACGAGCTGTGCGACGGCGTTCAAAATCCTGAAACGAAAGTGGCAAGCAAGGGGGGAGGGCGATCAGGAGGGGGCCTGTCAGAGCTTGCATCATGCACTTATGCAAGGCATGGCCCGGGTTACCTGTTGCTTTGACAGGGAGCGGTGGGTTTCCGTAGCGATGCGCGAACAAATACGGAGTTGCAGCCCCTCGATTGTGATATTGGGAATATTCAGAGAGTGTGGCCGGTTGGAAATTATTCATGGAGTTCATCTACTCAGTATCAATGAAGAGACCATGTTGCCACCCACACTGTTCGCTCATCGTGAGGATTCTGAAATAAGTATTCGGCTAGTGAATTGATAGCGCACCGCGTAATCAAGCTGTCATATCATGTGCGGAATACGAACTCTGGCCGAGACGTGCACTGGACGGTGACGGAAAAAGGGTTGAACCTATAGATAACCATATACAAAACCGATGTTTATGAGTGAATGACAAAGACCTCCGACGCCTTGCTGTCATTCCCAGAGTAAGACCAAAGTGACCCAGTTGTTTCAACTCTTAGGCCCGGGTATAACTACTTCCCTCCCTCGTTGCTAAGTTCTCCGGTCACAGCAACCATATTGTTGCACCCACGATGGCACCCACAAGCCAGAATCCTGCATTTTCCAATATATTGATCCTTGTAGCAACACTGGTAGGCGCAGTAGCCGGAATGCTGTTGTCCGTGCTATTGTCCGTACTGCTGTTTGTGTCGGTGCCGTTGGGAAGTGTGCCATTGAGGATGATCGTCTTGGTTCCATTCACGATGCCAACGTTGACCAGTGTGCTATCCTCGTCCGCTAAGCTACCGTTTCCCACCACCGAGTCGAGGAATGTCGAGTTGTTGTTGTCATCACATCCGCATGCGCTGTATTGTTGACAAAGGCATGTCACCGGTAGGCTCTGGTTCTGGTTGTTGGAGTCGGATCGATTGCGGAAGTTGTAAGGGTTATTGTAGTTATACCCGTAGGCGCCGTATAGCCAAAGTCCGGGGAAGATCCCAAGCGCTGCTCCACCCAAAGCGAATGGAAGGATGCCAGCTGGCGAGCGTCCACCAGATCGATAGGCTGATGAGGAACCGCCTCCGTAGTATCTACCTCCCCCGTAGCCAGGGCTTATTGATGACGAAGAACTGTGTCTTCGGTGAGCTCGCTTCCTAACCATTCTGGAGCCAATCTCGCATACCTGGCTGAACCCGTAGTACCACCACCACCAGATCTGCCAGGGCCTGAGGACGAGCCCGAAGAGCTTCCTGACGAGCCAGAAGAACCTCCACTTCTTCCTCCGCCTCCGCCTCCCCCTCCACTTCCTCCTCCTCCTCCTCCTCCTCCTCCCCCTCCGCCACCTCTGCGCTTCTCAAGATGACTTAAGAGCCCTTCATCGAAGTGTTCGGAGACTGGCGCGTATAGTACTTTCGCCTCTGGTTCGGCTCCTCGCCGAGAAATTGCATCCTTGCTATTCTTTGCTGAACGTAGTGATAATGATGCAGTGAGCGATGCTCCTAGCAGAAATGTAGTGGCTATTCCAACGAATTTCATGATGGTATTGGGTGGAATCTAAGTCGTACTCGTGTCGCGTGGTATCAATTCGATGCATCCATTTTCGTGTAACGCTGACGGTGGTATACGATTATGAAGTCGCAGGAATGGACCTCTTGTGATGGCTGTTGAAAGGAGCTTGGTTAAGTATTAATCAAAAATCACCATTCAAGAGCGATCCTAAGATGACGGAAACATGTGCGCGAGTACGGCTGAATGATGGCATCGCCATCGGCTCCAGTCTAGCCGAACCCAGGCGTGAGCTGGCACGCCTAAGCCTTAAATCTCTCTTAGAGTCTTGGCTCTTACATCGCATAAAGTAAAGTAAGGTACTTCACAGGCATTGAAGAACGGGAATCCCGTGAAACAATACTATGCTATATCTTCTCCTGCGGGCTGAGCGTGTCTTGTTCGTCCTGCGCCTTGCTATTGGGAATTTCTGTGTCTCATAGAAGCTAAATTCGTCTCATGGATCCTTCGCAAGGAGGTACTCTGAAGTATTCATCCGAGTGCCTTTGACCGCCACTACGTTCAGTAACGACGGAGAAAGAGATATGACTAAGGTACCTTAGATTGCAAAGAGGTATCAAGATTAGCAGGCTTTTGTTCGACACCAAGTCCCTCAACAATGATACAGCTGTCAATGCACATCTCGACTTGATATCTATAACCATCATTTACAATCTGCTATACAACACCCGGGCGGACCTTGCGATTGAGAGAGAGGTTGGCTTTACTGCTCAGTGCTGGCTCACGAACAACATTCACAGCCTACTTCTTTCGCATGATACCTACCAGCTTCGACCAAGATAGGCATGCCGCTGATCTTCCTCGAAAAGCTTGAGACGCAACGGTCTTGGCGTGAGACAGACTATGTATGCATAGGGACAGGTAACGGTAATCCTTCTGATATTGCCGTACTCCGTACTACTATTGACAACGATTCATGCACCTCCTACCAATGATTGCTAAGAGGAGACTGTCATCAGGGTAACAGGAGCTTGAGGAGGAAGAGGTCCGGCGCGACCTAAACTACGTATGGTCTAGCGAGGTGGGTCGCCAAGGTTTGCGGTCTGCAATCGTCCAACCGGCAACCGAGGCCATGAGGCGGGGTCTGCCGCCGTCCGGAGGTAAGCTATACCTTATTCGATTAAGGTACTTTATTCAAGCAGATGCTCTCATCTAATAGTATTTGGCCCTGCTATGGAGTACAAGATCGTCTTACTTTCCTCCGGCCATTATCCCGTCATTTACTTTAGTTTATTCTATAGAATACAGCGAACGGCACGTGCGCTTCAAACCCCACGCTTGCTGGTCTGAATCTTGCTCACTCCTCATTCCTTTCTGCTGGCAGCATTCATCATTCATCGTTCATCTACCTACCGTGCTTTGTATTCTCAGATCGCGGCCAATGCGATTAGAAAAAGAAGTTCATTTTGGCTGTGTGATGCTATTCTCTTGAAACTACTCGGGAATCTTGAATTTCGATCAGGATAGCAGAAGGTCTACTCCACGCCCGCTCTGTGCAATTGCCAGCCATCAAGATGCCTCTGTTCATGAACCCATTTCAGAAGCACGACGTCAGTGACTTCCCGAATGTGTATGTGCCGTTGGCCCAATTTACTGGAATTCCATCTGTCGGTGCAGACCATGATAAGAAAGTCGGCGTATTCTCCGAAGGCGATAAACTAGACAATGAGGCGGCTATCAGCCCAATCAATGACTACAGTGCATATACAGTGGAGGGTCTTCGAGCGGGAATAGACCTTGACATCGCAGCGTCCGGGCATGATACCGCCTATGACAGTACGTGAAGTAGAATCACATTCTGGTAATGCCACGGGACTAGTTTTCGGACCAGACAAGAGAAACCTTTGCGAACTAAACCTTGTATAGGAAAATCAAAAGTCATCAATAAAGCTATAATGGACATCGGCATGGGATGGTACCAGTGGCAGCTCTTTTGCCTCTGTGGTTTCGGCTGGCTCGCGGACAAGTAAGTCTAGCCCACCGCCCCGCCAGATATACTCCGCTGACAAAGCAACTATGCAGCATGGTGCTTCAAGTATGCTCTAGGTTCCATAGAAAGCTTCCTTACGAAACGTGACTGACCAATATCTTAGATGGTAGCGCTTACTCTACCATCCTTGACACTTGAGTATGGGGTGTCGAGTACACATGTCCGATACACAACCTGCTCCTTATTTGTTGGATTGTGCCTCGGGGCTTCCTTCTGGGGCATCGCCTCCGATATCATCGGTCGCCGGTTGGCCTTCAACGCGACCCTTTTCATCGCTGGGGTTTTCTGTATCGCAGTTGGTGGTGGCAACAGCTGGTATGGCGTCTGTGGTCTATATGCAGCGTTGGGAGTAGGCATTGGCGGAAATCTCCCTGTTGACGGCGTACTTGCCAATAAACCCTCCAAGCTGTTGACCAGGCTGATGTGCAAAAGGCGCTCTTCCTTGAATTTCTACCGACTGCTTCCCAGGGATTGCTGACTCTGCTGTCTGTTTGGTGGCCCATCGGACAGCTGATCGGTTCTCTCAGTAGGCAGAAAACCCAGATGCTTCCAATTCATCACTGAAATCGGTGTAGTCGCCTGGGGATTTCTTGGTGGATACAAATATGCATGTAACCCAAACCTCACCTCTTGCACCATCGCGGCCCCCGGCGTAGCCTGCTGCTCCAGAGCCAAAAACATGGGATGGAGATACCTCAACATCACCATTGGGGTCATAATATTCCTCATGTTCATCTGCCGCTTCTTCCTCTTCCATCTCTTCGAATCCCCCAAATTCCTTCTCTCGAGGGGGCGACAGGCAGAAGCAGTTGCAACTGTTCATGGAATAGGTACGAAGTACTGTCGTCACATGAGTACTGGATGCTGACGAATGGCAGCGTACAAAAATGGACGTAAAACGTGGCTATCCGAGGAAGTGCTGAATGCGATTGGGGGCGACCCTGCTGTTGTTGATTCTGCTAAGCTGTCAAATGGTCAGATAGTTCAGCGCTTTTTCAGCAGGTTTTCCAGGGATAGGCTTGCACCTCTATTCGCGACCAAGAAGATGGCAACCATGAGTACGTACTGATCTCGCTCCTTCCCGCTATCATCAAGCCCCAACAATGATAACACCTGTATATCCCGTTCGCCCTAAGCTGATGCTAATATATATCTACAGCGTGCCTGGTTTGGTTCTGTTGGGCCACGATTGGAATGGGCTACCCTCTCTTCAATGCCTTCCTTCCACAGTATCTCCAGAACGCTGGCAAGCATCAAGCGCCCACGCCAAACAATATCGTCTATCGCAATTACGCCATCACCTCGATCGTGGGGGTTCCCGGATCGATTATAGCTGCATATACAGTCGATGTCAAGTATATCGGCCGAAAGTATACCATTGCAATCTCTACGCTAATCACCGGCATTCTGTTGTTCTGCTTCACCATCAGCTCCAACTCCAATTATCAATTGACCTTCACGAGTCTTGAGGCTTTTTTCCAGAGTACGTTCTCATACCAATCGATTTGTCCTCTATCTTGATAGCAAAGTTGCTAATTTTGTTAGACATCATGTACGGCGTCTTGTATGCATATGCTCCAGAAGTCTTCCCAGCTCCCAACCGCGGCACTGGGACCGGGATTGCGTCCTGCCTCAACAGAATTTCAGGTCTTTGTGCTCCGATTGTCGCGGTCCACGCAGGATCTGTCAATCCAAACGCTCCCGTATATGCAGCAGGTGCTCTCATCCTTGCTGCTTTTGTGGCTATGTGCTGCTTTCCCATAGAGACGAGGGGCAAACAGAGTCTGTGAGATTCAGCAGAGCCCTAGGCATAGTCTTCTAGCGCAGAGTTAACTAAGTTTCGCCGTTGCCTCGCCTTTAGTCGCTACGATCTGGGAGCTTAACTAGATGACTGGGGCTGGGATTGTATATAGGTTTTGTAAGCGTTATATCTATCATACGTCACAGCTTGCTTTTCTCCCCATCCGGTACCTCGACGACCACTTTGCCCCAAGTCTCTCTGCTTCCCAACATCCCCAAGGCTTCCCCCACACTTTCCAATCCACAAAACTTCCGATCACTGTAGACCGTTCCCTCGAACTTACCTTGCTCTATGAGGCGAAACAATCCTCCCCATACCTCCTCCACGGTCTCCACTTCTTCTTTGGCATACATGCCCCAATGAAGCCCCACCAAACTGACATTCTTAAGTAATACTCTGTTCATGGCCACCTTCTCAATATCTCCTGCAGCAAATCCAACGACAACAATCCGACCATTCCAAGCGGTACACCGTAAACTCGTATTCACCATCCCTACAGGATCAAACACAATATCCACACCCCTCCCCTTCGGCGTCAACCTCTTCACCTCATCTTCCCATCTCGGCTGATTGTAATCCACCCCAAAATCCGCTCCGTACCCCTTGGCAACTTCCAACTTCCGTGCACTACCCGCCGTCGCTATGACAGTAGCCCCATAAGCTTTAGCAACCTGGACAGCAGCCAACCCCACACCCCCTGCCGCCGCATGTATAAGGACGTAATCTCCCCTCTTCACCCCGGCTCTAGTAACAAGAGCTGCATAGCTCGTCGGCGCCGTGATCATCAACCCGGCTGCGTCCAAGAAACTCCATCCCTGCGGCACGGGACGTAACTGCGCCTCTAGAGCACAGATGTGCGTGGCAAACCCGCCTTGGGCTGCGCCGAAAACCTTGGCGTCCTTTCGGAAGGCGGGGTTGGGGTTTGAAGGGGGAGTGGAGAGGATTGTGCCTGCGAACTCGGAGCCTGAGATCCAAGGGAGGGGCGGTTGATGTTGGTATTTTCCGCGGATTTGGAGCAGATCGAAGAAGTTGGTGGCGGTTGCGTGGATGGCGATTAGATATTGCTCTGGTGAGGGGGTGGGGTTAGGGAGGGTGGTTACGGTGAGGTCTTGGGGACCGGAGACGTAGGATTGTACTTGGATAGCTCGCATGGTGCTGAATTAGACGATGAAAGTATCACAATAGTGCAATTGGGAGAGGAAGTCATCTTATGGAGCTCCAATTGCCAGCTGTTTGCCTGTCGACCAGGTGTGGGGTTGAGCCGAGGCATCACATCTGGCTCGAAGCTCATCCGCATCCATCTCCGGGTGACATAGTTTACCATGGAACAGCTGCCGGAGGAGTTAATACTGCATATAGTTCACTGTAAGATATATCTATATCCTTTGGTGAGGTTCGAATTGACATGTCTAGTCCTCGAGGCTACGGAAATCGTTCCACTACAGCTTGCATCCAAGCGTATCCACAAAACCACTCGAGACAACGGGCTTTGGAAGGAGCTTTGCCTAGAGGACTCTCACGCCGAAGCTGCCCGCAAGCGCCGTGACTTTCTCTACGGCGCTCCAATACCCATACAAGAACCGACCGTGTTTGAGCTGCAGAGGGTTGTAGCCCAGTCCGTAGGCAATAATCGCGATGTCGAAACTTCTATACCAGTTGAAACCCGCAAGGAGGCGAGAGCTACGGCACGGCCAATGGCTTGTTGGGACCCTACATACCCGCATGAAAGAGTAGACTGGTACAGCGAATATACAGCAAGACATGCACCCTTATCGCTGAGCTGGCTGCAGCAACCTATCAGCGATTCAAATGCGGTCGGAGAGAAACTGGAGACCCGAGGCCTAGGGCTGTTGAAAAATGCTGGAAATAACATCGCGGTTGGTCCATTGGACGACGGAAGTGTATGCCTCTGGAATATTGGGCAAGAGAATGCGGCTCCTGATCCAGAAGATGGTCGGATCATTGCTTGCAGTAAACCCAGCCTTCTCTCAGTGAACGGCCCTGACGGTACGAATTGGCAAAATCCCAGTAGCTCTAGAGCGAAGATGACAAGCACTGGGGTCGTGGAGTGCGTAAGCGTCGACAAGGCTCGCAATAAAGCCTACTTTGCTGTACAATCTGGTTTGAACGAAGTTGATCTTAATACACTCCAAATCTCCTCCTACGATCGATATCCCTTCTCAATCTCAGCGCTGTCCGAAGCCACTCATCCCATACCGTTGACCGTCGGGACGACACTTTCCCTCCACATTCACGACCCTCGCATTGGCAACAACGGCCGACGATCATCCTACACATATCTCTCCGAGAGCGCTGATATCGGCCACCCTATCGACGGGCCTCAAAATCAGACTGACTTCACCCGCCTTCATAATGGGGACCCGTCAGGAGTGCTAGACTACGCAACTCTATTCCAACCCCTGCCTCTTTCTATCCTCCACCTTAATCCGTCGTCTACGATATACGTCGCTGGTCGTTTCCCCAGCATCCTACACTATGACCGGCGCTTTTTCCCAAATATAGTCTCCACTATCCACAGCGGCGGCAGTCTCTGCTCTATCAGCTCTCTCCCAACGCCAAACAGCCCAACGCTAGTAGCAGGAGGCGAATACAACGGCAAAGGCTCTCTAGAATTATATCCTCTCACACCACCCTCCTCATCCGAAGCAACAGAGGCTAAGCCCCCGACTCGCAACCGTGCCTCCGCCTCTCGCTCAAAGATCCTCTCCCTTACACCACACGGCACCCGCATTCTGTTCTCAGACAGCGACGGCCAACTCAGATGGGTCGAAAGAGACGGTTCGACCCTCGTCCGGCGCTGGAACATCAACACCTACTCCTCCTCGCCTACCGACACACTACCTACTCAAGGCATATTCAACAACGACCTGAACGAAGGCGACGTCGCACGTAAATTGCTACCAGTCAGCTCGAAGGAAAGAAGCGAAGTGCTACTCTGGACAGGCGAAAGGATCGGCGTGCTGGGGTTCAAGAAGAAACCGCGTTTCGCGCTTTCCGCCGATGGGGGCGATGAGGCGGATGGTGTGGAGAATGGAGGGAGCGGGGAGGGATTCGAGGAAAGGGATTATGGCAGGATGATGAGGAGGGCGTTGGAGAGGCAGGCGAACGAGGTGAGGTTTGTGAGGGGATTGGGATTGGGATTGGGAGGCTAGGGTCATCCTGATCAGAAGCGTAAGAAGATTCAATTTACACGACAGATCATCGCTATATACCTTTGCCAGGAATCAAGATGGCGCAAGTTCCTTCAAAAAGAATGAGCTACATTTGAGAGCCAGTATGCCGAGTCAAGATCGAAACGTCCGTGTCCAGAACAGCAGCTTATATCATCCACCCACACCTCATACCTACCCCACCCCACCCCCCCCCCCCCCCCCCAATACTAGCTACTCACCACCACCAGCCTCAACCTCAAACACACCTCAGACCCACCCCGAACAGCAAGTAGCAGTGGAAAAGAGTCCCGATATCCTTCCTTCCTCCACAGCCAATCAAATCAAGGCTTAATGCAGGCGTATAGACGTGAGCCTACAAGACCAAGCCCCTTCTACCTATTCCAAGATGAAATAAAAATTTATCACGACCCCAGCATTACGATGACTTAATAATCCCAACGATATACACACCCCTCAACATCCACACTCCCTCCAATCCATCCCACCCTCAGCAAAGCCCAAAAACGTCACAAAACCAAGAAACTATAGCACTTATCCTACGCAAGAAGGCCCAAGTCATGGCTGTGGTGGCAATTCGATAACCCCCTTTCGAAATACGACACACCCTTCTCTTCAAAGGTACTCAGAGCGTCTGGGCCTCTGATGGGTATCCTCGATCTGTAGTAGAGAGTAGGTAGGAATGTATACAAAGCCGCCAACAAGGCTGGAGAATGTAGATATATAGAGTCTATAAAGAAGTTAAGTTTTAAGAGTATATATATATATAGGGCGGCAGTACGCGTACACCCCGTCCTAGTCCGCGTATACCCTATCCTAGTACGCTTATACCTCCCTCTATTTAGCTTAGGGGCTACTAGCGGGTCACATCATGCTATTACCTATAACTTTCCTACTAATAGACGGATTTTAAAGGGGTTCAGCCCGTTAGACTCCTTATAGAAAGGCGTATATAAATGTAATCTATATTATAATACGCTGAGTAGTCGTTACTATTAAAATAATATAATAGAAGTATAAAATATTAAGGAATAAATAATCTTTTATTATACTATTTAAATATTACTTAAATAAGCTTAATTAAGTATTTAAAATACTCCCTTTAATAGATTATTAAGCTAAATAGGGGGAGGTATATATATACTAGGAAAAGGTATATATAGACTTAAAAGAGATATACGTAGACTTATATAAGGTATACGCGTACTACTACCTATTAAATATAGGTAGTACTAGTATATATATACCTTATCTAAGTCTATATATACCTCTTCTAAGTCCGCGTATACCTTATTTTAGTATATATATACCTCCTTCTATTTAACCTAATAATTAGTTAAAAGGAGTATTTTAAATAATTAATTAAGCTTACTTAAGTAATATTTAAGTAGTATAATAAAAGACTATCTACTTCTTAATACTTTATACTTCTATTATATTATCCTAATAATAATAACTATTTAATATATTATAAATAGATTATATTTATAGTATATATATTTTTATAAAAAGTTTAATAGGTTAAACCCCTTTAAAATCTATTTATTAATAGGAAAGTTATAAGTAATAGTATAATATAACCCGCTAGTAGCCGCTAAGCTAAATAGAGGGAGGTATACGCGTACTAGGACAGGGTATACGCGGACTAGGACGGGGTATACGCGTACTGCCGCCCTTATTTAAATAAGGGCGCACCGTAGAGATTATCAGTTGAGCGTTCTGGCAAGTCTTCTCTCACTAGCCTGTAAAACGCGAAAGCTATCAGTCTTGTATAGCAACTTTCCCGCCAATCTATCACGTCTCTAATTGTAGCGCACTCAATCTCGGCTCCAAGTAGGTTTGGAATAAGTTTCAGGACGTGACTTAATTGATGCTATTAGCAGTATATAGCTTTAAGGGTCTCAGTAATAAAATCATCAGCCTTTTATTTTCTCCTAGCCATATTTCATTATTGGTGGTAGCTAATTTATCTTTTTGTTCCATAGTTGCTGATACAGCTCAATTCAATGGATAGCTATTGCCCTAAAGCGTTCCTCCGAGTCTCAGGCATGCGTCACTTCGGCCGCTAGTCGATGGCTCTGGCTCCTATCCTATGCGCTGGCGGGAAGTCACACCCTTGGGTACTAAGCCTATGCAGGCTGATATCCCCAGAATCTTAAATGGGTGACTATTGAGACAGCTATACTAATGACCGGTGCAAGTAAAATCCCGTGCCATAGCATTGTATGCCTGCTATTTGGCTTTGCTGTCAACCAATATATAAAAAGGCGTATCTTTCAACAATATATCGATATCTGAAACGTCTCTAAGCATACCTAGAGTTTGGTCCAGGCACCGTTCGCATGTTATCCGTTCCAGAGCCACGTGTTGCTTTGCTTCTGAGAGTAATTTCTCGGACCTTGTCGAAGATTCGACAGAGTGTTTAAGTACAGATCAGCGCACTAAGAAGACTCGGGCCTCCACTTCATGCATATGCTAGTCTCGTTCAATTGCCTCTCTAATGAATTCCTCACAAGTCTGACGATTTTTGAGAAAGTCGAGGTGAAATTCTCTCTTGGTGAAATTCTCTCTTGATCCAATTGTGCTGATTGACAAGCTCTTAGCACTTTTGGCGAAGAACAAAACAGTCAGACAGGGTGGCCAGATTACAATGGACAAACAGCAAGCTTGTAAGCATTCGATTCGGCATATTCAAAACATTTTGGTCGAGGACTATGTCGGCTATAATGCCAAGCCCTTTTCGAATACATAGTGCAGCTAGCTAAAACTATTCACGGTGATATTATCGCGGAGACCGATTGCCATGAGGGGATTGGGACAGGAACAAGTGCGTACTTACGTGTATACGTGATTCAGAAGCTGCCGGGAGTGACTTATATAGAAATGGGGAAGTTTTCTGTTAAGATGAATCCGAAGAGGGCCTCGAAGTAGCTGCGATTGATCAAAGACTTCGCTAGGTACGGAGATTTATAACTGGGAGCATCTATTTATCGGTATTTGGGTAGTCGGAAATAGATCACTTTACTACCATTTCTAGCAGCGAGAGGATACGTTTGATCAATCTTTGAGCTTACTATCTCCGCAACCTTCTTTCTATATTTGTCAATGCAACAAGTCGCGGATCAATTTTATTATGTGAATCGTCTTGTACAATCTTCACTAGTACTTACACTGGGCTGATCGTACAGTATACCAGGTCAATTGCATGTTGAAAGCGCTGATATGCCATCAAGTTCCTTGTAATTGCGTTGCATAGACGATTAAATTGAAGTGGCAAAAGTAATGTGTGTCTAAGGAGAAGTGTCCAGAAGCTGTCGTTGAAGTTTCCTTAGTACTGATATGGAGGAGGTATTGCCCTCTCAAAACTTATTTTTGCCCCATTTGCAGAAATTGTAGATCTACTGAATGGGAATTAATCACAAAAGCCCAAACTACTCCCTAGCATGCTGAGAAGACTATGAAAAGCCGAGCCTCGCTCCTCAAGAAAAGACACGGGTTGGTTGAACAACAAAGGCACTTAGCTTAGAAAATTGGCCTGATTCCATGCAGATTCTGCCTTGATAGCGAGAAATATCCTCGGAACGTCCTTCAAACCGCGCAAATAGAAGATTTCAAGGCTTTTCTGCAACGAACGCTAGATCTCTATCCAAGTATACAAGCTAGCGAGAGCCTAAACAACTACTGGAGGGTTTGCAACATACATATTCTTAATGAAACTAGACGTACACTGAGTAATAGTATTCGAAAAGATGTAAAAATTGTGAATGATATTGATTTCCACGCACGACTTTCAACGACTTGCGGCGTAGATACTTATGTTCCCCACAACGGTCCGTGTACGCTTTTTAAGACTTCAGTTTTAATCAAATTAGAGAACAAGCGTACTAAGAATAAAGCCAACACGCCATGTCTTGGCAGGTCACCTATATAACGAAAAGTCAGATGCTACAACCAGGTAATGCAATCCTGGCTGCAGCGACTGCAAGAAATACATACTCCCAGTGATTTCATGGTGTACCTAATAGTAGAGATATCCTGATTTTCGGGATCGGACCTTGAGGCTTACTCAGATTAGGGACTTTTTACGTCAAGCCCCACCCGATTGTCCAGCTTACATCCTTTCTCTTTCAAGGTCCTGCTTGGTAGAGAGGCGGAAGACTCGAGGAGCGATGACGAGGGCGATGATAAAGAGGAGGAAGAGACGACTGATCATTACATTGATAAAAGAAGACATACACGGGAATTGCCATCGCGCAGCCTCTCATCGAGGAGGAAGTCGGCGTTGGATCCATCAGCTTTGCAAACCGCCGCAGCAACCCGGGTCAAAAGTTCCGCAAGAGCGGTGGTGTGGCCAGCGGTATGAATCTGCACAGCAATCGGTAGGAACTGCTGGGCCGCATTGGATGCGAGGGGCAGCTTGAGTGAAACCATGCGAGCTGACCCGGAGGCTAGAATCCTTCGCCACATGTTTGCAAGGACGATTGATGTCAAAAGTTTTAGATCTGTTATGTCGTTCTCTGTTTAAGTTGTTGCGATTTTTCTTCCCCCTACAGTGTGTGGTCCATTGCGATATTCTTTCAGGTTCTAGATTGCACAGTTTGACGATTCGAGGAGGAATGGTGCACCTACGTTGGGAGGCTTGAGGTGCTGGCCAAGGTTGGCTGCATATCCATCATGTCTGTCATCTAGCCTCTATAGTCTAAAAATGAGAATCTGTATGTATGTAATCGCCCTGTCTCGCATGCCCTTCCTTTTGAAATAGATCGTATGTTCGAGGCGTGAGCGAACGGTCCTCTGTCATGTCTGTAATTAGAGCTGAATGGACGTAGTCCTATCCCATCAATGTGTGCTTTTATGCTCCTTGCTTTCTTTATTCGTTCATTTCTATCCAATCGAGCTTGAACGCCTCAAATACCAGGCCACTCTCAAGAGTAGAGCTTTTGTAGAGCACAGCGGGCACCAATAACCCTGATGGATCTTGGCGCGCCGACGCCATGCCCCGGACCGCGCACCCTTCGTTCCGATTCATTCACCCCGTCCCTCCGCAGCCCCTGGTCCCCAGTGTAACAACGATTTTATTCATATTCGAATATATATTCGAATATGAATATGCTAGTAGGATATTCGAATATAAATACGCTATTTTAGGATATTCGAATAATATTCGAATATATCTAATTATAGTTATATACTAAAAATAGTATATATTTTTAGTATTTTTAGTTAGATTATATAATAAAGTACTGTTTATAACGCTTAGTAATCTAAACTAGCTTACTAAGTATATAATCTATTACTAATCCTACTAATTTATATAGATCACTATTTTAGGTAAGATATTCGAATAGGTATTCGAATATATTCGGTTAGATATTCGAATATGAATACGCTACTATGATATTCATATTCGAATATCAATGCTGCTGGTCCCCCATTCCTCAATCCGTCCTGCATTCCGCATTCCCTCCTTCCCGCTGCACGCCTGACTCATTGGATGCAGTTAAGCGCCTCGCTCCCCCCCAGCACGTCCTATCCCTGCGAAGGCATTGAGTTCTTTGTGCTGTACTGTTTGTACCCCACACCACCATCGCGACCAACAGAAGATCGCCGAGTGCTGCCTTGCGATACTTATAGCTGGGCTCTGTCTTGTCGCGTCGCCTTCCCCTCCCCTTCTTCTGCTTTACTTCAATTGATGAGGCTTATCGGATCTGCTTCCGATGCCTCGGGGCGGAAAGAGAGCAGAAGTTGCTGCGAAGCCTTCGAGAGCCCGGAAGCCTAATCAATCGACTGTGAGGCAGACTGGAAAGGATGTAGGTATTGTAATCCCCTTCGAAATGCTTGAATTTTGGTGATTTCATTATTACAAGATTAGTAACAGTATCTTACAATTTTCTGCAGCCCCAGGACGACGTACCTGAAGCAAGTGGTACTCGACGGTCGGCGAGGATCCGTGCCACAAAATCCGTGCCCCATCCAAAGGAGAAAGACCAATTGAGCCCGCAGCAATCTCATCAGCAAGCACCATGGCCGAAAACCTCGACGCGTTCACGCTCTGGCGCTATCACTGTCTCTGATTCGGAAGGAGATACTGCTCCAGCCAGGCCTCTGGCAAAGAAAGGGAAATTGACGGCTCTAGAAAGTCGAGAAAGTCGCCAAACTTCTAGAAGCAGCAAACCCAAGACAGTCTCCAAGCCTCAGCGAAAGGCGACGGCTAAATCCAACAAGCAGTCCGAACAGAATCCTACCTCTCAAGTTCAACCTCCTCGAGAGGGCGCCGAGAGAGAAAAGGCGAAGCGGTCTGGCCCAGCAGCAGGGAAGCCGACCAGAAAGACCGCCAAAGGGAAGGCGAAGTATTCTGATCGCGCTCTCGGTTCTTCTTCGAAATTGGTTCCTGGTGACGAATCTGGCCAACGCGGTCGCCGTGAAGGATCTGAATATCTAGAAGATTACCAAGCTCTATCACGAGAAGGACTTGAGAAGCTTACACTGAAATTAGGATTAGTAGGCGCAGCTCGTGACAAAGGATCTTCCTGTAAGTATTTAAGGCTTCTTGGATTTGACTAAAATCAGACAGATACTTCTGGAACGACTAATACTGACCTGCGGGAGGAATTCAATTACAAGTACGGATATCTGCCTCCTCTGGACAAGGAGGCCTCACACATCATTGCAGCAATCATGGACAACCCGGCTTCGGCGAAGAAAATGGCTAGGATAGGCCCTGATTCACAAGGGTTGTTCAAGAAGGGTCTTATGCAGAGGAATGTTGAAACGGATCCGAGCGAATCAGTCGACCCGCGTAGCGAAGAAATCAAGTCTTTCAGTCTTGGGGGGTTTTTGCGGGAGACAGCCGAGCAAAAACAATTCTGCGAGCATCTGTGGCTACGAGATAAAGCCAAGCTAAGCCCAGACTCAAGTGAGGCTATCTTCCAGAGAACATTGATGGTCAGCCTCATTGCCCGACATTTTTTGATCTATGAGAAAGAGGTCAATGGGGAGCAGCTACTCGATTTCAGCGCAGAGGAGCTATGGACCTGTTTGCCGATGCCAAGTCGAGCGCTCTGGAATGCTGCACCGGGACTAGACGTCGACGAGAAGCTTCTTACACAACCTAAGCCTGATCTTGCGGTATGCTTCAAAAGGAAGGCAGTGATCAAGCAAGGCCTGTGGAGAAGTCTGCCAGAGGCAACCAAGGAACTTGCGTGCTTCGAGAATCAGAATTCGGGAATGTCGAGGATTTTCCATTTTTTAACAGTGGAGGCGAAGAACGCCACCACTTCACTCGAAGACCCGAAAGCCTTGCATCAATCTCTTAATAACGCAAGCCAAGCCTTGAACAACTTCTACGAGTTCTTTCAAGATGCGGGTCCCACACATAGGCAAATCTTCTTTGATAAAATTAGATTTTTCTCTGTAGTCGCGAACACCCAAGGGATTCTCATCCGCATCCATAGGGCAATTGAAATACCGCAAGATACGAGCCATTTCGAACTTGTGATGCCTGATCGACTGGAGTATCGCCTAAATTTCGAGTACAAGGAATTTGCCAGGCTTACGGGAGAAGACGGATTTACGCGAGAGAGAGTCATTGAGATTTTTAGAAAGATGCTCAAGTACGCGGTAGATGAGCTCAGTGTGTGGATAAGTGCTGCTGCAAATGACCTTTTGAAAAAATTGGAGAAAAATTTCGTGGAATATCAAGCAAGGGGAAAGGTTGGCTTCTACCGTCACGGGCAGCCGTCTCCCAAGACTTCCAGGAACACGCCACGTACCAGCAGAGCTACATCGAAAAGCGGAAGAGCCTCACCCCTGGCTGAACAGTTATTCCATACAAAGATGGTCTCAGCTGCGCAATCATTCGCCGAAGAGTCAATCAATGGACAAATCACACCAAAGGCAAACAACTCTCAACCAAATTCGCAGTTATCCAATGGCTCGAACAAAAGGAGCATAAGTCAAGTTCAGAACGAATCTAAGGATAGCGAGGAGTCCCAAGAAACAGGAAAGCGCTCGCGGAAGGCTAAGGGCAAACAAAGATCGTGAATACTAGAAACGCCCTTCTTCGACACCAAAGGCCAGCGTCGGCCATCATGTGCCACTACCGCATGTCTCTTGGTAACCAGAACTAGTTGCACGCTAGCCAGGTGTCAATAACCTCTACACATCCGCTCATTATACGAGTCAAAGGCAGGGATTGTACGCAAACTTCACTCATCTCAATCGATCCCCCATTTCCAAACCATAACCTCTACAATACAACAAACATCTAACTATTTCATGCAGTTTACGGCCTTACGATCTCACCGATGTCAGGAAAATATGTAACAACATAGACCGACACGATGGATAACAACGATGGACAACGATGAGACCCATGGGATATGAGCACATGCAAGGACTTTGCTTTGTTATTCCCCTCTTCTCATGCACGTTGTATTACTCAATCCTTCAACGCATGCCATTCAAAAAATCTTCATTCCTCATTCTCCACTCTTTCAAGGGTTTTGTGATGAAGAACGGACTAATAGTATCAATAAGTATCAAAGATCCTAGTTCTTGCCCCTTCTTAATACTATATGAAACGGTCCTAGCCCTAACTCCCTTGACTCGGCGTAGCTTCTAACAATATTAAGACTAATTACTGAAGAAGACGTGAGGATCGGGAAAGACCCTTTCCTTCGTAGTCGGGAGGGCGCATCTATTCAGCCGATGTCATTGTTGACCATGTAAGCATGTCCACAATATTTTATCTGAGCATGTTGCTAATTCGCTTGAAAAGACTGAGCAGCGGGGTTACCGTTGAACATGGCGATAGTGCTTGCTGAACAGCTACCATGGTATATAACGACCATTAGCGAAAGCTCTCAAGAAAGTGCTTGCGTGGAAATACGATTTCTCGAAATCAAATTGCTAATACCTGTCTATATCGTCTAAGCTATCTAAGTGGTTTACTTATTATCAACTTGGGCTCCTCCTAAAGCTCAATATTGAAATTGCTCCTATATAGTATGGTGGTGTGGACTGGCTCTCCTAAATATAAGGCGTAATCAGGTGAGCTCAGATGGTAGGTCTGGCGAGGTCAGATGGCAACTGGAAGGTCTGGCGAGCTGGCCAATTAACAGTTGCACAGGCATGTAGATAGATAGCATCTTCCACCTCATATAACAGATAGCAACTGCACGGCTTTGCGCGCTCCCCATTCGCCCAGTTCCCTCAACAGTCAGATGTGAGCATTCTGCCGCTACACGCCCGACCCGTACGTCCCAGTCAGCAGAGCCGGACTCCATCCATCCTATCCCTTTACACTAGCAAGCGACTGAGGAGGAGGAGGAGGAGGAGGAGGAAGGGGCTAGAGGGAAGCAAGGGGGAGTATGCGAGAGCAGAGAGGGATTACGGGGGAGCAGGAGAAAGCAAAAATGGAGCAACAAGCGAGCAAGGGAGAGCACTTAGGGAGTATCAGAGAGTAGAGAGGGAGCAAAAGGATAAAATTGGGTTTTAGCGCGGGATCAAGGCCTTGTTATCTTTATCGGGGAAAGATCACGTCCAGTTCAAACTCAATATTACGGAATATATATAAATTATAGCTAACCCGAACTTAGAATTGGTAACTGCTATTTTCGATCTGGAAAGGGAGCAGGGCTGTTTCAGAGGGAGCATAGAGGGAGCAAGGAGGTATAGCGAGGGACCACCGGGAGAGCATCGAGGGAGCAAGAGGGAGCACGAAGGGAGCAAAAAGACAAATTGGGCTTTAGCGTGCGAGCAAAGTGACTAGACCCTTAGCTAACAGATAGTCACGTATTATATAGTTCAAAGGTTACTATATATATATATATATATATTTATGTACATAGAGTGAGGAAGGAAGGGGGAAAGGTATACATAGATTTAGGTCTAAGAGAGAGTGTTGTTTTGTTTCTTGTGTGTGTGTGTGTGTGTGTGTGTGTGTGTAAGAGAGAGAAGAGGGGGGGTAAGGAGATTATGATTATGTGGCCCTGTAGATATGATATGGAGAGGTGTGCTAGGTATAGAATAAGAACGGGTGCAGGAGGACGGCTTTAGGATTTTGTCGTAGAGAGAGTTTTCATCGGCTCTGGTAGAAAGGAACTTTATACAGCCGTTTCAGTTACTCCCCCTTGGCAGCGTCTTCGCGCACCCTTCATCCAATACGCCAATACTCTCGCTACCTTGGCACATCCAAACAACAGTTAAGCTAGTCTTATCGCTGTATATATTCCGCAAACGTCCATTATTTACAACCCGTCAAGAATGACTTCACCGATAGTTGTGGCCACTAGCCAAGTCGATTGCATTTCGTAGAAAGGATGGGATCAGTATTTGAACTGTCCCTCCATATGCGCGAAAGGCGAAGAACTCTAGTGCCACCGCCACGGTCTACACCTCGTTGGATGAATTGTGGGAGTTGGGTGGGGTAGTCGGGGTGTCGAATGTGACTAGAGTCGTGAGGATTTCGAAAGCTGTGGATTGTACTCGCTGGCAAAAGGTAAGGTTTGCAGAGCAGCGCGCCTTCTCAGCTGGCACATCGATATGGATCTTCGTTTGAACCGAACAATTTCGTATCTTTCGTAACTGTACCGTACGGATGGACTGTCCTACTCACGCATATCAAAGGAGGATTGACTGTGCCGCCAGAAACTACCTCGGTAAGTCGGCACGGTATAATTCTTTCAGTGCGATCGAGATCTTCGTCGTGTCTTGCGCTTTCGTAGTATCTGCCTCTTCCCCCTCATAACGGGCGCTATCAGTGGGAATCTCGTATAAACTTGGCGTACTCTAGATTCAACACCAATTCCAGAGGTATAGTATAGTCTTATCCCAATCGGAAAGACTCGTTGGCGTTGATTTGACATGACTTGACGGAGACCTTGGTTTCGAGACTTAGATTTGCCAGATGGGTCTTCAGAAGGCGTCGTTATCGATCGGTAAGGGTTCGAGATGGAAAATGAACTTGCTGATAATTTCATGAGTGTGGTAGCAGAAAGGAAAGGGTGATATCGTTCACTGAACGATCGAATGTCACCTTGAACGCCAGCGCTCATTCTCGCTCGAACTATGTGCTCGCTTGTGGTCGTCGCCGCGTGTATGAAACGGCTCGGTATCGTTTGTGTGTGTATATATATATAAGATCTCGTTTCTATATTTATAATTTGTATGGACGATGGCCCTGCGATGCTGCAGGGCGGTCGTTGAAAGACTGCTGAGGGCCCGCCTGGGATGGTGCAGGACGAGTTTCTCGAGTCCGTGGAGGAGGCGACTGCGATGATTCAAGGGGGAAAGATCGAGGCTGACGAACGGAGCTCTGCGATGGTGCAGGGCGGCTCTGATCAGTAATTTCTGCTAACGACAATGCCTCGAAAAGCCCGCAATTTGAGACCGTCGATATCAAATAGGTACGATATGGTGTTGGTATATCCAAATATCAAAAAATAATCATGTTCACTTGCTGGATGTGGATCCCTCTCGAAAACTCGGTCTCTTTCTGTGTGCTATATCCTTACAAGTCCGGATAGGAGGATTGTATGTCTTAGGCGCTAGACTTGAGTTCTCCATTGCCACTCACGCATGAAGTATTTGTTGGACCAAGTGGCGTCAGAAGGACCATGATCACTCATTCCTTCACTCAGTTATTCTTAATCGGTCGACCCAAATGCCCCTGTAACAAGCGTTGGTCATGAAATTGACATAGACATCTTTCCCAAACCCTATTGGGACCGCTTATACTTCCTTCGTATGAGACAACCCCGGTTGGATATCGCCGCTGCCATTGCCCTGTCCAATTAGTATCAAAAGCACACTATTGCCACGGTCGGACATTGGAAACTTTGAAAATTCCTTTGCTTCGTTTCACAGTCCGCGGCTCCAGTCTCTATCTGCTTTTCCACTTCCGACTTCGCCTCAGTTTGAGCTGAGCGGAAATCCGGTGCCCAATCGTGAAAATGGTAGTCAGCAGAGCTGACTACTGAGGATCGCGAATGATATCTTCCGTCGCCCAATAGGGATTTTCCGCATTCTTGACGAGGGTGTTGAGTCTCCCCACAAATCCAGATGGTAACGATCGTAAGTGCCTCTTCGTTTACCTTGAACATTCTTTGGCTCGAAGTAAGCGCTGCCGATTTGTTTTCGTGAAGTTATATAAGGTCGTCGATTTTTGACTCGCATTCCGCGTGCTGAGCACCCGCAAAAGCTTTCGTATTACCTGCGCCCCTACCGAAGATTTCTCCCGCAGCGGCGTTGTGAATTTGGCCCTTGAGGCCTTTGATCTGCTCGCGCAGGTCAATGTTTTCCCGCTCCAGACGATTATGGGTTTTGATGAGCGTCGGGATAACGACTGTGCAAGTTTCCAGTTCATGCGAATCGGCCCAGTTTTTGTCATAGACAACATTGTATTGTTGCCACGAAGGAACCTGATAGATGATTTTTCGCCCTGGACATATGTATCGAGGTCGACTGTCGTTAGTAAGTCTCCATTAATCTGGAACTAATATCTGAGCTTGGTGATGAACCCTGCAAAGTCAACGATTAGGACCTGTTGTTCGGCCGAATCTGCCCTGGCTACAATCAGAATGTAGTCCTGAACAGACAGTGGTAACTTACTAACCACGTCGCCGAATGTCCGACAACGGAACCCAGACTCTACTAATGTAGCTGGCGTCCAATTCGAGGGCGAGTTTAGCGTCAGAGACCACGACGGCTTATTTCATCCATCATTGATCTACGACGTTGACTTCCAAACACGAACCCGAGCCGTGGGCGCACGCAATTTGGTAGATGAATCAGATTCCGAAAAGTAGGACTGGGAAGACAATGTCCTGATATTGGCAATTCACGTTACCCTAGTCAATCTCATCACACACGAACAGTGGTGCCTGTGGTGGCTGAGACTGCTAGACCACTTCGACATTCACCTCTTCACCTGCGGTCGTTCCGTCGAAAAGCCTGCTGCTGGGAGTAGACAATGCAGCCATTGATCTGGGGGATCTCCGCCGGAGTCAGAGGGTTCTGGGACTCGGGACTCCACGGAAATCCTGTTTATTTTGGTATTAAAGTATGGACGCTGGCCAACTCGTAGTATAATCTTGGTTGTGTCAAGACTTTATTGATGGCGTCGTGGAGTTAATTGTAGGTAATATGCGGAATGAGAGGTAATTACCTTATAGTAGGGAAGCTTATATATTTAATTCAAGCTGATGCAACAATATATATATATATAATGGGTGATGATAGACCGCAGAAGGACTTGGCGGATAGCTTATATATATGTGAGGAACAAGATGCCGAAGGAATTCGGAATTTGCTACAGCTGAAGTCCTCTGGCTAACAAAAATACTATATATGACCGGGAGAGAAGTAATGCAAGTTGACGATTATAAACCAAAACGCTGCATTGCCAGGGTTGAAGAAAGACGAGCCATGCTCTACGCGCGAACGTATAAAGTGGAAAGAGGAGTAGAGCCAACTGAAAAGTAGGAGAAGATGAGCTGTTGGGGTGCATTATATTCTACCGCGATGCAACGTCGCCCGTGTGAAGAACGTTATGAAGTAAGGACTTCTAGAGCAGAGTAACCGCGTGAAGCTTTTCGAAGTGATATACCCAAGAAGTGAAGTCCCAAAGTCTCTCGATATGACGTTTGGAAAGTCGCCATCTATGTCGCGGAAATGGTGCTGTCAAGGACTGGCGTGATCTTGAATGAACATATCTTCCAAGGCAACTGCAGTAGGCGGGTCATCGTTACCCTAGTTGAATTCAGCTCCGACTTCATCTTCACCCCCTCTCTCCTTCAGTTGTGCCTCTCTCCACACCTCTCCTAAAGTCTTCCTCTGCTTCCCCCGTGCATTCTCTCTCTTCTGCCTCACCCGCAACGGGACTTCCCCCTTGTCTATCTGGCAGTCCATTAAACCCTTCACCGGTACCCTTGCCTCTAGGTCCTCCGCCATTATAGTCTTGTTATCCAGTCGAAAACCGCCATAGTAGTGCTGTCGTTGGATGTACGCTTGATGATTAAGCACGCTGCGATCGATGGTGAGGTGGAATTCTTTGTTTTCTGTTTCAGAGGTCTTGACGGTAGAGGCTGAAGGCGAGGGCGGGAAGGGAAGGGAAGTCGCTGAGATATTGGAGGGAATTGGATTGGGAGTGAAAGGGTTTGAAGATCGTGAAGACGAGGCCGAAGGCTTGTCGGCTATTGGCTCCCGCATTGAATTCTCGCCTGTAGCCAGTGATTCCAGCCATTCTTGCTTATCGTCCGAGTCCTCCGGCTCCGGTTGCTCTTCATTGACCGGCGCATCTCCCTTTTCTTCAACAGCTGGGGCTTGAGTGGTACTATGGATTTTCGACGAGTGCAAGCTGACTCCTGGTCTCTTCAACTCGAAGCGCAATGGACTGGCATTGATCGCGTCCTGTGCCGAACTTGGGTTCTTGTATATAGCTAATGCGGTATTTGCAGCGTAAAGATTAGGTTCATGCTGCCCTCATCCGATCATATTAGCCAGCTTTCTAGCCAGACTTTAGTAAAGTGCCCTTGAGTGAGTGATGACGATTTTGGCTTACTTTCAGATGCTTGTACATAACCACCTCCCCATACTGCTGTAACACACGCAGCACCTCCGTGCTCTCTGCCAGATTGCGTGGCTGAGGATGGATTTTGACGTGTATAGCTCGACCTACTGTATTGGCGTAAGCAGGAAGCGCCCGAACCGCTTGAGCAGCCATGTATATTGGGGGCGAGCTTGAGAGAGTGAGAAGGAGGTAATAATGACAGAGGTGTGGATTTGATTCGAAAGCTGATGCACGGCTGGATTGGGACTAGCGCGTGATATCTGATCACTTGGCGCTCTACCACCAGCACTTCCATCTGGAAGGCAACAAGAATGTCGATTCGTCTGCGAATGCTTCACTAAATTACATACTACTAAAGCAAACATCACTCAACATTCTCTTCAACTCCCATGGTTGGTTGAGTGAACCAACGGCTCGCTTTAGCGAGCTTGTGTCTTCACTATTCTGCCAAATATCCTTTCTCTTGATCCAGTAGACAGGTTTTGCAGTCCCGATTTCAAGCGATTATTCAATATTATTCAATAGTTAATAGCTATATCAGGCTATAGTATTTACTAATTATATAGATTATTAAGTTAGTAATTTAACTATTAAATTACTAATTTAAGATAGCTTTAAAAATCTATTTAGGAAATAAAAGATTAAAAAATAAGCCTTAATAAATTTACTTAGACGTACGGTAAGACGAGTCCTAATATTAGGATATAGTATTAGGGGAGGAGTTATAAGTAGTAGTAGTAGTAGTAGTAGTAGAGGTAATAGACTAGGGAGTAGAGGGGAGATACCCTTATAAGGGTTAGGGAGCCTAGTAGGGGGGAAAGAATTAGAAGATAAGGGAATACGCGTTAGGAGGATATTAATAAAGGCCCTAAAAGCTATTATAGCTATATAAGACGCGTTAAAGGGCGGAATAACGCGTAAGATAAAAAGGATAGTAGGGGTAAAGCTTAAATATATAAAGGAGTTTATTATAAAGGTAGACTAATAACTTAAGGAGGTATATAAGTTTAAAAGGGTAGTAGAAGAATAGTCCTAGGGGGGGAAGATATAAGGGGGTAGAAGGAGCTAGGCGTAGATAACTAACTAGAGCCTAATAGGTATAAAAATAGGTAATATAAGCCTTAGGGGGATATTTATTATAGCGCTAATAGGTAATATTATAAGGAAGGGATCTAGAGTAATAAATAATAGGAAGGCTAGGACCTTAATAGTCTAAATTAATAATAAAACTAAGAGGGAGGTAGTAAGAGCGCTTATTAGGGAGTAGCTAGTTAAGAGATTTATGATAATTATATTCTTAAGGATATAAGAGATTATAATAGTAAAGTACCTAATTAGAGGTAACCTAATACTATTTATAATAGAGATAGAGGTAAGGGAGGAGCTAGAGGAGAATAATAATTAGGTAAGGAAGGTATATAAGTTAGTAAGGGTACTAAGATAAACCTTCCTACTTATAATATATAAGGTATTAAAGAAGGCGGTAGATATATTAAAATAAAAAGAGGCTAAAGAGATAATTATCTAATAGAATAAAAAGAACCTCCTAGGGTTAAAGATTATAAGGGTAGCCTAGCTATAGGTAATTATATAGGAGAGAAGAGAGGGAGAGGTAGTAAAGGAGAGGGCCTTACTACTATTAAAGCTCCCTACGCTAGAGATAGTAGATAAAGTAATTAAAAAGAGCTTAATAAAGGGGTATAACCTCTTAAAGTATAAGAGGTAGGAGAGGAATAGGGTTATAATATAATACTTTAACTACTAATAGTATAAGTATATAATAGGATATTATAAGAGCTTAATATAATGTAGGATCTATACTAGTAGGTATAACTTAAGGGAGTATAAGGTAAAAGAAGGGGAGGTTAAGAGGTATAATAATTATAGGAAGAATAATTATATAGCCTAGGAGTAAAAGTATATAATTAAAGTAAGGGAATTAAATAGGCTTTATTAAAAGATAGTAGAATATAAGAAGAAGTTATATAAGAGCTTTATAAGAGGAAATAGGTAATAGGATACCTAGAAGTAGCCCTAAAGGGAGTAGATAATAATAGTAGTAAGGAAGAAAAGGAAGCTTATATTAGGATTTAAAGACCTTAATAAGGTTATAATATAAATAGGTCCCTAGGGGGATATAAAGGAAAGGAGAACTATACTACTATTAGTAGTAATATTATAGAATAGGCTAGGAAGGCTAATTAATCTCTAAGTAATAGAGATAGGCTAATAGATATTAAAGGAAATACTAGTATAAAAGGCCCTAAGTACTAAGGGAGTAGAGGCTATAAGGGATATTTAATAGGGATCCTTATAAGGGTATAAAAGATAATAAGACTATTATAATATAATATATAAAGGGAGCGGACTATAATAATAATAGCGCTACTAGAAGATAAAGAGGTATAATAGATAGATATCCTAACTATCTAAGAACTATTATATATAAAGAGGACGGGTTTAATATATAACTTAAATAAAGGAGTATTCTACCTAATATATAAGATAGGGAGGGATATAAGGATATATTTCTTTATAAATAAGCGCTAGAATATTAATAAATAGGAAGTTAAATTTATATTAGGGGACTTATACTCCCTAGGGATATAAGTTATAAGAAAAGAAGGGGGAGTATTAATATATCTCTAAATATATAATATATATAACCCTAGCCTAGAGTCTAGGACCTTAATAGATAGCCCTTTTATACTACTAGGGGTAAAGGAGTAGCTAAGTTAACTTAAGGAATATATACTAATTAAAGACTTTAACCTCTATTACTTAAATTAAAATAATAGGGGTAGATATATATATTATAAAGTGGTAGATATACTTATAAATATTATAAAAAAAAGGGGAATAGAGCTTATCCTATTAGAGGATATAATAACTTAGAAGGTAAGGAAAGTAGAAAGTACTATTAATCTAATATTTATAATAGAGGCTACTAAGTAAATATTATTAGAATATTATATGAAGCTAAACCTTTATTATAAGTCTAATTATAACCTAATATATATTAAAGTTAACCTTAAGGTAGAGGAGGTAATCTTATACCTATAAAGGGTATAAAAGATAGTAGACCTAGTAGAGATAAAGAGGTAAGCGGGCGCCCTTTAATACTTACTATTAAACGGGGAGCTAATAATTAAAGGATAAATAGATAGCTACCTAGCTAATATACTTTAAGGCCTAGCGGAAATTATAAAAAAGGTAGTATTATAAGTAAAGCCCTCTTTAGAGGTAAAGTCCTTTTAGAACTTAAATTATATAAAGGTTATAAAGATAGTATTAAAGCTTAGGGTAAAATATAGTTATAAGAGAAGTTAAAGGAGTTTAAAGGTATAATAAGAGGCTTAAAAAATTAAAGGGAGGGTATTAAGGAAGGTAAAGGCGCTTTATTTTAGAGAGGGAGTATATAAAGTATCTTAATTACCTAATAGACTCTAGAAACTAGTTAAATAGGGCTAAGAGAGAAGTATATTACCTTAAAAACTCTTAAAGTTCCCTACCCTTAAGAAGAATAAAGGAGGCCTTAGGGTAAAGTTATTCTAAAAGAAGGTAGAGGTCCTTTAAAGGACCTTCTTCTCCCTACCTTTAAAGGTAGATCTAGATAATATTTAAGGGTTTTAATATAAAATACCCCTAATAATAAATATAAGGATTATTAAAGAGGAAGTCTATAAAGTAATTAATAAGTTAAAATAGAATAAGGTATTAAAGATAGATAGGATCCTAAATAAATTCTTAAGAATAGTAGAAAGAGAGCTACTACCTAGTTTTATATACCTATTCTAGGCTTACCTAAGGGTTAGATATTACTTAATAAAGTTTAAGAAGGCTAATATAATTATCTTAAAGAAGTTAAAGAAAGAGGATTACTTTAAATTAAAGTTATACTATCTAATTACCCTTCTTAATACTTTAAAGAAGGTACTAGAGGTAGTTATAATAAAGAAGCTAGGTGACTTTATAAAGGAATATAAACTATTACCCTAATAATAAATAGGGGTAAAGAAGGGAAGATTAATAATAATATCCCTTAAGATAATAGTAGAGGTAGTATATATAATATAAAATTATAATAAGTTTAATATAATAAGTATACTATTACTAGATATTATAGGGGCCTTTAATAATATCTCTTATAAAAGGTTATTATATAACTTAAAGAAGAAAGGGGTCTTAACCCTTATTATATAATAGGTATAAAGCTTCCTAATAGAAAGGGCTATAATAATTATACTAGGCTAGAAGATAAATAAGATAGAGATAATATAAACTAGGATCCCTTAAGAATCCTTAATATTACCTATTTTATTTCTATTTTTTAACTCCCTACTTATAAAAGAGTATATAAAGATAGAACTTTAAGTATAGATTAGAGGCTTTATTAATAATATCTACCTAATAATATATAATAAAAGTATTAAGGAGAATTATAAGATCCTAATAAAGGTATATAAAGTATACCTTTATTAGGTAAATATATATAAGGCGACCTTTACCTTTTATAAGTATAAGTTAATCTATTTATTAAGGAGCTTAAAGAGATTTAATATAAAGGTAATAATAGACTTTAAAGTAGTAGTAGTATACTTAAAGATATTAATAAAAGTCCTTAAACTTTATATTAATAATAAATTAAAGTAGGGCCTATATATTAATAGGATAAGATTAAGGATAAAGATATAAAAGCTAGCCCTATTAATTATTACTAGCTTAATATAAGGCGCTATACTTAATAGGGTAAGATAGGTTTATAGTATTATAATCTAGCTAATAATAACCTACGCGGCGGAGATATAATATAGCTTAAAGGGGATACTAAAGGTAAGGAAGGCTAATATTATAGCGCTAAAAACTATATAAAATAGGTACCCAAAGATAGTACTTAAGGCCTTTAAGGTAATTAATATATAAGTATTAAAGGTAGAATTAGGGGTCTTATTAATAAGGATAGGCTTTAACTAATTAATATTATATATATTAGTAGCGCAGGAGATCTACCTACTAATTAAGGAAGGGAATATAAGGATCTGCTATAAGTTAAAAGGGAAAAGGGGAAGGGAGAAAAGGATTATAAAGACTTTAATAGAAGAGAAGTAATCCTAGGCGAGGGGAGCCCTCTAAGTAGTAGTAGGAGGAGGGGATATTAGGATAGTAGCTTAGCTTACTCTTAAAGAAATTAGGAGGTAATTAAAGGAGAAGTAGAAAAAAGGTAGCGAGGATATTAAAAGGATATCCCTAACTATACTAAGATAGTAGTATAAAGGGGTAAGATCTAAGAGATAAGAGTTAATCTTTATATAAGGCTTTTTAAGGCTAAGAGCTCTATAAGTATCTAATTATATATAAAAAAGATAGGACTACGCGCCTTCTTATATAAAAGAAGGGTACAGGGGGTTAATAGTACTAATTATAAATATAAATAAAGGTATTAAAATATTAAGTATATACTTATATTCTACTCTAATTATATAAAAGGGAGGAGGTAGATACTTTAAAGGGCGGGGTTAAATAACTTCTATTAAATAGTATTAACCTTAAAGGGGCTAAAAGTAATAATTAAATAGGTTATTTAATAAGGTATACTTAGCTAGTTTATACTAATAAGGGAATAACTTAGGGGGGTTATATAAGGGCGGATAGGCTCTAATTAGAAGGTAAAGGGGTAGGTAACCTTAAAGAAAGAAGAGATAAGATAGTATAAAGAATATAAGATAGGGTAGTATATAATATCTAGAGTTCTAGAAGTATAATAGTAAATAGGGTAGGAGATAAGGTTTTCTTTTATAAATTATAATTTCCTCTAGCGAGCTAAATATAGACCGCCCTTATTAGCTCTAAGTAGCTAGATAGTAGAGTATAAAATATAAATATAAATATAAATATAAATTACTAATTTAATATAAATAATAGCCTAATTAGGCTATTATTCTAACGTCCTTTATAGTTAATCTATTACTTACCTATATTTATATCTATTCTATCCCTTTTATAACCTTCCTCTACTATTATTAATAGTTATTTTATACCTCCTAGGCGTACTCTAAAGTCTTCTAAGGATATTCTAGGTACTAGTACCTTTATTATTACTATTACTAATATACTAGATCCTCCTTTTATATCCTTATAATTAAAGATCTTAATATAGCGCGATAAATATATAATTACTATATATTTATATAATTAGTAGGAAGATATTATTACTAGCCTTTATATAAATATACCTCTTATACCCTAGGAACCTCCTAATAATAATAATATCCTTCCCCTATATTCCTCTTAACCTACCCCGCGGAAGTCCCCTTATAAAGAGAAAGGCTATAAGAAAGCTAGGCTATATAATATAAAACTATTATAATATTTAAGGAGGTATAAGAGAAGGGGGACTAGGAGCTTAAATATCTTATAATTAGATAGTTATAATAAGAAGCGTAGGAGAAGTAGGTAGAAGGGATAAAATATATATAAAGAAATACTTCTTAATACTAAGGAGATAATAATATTTATTAATTATATACTTACTAAAGCGGGTATATATAGACTTTTTAGTATAAATTTATAATAGAAGGATATATAATAGGACTTTAAGATATATACCTACTATTCCTACTCTTAGAATAATTATTAATAAAAGGTAGTAGTACTACTTAAATAGTATAAGTATAAGAAGGAATATAATAGGAGATCTAAGTATATAATAACTAATAATAACCTTATATAAGTACTAGATTAATAGTAATTAAAAGCTAATAAAGTTTAAGCTAGAAAATATAAAAAGAAGTAAAATATAAAAGATAAGAAGGAGAAAATATAAGATTATAATATTAAATAAGATATACTCTCTACTTACTAAGGTAAAAAGGTTATAAGGGAAATAGAGAATATTAGTTCTAATAAAATTCCTTCTTATAAAGAAAATAATAAATAAGACTCCTTTTTAAAAGGCTTACCTATTTTACTCTTATTTATAACAATAGTATTATTACCCTCTAGTATAAGTATTATATTAAAAGGTTCCCCCTATTAGTAGTAAAGCCTAAGTCCTTAATATTAAAGTAATACTAGCTACTAGAGTAGTATTAATATTAAGAGTAATTTTAAAGATAAAGCTAACTCTATTAATAGTATTATCTATTAATTATAATGACTATAATAGTAGAATAAGAAAAAGAATAGGAGGATAAGGTTATAAAAAGATAGGTAAAGACTTAAATAAATATAAAGGTCTTATCTAACTTAGGATATAACTACTATATTAATTAATATTAGTACATTTATAATAACTAGTACTTAGGACCTAGCCTTAATTAAGAAGCTAGAACTTATTTATAAATAGTAACTTAATATTAACGCGGAATTTAAATATTTAATTAAAGGAATATAATAGACTTATAATATATTAAATATACTTTATAAGGAGTTATAAGCCTTTATAACTCTATTATAAAAGTAAATAGGGGCCTAGGAGGACCTTATTTAAATACTTTATATAAATTAAGTCTTATATTAATAGTACCTAAATAAAGAGATAGAATAAATATAAAAAATACTAGAAAATATTATTAATAAGATTAGTCTTACTATCCTTATAAATAATAATATACTAAGCCGTCCCTAGATATCTAATAGAAAGGTTATAAGTATAGTATAATTATATATTAATAGGCTTAATAGTATTAAGGATATAAATTAAGTAAGTAATAGTAGAGACTCTAAAAGTAATAATAATAATAGTAAGTAAAGGAGAAATATTATAAAGGATTTTTATATAAAAGTTAATAAGGAGCTTAGTAAAGATAGGGTTAATAATATATAATAGGAATACTATAAGACTAGTAGATATAATACTTAGGTATATTTTATAGCTTTAATATATAAAATAATATAGAATAATAGAATAACTATTAGTATAAACCCCTAATATTTAAGTAACTTAGAATTAGGATATTTTAGAATAAGAAGTAGAAAATTTAAATAGAATATAAAAGTAGAAACTTTAAGCGAGAATAAAGAAATAAGGCCTTATAAGATACTTACTATTTTATAGTAATTATATAAATAGGTTATATTACTTAATAAGGGCGGGTTTCCTATATTTCTTATATATATTATAAATTTAAGCTACTTTATAACTTATCTTTATAAGCTTCTTTATAATCTTAAATTTAATAATAAGCTCTTTATTAGTAATATAATCTATAAACTAATAGTATTATAATATTAGAGTTAGGTAATTATATATAGATTATAAGCTTATAATCCCTTTAGTTATACTATAAGGCTTAATATAAAGAAATATATCTAAGTAATTATTAGGCGGAGTTAATTACTAATAAATATTAGTAGATTATTAAAGGCCTTATTCTAAATTAACTAGATACTATATTTTAGCCTTATAAATAGGTAAAATAGTTTATTAATAGTACTACTACTTAATAGATATTACTAATAGGTATTAGTCCTAATTTTATTTTATACTTAAAGGTATTTATTACTTAAAGTATCTATATTATCTTAAAACTATACTTAATAGTAATTTATATACTAGCTATTCTTATATTAAACTTTCTCTTCTATATATTTAAGTAGCTTATATATAGTAATATAATAAATTTTATATACTTATAAGCTTTATTACTAAATAGATCTAGAACTTACCGCCCCTAGAATACTTAATATAGCTAGTCTTATATATTAGAAGTTTATAATATTATTAGGTTATTTACCTTTCCCTTAAATAGGCTATATAATATACTAATGAGACTATTTAGGTATATTACCCTTAACTATATTATATTATATACCTTTTTATATATAGAGTAGAAGAACCTCTAGTCTTCCTTTAATTAATAGAAGCGCTGAAATATTTTATTAATAAACCCCTAAATTATAGACCTCTTATATATTTTACTTATATATTTAATTACCCTTATATACCTTTAAATCCTATTATATTTAAGAATAGGATACTAGTATAGGATAGGATTATAGTAATTATATAGGTATTTAAGGATATTATTAATAACTTGTATAAAGGACGTAGGTATAAGAATTTTACTAGAATAAGATATAAAGTAAGCTCTAAGCTAGGCTAATAACTATATTACTAGTTAATACTTTTAAGATTAAAATAAGTAAGTAATTAATATATCTTATTCTTAGTAAATCTAAATATCCGCCTTATTTACTTAAGTAGGAAATTATTAAGACTCTACTCCTTACTCTAATATTTAATTAATAGGATATAAGCGTAGCGTAGGACTTAGCTAATATAATATAAACTAAGGATAAAGAGGGCTAGAGTAGCTATATATATAAGTTCTTTATTAAAATTAATATCTATAATATATTATTATTAATAATATAGATAAATAGATAATTATTAAAAGGGGTTTTACGGGTAAATCCTAGATAGGTAGAGCTAAGTGGCGACGGCTTATATTCGGGTAAATTTAGATTAGGGTTAGCGTACGGCTAGACCCGTACAAATCATTAAATAAACGTTGAATAATCTCACTGCAAAACCTGTCTAGTATCTAATAGCAATCATCGTCAAGCAAGCACTGTACCCACGAAGCAACGATTCTCCATTCGCTCATTGATCATCATAGAGAGCATCAGCTGCTTCGAGACGAAAGCGCCCATCGTAGCTCCAAAGACTCCACCAATAATATGTTACCGAAGCCATCCTATATTATTTTGGACGAAATGCTAGCCACTAGATATAGCATCAACCTAACATCAAAGAAGACTCTCTCCCCTTCCCCATCTCATTTGACAAAATCTTCAAGCCCTTTCTGCATCCTCATCGTCTTCATCACCATCATCATCATACCACTACTCACATCACCCAACACGCTCTCTCTCAACCCCTATCAGCTTTCTATAACTGTTAAGGCCCTATAGAATGCTGCTTAAAGCCATAGCCATGACTGCCAATTGCAGATATGGATGAATAGGCAAGAGGCGTAAAGCTGAAGTAGGAAGACGCAGACGGAATCATTACCGTAGCGATGTAGGCACGAGTGGAGACTAGTCCATAGAACTAGTAAGCTCCCTCAGCGAAAGAAGTATTGAGGCTTGCTTGGCCGTAGATCCGGATCCATAACAGAATCACAAGAGGGAGCTGCAATCATCAATGCCACCAAAAACCCCACCTAATCATCGATAAAACGAAAACCATCACAAAACATCGCCCCTTCTATATCTCACACCTCAAGAATATCACCCATACGCAGATAATCTCCAATGCCATCCTAGTGGCTATCGGAAAATCCTAGTAGAGATGAATCATCAACCCACTGAAGCTTCTCGCCCTAGTAAACAGCAATCATGGCCCGTCAGCCAGATTGTAGGATTCCTTTGCCGCTTTGCATGGTCTTATCATTCTTAGCACTTGGTGAGAAGGGCGTGACCCTCGGTGCTGTCTCTGTTAGTATGCATGTGTCGGATCTAGGGTACGCTGGAGGAGGTTTATAGGCAAGAGAGCCATCCATTACAATTGAATGCTCGAGATTGAACGCTGCCGCTGCCACTTTTGCCTCCGAAGAAGGCTGATACGTTGGTCCGTCAGATATCCACATGCAGTTGGCACACCCAACATTAGCTTCGTTTTCGGTCTATGTGGATTAGGTAATTGGAAAAGCACTATACTGGGGTCAAAGGAGGCGATTACTACCGGTCAACATGTAGGTAATGATAAGGTACAGCAGGAATCAGGACGGACCGGCCATCGACAGTTATTACCTGCACTAAAGGAAGGCGATGCTTCTCTACTCATCCATCGCTCGGAGCAAGCTTGTTTCTCCGTCTGATCTCAGTCCATCTACTCAAAGCACCCAACTCCAACAGACTCATTTGCCGAGTAGTACCACTAGGGTTACCGATAATAATAGGTTTCCATTCGTCCTCCGGACCAGACAGGATGTTCGTCCCGAACCGCTCGGACGGAATGATCTGAACAGTCTTGAACCGCCACAAGGCGCCGATCAATAGCAGCGTCAGTATTAGCAATATGCCTGCCATGACAGCAGTGGCGGTCTGTGCGCCGAGGTGCCTTTCTGCTACACCGCCCCAGGCGGTAGATCCAGCAGCAATGAGAAAGGCAAATGTATGAGCAACGGCGAACCCAGCGGTCACACGAGGGAAGCAGGAGAAGTTGGTTCTCTTCCTCCTGGTCTCTTCAGGCAGCACGCGGCGAGGTCTCCCAGTCATCCCTGGCTGCAAGTCCGAGGTATCGTACGTTTCCATTATGATGCCGTTACACTCAGCAATGGCAAGATTGGAGAGGAATCCGACAAGGCCGGCGAAGATGATGGGCACCATGTAGTTGGTGGGTCGTCCTCCCGATGCAAGTGTGTAGGCCAGGTCAGCAAACGGTAAGGAAATCATGAAGATGGCCCTCCTCACAAGATGAGAGGTCCAGGTGACGCGCTTTTCGAAGGTCATACTGTCCGTCCTTTGGGGGTGGTGCCTCGATCGGCTGAACAAGGATGCTTTTTGGAATGGTATCGCAAAAAGAGCGCCGAGGGGAATAATTGCGACACCTAGTCCAACGTATTGAGGATGGAAGCGATAGTATTTAGACAGAAGAGACCCAAGTAGCTGTCAAGATGTCAGCCGCTGGGTATGTTAACGATGAAGGGCTGACCTACTACTATCACCAAGACCACTTGACCGTATATCCAGCCGAGATAAAGCGAAAGGATTGCAAAGCCCGGTTGCTTGAGCATGCGAATAGCGAGGACATGGCCCCACCAAACCTCTTCCCACCACCAAATTGGTCCAGTAGACTGGAGATGCATCTTGATCTCGCCTCTTGCGACTCTCCTCGAGACATCGCCCCCACTACGGACCTCAGCCATCGACCTACGGTAGGCCGATCTTCGCACCTCCGGCGTCAGAATGTTCAGTACCAACACAGCGGCGTTCATGATGATGAGGATCCAGAAGCCCCACGAGACGTCTAGGCCGCTGATGATGCCGGCGCCAATCAGGAAGCCAATGCCAATGGATCCTATCGAGCACCATGTCCAGATGCTAAGCCATACTCCCATCCCGCCTCCGTGCCTTCGGACATCATTCGCGTTCACAGTCTCTTGATGAGGATTACCACTCTGCAACGACGCCCCATACAAATCAAGCAGAGTAGTCTTGAAATTTATATTGGCGAACCCCATGACAATCCCAGCGAACATTCTTGGCACCAGAAGACCAACTCTATACGTTGCCACGTATGGTGATCTATTCATGCTAATCGCAAGAGCTTGAGGGAATTGCAACGGCAGAAGAATCGCTAGTGCTGCTAATGTGTATGGCTTTCGCCCATGAAGAAGAGGTAGTGGATAGAACAAAGCGGTGGTGATGGCCAGACCAATGAAGAAGAACACATTCCCCAGAATTGTGTAATGATGTTCGTCCGCAATGGCGTACTGAATTGCAGGTACTTCGCCCGCATACATACCAACGATAAGTCCCATGAAGGCAGTAGTTATGCAGACAACTGTGGCCGTGTATCTCTTACGCGGATTGCTCCAGTCTCGAGCAATTGGGGACCGACGGTGGGACCGACTAAGACTGAATCCACGTGGCTCACGTATGCTGAAATGATGGCGACCCTCGAGATTGTAGGTATTGTTCATTGGAGGAGCTCCTTCCTTGTTAGTGGCATCGATCTTTGACTCATTGTTACGCAATGGTGCGAAAGTGTCCTCGCGAGGATGGAAAGGAAACGGACCTTGTCTGGGCGCCTGCGAAGGTCCATCTGCTACTGCTTCCTGGAACACCGGGTGATACCGCAAACCAGATGTTTGAAAATCAGCAACATATGGTACGCATTCGCAATCACTTTCTTCCTCGTCAGTGTCTTTACCTTGCGACAGGTTCAATTTCTCTGACCTGGACATGGTCCCATGATTGACGTTTCTTCTGAGACGGATGGAACTTTGGCGCGGCTGTATTGGAGGTCGTTGATGCATGCTCACATAACCGCGGACCTGATCCCTAGTCATTGTGTCTTCTGAGATACCGTGTTCTCGTACAAGAAAGGCATGCTGCTCCTTCGCAGGGGCCTGCACCATAGGCGGTGCTTGGGGCGCGGGAGGCGGTGGCCTCACGTCCAACCGTAATCTGGATGGGCGAGGAGGTATCGTAATGGCAGCCCAATCGATAGGGCTGGAAGACTGATGGCGTAGAGTCTCTTGCGCAGGATTGAACGCTTTCGACGAGGACCGCGGTGCTTCAAGACATTGACGGGGCGTGACGAGCTCGTCATCCTCACCATTTGGTACCGTGGACTGATGCCTTGTTTGTGCAGGGTAAGGAGTTGCATCGCGAGCCTTCTTGAAGTGACCATGGTACAGAGCATCACTCTCAGGCTCGTTGATTACCACATGGTCCCGTTTGTGATTTGTGATATGAGGAGGAACCGTGGTAGGGTTGTTCTCTTCGTCAATACCTCCTGACAGCGCAGATGGGTATTCACTGCTGTTTGAAGACATGTCGGAGTCTGCACGACAATAGCCATTGCGTTGAGCCTGGGAAGAGAGTGGTGCGCTTTCGCTCTGATTTCTGCTTGTAGCCTGCCCCGCAATGTTTAAAGCCTCTTTTAGAAGAGACTCAAGATCAGTGATGACTTTGGTAAATCCCTCACCTTGTTTGTCCTGCTGACGTACGATCAATGTCCCATCTGTACTAGTCGAGGCATTCAATGGTCCTTGCTGATTTTCGTCTCTCAAGGGTTTGTATCCTTGCCTCGCTGACATCGCGTTTCCTTGGGAGCGCTCTGGGATTTGTGCTTTGCGCTTGGAACGATAATTTGGTCTGGCCGTCAAATTTGAAGGAGGGCCGGTGCTCACTTGCTCGATGGAGGAGCGCAGAGCAGGCGTTAGTCGTCGAGAATGAGCACTCAAATTGGATAGCATTGATATAGCTCGACTGATGGTTGAGAGCTTTGCGGTGGCCTCAGATGATCGTCTGGCGTCACCAACTAATGGAGCTATGGCCTCATCTCCGTCTTCTCTTGTAAGAGAAGCAATCTCAAGCGGCTTGGGTATGAGGGGTGACACTGGGCTTGTAGCAAGTTCTTCATCATTCAAAGGTAACGAATGAAGGCTCGAGACCAAGCTGGAACGTCCAATGGAAACCATTGGCTCCGAATCTGCCGGGATTGCGGCCGTCATATGGTGATTGACAATATCATCTACTGTGGTTTGCCTGAGTGGTGGCAATTTAGCCAGCAGATCACGAATCCCCGAAGCACCTAACAAGATGTCCTGCGTGTCTTCGTGCGTGTCGAGCGTGGGCTCGATCTGCGTCACATAAACATCCTGACTTTGGGTATTCTCATCATTGTCATCTCCCGTGGCACCAAGCGGCACTTTCAAGTCGTCGACCTGCCCGTGCCCGTGATCGAGATATGGTTCAAGTGCTGGCTGACTATCTTGATCCGAGGTGGCCTGGTCTGTAATGGGCTTCGCTAGCAGCTCGTTTTTTGGTATCGATGCGATGTTGGATTCCACCATCTTCGGTGGAGAGGTATTGCGGAGGCTCGACGCTGGCTGATCGACTTCAGCCGTAGGCTGAATGATTTCAAAGTGGTCGTGCTTCACCACGTCTTTCAAAGCATCAACAGCGGTTTGATGAGAATGCGCGTCATTCAGTCCCCCGTGATATGGGATGGCAAAGACTCCGTTATCTCTTGCTTCTACGGTGTCGTCTATAGCAGGCGAGACATTTTTCGGGTCGTGGTCTTTTCTAGTGTCGATTTCAGATTGATAGCTACCAGGGACATGCAAAGGTTTGGGCCTCAGCATCTTATTCACATCAGTGGTAGGTGGAACGGTCCGAAGATGAAACCGAGGAATTCGGGTTCCAGTCAGACTCTTTGACGAGGAGGACTCCGTCCGATACACAGAAGCAGGAATGCCGGTTTCTCGTCCGAGGATGTCAACATGCGCTCGTTGGTTCAGACCCGATGCCGGGGTGGACCACAGCCACTCGCTCGACGCCTCACGGCCAGTCCGGTAGCTGGGCTGGCTGGGTCGTCTGGCGTTCACATCACTACTATCGTCATCGATCCGACCAGCAGGGCCATCAAACCTGGTTGCTCCCATGTCTGAGTACAAGCCCTCGAGCCGTGCAATTTTCACAGCAGTCCTATCTGGGTTTAATTTGTGGGCCTTAGTGTGTCCGAGAGATTGATCAGATCGATTTTCGTCAGAGCCACGAGAAGTGAACTTGTGATTAGGAGACGGAAAAGGCGTTTGCGGTGAGCGTCCTTGATTCCGAGCAACAAGCAAGGACCGTATGCGATCTCGCAGGTTTGCGTCCACTGCTGGAGATATTGTAAAGCCTCGCTCAGGTAGCAGAGATGACTCGTTCCAGCGAGCAACCTGCTCCATAAGCGAGACTCACGGAGTGATTAAAGCATCGAGACCGTGAGATGAATGAGGGAAAGACTGTTGTTAGATTATACAGGGAATGCGGATGTAGAGAGAAGGTATACAGTGAGGAAGAAGGACAGAATAAAGAGAAGAAGACAGGGAAAGAAGAGAGTATGGCAATTGCTTGCCTTGACATATTCGTGAAAGAGGGGTTCCTTCCCAGGTACTGCTCACAGAAGGAGCGACGGGCACACGGGTATTGTGCATCATTGTGTGTGTCACGAAACATGCCTCGTTGAAGCGAACATCTCAGCATAGAGCAGTGACTGACAGCAGTAAGTACTGGAAATCGGGTTTACAGTCAGAACGACATCAAGCCATGCACTTTTCATAGACTTCTGGACCTGCTTCCGATGGACGTAGCCCATGTTACGAATTTCAGGTGCGACTGTGCTCGAGAGAAATAAATTTAGCGAAGATGGCAATGGAGTTCTGGTCGTTGTGTCAGATAATGAGTCGTGAAAACACATGCCAAGAGGATGAAGGTGGAGGTTGCATTGGATCGGCCGTTCGTAGTCTGTAGAGGCTCATCTCTTGGCGTCGGAGCTTCCCGAGCATACGAGCCCCTTTCCTCCGATCTTACCAATGCTCTCATTCGTTCACGGGCACCACCGCTTATGCAGGAATGAGCCCAGTAAGCCCGTCAAGCAAGATCGCAGGCGATCAGCATGACAGACAACACGGCTTACTCGTATGCTGAAGCCCAACCGTCTCATTTGCTCTCACCTCATGTTTTCTAGCGTGGTAGGACGACAGCTGAGTACATGGAAAGGAGCGTAACACAACGCTCTATGGACCCAAGCCTCAGCCGAGGTAGCATGGAATTTCTATGGTGCCTGCAAAGCTTCGTATCTGCATGGTCTGAATGTCTTATTCGTTCGCTAAATCTCGTCTCGTCGATGTAAGGGCGGAGCTGACAATGTGGTAAAGCGAATGTCGTATAGCAAGATCCCGACTCAGGTAGGTGAGTACAGGTATAAGAGCATATAATTCTCTGCTACCTTCTCCCCTTTCCATTAATTCATCCTGCTCTTCCTCACAGCAACCAAAGCTAATCGCCAATACCCATCGCATCTTTGCTTGGAAATTTCCAAAACACATAAGTAGCAAGTGTATCGGCAGACATCGACCGTATACACTATGCAACTATTCCACCTTCTCCCCCTTGCCTCGCTCGCGCTGGCCCTTCCGCACGCACATGAGAAACGTCAGACCTGCAACAGTCAAGCCTGGAACATTCAGCAATACACTGCTTTCGATGCAGGCCCCACATCACCAGCTGGCGGCCCTCCAGCCTTCACCGATTCGCATATATCTTTCCTGTTCGCCGATCCCAACTTCGGCATCCAGTATCAATGCGGCGCTGAAGCTCAGACTGGGAAATCGCTAGGCTCGTTGGCAGGTTTCAACAGGTACTACTGTGATGGTGGGAACATGTCTTTCCGGTACTTCAGATCTTCAATCGAGCTGCAGAGGACTGGCGTACCTTGCGAGAAGTAAGCCAGACCTTTCTTGATCTTATACGGTACAGTATGTTGGGCTAACAAATTCTCACAGCATCACATACACCGAGTCTGGCGATGCCAGCTTGTCGTTGAATTGTTACTCGCTCTTCGGTGGGCAGCAATGTGAGACGGTGACTCAGGTAAACGTCGATATAGCCTTCCTAACACAGACGGGTTGATGAGGGTATGGCTTGTGACTGTTTCGGCATTCGCCGTCAAGCAACAGAGCAAAGTCATGCATTTGTCACATTATAAGGGCTAATTAGCAGATGTCGGATTTGAGAGGAGAAAGACAAAGAAGCCACAGGTGTAGATATTAGATCTAGCTTTGATCAATCGCAGGCTCAGTAATAGAAGATATGTATACAGATTTGCGCGGAAGCATTCCGCTATGACATGGGCCTTTGCTCTTCTTGAACACAGACGAGGTATCTTACAATAAACCTCACCTCAATTGATCCTATTACGTGAATCAAGACCTGATCACAAATGTCACAACTCCTCAAAAAGCCTCTCAAGCTAGCCCTCGTGCAACTAGCCACAGGTTCCTCCCCCCCATCCTACCCCATCACCACCACAAAAAACCCCCATCTAACCCCCCCACCCCCAGGCGCCGACAAACCCCACAACCTCGCCCGCGCCCGCACCCGCGTCCTCGAAGCCTCCCGCGCCGGCGCCACCCTCATCGTCCTCCCCGAATGCTTCAACTCCCCCTACGGCTGCCAACACTTCCCCAACTACGCCGAAACCCTCCTCCCGCACCCCCCCACGCAAACCCAATCACCCACCTACCACGCCCTCTCCGCCCTCGCCCTCGAATCAAAAACCTACCTGCTAGGCGGCAGCATACCCGAATACGTCCCCACCACAAAAAAATACCACAACACCTCCCTCCTCTTCTCGCCCTCCGGGGCCCTCCTAGCCACGCATCGAAAAACCCACCTCTTCGACATCGACATCCCCGGCAAAATCACCTTCCGAGAATCAGACGTGCTCTCCCCCGGCAACAAAGTCACCCTGATCGACCTCCCCGCCTACGGCAAAATCGCCCTCGCAATCTGCTACGACATCCGCTTCCCAGAACTCGCCACCATCGCCGCCCGCAACGGCTGCTTCCTCCTCCTCTACCCCGGCGCCTTCAACCTCACCACCGGCGCGCTGCATTGGGAACTGCAGGCCCGGGCGCGCGCGATGGATAACCAGGTCTATGTCGGCGTGTGCAGTCCGGCGAGGGATATGGAGGCGAGTTATCACGCGTGGGGGCATAGTATGGTTGTGGATCCGAACGCGAAGGTGGTGTGTGAGGCGGGGGTGGGGGAGGAGGTTGTGTATGCGGATTTGGATGGGAGGGAGATTGAGGAGACGAGGAGGGGGATTCCGATTTATAGGCAGAGGCGGTTTGATGTTTATCCGGATGTTAGTAAGGGGGATATCAGGTTTGATGAGTGATGGTTGTATGAACGCGATTGTATATATTCCTCCTACAAGACCTTGCTATCTGGATAACCAATTCTACCAACCGCAATGTCCATATACTGAGCCATGTCCTTCCTCCACATGCTGGTTAAGTTCCACAATCAAGGCATCAGCAATCAAGTATGTATTGACATTATCTGAATTCATCTAAACATTATGAATTTCTCCAGTACTATCGACAATCCATAGCGCAATCGAGGCTATTGGGCGTGCAAAAGGGCATCGAGCATATCAAAAGCAACGAGTAAAGATCAGTGAAGATAGCTTCGCATGTGAATGGGAAGTGGGTCAACATCGAACATTGTCAAAACATGCCGTAAAAGCTCACAACGCGCCATGGTGACCCATATAGAGCCGGCTGAAGTTGAAAAGATTATGATCGATCTGCATGCTTTGTTCTAACTACTCGAAACCAATTTTCCACTTCCGATATCCTCAGCGCATATTACGAGTAGTTCTGTACAATCTGATCACGACCGTGCCAACAACGCAAAGGGGCAGTCAGTATGATCCGCCACAGTCCCCCTAGCTTTGTAGATGAAGGGAACGCAGAAAACCGAAGCAAGGGGGCAGTCAGATACAAATCCGCCACAGTCCCCCTCGCTCGCAGGCTTTCAGCCTCCCTATCCACCCTAAATTCCGGCAATCCAGTGTCTCAAGACAAGACCGATCGACACAATTAGTAGGTAATGAGCAATCCTCCAAATCGATCCGTTAGCCTAAAACCTCCTTGTCCATCCGACAATCAAGTGTCCTGAAACACGATCGATCGACAAAGTTAGTAGGTGCTGTTGAGGGTCTGAGTTCTCCAACCGGTCTGATGGCATGGAGCCTCCAACAATTCCCAATTTCCGATAATCAAGTGTCCTAGGACACGATCCATCGACAAAATTAGTAAATACTGCTGGAATTTCAGTCCACCACACTGGGTTGAGCTAGCCGAAGAGTCGATCAGATATTTTCACCCTTGTTCCCGTTACGATTGATGACAGACTTTCATCCAGTGAGTGTGAGATAGCTTGAGAGGGGCGCTCTTGAGGTGCTGTGTGCCTTGGTGGATATACTTCGGAGGCGAAGCTGATTGATTATGTGACGTGGAGAAGATGAAAGCAGAATGCCACCAACGCCGTTGATGTCCGTATGCTTCGCTAAGACGACGAAACTTCTTGGGTCCGGGACATTTCCGTACAAACCCATGGGACCGCAGAGATGCAAACCGTGAAATGCTGAAATGATGGTTGCCAGACGCCGTACTATTTCGAAGAACCACAAATGTGCAATCGCATACAAACTCCATTGTTTATGATACTGACCGGCCGAGATCGAAAATCCTCAGCTCGGCCTATTTGCCGACAAAATGCCAGCCAACTCCTTCGCGTCGTCATCCTTCCCAACCTTGAAAGTGTAGACGTCAATCTTGCCTTTTGCATTAGGGACTGGCACTCTAATCGCTTTGGCTGAAGTACTCTCGTAGGTCATGTTGTTCAGTAGACCAGCATTCACGATGATTCTACCGCTTGGTTCTGCGCGTAGCAGAAGCCTAGTACTGCCTGTTGCCCGGTCTTTCATCACACGGAGAGGTCCGACGCCTTTGACGATCCATTTCGAGTCCCCTTGCGACGCAGCATCATAGATCATTGCCTTTGCTTTGACTTCGAAGAGGACATCCTCATTCTCCTCGCCCGGCCGAGCCAACATTAGATCTACCTGATCATCTTTTGGAAGGGCGTCCTCGTCATTACCAGCAGTGGACTCAGTGGCACTCTCTGCGGTAGTTGCGCCGGGAGAAGTGGCACGTGAAGTTGCGCCAGAAGCGGTGTTTGATGGAGGTGCCAATGACTGAAGAGTAGGATTGGCAGAAAATGCGGTGTTTGACGAGAATGCGGAGAAAAGTGTGGTAGGCTTGGCAGGAGAGGCGTGGTTTGGGGGCAAGGCAAATAGACCTGCAGCAGCCTTGGCTCGAATGTTAGTATTCGAAGACATCGCGAACAAATTTACGGCAGGCTTGGCCACAGAGGCTGTGGTCGATGTAGGCACTGACAACTCTGCCGCAGGCTCCACAGGATTGGCGATGTCAGCAGGCTTTACAGCATTAGCAGGGGTGAAGCCGAAGCCGAACCCAGTCGTAGGAGCTGGTATTGGAGAGGTGCCGAACAGACTGGAAGTAGATTTAAGCGGCAACTCAGGTGTAGCATTGGTCTTCGAAGCGCCGAACAGACCCTTGAATGGAGAATTCGACGGGCTTGGAGCAGTGACATTGACTACGGGCGACATGCTCTGGCTGCCAAATTTGATCGGGCTATCCGCTTTCCACGTATGATCTCCAGTCGGACTCTCCCCCAGTTTGGTCGGAGCGGGGGAAGAACTAGTCGAGGGCATTCCGAAGATATTAGTGCTGGATGTGGATGAAGGCTTATTGGTAGTAGAGTCCGAGCCTCCGCCGGCAGGCTTCGTAGAAGATTTAGAAACCGGATAGCCTGAAGAGCCAGGCCCTTCACTAGTGTGACCAGATCCAAAGCTCGCCGCTTTTGCGTTGGGATTCGAGCCTTCGCGGTCAGCATTACGTGTTCCGTCCTTAGATATCCGGCCGAACAAGCTCGAGCTCGCAGCGTTGCGCTGTGGACTATTTGGTCGCGACAAGCGGGCTGCCAATGGATTGCTACCTGCTTTCTGTTCTTCGCCATCGTTTCGGTTCTTCGGTACCTCTTTGCCATCTCCGTTTTCGGCTTCATCCTCTCCATCATCATCATGTCCCTCGTCTTGTCCATCGTCCTCATCATCAGCATCGCCGGTTTTGCTACCCTCAGCACCGGACTCTTCACCAGACAAGTGTCCAAACATATTATGACCGTTGGTCAATGGTACGCGCGGCTGGTCAAAGATTGAAAGTGAAGATTTTGCTGGTGTCTCTTTCGGAGTGTTGACGATTGCCGGTTTATCACCTCCAGTAGCCACAAACTGCCATTTTCCGTCAATCTGCTTGGCAGTCTTGTTTTTGCTGATCTCTTCAAGCTTTTGCTTCTTCGCTCGTTGCTCCCCTTCATACTTACGCTCCCAGGTCGCCTCGTCCTCCTCATCCGAGTCATAATCCTCTGCTTTGCGCTTCTGCTTTGCCTCTTCAGCAGTCTTTTCCGCGGCTTTACCAAACTGGGCTAGGAAATTGGGTGCCGCGCCAGCGCCAAACGTGGGCACCTTGAATGTTGAAGGCTTTGATGTATTTTTTGAAACCTCGCTACTGCTAGCGGGTATGACACTGAATGAATTAGGACCTCCCATCTCCGATGCTTTGGTGGCACCAACATTCACCGGTCTGAACATCGGAGCTATCTTCGTTGCAACGTTTGAGGATTCGTAGCTTGATTGAGGCGTGGTTAGAGAAGTGTTGGGATTGCCGTGGATCGATGAAGCGCTGACACCGAATGCTGGGACCTTGAATGCTGATGGCTTCGTCGCATCGGATGGAGGTTGACTGCTCGAGGTAGGCTTGAACCTAATGGGATCAGAGCTTCCCAAGGGAGTCGTCATACCGAAACCATTGCTTGGAAGCTTGGGAGTTGTGGCAGACGTGCCGTGGTCAGTATTCTTCGAGACAAAGAGCGAATCCGAAGGAGGCTGGTAAGGAGTGCCAGGGAATGCTAGACCTTGGGAACGACCCCCAGCTACAGTACCCGAAGGAGGCGATATCGAAGACGTAGAAGATAGCTTGGGCTGGAACAGCGACGATTTCGCGCTGTTGCTGCTAGATGATGGGAGTGATGGGTACTGAATCGTTTTTGAACTTGCGGATGCAGATGTGGTGTCACTAGTACCATTCACCATGCTCACTTGGTTCTTGCTACCCTGTAGGATATTCTTGAATATGCTGGAGGTTTGCGAGCTTGTTGAGCCAGTGCCATTCGATAGCGTACCCAGGTAATTTTGTGAGGAGGCGATTCTGGGTTTCTTCCCTTGAGCTTCACTTGCATGTTGCTCCTCAGTAGCTTTCCTCTTACTACCTGGTGCTGGGCCTGGAAGAGGTCCTCCTTTGGCGGCTCTAATCTCCTCTGCTCTCATCCTGTAGAATTTCATAAGCATTGCCTTCGCATTCTCTGGAGGATCGGTACGGAGGTGCTTCTGCATGCCCGCATCGTGCAATCTAAGGCGCCATCCCGTAACGAGCTGTATCCTCTCGTTTTCGGTACAGTCGTTGAAGGGATCTGGTGGCCCGCCAAATTTACGCTTCTTGCTGGTCGGCGGCTGACCGTTGGTGCTGGCAACTTGTCCACCAGAAGACGAGCTTGAGATATGGCTTGTGCTCTGGCTGGAGCTGCTGGCAGGCTGAGAAAAATCGGGAATCTGCACTGGTGAGAACATTGATAAATTAGGCTTGGTTAGCGGCTGAGCAGCCTGTGAGGCTAGAGAATGGCCAAAGAGTCTCTTCTTTGCCGGTTGCGCATCCCCTGATGAAGTCGAGGTGTTGTTGGAGCTGTTTGACCCTTGTGCTATCTTGAACAGATTGCTGCTACTCGGGGTTGATGAAGGTTGGGTGTTTACTTCAGTAGTAGGCTTCGTGATTCCCTCAAAAAGACTGCTGCCTCCTCTCGGTGAAGTGGCATGTTCGCTTATATTTGGTGACGGTGTAGCGTTTGCTTCAGCCGTAGGCTTCGAGATTCTATCAAATAAGCTGGCCCCTGCTCCTGGCGTAGATACGTCTTTGCTGGAACCCCATGAAGGTTGTACACTTGGCTGGGTTGTTGGAGTCGGAATATTGCCGAAGAAACTCAAGCCTGCTCCAGGGGCAGTGGTGTTCTTTGTAGGGCTTGCCTGAGGTTGAGCGTCTGACCCGTTCTGGGCGGTGAATGGGGTCGTTTGTGGCGAGGTATCTGGTGATGTGGACATCATAGAATGATCTTCAGGAGCTGAGGACATGGATGCTTGGTCAGCATTGGTAAAGGGCTGTGTTGAGCCTAAATGTGCGAAGAGATTGTTCGTGGGATGGGCGGATTGTGGCTGTTGGAATACGGAGTTGCCCTGACCAAAAGGAGTGCTTGGAGTCTGGGACTGCGACTGCGACTCCCTCGATGGTACAAAGAGATCCTTCGTTGTTGCGGCAGGTTGTTGTGGTGCAAACATGTTGCCAGGTGCTTGTTGCTGTGGGAACAGGCCAGGAATTTGTTGACTTGATGAATGTTGTTGTTGAATAGCAGCGACATCGAACGGATTATCTGAAGGTTGTGAATGGGTTGATGTTGAACTGTTTTGATTATCGTTATGAAATGGTGAATGAGCAGCGAAAAGCGGCGGTTGCGCTAGCTCTTGAAATTTCTGGAACGAAGTCATTTTTTTCTGCTCGGGCAAATTGAATATGTTACCTGTGAAACCCCCTGTATTTGGCGGAGGAACGTTGGCGAACGGATTGTTGACCGACCCAGTCTGACCAGCTGAGAAGCTAAACCCTCCGCTAGGTGCAGCGAACTGTGTGTTAAGGCCGGTATCGCTACCAGGGTTGAATGGCGGGAATGATTGGCTGTGCTGGTTGGATTGAGCGCCATTTGACATGTTGAAGCCGTCTTGTTGTTGTTGTTGTTGCGTTCCGTTGTCAGTGTTGGAGTTATTAGATGAGAAAAGAGAGGGTTGAGTTTGAGTGAAAGCTACATTTGGTGCGTTTGGGTAACGCGCTTGACCCGGTGTGCCCGGCCGTCGACCTCCTCGAGGTTTGGCAAACCTAGAAGAACGCATCAGATTCTGCGCGTTCTCGACGAGCACGATCCTAGTAAGAAGGCTGAAGCTCATTCGAGCTATGATATTGAACTGCGAGATGAAAGTGTGTATTATGAAGTTGGTGTTGATGTTGAAGGAAGTTTGCGATCAGTAATTTGTGAAGTGAAGTGAAATGAAATGAGATGTTGTGTGTTGTTGAAGGCTAGCAAAGTGAAGTGATATCGTGAAGGGTCCTTGCCGCAAACGCTCAGGTTTGCCGTTACACATGAACTATCCGCATCCGCGACAATAACATCGTTGCACTCACCTTCGACCTGCCAAATGCACAGCCGTTGCCCTCTGTCCTCCACCAACTTGCGCACCCACTGAGAAACTATCGTCTTCAGATAGTCCTCCATCCTTTGTGAGCTGTGTGCTTGCTTCGCGCTTTGCCATCTTCCTTTTTTCGACGTATCAAGAGTGATACTGTTTATTCCAATAGGTCCACCAGACCTTCGAGCACCAAGTTTAGGGAGAGGAGAGGGGAGAAATAGTGCGTTGTTGCGAGCGCTGAGCTGCACGGTGGGCTTATGACAGTCGCGGAGGTCGAGCTGTACCGCATTCGGAAGGAACCCTCAGGCGTCAACGCAGTTGTTCCATCTAATCACCTTGACATCGTGCTGGATCGAGGCTTTATAGACGTCTTTGCGGGGAATAATAGCGGGATGGTCTCTGTCCGCCTTTCTACTGTCGTCGAGCGGCCATAACAAAAATTGGTCATGGATCCAGCCGAGACTACTTCTACTTAAGCCTAATGCGCATTCAGGGGCAACAGGCTACGCACAGCAAGCGCAGATCGAGGACCACCACCATGCGACGAATTAAATAGCAGCCGACGCAACGATCTACAGAGCTTCTTCTAGTTCACGCGATCAATCCACGGCAAGGCTTCTGTCGTGTCGCGAAAGCGGGGACTTTTGGGGGAAAAGCCCCTTGGACTTGCAATTCTACGCGTCCCTGCTTCACAAGGCTCAAGAGACGAGAAGAGGAATCAAAGTCTTAAAAGGCTCTTATGCTTCGTTGATTTTTAGCGTGAAGCAATGCGCGTACAAGCAAATCACGAGAGGAAGACATGCATCATTCTAGAACTATTAGCAACGCTACAATTCAAATCGTCACAACCATGGGATATCATTCTGTCCAAGCCCCTCCATCATCTATATCCGTATCGCAAGGATACCACACGCAACGCCATCCAACACCCATAATCTATAGCTTTGCCTTCGTCTGTGTCTGAGCCTTTTTCAGAACAGGCTCCATCTTAGTAGCCTGTTACTCAGCATATTAGCAAAGCACCCTCGATGGCAATTGCATCAGATAGCATACCTTCATAACATCCCCTTTGATCTTCAGCTTCCCCGACATAAACAATCTTTGTGCTTGTGTCTTCCCGTTGACCAATTTGCCGAAGTCCTCATCCGATAACGAAAGTGTCACTGCATTCACGTATTAGCCCACCAAGTCCATCATTCGGTGTCGCTCAGCCCTCGGTGTAGCCCGAAATCCAGTGTTCGGCCCTCTGAGCATACGGCTGCAGACTACCAGGGACTCCATATGATTCCATGGGAAACACACCATCTGCCTTCGCCGGCTCGCCCTTGGCCACCTCTCCTTTCTCCTTGAGATCGATATACCAACTATCCGTCTGGCCTTCCTTATTTTTTAACGTAAACGCGAAGACAGCATTGCCCTTCTTGACCGCGTCTTTCCGCTCCGCGGCGTCTGATTGGAGGGAGCTATTGATGGCATCGAAGGCGGCGGAGGAGGGGAAAGCGTCTGCGTGGAAACGGTGATTAGCGGCCCCACAAGGCGGAGAAATGTTGGAGGCAAGAGTTGAATGCTACCTGATTTCAGAGACATGATTGCGGAGCAGTTGGTGGCAGTGGGTATGCAGTGGGTCACTTTCTATAGGGCTGGAAGTTGTGGAATTGATGGTATGAATTGCTTGGAGGATGATAGTGGTGACGAGGAAGGAGAGGCGAGAGTATCGGAGTATTATATTGCGTTAATGTGGCTTGATATGGCTTTTGGTCATTCAAGCATCTCGTGGAACCACTCCATGCAAGCCGAGGCTGAACGGGTGAACTTCGGCAACCGCGTTCTAGTGCTGCATTTGGCATTTGGGGGTCGCGAACCGTGGGTCAACATCAGGAAATTCATCCAGAACACACGACAAGAGTGCTCAAGAGCTTCGAGTCATAAAGGCTGAATTCGTGATATCGTATCTCGTAGCTACGCCATACACCAACCTATCTCATCGCCAGGTAAAGACCGACGTCCTCAAAAATTTCCGCATGTGCTCCTCCGTCCCAAATAACAGTTCCCTACCCTTTGCTCCAGCCTTCTGTAACGCTCCATGCAATGGCTTCGAGCTCCTATATCGAATGTGGTTGTCCCACACTTTTCTCAGCTGTTCTTGCCCAAAGTCGACAGGAGCCAGCATTAGCGGAACATCCATCACCTCCTCTGTCTTTTCCTTCCACGATTCGCTCCCACTGATGCTGGTAAGTGGGGAGAGTGCTTCGTCCCAGGTACCATTCCGAAGGTGGGTATCTTCGAAATTGAAGTCACGGAGGGTGCGACGGTGGCTGATGATGAAGGACGAGATTTGGGAGGCGTCGAGCATGGTGTTCTCGACTTCCATGATTCGGAGTCGGTTGAATTGAAGGGGGCGAAGGCTACGGTGAGATGTCTGTGGACATGCTGTCGTAGGACTGGGCGCTTGGAGACAGGTCTCTGTGCCAAGGGACAATGGACAGGGTCCTTTAGGGCCCAGCCAGCGGAACCTGAAAATCCTCACGAACGAGGAGAACAGGCCAAGGTATGAGTGTAGGTGCTTCAAGTGATCGGTCGGAGAGCCCAGACTGACAGTGTTCATGTGAATCGTCAGCTTTCGGATCTGCTTCCAGCGCTTCACTGAAGCTGGGTTTGCACCAAGTCCCATCAGAGGGTTGAGGTACAGGACAGCACCTGGATGTACTGAAAGGAGGGAGAGAGTGTCAAGCGAGGTTAGTCGGTTTCGCTCGACAGCGATGCGTAAGGAAATTAGGGCGTAGTCGACAATGCTGCGTCGATAGCGTTGATTAGGCTCCTGGTTCGGAGTAGATACTTTCAGATGTTTCAAGTTGGGTATAGCTGAGAAGAAGCGAATAAATGAAGGCACATTGGCGGCGGCGTGGAACAGCGGTGGGTACTGTTTGACCAACATATCCGTCATCTCCCAACTCCCGTAGGTTGGGACACTCAGTCGCGAAGCAGAGTCTCGGGTCGACTGGATGTAGGGGTCGTAGATGAACGAGCACTCCTCGCCAGTGATTGGATCGAGCAGCGGGGGTAGAAACGTCTCAGTACCATGAGGAATGATGAACCTCAACGTCCGGACATGATGGCCTATCCGGCCTAAGGCTGCCATTCGCACGGGCTTGGTGAAGACGCTTGCTCGGAAGGTGATCTTGGTTTCTTTGAAAAGCGCTGGTGCAGCGCGAACCCCAAAATCATGGCAGGCCAGACGAAGAGAAGCCAGGTCATCCTTTGGGACGAAGGAGAGGAATGTATCTCGAGTCTTGTCGGTCCACCAGAATTGAAGAAATGCTTTTGTAGACATTACGACGAAGCATATTCTTTGAGAAATGAACTCTCTTGAGGCGGAAACAATGGTCAGACATTGTATTGCTAGTTCGGAGCCTGCAGACCTACAGTGGTTTTGAGAGCGCTCTACCAACAGCCAGCTGAAAGGTGACGCGATCAGATGAATAATTGAGCGCAATTGATCAATTGATTATAGTGGGTTGAATGTATTGCATTGGAGGCAGTCAATTGCATTAATTCGTAAAAGGCATCATATCCACTATGTTACTGACTTGAATTGAATTTGCCAATCATGTAGGGATGCCTGAGAAGAACGAGGCATACCCCCAAGACATAAGGTAAAGAGACTGCACATCGACCCATCCCCCGCCTTCCAGAGAAGGAAACTCGAACGCGACCGTGAGTCACAGCTTGTGCATGGAGAAACATTGTAGATCAGGGCTCTTAGAGCGAGGATTAACGCACAGGGAGGGAGAGGGCTGGAACAGACCATCGCGAGAGTGTCGCGGTCGCGCGCCTGACTTCCAAGGCGTTTGACGGCGGTGAGTGGGTTGAAAAAGGACGAGGTTGGGGGATGGAGAGAGTGAGAGAGTTTCGGAGGCACGGAGGAAACTCTTGGCTGCGCTAGCATCGTGAGCCTTCTTCATCAGGGTTAGCGTGACGAATCAACCAACATCTGAAGCTCGCCAGCCACCCAGCGTGCTTTTGCTTGCAGGAGGCTGCGCGCTGCCGCCGCGTTTCTGTCCGTGTTCTTCGTCGGACACGCGCCCACTGTGGATCCAAGGACCGATACAACATAGTGGAAATCTTCAGCACATCCAGCAACCACTGCAAGTTCCGTCGATGCTTCGCTATTCGCCCGTCTCTAGCAGAGGATCATCCTTGAAGCTTCTTCTCGATCATGTAACGCGTGCTTGGTGCAGCAACTGCTGTCGCTTTGGTGACGATTTCCTTGACGCATCTTACATGATTGTATATGTATTATTTTCCCAGAGGATATCCAACAATGCATTACGTTAGAAAGATTACATTTTAAAACACGTTGACTAGTACACAACTAATACTATACTTACGAACGCGTTTCCTAGCATATACATCCCAACAGGCGCCGAAACTTGATAGGTAACCAATTTGCAATCGTGGCTTGCTCTGAGAAGTCGAAGCCGTCTTCCTAAGCAGAACAATTATCCTCAATGTCAGCGTCTGAGCCGTTATAATTGACCAGCAATCTATTGTGCGGATGATCACAGCTGTCTTCTATATCAGCTTCGTAACCCTCAAGGTCATCATCCTGGACAGAAGCAATATCAGTCTTATCACAGTCATCTTCGTTGCCGGTCTTGTACCTGGCTTGATTGTCATCAAGATCAACAGCCGGATTACGATGGTCTTCGCTCTCTGAATCTCTGGTGTCACAGATAATCATCCTATCGACGTCATCGGAATCACGGCAATGCTCGTAGTCGGAGCCTGCGTGACTTGGGACGTGCGAATCGTCAGCGTCTGAATAATGCGGAGAATCTTCGCCATCGCTGCTGACGTCCGACCACAACTCGACTTCGTGACTGGGGCCTCGAAGTGGGTTCTGACAAAAGCCAAAATGAGGCAAGGCATCAGCCTCGGACTCACTGCTATCTTTGCCATCATTCTCGTAACCAGTGCTAATAGCTGCCGACAAGACTGGATGGCAATCTTCACTTTCAGACTCGTCTTGCATAGCGCGAGACTCCTCGTCATCGCTCAGCTTCTGTCTATGTTCACCGACTTCGCTGTCATCCATACAGTCAACATCGCGCGGCCAACCCATGGGTACCTGCTGATTCTTCTCGATTCTCGACCTCTGCAAGTGCCATCAGGAAACCGGTCTCCTCCTTGGATCGTTCGCGTCTAATCCTTTCCATAGCGTCCCGAATCATCTGGTCAGACCATCCTTGCATTTCTGCTTCGGCGTTAGCTTCCTCTTCGTATAGCTCATACACTTGTTGAATTAAATTCAGGCGTGTAGACCTGCACCGTGTGCACCATCGAGGGCGATGGAACGGCCGTTCGCCAATGATTTGGTTCTCATTGGCTTTACAACTTCCTGCTGTGGGGCAGAAGCCTGTTTGGCAGCGGTTGACGAGGCGGTAGCGGAAAGTATGCTGACAGTGGACATAGTAATAGTTTATGACTTGACACATCGCTATTTTGAGGCGAGGTATTGAGGTGATGGTTTATGATTGTAGGTCTGCTCTGACGTGGTTTTTGGAAGAAAATCCCTGCTTTGCAAGATTTATCAATGTTGTTTGGGTACAAAGTTGAGGACCGAGATCATTGATCTTTGATCTGTACAAAGCATTGTATCATCGTTCAAAGGCTACCCATTATTCATTCCCATGGACTAGGGCACGTGTATTCGCAATTACGAAACGCTTTGTCCGTGCACAATGCAAGTTCAAATACAAGGGCTATGCTATGAAACTCGAAAGTGGCAGACCTGGTCGGTGCAGTTACAAGAGCAGTAGCCAATTACTAAGTAGTCTCTAGCTCCCTGATACCAAGGCATGATTCGGCGTTCCGACGCATCTGAACTGACAGTACTCGAGCCTGTAACAGGTCTTCGGCTTTGCCCACAATGGCCTGAAGACCCCAATTCGACTCTTCCATAATCAAATCAATAGCAGTTGAAAGCTCTTGAGTATGGGGTCTGGAGTGGAAACCGTGGGTATCTCATCGAAGACTGTATTGCAATCGGTACTTGGGGCGCTGATGTAGACTTGCTCATCATCAACCGCTTCATGGCATCTAGAACTACCCTGAGACAACCCACGCTTCATGGATGGGATAAAAACGTCCAGAGTCTTGGCGACATCAGAGAGGAATATGGAAATTGCTGCCGTTCCTCTATGGGAACGAAGATGAGGTTTTGTGCAGGATAGTGTTGACGACAAGAACAGAATGAGTAAGGGCTTTCTGGTGTTTTGTTCACCGCTTCAGAAATTAGTGATTCAAGTTCGCACGTAATCTTGTTGTCAACACGCACTTCGATGATACTTTTTTATTCTCAAACATCTTGCACACAGCATCGTTCGCTCTACAGCAGCATCATTTGTATCAATTTGCAGAATCACAGCACCCCCGTATCATAGACTTTCCTAGTACTCTTTGTTGTGGAAGTGAAGAACGGTGTTGCTCTTCGATAAACTGTCATCACCAATTCCAAACAACAACACGAGAACGCCCTTTTGAAACAAATATTCCTACGATTGCTCATCTATCTTGGATCCAAGCGCGATCAGACCTCTGATACGAAGACCGCAATATGCAAGAATCTTCGCACGTTTCTACCACGACAGGCGCCTACGATCACACCCCGACTCCCAATCGAACCTCCACAAGCCGCCTACCAACCGCAAGACCACAGCACTTCGCCCCCTCACCTCCACCAGGCCTAGGCCCACGGAGATGGCTTCCCAACGAAGACGGCCACATCTGCGAATTCACAAATGTCTTCAGACGATGCCCCCACTGCAGCTGGTCAGCACGCATGCACAACCCGTGGGCCAACACACACTATGACCCTCCCGCCGATTCGGAGCCACGATACATCGAGCCAGGTCTGCATCCACCCCCAAGTTGGCCAGCAGACATACCATGGACGGTACCTTACGGCGTAGTAAAGCGGAAGCAGCATCTCGAAGGGTTCCACCGCTTCGATCCCAGAGCCATGCTCTGGTGGTCGCAGTGGGAGATCGTCTTCGCCCGCGCCGAAATGAACCTCTCGGACACCGAGATCTGCGCCCTCTACCGTTACCGCTGGATGTACAAAGATCCATCCACAGCGTACATGCAACCTCACCACGTCCCCGAGATCCTAGCCTTACTCCACGACAACCATCCGTTTCACGCACACGCGTTCTGGTTCCGAGGCCGAGAGCGAGAAGCGAAAGCAAGAGAGGAGTGGCAAGCGGCGAGTGATGAGCTCAGGACGGCGAGGGATGAGGAGTGGGAGGTTCGATGTCGGGGGTGGGAGGCGGGGGTGGCGGGGGTGGCGGGGGGGGAGGAGTGGAGGGTTAGGAGTGAGATGCTGGCTGAGAGAATCAAGACTTTGGATGAGCGGACGAAGATGCTGGATGAGAGGAAGAGAAAGCTGGAGGGGGAGAGGTGGGAGTTGGCGCCTATGATTGTGGCGGTTAGGGAGGAGTTTGGAAGGGATTTGGGAAGGGCGGTGAGGAGTGTGGTGAGGGGTTAGGGGGTGGCTTGTCATCGGTGGTGGTGATGAGGGTTTGTTGATTCGTGAGTGCAGCATGTAGAGGGATGGTCCGGGTTGGTCAATGGCAGTGGACCATCGTCACGAGTAAGACGTGCATCATTCGGCTGTCTGTCACCATCAGCATGCGATAAGAGATACGAGACTCGGGGTCTGATCTGTGCTTTCCAAGTAGTAAAAGCTTCTTCTACGGGAAGATAAGTATGTATGTGCGTGCACGTTACGCATATATCCTGATTAACTCGATATTAGGGACATGGAACCTCACCTCAACATCGCTAGTTACCAACAGACTTCTTCCTATGAAGTTCGCCAGACCAGACATTCAGAGAGGCCAGGTGGTCTATAACGACATCGTTCCCTCCCCTGTAGACGCCCAATCCACCAGCTAAATCCCCACCTCTCACCAGAACACTCGATCCAGATCCAATCCCTCCCACAGCATACTTTACCAAAGTCCCACCCACCATCCACCCATTCCCCCTCAAAAGCATACCCATGCCCCCCCTCATCCCCCGCACCCATCTTCTCCACTCCGGGAATCAAAACCCTCATAGCACACCTTATACACATCGCAAATCTCACCTCCTTCCATATCAGTACACATATGCGCGAACGCGATGAGCCAATGGCTCCACCACTGAAAGGAAAAAAGAAAAGTAGAAGAGTCAGGTAGTGCTGATTGTAAAGTCTGATGAGTGAGTAATGATGGGGTTTGAGACGTACGTACGGGCGTACGAGAAGCGGCGAAGGTGTCGGCTATGAATGGGTTTCTGGCTTTTAGCCACTGTTTATTGGGCTTGTTGAGGAATGCGAGTTCTTGCTTCCAGATGAGATCGGAGGTTTTTGAGGGGTGGAGGGTGTTGTGTTTTTTGGGTGTGGAAGGGGGGGTGGTCCTTTGGCCAGCTGATGGCGCGGCGCGTATATTTCTTGTTGGGCCGTTTCGGGGAAATTGGGGGTTTCGACGTTTTATTCGGCCGGAGGGTGAGTCGTTGGTTGCGGTAGTGTTCTGCGTGGTTGGATCTATGGCGTGTTGGCTGGGATCTGGACTTTCTCTAGCCACGGGGATCGTTGGATGGCAGGATGCGCCATTGCTAGGCGGCTGGAAGATGGGAGCTTCTGGGTTGAGCGTTGAATGTTCAGATAGTCGGTAAGTCATTATGATGATGTCCAACGTGACTTATACGGTGAATATGAATGTTATACGTAGGCGATAGTGGAACGATCAATGAATGAGCTGGTAAGATGTGCAGAATATCGCGAGTACTGTTGTTTGTAGCAAGCGCTGAAGAAATTGGAATATTAAAATTGTAATTCCTGGAAATAGCGAAAAAGGTGCGATCAACAAGGCTATCTATACAGCACATGCCCGATCCTGAAACTTCGTACACCGTGAGTATCGAAATGGATCATGCAGGGCTGTTCCTTGGTTCATCAGGGACGTATAGACTCATTGATACTGGGCATGCGACTCACTGATCAAAGTGATGGCGTTGTCGTTTCATAAGTTACCTATAATGGATCATTCACTCTGATTTCCCAGCACCTGGAACAGTCGGAACGTGGTGAAGCCACACAGGGGATTGATGAGCTTTCTTACCTAGAGATTCAATAGAAGTCTTACCATGCGGACCTTTTGCTGTTCCTAGTCGGCTTATTTAGAATTCATGACTTACTCACGGATGGTAGATTCTTGAATATCAAGTGCCCCTGATCGTAATAGACCAGGCTAGGACAGGATACTACTCATATCCCGATATTAGGTACCCTCTGTGTTTTGTGAGCTGTGTCGAGCCAGACATGAGCCATTCTTGGGCTTCGTGACAAGGATTGCTCGCTAACCTTGGTATCCTGAGCATGGTAACATTGAGCATATGTTCCAACGCACATCTAAGTTTTAACATATTGCTTTCTGGTCTACATCAGCGTGCTCATAATCTTCCCAAGCTGTCCAGGATGGCAGTCGACACCTGCAGTCCTCTTGGATCATTAAGTGTGGAGACTAGGAGCTTGAGCAAGTGTTGTTGGGCGAAGTTGTGTGCTTGCATAATAACACTCGAGGACCTTTACCCTGGCGAGTATTTCGTTCTCTGCTTAAAGCCTGTATGCTTGACCGACATCTTACTACGTTCCCAGTAAATGTCGCTTGTTGACACAGATATCAGACGTGCAGGATAATGATACCTGCAAAGATCCAGTGAGACGTCCAGCGTCTGATTGCATCGGAACGCATTCACCCGACATTTCCAACGAGATGGCGGAGTGGTGGCCGTATCAGCTTCCGTATCCTCCCCAAGGAAGTGATCATGATTTAGGCCAGACAATCCACAATGGGCAACCTCGAGGGCAACAACAAAACACTGATCTACCGACATACAACTCTTTCGCTGCTTCCACACCGCAATGGCAAGGGCAGCTTAACAACGTAACAGAAAGGGCGTCACGGTCAAGCCAGATTATCAATGCCATGGACAGTCACTCCCAAGAAGGGATGTCACCAAATGAACAGTTCCCAAACCTCCCTAATGATATCCCCACTTCGGAATTTCCGTACGGATCCAGTCAAACGACAGCTAACGAGTCACCATGGCAGTCTCCCTTAGAAGAAGATACATCATCTGGATATGCTTCGGGCCAAACGACAGCCAAACCGTCCCGGCGTCAGTCTCCCATGCAAGAAGCTACACCCACTGGGTATGCTTCTGGTGAACGAACTGCAAGACCGTCCCGGCGTCAGTCTCTGTCAGGAGATGCCGCCAATAGCGGCAGCGATCTTTGTGAGTCCTCCTAGGAAATGTTCTATCCTTTATCCGAGCTAAAACCGAACGTGCCCAGCTCCTTATAATACCGCAGGTAGACTTGGTTTAGGCTGGCCTTCCAGCTATCATCCTCCTAGTCCCAGGCCATGGCACCATCAACATCCATCAGTCATTGACAACCATTACCTCCTACCTACCTGCGACAGATACGATAGTATCTTCCCAGAAAATTCTAAAACATTCGCCCCCCAAAACACACCGTGGTTCACACACTGGATGATAGCTTTTTGGGCTCGGAAGACAACGTTGACAAGGGTGGAGTGCTGCATGGTATTTAGATACAAATACCGAGATGTGATCCCTGATATCCACCAAATGAGGGAGCAGCATGTTGTCGATCTTTGGGATTATTTGAGACAGGGCCAGCATACGTACGCCTTCGAGTGGGAGCGCAATAACGCATATGAGGACTCGTTGAGGACTTTACTGGACGTGTGGTTGAGCGAGTCGTGTAGGTCGCAGGAGTGGCAGAGGGAGGAGAGAAGATTCCGATATCATGCCGTTCTGAATGGTGCGGATTTCTGATTGACGGGCTTGCATCTTATAAGTCCGGAATTTGATTTATGCAAAGAAATGATCGTCTCACCTCATAGCCTAGCATGCGAAGTCAGATAGCTTGCAATGAAGACTTTGCTCCAGTTCTCGATGGATCGGCTTATTCAAGGCGTAAGTTGTCGATGGAGCCATGACTATACAGTGTAGATCGGTATCTCTGTTGAGCGACTGATGTTTTGAGGAAATTCGAATCAATTTTATGACTACCGTAAGCATAGCTAGCACAGTACTGTGGCATGTTCGCGCCAGCCCAGGCTTGACATCTGCATTGTCCCTATCGAACCCTATTTTCTTACTTGGGTAGCAAAATTCAACCCACGACTGCATGGCTATTCTTGGGGGTATGATTTTGCTCCGCGACATGTTTACCGCGCCATATCCTGGCGAGCTGTCGCCTGCAAGGTTTCTGTAACCTAGGAATGTCTTGCATTCGATGTAGTACGTTGCAATAGCCGAGGATGCAGGTAGATATCCGAGCAAGACTACCCATCCCGCTACAGCATTAACTCCATTTGTGTGTCTAGAGGCCACCGTTTCGCCCATGAAACAGTACTATTTCCTAAAGTCTTTAGAAGTTGCACACCTCCGATTTATCGATTCTACAGATCAACGATGATGCTGTGCTGTAAGTTTCTAGCCTTTTTACTCATTCGCTTACAGTCTCGCAGATAGGGGGTACTGGTCGTCTTCGGCCCTAACTTTGATATCGGATCATCACCAGTTTCTGCTCATGCTTCCTGAACGCTTGCTCAATTATTGCTGCGTACCAATCATTGGCTCTCGATCTCTTTATTACGTGCGCATTCGGTCCTGGCAACAAGCGGCGCCCAGTAGTTCTCAGCTGAGAGTGAGGAAATTGAAAAAATTCCGGTTCACCTGCATAGAAAAACCCCTTGATATTCTGTGAAGCAGTTACGACAGCATGTTCGGGATTTTTCAACTTCAAGATCACCAGCACTTTTGAACGATCCTTCCGAATTCATTGACGTTACCTCAAACTCCGTGCAAAGGCTGTTTCTCTTTAAGCTGACCGCGTACACGAGTCGATTCTCATTTGGGTCATCCTGTGGTAGCTAAACTTTCCTGGTCGCACCTTCTGCCTTTGGTGCTATCATGATGAATCAAATCTGCGATGATCCCTCTCGTGAGTCTTCAACAATCGCATCCTTAGGCGCATTTATCGATACTGATAGCTATTAACGCAACAGACATTATGCCTAAGGCGAAGGCAAAGGCGAAGGCGCCAGAGAAGCCAAAGCCTCCAAGCCCCCGTAGCGAAGCAGCTGCCCAGTGAGTCGAGATTTCGCTCCGATCATTGCCCTGTTGTGATCTCAATAGAGGGGCTGGCTATCTCCCAATATGTCTTGTCTCTGAACGTATCTCTACTGATCAAGCGTATGGATTGACAACTGAATACTGACATCAACACATTCAGCCTGGTGTCGATTGGCCAGGGTGAATCCTTGTCTCCAGAATTAGACCACATTTCCGAAAGAAAGAAAAGACTGGAGACGAATTGGCCAGCCATGCGGGATTCCGAGAGACTGGAAGTAGATATAGTTGCTCCTCCTGAACCAATCGACAAAGTGAAATCGGACATTTTAAATCTAGGGCCAAACACGTCAGATCATCAACCACAGCGTTTTGGCCTGCTAGACTTCCAAGACATCGCGCTCTTTCTCTGGCCCCCTTATCGGCAATGCAAGCGCCCATTTACCACTAATGAACAGTGTCTCATTCTCAAGTACCGCAATGCAAGGCTTATCGATCTTACACAGGTAGAGCTGGTGGAGGTGCAGGCGTGGATCGAACGATCAGAAATCATTACGGTTGAGGAAAGGGACGTCAATATGCGGAATTGGCGTATAAATCTGGACGAAAAAGGTTTGGAGGTCCTTTTCAAACGAATGGAGGAGGATTTGAAGCGGGCTAGGAGTATTTCGACATGTGCGAAGCCTTCGCCTCCTAAGCCATCCTTGCAGGCAAAGTCGGTAGAGATAGCTACACCCCCAATAACGCCGCCTCAAGGGATGCTGGAAGAGGTAAGCAGGAGTCGGAGATTGGCTGCCATGCGAAGAGTTGAGGATGACTCTGAATGATACTGGGGAATTATGCGAGAAACCCAGACAAACTCGTGAAAGCTTCTGTTGGTACAACCGAGACAGGATTTTGGATATAGTCATATCCGGCACCGGCAGCATCATGAGGCATTGTTTAGCGAATATTTTCATCCATTCTCAAAGGTCAAGCCTCTCGAAGGACAGGGTCCTCTTTGGCTGTACCCCAAGAACTTGCACATATCCTTCTTGTCTGCATTCAGCAAGTGTTCGCAGCCTCTGATAGCATAGAAAAACTCAAGGACAGCCTGATGCTATCGTTACGTTCGCAGGTAGGTGAGCGGCGAGTCTTACAAGTCTATAATTGGTAGAGCATGCTTACCCTACGAGAATTGTCGAATGCTGTCCAGTGTTGTCTAACCTCCTTAGTGATATGGAGTGCGAATCCATCGACTATGACATCGACTAATGAGCGATGGTGTCTCTATTGCCTGAGCCTTCGGATTCCATTAAACAAAGGAGGTAAAGCTCCGACAAGTTTCGACGCTTTTCTGGAATTAAATGACCAACAGATTACCAGCGGCGCAAGCGACATGTTCCAAGGCCATCCAGATTAACATAAAGTTCTTGGAGGGCTCTACGGCGATGAAGAGCTATTTCAGATCAACATTGTCGAAGAAATTCACACTTCAAACACAACCCCAAAGGTCGCGCAATGAAACAAGGGCCGAATCCTCCATTCCTATGAGGACTTCAAGTATTGAGAAGCCGGCTTGTCAGATGTAGATATGGTCCTTATCCTCTAACATCACTAGTCCGAAGACTTCCCACAGTCGAGGTCCTGAGATGTTGATAAGACCGTTGAAAGCGTCGCCCGTATGGGAAAAATCTGTCAGACCCGGTACTATCCCCCCAGAGCTCAACGATCCCACCCTCTTCGAGTACTATCATGAGAAGCTGGATGGAATTAGGCTAGGAGGATAACGATGTTCAGAGCATGCAATAGCGGGCTTCGGGACTCAGACGATCCTAGGCAGGAAGTTCGGAGGGACAGATCTGCAGGTTTCGGGGCAAAGGTCCTTGTCCCATCATCGTCGCCATAGACCATTGCATGTTGATGTGGCACGACACTACACTTTTCGCCAATCAAGCCAGTATGTCGTATACAAGAACCCTGACAGGTTCATGGCTGCATTCAATGATTTCGACAATCAGATCATGGAAGATAGCTTCTTTTCCAGCTCTGTACAGAGGCCAAACTTGAAGTAGTGGTTATAGGCGAGGAGGACTAGTGAAATATGGAAGTCGCGATGAGTATTCGTGCAGTACTCAGACTATATTGCGAGGAGTCATAGATGCTTGATCAGGAGTGAAGAACAATTCCTCCATAGATAATTGCAACATGGCGCCCGGATAGAGGTAGTTTACGTCGACTGGGGCATACGTCGAGCCACAAGACCGAGACCCGTAATTACGATCAGAAGCCAATCAACGAGCTGCTTGATAGGGTGTCACATTTGGCAGATCATTATGTATCTTTACAAGGACATCCTAAAGAACGGGATTACATACAGAGTATGAAACTTGCATTGGGTTACAATACTCCGGTACGGCTAGTGGGATTAGAGTATTCTAGCGCCTCTCGGCTCGGCCCTTTTCATAGCCGCGTCTAGGCTTGTACAAAGTACCTACAACTTCCGAGGTCTGGTGTAGATGAGCAAATAATGTCTTTAAGTCTTCGCTGGCTGTACGAATACAGAGCATTTTGGTTACTAACTCCTAGCGAATTATCTATCAAATGAATGAAAGACTATTGAATCAAGGAGCGAGTCCCAAGTACTGGGAAGAAGGGAATTAAGACACGGATCAACCGCCTGCGAATGGCATGCATGCCTAGCTCGCTTGAAGAGTGAATATCTAGACGACAGCGAAGGAGTGCCTTCGCCTTGCAGACATTCACGAGTTCGCTTTGCAACTGAGGCATCAGCTTCAAGAAGTGACCAATCGTCATAGTATGACAGGTTCTTGGAAGCCTGGACACGCCAGTTACAAACATCATAGGGTGGCTCTGTAGCCCGAGCTGCTCAGTGTATGGAGGGGAGACCTTGGAGATGTGTCACCAATGACGCCGCGTGGCAGTGACTCTGCAAGGGCTGCCACATTCTATCAATCTTCGAATCGTAATTTTGCACGATGCGAATCGGCATCCGGGAGCAGTTGGGGATTCTAGTCCTCCTGACGACACTGATCGCTCTGGCAGTCGTGACCGTTGCAACGGTAATATCGCCTACCTCGATCACCGGAAATAGACATTGATACTAACAGTCTTCTTGGATAGTGGGTCAATAACTACAATTTCGTGCTCGACATCAGGTATGCAGGATTCTCAGAGTCCTATCACGTTGTGACAAGACTAATATGTCTTCCAGGACATCAGGTCTTTCCCTCGCAGCCTCTCTTTACGCCAACCAGCTCGGCTCTAATCTCCTTCTCCTTCAGACAAGCGTCCACGCTATATCTACACGCGTTGCACTTCAGACTGCATTGCAACGCTACAATTCTGGAAATAATACCGACGCCAACTGGGGGCGTGCAGCAACAGACATGCAAAGTGCGCTATCAGGTGGATCTTCTGCTGACATGCTGCTGGTAACACAAGTGATTTCGAAAAATGGTACTGGCAGTGGAGGACCGTACGGATTGGTGAATGTTACTTCGCCTACTATACAGGGTGCTATCCCTTTACCGCATCAGTATAGCAATGGCACGCCAGTATTCTTGGGCGACGACGGTACTGGTTATCCTAACGTAGCATTTCCAAATCTTACTTTCACATCTATGACTATTAACGATACATTCAATCAGTCCAATGCCTACTGGAACGGCGAGCCTTTGTACTCGAACTCGACAATTGTACTAGGGCCTTGGTTGCTGAATGAAACATTCGGATTGTTATCCATCACTTTGCCGATCGTCAACAACACGTCGGTTCAAGACATACTAGGTTGGATCACGGTCATATGCAATGCGAAATCCGTATTCGCCGTCGCTGACTCAGTAGAAGGGTTGGGAAGTACAGGTCAAATCCTCATCGTTGCGCCAAACACACCAGATCAGAGATTGCCAACAAATGTGAAAGATAAAGGTGCTTCTAAAGTAAATGTCACAGCAGCAAAGCACGAAGAGGTTCATTTTGTACTTCCACCCATACGGAACTCATCTCGAAGTACGCGCCATGCCTTGCGCACCGACGACACGTTGACACCCCCATTCCAGATGCAAAATTATCCTGCGGTCTTGGAGGCGTATACTAGATATACAGGATCTCCAAACAATGCGGGTAGCCTGATCTCTGCTCGAAATGAGCAAGGTTATGATGTATCTATTGGTTACGGCCTACCGCAATCATCGATGGTCGACTGGGCGCTAATTGTTGAGCAATCTCATGACGAGGTGTACGGACCCATTCGTCATCTTCGAAATGTTTTGCTCGCTTGTGTCTTTGGCACCGTTGGTATAATACTTGTGCTCCTTTTTCCTATTGCACACATCTCCGTACGACCGATCAGGAGGCTCCGAGAAGCAACGAAAAAGACTGTGGAGCCTTATCAGTATCAGTCGGAGGACGGGACTACAAGTGTCAGATCTTCGATATCGATGGAAAACTGCGAGACTCACGAGCCTGACAATCAAGAGTCTAGTTTACAATCAGCAGAGGCAAGGAAGGAAGGCTTCCTTGGTACACTCTCTCGATGGCGGACCGGAGGGCGGGTAAAAACCGACAGACGCAAGGCACGAAAACATAGCGAGACCTTCCGTATTCCTGGCAAAGTCCAAGATCACAAGCACCTCGTCGATGATGAGCTCACGGATCTTACGCGAACATTCAACGAAATGTCAGAAGAACTCATGATGCAGTACGAGCGACTCGAAGAAAGGGTTAAAGAAAGAACCCAAGATTTGGAAATAAGCAAAAAGGCCGCCGAAGCCGCAAATGAAAGCAAGACCGCTTTTATCGCGAATATTTCGCATGAGCTCAAAACGCCATTGAATGGGATACTTGGAATGTGTGCGGTCTGTATGCAAGAGGACGATCACACAAAGATCAAGAGATCTTTGGGGATCATCTACAAATCAGGTGATCTACTACTGCATCTATTGACCGATCTCTTGACGTTCTCAAAGAATCAGATAGGCCAGCATCTTACATTGGATGAACGGGAATTTCGCTTAGCGGACGTTTGTTCCCAAGTTGTCTCGATATTTGAGAAACAAGCAAAAGACGGAGCTATTAAACTAGGTGTTAAGTACCAAGGACCTCAAGATAGCTCAGAAACAGCTAGTGATACACCGTTCCAGCCAGGCTTTGGACCGTATGGCACCGGCCGCGTCAGAGACATGTTCTTGTGGGGTGATCAACATAGAATACTTCAGGTCATTATTAACCTTGTGAGCAATAGTCTCAAATTCACACCTCCCAATGGCTCGGTCAATGTTCGGATCAGATGTGTTGGGGATGCACCGGAAAGGCCAGAGAGTACCCGTAAAGGTTCATTACACTCTAGGCAATCCAGGCAATCTAAAAAATATTCGCCGAGAGGATCGAGGCGCTTCGGTCGTATGACATCCGATTCTGGCTCTTCGCCTTCGCCCAGACTTGAGGGACAGGAGCGAGCAAAATATCCTGACACAGCGCTTCATATTAATGGCAAGGAGCCCAAGTCAATACCAACTGTTGCTATTCGAGAATGGTCATCACCGCCACCGCCCATAGGTGCTCGAGTCTTGCTCTTCGATTTTGAGGTTGAGGACACTGGACCAGGAATTCCCGAGGACCAGCAACAGCGCGTTTTCGAGCCCTTTGTTCAAGGAGATATTGGGTTGAACAAGAAATATGGAGGCACTGGGCTTGGTCTGAGTATTTGCTCGCAGCTGGCTAGTCTCATGAAGGGATCTATAGAGCTCACGAGCGAAGTAGGCGTTGGCAGTAAGTTTACGATGCGAATTCCCTTGAAATTCATCAAAGAAAGGGCCGACAGCACAACCGGCTCCATTGGTGGTTCACGACGCAATAGTACTAATCTGGATCCACACGCTTACGACGATCATTCACCCATAAGGCAGATGTCTTCTTCCGAGTTCTCTCTCACCTCCGGCGAGGTAGCCCCTGTTATAAACAGCTTCGATACGCCTGCGCAACCTCGACTTGTGGGTTTGAGCCAACCATTTTTCGCTGCACCCTCACCGATGGAATCTCCCGAGAAACAACTAGCCGCTATTGAAAGTGTTACTTCTCAGGCTGCGCTGAGTGGGGATAAAGTACGGGTACTTGTAGCGGAGGATAACAAGGTAAACCAAGAAGTTGTTCTGCGAATGCTGAAACTTGAAGACATATATGGTCAGTTCATCGGACCCTGAGCCTGAAGCTAGTGCTTACGAGGTCCAGACGTAACCGTCGCCAAAGATGGACAGGAAGCATTTGAACTTGTGAAAGAGAGTATGGAGCAACGAAAACTGTTCAATCTGATATTCATGGATGTCCAGGTAAGTAAGGAAAGGGACTGAGACTAGTGTGCCCTAGATACTGATGTACTTGATAGATGCCTAATCTTGACGGTATTCAGAGCACCAAGCTGATACGAGGGATGGGCTACTCAGCACCGATCGTTGCTTTGACAGCATTTTCGGAGGAAAGTAACGTCAAGGAGTGCATGGACTCCGGCATGGACTTTTTCCTACCTAAGCCTATCAAACGCAAAGCGCTCAAGCAGGTACTGGAGCGCTACTGTGCCACGATTTCGGAGGCAGTAGAAGAAGCAGAGTGTACACCTCCACGCGGACGTGATGAACCCGTTTCGCCAATGTCATGAAGCCTACAATGAGAGGACACCATCTTTGCAACCATAATAGACGGCCATACTGCCTCCACAATACCGCCACGCGAAAGACAACCTCACCTGCCCATGTTCTAGCAGGGCATTTGATTCAGTGGCTTGGGCAAGAGCTTTGGCAGAAACCCGTGGAATGAGAACCCAAGTTGCTAGGACATAGGATGGGATAAAGGAGCCCTCACCACTCGATCCAAAAAGTATTGTACCTCACACACCTTTCGTGTAAACATTATTTTCGCAGACGACCGCGCCGCAACAACTACCGCCTCCATCCTTGGGGAGCTTCCTTCACATACTTAGACTTCTACTACCCGGAGGACCAAACGAACTTTTGGGTATCGATATCCGTGATTTTGTTATTGCGGCGATTTAAAGTTGACGTACAGCTCCTGCAAAATCGTATCGGACGATTTCTTACGATTTCTTACTTGAAAATACTCGGCGTTCCGCAGTTTTCCCATGTATTATGACGAGCATGGAGTGGGAAGTGGAAAGCGAGAAGCATGGCGTTCTGAATTTTGGGGGAAAAGGGAAAACGGCATGACCTGAGGATCTTTTGGAGTCAGACAGCTTGTCGGGTGTCGGTAGGGCGCAATCGTAACTTATTGTATGATCTCTATCAATGGGATACCAATATCCTCTGTACACCCACTGACCGCTTTGATGTAAGTAAGCTCAACCAACATCTGTCAAATTGCTTTTCGGTATAGCTTTCTAGAGCTGCTATACGCTCCTGGTGATCTGTTATCCTTTGGAGACATTATCCGGTTGGTTGATTGCAAGTTATCTGCGTTATTGATCTTTTGTCGGACTTGAAATGAGGTTTAGATTAGAAGAACCTTTTCGTCGAGAAATGTACTTGGTAGTGGTCTTCAGCCAGTTTCTTTCTCTGACGGAGCGAGACGCTAGTAGTGAGCTTTGCTTCGAAGTGAGCACACAAAGCAGACTTCAACGCGTTTCGATACGATCGCGTAATGAAATATGGTATGCGGAGGGAAGAGAGGCACAAATGAATGTGGATATGAGCTCTCTAGACCCTATTTCAATTGATTCTCGCCTCCAACATACCATTTGTATCAAGACAATCTTGAGTGACTTTACTGTAAGCATTATTGTGAAGCATATCGGCAATTGAGGATCTGATAGGAGGTTGTGTTCTGCTATGGTTTCTCCATTTTAATTTGGAGATATTAGAGAGATCGACAGCTAGCCGCTTCGGTCATCGCGTTGAGACTGTGGTACAAGTAAAATTAGCTTCAACTTCATGGCTTTCCACACCACTGGTAGCTCAACCACGGAGAACCAAGAACCACATAAGCGTCGGTGGTTACGCATGGAGTACCGCGTGGTTTCCATCATTATCAGTATGAGTTGAATACATTGTCACTTCAGGTCTTTTATGCCACCAGCATCTAGCTAAGAGAGGATTAAACCAAAAGCCACATCAAGTGAGGGGGATTGCGACAAATCATATAGAAACCACCCATAGAACGGTCACCCTTCGCCGGCTGGCAGCCGCTCTTACTCAACATGTCTATGATGATGGACACCCCATCGCCCCATCCGGATCTCAATCGGAATCGCCTCCCCACCCTTTTCGAAGTACTCAGCCGGCAAACCCTAGCCCCAGTGGATCTCTTCTCCTTCTACATCTACATGCGCGATCAGCAAAGATCGGTTGACTATCTCGATTTTTGGTGAGTTCCTCTCACTGTGCAATGGATAGCATGGCTATGACATGCAATCTGGTGGCTGACCTACTGTTCGCAGGCTCGATGTCTCCCAACACATGTCCTTATGCCGACATTATGTCCGTGAGCTTCGTCGCTCCGTTCTCGTTGAAACACCAGAGATTGAGAAGCAGGGCTCGAAACGCTCTTCATACATACTGGACCACATGGGCCAAATGAACGATCCGTCAGGTCCATCCCAAAACCTCAACGGCGATGAAAAGATACGAGACCAGCATCTTTCGGCATACCTACGACAAGAGACTAGCCACAATGGAAACGGAGGAAATCATTCACCACACAGCAGCTTGGGCTCGCAACACTCTCGGATGCTTGGATCTGGGGACAGGCCATCTGGTGGGACCGAACGACCACCAAGGCCCAGCTTCATGACCAATGGCTCGCCGGGCCGCACCAATTCGAATTCTCCAGCGCATACAGTCGCGAGGGCAGATATCAGAGCCAGTGCTGAGAAGATCCTTTACACTTTCCTCTTACCGGGCTCGGAGCGAGAGATCATCCTGCCTCAAGACATCCTCACCGACATCACCTCGTCCATTGAAGAAGAAGGTCGTGACGATCCTGAGGTCTTCGACGCGGCCAAAGACTACACTTTTCAGGCTATGGAGCGCGACGCGTTCCCAGGATTCCTTCGTGCAAAAGCCCTCGGCAACCTGGTACCACCAAGTGCCTTCCTCCGGCTCTGCTTGGGACTGCTAGGTATGTTTGGAGGGTTCTGGGCAGGCTTTGCTTGCATACTGCTAAACAAACCAAAACACATTCGGTGCTGGGTAAGCTAGATTCCTTCCGTGCTTTGTCATTGACAACAGCTAACCTGATGTGTCCCAGCTGATCCTCCCCTTCACCATTGGTGTCTACGCCCTCTCCTCGCAACAGTACTCCATCGACCCTGTCCTCGCTCTGGCCGGCCTCAGCGAATACACCTTCATGAACTGGTCTCGCATCCGAGAACCGTACATCCGAAGACTCATGAACAAGCGCGCCTTGATGGTTCTATTCTTCACAGTGCTGATAGGCGTCTGCATAATCATCCTGTTCATCTTCGTGCCCGGACACAGGCTCTAGATGCCCAGACTCACGAACCTATTTCGCTGCAACTGGCAAAGGAACTTACGAGGAGATAAAGCATGGCGTTTGGGATACCCGTGACGAAAAATACCTTTCTTTCTTATCTTCGCTTTCGCGCGCCGGAGCTCTTGTAAGGGCGACATTGGGTAGGTCTTGCGTCGTCGTTGCACAGGCTATGAAGGGGGATCTCTCTCCGGGAAAGAAACAATCAACTGTCCGCAATCTTTACTCGCGGCAATCTACGCAGTTGGGACTATGTTGGGAGCCATAGTTCGCTTGATGTAGCTAGCATATTCTGGCCTAATGTCTTGGTGGTGTTGAATTCGTCATAATGTGAATGAATGAATTGATTGAATTTATGTTCTGATCTCCGTATCGCGTATTGGCGAACAGTTCGAGAGTAGAATTACGGATGCTAGTATACGAGCTCAGTCGTCGTCATTTGGCTGTCTTTGTCTAGAGAGTTTTCATGAGCTCTAGAAAACTACTCCTCCGGAGCTGATAGTTGACTGGGATACGTTACAGACGAGATATATCAATATCACGATATAGATACGCTGTACTACCGATCACTCTTTCGCTCTATCAATACCTCCCCTTTCCTAACCTTTTCTCCAATCCATTGCACATAGTACATATAATCAAATCAATCCATATAACCAAACCCAGCCAGATCCTCAACCATTCCCGTCCATCCATCAAACCCCTTTGAGATTCTCTCCATGCTTGATCGGAAGGGTTTGTAGCTCGAATACCTCGCATATAGCATGGATATGATGCGTGTATGAGAACCTTATAGTAACGTCGATCCTATTCCCTTCAAGAGGCCTCCCATATTGCACTTGTCGCTGACTTGGTGGAGGTGTGGTACTGACACCTACTCCCTACTGCTCCCGTCGACGGGAGGGGTACTCGAGATGTGGATGTGCACTTCTCACTCTTGTCGTCGTCGAGGTAGGAGCACTCATCATAAGGCTTTCCGTCGTCGAGGTAGGAACACTGTTCATGAAAGCTTTCTGTCGCCATCGGAGCACATTTATCCATCACTCTCTTCTCAATTGCTCCATCATTCTCATAACGCCGGTGCATGAGCCGTCTCCACGACAACTTCTGTCTTTACTTCTTGCACTATCACATCCTCTTCTTCCGGCGTAGCAATCGACACCGGCTCCATCATCTCTTGGAGGATTGAAGGTGTGGCTTTGGATAGAGGGTTGAGGTCATCACCAAGTGGAGGTGACTGCGTCGACTGGAGATTATGTGGAGGATGGCTTCCAGCGGAATAGGACCACATTAGGAATACGAGGATGCAGGCGACGAGGAGGTATAGCACGCGCTTTGCGGTTGTGGATTTTCGAGCTTGTGAGTTTGGCGGAGATGCGAATGCCATGGCGGGTTGGTGTGGCTGAAGCGGTGATGTTCTTGATGGTTGATATTGGGGAGATGGGGATTAGCAGAAGACGAAGTGATAGAGAGATTCCAAGGTGCTATCGCTAATACATACTTTACCTTATACGAAACTCGGGCTGGCGCTTTTGTTGCCGCCAGCCGAAGCGAAGCGGCGTACCATAAGGTACGTATCGGATTCAAAACGATGAGTCTAGCACTTTGAGTTAGTAAGATAATTTCTCGACCTGAAGTATAAGACTTGCTGTCTTAGAGATTAAAAATATGCACACTTTGACTGACATTGAGGAAACAAGTAAACGTGTCCGCACCGTCGTAAATCAAAGCAAAGGTTGATTCGGCCAGAGCAATTGGATATCCCTAATTAATATAACGAGAATAAACCATAAAACCATAAATCTAATAGTCATGGATCAGCAGGTATGTGAACATGTCCTGCATCTATCTCTTTCTACCCTAATTGTCAATTGTCATCCAGCCCATTCACGCTCTCCGTATGTCTAAAAGCGAGGTGCAGTCCTGGCCCCAATTAGCCAGACATCCGTAGATTTTGGCTGGGGAGCAAACTTGTTCAGAGGCTATGACTCTACCGTACATTCAAAAGATCACTCTCCCACCTCCCACCAAGATATCAGCAGTACCCCTAGACTCGCATAGACGATGACTTGAGTAAGAGAGGATCTCCACTAACCTGGAAGAAAAAGAGGCGAAGCACCCTCCCCACCAGAGTAATCGGAATCGAATTATGCCACCGCCTGTCCTTACGGACAGAGCAGTAGACACGCTGCGTATTGCACTAAAGTGTCATCCCGTAGGATACACAATCTTCGCAACGGCTCTCCCATAGGAACATCGCCACGAAGCCAGGGGAGGCAACCAACGTACTTCCTGCTTTTCTGATGCCAATTACGCCCGCTTGCGCGAGGGGCCCTCACGGGCGGTACAAAGACCGCACACTCATGTCCGGCGAAGGTACATGGAGTGGGTTGATGTGTGAAGGTGAAGATTACTCCGAATTTCTCATTTGCATAGACCTCGAGGGAGGGATACCTGCAAAGAGCAGGTATCTGTGTGTGAGCAAAGAAACGCAGCGATGATGGTGAGGGTGCTTGAAAAGGAAGGGAAGAGAAATGATTGAAAGACGATATATCTTGTAGGGCTGAACTCGATGGTTTCACCGAGGATCAGCCGCTATTCTTCGAGCTCGACGTCAATATATATGGCACTTTAGTTTCCGCAAAATTGGATCAGTCTTGTCAGTGCAGATGTTTCATACCTAATCAACACGTAAGCATGGCTCCAATGTCACAAGCTGCCATGAAGCGAGGGCCGTCTGTCCTTGTAAGCCTTTACTCCCATTACGAGTCACCACCCATACCTGCAATTGTTCTTACAGTACTCATCTGTGTAGGTCACAGATAGTCGTGAACAACCCAACCCTCAGAGTCGCCCGGGCCAACTTCTCATGCGGCAGAATTCCCGCTTTATGACTGTCGATAGCGTTCTTCAATATGCCTCTGACATCCCCTCAATGCAGCAACGATTCCCTGCCCCGCGGCCGCGCGCTGGTCCTACTGGTCCTGGGAGACCTGCAGATCCTAAGCTCGCGGGTCGATTAGTTCCTCAACATATGCCCGCCAGGAGTACGAAGGTCAGCGAGAAGCTTGTACTGTTGCCAGAGACAGAGGCAGATGAAGACGAGATCGAGGAGAAAGCGGATTTCGACGAGGACAACGAAACTTTGCCCACGAAAGACAACGAGGAAGCGCTAAGGGAAGCAGGAGGGAGAAAAGGCAAGAGCTACGCAGAACGGTTACCGAAAGCTAGGAGAGCAGAGAAATTGGCAAGAGTGACAGCATATTGTACTGCGCAAGCATACAAGCTGAGGGGTACGGCTGCGTTTCTGAAAGACAAACATGGAGCGAGGACGAAACTCTACGATGACTGCCTCTACGTGGTATACCATCTACCTTTGTTACCCGGCAGCAACGGTCACAGGATACGAAGCAGTCCGGTGTTGAAGAGTCCTGGTGGCAAGGCAGTCCTAGACGAAGAGATAGAAAGAAGTGAACTTCGAGATTATGGTGAGGGTTACTTCGAGGAGGATGGTGGTGAGAGTTTTGGTGTCAAAGGCAACGAGGACTCAGAACCGCGACGAAGAGGGTCTGAAGACGAAATACTCGCTAATGGCTACGATCCGGAGGAGCGGTCGCCAAACAATGGCCCAATCTCACATCCCCAGAATGAGACCCTCAACGCCTTCAGATTTGCCGAGATGTTTGTGTTCTCGTATGGGGTGGTAGTGTTCTGGAACTTCAGCGAACGGCAAGAAAAGGACGTTCTTGCAGATCTCACATTCTCGGAATTGGAGACGGGTATGACATTGGTCAGTGGTGCACAACGGGAAGAGGACTTCGAGACCGAGGAGTTCCATTTCGAATACTCTCCTGAAACACCTAGGCCGCGAGTCTTCAACGACATGATTACATTGAGAAGCGGAGATCATATGATCAAGCTTGCAATGTCACACGCCATCGCTCAAAGCACTAAACTAAGCTTCTTCGAGCAGAGAATGGCAAATCAGATGATTGAAGCTCAGCATGTACCAAAGCGTCTAGCTCTGACCGGCAAGTTAGGCATGAAGAGAGAGGAAGTGGTCAAGATTCTCGGAGCGTTGTTCAAGAGCCGGGTCGATGTGAATCTGTCTTCCAATATGCTCGACGTGCCGAATTTCTTCTGGGACAGCGAACCCACTCTTCATCCCCTTTACTACGCAGTCCGCGAGTACCTTGAGATCAAGCCTCGAATCCAAGTTCTCAATGAACGATGCAGAGTCTTCCTCGACTTGGCCGAAATACTCTCGGATTCAATTGCGGACAATAAAATGTCCCGGCTTACGTGGATCATCATCGTCCTTATTCTCCTCTCCATCTTCGTCACTTGCTCGGAGGTATTCCTCCGCTTTGGGATACTCACGAAACGAGGCGCCAAGGCGAAGGGCTTGCCGACCTGCATCATGCCTAGTCATTACGATACCCACTTGCCAGACTGGTAAGAAGGTCCTGCGATTGTACATAAATCTGCATGTTCTGGACATAGTATCTGCTACAAGCGTGGCGCTTTTGGGGCGAGGGTTATATATACCACTTGGCGATGATCTGATTATCCTAACGGAAAGGATTCAGAAATATATTAAGTGTCATTGAGTCCCGAGCCCCTCTTCTTTGTCAAGTGGGGAGATTTCGCTCTCGCGGAAGCTTCTCTCTTACCCTGTTGTTTCAGTGTAGGTCTGACTCGGTTCCAAGAGTAAATCATGAAGCGATCGAACTATCGTTTCTCATGGTTTGACCGTGTGTGCTTTGCTGTAAGTGCCCGTTGTCATCTTTACATGTGTAATTTCATCAACAGTACAGCCGCTCTCGTAAATTGCACTGTGGAGTAGCACAATGGGGAATGTGCGAATGGTTGCTCCAATTCTACTTCTTCAAGCCTATGGCGTTGGCTGTGCGTGCTAGCGTATTCATGCTTCTACTACTTATCATCTACATCATCGATGAGACCGTCAATCGCGACAATACATTGAAAAGCCGCTATACTTCCTTAGTAATGTTTCTTACATATTTACGCCCGTTGTTACCGAGAAACATCTCTTTGTTCCTTATCCTTTGATGAAACGACAATGTTTCTTTTACGGACAAGGTTGTCTCGTCTCAAACCTTTGTTTCAGTTCTTGTAGTACCTCCAAGCAAGAACCAAAGACAAAGCATAGGACAGGGCGAAACAATGAGAACAAAGAAAATGTGCGTCAAATGTCTATGTCCATTATGATCATGCTGAGACAACCAATCCATTCCTATATCCATACCCCTACTCTTCGCAAGATCCATTCCCAGTAAATCATCTCAAGCACACCAAGCAATCAAGCAAACCAATCAACTCTTCACATCCTCTCCCCAAAAACAAACAGAAACACCCCCCAAAAAACAACACAATCAACCATGGGCTGCGCCCCCTCCAAACCAACTCCCCCCTCCCACCGAGGCCAATACATCTCCTACCCCAAACAACAAAACCACCACCTCGCACCGCTTCCCCCAAGACCGATCAGGAACCCAGCCGCACGTCTAGATGGACCCTTCCAAATGGACTATCCGGTGAGGAAAAGCCAGATGCCCCAGGCCCGAAAGCCGGTTCCAAGGAAGGCGGCGAGACCCCAAGATGCCCGCTTGAATGGGCCGTTCCAGATGGATTATCCGGTGAGGAGGAGTCAGATGTGGTAGAGTGTAATTGGATTTGTGATTTTTAGCGTGATGAAGTCGAGGCGTTGTTTATTGGTATGTAGTGAGGTGTAGAATATAAGTAATTGTGTTTGAAAGAATTGAGTTTTGTACGATTATAGAGACTGGAAATCAATTCAGAATCGCTTGTATTTGCGATGAATTGCGGGTGCATCGCTGTGCTTCCCTGAATACGCGATGTTTCAATTAGTTGTTCTGGCAACAGTGTGAAAAGTGACTGCTTTGCGGGTCTGTTAGGCATTAAATTCGCTTTGAGCACGGGACTCGAAGCATTCGTTTTCCCTTTCATGTCCGATCACCTACGACGTATAACATGAGAGCGATGGAGCTAGATAGATGTTAGCAGCCGAATGAGATTATCAACCACGTTTTTTTATTTCGGTGATTTCCGCAATTGCAGGCGAGGACATAACACCGATCAGGGGCAACTTCACGGCGACGTTTCTCCACCTGCTTTTCGAAATGGTATTTTCAAGGTATGGCAGGTAAAGCATGGTGACAGACGCTCACACCAGATCTACCCGGATTTTATACGAAGGGGATCGGAAAGAAAAGGGGAACCATATGTGTTCCTCGATGCCGACGAGCTTCACAAGCCCTGATACTGTAGAAGAACACAGTGTTGTCAGAAAGGTGTTGGGATTCGTTCATGATAAGTATTCAATATCAATATCAATCAGCACCTCATGGTGACGCGAATAGGCACAATGAGACCAAGGCCCACACTCAAGCTCCTTGTCACTGAAGACACAATACACGATGTTGCAGCGGCCTTTGCGAGGAGTCAATACCTCGACGCCAATCGAATGGTCAAAGTTCGGATGCATTGAGTCAGGAAGATTCATGATGCTGGGAGGTTTGTAACACAGACACATGTTGTTGATGGGCGGCAGGAGCCCCCAGCTGCGTGCCAAGATGTTCCTCACGCTGATTGGCAGATTTGAATGATCTGCAAGCTATAGAATATTGTAACACCGAAGATTCTTCCTCTACTTTTCAACCTTCACATACAACGGTCAACAGCTCAGCTTGGTCTAGAACATACCCTACTCGGGATGCCGCTGTCGCATGTGTTACAGCTGCGGTCGGCTCCTGTTGTTTGGGTAAACAGGGCCAGTACCCCTCAAGCTCTGACATTTCACGTGCTGTGGATGAGAGCAATGCCGACACCACGTTCCCCATGTCTGAGCGTCAAAGATGAATTGGTGACAAGTGATGATCTTGCGAAAATTTTATACACGAACAGATAACATCGCCGGCAGTTGTGTTGGACAACTTGTGACGATCGCTGACCTTGCGAGATGTATTTAATGATATATATACATACATAGGCTTCTCCATGTTACTTGATCATTCAAAAAACCTTTCGACCATATTCCCTTCTCGATGTCTTCCCATTCATGTTGCTCCTCTAATAGCGTGAAGGAAAAAGACCATGGACCGCATGCACCGGACACGGCTTCAGGGGCTAAATTAGAGAACGGAGAGGAGCAGACGGCGAAGGGTGGCTTGCGATATTATATGGTAGGTGCGAGCCTACCAGTCATACCTCACGGCCTGCTGACACAGGATAGTGCATCTTCCGTTACGCAGACCCAGTCAGCTGGATGTTAAACTGGGTGGCGCTGTTTGCTTCGATCGCCTCCGGCTCGACGCTACCCCTTATGACCATTATATTTGGTCACTCGACTGCGCAATTCAACAATTTCGCTGTTGTGGGACCTTCCCCGAGCGGCTTTGATGACAAGCTCCATGGCTACGTGTAGGCCAAGACAATTGGAACATTGATCACGGCTAATACGATCGCAGGCTGTGCTTTATTTACCTTTTCTTGGCCAAACTTGTGCTGACCTACGTTGCAACATTGGCCATCAGTATTGCGGCAATCAGGACAGCGAAAGCGATGCGACTGGCGTTCCTCGAACATACGTTGCGTCGAGAAGCCTGGTACTTCGATCGACAGGGTAACGGTGCGATCGCTTCCCAGGTTACTACCAACGGCAATAAGATCAGTTCAGGTATTGCTGAGAAGCTTTCAATATTCCTTCAATCACTTACGACCTTTTTCGCTGCCTTCGTGGTAGCGCTCGCCGTCCAGTGGAAGTTGACATTGATCACGATGAGTATAATACCAGCGATATTCCTCTTCGTGTCCATTTGCGTTTCGCTGGACGCTGTTGTGGAATCTCGAATTGTGAAAATCTATTCTGCAGCCGCTGTTCATGCCGAAGAAGCTTTCTCGAGTGTCAAGACTGTGCACGCCTTCTGGGCCCACGAAAAGATCGTGGCAAAATACGAGGGTTTCCTGCAGACTGCTCATAGAGAGGGGAAGAAAAAGTCCTTGATCTATGCCGTGCTGTTCTCTACTCAGTACTTCTGTGTTTATTGTGGCATTGCGCTGGCCTACTGGCAAGGCTATAGGATGTACAAAAATGCGGAGATCCCCGATGTAGGCAAGGTCTTCACGGTGGTACTCTCTATGCTAATTGCAGCCGCATCACTTTCAACCATCGCCCCACAAATCCAAGCTTTCACAATTGCCTCGTCAGCTGCTGCCGAGCTGTTCGAAATTTTAGACGAACCTTCACAGCTAGATCCCCTATCTCCAGAGGGGATAAAACCAACGGAGTTCCGTGGCCAAATTGAGATCGAGAATCTCAGATTCTTATATCCTTCAAGACCAGAGGCCCCAGTGCTGAAAGGTCTTAGCCTTTTCATACCAGCAGGGAAGACGACGGCGCTTGTTGGCCCAAGTGGCTGCGGCAAAAGCACCATAGTCGGTCTCCTGGAGCGTTGGTACGAAAAGAGCTTGGGTGAGATTACCCTTGATGGGATTGATATTACTGCCTATAACACACGGTGGCCTAGAGGACAGATGGGGCTTGTGCAGCAGGTATGAAAGTAACCGCTCACCATCCACGCGTACTAACAGAGATAGGAGCCAGTATTGTTCCACGGCACCGTGTTTCAAAATGTCGCTAATGGCATGTCGGATTTTCAGTTGGGCCTTCCGGAGAAGGAACGCCGGCAGCTTGTCAGTGAAGCATGCATAGCAAGTAATGCTCACGGCTTCATCGAGCAGCTCCAAAATGTAAGTGAGACAGTCAATCGTGCTATGATGCTTTCGCTGACCATATAGGGTTACCTAACCGATGTGGGCGAAGGCGCAGGCACGCTCTCCGGGGGCCAGCGCCAGCGGATTGCTATCGCACGAAGTATCATTTCAAACCCTAAGATCTTGCTGCTTGATGAAGCAACAAGCGCGTTAGAACCCGAATCTGAGAGCGTTGTTCAAGAAGCCTTGAACAAGATTTCGGTTGGTCGGACGACCTTGGTCATTGCGCATAAATTATCGACAGTGAGGAACGCGGACAATATTGCGGTGATATCAGATGGCGTTGTCACTGAACAAGGTAATCATGGCACATTACTGAACCTCAAAGGCCACTATGCGACGCTTGTAGCTGCCCAAGACCTGGGAGCTGCGGACACTATTGGAGGCGGTCAGCAGCATGGCACGCTTGCTATCACACCTCACCAAACTTTTGCCGAAGAGAGCGATGGTGCAACAGCAGAAGAGGGCATGCAACCCCAACATGGCACTATGGGATACTCTTTAGTCAGATGTGTCGGGATTATGCTCTTTGAGCAAAGGTCGCTGTATCTCTGCTTTTTCTTTGCGTTTGCGGCTTGTATCACAGCAGGAGCAACATTCCCAGGACAGGCGATTTTGTACTCCCGTGTACTGACGGTCTTTACACTTCCGCCAGACGAAGGCCAGCGACGAGTCAACTACGATTCACTCATATTCTTCGTCATTGCCCTTGGCAACCTCATTGCCTATGGCACTATCGGAATTACCTGCAACATCATCGGACAACAGCTCACTCATTGCTATCGATCGGAAATGCTGGCCAATATCCTGAAACAGGATATCGAGTTCTTTGATCGTCCAGAGAATGCACCAGGGGCGCTGACCGCCAAAATCACGTCACTGCCATCGTCGCTACAAGATCTCCTCAGTGTCGATCTTTTAGCGATGTCAATAGTCGTCGTGAATGTTGTCTCAAGTAGCGTGGTGGCCCTTGTATACGGCTGGAAGCTGGGACTTGTCATGGTTCTTGGTGGTTTTCCCATACTACTGGCTGCAGGTTATACTCGCATCCGCGTTGAGATGAGCCTTGACAGCAGGAATTCAGAACGGTTCGCGGAAAGTGCAAGTCTGGCCAGCGAATGTGTCCTTGCAATCAAGACAGTATCCTCCTTGACCCTTGAATCACTGATCCTGGAGAGGTACTCTGACCTTCTCGGTGGCATTGTCAAGAGGTCGATCCGGTCTCTACTGTGGAATCTCTGGCTTTACGCATTATCGCAATCCATGGAGTTCCTGATCATGCCTTTGGGATTCTGGTACGGCTCACGTCTAGTCTCACGTGGAGAGTACACGATTACCCAGTTCTATGTCATCTTCGTTGGGATCCTCTTCGCTGCTCAAGCTGCAGCTCACTTCTTTAGCTTCACTGCCAGTAAGTCTTTCACATGTGTCACGGAGAAATTATACTGACCCCCTTTGCCAGCTATTACGAAAGCCGCAAGCGCTGCTAATTATATCCTATGGCTCCGTACCTTGAAGCCCGTCATGCAGATCAACCCTGAAAACGGGAACACAACTCCTAAAAACGATGAAAACTACATCGACTTCAACGCCATCGACTTCCGCTACTCCCAGCGCCCCAAACCTGTCCTCAGAAACCTCTCCCTAACCATCCCACCCGGCCAATTTGTCGCCTTCGTCGGCCCCTCAGGCTGCGGCAAATCAACCCTGATCTCCCTCCTCGAACGCTTCTACGACCCCACCTCCGGCACCATCACCTTCGCAAACCACCCCCTTCCAACCCTCTCCCCCCGCTCCTACCGCCGCCAAATCGCCCTCGTACAGCAGGAACCCGCCCTCTTCCAAGGCTCCATCCGCGAAAACATCGCCCTAGGTCTCGACCCCGCCGCGAACGAAGATCCCCCAACCGAGACTGAGATCATCGCCGCCTGCACGCAAGCCAACGCCTGGACCTTCATCCGCTCGCTCCCCGAAGGTCTCGCCACCCGCTGCGGCTCCCGCGGCTTGCAGTTCTCCGGCGGTCAGAAGCAGCGGATCGCGATTGCGCGAGCGCTGATACGGAAACCTCGCGTGCTACTTCTGGATGAAGCGACGTCGGCGTTAGACACCGCGTCTGAGCGGCTAGTGCAGGGGGCCTTGGAGAGAGGGGCTGCGGGGGGAAGGACGACGATCGCGGTGGCGCATCGGTTGTCGACGGTTCGGGATGCGGATGTCATTTTCGTTTTTGGGGAGGGGGGGGTTGTGGAGGTGGGGACGCATGGGGCGTTGGTGGGGTTGCGGGGGAGGTATTGGGGTATGTGTGTGGCGCAGGGGTTGGATGTGGATGGGTAGGGCGTGAGGGTTGGAAGTGGGTTCGTAGTTTGGGACTTGCCAGTGCTTGATTTTGGGGTGGGTGTATCAAGAGGAAGGAATCGGGTTGTAGAGTATGATGCGATGGAGAAGCGGAAAGGTGAACGATATGCAGGATGTGGGTGTGGAGTTTCTTGCGAGGTTGAGGTGGCTAGTCATTTGCTCTACTAGCACATTCAGAAGTACGTATTTACTATTTGAGTATCAACGGCCATTCATGGTCACACGAGCAATGGTGTCTGATTGAGATGTTGCAGTTCTCAAGCATGGCGAATGAGCAATACGACAGGATCAATCTCCGAAGGTAGCGTGGGAGCGACAAGAAGGAGGAGGGGATAATTCTTCTAAAAGACGTGCCTTCGAAAATCGAATTAATGCGGACTACTGAGAAACTATATCTTCTGATAACATCCCGCAAGCAATGTCCTATGCCCCTATACAAAACCAGTGACGCTTCGTAAGTCGTAATCTCATCACCCTATGTCCTACCAAAAAATATTACACAACCTCAATATCCTGCAGCGGTACATAACCACCAGCCTCATCACCTCTAGCTCCGAACACGCTATTAAAAACACCTCGTACCCTCGCAACGCCAAACCGATCAATCATCCGACGATCATGAGCCATACCCATTCCCTTCATCCCATCAGTCTTCTGCCCCCAAGCCTCCAGCTTCTCAATACTCATCCAGCCCGGCCTCTTCCAGAACTTTAGAAGCAGACTGCTGCCAACGACACTGACGCTGCTGGCGGCCATGGCCGCTCCCGCCGCCATGGGAGGCATCATGAAGTGACCGGGTAACATGAGCCCGAAGCCCATCGCGAAGGGCAGCCCGATGACGTTGTATAGGCAAGCCCAGACGAGGTTCAGCTTAATACGGTTGAAGACGGTGCGGGACAGATGAAGGGAAGCAGGAACGCTCAGCAGATCTTCCGGCCGCATGAGCACAACGTCAGCCGCCTCCATTGCCACGTCGGTACCGGAGCTGAGGGCGATGCCGATGTTGGCCGTCGCAAGGGCAGGTGAGTCGTTGATGCCGTCCCCGACCATGGCCACGATTGTACCCTGGTCTTGGATCTGCTTGATGATTTTCTGCTTCTGGTCTGGCGATACGCCGGCATGGATGCTGGTTGTTGGGATGCCGACTTGGGCAGCAACGGCTGCTGCTGTCGAATACTGGTCGCCAGTCACGAGTGATGATGTGATATTCATGCGATTGAGAGCGATGATGGTTGCAGCTGCGCTGGGCTTGATGGTATCAGAAAGGGATAGTACACCAGCGTAGGAATTATCAATCGCGGTATATATCTGTGTGGTACCAGATGGTGGGGATTTGGGGCTCCTGGGTGTAGAAGGAGACTTGGCAGAGTCAACGATCTCGGTAACGACATTTGCAGGAAGAGTGATGCCCTGGGATGCGAGGTATGCTGAATTACCAACATGGACCTTGTATCGTTTCGTAGGGGCAGATGTTGCTGGCTCCACGTTCGCGCAAATCCCCTTACCGACCGTCGCTTCGAAGTCTCCAACGCTGCCACTGACCATGCCTTCGCTTCCAATGTTGAGCTCTGCTTTGGCCGAGTCGAGGATGGCTTTGCCAATAGGATGCTCACTACCCATTTCTGCTAGGCCGATCAATGACCACCACAGCTTCCGTCGCCAATCGTTGGCCTCCCAGATCTGTTCAAGCTTGACCTCTGCAATGCTCATTTTACCCATGGTCAGGGTACCTGTTTTGTCGAAGACGATGTGAGTGATTTTGGTAGCCGTCTCGAGAGCGGCACCACCTTTGACCAGAATACCTTGTTCCGCCCCAACTCCAGTGCCGACCATGACAGCCGTTGGAGTACTTAGCCCAAGCGCACAAGGACAAGCGAAGATGATCACTGAAATACATAGCTTGAGGCAGATCATGAACCTGCCGCCACTCTCCGGTTTGAGAAAGACATCGGGAGTCTTTGATTTTGGCAAGACGTGGCTAAGAATCATCCACGAGGTGAATGTCAGTAGACCAAGAGCGATGATTGTGGGCACAAAATAGCCAGCGACGATGTCCGCCACACGTTGAATTGGGGCTCGGCTTGTTTGTGCTTCCTGAACAAGCTTGACAATTTGGCTTAGCTGAGTGTCTTGGCCAGCGCGCGTGACTCGAAAGTCCATCCGCCCTGATCCATTGACAGTTCCTGCCATAAGCTCGCTGTTTGGTCTTTTTAGGATCTGGACTGCCTCGCCAGTGACCATGCTCTCGTCAAAGTAGCTTTGACCACGAATTACGATACCATCGGCTGGCACCTGGCCACCGGGTCGTAAAATCACTATGTCTCCGACCTCAATCAGTTCAGTTGGTATCACTCTCTCTTCCGCAGCGTTACTACTTTGGTCCTTGGGAAGAGTACTCTTATTGTCGGACATCCCTACTGGCATCGCCGCGTCCCAGTTCTCTGCTGCCTTTTCGGCCGCTATTGGGTCAGCGTAGATAGTAGCCATTGATGGTGCTAATGACATCAGCCGCGACAAAGCTTTTGATGTTTGGCCTTTGGCCCGATTCTCCAAGTATCGACCGAGGGTTATGAAAGTTATAAGCATAGTGCTAGTCTCAAAGACCGTGTTGGGACGGGTATGAGGATGGATCAAGATCGAGACCACCATTGCTGCGATACTGAAGAAGAAGGCAGCCGAAGTTCCTAAGGTGACGAGTACATCCATGGTTGGGGAACCATGCTTGAGAGACTTGTAGGATGATATGTAAAAGCGTTTGCCGATTCCAAATTGCACAGGAATCGTCAGGAAAAGACAAAGGATATCGCCAAGATAAAGTCCTGGGCACACAAGCATTATGGATCCAAAGTCAAGTGGCGGGAGAACCATAGGTATAATCACGCTTATCATGAAGACGGGAAGGGCGAAGGACAATGAATACCAGAAGGCTCGCCTCCACTCTTGTATCTCCCTCGTCTTGGCCAGGGACTCAAGCTGTGCATTGTTGTCATCGGACTCCGCTAGTAATGCATTGTAGCCAAGGTTCTCCACGGCCTCTACGAGCGCTCGGAGACCTGTCAGTGAAGGGTTGTGGGAGATTGAGACTCGCGATGTGGAGAGGTTGACGACAGCGGAGGAGACACCTGGTAGAAGACGAAGGACATCTTCTAAGGCGGTCGCTGAGGAGGCCTTGAGGAGACCGAAGATTTTTAGCTGGACATTCCGGGCAGTGTTTGATTGCCCTGCCGAGCCATGTTGTGATGATAGTATCTTGGCATCAAACCCTCTATCCTCGATGATCTCAGCAATCTGATCTGCAGAGAGCTTTATAGAATCATGAACTACCACTGCACGCTCGGCTAGGAGGCTGACGTTGAATTGCACTAGACCATCCAAGTCTTTGAAGCCACCTTCGACTGCTGAAGTGCAGGCGCCGCATGTCATGCCTTCGATTGCCACTGTCGTCGTGGTCAGCTCAACCTGCGGCTGGCTTGATACTTGAGTCCCAATGCCTGTAGACTTTGCAGGATGCGAAAGCTGCGATTCAACAATCGTAGCTCCAAAACCTCTATCTTCAATTAATTCGGCGATTGCTTCAGGCGATAAGATCGAGGGGTCATGCTCGATGACTGCACGTTCCGAGAGTAACGATATGCTCATTGACTTGACACCAGGTACATTCTTGAAGCCACCCTCTACGGCCGATGTACAAGCCCCACAAGTCATACCCTCGACTACCAGCGTCGTGGTCGATAGACTTGGTTCGACGTCTTCCAAGGCTTTCTTGCTGTCTGTCGGCGCCTCCTCTTTTCCTACCATCGTCGGGATAACGGTTGCGATGACCTCGGCATCAAACCCTCGGTCTTCGATCAAGTCTTTCGCAGCTTCTGGTGACAATTTCTGTGGTTCATGATGTACCACAGCTCTTCCCATGACCAAGCTGACACTGACGGAGCCTGCGCCTTCGACGTTCTTGAAAGCGCTCTCCACGGCAGACGTGCAAGCGCCGCATGTCATACCCTCCACGCGCAATGTAGTGACTGCCGTATGTGATGCTAATGCCATGATAGCGAGGTCCGCGATCAGAGTGCACGGAGGACTGGAGCGAAGATGAAGGAAATAGGATCTGTTACCGCGCACTTCTGTTGTTATTTGAGTGAGACGGCCGTATTGGTTTGGGACGGAACATATCGTAGATTTCCAAGAAACCTAGTCGATTAGAAAACAATTGAGGATGAAATACAAAGGGAAGAAGAGTCAGAGTATATACAAAGAAAGGTCAAAGGTTTGGGGCAATGTCGGCTCCACATGGTACAAAGCTGACAAGAGATTCCCTTGGTCTATTCTAAGCCGAATCCCAATCCAGGCACGCTTTCCACTTTGGGCGCTAGCTTCCCCTGACGCGATGTCAGATTGGCGGACCATGAAACCTCATCGGTCTACGAGGATTTAATTGAGAAATCGGATTTGAACTTCAATATCTCAGTTTATCATAGAGAGGAGACATGTGGCATTCCGCGACTTGCACAGGCTTCTTTAACTCATAGTATCGATTGTTCAATGTCGGATGTCAGCATCAGCTTTTCGTCCTCCCTTTATTGTCGTGCTTACAACCACTCCCATTCTCGCGCATACATTTGGGGGCGCATATCGATCTGGAATACGAAGTGCGGTACACAAGCGATTGGGAGCCTGAACGCAGGCCGGTAATGCATGAGCACGACTCGTTGTAGACTGAGCCATTGCAGCCCAAAGGTTGTAAAGCTACCGTGACTAGATAAATTGACAAAAGCATCAACACTAGTCCCGTAGGATGCAGAATGAGAAATCGGTGCTCCGTAGTAGACCATCGAACTAATATCAGAATCTAATAATTGTACCCCAAAAGCTGAAAACTCTCGCAGCGAGCATGGCCTCACCACCGTCGACACTGCAGCGGCACCCTGAAGTAGCCACCCCTGCGCCCTAAGGCTCCAGTCCACAGCATTATCTGCAGATTTGACATTCTCGTCAAACCATAATTCCAATGGATCAAACGCAGCAGAAAGCACTGAATGCCCTTGAGCCATACATCCTCCTCTCCAAATCAGCAAACAGCCCCCGTGCAGCAGCAGACCTGATCTCCCAAGCCATATCAGCCCCCAACACCTTCGTCTTCGCCGAGCTCCTTCAGACACCCAACATCCAATCCCTACAGACAGCATCAGAAGACTACGCCCCACATCTCACGCTCCTCCAGATATTTGCCTGGGGCACATGGTCCGACTACACCTGTGAGCCATATTATGCCTCGCCATTTCACCTCACATGTCACCACTGATACAAAAACCTACAGCAACACCAAACCTGCCCAAACTCTCACCAACCCAAGCCCGAAAGCTCCGCCAACTCTCCCTCCTCACCCTCGCCACCACACCCTCAAACCTCTCCTACGTACACCTCCAAGAAGCGCTCGACCTCCCCACCACCCGCGCCCTCGAAGACCTCGTCATCTCCTCCATCTACGCCGGCCTGCTGACCGCAAAGCTCGACACCCTCTCCCAGCGCGTCGACGTCAGCTCCGTCGCCCCATTACGAGATCTGAAGCCAGGTTCGATCCCGCACATGGTACACATACTCGGAGACTGGGACAGCAGGTGTGTGACTGTGCTTGAGGAGATTGAGGGTCAGGTCCGTGAGGTGAGGAGGAAGGCACTGGATGCTAGGAAGAGGGAGCTGGAGCATGAGAAGGCTGTCAATAAGGCTATGGGTGATGGAGAGGGGAAAGGGAAGCTGGGCAAGAGGCTGGGATTGGGGGAGGAGGGAGAGGAGATGGATATGGACGAAGGGGGTGGTGGGAGGACGAGGGGAGCGAAGAGGGGTGGTGGCAATTTCATGAGCGGACTGGGGAGGAGACTGGGTGGTGGTCGTGGGGGTTGAGGGTCCATAGACTAATCATGACTAGAACGTTGCTGCTGCAATTGAACGAGCGTTATGAACATGTTCAGATTCTGACGTCAAACTCTTGTCCTTGCATTTGGTATCGTAACAGCTCGGTGCTTGCTCCTCATGCCAATGCTGCCTTCTCTGTCAGAACAGGGTCATTCTTCTCTCCCATCGGAGACGAGGACTCCTCGCGGCCCTCAATGATTCTTCCGCGGGTAGCATGCCCACCCTTCCCACTCATATCTCGCACAATGCCCTTGAAAGTGTTGGCCATACTGTGCCGTCCCTCCCACAGTGGGAACAAGCCTACGCAGAAAGCACTGCAGAAGAGCCACAGGATGCCCACAGAGACCCAGCCCGTAAAGAACTATGATGGATATTAGCGTGCAGCCAACCTAACGGAGACTCTGTCGAGGGCGGTTTCACCTTCTTCGAGAAGATGTAGCCAGATCCATACATCGGCATCGGCCACAGGATCAGCAGACAAATCGTCATAAACCCTGTCAAGCTCTTCGCAATGAGACTTGCACGCTTCAGTTTCTTCTGCTCAGTCGCATATTCCTCAGTGGTGAGACCGTTTGCGCCCGGGACAAGCTCGAGATCCGTCTGGTTCTCGTCTGCAATATCTTCGTCGTTCCCGAGGCGAATGGCAGCCATGGATTTGTAGTCATAGTTCTGGGGACCGAAGGCGTAGGTCAGGACAGGAACGAATATTAGTGGAGAAAGGAGGGCCACAACGTTGCCGGCTAGCATGGGGTTGCTATGCGTGCTAGGATCAGCTACTAGTACAGAGAGCGAAATATTGAGAGGCCGAAGAACATGCTTCAGCCACTGGGTGGACTTACTTGGCTCCTGTGCTCGCAACGGACAGACTGCCACCCTGCTTCTTGGCAGTCACGAGCCAGGCTATGAGGGAACATACGAGACCTAAGATGGGGGACAGTGTGGCAGCCGCCAGGTTTTGCTTGCTCCATACCAGGGTCAGAGTGGCCGGAACCACTGCCGATGAAATGATGACACCCTGAGAGTATGTTAGACGTAATTATGTCTATGATGATCTGGCAGGTTTCTTTACCATCATCAGGTAAAGATATCCCATCGAGATACCAGCATCTGGGCACGCATCAGCGATATCCATCACACAATATATTACATGGAGACCAACAGTACAGTCCCGTGGAGAAGGCGGCGAGGAGTACGGCGTAGATGACCACCATTGTGTGGGCCATGTTGATCAGCATCTTACCACTTGCACGTGGGTTGTAGTACGTCTGGTATATATCGTAGGTGAAGATACTGCTGACGGCGATATACTCGCTCGAAGATGCCGAAGTCACCGCCATAAAGATTAACAAAAGCGTAGCAGCTGCACCCCCTTTTCCCAAGAGGGCTACAGCTGCGTAGGGAAGAACCAAGCCGGCTGTGACATCACTGGGATCCATCCTTGAGGGATACGTGGGGAAGACCGGGTTGCCTTCCAGAGCTAGTGCTGAGAGACCCATCGTAGTGGCAGCGAGCCAGGGAATCGCAAACCAGGAGAGACCTCCCATCACGTAGCCTGGCAGAGCGTGGACTGGGCTAGCGGCGATAGCTTTGTTGTAGTAGCCTTGAGGAGTCAGTGCGAGTCGCTCGAGGATATACTGTTGGGCTTGTCGGCTACATACCATTGTCCATGAAAACAGTGCTAGCATGCTTTAGTACATGGTAAGGTAACATCAAGGAGTACCTACCCGAAGTTGCCAACGAGATTGATCACAAAGAAGATGGCGCCCTCTTGGGATCTCATGGTCAAGTAACTGCCTTCAGCGTTTCCTGGGACTGGGTTCTTTTTTGCGGCCTGGACTAGAAGATCGTAGACCTTGGCGGGACTTCCAAGGTTGTTGTTGGTCGCGTAAGCCGTGAACGCCTTGCAGCCGGTGATTAGCAATTGAAAGAGACACTTAGACTGATACAAGGGTAGGAAGCCTACAAAGATAAATATAATAACAAGTATCATAACCGTGTGCACGTAGTCCGTCAGAAACGTGGCCTATGCTCGATGTCAGGAATCAACATCCACCCAACAGAGTCCCATATCAGTGCTCGCCTTGATCCCACCAGCGATGGTGTACATAACCACTCCTACCGGTAATAGGAAGCAAGCTGCTGCTGTAGGCATACCTGTAACGGAAGTAACGACAGCGGAACCCCCTTTTCAGCGGTCAGATAGACAGGCATCTAAGCTTTGCTCGATGGACTAGCGGTCGGAAGAGAACTGACCAGTAAGAAGCATAGCGGTGACAAGTATATTGGTCATAAGGCCAAATACCGTAAAGACCATATGTCCATAGACTCCGTACCGAGCTCTGATGACCTCAAGAAATGTATGTGCGTTAGGTGCCTTCCGCTTCAATTCAATCGCCAGTGTCGCGAACAATAAGATCTGTACAGTGGCTCCCGAAGCATACCAAAACGGTCCGGAGACTCCGTATCTGTAGGCGACTCCTGAAGATTGCAAGAGAGTCGCAGCCCATGTCCATGAGGACACCACGGCAGATGAAACCAGTCCGGATTTCACAGTTCTTCCGGCCGTGCTGAACATCTCCGAGGTCTGGACCTCGCTGTTGTACCTTTTGAGCACATAGGTTGTAAGAATCATCCCAAAAGCAAATGCAAAGCCGAGGCCTGGCTCGGGTAAGCTTCAATGCTGATGGGAAGGAGAATCATTGTGTGACAAACCCAGGACGACACCATAGCCCGTGCCTTGACTAAGTGGTGGTGATATTGGCATGCTGGGCGAGCTCAAGTAAGCCTCGTTTGGAGTTTGATATAGCTCTTGTAATATAGCGATGAGGCAAGACTAGTAGAATTGGCCAAGAACGCAAGGGCGTCCGCTTCAGACTGCCCGGAATTGAGGAAAGAAATGGATTGACAGGTCGCAGAAAGAGGATGCCAGGCATAAGGGAGATGGGGAGAACGTTGATTTTGTCTACAATACTAGATAGACACCTCGTCAAGCTAAGACTCACGTGTCGATAAGCAATGCTTAAGCTTTGCCGTTAAGGGAACCCCCATGGTGGAATCACATGGATAGCAAGGAACTTTCCTACGCCTATGATCTGCGGTGCATGGAGTCACTGCGTAGCAATGCAAGAGATTGGTCGAGAACTTTGGGGAAGGGAATTCTTTTTCAAAGAAAGACGTTGATAAGGAGATTTTCTGTGTCGCAAGGCCGAATCTGGCATGAGATAAGAGAATTGGCACTATGTTGTATTAGATCGGCATCTTCCCGGCTAGTGTCTTTACTAAGTCAATCCCCACGATAAGTATTGGCGTGGTCTGACATGACAAAGAGTCTTTCATGATGGCACAAGGTCAGCCTTCGTGGCAACCTTCTACTCACTCACCCTCGCTTTCCTCCTCATCTTCACCCTCTTCGGGGATGAAGGGAACGAATCGGAAGTCAACAAAGGTGAATCCACCTCCTTCAACCTCAACCATGAATTGAAGACTGAGCACTCCTTGTTCGTCGCTTCTGATGCTGACCTTCGTCGCAATGGCCATTGCCCTACTCGCACTTTGGATAAGTGAGTATTTGTAGGTATTGACTGTCCTAGTGGGGACACGGAAAGTTTCAAGCAACTGGGGATCCTTGCTGAACTCGACGCTCGCGGATCCCAACGGGCCGTTTGACGATAGCGTGAAGTAAGGAGTCGTGGGCGACGAGGAAATGGTCAGGCGGTTGGGCGAGGTTGATGACAGCTCATTGATAGCATCATCCAGCCAGCTCGCCCGCATAATGATCTTTTGGACAATGGCGTCTGTCTGCAGTGGAATCTCCTCCAGAAATTCAGGCTCGTAGGTCACAAGCTCGCAGGTTGTCGTCACGCCTGTCTCCTCAAGAACGATGCAGAGCGGCTCGCCTGCCCCGTAGTAGCTCAAACGACACGTGCCAGTCATACCCAATACACGATTCTCGAATGGTGCCGCTGGTCCGCCTCGTGATGCAAAGCCTTTTGCGCCACTGTAGTTTGTGTCTCGACTGGACCAGCGGTCCTTTGTATCGCTGATACCGACTATCTGAAGAGTCTCAAGTAGGGAAGGCAGGGATATTTGAAATGGCGGAGTCTCTAACTCCTCTTCGACTTCAGCGCCTTCATTGCTGGCAGGGGAGTACTTGTATGCTGTGAATAAGGTCTTATTGAGAAAGACGGTACCTAAGACCCCATTAGGCACTGTGCAAACCGTAGTAATGACTGGTTCAATGACCTTGCATTACTTGGGACTCCTCCACTGTGAAGCGTAGGCCTTCTTTTGTAATCTGTACCTGCGCTTTCGAGACGAAGTTGATGCATTTCAGGAGCTGGAACAGTTGTCGAGAAGAGCCCGAAACAGCACTGAAAAGTGGTTTGTCGTTCTGACTTGTTAGCTCCATGGCTTCTTGATAGCTCCCGTGTGCAGGACAGGCTCAGGATAGTTCCTCAGGACTTGCTCTTCTGATCACTCAACACTCGATAGCACCTTGTCATGGAGATCAATTCATAGTAGGTACACGACTAAGAAAACTGTCACAGCGCCTGGGTGTCCTTCGTGACCCTGATCAAACGTATACTCCAACTGCGCAGATCATGTACACTGCTCCGAAGCTGAGTGAATGTCAGGTGAGGCCATAACCATGTAGTGCAGAAAACATACCCAAATGCCAGTGATGCGGGAACACCAAGCAACGGAATGTTTTTGAAGGAGCGATTGAGGCCGAAAAGTCCTGTCAATATGAAAGCTTCGAACAGTAAGCCTCTCATCTTGTTGGAATCAGCATCCGGCACTAACCAAATAACAGCAGAGTGAAGCCGACGAGGAACTGTCTATCTTTCGGTACGAATGGATAGAAAGGGCTTCCAGATGCTCCCTCCCAAATCTCATTCATGATATCGGCGATCAATGCCGCTGAAGAGCACAGGATAAGGTGCGTGAGAGGGGTGAGTCCTCAAGATGGTGCGGAAGTATGTAACCTGATACACTGGTCAATGAGAAAGAATGGTTAGATTAGTTGTTGAGGACAAATATCACAGCAGAATGCTGTACAAGCTTGGCTGGTAGCGCCAAGAATTAAAGGTCCGTCACCTTATCCCCGAGTGACCTCTGGACCGCTTCCGGCTGATGAGAACAGCTATTCTTCCGCCTGCAAGCATGGCACCGATGATATTAGAGCGTACGTTCTCCTCCATCTCAATGCGATCAACCGCATTGACATGTACCTAGAAATCAAGCGCAAAGCCTCGGAACAGCTGGGCAGCGAAAGTCCCAGCAAACGCATCAAGAGCTCCCACTCGCATACCATCTCCCCAGACACCGAAAGTAAACCGAGGGTTGTCCCCTTTCCGGAGAAGGTACTTCATATAGGAATCGATCGATATACAGGCCTGGCCAAGGCTAATTGTCCTTTTTAGCCTGCTGTTCTCGAAGAGCGCAATGGCGAGATCGAATTCCGTGTCGTCAACAACGACAATACAAGAGAAAGCCTGATCATACTGACCGGGTTGAAATGTATATTCCAAAAACAGCTTCCCAAGATGCCTAAGGATTACATAGCGCGGTTGGTATATGACCGTACCCATCTGTCTATCGCCATTGTCAAGAAACCATTGGAAGTTGTTGGGTAATCAGTACTTTCTCAATGCAAGGTGTGGCTGACTGGAGCTTCAGTGGTATCACATATCGCCCATTTAACGGGCGCGAGTTCGCTGAGATAGTCTTCTGCGCAATCTCCTCCGACCAGCAAGTAAAAGGTTATGGTGCGCATCTGATGTCCCACCTCAAAGACTACGTTAAAGCAACTTCGCCTATCAAGCACTTTCTCACCTACGCTGATAACTATGCTATCGGCTACTTTAAGAAACAAGGCTTCACAAAAGATATCACGCTCGAGAAGCCACGCTGGATGGGTTATATCAAAGACTATGAGGGCGGCACGATCATGCAATGCACCATGGTACCCCGAATACGCTACCTCGAGAGCGGGCGTATGCTATTGAAGCAAAAGGAATGCGTCCAGGCGAAAATTCGTGCCTTCTCGAAAAGCCACATCGTGCACCGGCCCCCAAAAGAATGGAAGAATGGGGTTCGGCCAATTGATCCCATGTCTATCCCTGCTATCAAGGCATCTGGATGGTCTCCGGACATGGACGAGCTTGCCCGCCAACCTCGCCATGGGCCAAACTATAATCAACTCTTACACCTACTCAACGATATGCAGAACCACGGCTCGGCTTGGCCTTTCACCCAGCCGGTCAACCGAGATGAGGTTGCAGACTACTACGAAGTGATCAAAGAACCAATGGATCTGAGCAGGATGGAAGAGAAGCACGAGAAGGATCTTTATCCAACGCCAGAAGAATTCATTAGGGATGCGAAGCTTATATTCGATAACTGCCGAAAATACAACAACGAAACAACTCCTTACGCGAAAAGCGCGAACAAGTTGGAGAAATATATGTGGAGTCAGATCAAGCTGATCCCAGAATGGTCGGCAAGTACCCCTTTGTGCCTGGTGTACAATGAGATGATTTTGCTGACCCCCTTCGAATAGCATCTAGCTGAATAGCTACATTTCATGGTTTTAGGGCAGGCGTCTGATTGGCGTGATAGCGAAAATGATCACGAACTTGAGATACCCAAATTATTTGTACCAGAACAGTTGACGGCAAGCGCGAGGGACAAGAGACACAGGGCGTTGTCTGGCGCCGTCTATTCATGGCTTTGCGTTTTGGGGTTGTCTAGGACCCATGGCCCTCTCGTTCTGCGTTTTGGAACGTACTCCATTTAGACTGCTGCGTTATAATTTCGAATACAAAGAAATTCATCGTCACACGTGATGATCATAAAATCCTTGCCTACTCACCAGCATAAATCCCCAGGTTCGCTGCGCATGGTAATATGACCGAGATTGAAACATAATATTCGAACTCCGCGCAACGATGACCGTGTAAATGACTGAAGCCCTAGCTTTTGGTACAGAAATCGCTCGTTGCCTCCATGAATGTCATCTTCATTGTGTTTTGAAAAGTAGGATCGCGCAGTGTCCCAGGTAGAAGTAAATGAAATGCTTTGTCTCTAGAGTGCATCGTAAGCCCATATTATCCTCTGCGTTCTGTTGCGCTACATACCATGTGTGACGAAGCTGCCAAAGTTTCGGCCGACGATGCAATGCCATGTTGCTCCAGCACGAGAATCAAACTGTTGCCGTGATGTTAGCATTACCTGTTAAGTCGCAACGAGCCAGATACTGATCCAATGATGCATACTTCTTTCTTTATGTATTGGGCTATGTCCTTTTCTATACTGAACTTGTCCATCGCTTCCTGGGCTACCTCGATCGCTTGGTTCTGCATCTCCTCGCTCTGGAATCGTGTGAGCCGCATTTCTATCTCTCACAGATCGCGAAGGTGTAATACCATATCTGCTGATTTGATTTGGGCTAGAAGACTGTCAGTAGCCACTTTGTAACCACGTCTTGGGCTTGAGGGTTACCATCGAGCCGCTCCTTCTTCTCTGCTGCCATGATAGCTCAGGTTTTTTGGGGGAACGATTCTTTCGCAACACCGATATTCTCTCCAGTTCGGTTATGAGAGGGCACTTCTGGGATGAGTGCGAATTGCCCAGTCGGTACGGTCTGCTTCAAGGCTCCGAGCGTGCATGGACTGGGCGTTGGGATTGTCCCATTCGATGAGGACGTGCTCGCTGCAACGCATTCGGATATGACGCTCTGGTTTTAGCGTGTGCAGAAGTCATTGGCAGCGAGACACAAATGCAAACAAGTTCGTCGTATATTAGCGCTTTCATTAATACTCCGTTGATCTCACGGAAGGGAACAGCATCATAGTTGCACCGAGTAATCGGGGCCCCCCTAGTCGCAAGCTCCTATTAGTACATCAAACTCGTGGTCATCCCTCATGAAAGATACTTTGTATGACACCTCCTGCCACGCGATCTGACCGCTAGAATAGGGCTGTTAGCGGCCTTCTTCCATTAAATGTTTGTATTTCACTTTTGAACGAAGTTGATGCACGCCCCACTTCAGGTGGATTTTGGTATCTAGGCAGGTACTACATCTGGACAAGGCCCATAGCGTGCTTGACCTCGAGTCTGCTTCGCGTTGTCAAGAAGGCCGCGTAGAGTGACAGGGAGTCAAAGGTTAACTCGCACAGTTTTTTGACGTATACGCAAGCCAATAAATTGCCGGACACGGTACGATTATGGAGTCCTCAAGAATATTCATACGTGGTCTTCCTTCTGGCTTTAGTCCTGAAGAATTCAAGACACACTTCTCGAAGCAAGCTAATGTGACGGACATGAAAGTCATCCCCCACAGAAGAATCGGGTATGTGGGCTATAAGTCGCCCGGGGATGCTGCCAAGGCGGTCAAGTATCACAACAAATCTTTCATTCGCACGTCCAGAATTGGGGTAGAGCTTGCTCGATCTATTGAGGAGCAGTATGCCCTTAGACCGGCAGCGAATGCTACTGATGGGGTTAAGAGAAAATACGGGATAATGAAAGGCGATAGTCTTGAAAAGCCTCGAGAAGACGCTCGAAGCAGACTTGATCCACATATTGAAGGTGGACAAAAAGGCGACGGCAAAGCCAAATTGCAGGAATTTCTGGATGTCATGCAACCACCATCAAAGTCAAAGATATGGGAGAACCCAGTAGTACCCACGGCTCAAAGTCCCGCAGAATCTATTTTACTTGGCAATATGCATACGACCGCTGATACCAGAAGCGATGGAGAATACGAGCCAGTACCGAAGAAGCTGAAAGAGGAGCGAAAGAAAAGTCCGAGAGATAAGCTAGCTCGCGAGCCTACAAGGCTGCAAGATGAAGATCTGGAAGCAGCTATTCAACGAGACGCCGAAGATGTAGAGAAAACGACGGAGAAAGCTACGCATGAAGCACCTGCCACCGCGCAATCAGCGTCAGATACTGTCTGGCTTCGATCTCGGACGAGCAGGTTACTTGGATTACTTGACGATAACGTTCCTTTAGAATCCATGGCATTGCCCGACAGTAGCGAGGGGCAGGATTTAGCCAATGTGAATCTTCCTGAGCTAATACACAGCAGTGACAACTCGGATGCAAGCTCTCAAACAGATCAAATTGATACGAATGAGCACTTCATGGATAATGCGCCACGGTTCAATCTAGGCGGCTCCAAGCAGGACAATAGGCGTTTATTCGTCCGCAATCTTACCTACACAACGACGGAGGATGAATTACGGCGACATCTTGAGAGTGGAGATTACGGGACAATCGAAGAGGTACGTTCCAAATTTCTATTCTATACTTGCGTCCTGCCTGAAAACATTTCATGATGAACATCCTGATAGGGACAGCTTATGCTTTGCATGTGATGTTACTAGGAAGAGTATTTTAGTAGATATCTCTTGTATCTGAGAGACACTGGTCTACCTTTAGCTTTTTTTCCCATTTGCAATTGATTAGGAGCTGATTGTGACCAGCTACACCTACCAATCGATTCTCGGACTGGTAATAATAAGGGCTTCGCTCATATCCAGTATGCCGAGTCCGAAGCCGCAGCCATGGCTCTGCGGAATCTCGATCAGAGGCCGTTTCAAGGTCGACTACTGCATGTGATACCCGCTAATGCGAAAAAGGAGATGGTACCCGATGACTTCGCTATTTCCAAATTACCTCTCAAGCGACAACAACAGATCAAGAGGAAAGCGGAAGCTGCATCGTCAACGTATAATTGGAATTCCATGTACATGAATTCTGATGCCGTTATCTCGTCAATCTCAGACCGTTTAGGAGTATCGAAATCGTATCTGTTGGATCCAACATCTTCAGATGCCGCAGTCAAGCAAGCGCATGCGGAAACGCATGTTATCCAAGAGACCAAGTCTTATTTTGCGACCAACGGCGTGAATCTTGATGCCTTCAAGCGGCGGGAGCGAGGTGATACAGCAATACTAGTCAAGAACTTCTCATACGGTACCAAGCCTGAAGAATTGAGAAAATTGTTTGAACCCTATGGTCTTCTCACGCGACTACTGATGCCTCCCTGTGGTACAATCGCGATACTCGAATTCGATCAACCAGATCATGCTCGTTCCGCATTCGGTAGTCTCGCGTACAGGAAATTCAAAGACTCGATTCTGTTTCTTGAGAAAGCACCCAAGGGCTTATTCGATGGAAGTTCGAGCAGCGTTGAAGCACCAGTCACCGCAGCTCAGGAGTCGAAGCTTTTGGCGAAAGAATTGTTGGAAAAGCACGAGTCGCAAGAGCCGGTCAATACCTCGACACTTTTTGTTCGAAATCTCAACTTTTCTACAACGACACAACGCTTGCGCGAGATCTTTCAACCCCTTAGTGGCTTGCTATCAGCTAGAGTCAAAACGAAACCCAATCACAAGAAGCCCGGACAGCATTTGAGTATGGGCTTCGGGTTCCTTGAATTCAAGACGAAAGAAGATGCTCAAGCAGCATTATCGGCTATGGATGGCTACAAGCTCGACGGCCATGAGTTGCTTATTCGAGCATCACATAAGGCTATCGACGCAGCCCAAGAGCGCAGGCAGGGTGATCAAGCCAAAAAGATCGCTGCCAGGAAGACCAAAATCATCATTAAGAATTTACCCTTTGAGGCGTCTAGAAAAGACGTACGATCGTTATTCGGAGCTTATGGACAGCTTCGTTCTGTGCGTGTGCCAAAGAAGTTTGACAGCTCTACCCGCGGTTTCGCGTTCGCAGAATTTGTTACTGCAAGGGAAGCCGAGAACGCCATGGACGCATTGAGGGATACTCATTTATTGGGAAGAAGACTAGTCCTGGAATTCGCGGCTGAAGATGCCGTCGACCCTGAACAAGAGATTGAGAAGATGCAGCAAAAGGTCGGCAAACAAGCCGATAAGGTTGCATTGCAGAAGTTGTCAGGGACGGCCCGAAAGAAGTTCGACGTCGCAGGGGCCGAAGAATTGGATTTGGGTTGATCGCAAGGAGCTCATGAACGCTACGAGCTAGAGTGGCGTTCCGCAGGGCTACGAACCATCGATCGTGAACCCCTTGCGTGTTCTGCTAGGAAACACCTAGGACAAGTACAGCCGGATATAATGGCTGCCTCATCACTGCGAATGGTTGTCTGCTCAACGCTTCTGCGCATTCAGCATTGGAGCACTCCTTCACTATGATATCTAGGCCGTTCATTAAACCCTAGCCATTCATAGCGGTCCCTTCTCTGCTAGAGCCATTCCTCATTTGGTCACCATGGTAGCGCTTCCATTCTTTTGCCACTTTCCACCACCTTGACGCCCCTTGCTTGGTCATTGGAGGACTTACTGGAATCTGCAATCAGAGGCTGCAAGGAATGCTTCCGAAGCACATCTGCCGGGCTACCAGTATTCTTCCCATTGAGACTTAGTACGTTGGTAAAGGAACCTGACTGGTGCACGAGCGACTCAGTTGTGTCTAATTACCTCCCTGTATAGTGGCTCAATTTCAACCTCCAGTATATCATCCTGACAAACAAACATCGTTAGACGGTCATTGTCTTTCTATGTGCATTGATAGATATAAGGCCTCATTCCACCAGCTTTTTAGAATATCCTTTACATACCTTTGGCATTCTTGTTATAATTATACATTCATGGAGTCACGCCGGCATCTACGCGTCCTGCCTTCGAATGCACCAAATCTATCAGAGAGCGATGCCATCCACAGATCACCCACTCAAAGCCTAGAGCTCGACAGGTCACTGCAGACCTGTCCAGATTTCAACAATGACATTGATTGCAGAATCTGCGGTCTCCAGCATGCATGTTCAAACTGCTTACAGGAAGACCACGGCGCACGCGCATGCAAGAAGCGTATACTCCGAGTCAGCTCAGGAAATGTGGGCTTAATTGAGCCAGTCACCAGTCTTAGCGGCTCAAAGGTAGAAGTCCACGAACACTATACCACCAAGGCGTCTACTGCTCTCATGAGGGGATCCGATCATTTGGCACATGTTGCATTAAGATTGGATCAACGGAGAAGTCGCAGAGGCTTGGATTCCCGGCATAAATTGCCGCTGTATTATCGAGCTGAACTTCAGTCGCCAAGGTATATCGCATACAGGGAAAAGGCTCGCAGCAAAGGATCAAAAAACCAAACTTGGCCAGATAATGTTGAAGAAGCATTTCAGCGGGGTTCGTGGTTGACCAAGTGGTATGACTTACCATGATGTCTGACCTTTCTATAGCTTTACGACGATATCCAAGACGAGGCCGAAAGAAAGAACACCTTAACGGTAAGCAGAGTGGTGGCAATGAATTCATTACAGACTACATATACAAGCACACAGGGATCTGGCGAGACCGAAAGCAAGTGTCGAGTCATATCCAGGTTCTGAAGGGCTTCATGGCCGACAACCCTGCCTGTTTGTATTCCGGCCCATACTGATAAGTGCAATGGACTGATCTTTTTAGGGATGAGCCTTGTCCACGCCAATGGCTTTTGGTCTGATGGGGAGACCTGGCCAAAACAAAACAACGTCAAGTACGAAGAAGCCTCAGGTTGTTGGACTAATACCCGTACCAACAAACTCAAGTATGGCCGTACCTCGCAAAGTAGCCATCTCAATGCTCTGCCACCATCACCAGCCGAGACTGTAGGCTCACATTGGAACTCATCTCCCACCATACGGCGCGTCCAATTTGAGATGTCTTCGTCAAAGAAGCAAAATGACGCACTCCAGGCTCTCCATACCTACACCTCGATTCAGAGTGAAACACCATCAGCTCCAAGACCACTCGATGATGTGGTAGACTGGCGTACCTTTTTCCCTCCACTGTCTGCATTCCACTATCAAGGTCAGATAGACTGTCCTATTTATCTATTCGACACCAGTTTCTGCTTGACCGACAATTATCCAGAGTCAGGCACGGCGCTGTCCATTGACATCTCCATGGACGTCGCTCAGGGCAACGGATTCACCGATTGGCAATCCCACACTAGATTTTACGAAGAGAGAGGTCGCTTAGTCGATCTGGAAAAGTTCTACGAGGAGTTTGATGAATCTCAAAGTCCTTGGAGAGCCCTCAAATGCCATCCCACCAATGTTTCAGCCGATTGCTGGCTCAAGGGCATACCCCTGAAAAGCCAGTGGTGGATTAGAGTCTTCTCCAAGATCATCATGAGGAAACGCGCAGCCGAAGACACGAAGAATCCAGAAGCCATCAAACAAGAGGAAGATTATGCTCACCGGTACCTTCGAGGGATGTCTGTCATGCAAGAAATCTGGGCAACTCCACGTGGCTGTGAGAATCCACAAGACCAAAGGGTGGCGATCCTATTGTGGAAATTTGGCAAAGCCCGGAAAGGAGAAGTTGCAACAGCAAGCTGGCGAAGACTGGAGCCACCTGTGTCTCCGTTTCAAGTTCAGTCTCCAACATCTCCAGCGCAGCAGCCGCCCTTGACGTTAGATACGACTGTTCACGATTCGTTGGTCAAGAGATCCACCTTTCCCTATGGCGATTACTACAACCCGCAGCCTAGTATATTCGCAGAAAACGCTGAAGAGTTACTCAAAGAGACCCTGTCAGAGGGCAGCTCACCAGCGATGACGCCACCTTTCGAATATTGTTATGGGTCTTTGCCGTCGTCCACTTCGACCTCGTTTCCTTCCGAAATCTCAAGCTTAGGCTATCATCCGCAGTTGACGCAGGAGTCTTCTTTTCAGTCGCAGGACTCGGCTTATCCTTCGCTAGCATCCTTTGACTCCCAAGACTCTCGGACGAATATGCAGGACTTTGACACTCATTCCCAAGAGGTTTACGGTTCACAGGAGAGTAGCTATCACTGTCACGACATGCTTTATTCAACATCCAACCAGGTCTACGAATGGCCGTCTCCCCAAACCGCTCTTCCAGATGATGCTCCAGCGTCTCAAGACTTTACAGGCGGCAAGATACATGTCGCATATATCGAGCCCGAATATCCACTGTCAGCCTACCAAGCGCCTCTCATCGCACCTCGAGCGAACATGATGCCCCAGCACCAACTCATCCAGCATCCCGAAGACTTTGATCACCACGACTACCTCACACCGGATCTGGACTCGCAGGACGAGCACCAGCACATTGATTGGGAGACGGTCGCGTCGCAACCACTGAACGTGGCGGATTTGGGGTTCCACACGGAGCTCGAGCGCGAGATGGCCCAGCAGTTTGAGCATTTGCAGGAACAGGCCGCCGAACTTGAAGCGATGGAGAGCCAGGGACATGTGCTTGGTGAGGTGGCGAACGGCGAGGATAGCCCGTTGGAGCCTGTGTCTCTGATGAAGGATCGAAGGTGACAGTACTCCTCATCGATGAGGACGTTTGGTCTTTGGCACGTTGGCTCCAGCCATGAAAAGTATTAATGTTAGTACCTCTATTCGAGCAATGTACAATCTTTGGGCAAAGTCACTGTAGGACACCCAAGGTGGCAGTACCTATGGTCTAGTATTTTCGCGTTCAAGAAAGGCCAACTGATCGAACGGGATACGTGGCTGATGCCGATCGTTTCGTCCCTTGCATTTGCGTAAGACGCTCTAAGTAGGGATACGATGAAAATACCAAAAGACGGTAAAGAGATACCGCAGCTCCCTTCTTTCCAAGCTCAACCCATAAGGCAATCAAACATTGTGACTGACGCAATGGATTACATTACATGACCGTGACGATCCCTTTCTCGCAGACGTACATCATGGGATTAACACCGTTCTCAGCAAGTAGACGTCCTCTTATTCTATTCTATTCTAGTGCATTCTGGGCCTCTGTTATTTCTCCATCTTCTCCTCTCTCTATCCTTCCTTAATCCCCCTTCCCATTCCCATTCCCCTTTCCACCCCCCTTACCACCACCACCACCACCGCCTTGTGACTCCATGCATATTCATACCCATACAAACATCCAATACTGTTGCATTCCGTCCCGCCGAATCGCTGCCACTACGAGGGATAGGTTGGCTACAACATATATCGCTCCTCGTCTCTCACGGTGGTCATGAGTCTATGTAGTATGGTGAAGGCTCTTTTTATTATTCTAGGCACTAGTCGTGACCAGGGCAATAACAAAAAAATGACGGGGTGGATCGAATCTGTGGAGATGCTGAGAACTGTAGATGTGAGTGATCTAGGTGCGCTTTCACGTACTGGAGGATGGTTCAGGTAGCAGACCTCGAATTACTACATTCGACGGACAGCAAGTCGAAACCACATTATGGCCTGTGATGCATGTTGATGTGGGCTTTCGGAGCATAGCACCATAAGTATAAGCAGACCCATACCAATGAATGCCTATATTCCAATGTCCCTCTACTATCAGTACCTTCTGGCACACAAGATGTAGCGGATGAAGGGGTCAGATTGGCTGTTTTAACAGGCGCGTTGCAGGCAGATGTTATGGATATGTTGGATCGGGTCGGACACAATACCTACATACCGGATTTGTTCCTGAATGCACGAGACAAAAATCTATTTGCGAATCAAGGTATCAATCAGGAGGCTGGATCGCCTTCGTAGGGCATCATGGGATTGCAGAAGCTCCTCAACGCATTGCAGATATTCTCCGCTGCCACGCAGCTACGATTACCTATTTGGGCGCCGATTCCAACTATATCCTTGCAAAAGGTAGGAAGACCCGGTATCTGGAATTATTTGATACCTGCCATCGCATCGTGCAGTCGGTATCTCAAGTTCCCTTTTCCTCGAGATTTGTGTGGACGCTGACAGAAGGAAAGGCCCTGCTCGAGCCATACATTCGCTAAGGTAGAATATGCAAAGGTTGCGATAGCTCGAAAGTTGCATCGGAGATCGGGGTTTAGTGTTCTGGGACGTACTTACTTCGGAGCCTATTGTTAGGATAACAAAGATTGGGGGTAATTGGAGGGGCGATGGGGCGAACGATGTTGCATGTTGGAAGGAGGCGGAGCTGAGGGCGAACAAGGCAGGTGAAGCTGTCGTATCGGATTGTTTTCTGCCATTTTAGTATTCTAGGGGTTTCACCACCCCACGACTTGGATGCAGGTACCGAAACGGGTGGCAAAACGACCCGCGACTATGATGCTCTCATTAGAAATCCTTTGACTGAAGGCATTTACCTTCTCAACATCGTCATCTTGTCTTCGGGTCAAACTAAGCTACTTTATGTTACGGGACAACGACGAAGCTATGACGAAGAGTTGGGATGGGGGGTCTGAAGAACAGGGATTGGTACGGATGATGGGGGTGTACAGCCGTCAAAGAAGGCCGGTCGACGCCCAAAGATAGCTCCCGGGTAGGGCGAAAGGTTGTATGTGCACACTTCCATCACCTTGCGGCACTGATATCTTCTATGTGACCTTTGACCCGCGTCTACTGCTCCATCGGAACATAGCTGAATACTGCAGAATGTATTATGGGATTGAAAGGGGAGAGAAGACGGCTGGACAAGGCATATGTGCTGGGTCGATGGGGGCGTTCCTGGATGTGGTGACTGGTGAGCCACTGAGCCTGTCAGTGACTTGCATTAGCAGGCCATGCTCGCTTCGTGATAGGCATCCTTAGGCGGAGATGTGCTCGGATCTAGCAGTGACTAAAGGGATGAACCGCCGGCTGGGGATGGGATGCCTGTTGCCAATCTTTCCCACCGCCCTGAAACGCCCAACCCGTCACCGGCTGATTGCACCACGGGCAAAGGAGTCAAGTGGTAAAGAAGTGAGAATAATCGCTGAGGTAGAAGCAGTCATCGGCAATATGGATGGAGTCAATACCATTAGACATATCAATCGTACGGAGTAGAGCGGTACCTCACCCAGAGGAAGTAAGGGTCAGTTGCGGACAGGCTGCTCGCTTGATAGGCTCATAGGCTCTGGGCAGCGGGGGACTGTGCTTTTTGGGTCACCATCCCAGCCACTACCTACCTTAGCCTAGCCTAGCGGGAGCATGCCACTTAGGTCGACAATAGTGTGGTCAGGTCCATTGATGACCGAGCCCAATTCTGCCATTCCACTTCTCACCAACTCCAACTCACAACTCATACTCTTACTGCCCACCTTCAACCTATTGTTCTTCAACGCCACCACTCCATTTTGTTGTTTGCCCTCCCTTTACTGTGACTCAACGCCTGCACAAAACCTTTTCCCGTTCATCGACTGCTTGTGCACACTGCTCTTTTCTCATTGTCCAACCCACACTGAAATTATCGAGTTCTTTGTCTCGGAGCAGAGCAAATGGACTCAAACGTCCCACCGACTTTGCCCTAGCTGGCATACTACCTTGCCAGCACCTGGCTTGATCACTGAACATCCCATTCCCCTGGGGAAACCGAACTTCACCATGGTGCAGCTTACCGTCCCTGAGAGCGGCCTCACACTTCCCCATACCCCCACCTTCACCAATGACAGCGACACTGAGAGTCAGCCCCTACAGATCATGCAGCTCGATCTTGCAGAGGGCATCCTCAAAGAGATCTTCAAGAATTCTCGTCACGGTGGGAAAGGTGTGAATATAACTTTCGGAAAGTCAATTGTGCGTGATTCACTATTCACTATTTGTGGGCTGCCCTTCACTAGCTAATACTCTTCATAGACCCTATGCTATGGAAATAAGTCACAGCATTTAACTTCGACACCCTCTTCCTCCCATTCCCAGCTCTACGACTACCCTGAAGAGAATCAATCCGCCCTCACTTTCACCGGGCGAATGAGCCACACACTTGCCATACAAAAGGCCAAGGAGGATACCGCAGGGGCTGACGAAGCACTCGCAAAGCTACAAAGCCAATTGGCCTCACACAAGCAGGCTAAGCAGTCGATGCAGTGAGTTGTTCGGCCCTGACCACCTGACCCAGTGCACTTCCGATACTGACTTGCCCATTCTCTCAGAATCAAATACGTTCCTGACAGCTCAAAGCTTCCTCCTCCTGTGAAGCAGACAGCAGCCAGCGTTCTCAAGCAACAGTCCGTCAAGACCAATTCACTTTCCTTTTTGAAAAAGTTCAATAGTCGAACACAGTCCAAGCACGACACCACTCGCTCAATGCCTGCCAGTCCCTCGTTAAATGCGGCTCGCGCCCCACTCACTCCAAAGTCAAACCCTACCTCAATACCGACGCTTCCAAACGGCAAAGTCCAGAGATTACAGGCGGTGCGAGTCCCTCTGATCCACTTCCTTGCAGCTCGACCTGCATCAGCCAAGCTCCTTGCTCAACACCTGAGCTGTAAGCAGGATGATATCCTGGACGTCTTGCAGAAAGTCGGCAAGCCATATCGGCTAGATGCAACCAAGTGGGACTTGACGGATAAGACTTTCAAGGAGCTGGATGTCTGGTGGTTTCCTTATCCTAATCAAGAGGATCGCGATTTAGCTATCGGCCGGGCAAGGTCAGCTTTCGATCGGATGCGAATATCCACGCAAGAGAAGATCTGGGACAAGCTATTGGCAAAGGATGAGCGGGGCAAAGGCAAAATATTGTCTCAATTGAATCTACACAAGGGTCCGATTCAGCAAATTACCACGCCGAAAATCCAAATCCAACATACGGCGAACGACGAAGTCAAAGCCCAGCGAGCAGCGGGAGATGAAAGCGACCAGAAGGATCGACTCGCGCCTAGCGATGCAGAACCGATGGTTCGCTCGAAGTCACACGGTTCGATCAAAAAGACCAAGATCAGCGAGAAAGAGGCGCAATCCAAACGCCTTCTGGCAAAAGGCCCTAAGAAGGTCACGCCCGATTCAAAGGTGAAAGAAGCCCATCCGGCGGTCAAGAATGCTGCTCCTCCAAAAAAGAACGTGCCCAAATTGAGCGAATTTGTCAATGAGTCCGACGAGGAGGACGGATTGGAGGATGCTGTGGCTCACTCCCTCCAACCCCAGGAGATCACCTCGAGTACATCTAAACCATCCTCGTTCAAGGAGACCAAACCGAAGCCATCCACTCCGCCTCCGGTGGGCAACCAATCAAAGACAAAGCCCGCTGTTGCTACCAAATTGAATGGAAAAGAGGTGAAGACGGACAAAAAGAAGACCGTGCTGCCGACTAAAAGTTTTGAGAAGCAGGTGTCGCCCTCAGGTGCGTCGAGCCCGGCACAGAAAGGTCGTCTTGCAGAGACTGGCCAGGGTTCAACGGGTATGGCGAGGACAATCTCGCGACAAAGGACTACCAGTTCGCCTCATAAGCCTTCTCCCTTGGGATCGTCGCCACCGACCAACGCCTCTGATTTCGAGACAGCCGCGCGTTCGTCCAATTCATCAACTCCAATGGCAGCACAAGTGCCGAAGTACAATGGTACCCCCAATGGCGTTGGTCATGGTACGAATGGCGGTGTGCGCAACAAACGCAAAGCGGGTGACGTTGACTCAGACCTCCATCATGATCATGGCAGCTCTTTGACCAACGGCAATACGAACGGCCATGTCAATGGCATTGGCAATCCGGCCAAGCGTCAGAAGACATCTGAGATGGAGCCACCAAGCTCCAACAGCGGCGACTCCCCAGTGGCCCCGAATTTCGTTCTAGACAGGGCGAAGGATTTCAAGAAATACTACGACAAGTACAAGAAGCAGTACAATGAGGTTCAAGGGATGGAGGAAGCGCCGCAAGAGAAGGTCGACGCGTTGATGAAGATGCATCATCGTCTGGCGGAACTCAAGAGTCAAATCACGATCGGTCTGGTTGGAAGCTGAACGTATATGAGGCCACACGGTAATGGATGTAATTACGACGTATGTGTTTTTCACGAGGAGGTCTATGGTCGATCTAGCAAGGCGCTGGGGGGTCGATCTTTGATGTTACTGATGGACAACGATCAATCTGCAAGAAGCGGAGTTGCTCAAAACTGAACCCTATCTAATAGGTAAATACAGTCATAAAGCGTATATTATAAGCCTACAATCAAGACGTGGTCACCCATATGCTGTAGGTGCTTGAAGAAGAGCCATTCCGAACATATCTTCGCCCATAGCTAGCATAAACCACACACCAACCTACCTAAATTATCTCTATCGAGCATTGCGATCTATATCTATGTCTTACCTTATGCTCTCCCATCCTCAGAGACTAGCTCCATCAAACCAATCCTACGGTCCTCGCCCCGTTCCTGATCGACAGACGACCCTAGCCCATTCTAGCGTCATCGGCCCCCCGAACCCTCCGACATCAAACTCATGACGTCATCATCGATGCTTCATTCATCCAAATTGTGAGGTAACCATGTCATCACTCGTGAAGCTCTTTCTCTAGAGATAGTTCAATTGAATGCCACTGACGCGAGACTCACTGACTACATACATAATCTTCATCCTCCCACTCTTCGTGCTAGCGTTGATTGCGACGTTCAATCATTTCAGTGATAGTTATAGTTCTACCGTGGAGAGTACTGTGGATATGGCGACGAAACCTAGTAATCATAATCTGAATGGTTGGTTTTCTCTCCCATATCCTATTGATTGTATGCTGATTGACCTCTCCGGAACAACAGTGCTCAAAAAGCCCCTCGCCCTCTTCAGCCAGAAGCCGATGACGGGCTTTTACCGCGACGGGTATTGCAGGGTCGGTCCTGAGGATGGCGGGAATCATGCCGTTGCTGGTATTACTCTCTCTCCTCCTCCGTATCCATTTATCCCTCCTCCAAATCCGAGTATCCAAACTAAACACCCCACACCAGCCGTCGTAACAAAAGAATTCCTCGACTTCTCCGCCGCCCGCGGAAACAACTTACGTCAGATCCCCGGCCTGGACGCAGGCTGCAAATGGTGTCTGTGCACCGCGCGGTGGAAGGAGGCGATGGAGGCGGCGAAGGGGAAGGATGATCCTGTTGTACCCAAGTACGTTCCTGTCCTTTCCTAGCACTACAATAGTAGTGTTTCAATTGGGGCTTCAAAGGCAGGGGAGATGCTGATGACGCTTGGCAATGGTATAGGGTTTTTCTACATGCAACGGATGAGTCGGCGCTGCAGAACGGTATCTCGCTGGATGTGTTGAAGAAGTATGCGGCTGCTCCTGAGGCGTCCGGGGGAGGTGGGGCGTTGGAGAAGAATGCGCCGATTAGTCCCTCGGCGGGTGGGGGGATTGCGAGGGAGACGCATTGAGTGGGTGGGGATGGATGGGGGTGGTGGGAGGTGTTTTGGGTGGGGTTGATATTGTATCTATGGTCTGGATGATTGGTATAGGGGTTAGGAATCGATGGGAGGAAAAGTGGAATTTGGGCTAGAACGTGTTCTTAGGAATCGGTATGTATATGTGACTGATGCTACAGAGGGTTCTGAAGTAGCCGTGATCACACCTTTCATTCTCGTTGAATTCCTCGCTAGTAGTCACTATGCGAGAAAGCCTGAGATAATAAGGGCGTGAATGGATACTACAAGAAATCGACCCATGCACTAGGATCACATGTACTCCTCCCACGTTCACTCAAGCCCAGCTCCAAAGCTTGAAAAAACTGTAGGAGAAGTACGATCCCACTCCTATGTACCATATCAACCCAACCCAACCCAACCCAATCCACCCAACGCCCAAACTCCCCACCCTTTCCTCCATCTCCTCTGCCCTACTTCCACCCCCTCTCAACCCTCCCCATCATTCATTCATTTATTTATACCCCATCCCCCCCTGCGCCCCCGGATTCCCTCCCAGCCCTCCAGGCCCCTGAGGCGGATACCCAGGCGGCGGCGGCCCTCCTCCCGCACCACTACCAGCAATCATATTCCCCGCGCCCGGATGCTGCGATTGCACGTCTGGTCGATTGCTATTGCGTTTTGAGCCGGATATCAGCCTTTGCTCTCTTCTCTCAATCTCTGGTGTAGGATAGGATAGGATACGGTTTGTAAGCAATGATGCGAGGAAGTGTGAATAAGGAAGAAGAGAGGGATAGGGAAAGGGAAGGGAGGGAAAGAAAGGAACGAGAGTAATGCATACCTCAGATCCTGTCTAAAATGACAGATCGGACACGCCACCTCTTTATACTTATGTGTCGCGAGCGGGATCAGTGGCTATTCCGTCCATCCCAACCATCTCGTTAGCTACAGGACTCCATAGTTCCTATTCTAATTCCTGTCTGTCGCCGTGCTAGATATGCTGGGCGGATATGATAGGGAGGTATACGTACGAGAAAACACACTGTGAAAAAGGGCCATCGGGTTATACATGTCGCGGACCAATTCCCACCTGTGATGTAATAATCGCTTTCCGTTAGCTATCCTTCTTACAGTTTCCCAATAAGCTTGCACGGTTTCGCAGACGGGGATGTGGGGAGAGGAGTTCGTACAATTATGACACTGCGCCGTCACGCCCTCGTAGCCTTCGAGCTGGCTTGTGAATTCTGAACGAACGGGGGGGTTAGCTTGTTTTCTGCGCTTGGCTGGGGTTGGCTTTGGTTTGGGGGTTTTTGAGGGGGAAGGGTGGTACCGTGGGTGCCGAAGGTGATGCAGAATGCCATGGTTTAGTGAGTGGGTGTGTAGGTGGGTCCGTGGGTGATTGTACCGCGATGGTAAAGGATTGAAGTAGAGGGATGAGTGAGGCGGTAGTGAAGGAGCTTTTGGATTAACAATTGTTTGTTTGGTGAGGCGATGCTGCGATTCATGGAGTAGGATATGGATAAGGTAGCTTTGGAGCTCTTGGCAGAGGCGTTGTGCAATGACGCGGCTGATTGCATAAATCTTATGCATACATATATTCTATCCACGCCTCAAAATCAAAGAAGATTATACATCCCTATCTTGTCTACACTACATCCAAGATAATACCGACCCTTCCATATCACGTAAAAGCTACACGTAGTATACTCTACTGCTTCACCGTAAGTAGGCAGAATTAGTGCTCTCATCGAGATTTTTGGAGGTGTATTCGCCATTATTCTACCATAACGTAAGTTGGTACTAATCGCTATTGATTGACAATATATGTCTGGATAGCATGGTTTCAGTACAAGGCAGCTGGCTGTACAGGACTTCTCTGGAGCACTTAAACCTCAAATTGGAATGGTAAAGTACACTACATGCTGGGCAGGACTCCCCTTCGGCTCGCGAGCGAAGCTTGTCTGAATGGCGACGTTTGGTCTCTTGAATGAATACTTCAATCGTTGTCGAGGAGTACGAACAGCAAAGTACTGCATCCAGCCACGATCGTAGACTCGATCAATGAGTAGCATAGGCCTCAGCAGCCGGAAATACTGTGGCAATCATCGTTGGGAACATGTATCACAAAGTACACATCCGATTTCAATTTATTCGATTGAATCATAAAGTTAATCTTCTCTATGTGCGCGTTGGCCACGAAGACTCATATGGATACGATCCGAGGACATCGACCCATCAAGATTATGATATTAGGTATGGCCAGTGACATACTCCAAGGGCCTCCTAAGGGCATTATGATGGGAGGACACAGCTGATGATATTACATGGAAGATCCAAACTCCACGCATACAACTGCAATGACAATGGTGACTGGAGTAGCCGATAAGGCCCAGAATATCGCGAACATCTTCGACCAGTCCGTAAAACTATCGGCGATCCCTCCGCTCTGAATGCGCATGATCTCGTCTGCATACCCGTAGCCGAGAAGAAGGGCACAGGGCGGGATCGCACAGAATATTGGTAGCCATAGCTTCGAGATCTGCTCCCGTCGCTTGAGTATATCGGCGGAAGATGTGTGTGGGATACGGTGAAGGTGAGGTGATTCGACGTGGGCCATCGGGCGTTGGAGCTTATCCGGACGACCCTGAACGCGACCACGCTGCTTTTGGGAATCGTCTAAGAGACGCATGCTACCGTACACAGGGTGCATAAGTACAGGTGACGCGACGTCGCTATAGACGACGCCATCGTGTAGGGTTGAGCAAGGCGTTGTGGATACAAAGGCTTGACTGTTCTCTGTGTAATCTGTTCGATATTCGCAGTCAGCAGAAGCATTCAATGTGGGCTTCAATGTGTGACAGTACAGCAGAACATAGATTGAACGGTGAGCAGAGCGTGAAAGGGCGCATCCTAAGGAACGTACCTTGATCACCATGCCGCTCCCCCACTGTTTTTGGATGCTGGCTGTCCTCAGATTCCGCATCATCGAACGCCGAGTGATTTGACGAGAGATTGACCATGGTACTTGGCATTTTGTGGCCACGTGGACCTGGCGATGGGAGAGCTGGAGCTTTGATCGTTGAAGGCGATGCAATGACTTTACTGTTGCTCTCACTGGATGATCCGTGTGGACGTTGCTTTGGTGGACCGTCGAGATTGAGGGCTCGGGCCTTAGAGGTCAGTCCTGCCTGAAATTCGGACGCTGCCGAACGATAGTCAGTTGGAGATTGAGCTACAGAAGAGTTGATCGACGAGGCGTCGGGGGTTGCAACATTTCCTGTTATATTCTGGTAGATAGGATTCCGAATAACAGAAGTTAAACTTGATGAGGCCTCAAGTATTGCGAGAGGAGCAGGTGTTTGCGGATGGGGGGGAGTGTGGAGCCTGGAGGCAACGCTCGTTGGGAACTCGGGCATTTTCAACAGGTGTGCTTGTCGAAGGGGTGTTCGTGGTGACTCGGCACTGATTGGTAGGAGGCGCCCTGAATTCACACTGGGCACCGGACTACTCGAGAGTAGGTCTCTAGGGCTGCTTGCACCTGCCAAGCTGCTCCCAACTTCTCGGGCTCCAGTCCCTTGAGGAGTTCCAGTGAGATTTCCATTGCTGTTCAAAACCGTGACCTTTGCAAAACTTCCACTGCGAAGGGGAAGCGACGGCTCTTCGCCAGAAGCATTCTCACTCACGGTGCTCAACCATACAGATGACCCCCGCGATGGCTCTTTGGAAGCGGTTTCTTGCTTGGCTTGGTTGACCACCTCTCCCTGAGCATCATCCATGTTTTGACGGTTACGAGAATCGTTGATGGACCCATACGAATCTATCAACTTGTCAAAGCCACCAGTGCTACTCGACTTTACCGACATCCGCTTCTGCAATACTTGGTGCGCCAGGTTTGCGTTGTGTTCAACATTGTCAGTAGAGTCATCCCTTAATTTAATGACTGGAGGCGATGATATGAAAGGATTGAGGTGTCTTTCAGCCATCGGGACTGGGTGCTGGTAATTGCGACCTTCTCCAAAATCATCTTGGGGAACATTGGTTGTATCGCCTGAGCGGTCATCCTTCACAATCACGAACGCTTGGTGACGCCGGGGCAGTTCAGGATGCTGTGAGGTTCCTAATTTGCGAAGTCTACCGGTATTGGGCTCGGTCACGGAGACATCACCGGGATCCGAGTTATCTGCAAGACTGCTACCCGTCTCAGTGTCGACAGCATCATTGGTGAGGCCACGCATATTGCTTTTCATGTCGGATACTGTCTCCCAATCTTCTACCCCCGAGCCTGGAGCATACGATTGTGCGAGGCCCTCACTTTTCTGCGATTGGTGTGATGATATGGTCCTTCTCCCAAAGAGAAGGGGGGGTGTTGGGCTTCTAAATTGAGAAGACGATGAGCATTCCTTGTACGAGGCTACTCTCCCGCCATGACTAGATATGGCTGCGATAAAATGATCGGCGCTCATGGATGACGAGGTTTGACTACTGCCAGGATCAAGTTTTGTAAGCCGCTGACCGAGGGGCCGAAGAGGCAGTAGATTTTGCTCAGCTACGGGTTGGCCATCTTCACGGACTTGAACAGGAATATTAGCCCGGCTGCTCTCCTGGCTAAGACTCCAGATGCTCTGTCCGCTTCTACTCATCTCTTCAAGCGATTGCATGGTCGCTTGAAGCTCTGCTGCGATCTCTCCCTCAGACATTGGTCGGAAGCCGCTATTATCAATAACAATGGAGTAATGTGAACCGGAAGCGCTTTGAAAACTGCGGGTGGATCGGGTTTCAATGTTTCCCTCCAGTGTGGTGATATCAATGATGGGCTCATCAGAGTTAAGAAAGTTCGAGCCAGACGAGGAGGCTGATGAACCTGGATGTAGTTGAAGAGTCCTCATCACTTGCTCCGAGTTTCCGGCTGATTGAGAGGAAGGATTTTCGATATTGGCGGATAAGGATTCGGAAGAGAAAGCTGATTGGGCTGTATACGGTAGGTCGACAGCATTGACGACATACCGAGGACGATCTACTAATTTGGCGGACTCTATCAAGGCACCGGCGTTGCGAAAAGAGTGAGAAATTAGGTCGGCATCCCGTCTTTGATCATCTGAAAGCGGAGGGGTGCAAGCGGGACTAATGGGTTCGTCTGAGAACCGTTCTGGGACCAAGACACCTGTAGATATGGTTGAATGCCCATACTGGTCAGTGGTTAGAGACCGCCTACCCTCTATCTCTGTGATCGATTCGTGTGCTCCAACATTTTCCCGTGGATTGAGATTGGATCTTTCCGGAGTGGTTGGGCTACTTCTTTCAACCACCCGCAGTACATCATCATACCGATCCGGAGAGACTGGTATTTGGTGTTGAGAGAATTCCGAGTCCGAATATGAGGGCCTTGAAACGGCACGCGTGGTCGTAGTGTCTGCAGGGATAAACTGGTTGGGAAGCTCGTCATCTGATTTAGCAGACAGTAGCGATGATGACCGATTGGTGGTTTGAGACGATTCACGCCACGGGCTTTGTGCCTTATGATGGACTATGAACCTATATGAACCCAGGGACGATGCTGTGTTTGTGGGATCGGGTACTCACGAATATTGACCGTTGCAGGCAGTGCTGTATGGATGTGGCCGAGCTCCGGATCATTAACATCATACTCCTCCTTCCTTGTTTCTTTCCTCTGTCTATGGAAAAGACTTTTCAAACTTGACATCTTGTCCGTTGTACGCGTCCAGACGCGATCTGGAATTGTGTCTGGGATGTTTTACCTCTACTTTGGCAGGAATGACCGACAGTCAACACAGTCGACTTTAAAGCTGAGGCATGAAGCTCCTGCTCTGATGTATCCGCAAGACTGTAGAATGCAGTAGCTAAATTGATGCGTGTTGATCGCACTAGCATGAACACCGGATTTACTGAACGTAAGCCGTGGGTCACTAGCGCATTTAGATGGATCAATGTATTCGAGAAGGATACGAACATACTTCGGTGAGCCTCATTAGGCCAACATATCCTATCTGGTGAGTAGTAAGATTATTGTGCTGGTCAGGCAATGCATGGAACTCAGTTCGGCAAGACTTCGTTGAGAGCGCGACCAAGGCAGCTGTCTGAAATCAATCGCAAGATCCGAGTATTCTTAAGCTATTACACCAAGGTCCCACTGTTCGCTACACTCTGACAAAAATGACACAGCCAATGAAGAGGAAAAGATGGAATGTGGCGGTAGTCGGGCGGGTAGTAAAGATGGAATTTTGACGTGTTGATCTTTTCTATCACGTACCTTGACTTCAATTCCGCAGGCTGCATGAGCATTGCAAAACAAATGCCCCAGAATGCTACTATGATTTTCACTTTATGACCTTAGTGTACCTGAGGACGGAAGCCGTAACCCCACGTCTGGAGATCTAGGGATTTTGGATTATGCTGAGGCTATCTTGAGGGGTAAGTAGATTGACGATGTTGCGATGGTAGAAAACCGTCCGCGGCACAGATTGACTAGGGCTTCGGCAATGTATAGCAATGTGCTAGCTGTTTCCCATATCATCCTCACTCAGCCACAACATGACAAGTAAGTCTGACCCTTATCTATGCGTACCGAAGCTACAGAAGAAATATCAGATGTGTTTATACAGGATACAGTAACATGCCTGAGATTTCTCTATACTGCTTTGTTGTCCATTATCGGTTTCGACATTAAGTTCGTGAATTGGCCAACATGGTTGATGTCCCGAAGGGCAGCTAGATCATGAATTGTGATTTCTGTCTCAACAAACTGCATAAATCCATTTCTTCAACATCGTTCTTGAGGCGTGTCCACTGACTTGAAACGAAGAGGGCCAAAGTGAAAATTTGCGGTTGGAAATGGTTAGGTCCGCTAATCTGCCTTTTCATCCACTTCGGATTTATTGATAGCAACCATCTGCTCTCTGCACTGAAGATCTGCTGATACTCGGGGGAGGCGAGCAGGCGTTGGCCGCGGTCAGCATACGTTCAAGCACTCGTTTCAGACAAGATCACAAGTTCAGAAGCTTTGATCTGGGGTCATCAATGCTGGTCACTGCAAGCGACACGGAGAACGCCCAAGGCAAGGTATCGCAGGAAAGATGCCAAGAGACGAACAGCAGACGACCCTGATACGAAGAAGATTAGGGACACTCGATCTGCCGCACGATCCCTCCATCCACTTTAGCCAGCCTGGACATGAGAGATGGGTGATGGAGACGGGACGTCGTAGAAGGAAAATGAAACTTTTGCTGAAGAATGCCGAGTCTCGGCAGTCCACGTGCTCTTCCCCCAATGAAGCACACCGTCAAAGTGGATCAACAAAGAAGACTGTGGAAGATTTGATATACTAAAAAAAAAAAAAAAAAAAAAAAAAAAATATCTAGGCATTTTATAGACTGGTGAACCATGAACCGTCTCAGGTTAGGGGAGTCCCCCGGTCCTTGTCTTTTACATCTATTGCCATGGATGTACCGGTAGCTAATAAGGTAGCTATCCTAGTCCTGTTACACCAATTCTGACTACTAGTAGCTACTCTAAGAGTACGAATCTGACGGCCCGTAGGTCTTTTTTAAAGAAGGAGTACTCCCACGGTATCCTACTCTATAGAGGGAGACTAATTATCGAGAGCTTACTTAGCATAATCCCTAGCTCTTTATAGAGTCTTTTTAGCCCTCTAGTTAAGACCTAAAGAACTTCGCTTATACCAGCTCTATTCTATAAATCAAGTTATATAGTAGACCTACTCGTAGTCTTACTCTTAGTAAACTAACGAGTGTCGTACTAACGTGCCCCGGACTCAATGATAATGCCCCTGTAGGATTTGAACCCACGCAGTAGCTGTATCTAGTACAGGTCTACTGTACCAATAGCAGTGTTTGTCAAACACCGCCGTTGGGCCGATTTGATATACTAAGGTACCTTATTGTCCACGGGAGGTGAATACAGTGAGGATTTGGGCAGGTGAAGGTCACGCTGTGCCTTGCTTCACCGGAAGTCTACCTAACATGCGGATCTCTGCCGGAAGTACCCCAGGGCTGTGATTCTTGTGCCATTCGGCTTCCAATAGCAATAACCCTGCCGGAGTCAACCAATAGCCTTGAGACGATCGTCAAGATCAGTAGCCAAGAGGATCGTCCAAGCACGCTGATACCAAAGCACTTTATGATGAAGAATGATGCTTGCAAGATTAGCCCACTACAGAAGATATTTCTCGACATCCCCATCGCAGATGAGACCTTCCTGTTGGGTGCAAGTCATCCGGCTGCTTCGAATGCAGGTAGTGACTATTGGAAGAGCTTCGCCACCAGCTCACCACGATCGCGCGGACCTTCAGGAATGTTATGCAGCTGCAATGAAGTAATTGTTTACTTGTGGATAGTGTCAACGTTCTCACAGCTCGTGTGTGGAAGCCGCAGGATCGGTGTAGTTCTGAGGCTGGTATATCCCAGGATCTAAGACGGGGATGTGGGAGCTGCTTGCGTTTCATCCGAGGATTCCTAGTCCTAAGCTCAATGTTGGACTACCTATAGCCATTGCAAATAGTACAATGAAACTTTGGATACTGCATACGAGTATGAAGCTGCGTATGAGACTCGATGGGTTTCCAAGTGTGGCTTCTCCGCCAAGCCCAAACGCTAACCTCATCTGACTTTTGGTTCTGGGATATATAGGTAATGATAAATGTTCTCTCTCGGAATTTCAATTGGGATCATTGATAGCTAGGTACTGTGGAATAATACATATTCTACCATCTCGTCATCTCCATTGGGGAATATACGTCGCGCGGTCTTTGACTCGTAACATCCATGCGTAAGTACATGTACAGTACTATGAGATGTCGTCGCCATGCTTCATAGTCCCAATCCCACCAGGTCCAATCCAAAACGCCTTCGCAATGCAATTGAAATCGTCGAAGGACTCAATGCCGTTTGTATTTCTGTTTCAAAGTCAGCACCTATAAACCAGAGAATGGCAACAAGCATGAAATTTACATCTTCGATCCTTCGCCGGTTTCCAGGGTCTAGGCTGTTCGTCGCCCCCATTAAAGTCTGGCCGACGGCCTTGCTGACACCCATGGCAGGTCTAAGGATAACGGTGGGAGCGCCTCTAAGAACCGCCTTGGCCGCTCCCCCCGCCGTTCCGCTCTCCATGATCTCCCCAGGGATTGCTACGATGGCATCTTTGGCTGTAAGTAGATCTCGCTCAAGGCTGGCATACGCGCCCCGAAGGCCTTGCACGACGCCTATTGGCTGATCAGCGTAGAGGCTGATGTGCTTCTTCTCCTCTTCATCTAGTTCGGCATCCTCCCAGCCGCCGGACACGTCTGATCGATCAGTGGAGGGCTGAGCCAATAGATCTTCAGCGCCTTGTAGCACGGTCTGGGCCCCAATTGCGAGCTTAGCTCCCAGCTTGACCAGTTCACCCGTCGTAGTCCGGGCAAAAGCCACGGCCCCTTTCTGAAGACTTCGGACGACCCTGCCATCCTTCCGATACTCTCGAACTGGTATAGTGACCAGGTCCCGCACCCCACCTCCGACATTGACAAGAGATCGCACAGGTGCCAGACCTGCAAGAATGCCAGGAAGCTGATGACGTTTGATATCTGGCATCCAGATGTCATTGAGCATGATTCCGACCTTGTCGAACCCCGAGATACCACCCCGAAGGATGACGTGGCGGAGTACCATATCTGCTCGGTCCAGAATGAAAAAGTTCATGAACTCAGTAGTATGGCCAGATCGGATTCCAGCGTAATCGACTCGCTTCGGTTTGAAATCCAGTTTGACCTGGATAGAATTGATCTCTACGCGCTGAAAGAACGGAGGTTCCGGTTTCGGGGCCTGAATCAAAACAGTGTCATCCTTGAACTCGAAGAACCGAGTCAGAAAGTCGAGAGCGTCTTGATCGACATGAAGTCGAAGAGGCAATACTGTTGCCTGTTCAACGGTTAGCCTTGTAAATGAAGAGTAACCTAGGACTTACCTTCATTACGATCTCAGATGCTGCAAGATCGGGTACAGGCTTGACATTCAAGATTTCAATATGGATCATGCTCGTTCCGCTTTCCCTCTCTCCTGCATCATGCATGTAAGTGGCAAATTTCTTCCAGGTTGATGTCGGCACGTGGTCAAAAATTTCGAGGTCTTGAATTCTGACATCAATCGAACTTTGTATTTCACCTGAATTTGGTGGAGATACCACCACATCAGCAGAAATCCCTTTGAGCTCGAAAGTCATTTTATGATTTTGACTTCGTTTTAGTCGCAGCTTCCTGCTGTATGGACGTGGTACGTGGCCTTGTCGGCTGGGAGAGCCTGAAGCTGTTGATGTAGCATTGCTTTCCGGCTCGCTTACGAGATCATCGAGGTTACGGTTCACCTGGCGGGTCAGCTCTCTAGGGTCTCGATTGGATGGTATGCCGATGTATATTGAGTTGAAAAGAAAGTCACCAATTACAGATTCTTCCTCTTCTTCAGGGTCGAGAGACTTTCGTTTATCATTGCGGGACGCACGCTCTATCGCTTTGGTTTGAACTGCGTCAACAGCCTTGCTGATGGTATCTCTTGTGTGTTGCCAATCGTAACCATCGAAAAGGTTCCAAATGAAGTGCACATCGCGCACACGGACTCGTAGTGGACTGGTTCGCAGCGTGTTATTGCCACTCAGCCCTTTTGTATCGGGAACGGTGACAGCTGAGCTAAGTCCAAAATGACCTTCTTGGAAATCAAGTGGTTCATTTCCAGGAGCGACTTCCGCCTGATCCTCAAAGCTCTCCAAGATAATTTTGTCCCCAATCTCCCGTATCATTGAAGGGCTTGCCAAAGAGTCAAGGTCGTCCTCAAGCATACTATTTGCAATCTCATCGTACATTACGTCAGGTTCAGGATTGTAGAAGCTGGTTACAAATTCAAGACTCTGGGGAACTTCATCGTCCATCATGTCACCTTCATCAAGCCTCAATGAGGACTCATCAACTTCGAGGTTGGTTCTAGTTGTCGCGAAGACGTCTCCAGTGAAGGATGCAAGCATGTCTTCAATTGGAATGACTTCTGTTCTGTATTTGAGCTCAGTAGACGGCGGCTTTGGTGGGCTCAAACCACTCAATATACTTTGTATTGTCTGTGTGGAGTCTGCACAAGTTTCAAGTACGAAGAGATCGTCTCTAATGTCGATTTCAATTGCTTTGTTGGGCTCGGCCTCTAATTCGATAACCCGAATTGTAGCTTTTGCCGCTGAGATCGTGCCAACGGAGACGTAGCCTATGTCTAAGAAAGACTCAACCTGAGTGTGGGTATGAAGCGCCTTCTGAGCCACAGCCTTGCCGATAGTGGGGGTGATATTTTCCACGTTATCCACCACCATGATCGAGGCTTTCCTAACCTCGAGGACAGCACTGGATTCTTTATCGCTGGGCATGGCACCTAGGAACTGAGTATCTGTAAGGATGATAAGACCTCTGGCCAATGACTTGCGTGGATTGAGCCCGATAATTGAGTCGGTAAAGGATATATCAAATCTCAGCATCTTCGATGTTGGCATGGATTTGTCACTGCTTTCGGAGTTCTGTTTTGAAAGCTTGGGTGGGGAAGCATTGATATTTTGACGACTCGTAAGGGTTGCCACAGAATTAACCATCTCAGCAACCATCAATTCTGTTACAGCAGACTCCTCCAAGCCCATGATCGCTATCGCTGTCGAAACATGATATTCAATGCGAAGACAATGAAACTTGATCTTCGCCGTAGGCTCCATTGCGTTACCAACAAACCTGACCATGACGGCGGGCAGCTGCGAGTTACTGGCAACCTCGACGGGAAGTGCTTCCCCCAGTAATTGTTCTGTATCGTTCCGATGGAGGTCTACACTTTTGATGCTCAGAGTCGTTAGGCTGGGAAAGGTGACATGAGCCCCTTCCATGTTCTTACAAGTCAAGCGGGCCACGCCGAAATTGCTATTGACAGTAATCGCAAGCCGAAGATCTTTCACGGATCCGAGGATCAACACACCTGCCCGATCGTCCTCAGGGAGGTATTTGGTCACCGTAGAAAGCTTCTTGAAGTCCTCGGACAACGTTGCGAAGCAACGCAGATCGCGGAGGTTTGTAATGTTACCATCGAGCTTTTCGATTGATGTACGGACTACAGCACCTTGTTTGCGTTGAAGGAAAAGTCTATCCAGGAGGATGTCATCATCGCGTGCATCCTTCTCTTTGGAGGGGGAGAGAAGCTCTAGCAGTCTTGTCAAGTCGACCTCCTGGGGAGTGGGCAGATATTCAATCCTGAGATTCGTGACCTTCATCGTGATCGTGGGCTCGGAAGATGTCTGCTTCGAATATGGTCCGCTGAATCTGAGACGATCTACCTGTAAGCCTAAACCTTCCGACCGGGTAACGAGCTTCATTGCAGTAGTTTCGAAATGCAATGATGATTGTGTGCCTTTGACGTCAAACACAAGGCCTTCAATTCTTGCTGTTACTTTGCTTGGATGTCGGACCATTTCAGCTCTTGTTGGCCTGTTTGATTGTCGGCTTTCGAAATGCGCCCCACGGATAGGTTTGCTGGGTCGAGGGGTTTTGGACTTAGCATCAACAATGGTCATAGTTGACATCATCGAACTACCGAGGCCGAGCATGCTGCTGAAGCCGCCGAACCAGCTGAATGTCTCATCAAGTCGCCGTAGGTCTAAGGTCAGGTGCACGGGAAGCGTTCTCAACTCATATTTATGTGATTGGCCGCTTCGCGTAATGTTCAAAATCACATCTTTGCCAACAGGAGAGAGTACGTCACGCGAAGAGTGCCTCATCTTCAAGTCAGAGTTGAAGCAGAGAATGTTGTCTGAACGATATCCGAAAGAGAGCTTGCCTACAGATATTGTAGTGGTGCTTGTCAAAGGTGGTGCTCTAGAATTGATGGCCGTGAGATTTTCCATACTAGCCCTCAGTAAAATTTCCGAGTCCACGGAGAACGATTGTGCGTCTTGTTCTGCGGGTACATGCCGAGCGATGGAGACGGGCTTTCCTTTGACAGCATCGAGGAATTTCCAGCTTACATTTTTGACTGTGAGCTGCCATTCACTGTACTTGCTAACACGAGAACTTGTAATCGTTCTAATTTTAGGATTGGGAGGGCGTGGACTGAGCGAAGTATTTACTTGCTGCGATAACAGAATCAGCATTCTTGTAAGACCCATGTCCATCAGAACTTGGATATTCAGGATTTCAATCCAACATTTGCCCTCTTGTGGGTTCTCCAGCAACCTCGGAGACTCGGACGAGATACTACTAATGCTGGCTGTGTTAGACTCAAAGACATCCTCAAACCCCCCAGGCATGTTTTTATCACTTTTGCGGTGACGCTGGCTGTAGTCCTTGCGGGGCAATTCCAGTGGACTTGGGCTCAGCGAAACTATAACTACTATAGTGCTAACCGTGATGATCTGTTTGACAATACTGAACGAGCTGTTGAGGTTCGTCGACGAAGTCTCCGAGCCTGGAAGTTCAGCACTTCCCTTTCTTGCCGGTGTCGCGGACGGTTTGTTCTCCAATTCTATGTCAGTGGCCGGATCGGTAGAGTGAATATCGCTACTCCTAGCTGATTGAAGCGCGGAAACCTTATGATTACAGCGGATATGTTTTGGAAGGTCCTTACGGACCGGTTCGCTCTCGGATCTGTAGGCCTGGTACAGAGGCTCAAGGCCAGACTCATGGACAATCGCAGGTTCCGTACTAGTATGAGTTGTCAAATCCTTGCCCTCGTCCTCAGAGGTAGAGGAGGCCCAATCTCTGTGAAGTGTGGTATCCTCGTCTGCTGTAGCAGAGGTCTGGCTGATGGCACTCATGTACATGCTAGCTTCCTCGTGAGTGAAGATACTGGACTGTGCAAGATTCTCTGAGGCAGGTAATGAGTGGTCACTGCCCAGATACGGAGGTTCTGAGACTTTGCCAATCTCTGTTCTTGTGGCTGAATGGCTGCTCAGGACTTGCCGCTCCTGGAGGCCTAAACGGTGATGAACATCAGTGGTGTCCTCCGGTGGCGAAGCGGTATCAAAATCGCCGAAGCTGGCTGGTGGGTTCCTCTGGCCATTGTATCGTCGCCTGCTATATTGATGATTTGATTCGACGGAAGATTGAGATCGGCTCATATAGCTAGCATAATCATTGTACCGTGAAGATTCTGGGATGATTCCAGAGTCTCCTATGGGCTCTTCGCTAATCTGTGTTCCCTGTCCACTAGAGTGCATTGAGTCGGCGAGCATACTATAATGATAGTCATCGCCAACTTGTTGTGGGATTATTGAGTGTTCTGTCCGGTCCTCCGTACTCTCGGGAACGGGCAGCTTCTCACTGCGACTACGCACATTTGATGTTTCTAGACTTTGTGGGAACAGGTCTTCATGTGAATCGGCGCGGGAGATTGCAGCCAGGCTTGTTTTGCTATGAAACGTGGCCAAATGACTAGCTTGAGTTGTCTCTGGAGAGGACGGTGCGGTCGAACGAGCAAGGCTTGAGAATACGGAAGCTTCAGAAATCACCATAGCTTCTATATTGCTGAATGTGATACGGCGGGTATATTGCGTACTGAAGCTGGGATTTTCCTTGCTATCAACTCCTTTCCCCTTTAGCTCCGAAGCCGTCGCACCATCGACTTGGATGCTGTCAACACCTAGTCGAAACGTCACCTCTTCCCATCGATCAGAGGCATCACTACAAGATGATGATTCAGAAGGTCTGTCCAATTTCAGAATAATGTCCAATTCGACCTTCCGAACCTTCAACCGGATACGGTCTCCTACACCTTTGAGGAAATCCGCCAGGAACGATGGCAACGAAAGATTGTTGCCAATTCCGACGGCAGGTCTCTCGTCTCCATCTTCGCTACTCATCTGCGACTGGCCTAAATCCTGGGGATCTATAATGGACGTCTGTAACCCTGCATCCCCTTCAATCGATTCGACGTACTCGGTCTGTAGAAAGGATTTGGCCAGGTCAACAGGAGTTGGGATAGGCCCGGGAACTTGGTCATCATCTTCGCTCGGAAGGCGAGCCCCACCAGGGTCATGTAGGTGGAACTGATGCTGACTTGGCTTGTGTTTTTGCGAGGCCCTCGCGAGTTTCTCCGAGCGAAACTTATGGACCTTGGGTCGAACATCCTGGCCAGGCTCTTGGCCATCAAGGTTGGCGTTGACACACACCTTAATTCCATTGAGTTCTACCAGTATTCCACTATTGTACAGGTCTGCGGGAACCGTAAGCCGTAGAGAAGATATCCGAGCGGAAACAATCGCCAGGACTGGGGGTAGCTTGAGTAAAGCAGCAAATTTCTGGATGAATAGTTTAGCAACTCTTTCACAACGAGGCCAGGTCAATCGTTCTCTGCTTAGGCAGAAGGGGTTAATTCACCTACAGTCGTATGTACATCAACTTCCCTCAATTCCACAGTGCTTTGCCTGCCCCAGCCTATATCTAAGTTATCAAGATCCAAAGCGTCCGTATCTAGGAGCTCAATCTGAGACAGAGCATAGCGCAAAATCCTCTTCTGGAGATAAGATGGCAGAAAGTAAGACATGGGGACCGGGTCTCGCCACAAGCAAAGGGTTGCTATCGGAATCTCATAGCCGTGACGTCCCCAAAACTTATACAGTCTTCCTCATCGGTCCGAGGATGCGCATGTAAGGGAAGATGTTGAAGTGGTACAGACCCTGGCGGCCCTGACTCAAACCGAGCAGTGTTGATCATCAGCATCTTTGAACCGGAATAGATCGGCCAGTTGTGTCCGAGTAGGAGGGTGACGAAGAAGGCTATATACGAGATCTTGTGCTGTCGCGGCGAATGATCTCGGACGTCACACTAAGGTAGTGGGGGATCGTGTCATATCTCTATCGAAAGCTGCACAGGACTGTTCTACCTCGTACGGCTAGAATAGTTGCTGAACTAGCGCCTCGCGTGCCTCAGTGCATTTAGCGTGTGCAAGACCGTTGAGAAAGGTGTTGAATGATATGATGATCAATGAGTCATCTGCACGTGATTTGGGTATAGTATAATAGTATTATGATAACTAAATAGATAGATATAGCTATATAGAATGGAATAACCATTACGAGAAATCTCTATTAGTCTACTAAGGCCCCCTAACTAGTCCTAATTAGTAACTACTAAGGTTAACCTAGCCTAAATTCTAATACTCCCTCTTAGATTAGTAATAATAAGGTAGTATCCCTATTATTAACTACTATATCTAAATACCCTTATACTTTACCTAGAGCTAGTCCTAACTATTATCTAGCTAGGCTGAAGTTAATAGGATTAAAAGGTTTTATAAGGGGGTTTATATATTAAGCTTTAATATTAACCTATTTAAGATAGATTTCTTTAATTTTAAAAACTAGTTAATAAATTAAATAGTATCTTATTTAGATATATTTTATAGTAGTATAATTAATTAGGTTAGTAGTTAATTTTATAACTACCTAGTTATTAATACTTAGGAGTACTAGTACTACTCCCTTATTATACCCTAGCTCTTTAAGTATAAGGCCTAGATATAAAGCTTCTTTATATACCTCTATTATAATAATATATTTAGACTTATATATAAATATTACTACTAGCTTTTATAATTTAATTACTAGGTAATAGGGCTATTAAATAGTTTATAAATATATACTCTAATAGAGTAAGATATCTTATAATTATTATAATAGGACGCGTTAGTAAAACCTACTAGACTATTATTCTTACCTAGTTAGTAGATTAGGCTATTATTAATTATCTTAGCTAGGTAATATAATACCCTTTTTACTATATTTATATATTATAGAGAAGGGTTATAGAGAGAATAACTTAGGGTATTAATAGTATAAGTAATATCAGGCCTAATTATAATACTTAACTAATTAAGTACTCTTATAAGGGATTAATAAGCCTCCCTATTAGATAAGGGAGTTATATAACTATTAGGGGTAATAGTAATATATATCTATTTTATAAGTAACTTTACTAGTAAATAATTCTCTATATTAAGCTATCTTAATAATTATATAATATATTTTATCTAATTAACTTAAATAGACTATTTATCTAGATTCCTAATAATATTTATACTTAGATAGTCTTTTAAATCTCTTATATACTTAAAGTTAAACCTCTTATTAAGTTTATTTTTTATATAGGTAATTAGGTCCTAATTATATATCATAAATAGTAAGTTATTAATATATACTATAATAATAACTTTTATTATAGGGTTAATAAATATATAATAATTATACTTAAGGTAATTAAATCCTAGCGACTTAAGTACCTTATAAAGGGTCTTATACTATTTATAAGATACTTACTTAAGGCTATATAAAGCCTTATTTAGTTAATAGGTATATCCTTATTAGCTATTAATAAAGTAATATAATTACTCTACCTAGATTTCTTCCTAAATAAGTAATTCTAGGAATATTATAATAATATCTAAATACTTAATAACTAGCCTATACTTAATAATTAGGGTAAGAAGAAGATATTATAATAATACCTTTAGGGTTAATAAGAAGGTCTTATTAAAATTAATCCCTTTAATTTAATAAAAGCCCTTAACTACTTACTAGGCCTTATACCTACTTATTTCGCCTATTAGCTTATATTTATAAGATAGGACCTATCTTCCTAGTAAGATATATACCTTCTAGGGTAGCCTATATAATATTTTCTATATCTCCTACTTAGTATAATTAGCTAATTCTTCTTTAGTAGTAGCGAGCTATTTCTTATTATTAAGCCCTTAGAGTACCTTATCTATTAATATTAGGTAGGGACGCTCTTTACTAATAATAATAATATAGGTAAGTATAGCCCTAAACCTCTTAAGGTTATTAGAAGACTTTAGGCCTCGCTATTAGGCTTAGGTATATATACGCCTTACGCGCCACCTTATAACCTACTTTAGGTAACCTTCCTTAGAAATATAAGGTAACGTCCTAGTAATAGGAGGCCTAGATTAAAATCCTATACTTAGTAGATATATATCTTCCTAGCTATCCCCTATTATTCTTCTAAGTTCCTTAGAGATTAATTCTACTACTATAATAGGCCTACTACTTAATCTATTAGTAGACTTATACCTATTATTAAATCCTATAATATAACTCTATATCTTTTATTACTTAATACGCCGCTATAAAGCTAGCGGGTATAAGCCTTATAATTCTAATCTCTCTCCCTTTTTAAAGGAAAAAGCCTAGAGTTATTATTATATTAGGTTTACCCTATAATAATTAATAGGTTAAAAGTAATAACTAAGTAGAACTACTATTATATAAAATATTACTAGAACGCTATTATAATGCCTTAGTTAAAGGAGGACTCTTTACTCCTTTTACTCTAAATAAGCTAGAATAGCTATTAGAGGAGGCCTAGAATAAAAATTATTATCTTAAATAATAAAATAAATTAGTAATATTATTAACTTATAATAAAGTACTTTATAATCCTTAGATTTAGATTAATATTAATCTAGGAGTTTAAAATACTACTATCTTTATACTATCTTAATATACTTATATATATATACTTTACCTTAAAAGGATAAGACCCTATAAAGGATCCTTTAAAAGGGAGTACTTATATTAGTTTTATAAAGTTAATATTAAATTTATTATAAGTCTAAAGTATTTTACTATAAATAAGTCCTATATAACCTATTATATAAACTCCCTAGAAGGGGACCTTAAAGCTTAATAATATACCTATTTTAGGAGTTATAATCTTACTAATATTATATTTAAATCCTTTAAGAGGTTTCTACTTAACTTAATCGCGGATCTAGTAAGCTACTATCTCCTTACTTATAAGAAGTAGAAGTAGGTATATTAATATAATAATTAAAAGGTCTTAAATTTTAAGGCTTATTTAGAGGAGTTAAAGTCTTATTTACTATCTTTTAATAAGGAGTATAAGGCCTATATTTTCCTTATAAAGCTCTATAATAAGTTAAAGAATAAAATTCTTAGTACTAATACTATTATTAAGTAGTATAAAGAGATATTTACTTAGGCTATTATATTAGAGAATACTTTAGAATATAAATACTATATAAGTAGATTAAGTTCTTAAGGAAAATCTTAGGGTAGCTCTTAACTAAAATTAAAAGGCGGTAATAAGTCCTTAGAAGACTAGGTTATAAAGCCTAAGGGTTCTAATAGTAGTAGTAGTAAGTAGTCGCGCTTTAAGGATAATACCTTAAAAAGGAAGGCTAGGCCTAATATTAAGATAGATTCTATAATCTATTTTTATTATAATAAAGAAGGTTATATTAAACTAAATTATATTAATCTTAATAAGCCTTAGGCTTATTTTAATATTAATATAATATTAGTAAAAAAAGAACTAGCCCTTTAACTACCTTAAAAGAGGGGTAAGAAGACTAATTAATAAAGGTAATATTATTAATCTTTATAAAGGGTTAGGCGGAGTTATAAGGTAACTAGTATTAAGTTATAATACTTTTAGACTCTAGGTTATACCTAAACTTAATTTTATAAAAGTTTATAATTTAATAGGATCTAAAGCCTTATAAAGCTATCTTATTATAGGTATAAGTACTTAATAAAAGTAATATATATATTTATAAAGCCTACTAGTTATATTACCAATTAGTAGATAGTTAGAGTTATAAAAAGGAGTATACTACTCTTTTTTATATAATAGATTAAAAGGGCCCTAATATTAATTTAGGTATACTAGGATTAAAATAATAGTATATACTATAAGATCTAGAGGTAGATTACTAGCGCTTTAAAGTTAATTTTAATATATTATAATTTAATAAGCCCTAAGTATTTACTTAAAATATTAGGAAAGAGCTAAATATATTTATTATTATATACGCCGGTATAATATCTAGTAAATAAGAAGTCCCCTAAGTTCCTAAGGAATTAAAGGCCTTTACTAATATCTTTTCTAGTAAGAAAGCGGGTACCTTACCTATTTTTAAGGAGGGTAATTATACTATAAATCTTATAAAAGGTAAAGAACTACCTTATAAGCCGCTTTATAATTTATCTTAAATTAAGTTAGTAGAGCTATAACGCTACCTTAAGGATTCGCTTTAAAAGGGGATTATTCACTACTCTATTTTATTAGCTAGAGTACCTATTCTCTTTATATTAAAGAAGGATAGTAGGCTATATTTATATATAAAATATAGGGGGTTAAATATTATAACTTTAAAGAATAGATACTTATTACCTCTTATTACTAAGATATTAAACTACTTATATAATTCTAAGGTTTTTATAAAGTTAGACTTAAAGGATACCTATTATTAGATCTATATTAAGGAAGGTAATAAATAGAAAACTACTTTTTAAACTTATTATAACTACTTTAAATATTTAATTATACCTTTTAAGCTTATTAATATACCGGCTATATTTTAAGCCTATATTAATAAGGCCTTAGTTAGTTTAATTAATATAACCTATATAGTATACCTAGATAATATCCTTATTTATAGCTCTAACCTAGCGGATTACTAGTAATATATTTAATAAGTATTAGAATAGTTATATTAGTTTTCCCTATATACTAATCTAAAAAAGTACTAATTTAGTACTAAAAGGGTTAAATTTTTAGGGTTTATTATCTTAATTAATAGTATTAAGATAGATCTAGAGTATATAATAATAATTAGGGACTAGCCTAAGCCTAAGACCTATTAAGATATATAAGTCTTTTTAGGCTTTATAAATTTTTATTATTAGTTTATTTATAGCTACTCTTATATAACTAAGCTACTTACTAGCCTACTTAAGGGTAGTAAGGATAGTAAGAAAATAGGTCCTTTAGATTAAATTATTACTACTAATAGAGTATTCTAATTATTATAAGATACCTTTATATTAGCGCTATTTCTATACTATTATAACCTTATAAAGGCCTTAAGGATAGAAATAGACGCCTTAAATTTTATTATAAGTACTATTCTATCTTAATAAGATAAGGATAGTAACTAGTAACCTATTATATTCTAGTCTTAGAAGATAACTAACTTAGAATAAAATTATAAAACTTATAATTAAGAGCTACTTACTATTATAGCGGTAATAAAATAGTAGTAATACTACCTAGAAGGAAGTACTTTTATAATTAAGGTATAAACTAATTATAATAACCTAAAAGGCTTTATAAAGTAAAAGGAATTAAACTTTAAATAAGCTAGATAGGCGCTTAAGCTTACTACCTATAACTTTAAGATATTCTATTACCTAGGGAAGTTAAACCCTACTAACGCGCCGTCTTACTAACCTAATTATAAGGGAAAATTACCTTTAAATATAAAGCTCTTACTAACGCTATAGAATAAGCTTACCTTATAAAAGGATAATAGTTTTAAAGAAATATAAGCTATTATTATAGTTATAACGCCTATATTTAAAATTATAGGTATTTAGGTTATTAACCCTAGAAAGGATATTATAGATATTCTAGACTTAACTTATAAGGATACTTAAAGGCTTATAAAGACCTTAATTTATAACTTATAAAAGTATAATAATTAGGTAAAGTCCTTTTTAGAAGCGCCTACTAAATAATATTACTATAGATATTCTAAGGCCTAGAGTTTAGACTCTAACGGGCTACTAACCTTTAAAGGTTATCTTTATATTCTAAGGGATTAAGCCCTATATAATAAACTAATTAATTACTATTATAATAATCTATTATTAGGATATTTTAGTACTAAGAAGATATATAATCTTCTTATATATAAATACTATTAAAACGGTAGTATAAAATAGGTTACTAAGTATTATTAAACTTATAATATTTATTAAAGAACTAAGTTACTATACTATTATACCTACGGCGAACTAAGTTTATTACTTATTATTACTTAACTATAAAAAGAAATATCTATAGACTTTATTATAAGGTTACCCCTAAGTAAGGCTAAGGGAATTATCTATAATTCTATCCTTATAATTATTAATTATTTTATAAAAATAGTTAGGTATATACCTATTATAATAATAATTAATACTACTAAGCTAGTAGATATATTTTATAATAAAATTATTTACTACTATAATATACCTAATAATATTATAAGTAATAGGGGTTCTATCTTTATAAGTACCTTTTAATTAGTAGTCTATTTTTATTTTAAGATAAAACGCCGCCTAAGTATAGCCTTTTACCTATAAACTAATAGGTAGACTAAGCGTTAGAATTAGGTATTAGAATACTACTTATATATATTTACTAATAATAAGTAGACTAATTAGGCTAGGTAACTACTTATAACTAAATTTATATATATAAATAGTATTTATTCCTCTATTAAAATAATACCGTTTTTTCTTATATATAATTATTACCTAGAAGTTTATTAGGAACTTAAGGACGAGTCCCTAGAAGGGAGAATACCTACTATAAATAATAGAGTTAGAATATTATAAGTTATAAGGGATAAAGCTATAAAATACCTTTAAGCCGCCTAAGCTTCTTAAGTAAAGTACTATAATTAGAATTATAAGATATAGATATATAATATTAGTGAATTAGTAATATTAGTATTATAAAATACTACTATAGCGTAGTAGGCGCTATGCCTTATATAGCTTAGCTTAGTTAGATATAAGGGGTTACCTCCTTAGATAGTAAGGTAAGCCTTTATACCTATTTTGCCTAATAGTACCTTTACCTTATATTTTACTTTTCCTAATATAATTCCGCTATATTTAGTAGTAATACTATTATATAACGTCCTAATAGGTTAGAGACAACCTAATAGGTCGTATAGACTAGGAGTTCTCTACTAATAAACCTAGTATTAGACTAAGTTTACTATTCCGTACTAGTTAAATTAGATAGGATTTCGCCTTACCTAAATAATTATAAGGTAAAACTAGAAAGATATAGTATATTCTTACCTCTTTAATCTATAATATTAGGTAAGACGCCTATCTAATATCTTAACTACTAGATTTAGCATTTAGCTTCTAGCCCCTTTTACCCCTTACTAAGAAATCGGCCTTCTTAGAAGATTAAGGCCGCAGTTTCCCTAGCGGGGAAACTATTATGACTTTAAAATAGTAATAACTACCTACTTTCTCCTATCTATCTTAATTTATTTACCTTTTTCTATTACTATTTACTTTACTTACCTTAGTACTTACTAGTCTATAACGCTTTTCCTTTATTAAGGTCTATTATTATTATTTATTATAGTCTACTCTATCTTATTAAGGAGTAGACTCGCTTTATCTAAGGGATTAGTAAATAGCTTCCTATAATAGCGTCTTTATAAGCTGCCTTAGAAGAAAATACCTTATAAGAAAATACTATCTTTTTTACTTTCTAGTTAGACGCTTTTATTAAAATAGGGTATCTATAGATTAATTTAATACTAGAGAGAATTCGTAGAATTATACATAAAATCGTAACTACCTCTCCCTAGCTAGTATAATTAGCTACTAAATAATTAGCTACTAAATACTATAAATAGTTAATAAGGGGTACCCGTACTTACTCTAGGACTTATTCCGTAGAGCTATTAATTTAGCCCTTAGATTAGGTTATTAATAAGCTAGCCCTTTAACTTATAATAAAAGGGTTTACTAGGGATATATAGGAATTTACCCTACCTACTCTTAAGGAGGTAGCCTAGGTTGAGAACTCCGCCTTAGTACTTAAAATAGTTGACGAAGATATTAAGGAGAGTTCTTAGTTAGAACTAGCTTATACTCCTATTACCCCTCGCTCTTTATTACCTATATTTATTTAAGCTCCGCGGAAGGTACCTCTAATTACCGCCTTTATTAAGGCTTTAATATCTATCCTTTTTAGGATACGTCCGTACTTTAATTAGGAGTTATTAGTACTATAATAGCCTAGCTACTCCCTAATCTTAATAAAACTAGAGCCTAGCGAGGCTACTTAGACAGAAAATACCTCCTAGGAGCCTAAAGATATCTTAAGGTTACTAGAAACTATTTAGTAAGGCACCTTAAGGTCTATTAAAATAAGATAGCCCCGCTACTTAATAGAATTAGAGTCTAATAAAGCTACTTAGGCGGGAAATAGCTCCTAGGAGCCTAAATATAGTCTAAGCTTACTAGAGACTAAGATAACCCCTTAGGACTTTAAGCTAAATCTAACTAATTAGGACTCTAAGATAAATCCGCCTAACTAGGATTTAGAGATAAATCTACTTATACCGCTAAAGTCTAAATAGCGCGATTACCTTAAGCCTTAGGTAACTAGTATTAGGCTAGGCGCTTTAATATAAAATATCTAATTAATTTATAGGGAGGAAGTTCTTAAGGTATAAGCTAAGGCCGCTTGCTTAAAGACTACTAAATTATAAGTTATTATAGTCCTAGAGTTAAGTACTACTACTAAGTATAAGGTAAGGCCTAATACGCCTAATATAAGAGACCGCCTAGTTACTATTAATATAGATAATCTCTAGAGAATTATATATAAGGAAGTTAGTAGTAATACTAGCCCGCCTAGGCCGCTTAATAATTCTAGCTTATAAAGTAATCCTAGCCTATCTAGTCTACTAGGCGTTAATATTAAAGGTAATAGCTAACTAAGATTTAGTACTTAGGATATAAGATTTTTCTACCTAGACCTATTTAAGTTATATAGTTTAGGGGATATAATATATACTTATAAAGAAACTATTTTTTATAAAGTATATACGTTTAATAAATATATACATAATTATATAATATTAGTTAGAGAAACTAATATAAAAGAAAATCTCGCTATATACCTTAGGGGTATATCCCTAAATTAATACTTAAAAGAGATTAATAATTTTAAATAATAAGCTTTCTAGGGAATACTATTAGTAGATTTTATTAATTAACTTACTTTAAGGTTTAAAATATTAGTATCTAAGGCACTTAATTAGCTAACTAGGGAAAAGTATTCTATTACTAATATATATTAGGATAGGGATTTATAAGCCTATTTATAAAATATCTAGCTATATACTACGGCTACTAGGGTAGATAATACTTATACCTAGCTAACTTAAGCCTAGAATTAATTAGACGTTAATATCTAGCTTATAATAACCCTACCTACTAAGACTATTATATTCTAAGATTTTATAAAAGAGCTAGAAGCTAAGCGTAACTTATAAAAAGCTATAAATAACCGCCGTCGCTTAAATAATAATAATTATAGAAGGTAGTTAGAGCCTAGTTATTAACCGCCGCTACTAAATATAATACCTAGGTAATTTTATAATAATTATTAGCCGTAGGGCTACTAGGGCTATTAAGGCGGTTTTTAAGCCGATTATAATAGCTATCTATTATAGCTAATAGGGTATTTATAATAAAACCCGTTATAAGATAGGACGGCTAATTAGGTATAAATCTTTACGCCTTAGCTAGCGCTAGGTAAATAACTTATAATTACTACCTTAATAGTAGAGGTAAATAATTATACCTCCCTTAGCTAAGAAGTATAAGGCTAACCTAATTAGGGTAGATTTAATACTAGTCGCAGTAGTTATAATAACTTCTAAGGTAACTATAACCCTTATAAAGGGAGAGGTAGTAATAATATTAATACGTCTTATAACTTATAAAGTAAAATTATAGCTATAAATATTAAAACTAAATAAATTAAATACCTACGCTATAAGCTACTATATATTATAGATACGCGGAAATAATTATAATAGTTAAATTAAGTAAGTTCTTCCCTAAGGTAGAATATAGTACTAGCGAGTTTAGGTACGCCGCTTATCTAAAGGATTATAGTTTCCTAGTAGTAGCCTTAATAGACGCTCTTATCTATTAGGAAGAAGTATCCTTATTAGACCTAGAAAATAGTAAGGTATATAGTCCTATAATAGATGCCTATTACTTTTATATTAAAATCCCTTATATAGGTTCCTACTTTATTAAGATACCTCTACTAAGGTCGAGGACTTACCGCCGTTATAAGGAAGATTTTAGCTCGGGAAACCTATTATACGTATATCTAGCCTTATATTAAGGTACTAAGAGTAGCTAAGATAGTAAGCGCCTTTTTACTAAGGTAAACTTTAGCTAGGAAGATATACTAGAACTAGTAGTAGACTTAGATACTATATTATATCCTAATACTAGCCTATTATTTTAATTATAGTATTTTATTATAATTTATACTAGATTTTAGGTTACAGGTAACGCTAAAGTAATTTACTTAGATATAAGATATATAATAATACTTATTAACTATAAGTTTCTAGTATAAATTCTACTTATAATAATTATTAAGAAAATATATATACTAATAAACGTCTAAGGTATAAGTTCTACTAGGTATTCTACTAATAAATATATAATAATTAATATATATATCCTAGGCTAGAAGGGAGAATAAAAGGCCCTAGCGTATTTTTATTATAATATATATTTAGTTAATAACCTTAAGGTAAAAATACTAGTTAGAATAGATATTATAAGCCTAGAAAGGATAATCCTTAACTTAAGTAACTAGAAACTAACTATTAAAAGCTGCGGTAAGCTTATTACCCTAATTTAAATTTTAGTAAAGGATAATATTATTATCCGCCGTACTATATATAATAAAAAACGCGTTATTATCCTAGCGAATTTAATAACTTAGGTACTAGTATAGCTAAGGACTTCTATACCTTTACCTAATAGGGATTACCTTTTTAAACCCTATCTACTAGGAGCGTATACCTATATTATAAACGCTTCTCTACCTTTTATTTATATTAAGAATAATACTAAGGTAGATAGGGTTATATTCATATATTCTTACCTTAGTACTATTATTAAATATAATACTAACTTTTACTATATAGCTTACCTAGAGGATTATATCTATACTATAACGAAAGCTAATATTAAGGTTAACGGCTCGCTATTAGGTAAAGAAATTAAAATTTAAGACGGCATCTCCTTATTTAGGAATAAAGGGGAGCTAGAGAAGCTAAAGGCCCTAATATATAAGTTCTAGGATATCTAGAAGGATAATAGTGATATTATTAATATCCTAGAAAGGGACTAGATAATAGTACTAATAAATATTAACTAGAACTCCTCTATAACCTTAAAGCTAAACTAGAGGGTATACCTAGTAGGTATTATAGATAGAGAGGTAATTAATAAGGAATTTAATAAGCTTTATAAATAAGGGCGTATAGGATAAATAGATAGACTAATACCTTTTACCTTCCTTATATTTATTATATAGAAAACTATCTTAAGTAGGCTAGTAGCTCCGCCTATAAGAAAGGTAAGAGTAGTAGTAGATAATCAAGGTCTTAATAAGATTACTACTACTAACTCTTACCCGTTATAACTATAGACTAAAATTATAAATACCTTATAAGGGATAAATAATATAAGTCTTATAAATAGTCTTACCTTCTTCTTTTAATTCCTAGTAAAACCTAAGGATTAGTATAAGTTTACTTTTATTTCTTATTAGGGATTAAAATACCTAAAGGTAGTAGTAATAGGTTTTAAGAACTCGCCTCCCTTTATTTAGAGAATTATAAATAGGGTATTATACCCCCTTTAGGACTTTGTCTGTGCTTATATAAATAACCTTATTACTTTCTCCTAAATATTTAATAAATATCTTAGCTACCTTAAGTAACTTTTCTAGCTTCTATTTAAACTAAATATAATAATTAGTATAAAGAAGACCTTCCTAAACTATCCTAGTATTACTTTATTAGGGTAAAGGGTTAATACTTTTAGATTATTAATAATTAAGGAATATATTAAGGTACTTAGGAATATTAGCTTTCTAAAAGACCTTAAGGTACTAGAATACTACCTTAGCCTTATAAGCTAGATATATAATAAAGTTAGCTATTACGCGTAGCGGGTAGATCCTTTATAAGTAGAGAAGATAAAGCTATTAAAGGGTTTACTAATAAAGGGAGGTTATAAGTAAAAGAATTTTATAAAAATAATACTAATTAAAAAAAGGTAAATTCTACTTAACTTATTTAGCTCCTTATAAGACGTCTTTTTAAGTCTAAACTTCCTTATTTATTTCTCGCACTTAAGGCGCCTTTATATAGATATTAACGCCTCTAAGAAGAGAGGCTATAGAGTTATACTATATTACGTTAAGAGTAATCCTACGGGTAATAAATACCTAAAGGCTAATATTAAGCCTATACTTTTCTTATCTAAATTATTAAACGGGGCTAAATCTTATTATTAGCTAATAGAACTTAAGGTCGTATACCTAGTTTAGACTATTTATAAAATTAGGTACTTTATTAATAATTTACTATTTATAACTATTATATTTATAGACTACTTAGCTATAATAAATATTATAAGGTAGGTTTTACTTACCTCTTCCTTAGTAGATAAACTTAATCTTAGGCTAGTCTATATATCTTAGTACTTATTATAATTTAGACTAGACGTGTAATACTAACTAGATAAGTAGTATATTATACTAGATACGCTATTAAGGCTAATAAATAACTTAGCTATTAAACGCGGCTTATAAATAATTAAAGAGGGTACGCTTAATAATATATTCGCGTTTAATAGTTTCCTTATTAAGATATTACCTGATTTTAAGAACTGTATCCCATGTCCTAGCGAATTTAGTACTCGTCTCGGCTGTACCTTAGTAAAAACCCCTAAGACGAGTGCCTTGCCAGGATATAGGATAGTAGCTAGCTATATAGTAAGTAAGAAATAGGCTAAGATTCTTGATAGCTTAAAGGATAGGGAAGCTACCTTAGTAGGTATTTAATTTTATCTTGAAGGAGGGTTACTCTACTTTATAGACTATAAAGGAAGGGTATAATTATACCTTCCTAAGGAGTTTAAGAAGGAGATATTCTACTAGGTATATAATGAAAAGTCTTACCTAGGATTTAACCGTATATACGAGGTAATTATAAGTAACTACTATTTTAGGAAATTAATAAGACGGTTATATCTATATATTAGCTACTACTACGAATATAACCTTAATTAGATAAAGTAATACCCTACTTATAGAGCCCTAGTATTAATAGTTACCCCGCCTATATTATATTATACTATAGCTATAGATTTTATCCTTACCTTACCTAAAACTATTATAGGAATAAATACTGCGCTGTCTATTATATATAAGTTCTCTAAGAGAGTAACTATCTTATATAGGAAAGACACGTACTCCGCTAAAGACTAGGTAAAGGTCTTCTTAGAAGGTACGGTTAATTAGGGTCTACCCTAGGTAATTATTTTAGACTAAGATAAGAAATTTATATCTAAATTCTAGTAAGGAGTATTTATAAGGCTAGGAGTTAAGTTCTTAATAAGTACTACGTATTATCTATAAACGGATAGTTAATTAGAAAGAACTAACTAAATAGTTAAAATTACCTTAAGATACTAGCTAACTATAAATCCTAGGAGCGACTAGATATTATTCCTACCTTAACTTAGAGGTATCCTTAATAACTTACCTAGCTCTATAACCTCTAAAAGCCTAAATAAGGTTATTTATAATTATTAACTACGTGATACCCTTACCTTATTACGCCCTAATAACTAAGTAAGCTTATTTCTAGAAGATAAAATTATAATTTAAAAGGAGGTTAAAGACTTAATTATATAAGTACGCGTTAAATTTAAGATAGAATATAATAACTACTATTACCTAATATAGTTTAATAAAGGGGAAGATATATTTATAAAGTTATATACTAGATATAAGTTACCTAGCTTAATCTAGGCGAAACTATCTAATTAATAGGCGGGCCTAATTAAAATTATATAAAAAATAAGTAAATTAGCTTATAGATTAGTAATCCTAGTAAATTAGAAAATCTATCTAGTTATTTTAGTTATATAACTAGAAAAGTCGCCGTAAGGTAATAACCCCTTTAATAGGGGCTAGAAGCCGGACTACCCTCTAATAGTAGAAGAGCTAAATAATAAATAGTACTTATATAAAATTAAAGAGTTAGTAGGAAAGTAGTAGAGAAAATATAGCCGTAGAAAACTAATTACTAAGTACTTAGTTAGGTAGAAGGGCTATAGCCTAGAGGATAATATATAGTACGGCGAAGACCTTCTAGGTTATATAATTAATCTATAAGATAAGTATAATTAATATTATATAATGTACCGTATATATTATATACGTCTAGCTAGGTAGGTATAAAACTAGCTAGATACCTATCTATATAAGTAGGGATATTAAACTACTATCTTTATAATATAAAATATCCCTTTATAATTCTTAGTAAAGTCTTAGTAGTTAGTATAAACTTACTTTTACTTTCCTTAACTCTTATTTATTATATAACTATATTACTTAACGCTACTTATTATTATATTAAACTACTACTATTATATATTTTTAAGAGGTAGAAAATACTATTTATAAAGAAGTAAAATACTTATTAGTATAATTAAGGCTTAAGCTAAAAAGGGCGCGTTAAGCTATATAAAGGATAAGATTAAGGGGTATTAAGCTAGACTTATATTAGAATTACCTACTTAGGTAATTAAAGAAATACTAGAAGAATATTAGTACTAGCTATTATAGCTAATATTACCTTTCCTAGTAGTCCTTAGAATAGCCTACTAATTACCTTAAGGTAAATAGCTAATTATTATAAAGTAGGATCTCGCGGTAGACGCGTTAAATAAGAATACTTAGCCTCTTATTAAAACTACCTTATCTAACTATATAACTTAGTAAGTTATCTACGCTAGGCTAATATCCTATATAAAAAACTTATATTAGCTATTAAATTTCTCTTATAATAGTAACCTACTTAAGAGGCGTGAAAATAAGGGTAATATAGCTAATATATCTAATAGGGGAGTAATATAAGATATTATTTATTATAATACCTATATTTTATAAGGGGATATTAGGATAACTAGTATTACGCCTAAGTAGTAAGTTAGAAGCTAGTAGATAGGGAAGTTAAAGGAAAAGCTAAATATATACTAAATTTATATTAATAAAGCCCTTACCTTACTATTACCCCTAATAGCTCCTATTATATTTATAAAGTTATTAAAAATAAAAGGGGAGGATAAAGGGTCTATTACTAAGTTAGCTAGGATTCCTACTTTAAAACCTAACTTAGCCCCGCTAAAATCCTAAAAGTAAGAGAAAGAGGTTACTAGGGTAAACCCTACTAGAATAGATTAAATAATATAAATAAAGCCTACCTTCCTTTAGATTATAAAGGTAAGAAAGATAGTAAACTTAGAGGTAAGGAATATAGAGAATTAAGGTACTAAGTTAATAGATAACTATATAATATATATCCTTATTTAAAAGGATGGATTTAAGACGGAAATTAACGGCGGCGAGCTTATAGAGCGACGAAGCGTTTAAGAAACGCGGATAGATAAACGACGGTTATAAGGACCCTAATAATAGCTACTACAGCGGTAGTAGTACTAGAGATAGGGGTGGTAGTAGCGGTATTAGAGGAGGACGTAAGGGAACGCGTGGTAGTTTCCTAGTAATTCGATAACAACTAGTAACGCAGGAATAAGCATTTTAGGCACACTGTAATAGAGGTAATACGCGGGGAAGAGATAGGAAGAAGGATACCTATCCTTCTATAGTAGCGGGCGGATAGTTAGCAGTCGCGTTTAAAATAATTACGGCGATATAGGATATACTATATAAGGATATTAACGCGTTATAATAGGCGATAATAAAGGCCGGCCTTAACTAAATTAAGGCTATATTAAGAGGGATCTAGTAGGATAATAAGTACCTTAGGGAAGAGTAGAAATATAACGCGCGAGGCCTATATAGCCTCTCTAGTATATTAAATATATCGAGTATATCTTACGTGCCTAACGCGTATATACGATTAGGATCCCCCTCCTACACCGGGCTATAGAGCTAGGTAGCGTTAATGCTAATAACGCGAACCGTAAGTAGCTAGAACCCCTACTTATAGAGCTAGGCAGATACACGCCGTACGACGTAGCTTCTTATCACGCTAACGGATAGTATAAAGAGAGACTCTACAAAGGATATAACGAGCGAGAGGATTATTACAGCTTTCTAATCGCTTAAATACCTAGACACTTCGAAGATTATTACTTTGAGGAGGTTAAAAAGCGGGGATATATAGCTAGAGACAGCCCGTATAAAGGATAGGGAGCGCCTCGAGAAGAACCTAAGATGGGTTAAAAAGACGTGGCACTTAGTTATAATAATAAGGAAGTTATTCGGGGTAATAATACACGGCATAAAAGCCTCGGTCTTTAATACCGAGGACTAGGGCGTTATAAAGGAGAGGATCGAGCGGGATAACGAGGTCCTATATAATAACCTTAAGGTAGTTTTAACCCGCTAGCTAATTAGGTCCTATTAGCTAATAAAACTATATTCGTCTCTTATAGTCTTCGTAGCTATACCTAAGTCGGTAGATACCTTGGTAAGGTAGGGGCTAGTAGAAGCTAAGGAGTTAAAGACGGTTAAGAGGTACGAGCCGAAGGCTCGTATGCTCTAATACTTTAACTACTAGGGGTATAGCTATATAGCGCGTGGATACTCTAATAGGACGTCTTATATAGACTATAGGAAGGAGTATAATATAAGGAGCTATAATAATAAGGAACACGGCACGTAGAGGCACTATATAGCGTATAAGAAGCCTAGACACTCCGCCTAGGAGAAGGGATATTAGATACGGATAAAGGAGAAGCATCGGGCTTTATAGAAGATTATTATAAAAGCACCGTTATACGGTATATAACGAGAAATAATAAAGTAGATAATAGTAGACGCCGAAGGCTTTACTATAATCGGGCCTAGGAAGAGGAAGGCGGTAACCGACTTATTATTAAGTAGTAGGACCCCGAGCGGAAGTTAGGGACCTAGGGTTACCCTTAAGTTAAGGGTAGGGAGGCCGCTAATATTCGCTTCGCCGAGGTTCGCCGCGACCGAGCTAGGGTAGACTACTCTAGAGACTATAGCCCGCTCGACTATAATAAGGGATATTAACATACTTATAAATGGTTTAAGTAGTAAGAACCCGCTCGGGAGTCTTAGTAAGCTAAGTATATCTAGTATATTAAACGCATCGAGCATATCTAGGATATCGAGCATACCTAGTAAACTAAATATATCTAGTATATCGAACGTATCCTCGGGCACGTCGAGCCTACTAGACGTACCGAATATATCTAGTATATTAAACGCGCTAAGATACTAGAACGGTAGTATAATAGAAATGAAAGTAGACTTAAACGTATAACTTTAAGCGGATATCTAAGATACTAAGCCTGAAGATCTTATAATATAATATCCGAAATAAACTTAGTATAATAACCGCCCTATTAGCGGATAAGCGGGTATAGGATATTAATATCCTAGTAATTCAGGAACCGTGCTATAATAATAGGAATGAGTCCTCTTATAACCTAAGCTCTAGTACCTTCCACCTAGGGTATAGGGCTGGGAGGGATACACGTACATACTTCTATATTAATAAGAGACTCGATATAGAAATATAGGAGGTTAGCTATATATTACGCGATATAACGGTCTTAACTCTATAAATAGGTAGAGGGGCTATTCGGGTTTATAGCGCTTATAACTCAAGCCTATTATTAGTTATAGACGATAATCCTTTATATATCCCTGATATAAAGGAGCTTAATAATACTAGGGAGCTTATCCTCCTTAGGGATTTTAACCTCTACTACCTAAGTTAGAATAACCCTAGGAGGTTCTTATACTACTTAGAGGTAGATAAACTAGCCGAGCTTATATTAGGACGGGGAATAGAGCTTCTCCTACCGGAGGGATCGGTTATATAGCGGGCGCGCGGTTAGGAGAGCGCTATTAACCTAATATTCGCGACACCGCTCCTGTTAAACGCGACTATAGAATACAGGGTTACCCCGGAATTATAACATAGGTCTAACTATCTGCTAATCCTTATAATATTAGATATATAGGCGCTAGACCAGCTAGAAGTAAAACGGCGGTTATAGAAGACGGCTAACCCTAAGGAAATAGAAAAGAGTGCTTAAGCCCTAGACGTAGCTCTCTATATAAGACCCCTACGAATAGTAGCGGAGGTTAATAACTACCTAGAATAAATGCTCTAGGGGTTTAAAGAGATCATCGAACAGGCTGTCCTATAGGCGAAACCAGGCGGGCGGGCTAAATTATTCTAGAACCTAGAATGCGCGCGGACTACCCGCCGGGTACTAGCTACTACGAGAAGCTTTTAGAAGGACCGCAGCGCGCTAATAAAAGAGGCCTGGCGATAAATAAGGAAGGAGAGGGACAAGGCTATTACTAGAGTAAAGACCCTATACTTCCGAGAGGGAGTATATAAGGCGGCGGAGTTACTAAAGGGTATATGGAGTCTAGCTAAATAGGCACGAAACGATAGTATACGGCTACTGCCGCTACCTAAGTTCCCCCTATTAAGTATAAGGGATAGTAGATAGGCTAGAACGTTTAATAAGAAGGTATCTACGCTCCGCAAGACCTTCTTCCCTCTACCCCCTTAAGCGGATCTAGAAGATATTATAGAGGTAGTCTACCTAGATCTAATCTATAATAATGACGAGATTATAGAGTATAAGGTGCGTAAGGCTATCTATTACCCGGCCTAGGATAAGGCGCCGGGCCTAGATAGTATACTAAACAGGTTCATTCGTATAATCTCCGGGGGACTCCTAGGTAAGATTACCTACCTGTTTAATGCGTGTTTCTAGTTAGGATACTACCTAAAAGAGTTTAAAAGGGCTAACACGATAATCCTCCGGAAGTTAAAGAAGGAGAATTACGCGGAACCGAAGTCGTATTAACTAATAGCACTATTAAATACGCTCGGAAAGGCCCTTAAGATAGTAGTTACGGGGAGACTAAGCTACTATACTAAAGATTATAGCCTTTTACCCCTAGAGTAAATAGGGGCTAGAAGAAAACGGTCTTGCGAGATAGCGCTTAAGACTATTATCAACGCTATCTATATAGTCTAGGACTACGGGAAGAATAATATAGCTAGCCTACTATTATTAGATATCGCGGGAGCCTTTAATAACGTCTCGCATTAGAGGCTCCTTTATAACCTCAGGAAGAAGGGAGTACCCGCGCGAATTATTAACTGGACGGGGAGCTTCTTTATAGATAGGTTTATATCCTTAACGTTAGGTACTAGGACGAGCGTAGTAGAGTAGGTAGAGATAGGTATACCGCAGGGATTACCGATCTCGCCTATACTATTTCTATTCTTTAATACCCCCCTTATTAAGGCTTATTCTAGGACTAACCTTCGGCTCTAAGTAGGTGGGTTTATCGATGATATCTACCTCCTAGCGTACGGTAATACTATAGAGTTAAATTATAGGACCTTAGAACGCGCTTACTAGCTATACCTAGAATAGGCGAATATATATAAGGCTAACTTTACCCCGTAGAAGTATAAGCTAATCTATCTTTCGCGGCGACCACGCCGATTTAATATATAGGTAGTAGTTAGCTTAGGCTCGGTAGTCACTAGACCTAAGGCGGAAATTCGGGTCCTAGGCCTCTATATTAATAGGAAGCTCCGCTAGGGCCCTTATATTAAAAGAGTCTAGGTAAAGATAGCTAACTAAGGGTTAGCGCTATTAATAACCGCGGCTTCGACGTGGGGTACTATACTAAGCCGAGCTAGGCAGGTATATAGTACGGTCGTTAGGCCGGCGATAATATACGCCGTATCTACGTGGTATATACTAGGAGGTCTTCGCGACGCGAAGAAAACATATGTATAAAAGCTCGAGGTTATCTAGAATAACTACTTACGGAGGATTCTAGGGGCCTATAAAGCTACGCTAACACGAGTCCTCGAGGTAGAAGCATATATTACGCTTATATAGATAACCCTTAATGGCGCGGTCCTCCGGTACTATGCCTAATAAAGAATACACCTAGTGACAAGGATTAGGAACGCCCGTATTAGGAGGAAACTACGACTAAAGAGAGGTAGAAGGCTAGTAGCTGCTAATATAGCCGCTGAGGAGAAAGGGGAGTAGGTACTCCGGTCCCTCGGCCTTAATAACTAGAAGGAACTCGAGCGAAGCGATAGTAGCCGCTATAAGGAGAAGATTAAAGATAAGATACGCCGCTAGTCAACCGGGTAGCGGGTTAGAATATAGGACGATTATAAGGCGAGGTTTAATAAATATAACCCCCCTAGTATCTCCTAGGTTAGAGGTCTATAGGATAACCGCCTCAGCCTCTATAGTAAGCTCCTGAAAGCTGAGAGCTCGGTGCTTACCTAAGCCCGTATAGCGAGAATTAAACTTATAGATTTCCTATATAAGGCTAGGGTCCTAGGCTTCTCGTTACCTAGCTACGGATACGGGTATAAGAGACAGGATATAAAATATATCGTTATAGGTTGCCTAGACTATACTAGTTAACGGTAACTCCTTATTAATAGGGCGGGTACGAGCGACCTCCGAGCTATATTAACGTCGGTCGGTAAGAGCCCCTAAGCCATATTATAATGGCTAATATAGATAGGCTTACTACCCTAGTTCTCGCTGGCGGTAGTATAGCTATATACCCCTCGGGTCTAGTATATCTCGCGTATTAAGCATATTTAACGCTCTTACCCCCCTCCTTCTTCCTCCCTCCCTTACTACTTAGCTATTAGGCTAGGTATTATAGTACGTCGCAGCTTTATATATACACGTTACTCCATTTGTACTTATTATAAATATAGTACGCAGGTAAATAAAGACGAAGGATACTAAGTTAAAAAACCGTAAGGGTTTTTATCCGGTATATACGGTTTCCCTTACGTAAAGTATCGTCTATAGAAGCCTGTAATTACCTCTATAGTTTAGTAGACACGAGTATAAATTCAATTAATTAATTAATTAATATATCCTTATTATAGTAATAATAATATTCGATAAGATAGTAATAGTAGTAAATAAAAAGCTTATATACCTTACTAATACGGCTAATAATTTATAAGACATAGATAATAATAAATTACTACGGCTAGGCCTTAAAATAATAGTAGACTTTTCTAATACTATAAGCGCCTTACTTAATTCTATAAGGTAAGCGTTATAGGATTATATTAAGATATATCTAACTAATAAGGGGATAAAGTTATTAGCTAAAGTACTTTATATACTTTATTAGAGCTAAGTAAATTATTTCTTACCTTCCTAGTTCTACGAGACTCTTAGTATTATTAATAACTAGGAGGCGGCTATTATAAAGGCGAAAAATAAGAGATAAGCGGATAAAGTAAATAAGGTAAATATAAAATAGGAGGAAACCTTAGATACTTAGTTATTAGATATATTATTAGATAATAGCCTACTAGCTAGTAAAGATATACGGCGTGCTTCTAAGGAAGTAAGTAAACGTGCTAAGAGGTAGCTTAAAGAGAGGGAGGTATAAAAGGAAGTAAAGGATAAAAAGAGACGCCGTAGGCTTATAAGTTATTAACTTACCGACTCTTTATCTACCTTACTATCTTAATATATTTTATTATCTACCTTATAATCTTATTATATTCTATACCCGCCTAAAAATAACTTACCTAGGATTCTAAGGGATAGTTAGTTAAGGTATAAAAGGATTAATTTTATTAAGGACCTTATAAATTTTAATTTTAGCTTCCTTACCCCTAATATATAGTAAGACTTCTAGAATAGTATTAGATAGCTAGGTATATAGAAATAGTATATATATATAATTAAGGTAGAGTAGAATACTTTTTATACTAGGAAGTATAGTATATAAGGATATATTTCTCCTTTTCCTATTAATAGTAACTATTATAAAATGCTACTATAGTATAGTAGGCGTTATATCTTATATAGCTTAGCTTAGTTAGATATAAGGGGTTACCTCCTTAGATAGTAAAGTAAGCCTTTACATCTATTTTACCTAATAGTACCTTTACCTTACGTTTTACTTTTCCTGACGTGATTCCGCTATAATTAGTTATAAAGAACCTAAAGTAATTACGCCTAAATAAGAAGTTAGCTTATAAGTACGTAGGACTATACTAAGTTATTAATAAGGTTAGATTATAAGCGTATTATCTACTATTACTACTATTATATAGGATCTATAACACGTTCTATATATTACTAATTAAACCTTACTATTAAAGAGACTACTCTCTTATAGTAGATATCTTTATATAAGTACCCGAACTTATTAATAATAAGGAATAATAGGAGGTAGAAGAAATTATTAATAAGGTTAATAATAAATAAGGTATCTAGTATAAAGTTAAGTAGACTAGTTAGGGTAGTAAATATAATTAATAAGTACTAGATAAAGACCTTAATAGGTCTTATAAACTAATAAGAGCCTATAATATATTAATATAATTAAAGCGTAAATAAAATATTAAATATATTCTTATATTAAATAAGTAGTAATAATATAATAAGTTATAATATAAGTTAAGACTATTATCTTTATATATATTATATAATAATTAATCTCTTATATATAAGTATACTTATAAGTATAGTAATATAGTTTAAAAATATTCTTTATTAATATTATCTAAGGAGTTAAGCTATTAGTAATATATTATATTAGAAGAATACTTTTAATCTTAATATAATCTAATAAGGATATTAGGGATATATTAATAAAAGATAAGCTTAGATATCTTATACCTAATAAATAACTTAAGTAAATAAGATATATAAATAACTTATTTATACTAAAGTATAGTTATAAACTAACCTTTAATTATTAAACCCTTTAAAGTTTAAAGGCTTTATAAGGTTAAGATTATTTAGTATATCCTTATACTATTAAATACTATTAAGTTTAGTTTAGAGGAGTTCTACCTAACTCTCTAACTCTTTATTCTATATATTTAGTATATTAATTAAAGCTTATAAGTTAGTAATAATATTAGGCGCTAACTTAACTATTATAACTATCTACTTATAGGCTTTCTACTATTAGGTTATCTTCTTACTAAGCTTCTTTCTCCTTATTAAATATACGTCTACCTAGCTAGTCCTAGTAATAGTATATATAGATTTCCTCGCTTTCCTTTAAAAGGGAGCTAGGATCTATTATAATAAGTACTTATACTATTATAGAGTTAAAGGGTTAATATACTTACCTTTATATAATAATTAATACTATAATAACTATTAGTATATTAATAATAAGGGGGAGTATTACCTTATTTATAATTATTTAAACCCTTTATAAAATAAGTCTTATAAGGAAGAGATATACTATATAAGTTAGTAAGCTATTATATAGTATATATAAGTAAATATACTTAGAAGCAGTTAATATCTATATATAATATTAGTATATTAATAAATACTACGCGATATTAATAAGATATTATAAGTACTTATAAGAGAAATATTATATATAATATATAATAAGAATATTATATATATTAGTAAATATATTTTATAATATTATTAAGCTAAAGTAATTACTTATAAGAGAGGTTAAAGGAGTTATAAGAACTTTTAAATATTAGGATAAGAACTTTATTAATATCCTATAACGCTATCTTAGTATAGTTTCCTTTAAAGCTATTTAAATTATAATAATAATAATAAAGGTTCTATCTAATTTTATAATTAATATATTAGAGTAACGCGTTACTTATTATATATTATATTTATAAATATTTAGTCTATTATTAATAATAAAGTATATACGCCTACTAGTTAATATTACCTTCTTATTTTTATATTATTACTAATATATATTATTAATACCTATACTTAATAAGTTATTCCCTATTAATATATAGTAATATTAATTATATAAAAATATTATATACCTTAATACTTAAAGTTAATAAGCTAAGTATCTAATTACGTATTAAAGGTATTTAGAATAATTCTAGATTATATTATATATTATCTTAATATAATTAAAGGATATAAATAGTTTAAAAGTAAATATATACTATCTAAATAATTTATTAATATACTTTATTACTAATTAATATATAATATTATTACTACTTTATAAAAGGTTTTAATATACGCGTCTAGCCTAGCTAATATTAATACTATATTAATAGTAGTATATTAAATAACTCTTTTCCCTTATTTTTCCTATATAGTTCTAAGGTTTTTTAATAAGTATTCTAGTTAATCTTATTAACCCTAAGGACTAGGGCCTAGGAGGGGAGGTACTTATTAGGCTTAGGTATATATACGCCTTACGCGCTACCTTATAACCTACTTTAAGTAACCTTCCTTAGAAATACGGGGTAATATCCTAGTAACGGGAGGCCTAGATTAAAAGCCTATACTTAGTAGATATATATCTTCCTAGCTATCCCCTATTATTCTTCTAAGTTCCTTAGAGATTAGTTCTACTACTATAGTAGGCCTACTACTTAATCTATTAGTAGACCTATACCTATTATTAAACCCTATAACGTGACTCTATATCTTTTATTACTTAATACGCTGCTATAAAGCCAGCGGGTATAGGCCTTATACTCGCCTATTAATCTAGTTATAATTAATCTATAGTTTATTATAACTAGAATAATATAATAAATTAAAAATATTTTTTTAGGATTTACTATTCCTAGCTAATATCTTATTAATAATAGCTAATAGTATTCTAGTAGTAATTTAGCGTATCTAACTATTATAATTATTCTAATTTTAAATAGTTAATATTTCTAACTCTACTTAATTAATTCTTATAATCTAATTATCTAACTTATATTAATTTAACTTAGGTAGATTATCCTAATTATATCTATTTAGATTAATTAATCTACTTATATTATTAGTTAGGCTTAATATTAATTAGCTATTAGGAAGAGTTATTATTAATCTATTACTAGAGTTACTAGTATTATTAGTATTATTAGTATTTTTAGTATTTTTAATACTATCTAATACTTTCTTAATACCCTATAAATTAGAAGGAGGTACTCCCTCTAAGACCTTACTATTATAATCTAATTAGTTTAACTAGAGGTAGCTTAGGAGGTCTATAATATAGTTATTACTATCTTTTCTATCTACTAGAAGCTTATTATCTTCTATTAATAGTATAATAGCCTTTTTATTAAATATAATATATACTAACCTAATAAGATATTATCCCTTAATATCTTATACGCGGTAGATACTCTTATTATTATAATTAAGGAAGTAGTATTTAATAGCCTTATTATCTAGTTTCTTCTTATTTAGTAATATATTAAATAAATAGTATTAATATTTAAAAGGCTTTAAGTATATTAATAGGGGTTTAAAGCCGTACTATTTCTTAAAGGGGGACTTCCCGTCTTTACTAGGTATAAGGTTCTTAATATAATTAATATAGTAGATAGCCTTACCCTAGAACTCCTATATTACGAGCACACCTGCAGACCTTATGCTACTCGGAATAGTAGTACTTCTCGTTATGATCGGAGCTCTTAGCAACCGATTAGTAATATAAGAGTCGGATGGATCTTAAGAAGATTAGACCGACTACCTTAGGTTATAATCGGGTTTAGTTATAATAGATTAAACCGACTACACTTATTAGCACGACTTTCCTATATCTATATAGATAGCATTACTTTCCTACTAGATAGGAGCTTCGTGCTTAACTCATGTTATCTACTAGAATAATCTCCTAGACACTAAATATAATACTACACCTGTATTAGACCAGTTTAGTACGAAGCCTATTTACCTTAGTCCTTAATACTCCTCTCTACGAGATCCACCCAGACCCTAGAGCCTTCTAGTTAGAAGACGAACGGGTCGTAACACTTTAAGCACCCTTAAGATAAGTACCTTAGGATAAAGGGACCTTACCCCGAGTAAACGTGGCCCACGACAGTTAATAATAGCAGAAGTAAAGGAAGGTATTAAGATTACTAAACTAGACTTATATTATAGCGACCGGGATAAGCTTAAAGAGTAGTTAGTATAGATATAACTATACTTCTCTTTTAATAAGGACGCCATTAGACCTAAGAAATAACCGCTATTTATAATGACTTATATAAGAGGACGAGCCTAGCGGTAGTCCGCCCTATTTCTTAAATAATATATAGAAGATCCCGATAACGATAATAATATCTCTATTAAGTTATAAATAAAAAGCCTAGCGCTTTTCCGAGAAGAAATGAGACGAATATTCGGACCTTCTAATGAAGTAAGTGTAGTAATAAGAGTTATCCAGCATTTAACGTAGAAGAAATCGGTATCCGAGTATACGACACAGTTTTAATAATATTTTATAAGAACCGACTAGGATAATAACGCACTAATAGTAATGTATCGACGTGGATTAAAACCCTAAGTAAAGAAGGAGCTTATGCGAGACGGAGCCTAGAGTAACGATCTTAATTCGCTTATTAGGAACTTAATAAGAATCGACGATTAGATCTATAAGTTAATAATAGAACTACGCCACGATAGTAGAGTTTCAGGACTTAGTTACACCGGATTCTATTTAAGAGGAAGTCACGGAAAGAGACGAATCCCACGCGATCCTTATAGACTAATGCTAATAAAATTAGACTTCACATAAAAGAAGAAAACGTTCGGAGGTAAAAAATAGTACGGGGGTAAGAAAGTAATAAATTACTATAGCTATAGTAAACCGGGCTACATCGCTAAAGACTACAGGTCGAAAAATATAGTAAAACGACCTCAGTTAAATGTATTAGAGAGAGTTCCAGTTAGGAAGACTAAACCTCTAAAGGATTAATAAGAAACGGAGTACGACGATACTAAGCTAGATATAATTATAGATAATTTGCTAGCCCTCGTCGATCCGCCTATTAATAGAGAACTTTAGACTAGAGAAGAAGAATTACGCGAAGAGATAGCTAAGAAACAGCGAAATATCGTAAAAATCGAATAAAGGCTCGCGGATATTCATAAATAACTTAAGGAGCTAGGTTCTAATAACGATAGTAATAGTAGTTAGGTTTAAAAGGAAAAACCTAAATAAAGCTGAGATAGCGAGGATGATTCCGATTAGGAAAACCTCAGCTATACTTCTCATATATGTAAGCATAGACGAAAGAAGGAAGAAAATAGCGCGGCATCTCGAGCTTCCACATTAAAAGATCTATAGACAAAACTCGAGGAACGAGTAGAGTTCTATCAAGAAAAGGTATTAGGAGGACTTCTTTAGGAGGAGTTTAGAAACGACTTAGCATATCTATAGCATAGAGTAATATACTAGTTAGCTTATACCGATAAGATATACACGATTTATTACTAAGTAAAGATAAACTTAGGTAAAGTAATTAGAGTACGTACGTGTAGAAAGATTTAGTTAAGCTACTATAATATAGGTTATTACTAGTACTTAGTAACTAAGAGATCGAGAAAATAGTTTCTAACCTATAACTAGAGATGGCATAGTAGTCTCCACGGACACCTTAAGCATAACGAGTATATATTAGAGTACTACTTAACGGATTAGTATACTTATTTCCACGATAATTACAGAAAATATATATATATAAAAAGAACTACTAGGTTCCTATCCCTTTCGGGAAAAGAGTAATCCCTTATGCTAAGGGGAAGCATAAGGAGATTAATATCCTAACCCTAAAAACACGTTAGTTATACTTAACGGAGTATATAATACACGTAAATATACCGGTTAGAATTAATAGTTAAAGAACCATGGTAATAATAGATTCTAGAGTATCTAGAAACTTTATCTCCGAAGCACTGGTATAGTTAGTGGGCCTGCCAACGCGAAAAAAGAAGTTACCATATGACCTATAAATAGCCGACGGGTTAAAACTATCGACAGGAAGTATAGACGAGGAAATAACCTCGCTACCATTTATAATTTAATGCTACTATAAGGAAATATCCTTCGATATTATTAGGATGGCCACTTATTATATTATTCTAGGCATGCCTTAGTTAAAGAAATATAACCCAGTAATTAACTAGAGAAGAAAAGTACTTAAGTTTAAGAGAACTAGTGATATCGCTAGATTCCAACCTACACGCCGATAGTAGACGACGGTAGATAAGAAATTAAACCGAGAGGTTAAGGCATATATTACCTCTATTTCAAATAAGGATAGCCTTAAAAGAAAAGGATCCGACTTAACCGGCACCAGCGAAGGTTAGTAGGGCTAAAAAGTTAGAGTTCTTAGAGTAACTAATAGTACTCCTAATATCTTATAAGAGTATTAAAGATGGAAACGCCTCTTTATAAAAGAGATAATAGCGAAAGCTCTACCTAAATACTAACCTTAGGATTATAAGATTAAACTTAAACTAGGGAAGGTACTAATATTTAGACCTATTTATACGTTATCCGAAAAGGAACTCTTAGTACTACGCGGGTACTTAGACGAGAACCTAAAAAAAGGATTTATTCGAGAATCTAAATTACTAGCAGGATATCCGATACTCTTCGTAAAGAAGAAGGACGGATCCTTACGGCTGTACGTCGACTATTAAAAGTTAAATAATATAACGATTAAGAATCGTTACCCGCTACCTAATATTAGTGAGCTGTAGGATCGGCTAGCTAAAGTAAAAGTCTTTATAAAGTTAGACTTACGAGGAGCGTATAATCTTATTTAAATAAAGAAAGGTGACGAATGGAAAATAGTATTCAGGACTTGATATAGATATTACGAGTACCTAGTTATGCCGTTTAGCCTCACTAACGCGCTAGTAACCTGCTAGGCACTAGTTAACAATATTATACGGGCATAATTAGACTATTCGGCTATTACGTACCTTAATAACATATTAATCTACTCTAATTTAATAGAGGAACACGTCCCTCACGTATAGAATATATTAACATGTCTATCTAGGGCTAGACTCCTCCTTAAACTAGAAAAGTGCGAGTTTTATAAGACCTTAGTCGAGTTCTTAGGGTTTATAGTAATAACTAAAGGCGTTCGTATAAGCCCTAAAAAAATTCAGGCTATATAGGAATAGCCTACACCACATGATATTAAATTAGTATAAGGGTTTTTAGGATTCGCTAACTTTAATAGACGTTTTATAGAAGGCTATTCTAAGAAGGCCTTGCCTTTAACGGAAATCACAAAGAAAGATACAGGATTCCGATGGGATACTGACTAATAGAAAGCATTTACTAAACTTAAATAAGCGTACATAGATCCTCTAGTACTCTATACTTTTCACAACGGAGAACTAGCGCGGATCGAGATAGATACCTCGGACCTTGCTATTAGAGCCTGCTTATACTAGCAGAGTAACGGTAAATAGCACCTAGTAGTATACTACTCACGTAAAATAACGGCAGTAGAACAGAATTATAATATATACGATAAAGAGCTTTTAGCTATTATCTATTCTTTATAATATTAGAGAGTTTATGCTGAAAGTTATTCTAAACTCACTATCTTTACTAATTATAAGAACCTAGTTAGTTTCGCGATAACTAAAGAGTTAAATCGACGATAAATTTAATAGTCTAAGCTCCTCGGATAATATAAGTTTAAAATTTAGTATACCCTAGGTAAAGATAATGGAAGAGTAGACGCTTTAAGTAGACGATCTAACTATATATAAATAAAGGATATTACGAATTAACCTATTCTTAAATAAGAAAAAGATAGATCGTTAGTACCGATAAGAAGTCTAGCAACGACCACGCATATTATAACACATATAGTTCTAAACCTAAAGGAAGTATACGTTAATAACACCCTAGCTAGTAAGCTTAGGAAATAGCAGCCCAACCGAGACCTATTATTATATAAATAAAAATTATACTTACCACTAAAGGCGGTTAAAGAAGTGATTAGAGATTACCATAATAATCCTTTACTAGGACATCTAGGAGTATCTAAAACGTTAGAACTCATTTAAAGAATATACGCCGCACCGAACTTGCGAGCGTTAGTAGAACAATATATCAAAGAATGTATATGTTACCAGCAGAACAAGTCTGCAAGACAATGCTAAAGTTCCAGATACACCATGGAAAGATGTTATAATAGACTTTGTCGTAAAACTACCCCGATTAGTTGATCCGGTAATAAACGACAAGTACGATTCAATAATAGTTATTATAGATAAACTTACTAAATATGCCATCATAATTCTATATAAGGAAACCTATAACGCTAGTCAGCTTGGGTTTATCTTGTTAAACAGACTTATTAGAGATCATAGCATACCTGAGTTAATTACTTCAGATAGAGATAAGCTCTTCACTTTAAATTATTAGAAAACCTTAATTACGTTAATTAGAACTAAACTACGAATATTAATAGCGTATTATCTATAGATAGATAGATAAACGGAGCGTATAAACTAAATAATAGAAGTATACTTAAGGTATTACGTTAATAAAAGATAAAATAATTAGGTTACGCTACTCCTAATAGCATAATTAGCATATAACGATAAAAGATTAGATACTATAAGGCTATTACCGTTCTTTATAAATTACGGACGACATGTAAATTTATTTTTAGATCCTAGGAAAGGACTAGATACCGAAAAGGCCTTAGTATTAATATCTAATATGAAAAACCTATATAAGGATATATAGCGATAGATCAGCGAGGTAAACGCTTTTATAGAGAAATTAGTTAATAAGAAAAGAAAAAATAGACCTCAGCTAAAGGAGGGGGATAAAGCATACCTCCTTATAAAAAACTTGAAGGGTATAAGACCAAGTAGGAAACTAGACCACGTTAAAGTCGGACTATTTTTAGTTATTAAAAAAAAAGGACCTATTAACTTCGAGTTACAGCTCCCACCTAACGCTAAAGTATACCTAGTGTTTCATGTCTTAATATTAGAACCAGCAGACCCTAATACACCCTTATAAGAAACCTTCTATTACGAAATAAAAGAAGAAAACGAGTTCGAAGCCGAAAGAATTCTATTATAAAAAGGTTAGAGTTACCTAGTAAAGTGGAAAGGATATAAGGACACGGAAAATACCTGGGAACTAGTTAAGAACCTTACGAACTACTAGTACCTTCTATAATAATTCCACTAGTATTAATAAGACCACCCCAGTTAAAGTCCGCTGGGATTTTAACCTGCTCGGAAGACACGTCGAAAAGGAAGTCGTTAGAACTAGGAATAGTAGACTACTCGTCTACCTCCACCTCTTTAATATTCTGTAGTTCACCTTCTACTATTTCACGCTCTTGTCTCTCTAGCTGTTCTAACTCCATGGCCAGGCGCGTTATACGTGCCTAGGCCTCCTTCCACTTATAGAGCTTTCACTCTCTTTCCTTCCTTATACGGTTCCATCGGGTAGGAGAGAAAGGAGCTAAATTACAGCTATAACTCTTTCGGGCGCATTTAATATATCGGTCCGACGAACCGCCCACCTTACACTTCTCAGAAGTACTGGTACGCTTATAGTTTTTGTATACGCGTATTAGATCTATAGGGGATTTAAAAGAACTAATAAGGTTGCGATAATAAAACACTAACGGAAGCTTTTTAGACTTCTTACGTGGTATAGTTAGGATTATCGTGGACGATAAAGTTTAAAGAGGGGACCTAATATTACGAGCACACCTGTAGACCTTATACTACTCAGAATAGTAGTACTTCTCGTCATAATCGGAGCTCTTAGTAACCGATTAGTAATATAAGAGTCGGATAGATCTTAAGAAGATTAGACCGACTACCTTAGGTTATAATCGGGTTTAATTATAATAGATTAAACCGACTATACTTATTAGCACGACTTTCCTATATCTATATAGATAGCGTTACTTTCCTACTAGATAGGAGCTTCGTGCTTAACTTATGTTATCTACTAGAATAATCTCCTAGACACTAAATATAATACTACACCTATATTAGACCAGTTTAGTACGAAGCCTGTTTACCTTAGTCCTTAACACTCCTCTCTACGAGATCCACCTAGACCCCAGAGCCTTCTAGTTAGAAGACGAACGGGTCGTAACATCCTAAGGTAGTCTAGTATTAATAAGAACTATTCTAACTTTATTAAATAGTATCTAGTTCTTTCTCTTAATAATCCTATTCTAATATAAGTTATATAATATTAACGTAGTTAATTATATCCTATTCTCTTTATAGATCTATTAATATTTATAGCCCTAGGCGAGTTTATTATTACTCTAGATAAAAGCTAGTTAATACCCCTAATTCTTCTAGTATTTTATTCTAAAGACGAGTTTTATTAGTAATTCTCCCCTACTAGATATATAGTTTATAAGAGAAAATCCTAATACCTTATATATAGAGACTATTACGTTAGTATATCCCTTAAGGGTAGTTATATAACTAGCTAATACTAGGTTAATATACTAGTATTAGCTAGGGATAGTAACTTTATATATAGGTATTCTTAAGGGTATTTAGGTAATTTTCCCTAATATATAACTTTTATATAATTCTTATAATTTATATTTTTATAAGTAATTAGCGGCCTTATAATTAATATTAGTAGTATATACTATTACTTTAGTAGCTTCTATACTAATATAACTATATTACTTATATTATTAAGTTTATAACACGTTATTCTTAGCTAGTATAAATAATTTAAAGTAGAAGGCTCTTATTTATTATATTTATATTATTTCTAGCTAGTATATCCTATTATATAAGAAGGCTTATAATACCTCCTACCCTTATTTATTATAGAATATCTCTTTTCTATTACTACTAACGTACTTATAGCCTTATAGGTCTAGCTAGGTAGTTAATAAGAGATTAAACTCTATATTAGGGATATAGTAAATATTAGTTTATAGAAAATTATTAACTTTATTATTAATAACTACTAGGATTAATATTATCCTAATACCCTTAACTTTTATTAGTCTACCCCTAGTAGGTTTTAATATTATATAGTTCTAGACTAGTAAATAGTTAGTAAACTTAGAGTAGTCTTAGAAGGTATACTTCTAGTCCCTTAAGTTAATAATAATCTTATAGGACTTATTTTATTATAAGTTATACTTAAAGTAAGTAGTATAGGATTTATCTTATTTTTATTTATCTAGAAGAATTTACTTATTTTACTAGTAACTAGGACCTTTCCTATTTTATTAATAATTATTTTATACTTCTAGCTCTTTCTTTATTTTAGAGGTAAATCCTACTAGTATAAGGTCTAGATAAGTATAAAAATAGGTATTAATATTATAGTTATTATTATAAAAGGTATACTTCTTACTATTACTACTTTAATATCTATTACTTTAATATTAGCCTACTTTTAGTTATTTATTAAAATTACTAGTAAAAGCCTTAGTATCCTTAGCCTTATTAGCTAGGTCTCTATTAGTAAGTAATATAATAATATATTTAAAGTTAATATCTTCCTTCCTAAAATAAGAGATCTTAGTAAGGGTATAAACTATCTATTTTATATACTCTAATAAACCTTTCTTAAAGATAGAGGCTAGAAAATCTTAATATAAGGGAGTTCCTATTTACTCTAGCTAGTTCTTATATTTATTAAACTTAGTAAGGTAGGTATAAAGGTCTTTAAACTAATTAGATTAAAGGGCTATTAAGGTAAAGAAGACTACTCTTCTTATTATATAAGATTCTATCTTATATAATAACTTTAATTTTACTTATATATCCTTAGCTATTATAATCTTCTTAATTATAATATAGACGGCTAGTATATAAATAATCTAAATAATAGTAAGAGCTATCTTTTCCTTCTTATTATATTTATCTTATAATTTATTAATAAGTAGTACGCCTCCTTTAATAGGCTTAATCTAAATTAGAGGTAGGTATTTAGGGTTTATAATAAGATCTAGATTATTAATAATAAGATAGTTTTAAACTACTACTTCTTATTACTTATAGTTCTCCTTACCTTTAAGCTTCTAGATTTTATAATAGTTAGCTATTATACTACTAATAATAAATAGTCTAGGGAATAATACTTCTAAGACTATCCTAAGACTTATTAAAAAGCTTATTATATAAATTATATAGTTCCTAGGTTATATTAAACCTAGGCTTATAACCTATTAAATAATATAATAATTAATAAGTTATCTATATATAATTTAGGTATAATATAATAGTATTATAATAACTAAATGGATAGATATAGCTATATAGAATGGAATAACTATTACGAGAAATCTCTATTAGTCTACTAAGGCCCCCTGACTAGTCCTGATTAGTAACTACCGAGGTTGACCCGGCCTGAATTCCAACAAAAGCTCCGTACAATTATCGAGTCAAAGCAGCGGACAACGTTGACAATCACATCTCTCTACATATCCACGGTTCAATGAAGGTAATCTGATCAAGGAGCTGACCGCTAAACCGTACCATTCTTTGCAGAGGGTTACAGATTCTACAACAATTTGCATTTCCTTGGTTTCATCCTCGGTACCTACTATTTTGTGTGTCGGAAAATGCCAATCATCCCTCAGTCTGTATGAGATTCTGTACCGCAGTTAAGTTGAACTAGGACTCGATCGTCTTCTATAAAGTAACTATTTCCCGAATCACACTACAATACTAGACAAGTTGACATCGCGTGTACACTGCCAAGTTCTCTAAATCGCGGAATTTATCTGCACGAAGACAAATAAGAAGATAATGTCATGTTCCAGCTCTTGAATACTGCCTGTTTGAAGAGTACCTAGTGTTGACGAGCGAACGGATACCATGAACCCGAGGCTTCGAGATGTAGAAGCCTTCAATGGGCGGATGGCAGCGTACGAAACAAGCGATCTCTACTTGGTCCCGACATTTCTGGCATGTGCCAGAGCAGGTAGACCCACCACGCAAATCATTGCTGCACCAACGAGCCTCGCTCTCTGGCCGTTAGTCTCAAGTAATAACTTATACTGCCCTCATGCCATGAAGCCAAAGCAGCCGTAATTGGAACAATCGGACAGTAAGAGGCTCAACAGATGGTCACCATATGCCATGTAGAGTGTATGCATTTCTATCCGCCATTCTAGTACCACTTACCTATGTCTTGTCATATGTTACTTATAGGATGTAACGCCCTGGTACGGTATTGCATCGAAGGGATAAGAACATTCGTCTGAGCAATGCTCCCGAGGTTTGATGTCTGAAATGTAAAGTTTTTTTAACATGGTTCTTGATCCATCATATCTCATCATCACCTCCATAATCTATAGCATATTCCATCACGATCCATTCGCAAAACTTGTTCCACTCCGCATGCCATTCGCGCAAGCGCGAGCCTCGTATGCCTTCACCATAGACACCACGCCTGATGTCTTCATTCCACTCTTTTGTCGTCTGATCTTCATACGCCGCCCAGCGCACGCTGTTCTCTGCAAGCGATCCAAGTCCGGCCAATCCTAGATTTTCCCATCCTTGCAATGCTTGCCAAAAGTCGTGGGTGACCCCATTTTCTCTATGACCCAAGATGGCTGGATCATCGTTGGAAAGAGCACAAGGAATTCCGCGAGCAAGAAGAGCTGGCAGCGGGTGGGATTTGATTGAACTGGTGAGACGAAGCACCTCGTTCGAGATGGGACATGACTCGATAAGAATTCTCTTTGTTTTGACCATGTCCATCAGTAACGGATGCTTGAATAGCGAAAAGCCATGGCCGATTCTCCGAGTCCCAAGCAGTACAGCGTCAAAGAGGTTCTGGTCTGTCTCGTCACCGTCTCCAAGGCATTCCCCCGCATGGAAAAAGAATGGTATTTCTACACCACTCTCCATGCAACGCTTTTTGAACCAAAATAGTTCCGGCGTTAAGTCTGCAAGAGATCGACCCATGTCTTCTTGCCCCACAAGGTCGTAACCAGCGATGACCTCAGGGAAGGCTAATTTCATAGCGATGCATTCCTTCATGTGGTCTACAATCTGTTTCTTGCCCCACAGCCGTAAGCTTGTCCATATGAAGCGGCAACCCCAGAAGTTCTTCCCCTCTTCTGTCGCCTTGAACTTTTTGACTTCTTCATCAAATACCCGCAATAGATCATGGGACCCTTCCGACGCTTCTTCACAGCCATTCAACCTAAATTCGCAGAAAAACATTGATCGAAAATCAACCCATTTCAGACCGTCTTCTACTAATTGGCGCAGTAGGCGTTGGAGCGATGCTCGGAATATTGGCTCGTAGTATTCCATTGAATTCAAGGGCGGAAAGCAGCTCCTGAACTTTCGCCAAACATTGTCGACACCGTAATGGTGCTCGAGAGATTCATCGTGTGTAATAGTACATCTGCTATACAACCAGGTTTTGAAAGCGTCCGTGCCTCCATCTGGAAACGTTTTCGCTGCCTCTGCAACAGGAACCGGCTGTGAGTTTCGATAGTCTTTGGTCCATATGGATGCACCATCCGTTTGCATATTCTTGGTGTATCTAAACAACACTTCTCTATTGGTAAGTGCGTCCGCGTTCGCCAAACCCGGACCCTTTGTCAATATAGCCATGCCTTCGGTCGCCAGTACCTGATCGATCAGCCAATCGACATCAATCATGGCATCCTGATGAGCGTGAAGCAAAGCTCCCTTGGGCATTCTTTTCACAATCTTCCATGACTTTGTGTTCTTCATTGTGTCTCGTGCAAGGGTAAACATCATACCAGGATATAAGTCTGCGCTACCTTCCTGGGTTGATTGATCTTGGGTGTTGCTGGTCCATATTGTTCTATGCTCTTCGGCTATAATCCGTGAGACGATCGTGCAAGCTTCTATAGCTATTGGATTCAGTGATTGACGGAAAGCGTGGTCACTGCGTTGGGATTTCTCCTGATCTATGAGGGCTTCGCGACCCTGAAGATACTTTTGAATGAATTGGTCCTCAAATTGGGGAAGGCCTTCTTCGATTTCCCAGGCAGGAACTTGGCAGTCCACGTCAGAATCTGGATGAGTACTCGACTCCATGACGAAGCATGCCGATAGTAGACACGGAATAATTCCTTGAGAATCGCTTTCAATTCTACGCTCTCACCAATAACGATGAGGTAAGACTCTAGCTCAGGTGTCCTTGTGGATCTCTGTATCAGACGTCGAGGGATCAAAGTCACGTCTGGCTTGATGACAGCCCTTTGTGCACGGTAATGCGTCTATGAGGTCGAGCAATGTACTGATGAGTTTTGCTATAAGTTGAGCCAGGTGACGGATCGTCGGCTTGGCCACATAAAAGAGGTAGCTGTAGAAGATGACGATGCAGATGCAACGCGTATTTCCAGCTAGCTATCTGCTGATACCGAGAAGTCAACCGCACGTATCACTGTTGGCTGTAGACGCTTGGAAGGGGCTAACGGCGTTGAAAGAGAGACGTTGGCCCAATGTTTGGTTTGCGTAGTCACTGACTTGCTATCCCTACACTCCGCAGTTGGCTGTATGAAGTGGACGATATACCTACTTAAGTTCCGCACAAATTGCCAAGACTCTTGATCTTCGCTGGCGCGACGTCCGGGACTTGGTTAACATAAGGTAGATGGCACCCACAATAATTTAGATTTCCTAACCTGTGGGTGAATGGTAATGATTCTAGCTGCCACAATGGACTTCCACCACCAAATGTTTCATAGTGATGACGATGAGAATGGGAGGTGAAGTTGGGAGGACGAGACAATCCATGCTGGAGATGGAAATCCTAGTCAGAATTGGGATAGCAAGATCATGACCTTGCTTATGAAAAGGGTGTTAAAACATCACATTAGAAACGGCGAAGTCGTTTCAAAGTCAATCCCGCTTATCAGACACTTGTGCCTGGACTCAGCAATATAACTCAGACCCTATTTGAGTTCCCAGCATCCTGTTTGAGTCAGACCGATAATATTTTGTTTCTTGGTCTCCCATATATTTTGTACTTCAACACACAAGCAATTAGAAGCTTCTTCTAGGAGCTACACTTCAGGGGCTGTATCTCTGTCATCTGCGACCTTGTCCCAAGATGGCCCAACTCGCAAATGGCGAGCTCTCAGGGGATTGAATGTCAACAAAAGGTAGCTGCTACGTGCAGCTCGACGAATGTGGAATCATTATATCAAGGTCCGTTATCAGCGTGTTCAAGTTTGCTACCGAGGTGCTTCTTATATCACGCTTAATTGCTCTATCATAAGCTCACCAGCATCGAACCAAAGAACGGAAACAGAAGATCGGTACTTCTCCAGACTACCGGATTTGATGATTAGCATTCTTGGCTGAAGACGTTCTACTCCACGTGTGCTACGCGCCATAGACCAGCATAATCGCTGTATTGAACCGTTCCTCATCTTACAACGCCTGAAGACATCTCAACAATGGACAGAGAATGTATGAGAATCCGTCGAAGATGTTGCAGAGGCTCCTATTGGTTGTCCAGTCGCATGGAGGTGTTCTTTGGTTTATGGAGCTTGACAGAAGCAGCAGATGGGTTGTCAGTATGTCACAGAAAATCTGTGCTTGGGAAGATGTCCGATTGCCTGTATCTGTATAAACATTCTCAGCTTGTGCCTAGTGCAGTCCCAGCGCTATGCATCTTAAGACACTCCCTCCATGCAATGCAGAACACCCATTTCGAACCCATGAGTAACGAAGACAAATTGTCACCCTTTCACCAACGGGCATCCCTCTGACTACTCCTCATCAAGGTCCTGGTGACGTGCCAGAACCAGTCGTTTGAACTCGGCGGGATCTGAATCCCACAGCTCTGCTGCTTGGCCGTTGAGGGGACTCGCACTTTGCACGAGCAAGGGTCAGCCGTGATCGTTGTATGTAGTCAATGAGCTCATGTTGGCATACTTATTAGGCTCTCCCAGAAGGCTCTGCAAGCTCAGAAGCACACTCTGCACGTTGTACACAGCACTCCACTTGTCTTTCAAGATATCCAAGCAGATCCGGCCACTAAAGTCCACATTCGGATGGAAGATTGGTGTCTTGAATAGAACAGTCGGCGGAGCGTATGGGTATGTGGAAGGGAATTGAAAAGAAAGCTTAAAGGTGAGGTTTGCGTAGGGTGTTTCGGCCGGGCCCACTATTGTTGCGTTCCAATCTAGGAGGTTCTCGGCGGAAGAAGGGAAAGCAGAGACGCCGGGCGTGCCAGAGCACATGATCTGCATAAGCTCTGTTTGCAGCCTGTGACGGTCTTAGAATGGTAGATGATAGACTTGGGGGTGGCAAGAAAGTCAAGATATTGTGTGGGAGTCAGGGAGTGATACCGCTTTGTAACGCTCTGAGTATCTTGACGACGTGATCCTGTACCGAGCTTATTCGCTTCGCGAATTGTCGGTTGACCAGGAGCGGAATTTTGTGTGTCTTCCATATCTGCCATGCCTTGAATTTTGGGCTGTGGAAGGTTTAGAACTTCGTCCTGCGGCGAGCTGTGCTAGATAGCAGGGTACGATCATGGACTTGGAACCGAAAGGAAGACTTGTCAATGCTTTTGAAGTATATTTGGATAATCTGAACAGCGTAGGATACAATGGATTTTAGTCGCTTTGTTTACCGTTGCCATGCAACAGTCGTTGGACCCTGATGATCTATTCCGGGCAGCGGAAGCCGCCCGCCCCACTCAAATTGTTCTGTCAGGCAATCCTCAAACCTAACGCGTCTGGAACGCGACCTGTAGGCAATTGCGTCCTGTCGCCCATTTGTTGTAAGACGGTTGCGGAACAGGGGTAGCGACAATGATAGCCCATTCACAGCTCGCCCCGCTGCCGAACGAGCTACCCTTTCGAATCGTCTCCAAGACAATTGGGCAAGGTGCTTATGCATGGTCAATTGGAAATGCCAGTCTCTACCGTAAATGCATAGCTCATTGTGGTTTCTTAGCATAAAGAAAGCAACTCCACCTCATGCTCCGAAGCCAATTTTCGCCGTGAAATTCATACACAAGGATTTCGCAATTCGTCATGGGCGTCTCACGAAGAAGCAACTCGATCTGGAAGTTAGCCTCCATAAATTTCTTGATCATCATCCAAACATAGTGAGTTTTTTTAGTACAGGCGAAGACTCTACCTGGAGATGGATTGCCATGGAACTTGCCGAAGGAGGAGACCTATTCGACAAGATCGAATCGGATGTTGGAGTCGGCGAAGATATTGCGCATTTGTACTTCACCCAGCTCATCAGTGCCGTAGCTTACATGCACTCGAAGGGTATCGGGCACCGTGATATCAAACCAGAAAATATCTTGTTGTCCGCCGAGGGAGATCTAAAGATTGCCGACTTTGGTCTCGCCACACTGTTCGAATACAAAGGTGTCAAAAAACTATGTAAGACAAGCTGTGGAAGTCCACCATACACAGCACCAGAGGTTGTTACCTGCGACAACAGGATAGCGAAGAAGCTTGATCACGGTTATTACGGTGATTTCGTCGACATCTGGTCATGTGGTGTAGTTCTCTTCGTCCTCTTGGTGGGCAATACGCCTTGGGATGAGCCAGTAGAACGAAGTTACGAATTCGATCAGTATGTCAAGACTAATGGCCGGCCCGACGACGCGCTCTGGCATGATCTCCCTGCTGAGACACTGTCGCTCCTTCGAGGCATGATGCGAGTCAAACCGACGGAACGCTTTTCCCTGGCTGAGATCTCCCAGCACTCGTGGTTCACGAGAGAGAACAAGTACCTTATCAATGGAAAGCTGGACAATCCGATAGCTTTAGCTACAGATATGTTTGAGAGCATGAAAATAGACTTCTCTCAAGACCCAATGGCTTCACAGACCCAACGTAGTCAGCGCTCGAATGATGCTATGGACATTGATAGCCAGGACTTTGACACCAGGCTAGCGTCAACACAGCCCGACGCCCTATCGAACGATATCATGTTCGACTGGGAGAGACCACCACGCCTTGAATCTACTAATGGCGCACTAGCAAGCCAGCCTCCAGGCGGTCCTCGTCTCAGTGAAAGCAATTGGGACGATCGATTAGCTGAAGAACCTTCGTTCTCACAGTTCTTAGCCACTCCACAGGTACCTCTCAGCAAGACGCAGTACGCTCGTCAATTTCGAGATATTGTTCCTTCGCATTCTCTTACTCGCTTCTTCTCACTCTGGCCTCTGGCTCAACTTCACTCGACTGTTTTGGAGGCTCTGCACAGGCTCGAAACACAAGCTCTAGCATCGGCCCTCTTTTCGGCTACCACCAGTGAATCAGTATGGATCAAAATTCGTACTACAGACACCAGAAACTGTCCAATTACCGGCCATATCGTGATGGAACCAATGGCAGGCATAGATGGACAATTACTGGAGATAAATTTTGTGAAAGCCAATGGGGACCCCCTCGAGTGGAGAAGGCTTTTCAAGAAGGTTGTTGTGCTTTGCAAAGATGCGGTACACAAACCTGATGAACAGATGGGAATGCTCTCACAATGATTCGAGATGGTGATTGACAAAGCGCGAGTGATGATATATCATTCCAACCCTGGGCACTGTTACCCGCAAGGAGATTCATTCATCACAGTACAATACAATACAAACCCAGATGTCACGGACTTATTGAAACCTGAAAGGCATGCCTCGGCGAGCTAAGTTCGCAAGGTGAGAGTATTCTCGAGAGAACATAGTAATGTGATACAAAGGTACGAACATCTGCTGTATCAGATCTTGTGGTTCCAGTAAGTTTCAGCTATCTTTGAATAGAACAAACTTGTTCGAGAGAAAGGTGTAGATTGCTGCAGGTACCAAGACCTAAGGTTTCAGGGAGTCCACATTGCAAACATTCTCCTTTGGTGTCAAAGGGAGTGCACTGCGTATATCCGAGGGACAAATTCACGCGTAGTGAACGTGTCGCCGTAATGTAACTGCATGAATTCATGATTATTGTCTTGAGCTGGCAACATGATATGCTTTGTTGATTTTCATCCGTCACCAGAAGCTTCTATTACACCAAATTTCAAGGCGTCCCCTTGACCATAATTTAAGTATCTTCCACAACAACGGTCGTCAGACCTTTCGGATTCTTCACGTTGACTGCCTGCACGTAGCTGTACAGCTTTTCCTTCGCGCCTTCTTCGTCGTTGCGCTTTCTTGAGATCCTCACGCGCAATCTGAATGGCACGCCCTTAATTCCAGCTTCCCACACCTTCTTGTTGAGTTGCGGGTCGAGACGAACATCTTTGGTTCCCTAGATGAAATTTCCATGTCGGCATAGTTTCTCCGAGAACCAGGACATTTGAAATGAAAGGTGTCAAAAGGCGGAAAACTCACCATGGCCTTGACGGCGAATCCGCGAATCTCCTTGATGGCTCGTGGTGCTCTCTTCTTGAAAGATACCCCATGCACCTATACCCCAGAAGCAGTCGAAATTAGTCTTCCGTCCTTAATGCCCACGAGGGAGCCATAGAGGTGGACTTCATGAAACTAATTGCTCCTTCTGGAAGCCAGACGTACTCGTTTATGTAAATGTATGGTGTACTCGCGGGCGACCACGTCAGCGATAGCTGAACGGGTAGTGGTAGCTTTCTTAGCCGTCTTCGGGTTGGTTTTGGGGGTCGGCATCTTGACTGCGGACGGAGAGTGGTGGGTCAGCAACGGAAGGAAGACTGCATAGACGTAAATGGTGTCACCTGTATAAAACTCAGAGAGGTCCAAAGGGCGGTTTAATGTTGCCTTAGATGTAATTGAGCTGTGAAAGGATCGTGGATCATTGCCGCAGTTGCAACTGTATTGGGGCACGAAGGATGGTTGAATTTTGTGGTGCGGACTCGGCTAGATTAACGCTAGAGCTATCTAGAGCTAGTTCTAAAGAGATCACCAGCCGACTGAGGTTAGATCAAGAACTAGCAGCTCATGAAGATTTGCCAATGCTTTATCGCTCTTTCACCACCATAAGCTGCCGACCAACAGCGACTACCCCAAGTAATTCCTCGTGATCGATACGTCAACATGTTGAAAAAGACAGTCCACCGCCCCAATCATCGAGAACGGGCCCAGCCGTTGGAGCGTGAGAAGTGGGGAGTGCTCGAGAAGCATAAGGTTAGAGCACATTGCCCAAGCGCAAAGGACAACAGCTTCGTCTACTAACACTTGAACTAGGAGTGAATATACTTCTCAATAAATAAATTGGATTGAGCTAATGAGGATTCAGCTACTCGAAACGAGCCAGAGATTACAATGAAAAGAAGGCACGCCTCAAGATACTTCGCCAAAAGGCCGCGGAGCGAAATCCTGACGAATTCGCATATTCCATGCTGAGTAGCCAGTCTAAGGGTGGGAGGAAAATTAGCGACCGAGGGAATCCTATCTTAAGTCAAGACGCGGTCAAGCTATTGAAGACGCAAGATTCAGGTTACCTAAGGATCATGCTATCCAAGGCTAAAGGAGCAATTGAAAAGATCGAGCAAGGGTACGTACTCCGCGAAGGACAAATTGCAGAGACTTTGGGAGGCGCCGACGATCATGACGAAACGCAACATATTGTCTTTGTGGATAACACACAGGAGCAAAAATCTTATACGCCAGGCGCAACTACGGCTTTTCGTTCCACTCACAAGAGCCCTACACATGATCCGCTCAAAGATCACACACCGGATGACTCTGAAGGAGAAATAGTGAACGGGACATTACAGCAAATCACAATGTCGCGCTATGCTACCCGTCGGGAAGAGGAGGCTTCGAAACAAGATGATCTCCTACGCAAGCAACACCGAAAAGTGCAAAATATTCTACGAGCGAAGCTGGCGGCTCTTAAGACTAGGGAAAAGGATCTCGTTGATGCTGAGAACGAGCTTGAGCTTCAAAGAGCCAAGATGAGTAACAGTATTGGAGGGGTGACGAAGGCTGGTGTAAAATGGAAGCCGAGAGAACGGAAGCGTTGACAGGACCGTTTACAACGGTTTTGCGGCGCTTTAAAGACACCACGGTCGTTGCTTGGAGTTTCTAGGAACATGGCGGGTTCTAGGGCTAGGGTTATGCATCATCAGGCTATCAACCTCGGCCCGAATTCACCTAATCCTTTGCCAGACTCTTTCCGACCAAGCTTTGCAACCTCGAGTATACCCACAACACCTCAACGAACAGACTTACACAATTTCACTTCATGAAGATCACTGATAGGACCTTTGTAATCTCTGGGGGGTGCGTTATGCCACTCTGCATTCGACGCTCCTTTTCACTCATTAATCGTTACAGGGCGTCCGGACTCGGCCGGGCTACCGCACAAAGAATTATAAAGGCCAGCGGCTATGTTTCGATCCTCGACATGAACATACATAGTGGAGAAGAAGTAGTCAAAGAGCTTGGATCTCAGCGATCTAAATTCTTCCAAGTCGATGTCTCGGACACAGAAAGTATAGCTCAGGCCGTTGAAGGAACGCTTGCGTGGGTCAAGGAGACAGGGAAAGAGCTGGGTGGTGTCATAGCAGCGGCTGGAGTGTCTACGCCCGCAAAGATCATTGACCGGCATGGAGAACCTTTCGACTTGAGAGGTTTTGACTTTGTCATGAACATCAACGTTCGAGGGTCAGTCGATCTGGTGAGGCAACTGTTGCCTCATATGACGAGAGTTGAGCCAGAAGCTCCAGATGGAGAGAGGGGAGTCATTGTATTCGTGTCTTCCTCTGCTGCGTACATACTTCGATGCCCAAATTCCTCATCGATATGCTAATCAGATTCCTAGCTTCGATGGACAACCAGGCCAAGTCTCATATGCTGCCTCAAAAGGAGCACTAGCCTCTTTGACCTTACCATTGACAAGGGACGTCGCCAAATACGGTGTGCGGGTTGTTACCATAGCACCAAGTCTGTTTGATAGTGGGATGACCGCATTGATGACCGACAAGGTCAGGTCGAGTTTGACGAGGGTAATGGAATTCCCTACGCGGCCGGGGAGACCTCAGGAATTCGCATCAATAGTAAGAGAGAGTATCGAGAACTCGATGCTGAACGGCGTGGTTATCAGATTAGATGGCGGTATGAGAATGCCTTCAAAGATGTAAATTCGAGTGCGTAATTGACTGTTAAACTTTGCATGATGTCTTTCATACACACCGTAATCATACCAGTAATTGCTATGTACACGAAAACCCTCGTCCACATCCTCATGCCATCCAAATCCTCTTGATTGCCTCTGTCAAGCCAACATCATTCGTCTCAAATTCGTACAATCCCACAGCCACGGTCAGTGTTGCTGCTCGTAAACCCCACCAGAACAAAACTCTTGTCTTCGGCAACCGTTTCCAAGGAACATAGTCTATGATGACCGATCTGTCTCCGTCAACGTCCGGTGACTCTTTTCTTAGCGAGTTTGTACATACTGAAACCCGATATGGGAGTGAATTATAATCGTAGCGCAGAGGACGGCGTCCATGACCGGATTCAAAGTGCCAGCTGCAAAAGGAGCCACCGTAAGCGGTACAAGTGCAGCCGCAATCAGCCTATATTTAACTCCATCAATGACTGATTAGCCAACCGACTTCGGAGCGCGTGCCTTTCGAATGCCCAATGATAGCTCCCATGCATGGGTTCAGGATGGGGGACTGGCGCTGGGTCATTTGCTAGGGGAATCTTAGTATATCATGAAGACAAATGTAGCTCTAGCTTTGATCCCTCACCTGTCCCATCAATGACCTCTGTCATGTGACGGTCAGCTTCTATTCCCACGTACTTATGCTGCCAAGAAGCACTCACGAGGACCAGGGGGAAGTATAGATCTTCGGCCACTTGCATGGAAACCCGCGATCTTGAGTGTGTTCGATAGCCTACTCCTTGAGATCGAGGATCGCAAGGCTGTTCGAGGGACAGTGGATTGTGTTTGATTGAAGGATTCCTTTGCGAGAATGGTCCTGCGGGTAGCCTGGAAGGAGATCGGTCGCCGTACTAACATGGATAGACGAGGCTACATGATAGAAAGTACTCAGCATTGCCTTCTGGAGATATGTATGGGGATTAGAGTAGACCGCATGTGTGAGCAGTGTAGAACATAGCGGAAGTAAAAGCTCCGACATAATCGTCTCTAAATAAGAGTCCGGTACCAAAGAGAAGCAAGCCCGCAAAGACACGTACCTGCCGGAGTACTTGAGGCCGTAATATCGAAGCCATTGTGGGTAGGTATGCGTGCTGATCGGATGGTGGGTTTGGATGGAGGATGCCGAGGCCTTGATCGCAGCTCTGATTGGCGGCAAGAAGCCGCTGCACGACGAAATCGACCTCTGGGCATCCATCTGCGACTAAAGTATTTCAGAGCTTTTGATCTTGCTGTCAATACATTCTATCCTTCGATCCCAAAGGCATGGCGTCTCGACGGCTCGCTCTTAATCTCAATCAGGCATTGCGAAGTCGCACCGCTCTCAAGTCGATATATCCAATAAAACGAGGCTTCGCAACTCCAATCCACCAAGGGATCAACACTGAGAGCACCACATTAGCCAATGGATTAACAGTGAGCATGTTGCAGCGAAATTAGACACTCGATCTAATATGCTATCTAGATAGCGACCGAGCATTCTCCATGGGCGCAAACCTCGACCGTTGGCGTCTGGATCGACGCAGGTTCGAGGGCAGAGACCGACAAGACAAATGGCACTGCTCACTTCCTGGAGCACTTGGCATTTAAGGTAGAGTCGAAGTCATGGACTGCTTGAAGCTCATGGAAGCTCATGAGCGTACACAGGGCACCAAGAATCGAACGCAACAGCAATTGGAGCTTGAGATCGAGAACATGGGAGGTCACTTGAATGCCTACACATCTGTACAATACATTCGCCTGTCTCAGAGGTCTAAGCTTTACTGACTCTCTGAAATAGCGCGAGAACACTGTCTACTACGCCAAATCCTTCAACTCTGATGTGCCTGCTACTGTCAATATTCTCTCTGATATTCTCCAGAATTCAAAGCTCGAGCCACATGCAATCGAACGAGAGCGTGATGTCATATTACGAGAACAAGAAGAGGTCGACAAGCAGCTGGAAGAGGTTGTCTTCGACCACTTACATGCCACCGCTTTCCAGGGACAGCCATTAGGACGAACAATTCTGGGACCCAAGGAAAATATTGCAAGCATCCAGCGGGACGATCTAGTGGGATATATCAAAAAGAACTATACCGCAGATCGGATGGTCCTGGTAGGCTCTGGTGGCGTCCCACACAAACAGCTTGTCCAGCTCGCGGAGCAGTACTTTTCTGATCTCCCCATGGAACCCCCCACAACGGCCGCTGCCCGGAGTGCGGCCATGCAGAAACAGACTCCTGATTTCATCGGCTCCGAGGTCAGAGTGAGAGACGACACGATCCCAACCGCTAATATTGCCATTGCGGTTGAAGGTGTCAGCTGGAAAGATGATGACTATTTCACCGCACTTGTTACCCAAGCAATCGTTGGCAATTGGGATCGAGCAATGGGAAACTCGCCATATCTCGGTAGCAAACTCAGCACATTCATCAATGAGAACAAGCTTGCCAACAGCTTCATGAGTTTTTCAACGAGCTATAGTGACACCGGGTTAGTAGCCCATGGCTCTCCAACTTTGCACGGACCTCGATGGCTAACCGTACGCTCTAGACTTTGGGGCATCTACTTAGTTACCGAAAACAAGACCCAGATTGATGACCTCGTCCACTTCACTTTACGCGAATGGTCACGGCTTTCATACAATGTCACCGAAGCTGAAACCGAGCGCGCAAAGGCCCAGCTCAAAGCCTCTATATTACTCTCGCTCGATGGTACCACCGCCGTAGCCGAGGACATAGGCCGCCAAATCGTCACCACAGGACGCCGCATGAATCCAGAGGAGGTCGAAAGGGTGGTTGGCAGTATCAGCGAGAAGGATGTAATGGACTTTGCCCGGAGAAAGCTGTGGGATCAAGACGTGGCTGTCAGTGCAGTGGGTAGCATCGAAGGTTTACTAGACTACAACAGGATCAGGTCAGTCTCAGTGGAAATTGTTTCTTCCCTTTTATTTCCCGAAAGTTTAAACTCGGTCACGAGAGTGATACTGACTGCGAAACGTAGGAACGATATGAGCCGGAATGCTTAGATTCGTCATGGGATAAGCGCGTCTTATAGAGACCAAGGTCTGTTTTCCATAGCGATTGTATACTAAAGCGAAGACGAATCATCTTGCTTAAACCTAGCAGTATTCGTGTCAAAGCTTGATACCCTTGGTCTGCCGTGCACTAGGCAAAGATATCTTCTTTTGCTGTTCGGCACCTTTTCCTGCGTTACAACGTGTTGCATCTTAGCAGCTCGGATGTGGGCCTCTGTGCTGTCCTCAGCCTAATACCTCAGTTGTAAATCGCCTTACCAACGTTCCAAGCTTGCCAAGTATAGCATCAGAGTCAATGTCATCTCTTTGCGTATTGCTGTTCATGGGCAGAGTCATTTTCGACGAAGCCAAGTGCTGTCCTGAGACATCATCACGAGTGAAGCATAGGCCTTTCAGCTAGTGTTCTCATGTCTGCAAGGCAGATCCGTCATCACTTATTCACCTGCTGGCCGGAGAACGATACTTTTGTCTATACATAGGCTGGGTACGCAATAAAAGCGCTAGTAACAGTACAGATGCATTTGTGCATCACCCGGCCATTTTTACTCCTAGGCTTCGTTCATGGCTGCTAGCCTGATGCTGACCGCCCTCCGATGAGCCTCCAGCTCTTCGACCTTTGCCAATTGCATAACCGCTCCACCCACATTCCTCAACCCTTGTTGCGTAAGGTTGGCGCTTGTGATATGCTTCGTGAATGATGAAAGGTTCACACCAGAGTATTGCTTCGCGTAGCCGTAAGTCGCTGATTGAAGGGTCAGTGAAGTGGTCAAGGGTGTTCGCAGATAGCTAGATAACATACGTAGAGAGTGATTGACACCTGCAGAGTAGTCTCCAACGCTCTCTGGTGTCCACGGGCCCACGAAGATGCTCCCAGCGTTCTCGACCATGTCGACGACGGACTCGGCATTGTCGACTTGGAGGATCAAATGCTCGGGTGCATATTGATTACTGTATATCATTGCTTCTTCAATGTTCGAAACTATTAGTGTCACCGAATGCTCAATGGCACCTCGGACAATATCTCGGCGCGGCAACGCATCGGCTTGGGTGTGCAGCTCGTCCTCAATCCCACACAACTGCTCCTCGGTAAGATCGACAGCTATTAGAACCACCTGAGAATCTATACCATGCTCAGCCTGGCTGAGCAAGTCGGAAGCCACAAATGCCGGATTTGCTGACTTGTCTGCAATAACCAGCACCTCGCTAGGTCCAGCAGGCATATCGATACTGACACCGGCAGTCGTGTCGTTGGAGACAGTCATCTTCGCCGCCGTAACGAATTGATTGCCGGGTCCGAGTATCTTGTCGACTTTAGAAATGCTTTCGGTCCCGTAAGCCATGGCCGCGACCGCTTGGGCGCCGCCGGCAAGAACAATACTTTCTGCACCAACCTTATGAGCGACATAAACTATTTCCGGCGTAATTGTGCCGTCGCTTCGGGGAGGAGAGGCCAGGACTATCTTCTTACAGCCTGCAACCATTGCAGGAACGCCCAGCATAAGGGCTGTCGATGGCAACACAGCAGTGCCACCAGGTACGTAGAGGCCGACTCGTTCTATGGGGCGGGAAAATCTGGAGCAAATAACACCAGGCATTGTTTCCACCTGCAACGGCCTTTCTTCTTTTTGTGCTGCATGAAATTGACGGATGTTATCGTAGCTGATATCGATAGCTTCGATGGTCTCGGTGGGTAACTGCATTAAATTCTCAGGAAATGGAGCGTGCAGGACAGGCGAATTCAATGAGATAGCCCTCTCAAATTTGTGAGTATACTTTAGAACTGCGGTGTCTCCACCTTCACGAATTTCCTTTATGATTGGATTGACAATGTTCATGATCTGATCAGTCGACCGTTGAGATGGACGCTGAAGCGCATGTTTCAATTCATCGGCGTTCGTGTTCGTGATCGTGTACCGTCTCATTCGTATCTGCCCATTCAATGGACCGGCTTGCTTTTTCTCGATTTTGGGGACGGGCGATGCTTCCTCGAACGTTTCTTGGGTGGCGGGAGCGGTCGACGCTATCGTAGACCCATCGATATTATCTCGAATACCAACCTGCTCTGCCCACTGAGGCTTCGCGTCGCCCTTTCTCCTTATGACTTTGGCGCTTTTGAGGTCCAGGTTATGCTCGATATCTTCCATACTCACGCCAGCAGCGACGCACTTAGTCAGAGCAAAATAAAAGAGATCTGCCGCTTCGGCGGCGATCTCGTTCTTACCCGTTGCTTCACACAGCTCGCTTGCTTCCTCCATGATTTTAGCTTCGAGGAGCTTAGGCTCGTTGAACAAACGGGCAGTATACGAGCCCAGTGGTGCCGAGTCCTTACGACTTTGCAGCGTTCTTTCGAGACGCGAGAGACCCGAGTACGGGCCGAAGCAAGTTGAGGTCTTCAAGTGACAAAACCCTACATATTGTGAGCAATGAACATAATGTCCTCAAGAATAGACATGCTCACCTTCACCCCTTTGCCTCACCTTAAAATTCAAGGCATCAGCATCGCAGTCCATTGAAATACTAATCAGCTCTTGGGTATTGCCGCTCTCTTGGCCTTTGATCCACAAGCCATTACGGCTGCGGCTATGGTATACACCACATCCTGACTGCAAAGCAACTTCAATGCTCTTCTCGTTACTATACACTAGCCCTAAACAGACTCCATGTTCGTCCGTGACAACGGTGGGAAACAAGCCGTCAGGCCGGTCACTATGGATGGCAGTAGTGATCAAGAGATGAGCAGGTAGAAGGTGTGGGTATTTCTTTGGATCGGTAGTGATCTCGTTTGAAGGAACAATGGCTACGTGGCCGTCCCTGACCGCCCTCATGTAATGGTCTCGGGTATTGTAAGCCAAGATGACATACCGTTCAGGATAGCCTCCGCTTTTAGACATCTGATGCATGATATCCAGCAACTTCCAATTATGTACATCATGGACTTGAATTCCAATAGGAACATCCGATACAAACGACTTGATTTTGCTGAGGATGCTTTTCGCTCTGTCCTCTGGATCCCCTTCACAGACTGAGTGGTCGAAGGAAACGATGAGACGACTGAGATCTTGGCCTACAAGAAGTCGGTCTTCCACGATAGCCTTGAAATTCCAGTAGGCAAGGAAGACTTTTGTTGCTCCACAATTGAGCAAAGAGACGATATCATCGAGACTTTCTAGAGCAGTACAATCGCAGTAGATAATGGAACTGTTAGAATGCAAGCGAAGAAAAGCAGAAGCATCCTGATAAGTCTCAGGGACCACAGTGATCAGGACACTGTTTAGATACGATAACGTCTTCCAATCAACGCCGTTCTCTGGTGGACCTTGAAGCTTTCTGAAGTCAATAGACACCATAAATCGTCCCGCCATCGGAAACAATCCTGCCCTTCAGGGCTGGCGAATGATCCAGTTGAAGGCTACCTGCTAATCGCCAGAAGGTATCGAGTTCTCTGGAAGGGCGGAAAAGAGCCTACAGACAATGATGCAAAAGGCAATTGAGGTATCTTGGTATCTCGAGAATGGCGTCCGTGTGTAATAAGACATACAGTACTCCGTTGAAATAAATAAAATAACTCTATCTTAGCGCCCGCGAAAGATTACAAGGATTAATCCATGACGAAAAAGGTGCCACAATAGTCTTACAAAAGGTGGAGAGCGTCCTTCCAAGTCTCTGCGTCAGCAGCCAGATGGCCACATCCAAGCCCAGGCCATCTCCACTTCCTTCGAGGAACCCTATACCGCTCTCCGCTGCCCAAGAGGGCCAAGTTCGAGATCGTAGGTTTTCCCATGCGTTATCTTACAAGCTGCCCAAGCTTTTGCGCCCAGAATAAGTAACTATTCACACCTCTAGTTTACTATAAGAGAGTCCGTGGTTACTGCGCCGACCAGATCCGGGGTAAAAGACTTTCACCCTAATTTGGGAAATCATAGCTCATGGAACGTTGTCTTCAGATTTTGCGGCATGTGCCACCGGCCGCACCATATCTGCCACATGGGCATGTCGGCCACAGCGCCTCGCCATGAACGGATGCATGATTGCTCATGCCTCACAGAAAGAGGAAGATGCAGCGAGAGAAGAATGGTTTGCTACTCTGGACCAAAGAAGACAGGATCGAGAAGCAAAAGAACTGAAGAAAAAGGAGTCCGAGAAATTCTTCCGCGAATGGTGGGATCTGGATAAAAAGGAGAGAGAGCAATCGCAGAAATAAGGGAATGGCTGGCTTGAGTCGTAAGGTCGGCATCCAGCGGAAGGGAAGGAGTTTTTCTGAGTGCGCAATGCTTGGAAGAGAGACAGCTGTGTTTCGGGATTGGAGGGTACGCGTTCAATGCTAAATATCCTGGGGACCTTCGATGATACGGCTTTAAATACTCAGAGTCTCCAGCAATCGCCGCAGGTAGAGCCACGCCTTGGTCACATCCATTCCGTATACGGCGTCCACGACGAGCAGTCATGTAGCTGTTTCGCAGAGAGCAAAGGCAATGTGTCAGTATCTGTACGAACAACGTAGGCATCGTAGCGTTGAAGCGACGGAATTGGACAGAGGGAATATCTGTGTTTGCAGAGCGCAGATATCTTCAATAGAGATTTAATATCCCTTATCTGTGGCGACATCTTCACTCAGAGCAGTCGTTGCTCAATAAACTTGACGCTAAGGGTGCATAATGTTTGATACACGCCGTGTGCATGCTTCGCTAAAACGCAATCACGAAGTATTGCCTGGTGTTTCAAACCTCACCACCCAATGGTCCCCTCACTCCTCCATATCCTCATCTCCATCGTTACCGAAAAGGTCTTCCATTCGCCCTACCTCTTCCTCGTCATCTTCCTCTTCATCCCCCTCTATCCCTTCTTCCTTGATGGTCGCATCTCTTTCTCTCGCATCGTCAGCATCCTCCATTTCCTCGTCATACCTTTCTTTCAGGTCCCAGCCTACGCCCGTAAGACAATACTGTTCTGGAGGCAGTCTCATACCCCATTCCCTTGACACAGGCGGTAATGCGACCCGATTTCTGTCCTGCGCAATTTCACTGTAGAATTCCTTTGGCAGGGTAGGATTGAACTGGTAGTGTATCCGACTAGCTATGCTCAACCGTAGTGACGATAACGTGATGCCACTCAAGTCGTTGTGTGCCGCCGCTTTCCCGGAAGTAGCGCCAGGTGCTGCGGTTCCGTAGCCTTCTGACGTGAAGTGTAAGGCATCTTGGAGCGTGGACGAGGTGTAGCGATAGGCGAAATCCATGAGCTGAAGGGGTAATCGGTCTTGGTAGGCGATGATGCCGTAGTTTGCGAGGACCATGTGGAGGAGACGGGCGTCTCGAGGCCGCTTGGAGAGACCGTTGTCCGTCTGAAAAGAAAGTGGGAGGTTGGAGTCTGCTGGGTTTTGAGTGGATGGTTCATTGTAATCTGGATTTGCTGCGTTGCTTCCTGGATTGGCGCCGCTGGCCTCGACCATTGTGAAGAGGTGCGCCTAGGCGCAGTTTCAATGGTAACAACTCACAAATTGAAGTAGTGGGGCGGCCGTGGACCAAGGAGGGGTATTGAAGACGTATGAGTGGTAGAAGACTGAGGCTGATCTTACGGGTAGAACTATCCGACAGCATGCAAAGGTACGAATACTTTGCCCCTAAATATTACGCTCAATGCCCTAAAATATGGACGCCGATTTCAGGTATACGAATACCGAGACCGACTCCCCGTTGATGATTTCAACAGACGCCATCCAGTGTCATTCCGACGGCATATGCTACCCATACGGAACCATGCTGTCGCTGGGCTCCATAATGGTCATACCAAACTCCACACGAACAAATCCTTGCTCAACGGCTTACATCGCCTCAGCTCTCGCGACGGCAGGGCGTCTTGCTTCACCAGATAGTACTCAATCAAAATGGCCTGTCAATGCTGTCCCTCTACAATCCCCCCACTTCGCTATGCTTGGGCGTTTGGAGACAAAGTTCAAGGACTGCGTCCGGTGGAACAAAACCGTCCTCAGTCTCGTCGATCGAGCTCTTGGGTAAAGAATTGCTATCCTCGATGCTTTCTAATATGGACTCGACGAGGTCGCCTCCTTCGTCAATTGAATCTCGTGACATGTAACTGTCTGCCATCTCGTCTTGACGGTCTTCATCAAGTCCTTCGCTTTGATCATCCTCACTCCGGAAACTCTGCTTGTCTTTATCCCGTTTAGCAGTATCGTCTAATTCGCTATCAGAAAAGTCTCCAATGTCTAACGGAGCCTCTCGCCAATAATTGAAGTCTGTGAACTCTTCCCCTCCGCCTGTCACCAACAATCCCACAGAGGGAAAGAAATGATCAACAATTTCTCGCATGGTGACATAGCTGTTTTTGTACTTATTGAGGGTAAGAAGGTCAAGCGAAACTTCCGCATTTGAATTTATTGTGAAAATTCGTGTCGAGGGTATGTTGACAGATCGATAGCTCAAAGCGTCTGTCAGCCTATTGCCAAAGCCAGCATAGAAAGGGGTCCCTTTATGGCTGAACAGATTGAGGATATCGCGTAAGCAAGCCATTTTGAAAACCTCTGGCTTGCGGAGGTAGATTTCACGTCGTAGTGCTGCAATCGTTCGATCTGGACTCATTATGACAGGTCCCTTTGGTAATTTGAACCCCTCCTGAGAGACTCCATTCAAGTAAGCTCTTGTCGTATCTGCTTGACCTACTGATCTGCTCGTGAGGTAAAGAATGTTATAGCCGTTTGCAACGATATCAGAATACAGCTTTGCAACACCTATATGCGTCCAATCGCGGCCAATGTAATTAAGTACGTGGCCAAGAGCGTCAGATCTGACCAACCAGAGTTCAGCTTGGCTATCTCGGGTTTAAGGCATTGAACCTACTTTGTGATAGTGCCGTCGATGTCTGAGATCACTATTGGCACGTCGTAACTCCAGTAGTACATGTGCGCTTGGCATGTAGCACGATTGACACTGAAACTCATAGTATTCTCACCTGGTTTCAGGTTTAGAGCCTTTAGTTGGTCACTGGTAAGTCGAAGCGTTTTGGCGTAGTTCCTGTTCGGATCACCACTACTCGGTATCTCCGCCGGAGGAGTCTGAGGTGGAGTCACTAATCCATTTGGAACGTGTGCTGATTGCGTCCGGTGATGTTCGATGGGCATTTGATCATTCGGCGGGGTATGTTGTTCGTCGCTCTGGTACCCCGGATCAGACGCTGCATCATCAATCACTGCACCGGGAGCGAGGCCACGAGGTCCAAATCTGCGTCCAGCAGCCTCTTTGGCTTCTTCACTGCTGTAAATCCAAAGATTTCCTTGCTCATCAGCTCCTATTAGAGCACCTATGTCATAGTTGCCTTCAAGCTCTTCGGAGAGTATCTTCCGGGCGATTACTTCTGCACGAAGTGCTTCATCTTCGCTGCTTTTGTACCCAGTCATATCAAGCATCAAGTCCCCATTGTCGGTAACATGAGTCGGTATATGGGACATTGACAACTTCTTCGAGAGCGACCTCGCTCGGTTGACCGCATCATTTGCTGAAAGGAGAGGGGGGCTGGCGGAGCGTTCCGTGGGCGCGGACGTTGCCAGCCCACAGGTGGCTGGAAACTCGTCTCGGCTATTGCTTGCAAGTCTATGCACAGATTTGACATGCTGTAGGTGAGTAGATGTTGACAATAGCTCTTCGGATGCAGATCGCTTGATCTGAGGAGGTACGGACCGAGAAGCTGACCAAGCGCCGTTACCTAGAATTCCAGAGTCCGAACCAGGACTTGTAGACATAGGGATGAGGACGCCTGTCCACATCAGCAAATATATGGACCTACTGGGTCGCATAGTGTGTACCGAAATCGCTCTTGGCCCTCAAGGCATCCATTATCGCCGGCCTCGCCCGTGTGGGCAATGCTTTCCTGCGGTCATTCGGGCCGTCCGTGTTCAAATCCAAGTATTCGGGCTCTTGCAGACCAGCTGGAGGAATGACATCCTGCTCTGAAATACTTTGTGGACTGGCGGCAGGCGAGATGACGGGGGATGTCTGCATGCTCTCCGGGATCTCATCGGATGTTTCGAAGACAAAGAAGGCTTCTCCGCCCTCACCAAGCTTCATGGCATGGTGCTGTTTCACATCATTGACCTTAAACTCCACCTACAATTGTGTTTTCCTCAGCATAGGCCGATACTTTCTGGAATGTATGAATCACCTTTTTCTCGTACGGTCGAAGCAACGAAAACTTTCCGAACCGTACATGGAACGGGGAGCAAGCAAGTGAGCCTTGCAAGCATCAGCCACTGCCGCAGAGCCGATGTCAATGACTAGCATACCATCTTCCAGCTCGACAACGATGACATCAATAGCCCCACTTAAAGTTGCTGGGTTGATTGAATTCCAGGTCTTAGACACAGACCCACTGAGACTCCGCACATACTGCATAGTTCCTCTCGAAGACGAGATCAGCTTTACACATTCATAACCACTTGTGGTTTGTTGCCGTGTTGCTGAATAACATGTTCAGCAAACATGCAAACGTTTGCAGCAAGTGGCACCGATGGATTAGTCGCGAAGCGCGTGCCTCTTTGTGAATAATGCGACTTGAAGGTGCGTATGGAGGTCATGGGTATCTCAAGCTTTCTTTTGTGATGTCCACACAAGCAGAACAAAGCTTAAGGCATCAAGTGAACAAAGCCTAAAAAATGATTGAATGGAAGTCACTCGTTCAGTCCACAAGTAAGTCCCGGGGCTAAGCTTTAGCGTCTTGGCCCCCTCCACGAGGAATACTTTAGATGGCTTCTCCCGCCGCTACTAAGCGATCGGACCAAAGAAGCGTTAGCCGCGATTTGGAGAAGACGCCCGATGAAGTCGATTGGGGTAAGGATACGGAGTAGAACTAAACGTTCGAAGGGTTCGCGGTCCATAAACAGCAGTGGTCAACGCTCTCAATCGCAGGCTATACCAGTTAGCCTTCGTATAGATACTTTAGTATCCGGTCCTGGATTCACCATGAACGGGCGGCTGGGATAGAATAGCCTTAGCCGGCGGGTAAATTGACTATGAAACGACTGAGTCTTACCTAAGCAACGGTATTCGGAATACAAGCTAATTGCCTCACTCGCGGTGGAAACAAGAATCCGAACGGTGCCTCGGCGCCAAGCGCAGAGAGCCACACCAAAGTTTGTGGCTGAGAATTCGGATTCTTGTTTCCACCGCGAGCCTCAGTCCCTCGGACGTGTTCCAAGCCGGGCGCCAAGCCCCTTCGGGTTGGCTGACTACTTACGCAGCCGGGCGGTAACACGTCTGAGCGTAAACTTTTATTCCTTTGCTGGTAAACTTCTTGAAAACAACGCACTAAATACCGAAAGTATCGTCACGATAGCCTTACTCCTAAAGAATACGCTCGGCGCGAGATCTAGTAACGACGAGGAGATATTATATAAGAGCTTCCCTAAAAATCATAGGAATTCCGACGTTCGTAAGGGGGTTTCTGGAGGAATTTCTCGCAAACTGGAAAATCACTTAAGAAAAAAAAAATTAACGGTAAACTACACGTCGCGACGTTGTTTACCTATCCCTATGACGTATTCTCGCGCGGAGATGTGATATATATATTTATACCATATAAACCCCGCTCTGAGTGCTATTCCGGGCAAAATCTATATACCTTCAGTGATGGAACGGTCGTTGAAAGTTGGTGTTTCTGATACTAAAAGTGACTATCTAGAGATGTTTGCACTCAGACGTGCCGCCCTCCTGCTGCGTAGTCAGCGTTGCTAACCCGAAGGGGCTTAGCGAGCTACTTGCTGGCCAATGGCACGTCTGAGGTACTGAGGCAACCGCATCACCCTGATCAGGCATGTGAACGCTAAGCTTGGTCGTGCGAGTCTCGGATGCTGCCACAAAGCTTGTTGTGGGTCACACATATCCCGCCTTCCTCTATACTACGGTGTCGTTAGCGTGATCGTGATCATCCGTTTGGATACGTCGCCTCAGACATGTCTCGTAGTCGTTGACAAGACTACTAGCTATAAGAGCTCGATAGGCAGTAGTGTCCTGCTAATTTAGTAAGAAGTCGGCGAGAAACCTATCTCGGTCAACGTTTGGCACGGAGGCGGGCGAAGTCACAAGGAAAGCCCTCTTAGGAGATGAAAGAGCAAGCAGTACCTTACATTTGCAAAATCCTATGTCAAGAAAACCAATCTCAACCCATAATCTATATGATCCCAAAGAAAACGCCTTTCGCAATCCACCATTCGCGCATTCTGTCAATATTTCGAACGAACCATTTGACACACTCTGTCCCGCGTGCTCAACATCCTCCTTTGTAACCGTCACGTTTCACAGTCAATAATCAAAGCCAACACACTGAGAGGTATCTTCCCTTATGCGATGGTCGTACGCGAGTGTGGCAGGCGGAGGTCGTAATCGGGCAGAAGCACCCCAAAGCTGTCTCCGAAAGACACTTCCTAAGGCTGGTTCCCAAGGGTTCCGCGCTCCCTCATGCGGTGGCCAGCTTAGTATTTAGTATGAATACTATAGACCAAGCAGCCAGCGGTAATTTGTCCCCCACGACCTTTATTATTGCCTTCAATAATCATTAGCTTACCGCCGTGCGCAAAAGCCGAGAAGACTTCAGGAAAAGACTCACAATTCTTCCAAGCGTTATGCAAGATATCCGCGCAATTATTATTCGCCACCGGCGATTTCAGATTAAACCCATTCAAAGGCGTGCAATGGCCCACAGAGATAAGCTTGATATCATAGACATCGTCCTGGTTGCCCTCGTTGGGCGGGTAATCGAAGGCGATATCGACCGTTGTCCTACCTTCGGTGCGCGTGCCGGCCGTAACGGTCTGAGCAATGTTAATGGGAGCCTTGGCAGCAGTGTTGGAGGCGTATTTGTCGCAGAAGAACTTGGCGACCTTCTGCATCTCGCCCTCGTGGGCGTCCTTGACAGAGCCCGTTGGCGGAGGGATACAGGACGGCTGCGAAGGAGGATCCACGGGTTTAACAATCGGGGGATTATTGGGGGAAGTTGGACTTGGGGCAGTAGGCAGTGTGCAGCTAGCGGGGGCATCCCGTTTGAGCTTTAGCTTCTTGGGAGCGTCGGCGAAGTCCTTGTGGAGTTTCTGGACGGCGGAGTCTACGTCGGTCATGAATTGCTCGAACTTTGACGTCCGGATAGTGTCTAGATCTCGGAACTCGAATAAGGGTACTGAGCGCTGTGAGTCGAACATTTTTTCCGTTTGATCGCCGAGGCCGCCAATGGAGCCGTCGTTACTCCTATCGTATTTTGAGAGTAGGTCTGGAGAGGGACTTCCCTTGCCAATGCCTTGAATCCAATCTCTAATGTTGACGCTAGCATCGCTGTTTTTGTACGACAGGGCGCCGAACCTCTTATTGGAGACTGGCTTTGATTTGGGCCCGTTGCAGTAATTAGTGTCGACCCTGGACGCTGTCAGTTAGGCAAGCAAGAAGAGTTGAGTTACCTACACAAAGTTCTTGTTTTCATCCATCTTATAGCATGCAAGATTATTGAACAGGGTGAAAAGGTCGCCTGGAATCTTTGATTTAACTTGTTGATAAACGGTGTTAAACTCGGTTCGAGGCATAAAGGTTAGAAAACGCTTAGGGCTCCCCATTCGAATAGTCGCGGCTTTAGCATAGGTTAACACTAAGGAGCAGAAGCCAAGAACATCGTCAGTGACTTTGGACCTGTCGATGCCGTTCGTGTTGGACTGGAACCATTCTTTAGTTACGACGATAAGAAGTTCTCCATAAGCTATACTATCTCCGTCGAGAATGTTCCTTATACTTGTATCTGTCTGCTGTTCTTTCATAAGACTGTACACCGCTTCAAGAGGCATTGGCGTAGTGACCTGCGGGCTCCACTCTAGTGTAGCTGGATCCGTGTCCTTTGGTGGGGCACTGATAATCCACGGGTTGCACTTGCTTTGGTCAATGTCAACTGTTGGGTTGTCCCCTTGCCATGGCTTCCAAGCGATCTGACAGCGTTAATAGGACAGAACGCGGTATCGAGTCGCAGCAGTAACTTACAAGGTCATCCGCAATTGCTTTACCTGTTTTCGCACCATTTCCACTTCCGACTTTAATATTTCGGCCATCTAATATATATTCTGCATCGACCTTTCCCTCACGGAAGCCCGTGTCTGCCGTTAGCTCCCAGTTCGTCCCCGTGCGCTTCGCGATAATCTTGTTCTTTGCCGCATTTGTATCGGCCAGACTACATTCTAGATTTGTGAAGTAGAACAATGGACTCTCAAACTCGGCTCCAATACCTGCGGTCCCGTCGGCAGTAATTGCGTCGTTGAAAACCGATTCATTCTCCTCGACCTCTTGCATGCAAGGGTCCGGTTTCGGATTGGCGCGTGGGTATAGCGGTATATAAATTGCAGAAGCAGTAAGCAGCATCGACATATAGAAGAATGAATGCATGGTGTGCAAGTCCTTTCAGTGTGTGGTAGGACGGGTTGGATAATGTAGTAGATCGTAAAATTGGCTGATTTCTCAAACATGAAGAAGGGTTTATATATAAGTACGCGGCCATGTTGCGTTGAAGTCAGATACCCCCATCACACTCCTGGCCATAGGATTTCAGGCTGATACTGCGCCCTGTGCATGTTTGATGGATAATCTGGCACAGATGCCCATTTGTATCATCGCCACACCATAACCTTAGTTGTCTTAAAGCTCCTGCATTGGTTCCTGCGCCCTATAACTGTCTGTTGGATGTTCTTACGTAGGCCCAGAGTCGTATCATTGGCACGAAGTATGAAACGTCTCCAAGGGCCCCAAAATCTCCTAAGCCTTGAGAGATACAGCCACGTTGGCAGTCGTGCAAGGCTGCTAACGGGGATACGAGGTTGTAGGCTTGGGGAGCGGTGGCAGCGGCTATGAGTTGGGGCAACAGCGCAAGGGATATGAGTAGAGATGCCATTGGTAGAGGACTTGCAAATTCTCAGACAGTGGCGTAAAAGACATTCGTATGTAGTGAGGCGCGGGATAAGTAAGAGTCTTCCTACGCATAGTATCTACAAGACAAACAGTATGCCTTGAATGGTAATACCATTTTTTTGAAGGAAGCTGCCCCCATCATCCTATTTGTTTGGAGGACTGCCAATCTGAAACTGTCCCCTGGACAAGGTGTTGGGTCTCCTGAAACATGCGTCTAGGTTGGTTGCAAAGTGCATTGCCATAGCCCATATGGATTTCCGTGTCAGAGATACATATAAAATTGAGTAAGGCTGTGGCGGCTGACGTCGGGAGCTTATTTTGCAACACGTTGTTCTGGCACAGTCTGGTACTCACATCGCCTTTGAAACTTACTGCCGTGAGATATGTGGAATGCTGTGGCGGCTGAGATCGTAGGCTCCTTGCGTAATCCTTTGTTCTGGCACGGATTTAGCACTTGCATACTGTGCTAGGACAACACCAATCCTGCTTTGATTTCCGGAAACAAGGCTGGCTCCCTCAGTTCAGGCTGCTCTACAATAAGCGTTGACCGAGCTTTGTTGGGCTTGATGCGTATTGTTCATATTATCAACAGCGAATATGGCTTTCCCATGTTCTAGGAACGCTTTCGAGGAGGGTGTAGAGTCATGATTGACCAAGAAGGCAGTGTTGGGACTTGTGAAGTCGAGGCTGTGTATTTTTGCGGTGCAAGATCGTTTACTGCATACTTGATCAATTGGATTGGGAGCGTCGTACCTCCATCACATGAAACATATCATTAGGATGCTTGCGTTAGTAGCGCCTTATAATACGCCGCTGCTCCCGCACGTGCCGCCCCCGCTTATGGCGTAGCTCCTAAGGTGCTACACAGGCGCAACAGGATGTCAGACTCACATGAGCGGAGGAATCCCTATACTGTTGCTGTGCCCTAAGTTGTGTTTGATCTTACATCACCAAAAATGCTGAATCATAGATAAGGGATTTCTGAGGGCAATAGTATGAGGGAGTCAATTAAGTAAGCGCTGATATACTAGCATATTAGGCCGGAAAATGTTTACTTTACTTTACTCTCTGTTTGGACTTTGGCAGCTCTCATGCCAAGGGCGATATCCAACGTCTTCAATCTGATCGTTCAAATGTTCAACAGCGTTCCCTCCAATCCTCAAACATCACCATGGCGCTCGCTCGTCTGCCCAACGAGATGATGGAACAGATCATCACATGTGTCATCCCAGAGGGTTTCGAGAGCGCGGCATTGACCTGCAGGAAGCTTTATACATTGTGTATATCATTTATTAAACGCTATAACACTCTCCGCTTACGGTTCCAGCACTTCACCTATTACGAAAGGAGGTCCGATCCATCCATTTCTTTTCGATCAAGTTTCGACCTGATCGCGCGCATAGCCGTCGAGCCCGTCATAGCTCGCTACATCGTCGACGCAAATTTCAGATGCGACAGCTTTTTCAAGTCCGGCCAGCCCCGAGAATTCAAGCCAAAGATCCCAAATGATTGCGGCGATGCGGTACGCAACCTACTTGCCGATTCGACCTACCTTGAAGCGTCAGATTTGGACGCCAGGGAATTCTATAATGCGATCGAAGAGGATTTTGAGGCTAAACGCTACTCACAGCACGCGGCTGCTTTTCTCCTGACGCTTCTGCCCAATGTCAAGATGCTTAGGCTACCGAAATATTGGAAGCCTCTCGAGGCAACCGACAAACTCATCGACACCCTCGTCCGTCGGGCCAAGCAGTCGACGCAGCATCTCCTCGCCGACAGGCCCAGCCTCGCCCAGGTCAGCAGGTTCGGGCCATCTGTCTCATTAGGACCCCAAGAACGGTGTGATTTAGCTTGGGCGAGCCCCTTCCTTGCCCTACCGCACGTGCGCTCTTTCCGCGGCCCCAGCTGCGTAGCCACGTCCTCCGACTTCGGCCACGATCGCACATCCTCATCCAAAGCTCCGCATCACGCTGGCCTTGGACCATCGACCCTCGGCGCAGTCCATCTTGTCAGCTGTTGCATCTCCCCCGCAGGCATCGCCGGCTTCCTTGCCCACACCCCATGCCTTCGGACGCTTCGGTACTCGCACTGCACCAAAGAAGGCGTCGACGCCGACTGGGACATTTGCAATTTCATCACGGCCATCGAGCGCGCGACGGGCGCGCACCTTGAGGAGCTCTCTGTCTCTATTTGCGAGCTCCGCGGCGAGATCCTTCCAGGCAAGCCATCCATGCACGGCTTTCGGCGGTTAAGGAAGCTTGAATTGCCGATTGAGGTTGCGGGGTGTAATTCTACTGCTGCCGCTGTGAGTCGGATTGCTACGCCCATCATCTCCCGCATGGTCGGAGGCGGCTCAATAGATCATAATAACGAACTGGACGACGCTGAGGCGTTCAGTATTGCCGACCTAGTCCCCTCTTCAGTCGCTCAGCTCTCACTGATCTCGGCTGGGACAGCCCAGGATGCGATGACTCTTGAGGTGATGTTTCGCGACTTTTCAACTAGGAAGGATGAGATGGTGCCAAAGCTCGATGAGATTCACCTTTCCTGCTCTGCGGATTCGGACGATAAGTACAAGGAACAGTGCGCGAGGATATTTATGGAGTGTGAGAGAGGGGGTACGGTCTGCCATCTGGAGTTGTGGCCGTCGTCGATTAGGTTGACATGGGACGAGGGGGAGTGAGCGCATGTCCTTTGACTTTAACGAGTGCATTGATGAGGAATCTATAAGTATATAGGATGTTATAAAGAATATACGTAGAAGTAGGGCCTTAGTATGCCTAGTTATACATAATACAGGACATATGGTTATTGCGGCTCCCAATGCTACATATACTCAAACTACCGAGGCTGACACCAAAAGTCTTGATTTGGCGCTAGATCTATCGGGAGCAGAGCCACCGGGACTTTTGGGCTAGCTCCCGGGGGTCTGCGTACACTTAGGCAGTGTAACAACGATTTTATAGTACTGGGCCATAAGTTTTAGCACTATCCCGTATTTAAGCGAGAATATTAAAAAACCTTATATTCCCCCTACCTCCTATATACTAACTATAACTCCTATTACCCCTAGATATTATACTAGGCTTTAGTAGAAGTATCTTACTCCTTCTATAAGAGGTTATATTATTAGGCGATATATAATAGGCTTAAGGTATAAGGTAATTTTAAGTACTAAAAATATCTTAAAATTAATAATTTACTATACTATTAAGAACTCTACTACTTAACCCTTATAAGAGGATTAGCCTAGAACTAGTTAGCTATAACTCCTAGAGGTATAAGTAGAGTATAAACTTCTTTATATAGTTTAAATTAAATTAAAGATATATTATTTAAACCTTAAGAAAGAGCTAGGGGTTAAAATTAATAGATATACTATATAATAATAACTTAAAGAGTATAGAATTATAGATTAACTTATAATAAAGCGCCTACTTCTCTAAAAGATATATATAAAATAGTAGTTAAATTAGTATATAATATAGAGATACTAGTATAAAGTAGAATAGGTATTAATAGTCTAGTTAAATAAATACTTAATAAAGCTAGGCTCTAGAAAAAAAAGGGAATAAGTCTTCTACTATATTAATTAGAAATACATCGGCAATTCGGGAACCCGGCCCTAGAAGCTCTAGCAGCTCAACCAGCCTGTACGGAAGGACTTGTACTTAGGAGTTATCGTACTAGCCCTAATAGGAAATATTATAGATATTACATCATCTATTACTAACAAAATAGTAAGCTAGGCTAGTTTTAAAGTTTAAGCTAAAACGGACTAGTACTCGCTAAGATACTAGCTCCTAAAGTTAGAAGTTTTTTTTATTCATTTTAAAAACTTCTAACTTTAGGAGCTAGTATCTTAGCAAGTACTAGTCCGTTTTAGCTTAAACTTTGAAGTTAGCCTAGCTTACTATTTAATTAGTAATATATGACGTAATATCTATAATATTTCCTATTAGGGCTAGTACGATAACTCCTAAGTACAAGTCCTTCCGTACAGGCTGGTTGAGCTGCTAGAGCTTCTAGGGCTAGGTTCCCGAATTGCTAATGTAGGATAAGGATATAATCTAGCTATTTAAAAAAGAAAAGGTAAAGTTAGTTATAATATAAATAGCCTTTTATAATATTAAATAAAATAATCTAATATAAATAATATATAATTTAAAGGTAAAAGTAAATAGATATATTATAATATTATTATAAGGGTACTATATAATAACGTAGCTATTAAGTACTATAAACGGTATATATATATATAGAACTCTCTATTCTCCTTAATAGTAAGACTAATCGCTACCCTTCCCTTTAAGGGGAATTCCCTCCTCTATATACTATAGGTAAAGGGGTAGCGTAGTACTACTACGTATTATAGACGCTACGTTAATAGTAGTACTATATTCCTAACTAGTCCTTATAATTATATATTAATATTTTAAAGGACTAGATCCTTATAATCTATTAGCCTAGTATATAATTTATATAAGATAATACTTATATATATATTATAAGAGTTATAAAGGTATAATTTAAAGAATATAAAGTATAACTTATTAATTAGCTACCCTACTTATTAAACTTAAATCTAATTAAATACCTTTAATAACTATTTAAAGAGAAGTATTATAAGTTAGAACTAGATATTATAAGCTATAATAAAAATAATAAAGAGAGGTTAAAAAAGTTATATAAAATATTAGAAGTAGCCTAGTACCTTATTAATAATAATATATTATAATTATTAATAGATAGTATAAAAAGGAGGGTTAAGGCTATATTATATATATAGCTAGTAGTTACCTTAGCTAGCTTATAGAGAGTAGAAGCCTTCTACTAGGCTACTTTATACCTAGGAGAGGCTTCGCCTCTCTAATAATTAATTATATAATTATAATTAGTCTATTAAGTACTTACTACCTTAATAATAGTAGTAATACCTTTATTTATACTAATATCTTCTATAAATACTTTCTAACTATTTAAGAAGAACTAAACGCCGTCTCTATAATACTAGTATTAAGTCCTCCTAGCCTAGGAAAGACTTCCCTAAACGCTATATATTAATAATAATATACCTTATTATTAAGGACCTTAATAGTATACTAGAGGCCTTATATAAGTATTATAGTAAGGCTATTATAATAGACTTCTTATCTATAAAAGCCTTTACTAATAAGTATTTATTCTCTATACCCTAGAGAGTTAGTACTAAGATAGAGAATTTCTATTAAGGCCCTAATGAATTTACTACTCTTTCTTAATACTTCTCTATATTCTATTATTATAGCTCTCTAAACTTCTTAGGAAGTAGTAGAACTTACTTTTTAGTTAGATAAATTTATATAGACTAGATATATCTTTATATCCTTAATTAATAATACTACTTACTATATTATTTCTTTAATTATAAAGGATACCCTTAGACCCGCTAGATTAGGCTAAGAAGCCTCTACTAGATAAGGAGGTACCCGTTCTAGATCTATATCCTTAGAAGCTATTAGTCTCTTTAAGGCTTCTATATAATCTTAGCCTTAAGACTAGGTAATTAATAAACCTACTATTTATAAGGCTATCTTATACTTTAATAAGGGAACGGAAGCCTCTTATAAACTCCTTAATAGCCCTCCCTTACTAAGTAAATTATAGACTACTTTATCTTTTAATAGTACCGCTACTACTAAGTAAATATTAGCTGAAGAAGCTATTTATAGATAACTAATTAGCCTAGAACGTAATCTATCTAGCTAATTATCTAGTAGTATAGTAACCTTCGCTATTAAACTAGCTATATAAGTAACTATTAACGCTACTATAGCTTAATATATTTAGGAGAACCTAGCTATACCTAGCCTATTAGGTCCTCCTAAACTAGCTAGTTAGCCTAGTTAACCTAGCTAACTAGGTGAAGTAGGTATATTAACTTTAGTTAATAGCGGTAATAATTATTCCTAGTAGAACCCTAGGGACTTAGGATTCTTTAATCCTATATATAATAATAAATCTATTAGTACTAGCTTAGCTATTAAGTATACTAGAAAGGATACTTACTTTTAAGACATTTATATATTTACTAATTAAGCTAAGTAAATATACTTACTTAAAGATCCTACTATTATTAGGAATAACCTTTAGCTAAGCCTTTATAAATAAGTACTTAAATAGTATAATAGTAAGCTCTCTAAAATAGAATAAAGGATAGTAACCTTTAGTAATAGTATTAATAAATAGGTATAACTACTACTTTAAAGGTTCTAATAGCTATTAAATATCTCTATTAATAGTATAATATATAAGAAGTTTATTATAAAGGATACTATAAGCTATTATAAGTTATAGGAGTTTAGTACTAAGATACTAGGCTTTATAAAAGATACTAGGTTAAAAGATATAAAGATTTAACTTAATATTATATATAATACTATTAACTTTAAACTTTACTATAATATTTACTATCCTATTAACTAGACCTTTATTAATAACTTCTTATTAGAACTTAAGGATAGGAAGTATAAATAGTAGATTTATATAAGTAGGTAGAGAACTTCTACTAGTACTTTAAGTAATAGGTTATAATAGTATCCTAGTTATAAATATAGGCCTATTAGGTAATATAGTTAATACGGTTTTTCTAATAATAGAGTAGGGTACTAGCTATTCTAGTAGAGTAACTAGTCTTATAATAATACTTACCCCCTATTCTTACCCTTTTAAAATAACTAGGCTTATTAAATAAATTAATAGCCTTATTAAAGCTAGTAGTTTTATTAAAACGCCCCTTAAATCTTACCTCTAGTATAAAGGCTTTAAATTATAACTGGCCTAGTAAATATATTAGATTCTATATAGTAACCTAATTAACCTTTACTCTAACGACTATTATAATCTATAAGGCTAGGTTAAGGGAATTACTAGCTAGGTAGTTAATTATAAGATAATTATATACCGCGCTTTTTATTATAATAAGTATACTAGGCTATTATAAAGGATATAGTAGAAGACTTTACTAATAGTAATCCTAATAGTTATTAGGAGTATTATACTATAATATAAGGCGACGCTTACGGCGTTAAATAACTAGACCTATTATAAGATTAGTATAACTCTTTCTATATAAGTAAGTCTTTAGGAGTAAATAAGGGCCTTATTAACTATAGTTAATAAAGACCTAAAGTAAACTTTATAGATTAGCCTAATATAAATATTTATACCTACTCCTCTTATACCTTTATATTCTTATTAAGAAATAAGTTATTTAGTTATCTATAAAAGTAATATTAGATAGTATAAAAGCTTTTTATAACTATATCCGCCCCTATATTAGCTAAGAAGATAACTATAACCTATCTTATAACGCCTATTAATTAATTAGTATTAGTAGAATTAATTATTCTTCTAGACTAATTAAAAGCCCTAGGATATAGCTTTAAGGGATAGAAATATACTACTATTAATATAGTATAATCTAAGGCTAGTAAGTAGACTAAAGTCTACCTTAATAGCGGCTATTCTATTATATTAATTAACTAAACCTATTTTATAAGGATACTATTAAATATAGAAATTAAAAAGATAGTATCCCTAATACTAGTATAAGGTATTAGTAATAAAATTATAAAAACTAATAAGTATACTCTAGTTAAATTATTTATTAGTAGAATTATTAGTAAGAGACTAGTAACCGCCTTAGTAGGTATAGAAGTTTATATTATAAAGGATCTAAAGGCTAACCTACTTATTAGTAATAATATCCTAGTATTATAAAAGGTAGTCCTAGATTTTAGTAAGTAAATAGTAATATTAGATTCTTATTAAGACCTTATATTACTAACTAGAGTTTATATATAGTCGTCGCTTAATATTAAATATACTATTAAGACTAAGGCGTCTATTATTATTCTACTATACTTAACTATCTAGGTACTCGTAGTTTATAAAGGAGATATCCTAGCTAATAGGGACTTCCTATTTAAACCTAAATATACTTAAAACTTCGGCTTTAAAGGAGGTATCTTTATATATATTACTAATTCGTTTATATTAGAAGTATATATATTTAATACTTCGCTTATATTAATACGGCTACCTTAAAAGGTACGGCTTAGATTACTTATTAAGTATAATTAAGACGGCGCTTATCTTACTATATTAGTAGATACTTATAAGGCCGCTAGTAATATAAGCTTATAAAAGACTATTATAAAAGGCTTTACTATCCTAGTAATAGTAGTATATATTAGTATAGTATAGCCTTCTATAATAAGGACCTTAATTTTAATAGTAGATCCTACTATAAGGACTAGTTAGGAATATAGTACTACTATTAACGTGGCGTCTATAGTATATAGTAGTACTATACTACCCCTTTACCTATAGTATATAGAGGAGGGAATTCCCCCTAGAGGGAAGGGTAGCGATTAATCTTACTATTAATAAGAATAGAGAGTTCTATATATATATATACTATTTATAGTACTTAATAGCCACGTTATTATATAATACCCTTATATTCTAATTACTCTACCTTATTTAGGGGTAGTAGCCTAACTATTAGTAAGATAAGTAGAGAAGGGTTATTATAAGTATAAGGTAAAAGGGTTAATTAACTAGTATAGATAACCCGCTTAAATATAAGGGACTAAGCTTATAAAGAAAGTAAGTCTTAAGAATTAGTCAATAAATTAATAATAGATATATTATAATTATAATTAACTATTTAAAGGTAGCTATTAGGTATATAAACCTAGTTCCTACTACCTAAAACCTAAGAAGTACTATTATAAAAGATATAAGAACTTAAAGAAGAAGTCTTTAAGAGGTAGTAGATATAAGATTTATAATAATATTTATAAGAGTTAGAGTAGGAAATATATATTAATAATACTACTTAAGCAGGCTATTAATATTACCTATTATTAATAAAAGAATTAGAATTAAAGTATCCTTAATATAAAACTTATATTCTTAGGTTATAAGACTTATATATATATAATAGGAAGTTAGTATAAGAATATTAAGAATAGTTTAATAATATAATTAATATAATTAAAATAAGTATAACCTATTTTCTTAATAACTTTATAAAAATCTAATATATAGCCCTAGACCCTAAGGTTATATAGTATAAGTATATAAAGGATATATTAAAGGATAAATAATTCTAAGAATACTTTAATAATTTCCTAATAGATTAAATAAAAGATCCTTAAAATTAATACCTTATAATTAGTAAATATTACTTAGAAGTTAAGTAAAAGGAATATTAAAAGATTATAAACTTTATAAATTACTTTATTAGGTTAGAAATATAATTTAAGCTATTAATAGAGTATATACTCTATAATAACCTTTTAAATAAGTTATATAAAGATCTTTATAATTAACTTATAATATAACTTAATATCCTAGAAATAAGGGATACTCTTATTATATTAGTAACCTAATTAGAGCCTTATATAATACTACTTATATATAAAGATTAAAGGGATAATACTCCTACTAGGGGTTAATATCCTTAAAGAGGAAGAGGAAATTTTTAAGGGTAAAGAGATAATAGCTTATATATAAAGTAAGAAGGGTAGAGTATTATTAAGGTATTATTATACTTTCTTTAAAGGCCTAAGCCTAACCTTTCTACTATTAAGTATTATAATTATTAAAAGAAGGGATATATAACTAAGGATTACTAGAGTATAAAATTAATAGTTATAAGTATTATAACTAATAAGCTTATAACTAATAAGATATCTAATAATAAGCTAGTTAAAAAAGGCTTAAATTTAAAAAAATCTTAAGTATTATAATTATATCTACTATTATAATATAAGGGAAGAAGTAAATATAATAACTTATTATTATAATATAAGTAGAGCTTAAGAGCTTATAAAGAGAATTTATTATATTAATTAACTTTAAAGTAGATATTAATTATATTAATATATACTTAATAAAGGAGTAGGATTAAAAAATAGACCCTAGCTCTAATAATACTTTATATAATAGAGTTAAAAACTTAATATTATTACTAGGTTCTTATATAAGAAAAATTAAACTTATTAATTCTAATAGTATTATATAATATTATAAGGGCGCCTTTTATATAATAGTAAACTTTAATTATAACTTCTACCTTAGGTATTTATAATTAGAGGAATAAAATTCTTAAGTAGATTAACTTATATAAAACTAGTAATTCCTTATTAAAGAAAGTAATATTAAAGAGTACTTTAATACTATTAAAGCCTTAGAGAAGTAGCTTAATAATATTATATTTATTATAATATACTTAAAAGTAGGTAATAAAAGCCTACTATTTAAAATTAAGCTCTCTTTAAAATTTTAAGAATTCTAAGATATCTTTTTAATTAAGAATATTAGGGTATTACTAGCTTATATATATTATAATTATATAATTAATATAAAGGAGAATAAAGAACCTCCCTTTAACCTACTTTATAACTTATTAAAGAAAAGATTACGCGTATTAAGGGAGTACTTTAAGTAAACTTTAAAAAAGGAGTAGATTTATTATTTTATAAATTTAATAGGTATACTAATTCTTTTTATACTAAAAAAGGATAGAATATTATATTTATATATTAATTATAAGGCGCTTAATAAGATTATAATTAAAGTTATTACATATTTTTATTAATTAATAAAATATTAATAAGATTAATTAATATTAAGTACTTAATTAAGTTAGATCTTAAGGATATATATTATTACTTATAAATAAGAAAGGGTAATAAATAGAAGATTATATTTTATATAAGGTATAACTATTTTAAATATATAATTATACCTTTTAAACTTATTAATATATCTACCTTATTTTAAGTATATATTAATAAGGCCTTAATAGGACTACTTAATATTATATATATTATTTATTTAAATAATATTCTTATCTACTCCTAGGATAAAAAGTCTTATATTAAAGTTATAAAGGTAGTATTATAATATCTTTATAAATTTAAACTTTATATTAACTTAATGAAATATAAATTTATAATAATAGAGGTAGAACTCCTTAGCTTTATTATTAATTATAATAGTATATATATAAATCCGTGTAAAGTAGATACTATAATAAAATAGCTAGAACCTAGAAGTATTAAAGATATTTAAATCTTTTTAAATTTATTAATTTTTATTATTAACTTATTAAATACTATTCCTTTATTATTATAATCTTAATAGACTATCTAAAAAATAATTATTTATATATTAAAAATAGAAAGTTAATATTAAGTAATATTATAAGAGTAGTATTTAAGTAGTTAAAGTAACTGTTTTTCAAGATATTATTACTTATATATTTTAACCTTATAAAAGAAATCTAACTAGAGATTAATACTTTAATTTTAATTATTATAACTATTTTATTATAAAAGTTCTTAATTAATATTAAAGGGATAGAAGTAGAGTAGTATCTTATTACCTTCTACTCTTATAAGTTATATTTAGTAGAAACTAGATATAAGACTTATAACTAGGAACTACTTATAATAGTTAAGGTATTCTAGGTATAAAGGTACTTCTTAGAAGGTAGCTTATACCTAATTATAATAATTATTAATTATAATAACTTAAGGTATTTCTAAATAATAATATTATTAATAAAGAGATAAGTATATTTAGTAATAAAGCTTATAATATATAACTTTAAGATATACTATTATATAAATATTAAAAACCTAGTTAATACTCTATTAAAGTAATTAAATTATATATTAATAATAGATAAAGAAGATACCTATTTATTAATATTATAAAATAAGTTAAAGAATGTTAAATATATTTCTTTTAATAAGTATTATATATATAATATTTATAAAGGTTTATAAGATAATAAGGCTTATAATTATAAATAATATAAAAGGTTAAAGATAGGGCTTAAAAAACTTTATACCCTAAAAATAGAGGAGAGTAATATACTCTTAAAGATATAAAATAGTATAAGTAATAATTTAAACCCTATTATAAGATAGTTTAATATTAATTAAATAGTATTTAAAAGGTATATTATAACCGCGTTAATAATAGAGCGCGTATAAAATAAATATAATAACTTAATATTAAAGATACTTTAATATCTCTAAAAGGGAGATAAGGATATTTATAATAAAAAATAATTATTAAAGTCTTAAGGTTATAAAAAGGCTATTATATATCTTTATTAATAGATAAGATAAGGGTCCTTTATAAAGGTAATATAATTTTTATACCTAATAATAAAGTAATTAAATAAGAAATCTTAAAGCTTTATTATAATAACTCTTATACTAGTTACTACTTATAGAAGTATATATAAGAGCTTATTAAGTAGAAGTTCTATTAGAAATTAATAGGATAAAATATTTATAATTATATATAAGAATACTTAACTTATTAATTAATAAAGCTATATATATATATTATTTATAATATACTATTATTATTACTAATACTTATAAGACCTTTTTAGGAAATTATAATAAATTTTATTATAAATCTCCCTTTAAATAAATAAAAGGGTAGTATTTATAATATAATTTTAATAATTATAAATTATTATATTAAGGTAGTTAAGTATTTACCTATTATAAAGATAGTTAATATTATTAATATTATTAACTTATTATATTATAAAACCTTCTTAAAGTTTAATTAATTAAAAGATATTATTAGTAATTAAAGGATAATATTTATAAATAGCTTTTAAGTGGTTATATATTATTATATTAATATAAAAAGAAAGCTTAATACTACTTTCTATCCTTAAATAGATAGTTAAATAGAGAGATAAAATAATATACTTAAATAGTATTTATACTACCATTCTACCTAAAGATAAGATAATTAAATAGAGTTACCTTATTTAATAGAGTTTATATATAATTATATAAAGTATATTAATATTAGGTTACCTTTATATAAAGTACTTTATAATTATTTACTTAAGTTAAATATAAAGCTTTTGAAGCTATTATTAAGAGAAATCCTATTAATATAAAAAAGGGTTAAATTACTTTAAAAATAAAGGGAAGGTTTAAAGTAATATTTATATTAAATATAAGTTATATAAATAGAGTATATAAATAAATAATAAAAGTAAAGATAATATAATATAATATAAGTAATTATATCTTATTAAATATAAAATATATTAAATTAATATAAATAATTAAAATATTATTATAATATTATTTAAAGCCTTTTAAAGTCTTTAATTATATTAATAATTAGGTATATAAGTTATAATTACTTAATATATTTTATATTTATAATATCTTTTATATCTTACTTATAAAGTTATATAAAAGTAATAATAAGAGTATTATAAGAGCTTTATAAGTAGAGCTTATAAAAAATAAAGATAAATAGGAAATTAAAATTATTTTTAATTATAAGATCTTATATAATAAACCTTAATATTTAATTAAGTAGAAGGGTTAATCTTATAATTATAATTAATAGTTATATAAGTAGGACTTAGTTAATATACTAAATATACTTAAAAGATTTAAGTATAATTACTTAAAGTTATAAAGTTTATATTATAAAGGAGGAAAGAAGATTTCTATTACTATTAATAAAAAGAAAAAAAAAGGAAGAGGATACCTAATATAACTAAAGTATTAAAGGTATTATAATAGAAGACTACTATATTATAATAGTAGTACTACTAGACCTAGACCTATTATTAGTAGTAATAAGAGTATTTTCTTTATTATCCTCTTTTTTATCTTTTATAATAGGAGGAAGGTACTCTTATATTATATTAGTAAGGCTTTAATAAGGCTTTAAAAGGGGAGATAGAGTAATATATAAATATTAGTAAAGGATATTAAGAATATCCTTAAAGGTATTTATAATCTAGCTAGTAATAATAGAGTCTACCCTAGTAGGAGTAATAATAGTAGTAGGGGTAGAAGAGGTATAATAGAGGTAGTAATAATACTATTAAATAAGCTTATTAAAGGTTTACTAAAATCTAGTAAGTTAAGGGAGGTTAGAGCTAGTATCTAAAGTAGTTATAATATTTAAAGATTAAAGAAGGCGCGTATAAGTATAATAAATAGAGGTAGAAATCTTCTATTAATATTTAATATTAAGATCTTTATAATAATTATACTTTATAAAGCTAAGGGAGGCGCGTATATAAAGTATACTACTACTAAAAAAAAATAAAGCTTTAATTAAAAGTATTAAACTTATAATTCTTTAAATTAAAATATAATATATTAAAGGTATATTATATAAGATAATATAAAGATAGGTTATAAGTAGCTTAATAAAGGAGGTTAAGTATTATTATAAATAGAGGGGATAGTAGTAGTCTTCTTTAATTAATAGAGGGTAAGTTTATTATTAAGGATTACTTATAAAATAACTACTAGAAGTATAAAGAGATATAATAAGGCGTAGAGGGGGTAATAATATAAATAAGAATTAAAAAGGACTTAATATAATTAATAAAAAATAAAGATATTATAATTAAAAGAATAATATTAAAGTTATATAAAGAAGGTATACCTTA